>Ga0209062_1000632_pt1 | contig 93941 bp, 87 predicted proteins | sample Coa_R2_2_FD_187158 | JGI IMG/M metagenome (GOLD analysis project Ga0209062, IMG submission 187158) | Surface soil microbial communities from Centralia Pennsylvania, which are recovering from an underground coalmine fire - Coalmine... | ecosystem: Environmental > Terrestrial > Soil > Unclassified...
ATCTGGATCACCGAGAGCAACGTCCTCGTGAAGGACGATTCCAAGACGCCGACCAACGACCCCAGCTTTCGGGCCACTATGGACGAGCAAGCCTCGTATACCATCGAAAACATGGCCCTGGCCATCGCCGCCGGCGTGCAGCGCTACAGCGTGTACAAAATGACCGACGAGGCGCCGGAGGTCGGCGATCAGTACTGGGGGTTGGTGCGCGACGACGGCTCGACGCGGCCGTCGTACGTCGCCTTTCAGACCGGGGTGAAGTACTTCCAGGGCGTGCGCAGCGCGTTTTACTACTGGTGGGGCGCGAACATGCCGCCCAGTGAGCAAGAGCTGACCAACGAGCTGACGTCCAACGCGAATCGCTTCCAATGGCCGTGGCCCGGCGCGGTGAACGTCGTCGTCATGGACAAGTCACCGCAGCGCATCACGGTGATCTGGAATGTATCGCCGCAAGCGGGCACGGTTACGCTGCCGGCGTACAGCCGCGCCGCCACGATCGTGGACAAGTACGGCCGCGAGCAGCCACTGGCCGCCACTAACGGCTACTATCAGCTGAATCTAGAGCCGTCGCGGAACAACTCGGACCCCCGCGACCGGACCCTGTATCTGGTGGGCGGCAGCCCATCGATCATCGTAGAGGACATGACGCAAGCGGTCACGCCCGCGCCCACGCTGACGCTCACGCCGACGCCGACGCCGAGCCCGACGGCCACGCCGTCGCCCACGCGCACCCTGCTGCCGGGCGAGACGCCCCCGCCGACGCCGCCCGTCACCCCGACCATCGTGCGCACGCCGACGGCGACGGCCACCTTCGCGCCGACTAACACGCCGCTGCCGACCGCCACGCTCGCGCCGTTCCCGCCCACGCCGACAGCGACGCTGGCCGCGCGCGGCGTGCCGCTACCGCCGCCCATCCCGACCGTCAGCGGCAGCCACGGCCTCCCGCCGGACGTCGAGGAGAGCCCGCCGCCGACCGAGCCGGCGGGCGATGAGCCGTCCGAGCCAACGCCACAGTAGCGGCTAACGCCGCAGCCCGCGAACCGCTTAGGGCTGGAACAGGAACGCCACGCGCACCTGCACGCTGACCCGCAGCTCGCCGCTCTCGACCGGCGGGGGCGGCGCGGGCGCCGGGGCCGCGGCGCCCGAGAAGGCGACGGCCGCGCGCGGCTGCGGCGTCGTAGCGGTGTTCTCCGTCACGCTCTGCACGCCGACGATCCGCAGCCCCAGGGATCCGGCCAGAGCCTCCGCCCGCGAGCGCGCGACGTTCGCCGCGTCCGCCAGCGCTTGCTCGTGCAGCGCCGCGGTATCGCGTATGCCAAAGTGAAGGCCGCCCACGCGATTCGCGCCGGCGGCCAGCGCGGCGTCGAGCAAGTCGCCGGCCTGGTTGACGTCGTTCACGGTAATAGTCACGCTGTTCGTCGCCTGATAGCCGGTGATCTGCTGCTCGCGGTCGAGCTGCGGCGACACGCTCAGCCCGCTGGTCTGCAGGTCGCGCGAGCTAAGCCCCCGCGCGCGCATCGCGTCCAGCACGGCCGTCAGTCGCCGGCTGTTCTCGGCCACCGCGGCGGCGGCCGTCGCGTCCTGGATCTGCACGCCGACCGTCACGTAGGCCACGTCGGGCGGGGCGCTCGCCTCGCCCTCACCGGTCACCGTGATCGTAGACTGGTTCGAGGCGTCCGTCTGCGCCGCCGCGGTCGTTACGAATGCTCCGCTCAGCACGCAGACGGCCAGCACGGGGAGCAGCGCCGCCATCCGTCGGCTGGTCGGCAGTCCTAGTCTCACGAGCAACCTCCTACCTGGCTCGGCCGATCTGCCGCTCGTGACAGCGGCCGGCATCCCTATTTCGTCGAGCGCCCGCGCACCCGGCTGGTATTATAGGGACAGTTCACGGAGCCGAGGCCCGTATCGCCGTGACCACACCGCTCGCCTCCTCCCGACCGGCCGTCGGTTCGCCCGCGGCCTCCGTGGCGCGGCGGCAGTCCTGGCGACGGCGCAGCAAGCCAGCGCGCGTCGTCCGTGCTCTGTGCCTGTGCGCGCTGCTGGTGCCGGCGCTGGTCAGCTTTCGTCCGTACGCGGTCGAAGATCGCATCCGTGCCGCCGCGCGTCCCTACGACTTCGACCTGATCGCCTGGGAGGCGGGGCAGCTGCACGACGACCTGCCCTCGCTGATCGGGCGCCTGCGCGAGCCGCCACCCGCCGACGCTCCCGTGACGTCGACGGACGACGCCGCCACCGTGGATCAGTTCTTCGCGGCGGTCGCGCGGTGGCGTACGGCGCGGGCGACCGGCGGCTCCGCCGAGAGCGTGGCCGCGGCTCGAGCGGCGTGGGAGAGCCAGCGCGACGCGGCGGGAGCAGCCATCGAGCGGGCGCTGAGCGCGCTGGCGAGTCAGGAGGGGCTCACCGCCGACACTCCGCTGGGTACCTGGCTGCTGCCGCCGGTCAGCTTTCAGCTGACCGAGCCGCCGCGCGTGCTGGTCGTCTCGCCCCGCGACCGGATCGAGGTCGCGCAGTCGGTGCTGCTCCGGCCCGACGTCTCGTTGTCCGCGGCCGAGGAGCTGGAGCAGCACGTGGACAGTCTGGGGATGTCAGGGCTGGTCGTCACGATCGGCGGCATCGCCACCTATCCGGCCATCGTGCCGCTCCAAGCCAGCCCCCTGGAGACGCTGACGGCAGTGTCGCACGAGTGGCTGCACGGCTACCTCTTCTTCCGGCCGCTCGGTCGCGCGTACTTCACGAGCTACGACGCGCGGATGGTCAACGAGACGGTCGCCGAGCTAGGCGGCCGCGAGCTGGGCAAGCTGCTGGCGGAGGCCTTTGGCCTCCCCGCCGATACGCCCGCCCCCACCGCGGATACGGGCGATACGGGGGGCTTCGATTTTCGGCGGCAGATGCGCGACACGCGCCAGCAGCTCGACGCGCTGCTGGCGAGCGGCCAGATCGCGGAGGCCGAGGAGTATCTCGCGCGGCGGCAGCAGGACTTCGTGGCGGCGGGCTATCCGATTCGGAAGCTGAACCAAGCGTACTTCGCCTTCCACGGCAGCTATGGGGACAGCCCTGCCTCGGTGAGCCCGCTGGACGGTCAGATACAGACGCTGCGGGACGCAAGCCCCGACTTGGGCGCCTTCCTGCGCCGCGTCGCCCAGATGACCTCGTCCGCCGAGGTCGCGGCCGCCGCGGAGGAGACGCCGCCTGGCTCGTGAGCCCCCACCCGGCCCGGCGCGGGGGCACTCGGCGGGGCATTGGGCCGGACACGGCAGGGCTGTCCGGCAGCAGTCGTGGCGCTGGGTTCCCGGCGCGGACCGACGTTGACGCCGGCCGGTTTGCGCCGCTATACCTCGCCAGGTCGCGGGCCAGGGATGAGCACGCCCGTCCACATCCCCGGCGAGCCGAAGAGGAGGTGTCCTGTGGCACGAACCACGAATGAGCAGCGCGATTACCTCATCAACCAGTATCCCAAGGTTTGGGACGGCTTCCAGGCGGCTCGGAGCGCTATCCGCGAGGCCGGCCCGCTCGACGTGAAGACGCAGGAGCTGATCAACACAGCGGTGTACGCCACCGTCGGTGCCGAGGGCGGCACGCGCACCCATAGCGCTCGGGCGTACCAAGCCGGCGCAACCCCGGCCGAGATCCGCCAGGCGGTCCTCCTCTGTCTGGGCGTAGGGCTCGGCTTCTCGCCCGTGTACCGGGCGCTGGAGTGGGTGCGCCAGGAGCTGGAGCAGCTGGGCGCCGAGGAATAAGCCGCGCCAGAAGGGAGGGGGGGCATGTCTCGCTCGCTGGGCGACCGGCTGCCGGCGGCAGTGGTCGCGCTCCTCGACGGCGCGGCCCTGCGCGACAAAGCCCACCAAGTCTTCCTGCTCGTCACGCCGGACGCGGACGGCTACCCGCGTCCGGCCATGCTTTCGGTCGGCGAAGTGCTGGCGCGCGGCCCGAGGGAATTGCGGCTGGCGCTGTACAGCAGCAGCACCGCCTCGGCCAATTTGCGCCGTGCCGGAAAGCTGACGCTAGCTCTCGCCAACGACGGTTTCGGCTACTACGTCAAGGCCGCGGCGCGCGAGCTGGCGGTCATGGACCCCGAGCTAGCCGGCCTGGCAACGTTCGACGCCACTGTCGAAGAGGTCCTCGAGGACGGCGAGGCCATCGCCGTCGTGACGAGCGGGTTCACCATGCGGCTCGCGGGCGATCCGGCGCGGACGATCGCTATGTGGGAGTCGACGATCGATCGTTTGCGGGCGATGCCCTAACCGCGCTGGGATCCGCGCCCAGCGCTTGAGCTGCCTACCACGCAGACCGCCGAACGCTTATACTGGGAAAGGCCGACGGCGACCTGCCGACAACGCGCCGCCTGCGGCCGCCCCCGCGCTGTGTAGTGTGGCAGCTCAACTTCCTCTGTGAACATGATGGAGCACGTATGGCTAAGCTCCGACTCGAGATTGTGACCGCTGAACGCGAGGTCTTCGCGGACGACGTGGACATGGTCGTGGCGCCCGGCGGCGAAGGCGAGGTGGGCATCCTGCCTCGCCACGCGCCGCTGCTCACGACGCTGCAGCCCGGCGTGCTCCGGCTGAAGAAGGACGGCGACGAAACGTATCTGGCGGTCAGCGGTGGCTTCATGCAGGTCTACCGCGACCGCGTTTTGGTGCTGGCCGATACGGCCGAGCGCGCCGAGGAGATCGAGGAGGAGCGCGCCGAGAGCGCCCGGCAGCGGGCGCTGGCGGCCTTGCAGCAGCGGGGCGGCGGGGATGCGGCCCTCCAGGCCGAGGCCGCCCGCCTGGCGCTGCGACGGTCCCTGGTCCGGCTCCAGGTCGTGCGCCGACGCCAGCGGCGGACGGCCCCGTGAGCGCGACCGGCGACGTGATCTCGGCCTCGGGGCGACCACTGGGCGGCGGCACGATCCTGGTCGAGGGTGGCTATCCCCTGCGCGGCACCGTGGCCGTGGGCGGCTCCAAGAACGCTGGGCTCCCCATCCTCGCGGCGGCGCTGCTGACCGACGAGCCTTGCACGATCCGCAACCTGCCCGACATCGAGGACATCTACACGATGCTCGATGTGCTGCGGGCCTTGGGCGCCGAGGTGGACCACCGTCCGGGCGAGCACATGGTCACGGTACGTGCCGTGCGGCTGGTCCGCGACGAGGTGCCGCGCGACCTCGGCACGCGGATGCGCGCCTCGTTCCTGGCCGTGGGCCCGCTGCTCGCCCGGCTGGGGCGCGCCATCGCCCCGCATCCCGGCGGCTGCGACATCGGGATGCGCCCGGTGAACGTGGACGTCCGCGGGTTCCAGGCGATGGGGGCGCGCGTGGTTCAGGAGGCCGATCCGGACGGGGAGGCGGACCCTCGCGGCTACGACCGCAAGGTACGCTACGCCATCGAGGCGCCCCGCCTGCGCGGGACGCGGCTCTACCTCGATTATCCGAGCCACACGGGCACCGAGAACCTGCTCCTCGCCGCCTGCCGCGCCGAGGGCACGACCATCATCCGGCACGCCTCGATGGAGCCCGAGGTCGGCGACCTGGCCAACTTCCTGCGCGCGATGGGCGCCCGCATCAAGGGCATTGGCACGAGCACGCTGGAGATCGAAGGCGTCGAGCGGCTGCACGGCGCCGACTACCGACTGATCCCCGACCGCCTCGCTGCCGGCACATTCTTGATCGCGGGAGTGATCTCGGGAGGCGAGGTGCGGACCGTCGACGTGGTGCCTGAGCATTTGGAGCCCGTCACCTACAAGCTCGCGGAGGCCGGCGCGCGGGTCGACGAGGGACCGGACTGGGTGAGCGCCGCCGCGAACGGCGCGCTCGAGGGCGTGGACGTGCAGGCGATTCACTACCCCGGCTTCCCCACCGATCTTCAGGCGGCGTTCGCGGCGCTCCTCACCCAGGCGCAGGGCAAGAGCGTGATCCACGAGCGGGTGTTCGAGAACCGGCTGGAGTACGCGGCCGACCTGCGCAACCTGGGAGCGGACATCGAGGTCGATGCGAGCGGCCAGCGGGCGACGATTCTCGGGGCACGTCGCCTGCGCGGTGCGCCGCTGGTGTACGCGCGCGACATTCGGTCGGGCGCTGCCGTCGTCCTCGCCGCGCTGGCGGCGCACGACCGTCCCACCATGATCATCCACGCGTACCATCTCGATCGCGGCTATGAGGATCTGGTAGGCACGCTCGCCCGCCTGGGTGCCCGTATCCGGCGCCTGAACTCCGCAGAGGCAGCCGAGGAGCTCGTTCGCGTGCCGGCTTGGCCCGAATGAGCGGCCAGCCGCGCGTCGCCGCCGTGCCCGGCACCCGACCTGGCAGCCCTCCGCCGCTCGGCCGCTGAGACCGAGGGCACGGAGCGGCTGGGACAGTACAGTGTTTGCCAAACAGGTCGGGATTGATCTCGGCACATCCAACATCCGCGTGTACGTGCGCGGCCGGGGGATCGTGCTCAACGAGCCCACGGTCGTCGCGCACTCCGCCACGGACGATCGCGTGCTGGCGATCGGCCGCGAGGCGCGCGAGATGGAGGAGCGCTCGCCGGCGCGCATCGTCCTCACGCGTCCGATTCGGGCGGGCGTCATCGCGGACTACGGCGTGACCGCGCTGCTGCTGCGACACTTACTGCGCCGGGTGGTCGGGCGCGTCAATCTCGCGCGGCCCGCCGTGATGATCTCCATCCCCGCCGGCGTGACGAACGTCGAGAGCCGCGCGGTGCTCGACGCCACGCTGTACGCGGGAGCCCGCGAAGCGCACCTGATCGCGGCGCCACTGGCCGCCGCGATCGGCGCGAACATCCCATTAGCTAGTCCCAGCGGCAACATGGTGGTGAGCCTGGGCGGCGGCACGTCGGAGGCCGCGGTGCTGTCGCTGAACGACATCGTCGTCAGCAGCACCGTGCGCCAGGGCGGCAGCCGGATCGACGAGCTGATCGCGACGTTCCTGAAGCGGCGCTACAACCTGCTCGTCGGGCGCCACACCGCCGAAGAGGTGAAGCTGCAGCTCGGCAGCGCCCTGCCGCAGAGCGAGAACGCTACCGGCGAGGTGCGCGGCATTGACCAGGTCAGCGGCCTGCCCAAGACCGTAACCGTGGGGACGTGGGAGATCACCGAGGCGACGGCCGAGGCCGTGAACGCGATGGTCGGCACGGTGCGCGCGGTGCTCGAGCAGACGCCGCCGGAGCTGGCCTCGGACGTCGTGGACAAGGGGATGATCCTGACGGGCGGCGGAGCGCTGCTGCGGAACCTGGACAAGCTGCTCACGCGCGAAACGGGCATTCCCGCCTATCTGGCGGAGGACCCGCCATCCTGCGTCGCCATCGGCGCGGGCAAGGCGCTCGAGCACTATAAAGTGTTCCGCGATAGCCTGCTGAGCACCGGCGGCTGAGCCACGCGCGGATCAGCGCGCCCGCCCCACGTGCAGGCTGACCGTGCCCAGCCCCAGCAGCTCGTAATGCACCTGCACCAGTCCCGCCTCGCGCATCACGTCGGCCAGGGCCGGCGGCGCCGGGAAGCGGTCCACGGATTCGGGCAGGTAGCTATACGCGGCCGCGTCGCCCGCCACCAGCGCGCCCAACAGCGGCACCCAACGGTGGAAGTACCAGCCAAACACCTGGCGGAAGAGGGGCAGGCGGGGGCGTGTCAGCTCCACGCAGACGACGCGCCCGCCGGCCCGTAGGACGCGCGCCTGCTCGCGAAACGCCTGGCCCACGTCGGCGACGTTGCGCACGACGAACGCCGACGTGACGCAGTCGAAGCTGTGGTCCGGAAACGGCAACCGCAGCCCGTCGGCGAGGGCGAACCGGGCGCGCTCCGCCAGCCCCGCGGCGACGGCCCGGCCTCGTGCGCGAGCGACCATCGGCGCGGCGAAATCGACGCCGACCACCCGGCCGCGTGGGGCGGCGCGCGCCAGCGCGAGCGCCAGCGCGCCAGTGCCGGTGCCCACGTCGAGCGCCCGGCCGTTCGCGGGCAGCGCGGCGGCGGCGACCGCGCGTCGGCGCCAGCCGGCGTCCATGCCGAACGTCATCAGCGTATTCAGCAAGTCGTAGCGCGGCGCGATGTGGCCGAACATGCGGGCCACGGTCGGTGGGCGCGCGGCTGTGATGACGGCGGAGTGCGCGCGGTCCGGGCTCATCCCAGGCTCATGTCGGCGGCATCGCGCGCCCGGCGAGCCTCGGCTCCCGCGGGCCGCGCCTGGCGGAACAGGTGGCTGAAGTCGCCCGAGTACAGGTGGGAGCGCCGGTCGGTCGCGCCGCGCCGCAGCGCGACCTCGACGGCAGGCCCGACCAGAATCAGCGCCTGCTTGGCGATCTTCGCCGCCCGCACTTGCGCCGCGATGTCCGCCAGCGTACCGCGCAGCACCCGCTCGTCCTCCCACGTCACTCGATAGACGACAGCCACTGGCGTGTCCGGCGCGTAGCCACCGGCAAGCAGGTCCGCCACAACGGCGCGCATCGAGGCCACACTCAGGAAGATCACGAGCGTCACGCCATGCTGGGCGAGCGCGCGCAGGTCCTCGTTCGGCGGGCGCGTCGTGCGGCTGGGACGGCGCGTGAAGATGACCGTCTGCGCGACGTCGGGCACCGTTAGCTCGGCGCCCAGCGCGGCCGCGGCCGCGAAGGCCGAGCTGACGCCGGGCACGATCTCGTAGGGAATGCCGGCGGCCTGGAGTCGCACGATCTGCTCGTGCATCGCCCCGTAGAGCGACGGGTCGCCACTGTGTACGCGGGCCACGGTCTGTCCGGCCCGGCAGGCCGCGAGCACACGCTCCCAGACCTCCTCCAAGGTCAAGGCCGAGCTGCCCACCACCTCCGCATCCCGCCGGGCGAAGGCGCAGATGCCCGGGTGGACCAGCGAGTCCGCGTAGATGACGAGGTCCGCCTCGCCGATCAGCCGCCGCCCCTTCAGCGTGAGCAGCTCCGGATCGCCAGGCCCCGCGCCGATGAAGTACACCTTGCCACTCACGAGCGGGCCGCCTCCTTCTCCTGCTGAGCAATTGGCCTCGGTGGCGCCACGCCGTTTGCTTCGCCAACGAGGGCCGATGATCGCGGCCGACTAGCGCTCGCTGTGCCGCGCGTCACGCACGCGCCGTCCGCTTCGCAGGATGACGAGCGAGAAGTAGTCCGGGCGATCGTCCGGCAAGGTGGCGAGATCGTGGACAACTCGCTCCTCCGGACGGCCGACGCGCTCGACCCATACCGCCGTAGCCCCGGCCGCCGCGACTGCCGCCCGCAGCGCCCGCGGGTCGTCGCCAGGCTTCAAGAGCACCGCCGTGTCGAAGCACCGCAGCACGGCGGGCAGCTCGTCGAGCCCGTACGTCGCCGGCAGCACGGCTAGGCGCTCGTCGCCGTCCGCCAACGGCTCCGCGAGCCGCGCCGCCGCGGCGCTCCCGGACCACACGCCCGGCACGACGCGCACGGCAACCTCGGGATGGCGTTCACGCAGCGGCACCAGGGCGTGTACGAACGTGCTGTACAGCAGGGGGTCGCCCTCGGTCAGGAAGACGCCCGGTCGGCCGCCCCGCAGGCGCGCGGCGATCTCGTCGGCGTTCGCGTTCCAGCACTCCGTCGCGCGGTCGGCCCACCCCGCGGGATACACCAGCGGCACGACGGCCTGGCGCGCGGGATCGAGATACTCCGCCGCGATATGGCCGGCGTAGCTCGGCGCCCCGGCTCGGCGCGTGGGCAAAAAGACCACCTCGGCGGCGCGCAGCAGGCGCAGGCCCTTCACGGTGATCAGCTCGGGGTCGCCTGGCCCCAGCCCGATCCCGTAGAGTGTGCCAGCCCCCGCCACGTCGCCGTCGGCTCCTAGCAGGTGGTCGCTCATTCCCGGCTTCCGTCGTCGCGCGCCCGCCAGCCGGTGAGAACGAACACCGGCGGCAGCGGCGCGAGGCGCGTCAGCCCGGCCAGGTCCGCGCCTCGCGCCGCGCTTAGCTGCACTAGCTCGTGCTCCCACCCGGCGGCGCGTAGCCAGGCCGTCGCCTCGGCGACGTGCTCGACGGTGGCGAAGTTGGCCACCAGCCGGCCGCGCGGCCGCAGCCGGTCGGCAATGCAGGCTAGCAGCGCAGCGAGCCGGCCGCCGCTGCCGCCGAGGAACACGGCGTCGGGGTCGGGCAGTGCTGCCAGCGCCTCGGGCGCCTCACCCGCGATCACCGCGAGCGCCGTCGTCGGATGGGCGACGGCGTTAGCCTGCAGCAGCGCGCGCTGCGCCGGGTCGCGCTCGACCGCGTAGACCCGGCCGCCAGGCACGAGCGCCGCCGCCTCGAGACTCACCGACCCACAGCCAGCGCCGACGTCCCATACGATGGCGCCCGGCCGCAGCCGCAGCTTGCTCAAGCTCACGGCGCGCACCTCGGCCTTCGTGATCTGCCCGTCGCGGTGCGCATAGGCGCTCTCGGGACGTCCGAAGCCGGCGGCCGGCGAGCCGTTGGCGTCGCGGAGCAGTACCAGCACGTTTAGGGCCGCGAAGCGCTGAGGCGGCAGGTCCACCAGTCGACACGCTGTATGGCGCTCGGCCGCGCCGCCCAGGTGCTCGAACACGTGCGCCTCGCAGTCCGGCTGGCCGGCAGCAAGCAACGCCTCGGCGATGGCCGCCGGGGTATTCCGCTCGTCGGTCAGGAAGACGACCTTGGGCGCGCCGAGCGCGCGCGGCAGAAGCGGCGCCAGCGGGCGGCCATGGGCGCTGAGCACCAGCGCATCGTGCCAGCCGACACACAGCCGGGCGAACGCAAGCTGCACCGAGCTGACGTGCGGCTCGACGCGCACGCGGTCGCGGCCCAACCGCGCGGCCAGGTAGGGCGCAATGCCGAAATAGCACGGGTCGCCCGAGGCGAGCACCACCGGTCGCTCGGCAGCATCGCGAGCCGCTAGCCGGTCGACCAGCTCCGCCAGGTTCGCGCGCACGACGAACCGCTCCGCCGGATGCTCGGGGAAGAACGCCAGGTGACGGTCGCCGCCGCATAGCAGCGTAGCGTCCGCTACCGCCGTGCGCGCCGCCGGGCTGAGGCCCGCCGGGCCGTCGTCCCCCATCCCGACGACGAGGACCGGGGCCAGCGCCGCCGGCCGAGCGTCCTCGCGGCCGGCGGCGGAGCGGGAGCGCGAGCGCACGTCCGCCATCTTACGCTACCGCCGCGCGACCGAGGATCGTGCTGTCGAAGTCGAAGATCAGGCACTCCACGGCCAGCGCGTCGGCCACCACGGCGCGGCACTGGCGACACACCAGCTCGGCCAGGTGGTCGAACACGCCGGCCAGACCGGCGCCCAGCACCAGCTCCTGGAAGTGGCGGGCGGTGTTCGCCGCGCGGATGGCCTCTTGCAGCTCCACGGACGCACCGCAGGCAGCGGCGACCGTCGCGAGGAACCCGAGGTCCACCTGGTTGCCGGCGACGTGGGTCATCATGTGGCCCTGCGCGAGCTTCGACATCTTCCCCACCATACCCGAGAGCGTGACCCGTCGCACGCCGCGCCGCAAGCAGCGCTTCAGCGCGTGCCCCGTGAACTCGCCCATCTCGACGAACGCCATCTCCGGCAGGTCGAACAGCGCCTGCGCGTACTGCTCGCTCCGGCTGCCCGTGCTGAGCACGACGTGCGTCACGCCGTTGGCCGCCGCCACGTCCACCCCCTGCTCGACGCTCGCGCGCCAGGCGGCCGTCGAGTAGGGGATCACGAGCCCCGAGGTGCCGAGAATGGACAACCCGCCGACGATGCCCAGCCGGCCGTTCAGCGTGCGCTTGGCCAGCTCCTCGCCGCGGGGCATCGCGATCTCGACCCGTAGGCCGCGGCCGTTCAGGCGGCCAGTGGCCACCGCGCTCACGTGTTCCGTGATCATTCGGCGCGGAACCGGGTTGATCGCCGGGCCGCCGACCAGCAATCCCAGACCGGGGCGTGTGACCGTGCCCACCCCCACACCGCCCGCTAGCTCCAGGCCGGGCTCGTCGCGCATCGTCACGCGGGCGACCACTTCAGCCAGGTGCGTGACGTCGGGATCGTCGCCCGCATCCTTGATAACCGCGCACTCGGCCCCCGTCGCGCCGAAGCGACAGCGCTCCAGCCGGAACGTCGCGTCGCTGCCGGCCGGCAGGTGGATCGTGACCTCCTCGACCGGCTGCTGCGCCAGCAGCGCGCGCGTCGCCGCGGCCGCCGCGGCGGTCGCGCACGAGCCGGTGGTGTAGCCACGGCGCAGCTTGCGCCGTCGCACGGGCGTCAGGATCGCGTCGTCGTCCATCGACACTTATCAGCCAACAGCGGTGAATCGCGGGCCAGCCGGGAGCCGATTGGCGCTCCGTTACGCGCGCTTGGATTGTAGGCATCCCGCGGCGTCTCCGGCTCGGCCGCCAGCGAACGGCGACCAGTCGCCGATTACGCCAGCGCCAGACGGCCGAGCGCGTTGAGGGCGGCCCCCGCCAGTGCCGCGCCGCCCCGCGTGCCAACAACCGTCGCGTACGGGATCGTCCGCCGGATCAGCTCGTCCTTCGACTCGGCCGCGGCCACGAAGCCCACGGGCATACCGACCACGGCCGCGGGCGCGGGATACCCGGCGTCCACCAGATCGAGCAGCGCCAGCAACGCCGTGGGCGCCGTGCCGATCGCGACGATACCGCCCGCCCACTCATCGGCAAGCAGCGCCAGGCCCGCGGCCGTCCGCGTGGTCCCCTCCACCTGGGCGCGCTCTGCCGCGCCGGGTGCCGCAAGCGCAACCTGTACCGAACAGCCCAGCCGTGCGAGCGGACCGCTCTCCACGGCGACCGCCAGCATCCGCACGTCCGCGACGACCGGCCGGGCGGCGCGCAGCGCGCTCATCGCGGCTGCCACGAAATCGGGACTCATGCGGATCGCGTCGACGAGCGTCAGGTCGCCGGCCGCGTACACCATGCGCGCGGCCACGGCGCGCGCCGCCGGGTCGGCCGGGAGCCGATCCGCGAGCCGCGCCTCGACGTGGGCGAGGCTGCGCGTCTCGATCGCCGCGGGTGGCAGTGCGTAGCGGGCCAGCAGTGTGCTCATCACGTCAAGCCGCACGACGCGCGCGCCACGCCGCGCAGGCCGTCGCGAAGCGCTTGGCCAGGTGAGGCGCCCCGGCCAGGTGCAGGTGGACGTACGACGCCAGCAGCGCCCCGCTAGCATGGCCCTCGGCGGGCGGCTGACGACCGGCGATCGTGTAGGCGGCCCGCTGTCCCGTTCGGGGCTCCAGCCGCGAGTAGTGGAACTCGTGGCCGCGCACCCGCTCGCCTCGTCGAAGCAGCAATGAGTCGGCTGCTGCCGTCGCCTCGCGGTAGCCGAGCGTCAGCCGCGCGCCCGCGAGCGACACCTCGGCCGGCACCAGCCCGGCCAGCGTATGCCGCGCGCCCGCCGCGTCCACGAGGCTGCGTGCCAGGTACATCAGCCCACCACACTCGGCGTAAATCGGCAGCCCTCGCCGCGCGAGCGCGCGGAGCTGCCGTAGCAGCGGCCGGTTCGCCGCAAGCTCGGCGGCGAATAGCTCCGGGAAGCCGCCGCCGAGGTAGACGCCGTCGGCATCCGGTGGCAGGGCGCTGTCCGCGAGGGGGCTGAACCCCGCCAGCTCTAGCCCCTCGGCGGCGAGCAGGTCCAGCGCATCCGCATAGTAGAAGCCGAAGGCGCGGTCGCGGGCCACGGCCAGACGCGCCCGCGTGGCCGTCGCCGGAGCGGGGAGCGGCGAGTCATCCCCGTTCACGCCAGTCGCCGTAGCCTCGCAGCGAGCGAGCAGCCGGTCGAGATCGACGCCGCGGGCGATAGCGGCCGCGGCCCGAGCGAAATAGTCGGCGCCGGACGGGTTCTCGAAGCAGGGTACTAGCCCCAGGTACCGTTCGGGCGCGGCCAGCCCGGCCTCACGGTCCACCGCCCCCAGCACGGGGAGCCCCGTAGCCGCCTCAACAGCTTCGGCGACCGTCTCCCGGTGGCGCTCGCTCCCCACCCGGTTGAGAATCACCCCGACAAGCCGCACGACCGGATCGAGTCGTTGGAAGCCGAGCACAGTGGCGGCGGCGCTGCGTCCCTGGCGGCTCACGTCCACCACCAGCACCACCGGCAGACCGAGCAGCTTGGCGACCGCCGCCGTACTGCCCTCGTCCCCGCCGCCGTGACGGCCGTCGTAGAGCCCCATCACGCCCTCGACCACCGCCACGTCCGCGCGGCCCGCCGCGCGCGCGAACAGCGCCCGCAGCGTGGCAGGCGGGAGCAGCCAGCTATCGAGATTCCGCGCTGGGCGGCCCGTGACCTGCCCATGGTAGCTGGGGTCGATGTAGTCGGGCCCCACCTTGAAGCCCTGCACGGCCAGCCCACGCGCCACGAGCGCGCCCATGAGACCACAGGCGACGGTCGTCTTGCCGACGCCGCTCGCCACCCCCGCGATCACCACCGCTTTCACCGCGGGCCTCCGGCAGGGGCCAGGGGGCGGGGGCCGGGGGCCGGCACGGGGGTCAGGGGGCGGGAGCCAGGGGCCGGAAATCGAGGGCCGGCATCGTCCCCTGGCCCCTGGCCCCTGGCCCCTGGCTCCCACATCAGCTCCGGCCAGGCGTCACGGCCCCGGTCGAGCAGCGCGGTGATCAGCCGCGGGTCCGGGCCGAAGTGCGCCGCCACGGCGACCTCGGTGTCGGCATAGACGCGGCGCGCGGCCTCGACCTCGGCCGCGATGCGGTGGACGAGCAGGCCCGTGTTCACGAAGTAAGGCGCCACGATGATCCGGCGCGCGCCGAGCGCGACACAGCGCCGCAGGCCGGCGGGCACGTCAGGTGGCGCCAGGCTCACGAAGCACACCTCGGCAGCCGCGTAGTCCCCTCGCTCCTCGAATAGCCGCGCGCTGGCGAAGAGGTCGGCGTTGGCGCGCGGGCTCGTGCTGCCGCGTCCCACCAGCAGGACCGTCGCGTCGCGCGCGGGGCCGAGCGCGGTGGCGGCGCACCGGTCCGCCACGACGTCCAGCAGCGCCGGGTGGCCGGCCAGCGGCTGCGCCAGGCGGATCTCGGCGTGCGGGTGGCGCTCGCGGGCCGCGGCAGCCTGCTCGGGCATGTCCGCGGTCGCGTGGCCGCCGAAGTGCAGCAGCACCGGCAGGGCGAGAATCCGCCGTGCGCCGCGCGCCACGCAGCGCGCGAACGCCTCCGGGATCGAGGGCGCCACCGGCCCGGCGAACTCCAGCACCCCCGCCTCGACGGGCCGATCGGGCAGCGCCCGGCGCACCGCGTCCGCGATCGCCAGGAACTCCGCCGCGCCGACCGGGTCCCGGCTGCCGTGACCGAGCAGTACCACCCCCCCGTCTGGGAGTGGCCCGGCCGGACTCGCCAGGCAACTCGCCTGCCAGCGGTGACTCATGCCCGCGCCTCCCGCACCGCACCCGCCAGACGCTCGGCGTCCAGATCGTCGAGCCGCAGGTAGCGGGCGCCCAGCGCGGCCGCCATCTCGGCCGCCATGCCCAGCTGGAGCGGGCCGGCCTCGCTGTCAATGACGACCGCGGCGATCTGTCGCCGCTGCAAGTCCGCGCCGAGTGTCTGCACTTCCGTCAGACAGTCGCGCTGCTCGGCCGCCAACGGCACGTTCGCCCGGCCGTCGGAGACGACCACGAGCAGCGGCAGCGTGCCAGGCCGGCCGCGCAGGTAGCGCTCGACCGTCTGACGGGCGAGGTCGAGGCCGTGCGCGAGCGGCGTCCGGCCGCCGGTAGGCAGCTCGCGCAAGCGGACCTCGGCCAGGTCTACGCTGCTCGTCGGCGGCAGCAACAGCTCCGCCGAGCGACCGCGGAAGGCGATGAGCCCCACCTGGTCGCGCTTGCGGTAGGCGTCGAGCAATAGGGACACGACGGCGCCCTTCGCGGCAGCCATCCGGTCGCGCGCCGCCATCGAGCCCGAGGCGTCCACCACGAACAGGATCAGGTTGGTGAGCCGCGTCTCGCGCACCTTCTCGCGCAGGTCCTGCCGTTCGAGCAGGACGGCGGTCTGCGTGCCCGCGGCGCGGCTGGCGCGGCGGCCACGCTGGTGCGGCGCGGCCGCGCGGAGCGTCGCGTCGAACGCCCAGTCACGCGGGCGCGGCTCGCGGGGGACCAGGCTCCGGACGTACGGGCCGACCGGCGTGACCGGCGCCTGCCACGGCAGCACGATCGCCTTCGAGCGCCGCCCGCGTGGCGCACTGCTGCGCCGCGGGGCGGGCGCGGCCAGGTGCGGCGGCACCGAAGTCCGACTTGGCGCGAAGACCTGATCGGGCGGCTGGGGGTTTTCGTCGGAGCCCTCGCCCTCATCCTGACTGGTAGAGGAAGTCGGCGCGTCGCCAGCCTCGTCCTCGGCTTCGTCGGCCGTGCGCTGCATGTAGTCCTGGATGCGCTCGTCCAGGCGGTCGCGGTCGAGCCCGGGCTGCTCGAAGGGCTGGCGGCGCCGGCGGTGCAGCAGCGCCAGCTCGGCCGCGTCGCGCACGTCCCCCTCGGTCACCAGCCGCCGGCCCGCGTAGGCCGCGAGCGTGAGGGCCGTCTTGTACATCACGATGTCGGCGCGCAGGCCATCCACCTCGAAGTCGCAGCAGAGCTGGGTGATGAGGCCCAGCATGCGGTCGTCGAGCCGCACGTCGGACAGCAGCGCGCGCGCCGCCAGGATGCGCTCGCGCTCGGCCGCCTCGGCATCGGCCCAGCGCGCGGCGAACGCCAGCGGGTCGGCCTCGAAGGCGATCCGCCGCCGCACCACCTCCGCGCGATCCTCCGGCGCCCCTAGGCCCTCGACCTCCACGGCGAGCGCGAAGCGATCGAGGAGCTGCGGGCGCAGGTCGCCCTCCTCCGGGTTCATCGTGCCGACGAGCAGGAACTGCGCGGGATGCTGCACCGAGACGCCCTCGCGCTCGACGTAGTTCACGCCCATCGCCGCCGCGTCGAGCAGCACGTCGACCAGGTGGTCGTTCAGCAGGTTCACCTCGTCCACGTAGAGAATGCCGCGGTTCGCCGCCGCGAGCAGCCCCGGCTCGAAGTGCCGCTCCCCCTGCTTGATCGCGCGCTCCAGGTCGAGCGTCCCCACCACGCGGTCCTCCGTGGCGCCCACCGGCAGCTCGACCAGGGGAACGCGACGCGTGGATACCGTACTGGCCCCCGCTGCCCGGCAGCCGTCGCACCAGGTGTCCGGCGCGGCGGGGTCGCAGGCAAAGGCGCAGCCGGGCATCACCTCGATCTCGGGCAGCAGGTTGGCGAGCGCGCGCACCGCGGTGGACTTCGCCGTGCCCTTCTCGCCGCGAATCAGGACGCCGCCGATGCGCGGGTTGATCGTGTTCAGGAGCAGCGCGCGCTTCATGCGCTCCTGCCCGACCAGCGCGCTGAACGGAAAGACCGGACGGCGGTCCAACACCGCGCGCCGGGCTGACGTGGGCGCCTCTCGGCTCATGGCGTGCCCCGCTCCTCGAGCTGGCCTTCCAGCTCCAGATAGATCGCTCGCAGTCGCGCCTCCGTGCCCGCCTCGGGCGCCTCCCACAGGCCGCGATCGACGGCCTCCAGCAGCCGCTCCACGATCGCTCGCAGCGCCCAGGGGTTCTTCTCTGCCAGGAAGCGCTGGAGCCGCTCGTCGAACACGTACGCCTCGGTGACGCGCTGGTACATCCAGTCCTCGATGACCTGCGCCGTGGCGTCATAGCCGAACAGGTAGTCCACGGTGGCGGCCAGCTCGAAAGCGCCCTTGTAGCCGTGCCGCTGGATGCTGGCGAGCCAGCGCGGGTTGACGACGCGCGAGCGGAACACGCGCCGCGCCTCGTCGGCCAGGTCGCGCACCCGCGGCCGCTGCGGGTCGGCGCTGTCGCCGAAGAACTGGCGCGGATTGCGGCCCGTCAGCGCGCGCACGGTGGCGATCATGCCGCCGTGGTACTGCATGTAGTCGTCGCTGTCGAAGATGTCGTGCTCGCGGTTGTCCTGGTTCTTCGCCGCGACGGCGATCTGGGCGAAGCGCTGGCCGAACTCGCCGGGCGCCGCCTCGCCGTAGACCTCGCGCGTGTAAGCATAGCCGCCCCACGCCGTGTAGACCGCCGCCAGGTCGTCGTCAGTCTGCCAGTTGCGCGCCTCCAGGAGCGGCAGGATACCCGCCCCGTAGGTGCCCGGCTTGGAGCCAAAGACGCGGTAGAGGGCGCGCTGCTCGGCCAGCCCCGGCGCGAGCCCGCTGGCCAGTCCTGCCGCACGATCCGCGCGAAAGTGCGCCGCCACGTAGTTGGCCTCCGCCGGCTCGTCGAGCCGCGCCACCCGCTCGAACGCCTGGTCGAGCAGGTGGACGAGGTTGGGAAAGGCGTCGCGGAAGAAGCCGCTGATACGCACCGTGACGTCCACCCGCGGCCGGCCCAGCTCGGCGAGCGGGATCACCTCCAGGCCGCGGACGCGCCGGCTCTCCTGCTGCCATACCGGCCGCAGCCCCAGCAGGTACAGGATCTCGGCCACGTCCTCGCCGTGCGTGCGCATCGCCGACGTGCCCCAGACGACGATGCCGACCGACTCGGGGTAGCGGCCTTCCTCGGCGAGGTACTTCTCGAGCAGCGCGCGCCCAAGCCCCTGCCCCACTTCCCAGGCGGCGGGCGAGGGGATGGTGTTCGGATCGACGGAGTAGAAATTGCGCCCGGTAGGCAGCACGTTCGCCATGCCGCGCGTCGGGGCGCCGCTCGGTCCGGCCGGCACGTACTCGCCGCGCAGGCCGCGCAGCAGGTTGCCCAGCTCGTCGGACGTGCGCCGGAGATCGGGCACCAGTCGCTCTGCCGCGTAGCGCAGCACGGCCGCGACCTCACGGCCATCACGGGGGAAGGCGTCCGCGACGATGCCGTCGACCGCGTGCGGCGCGAAGTCGGCCGCGCCGAGGCGGGTCAGCAGTGCCCGCCCGAGCGCTTCCAGCGCCTCCAGCGCGTCGCCGCGGCTGCGGATCGGCGTCTCGACGGCATCCGCGAGCAGGCGCGGCGCGGGCGCCCCCAGCGGCGCCCCCAGGTCCGTCAACAGCGCGGCGTAGTCCAGTCCCAGCGCGCGGGCGAGCGCGGCGCGCAGGCTGGGCGCGTCGTAGTTGTCCAGACGTGTCAGGGCCAGCAGCAGGCTCAGCAGCTGCTCGCCCTCCGGCGCCTGCCCGAGCACGTGCAGTCCGTCGCGGATCTGCGCGTCCTTCAGCTCGCAGATGTAGCCGTCCATGTGCAGGAGGAAAGCGTCGAAGTCGGCCGGGCGCTCCGCCTCGCCGAGGTCTTCGTGCAGGCGCGCGGCGAGCACCGTCTGCCAGATCTGCTCCTGGATGATGGGCAGCTTCTTCGGGTCGAGCGTCTGCACCTGGTAGTACTCGTCCATGAGCTGTTCGAGCTTGGTGATCTCGTCGTAGCTTTCGGCACGCATCATCGCCGGCACGAGGTGATCGACGATTGTGGCATGGGCGCGGCGCTTGGCCTGCGCGCCCTCGCCGGGGTTGTTCACGATGAACGGGTAGAAGTGCGGCAGGTCGGCCAGCGCCACCTCCGGATAGCACTGCGCGGACAGCCCGACCGCCTTGCCCGGCAGCCACTCTAGTGTGCCGTGCTTGCCGACGTGGATGACCGCGTGCGCGCCCCACACGTCGCGCAGCCAGCGATAGTACGCCAGGTAGTGGTGCGTCGGCGGCAGGTCGGGGTTGTGGTAGATGGCGATCGGGTTCTCGCCGAAGCCGCGCGGCGGCTGAATGCCCACGAAGACGTTGCCCAGCTCCAGCCCCGGCATCATCAGCGTGCCGTCGTAGACGTACACCGCTCCGGGCGGCTCGCCCCACGTCTCGGCCAGCCCCGCCTGCACGGCCGCCGGGTAGGCCGCGTGCCAGCCCGCGTACTGCGCGGCGGGGACGTGCCCGGGCGCCGCGGCCACCTGCGCGTCCGTCAGGAACTCGCGGTCGTAGGTGCAGCGGTCGATCAAGGTGTGGATCAGTGCGTCGCCAGATTCCGGGATGTTCTCCACCCGGTACCCGTCCGCGGCGAGCGCGTGCAGGATGTGGATCACCGAGGCGGGCGTGTCGAGGCCCACCGCGTTGCCCAGGCGGGCGTTGCGCGACGGGTAGTTTGCCAGGATCACCGCCACGCGCTTCTCGGCGTTCGGCACGTGCCGTAGCCGCGCCCAGCGGATCGCCAGGCGAACCAGATAGTCCACCCGATCGGGGGCGGGCACGTAGCGCTGGACCGCCGCCCCGAGCACGCCGAAGGCACCCCCCGGGGTGGCCTCCGCGGCCTCGACCGTCTCCTTGAAGCTGATCGGCACGGTCACGATGCGGCCGTCGAACTCCGGCATCGCCACGTTCATCGCGGTGTCGATGGGGCTCAGGCCGCCGGCCGTCGCTTGCCAAGCGGCCCGGGCGCTCGTCGCGACGACCGCCTGCAATACCGGCACGTTTAGCCGCTCCAGGAAGTCCACCGACCAGCCCGTCGCCAGGCTCGGCCCCTGCACGGCGACCTTGCCCATCGAGAAGCTGAGCGTGTTGATCACCACGTCCACGCGCGCCCGTCCAGTCTCGTCGAGCAGGAAGCGGCGGAACACGCGCGGCGCCCCCGCGGCCTCGGCCGTCTCGTCCTTCAGGCTGTAGCAGTAGACTGGCAGCACGTTGGCGCCCTGCGCCTCCGCGGCGCGCACGAGCGCGTCCACGAACGCCAGGTTGCCGCTCATCCAGTGGGCCCGATAGAAGAGCAGGCCCAGCGTCGGCCGGCCAGGCCGCACCCGCGCGGCTAGATAGTCGGCGAGCGCGACGCCGTCCGGCTCGTCCGGGTGATACAGGCCCTCCCAGGGCAGCTCGCGCGGTGGGTCATAGGCGCTGGCGATGCCCAGCAGGCGGTCAGCCAGGTAGGCGACCAGGCTTCGCAGGTTCGCGACGCCGCCGTGGAGCAGGTACGCGAACACCGTCTGGACCACGTCGGCCGGTGCCGTGCAGGCCGCGGCCAGGTCCACGTCCGGCTGCTGATCGCCGGGGCAGGCGATCAGCGGCACGCCCGCCGCCCGGCAGCGCGCTTCCAGCGCGGCGAAGCCCGGCTCGAAGGCCCGCTTCCCGCCCAGCAGGCGCACGACGACCACTCGCGCGGCGGCCGCCGCGTCGAGGAAGGCCGCCAGCGCCGCCGGATCGCCGAGGGCGGCCGGATTTGCGGCGCGCACCGGCGGAAAGCCCGGCGGCAAGTCACGCGCGGCGCGGCTCAGCGCCAGGATCTCCGTGTCGGCAGTGGTCAGAAAAACGATCACCCTAAGCTCTCAGCCCTCAGCCATCAGCCGTCAGCCATCAGCAGACGGCAGGATGACCGCTGATCGCTCAAAACTCCACGCCCTTCTGGGCCTTGATGCCCTGGTCCTTGTACGGGTGCTTGACCGGCTGGATCTCCGAGACGAGGTCGGCCACGGCGACTAGCTCAGGCGGCGCGTTCCGGCCGGTGAGCACCAGGTGCATCATCGGCGGCTTCTCGGCGATGAGCGCCAGCATCTCGTCCACGCTGACGAATCCCGCGTGGATGGTCGCCATGATCTCGTCGAGGATCACGACGTCGTGCTCGCCCGCGCGCACCGTCTCCACGGCGCGTGCCCAGCCGGCCCGCGCGCGGGCCTCGTGCTCGTCCATCGGCACGCGCTCGTCGCGCAGCCCGTCCAAGGTGAAGCCGTGCCCGACCCGCTCTAGCTCGAAGTAGGGCGCCAGCAGCGGCAGCGTCCGCTGCTCCCCGGTCTTCCACACCCCCTTGATGAACTGGATCATCCGCACGCGCATGCGGTTCCCGGCAGCGCGGACGCCCAGGCCGATGGCGGCGGTCGTCTTGCCCTTCCCGTTGCCCGTGTTGATGATCACGAGCCCTTTCCGCTTGCGCGGCGCCGGGCGCGTGCGCGGCGCGGTCTCCGCGGCCATCATGCCCTCCCTCGTGCCGGCACGCGGCACAGCGCGAACACGCGCGCCAGGTCGACGTGGGCGGCGACCGCATCGGCCAGACGATCGTAGGGGTCCTCGGCCCGCGCCGCCCCTCTCAGCACGATACCACGCCGTCGCGCCAGCGCCCCCACCAGTGTCGTCCGAATGGCATCGTTATGGAACAGCCCGTGGACGTAGGTTCCCGCCACCAACCCATCGAGCGACACGGCGCCATCGGGGAGCAAACCTGCATCCCCCGGCCTCCCTTCCCCGGGAAGGACGCGCGGGGCCACCCCGGCCTTCTCATCCCCGTCCGCTCCCCCTTCCCACAATGGGAGGGGGGCCGGGGGGGTAGGTCTTATCCGCGCGAACGCACGCAGCGCACTCGTCGTGCGGCCCAGATGAATCTCGTAGCCGTCGAGCGGGAGGCCCGCGAGGCAGCCGAAGAAGCCATCTGCCGCGCTGATCTCGCCTCGGACCTGCCGCGTGGCCTTGTCGGCGGCGAACACCGTGCGCACGGCGAGCAGCCCGAGCCCGGCCCGCGCGCCTGCCTCGGCCTCGACGCCGTCGGGGTCGTCCAGCTCGGTGCCCAACATCTGGAAACCGCCGCAGATACCCAGGATGGGCACGCCCGCCGCGCTCAGTCGCAGGAGCGCGGCGCCCAGACCGCTCACACGCAGCCAGGCCAGGTCCGCGAGCGTGCTCTTGCTGCCGGGCAGGATCAGCAGGTCCGGCACGCCCAGCTCGTCAGGCGCCGCGACGTAGCGCAGCCGCACGCCCGGCTCGGCCTGGAGCGGTGCGAAGTCGTCGAAGTTGGCGATGCGCGGCAGGCGAACCACCACTATCTCGACCTGGCCTCCCTCGCCGCCCGGCGGCGAGCTCGACTGAGCGCGTCCTACCCCCTCTCCACCTGGGAAAGGGCTGGGGGGAGGGCCACTCCCGGCGCTACGGCGATCCAGCCCCAGCGAATCCTCCTCAGGCAGCCGGAGGTCGCGGAGGTACGGCACGACGCCGAGCACCGGGCAGCCGGTGCGCTCCGCCAGAAAGGTCAGGCCGGGCTCTAGGAGCGCCCGATCGCCGCGAAAGCGGTTGATCAGCAGGCCAGCGACGCGCCCCCGGTCGGCAGGCTCCAGCAGCGCTAGCGTGCCCACGAGCGCGGCAAATACCCCCCCCCGGTCGATGTCTGCGACCAGCAGCACGGGCGCATCGGCCAGCCGAGCGACCGCCATGTTCACCAGATCGCCGTCCCGTAGGTTGACCTCGGCCGGGCTGCCCGCGCCCTCGATGAGGACGACGTCGTGGCTGGCCCGCAGCCGCGCCAGGCTCTCGGCGACGACACCCAGTAGCTCAGGCTTCGCGGCGTGGTACTCGCGCGCGGTCAGGCGCCGCCAGACACGGCCCCGCACGACGACCTGCGAGCGCGCGTCGCCCTCGGGCTTTAGCAGGATCGGGTTCATGTCCACCGACGGTGCCACGCCGGCGGCCTCCGCCTGCGCCGCCTGCGCGCGGCCGATCTCGCCGCCGTCCGCGCACACCGCGGCGTTGTTCGACATGTTCTGCGCCTTGAACGGCGCGACGCGCAGGCCCTCCCGCCGCAGCAGCCGGCACAGCGCCGCGACCATCGCACTCTTCCCGACGCCCGACGCGGTGCCCTGGATCATGAGCGTCGGCGCGCCGGAGTGCTGCGTCATCGGCGCGCTCCGCCCGTCAAGACGTTGGTGGTGAGCACGCGCTCGAGCGCGGCGAGCAGCGCGTCGCACTCCGCCAGCGGACGCGCCGCGAGCCGCAGATAGCCGGGCAGGCCGAAGGACGCGCAGTCGCGCACGTAGATGCCCGCAGCGCGCAGCGCGCTCGCAACCTCCGACCCGTCGGGCACGGCGACCAGGAAGAAGTTGGCGGCCGACGGCAGCGCTTCCAGGCCGAGCGCCCGCAGGCCCTTCGCCAGGTACGCCGTCGCCTCGCGCGCGAGCGCCCGGCCCCGCGTAACGTGGTCGCCCGCCGCGAGCGCCGCGAGCCCCGCGGCCTGCGCGACCGCGTTCACCGACCACGGCGGCTGGGCCCACTGCAGCGCGCGCGCCACCGCGGGGGCCGCGAGGGCGTAGCCGAGCCGCAGGCCGGCGAGCGCGTGGTCTTTCGTCAGCGACCGTAGCACGACCAGCCGGCCGTCGGTCAGGAGCGGCCGCACGTCCCACGGCTCGGGCACGAAGCCCGCGTACGCCTCATCCAGTACGAGGAGGCCCGGGACGACCGCCAGCAGGCGCTCGACGTCCGCCCGGCCGAGATACACGCCCGTCGGGTTGTTCGGGTTGCAGAGGAACGTCAGGCGCGGCCGCGTCGCCGTGATCACGCGACAAAGCGCCGCCACGTCGAGCCGGAAGCCGTCGGCCGCGGACGCCCGATACTCGGCGACGCGCGCGCCCATGAGCCGCGCGGCGCGCGCGTACTCCGCGAACGTCGGCCCGACGACGAGCGCCCGCTGCCCCCGCTCGATATACGCCAGCGCCAGCAGCCAGATCAGCTCCGCCGAGCCGTTCCCGACTACCAGGCGCTCGGGCGCGACGTTCAGGCCCGCGGCCAGCGCGGTGCGCAGCGTGGCCGCGTCCGGCTCGGGGTAACGGCCGATCGGGGCCGCGCGCGCGGCGGCGAGCACGCTGGAGGCCGGGCCTAGCGGGTTGCTGCTCACGCTGAAGTCCAGCACGGCGCCTGCGCTGAGGGGCGCGCTGCCGTGGACGGCGGGCGGCAGGTCGAGCAGCTCAGGACGGGGCTGCATCGTGCCCCCGCGCCAGCGCCCAGACGACGTAGCCGACCGTGCCGAACGCCGCCGCCGTGCGCCCCAGGGCGATCGCGGCCGGGATGGCGGCGGCCGGTGGTCGCGGCCCCTCCCCAAGCACGTAGTGGCCGAGCTTCTCCAGCCGCACCCCCAGCGCGCCCGCCGCCGCGCTCATCGGCCAGCCCGCGTTCGGGCTCGCCGTGCGGCGATGGTGCCGCCGCGCCACGCGCCACGCGGCGCGGGCGTCGGCGCCTCGCCCCCAAGCCGCCAGGACCAGCAGTAGCGCGGTCAGCCGTGCGGGCGCCCAGTTCGCCGCGTCGTCCAGTCGCGCCGCCGCCTTGCCGAGATACTCGTAGCGCCCGTGGTAGCCAAGCATCGCGTCGCAGGTGTTCAGGAAGCGGTAGGCGACGGCGCCGGGCAAGCCGAGCACGGCAAACCAGAACAACGGCGCGACGAAGCTGTCGCTCAGATTCTCCGCGACTGACTCGACCGCGGCCGCGGCGACGAGCGGGGGGTCGAGCGCCGCGGTATCGCGGCTGACCAACGAGCGCAGCGCCGCGCGCGCGCCGTCGAGGCTGCCGGCGGCGAGCCCCGCGGCCACGGCGCTCGCCGCATCGTCCAGCGCCCGGATGGCGAAGGTGCTCTTCAGCAGGAACACGCTCGCCGCCAGCGCGAGCGGCGCGGCCCGCCGGCGCAGCGAGCGGAGCGCCAGCCGCGTCCCCAGCCAGCAGCCCGCGGCGCCGCCGAGCGCAATTACCCCCCCGTAGACGACGGAGACCACGGGCGAGGGGGGCACCCACCGCTCGGCCGCGCCGATGATACGCCCCATCGCCACGACCGGATGGCACCAGCCCGGCGGCTCGCCCAGTAGAGCATCGGCCGCAATGGCCAGCGCCAGCACGACCACGTCGCTGTCGTCCCGCCGCGTGCCGATCCTCACACCAAAACACCTCTGGTTGCTGCTCGCAACCAGAGGCGCCCCTGCGCGGCGACGGCCAGCGGCCGGGCCGTGGGCCTACTCTCTGCAGCGAAGAGCAACGGTCCCTTGCCCGGGTCGGCGTTCTGGCTCGCAAGCCGAGGCTTGCTTACAGCGGCGCGACCGCGGCGGCTTCTCACCGCCTTTCCCGACACCGGACACCTATGCATTTGGCGCGGTGGGTTCGCCCACCGCGGACTACGGGCAGTATACGATTGAACCGTCCGCACGACAACCCCCGCGCAGCCCGCGGCCGAACGGCGGGTGCCAGCGCCGTCCGGCTCACGGCTGGCTAGCCAGCCAACCACCTCGGCTGCGCTTCCATACCAGGTTGCAGCAGGTCGCGCTTCGCCAGGCTTCGCAGCGCACTCCCCCCTTGGCCCCCTCCGCAAGCGTGCAGTAGCGCTGCTCGAAGCGAATCACCGTGTCCGCGCTGATCTCCACGCCGGCCAGACGATCGCGCGCGGTGAGCGGCAGCCGGATGGCGTCAGCCCGCGGGTATCGCACCTGCCAGACCCACTCGCCTCCCGGTCCCGCCGTCGGCTCCGTGCTATAGATGCTGCCCGCGCGGAACTCGAGGCGGCCAGGCGGCAACCCGCTCTCCGACCGTTCCGTGATGAAGGCCGCCACGGCCATTTCGTTCAGGTCATCGAGCCAGGGATCGCCGTCCTGCCACGGCCCGCGCACGCTGCACGCTGTGAGCAACAGCGCCAGGAGCAGCCAGACGACACGCATGCTCGCTCCCCTCTGCGCGGTAGTATAAGGCGACACACGCGAGGACCACCGGCCACTCGCCGCGCCGGATCAGGAGCACCGTGGAACAAGCACGCTCCCTAGCTCCCGGCAGACAGCCGCCCGCCTGGGGCCTCCCGCCACCCGACGAAACCGTTGACGACCCGGCGTACGCTGCTGCGCTCGACTACCTGTACGGCCTGTCGGCTACGCCGCGCCCGGCCGCCGCCATTCGCGCCGATCAGCCCCGCAAAGTCCCGCGCATGCGGCGCCTGCTCGCACTCTGCGAGCAGCCGCAGCAGCGCTTTCCGGCGGTGCTCGTCGCCGGCACGAAGGGCAAGGGCTCGACGGCGGCGATGCTGGCGGCCATCCTGCAAGCCGCTGGCCTGCGGATCGGCCGCTACACGCAGCCGCATCTCGTGAGTTACCGCGAGCGTACGTGGCTGGACGGCGAGTACATACCGGCCAGTGCCGTGGCCCAGCTCACGCGCGAGCTACGGCCGCTGGTGGCGGCGGCCGAACGCGAATCGCCCGACCTCGGCCACTTCACCACCTTCGAGGTCGGCACCGCGCTCACCTTCCTCTACTTCGCTCGACGGGGCGTGGACCTGGCGGTGGTCGAGGTCGGCGTCGGCGGCGCTCACGACGCGACCAACGTGCTCGACCCCCTGGTGAGCGTCATCACGCCGATCAGCGCGGACCACCTGGACACGCTCGGTCCCACCCTCGCGGATGTCGCCCGCGCGAAAGCCGGCATCCTCCGGGCGGGCCGACCAGCCGTCCTGGGCTTGCAGCCGCCAGAAGCCATGGCCGTGTTGCGCGCGGCGGCCCGGCGCCTCGCCGTGCCATTCGCCCGGGTGGGCCGCGACTGGCGGTGGGAGCCCGAGGCGGCCCCCGCCGCCGCGAGTGCCTTCACCCTGCGCGGCCCGGCGACCGCGTACGCCGGTCTCACGCTGCCCCTCCTCGGCCGGCACCAGCGGGATAACGCGGCGCTCGCCGTCGCCGCGGCCGACGCGCTGCGCGGCCGCGGCATCCGGCTGAGCCCCGGGGCCGTGGCGCGAGGCCTCGCCGGGGTCGTCTGGCCCGGTCGCGTGCAGGTGCTCCCGACCCGGCCCCCGCTCGTCGTCGACGGCGCCCACAACGCCGCCTCGGCTGCCAGCCTGCGCGCCACCCTGGAGGACTGTTTCCCCGGTCGGCGTATGGTCCTGGTGCTCGGCTGCACCGCCGACAAGGATCTGGCCGGTATCGTCGATGCGCTCGTCCCACTCGCACGACGCGTGATCGCGACGCAGGCGCGGCACCCCCGCGCCGCGCCCGCCGCGGCGGTAGCCGCCGCGGCGGCAGGCGCCGGAGCCACGGTCACGGTCGCGCCCGACGTCGCCGCCGCGATCGCGGCGGCCGGCGCCACCTCCGATGCGCTGGTGATCGTAGCGGGCTCGCTGTTCCTCGCCGGCGAGGCGCTCGCGCACGGCGCCACGCTCCCGCTGCGCGACACTGACGCCGCCCGCGCCTAAGCTCTCGCGCTCGCCGCGCACGCTAGCGCCCGCGGTGGTCTATACTGGAGACGACTCATTGGACCACATCCCGCGGGCGCCGGTGCGCCGTGCGGCGTAGGGCGGCGGTGTGCTGGCCCGGTGAAAACGCTGGCACGATTGTTGTAGTGCAGAGCGCAGCCGCCCGCCTATTGTCGCAGGAGCCGGCGGGGCGCTCGCCAATCGCCCGGCGTGCCAGCCGCCGCGAACGGGTCGAGCTACCGCGGCCCGCGGACCAGTGGCGTGCCAGATGAGGAGTTGTGACGGTGTCGATCACCGACTACGACCAGCTCAGCATTGGCGAGCTGGGCCGGCGGCTCGCCGACACCACCTCGGAGCTGGTCCACAAGCAGATCGAGCTAGCCAAGCAGGAGGCCCGCGAGGATCTCCAGCAGAATCTGCGCGGGGCCGTTTTGCTCGCTATCGGCGCGGTGCTTTTCTTGTTCGCCGTCATTTGCTTGCTTGACGCGCTGGTCGCCGCTAGCAGCGCGGTGCTGAGCTGGCCGCTCTGGGTCTGCGCGGTCGTCTGGTTCGTGATCTTCGCCGTGTTCGGCGCCGGCGCGGCATTTCTCGGCAAGCAGCGGCTCCAGCTACGCCCGCTCGGCCGCACTCGCGCCGAGGCGAAGGAGAACTTGGAGTGGGTGAGACAGCGGCTGACACCGCCCGCGAGCTAGACGCCCTGCGCGGCGAAACCGAGCGCTTGCTGGACGCTCTGGAGGGACGCGCCCGCCAGGCCCTCGACGTCCAGCGCCAGGTCGAAGCGCACCGGCCACTCGTGATGGTGCTGGGCGGTGGCGCGGCACTCCTCGCCGCGGTCACGGTCCTGCTGCTGTGGTATCGCTCGTACCGACGCGCTCAGGAGGCGCGTCGCCCCATCAACCGGCTGCGTCAGGGAGCCGCCGCCGTCGCGGAGGAGGCCGGCGCACGCGCGCGGCGTGTCGGCCGTGCCCTGCGCGGCGAGCCGGAGGAAGTCCACGAGGAGACAACGCGCGAGCGCGTGAAGGAACAGCAGACAACCCTCCCGCAGCGCCTGGTGGGGGCGGCGGCCGCGGCCGCCACGATGGCGCTCGTCGATCAGTTCACGCGCTGGCTGGCGAAGCGACAATCGACCGGCGTCGCACAGAGCCACGCGGCGCCGCGCCCAGCACCCGCATCGAACGGACCCGCTGACGCTACGGGGAGCCCACCGCTCGGCTGAGTATCACCTGGGCCGGGGCGGAGCTTCAGGGCGGCGTGGCTCCGCCGTCGGCCGACTCCTCCTCCGGCTCGCGCATCTCCCCGTCCTGCACCCGGCCGCGCAGCACCAGCAATCGGGCGTACTGCCAGGGCGTGAAGGGAAACGGGCGTTCCGCCGTCGGGCTCGGCAGCGTCTTGTCGTCCGAAGCCGCGGCTACCTCGACGCGAGACACCCCGCGGCGCGGCTTCGCGCGACCCCGCCCGCGGCGACGCCGGCGGGGTGGGCTCCAGCGCTCGGGAGGCAGTTGCAGTCGCAGACGGGTTCCGCACCGACAAGCCAGGTCATACGTCTCCTGGCGCGTGCCCTCGCGAGTCGACATGACGACCATCGACTGGTCTTCGGCCAACAACTCGCCACAGAGCGGGCAGTGCAGGTGCACGGACATCTCAGCATCGCCTCCCCATGGGTCGGGCCCGCCGCTCGGGCTGATGCGCGGCAGCCTGCCGCCGGCGCTACGTCAGCCGCGCTCGGTGCGCTCACCCTTCTCACACAGATTATAGGGGGTGGGCGCAAGCGACTGGCTAGAGCCCCGCGACGAGACGTGGCGATGGACCGGGCATCAAGGGATGGCCGTCGGCCGCCCCAGCAGGGTGGGACTCGGCATCAGAGTCGGCAGGGCAAGGGTCGCGGTGCCGGTCGTCACGTTCACCGTGTTGGAGCGAGCCACCTCGTTGCCCTGTGCGTCGAGCGCGCGGACGTAGAAGCGGTACGAGCGCCCGGGGGCTAGCGCGGAGATGGTGGCGCGGGTGTCGGTGAGGCCGGTTGCCGCCGGGAAGAACGCGGCTACCCCCTCGGATTCATACACGTCGTAGGTGGCCGCCCCATTCGCCGGCGCCCAGGTCAACCCGACCGAGTTCGGCGTCGTGCCGCTCACGCCGACGCCAAAGCTGTCACTGGAGCGGGTGGCCGCGGGGCTGGCCTGCGGGGTCAGCCCCAAGGTGCCCGAGGCGCCAGGACGGATCTCTATCGTGAGGGAGCGCGCCACCGCGCCGCTGGGGCCGCGCGCGTAGAACGTCAGACTGTGCGTGCCCGCGGCGATGCCCACCGGGCTCCAGAAGCCGGAGAAGCCGCTCCGCGTGAAGCGGGCGCGCTCGTCCTCGTTCGGACCGCCAAGGGCGGCCCCAACGTCGGGGCGGCTATCGCCGTAGGGAATCTCGCCCAACGGCTCGCCCCGCGTGGTTACCTCGCCGTCGAGGTAGAAGTCGACGCGGTCGACGCCAGTGCCCGAGGTCGCCTGCGGATCGGCGGCCCAGCCCTGCAGCCGTACCGGGCCCTCGATCGGTGATCCCTGGGGCGGCGCGTCGATGTCCAGGCGGATCGTCGGGCCGTCCACCTCGACACTCTCGGTGACACTCGCCCAACCGCAGCGGGTGCGGTAGAGCACGACTAGCGTGTGCGGCCCGGCGCCCGCCGTCGAGGCATCCCACGACAGGCTGAAGGCGGAGCGGGCGAAGCGGACGTCGTTGAACTGCTGCGCCACGTCCACGCGCGAGTTGCCGTATTCGGCCTTCCCGATGAAGGTGTATCCTGGCTCGATGCCATACCCGTCCAGGTACACGTGCACGTCGGTCACGCCGGTTCCGGCGGGGCTGCTCAGGTCCACCGCCCAGCCGCCGACCGGCACCACCCCCACGAGCGTGTGATCCGAGGGGGGCGATTCGATCAGCGCTCGCGGCTCACAGCCCGTCTCGGCCACCGGCGTCGGGGTCGCGCTGCTCAGGTCTTGCTGGATAGGCGCTGCGCCCGCGCTCAGCGCCCGCACCACGAGGACGCCAAGCGCCGCCAGCGCGAGCAGGGGGATCCAGCGCGTCATTCGCATAGGGTCATTCTAGTCCACCAACGCGTGCTACGGCCCGGGGCGCGGGCCACCGGCGAGCGCCGGTCGCAGCGAACCAGCCTGCCCGATTCCGACAGCAGGCCGCTGCCCCTAAACCGGACGCGCTCGCGCTGGGATGGGTCTACGGACCTGGACGGACGCCTCTGCCCTGGGCGTTGTGTGCGCACAACGCCCAGGGCATCGGTGACCGGCCGCTAGGGTGCCGTGGCGGGCGCGCCCGCCGGCGCGCCCGCGAGACGCTGGCGCAGCGCCGCGTACCAATCAGACTCACTCTGGCGAGCCGCGCCGTAGGCGTCGGAGCCTGCCATCACCCAGTTCGGATCGTTTGCCTGGAGCGCCGCCAGCCACTGCTGCGCCGCCTGCCGTATGGCTGTGCGGCGAGCGACCTGAATGCGGTCGAGGTCCACCAGCGTGGGGGGCGGCTGCACCGTGTTGCCGTTCGGATCGAGGTTCGCCACCTGCTGCAGCTCGGCCAGGACGACCTGCCGCGAGAAATCGTCGTTAATGTACGGAGCGTGGAGTTCAACCGTCAGCATCGGCGCGACGAACTGATCGGTGAACTGAGCATCGGCATCCAGGTAAGCCGCCTCCTGGTCGGTGACGTTGTAGCCGGCGGCGCGGATCTGCGCGCTCAGTGGCTGCGGCGGAGTGGCGGGCGGCACCGCCTCGTCGCCCTCTTCCTGCGCGGCCAGCGGCGGCGCGACAGCCAGCAGGGCAACAGCGAGTAGCAGCATCGTCACGGCTCGGCGCATGCGTCGTTCTCCCCGGTGTGTAGTGTCCCCACCCGCGCCGATCGCGGGCACGGCGCATTGTACCGCGTCGCCCCGCGCTCCGTCTCCCAAAAATCGAGGGCTGCCGCCACACTCATTCAAGCATCTCGAAGCCGCTACGGCCCAGGCGCAGTTCGTTCCAATCGCGGCACAGCGCGGACGCGCCCGGCGCCCCGTCGCGCTCGATTGCTTGACAGGCAAGGCCCCATGGCCGCAAGCTACCCTGGTCGGCCTGTTCACGCGGCTGGCCTGGACCGCTCAGACATACCGAGGCGCAGCGGTGAACGCACAGCAACGCAGATTTACGATGACCCCACGCCACTGGCTCGCGATCGGGCTGGCGCTCGTCCTGGTCGGCGCCGCTGTCGCCGCGCAGTTCTTAGCGCGGCCGGTCGCGCCCCCGGTGGCGACCGGCGCCCTCTACCTCGTCGACAACACCAGCCTGCTGCCCCTCGGTGGCGACGTGCGCGTGCAGCCCGTGGGCGGCACTACGCTTGAGCCAGTGACCGGCCAGCGAACGCTTCAAGTCGGCGACCGGGTACGGACCGGCCCGGGCGGCTACGCCTCCGTCGTGTATTTCGACGGCTCCTCCACGGCGCTCGGGCCGGATAGCGAGCTAGTCCTGCAGCGCTTCGAGCGCGACCCGGTCACCGGGGCCACGGCGATCATCGTCCAGCAACCACTCGGTACTACCTGGACGCAGGCGGCCGCGACAGGCCACGAGTTCTCCGGGTTCCTGCTCGCCAGCACGGCTGCCCGGTTCTTCGCCCGCGGGAGCCAGTTCCTGACCGAGGTGGCGCCCGAGGGCACGATGACGGTGACCGCGGTCGACGGCGGCGTGTTCGGGCGGGCCGATGCGGGCGACGTCGACGTGCCCAGCGGCTTCACGACCCGCGTGCAGCCCGGGCAGGCGCCCGAGCCGCCGGTGCCCGCGCCCCAGCCGGCCGCCACACTGCAGATCAGCGTGCAGGGTCCGGTCCGAGCGTTGCTCACCGACGCGCGCGGCCGCAGTGTCGGCTACCATCCCGACTCCGAGGCCTACGTCACACAGATTCCCGGCGCTCGCCTGGTCCGCAACGACGACGGAACCCAGGTATTCAGCGTGCCGGGCCCGGTGGAGAGCTACGATCTCACGTTGCGCGGCCTAGGCGCCGGGCAGGCGGCCGTCGCGATCGGCGTCTTGCGCGCGGGCGAGCAGGAAGCCCCGGCCGCGGTCCGCCTGGAGGCGCCGGTCGCCAGCGGGGACACGCAGGCCGCCGGCTTCGCCTGGAAAGACGACCAGATCCGCGACGTGCGAGCCCTCGCGGCCGCGCCCGGCACGCCCGCGAACAGCGCCGTCCTGCTGCTACGGCACGCGCCGCCCGTGCTCGCGCTGGCCGCGACCAGCACACCCTCGCCGGAAAGCACGCCTGACGAGGCGGCGGACGCGGATGCCGTCGCCGCCAAGCCGCCCGCGGAGCCCGAACCCAGCGACGTGTTCAGCAGCTTCGATGCGCCCGTCGCGCCACCGCGGCCCGCCGTGGTTGCGCCCAGCGTCCCAGCCCGGCCTACGGTCGTCACTCAGCCCGCGCCGGTCCGCCCATCCATCGTCCGCGAGCCGGTCGTGCGGGCACCGGAGCGTGCGCCCGAGCCCCAGCCCACGCGGCCTCCCGTGGTGCAGGGCCTGGCCGTTCCCGAGGACACGCCGACCGCGCGCACCATCACTCTGCCGCCAACGCCGGCCGTCGTCGTGGTCACGGCGACGCCGCCCCCGCCAACCCCGGTGCCGCCCACGCGCGTCCCGCCCACGCCGCTGCCGCCGACCCCCGTGCCGCCCACGCCGCTGCCCACCGTGCCGCCGCCACTGCCGACGCCGGTGCCGACGCAGCCGCCCGCGCGGCAACCTGCCCCGGTCGTGCGTCCGACCGTGGCCAGTAACCGGCCATCCATCGCGCCCACAGCCACCCCGTACGTCGCGCCCGCCGCTCCGGCGGCCGGCCCCACCCGCTGCCTCTACCCCTCGTGCTGACCCAGCGCGCCTAGCTCGTCCCAGAGGAACGCGACCGTGCGCATCCCGCTGTAGAAGTTCGCTAGGTGGAAGAACTCGTTGGGCGCGTGGGTGTGCTCGTCGGGCAGCCCGACGCCGAGCAGCACGCAGGGCAGCCCCAGCTCCTGTACCAGCGTGGCGACGAACGGAATGCTGCCGCCCTCGCGGATGAACGAAGGCGGTTGGCCGAACCCGCGCTCGACCGCGCGGCCCGCCGCCTGGAGCGCCGGATGGTCCAGGGGCGTGACCACCGGCCGCCCCCCGTGAAGCACCTGGACGCTGACGCGGACGCCGGGCGGCGCCAGCCGCTCCAGGTGCGCTGCCACGAGCGCGGCGATCGCGTCGGGGTCTTGGTCGGGAACGAGTCGGCAGCTCAGCTTCGCGCCAGCCCGCGCCGGGATCACCGTCTTGGCGCCTTCCCCGCTGAACCCGCCCCAGACGCCGTGAACGTCCAAGGTCGGCCGCACCCAGAGGCGCTCCAGCGGCGTGAAGCCCTCCTCCCCGACGAGCGCCGGCACCCCCAGGTCGGCCGCCAGGCGCGCGGCGTCGACGGGCAGCGCCGCCAGCGCCTGCCGCTCCGCCGCGCTGATCGGCCGCACCGCGTCGTAGAAGCCCGGCACCGTTACCCGCCCCTGCGCGTCCTTGAGCTGCGCCAGCATCGTGGCCAGCGCCAGCGCTGGGTTCGCGACGATGCCGCCCCAGGTCCCGGAGTGCAAGTCGCCCGACGGCCCCTCCACCTCGACCTGGAGGTAGGCCAGGCCGCGCAGCCCATAGCAGAGCGACGGGTGGTCGGCGTCGTACATGGGTGTGTCGGAGATCACGCCCACGTCTGCGGCCAGCAGGTCCCGGTGCGCCGCGACGAAGGCGTCGAGGTGCGGGCTGCCGATCTCCTCCTCGCCCTCGATCAGGAACTTGAGGTTCAGCGGCAGCCGCCCCCGGGTCGCCAGGTAGGCCTCGGCCGCCGCGAAGTGCATGTACACCTGCCCCTTGTCGTCCACGGCGCCGCGGCCGAACAGCAGGCCATCGCGCACCTGCGGCTCGAAGGGTGGCGTCTGCCATAGCGCCAGCGGGTCCACCGGCTGCACGTCGTAGTGACCGTAGACGAGGGCGGTCGGAGCGCCGGGCGCGCCGAGCCACTCGCCGTAGACGACGGGGTGGCCGCCCGTGGGCAGCACCTCGGCGCGCGGCAAGCCGATACGCCGCAGGTGGGCGGCCGCGAATTCCGCGCAGCGCTGCACGTCGCCACGGTGCGCCTCGGCGCTGCTGATGCTGGGGATGCGCAGGAATGCGATTAATTCCTCTAGGAAGCGAGCGCGCTGCGCCGCGAGAAATGTCAGCACGTCATCCATCGCCACTCCCGCCTGCCCTACCGGCGCCGGATTATACCCACGCCCGGGGCAGTCCCTTTCGACAGCCCCTCGCATCGTTGACGTTATGGCCGCGCGTTCGATATGATCGCCTCTGCACCCCATCACATGCTTCGGCACGCGCGTGACCGATGAGCATCCGAAACAGGTGCCCCGCGTCGGCCACCAGTGCCGACCGGCCGTGTACACCGACGAGGGAGAGAGGTTGTGGCCACGCCAGTCGAGGCGCCCATGGTCGGCAAGGTCCTCCAGGTGCTAGTCCAGGTCGGCGACACCGTCGCGGAGGACGACACGGTCGTCGTGATGGAGGCCATGAAGATGGAGATCAACGTCGTCGCGCCGGTTGGCGGCCGCGTGACGTCAATCAGCGTCGCCCCGGGCGACGCGGTGGAAACCGACCAGGTCCTGGCGGAGATCGAGTGATCGTCTGCCGGGCGGCGTGCCTGGCGCTCGCGCGGGGTAGCAGTGGCCGCCCGCACGAACCTTGCACGGGCGGACCGCCGAACGCTTAGCACGCCCCGATCGCTCGCGGGTCGCGTGGACGCCTCGGCCACCTGGCCACGCGGCAACGCGCCACGCGCAAACGCCGTTGGCGGCCGAGCACGTGCGCCGACGCGCGCTGGGCTCGGCCCTAGCCGCGGATCAATACATCGTTCGGTCGGCGATACGGTGCGGACGGATCAGACGGAGGAGCCACCGACTATGGCAGGCAAGATCGCAATCATGGAGACCGTTCTGCGCGACGCCCACCAGTGTTTGGTGGCCACCCGAATGCGCACGGAGGACATGCTCCCGATCGCCGCGGAGCTGGACGACGTCGGCTACTGGTCGCTCGAGACGTGGGGCGGGGCCACGTTCGACGCCACGTTGCGCTACCTGAACGAAGATCCCTGGGAGCGGCTCCGCAAGCTCCGCGCCGCGATGCCCAAGACGCGTTTCCAGATGCTGCTGCGCGGCCAGAACGTCGTTGGCTACCGCAACTATCCCGACGACGTGGTGCAGGCCTTCGTGGCCCGGGCCGCGGCGAATGGCATCGACGTCTTCCGCATCTTCGACGCGATGAACGACATCCGCAACATGAAGACGGCGATCGAAGCCGCGCTGGCGACGGGCAAGCTGGTCGAGGGCGCGGTCTGCTACACGATCAGCCCGGTGCACTCGCCCGATTACTTTCTCGGCGTCGCCGAAAAGCTCGCGGAGATGGGCGTACACCTGATCTGCATCAAAGACATGGCGGGCATGCTCGCACCGTACGCCGCCTATGAGATCGTGAGCAAGATCAAGTCCCGCATCGACCTGCCGCTGCACCTCCACTCGCACTGCACCGCGGGCCTGGCGCAGATGAGCTACATCATGGCCATCGAGGCAGGGGCGGACATTATCGACACCGCGCTCGCGCCGTTCTCGCAGGGGACCTCTCAGCCGGCCACCGAGCAGATGGTCGCGGCGCTGATGGGCACGCCACACGACACGGGGCTCGACCTCGCCAAGCTGGAGAAGCTGTCCGAGTACTTCTACGCGGTGCGCGCCAACTATGCGGAGTTCGAGAGCCCGGTAAACAACCGGATCAAGACGGACATCCTGACCTCGCAGGTCCCCGGGGGCATGCTGTCCAACCTGATCGCGCAGCTTCGCCAGCAGAAGGCCGAGCACCAGCTCGACCAGGTGCTGGCCGAAATGCCGCACGTCCGAAAGGACCTCGGCTATCCGCCGCTGGTCACGCCCACCAGCCAGATCGTGGGCTCGCAGGCGGCGCTCAACGTGGTGACCGGCAAGCGCTACGCCGTCGTGAGCAACGAGACGCGCAACTACGTGCTGGGCCACTACGGCGAGCCGCCCGGACCGCTGAGCGAGGAGATGAAGGCGAAAGTCCTCGGCAAGCGCCAGCCGATCACCTGCCGCCCGGCCGATCTGCTCCCGCCGGGCCTCGAACAAGCCCGCAAGGACTCCGCAGGGCTCGCGCGCAGCGAAGAGGACGTACTGACCTGGGCCTTGTTCCCCGAGATCGCCAAGGACTACTTCCAAGCGCGGGAGGCGGGCGAGGAGCGGCGCGAAACGGCGGCAGCCGCCTCCTGACCACCAGGCGCACCACGAACCAGCTCCCGGCCAGGACGCCGCCGTCGGCAGCGCGATCGGCTCGGCCACCTGCAAGCGCGGCGGTGCGGCCGGCGGGCACTACGGATAAGGGGACGACATGCCGAAGACGCGGACGGAGCTAGCCGCGAAGCTCGACGCGGTCGAGGCCGGCGTGCGCGCGGGCGACGAGCGGGCGGTCAAGCGACAGCACGACGAGGGGAAGCTCACGGCGCGCGAGCGCATCGCCGCCCTGCTCGATCCCAGCTCGTTCGTCGAGGAGTTCATGCTCTCCGAGACGCACGTCACCGACTTCGGCATGGCCGAGCGCCGCCAGCCCACCGACGGCGTGGTCACCGGCTACGGCACGGTCGACGGGCGCCTCGTGTTCGTCTACGCCCAGGACCGTACCGTGCTCGCCGGGGCAGTGGGCAGCGCGCACGGCGAGAAGATCGCCTACGTCACCGAGCTAGCGCAGCGCGTCGGGGCGCCGGTGGTGGGGCTCCTCGACTCGGTCGGCGCCCGCATTCAGGAGGGCCTCGACGTCACGCGGGCCATCGGGCGGATCTTCAACGCCAACGTCCAGGCGTCGGGCGCCGTCCCGCAGGTGTCGGCCATCATGGGGCCGTGCATCGGCGTGGGCTCCTATTCGCCCGCCCTCACCGACTTCGTCCTCATGGTCCGCGGCACCAGCCAGATGTTCATCACCGGCCCGCCCGTGGTGAAGGAGGTGCTGGGCGAGGACGTAACGATGGAGGACCTGGGCGGCGCGAAGGTCCATAGCGAGCAGTCGGGCGTCGCGGACCTGATCGCGGACGACGACGCGGCCTGTCTGGCCCAGATTCGCAAGCTGCTCGGCTACCTGCCGGCCAGCCACCGCGAGCGACCGCCCCACCGCGCCAGCGACGACTCGCCTGACCGCGACGTCGAGGGCCTGGAAGCGCTGGTGCCCGAGGATCTGCGCAAGCCGTACAACATGGTGCAGGTCATCCGCCGCATCGTCGACGATGGCGACTTCCTGGAGCTAAAGCCGCGCTGGGCGCGCAACATGGTCATCGGCTTCGGGCGGCTGGGCGGTGACAGCGTGGGCTTCGTGGCCAACCAGCCCAACTGGCTCGGCGGCGCCATCGACATCGACGCCGCCGACAAGGCCACCCGCTTTATCCGCTTCTGCGACGCCTTTAACATCCCCCTCGTCACGCTCGTGGACGTGCCCGGCTTCTTCCCCGGGACCAAGCAGGAGCGCGGCGGCATCATCCGCCACGGTGCAAAGATGCTCTACGCCTACGCCGAGGCCACGGTCCCGAAGATCACCGTCTATCTCCGCAAGGGCTACGGCGGCGCGAAGCAGGCGATGTGTACGCGCGAGATGGGGGCCGATCAGGTGTTCGTCTGGCCGGGGGTGGAGCTAGCCGTCATGGGCGCGCCGGCCGCGGTGAACGTGCTCTACCGCCGCGAGATCGACCAGGCCGCCGACCCCGAAGCCGTGCGCCAGCAGCGCATCGAGGAGTTCAGCGAGCGATTCAGTGGGCCCTTCGACGCGCTGCAGAAGAGCTTCGCGCAGGCTGCCCTGCGCCCGCCCGAGACGCGCCGCCGCCTGATCCAGGCGCTGCGCATGCTGGCGACCAAGGAGCAGTCCGCCCCGCCGAAGAAACACGGATTGATGCCCGTCTAAGCTGTAACGTTCGCGGGCGGTATCCGTTTGATTGGGTGTAGCCCTACGGGGCCTCGGCTCAGGCTGCCATGCGCGACCGGGGCGGCCGGCTGGAGAAAGGTGAGGTCGAACATGCGCCGATTCGTTCTTGGCGTGGTGCTCGCGGCGGGCCTCAGCGTCGCGGCAAGCGGCGCGGCGTCCGCGCAGGTGCCCTTTGGCTACCCGAACTTCAACGGCTACCCCGGGGTCGGGTTCAGCCCGGTGTTCGGCCCGGGCTACGGCGGCGGGCCATACGGCACGATCCCCGACCCATATGGCTACGGCTTCCCCGGCAGCTACCAGTATCCCTACGGCTACCCGTTCGGCACCCCGCCGATCTACGGGAACCAGGGCGGCATCGGCTTCACGTTCAACTCGCTGAACTACGCGCCGTTCGGCACGGCGATTAGCACGACGAATACGAGCCTGCTGCCGAACGGCCTGCCGGGCTTCCCGAACGTGTCTACGAGCCTGACCGTGCTGCCGCTCTCCGCCGCGGGCCGCATCAGCCTCACGCCGACGAACGCCGGCAACTCCTTCAACGAGGTCGTCATCCGCTAGCGGGTGCCATCCACGGAATTGCCGAGCGCCCGGCCCGCAGCCGGGCGCTCGCGTTTCCGCCGCTGACTCCGGCCGGCGAGCGCACCCGCCCGAGGGCTCCTGAGGACGGCTCGGCATGACCTTCTCCATCGTCGCCTGGCTGCCAGAAACCGGCGAGCTGGGCGTGGGCGTGGCCACCTGCAAGCCGGCCGTCGGTGGACGGGTCCCCTTCGTGCGCGCGGGCGCGGGCGCCGTCGCGTCGCAAGCGGTGAGCAATCCCTGGCTGGGTGTAGCGGCGCTCGACGCCCTCGGCCACGCACTGCCGGCCGAGTCCGCGTTGCGGGCCGCGCTGGCGATCGATCCCGCGCCGCACCTCCGGCAACTCCATCTCGTGGACGGCGCGGGACGCACAGCCTCGTGGACCGGCGACGCCGTGCCAGACTGGCACGGGCACCTGCCCGGCGGCACGTTCTCCGTGGCCGGCAACACGCTTGTCGGCCCGGCCGTGCTGACCGAGATGGCCGCGGCCTACCGTGCGGCCGACGGCGACCTGGCCGCGCGCCTGCTGGCGGCCCTGGAGGCGGGCGACGCCGCGGGCGGGGACCGGCGCGGACGCCAATCGGCCGCGCTGGCCGTGGTCCGCGGCGATCCCTTCCCCTACGTCGACGTGCGCGTGGACGACGCGCCACGCCCGCTGCCGGAGCTGCGCCGCATCCTGGCGCTGTACCGCGAAGACCGCCTGGTGACCCCGCGCCCGCGCGCGGCTTACGTCAAGGAGTAGTCGCGGCGGCTGGCGCCCCTAAAGGCCGACGACTAGCGGAGCCAGCCGGTTGCGAACCGCCTTCAGCACGCTCATCGCCACGATCCGACCCGTCTTCGGGTTCTCTACAGAGGGCACGTTCTGCAACACGAGCCGTAGCTCGCCGAAGGCGCCGCGGGCGCGCACCTCGTGGGTGTTGAGGGTGACTGTCGGGTCGGCGTAGACCCGCATGGCGGTCGCGTCCAGCCCGATGCCGGCCAGCGCCAGGGCAGCCGCCACGTTGACGTTCTGCGGGAAGAGCGCGACGCCCTCCCGCGCCGGCCCTTCGTAGAGCAACACCGGCTCCGTCGCGGTCAGCGCCCGCGCCTCCCCGGCGGTGCCGCGCCAGGCTGCCGGCGGCTTGCGCGTGGTGATGCTCACCTCGTCGAGCCCGCCCACGGCGGCGGCGCTGATGATGTCGAGCCCGGCGATCGCGCCCGACGGCACCAGGATCTGTCGTCCCGCTGCCCGCGCGGCCGCTCGCAGCCGCGCGAGCAGCGCCTCGTCGGCAAAGGCGCCGACGCTGACGACCATCAGATCGCGCCCGGCGGCCAGCATCGCCTCGCCGTACTGCCGCACCGCGTCATGGCCGCCGGCCTCCACGACCAGGTCCATCGGCTGCGCGGTGAAGGTGGCCAGGTCGGTCGTCAGCACGCCGCCGCCCGGCACGGCCCCGTGCCGCGACGGCTCACGCACCAGCGCGGCGGTCACGGCGACCGGCCCCGCGGCGCCAGCCGCGATGGCCTCCGCCAGCGGGCGCCCAATCGCCCCGAGCCCGATAAGCCCCACCCGTAGCGCGGGCGCCAGGTCCTCCACCTCGGTCCCTCGCCGATCGGCGCGCTCCTCGGCTCTCACTCAACCCCCATCACGTGTCGCGTCATGCCCGCCCCGGCACGCCGCGAGCAGCCCCCCTCGATCCGGCGCGGTGCTCCCTCGTCAGAGCCGGGCGAGAGACGTCCTGGCCGCCCTTGCCCCGGATTCGGCACGCGGCACGCCGCGCTCGCGGCCTACCAGCCCAAGGCCAAGCCATCACGCGTCGGCGCCGCGCCGCCCATCAGCACGCCGGTCGCCGGGTCGCGCACGATCGCCTGGTGCGCCCCCACGCTGAGATCGGGGAGGCGGACGATGTCGTGGCCGCGCGCGGCCAGCGCCTCGACCACCGACGCGTCCAGGCGCGGCTCCACGGCCAGCGAGTAGCCGTCGTGCTGCTCGCGCTCAACCGTGCCCGGCCGGCTCGACCACTTGGTGGCGTCGATGGCCTCCTGGACGTTCAGGCCGTGGTCGATGATGCTCACCAGCAGCTGGAAGTTCGTCTGCACCTGGTCGTCGGCCCCCGGCGTGCCGCCGACCATGAACAGCTCGCGCCCCTGCTTCAGCAGGAAGGCGTTGAGCGTGTGCATCGTGCGCTTGCCCGGCGCGAGCTGGTTCGGGTGGCCGTCCTCCAGCCAGAAGCCAGACAGGCGATTGTTCAGCAGGATGCCCGTCCCCGGCACCACGATGCCGGACGCCCACGGGCTGTAGACGCTTTGGATGAGCGAGGCGGCGTTGCCCGCCGCGTCCACGGCACAGAGATACGTCGTGTCGCCGCCCTTCGGGCGCAGGTCGAGCGCCGAGACCCGCTCGCGCGCCGCCCGGCGCGGGTCAATGCGCGCGCGCTGGCGCGCGGCGTGCTCGGGCGAGAGCAGCGTGTCGAGCGGCACGGCGACGCGCGATGGGTCGCCCAGGTAGGCGATGCGGTCCGCGAACGCCAGCTTCTTCGCCTCGACCATCAGGTGGATCGCGTCGACGCTGTTGTGGCCCATCCCAGCCAAGTCGAAGCCGCTGGCGATGTTCAGCTCTTCGAGCAGGATGAAGCCCTGCGAGACAGGCGGCGTCTCGTAGACGGTGTAGCCCCGGTAATCGGTCTGCAGCGGCGTGCGGAACGCGGCGAACGCGTCAACCGGCGCGGCGAAATCGCTCGGGGCCAGCAGGCCCCCGAGCCGCTGGCAGTGCTCGCCGATCGCCTGGCCGATCGGGCCGCCGTAGAACGCCCGCGGCCCCTCCGCGCCAATGGCCCGCAAGCACTCGGCTTTGTCGCGCTGCACCAGCAGCTGCCCCGTCCGCAGCGCTCGCCCACCCGGCAAGAACAGCGCGGCGGCGGCCGCGTCCCGCGCGAGCAAGTCGGCGAACTGCGCGCTCTGACGGGCGAGGTTCGGATGCACCGGGAAGCCCTCGGCCGCGATCGCGACGGCCGGCGCCAGCAGGTCGGCAAGCGCGCGGGTGGCGAAGCGCTCGTGGAGCAGTGACCACCCGGCCACCAGCCCCGGCAGCTCGACCGACAGGATGCCCCGCGCCGGGACCGTCTCATGGCCGTGCGCGCGGAACCAATCGACCGTGGCGGCCTGCGGCGCCGGGCCGCTCGCGTTGACGGCCACCACCTCGCCACTGGCCCCATCGTGGACCAGCGCGAACAGGTCTCCGCCAATCGTGTTCGCCTCGGGCAAGACGACGGTCAGCACGGCGCCCGCGGCCAGCACGGCGTCCACGGCGTTGCCGCCCTCCTCGAGCACACGGAGGCCAACCTGCGAGGCGAGCGGGTGGCCGGTGGACACGACGCCGTGCGTGCCCAGCGCCATCGGGCGGCTGAGGGGCCGGCGCCTCTCTGGCGCGTAGGGCGTGGCGTGCATCGGCAGCTCCTAGCGGTTAGCTATGCGCCGTCAGCCGATCGCGCGCCGCCCGCTCACGGCGGCGCCCGGTTCGCTGACAGGGGTTCTCCGCGAGTCTAGCAAGGACCGGCGCGCGCGGCAACGATGCTATAATTGCGGCACCCCTCCGCCGGGCGCGGCCCCTGGTGGGGTGGGCAGCCGCGCGAGGAGGCAGAGCGCCATGTCGGTACTCGTCGCGTTCGTCCGCGAGGCACAGCCGGGCCGGCCGGCCGAGGTTCGCGAGCTGCTCCGCACCTCCGCCCAAAGCGCCACGCAGGAGCACCGCGGCATCCGCACGTACCAGGTGCTCCAGGGGCGCGCGCAGTCGAACCTCTACGTCGAGCTGGTGGAGTGGGAGAGTCGCCGCGCCTTCCAGAAGGCGATGGAGCAGCTCCGCGATCGCGACGAGCAGTTCCGCGCGCAATTCCTGCGGACGGCTCACGTCCGCGTCTATCGGCCGCTGGAGATCGTGCGGGTGCACCGCCGCGAGCCAAAGGCTGTCGGCGTGGGCCTGGTGCGTGTGAAGGCCGGCAGCGAGGACGAGTTCGCGCGCGTCATGCGCGAACAACTGCACCGCCGCCTCCGCGACCGGCCCGGCCTGTTGGCCACAGGCGTCTATCAGGGCGAGGACGAGCCGCACCAGTTCCTCATCCGCAACGCCTGGGACAGCGAGCAGGACATGCTGGCTCATCGCGCCTGGATGACCCGCGAGGTGCTGCCCGTCACCGATCCCCACGTGGCTCGGCGGGAGCTGCTGGACCTCCTGATGCGCTGGCACTACCGGCAGACGCCGCTCGCCTCTCCCGAGGCGGTGTGAGCGCCGCCGCGCAGGCAACGCTGGTAGCCTTGTTTGCCGAGCGGGCCGCCAGCGTGGGCACGGCGGTCCACGCCACGCCGCGCGCGGGCGCGTGTGATCGTGTCCTCAAGCTGCTAGACGCCCACCCGGCGCGCACGGTCGCGCTGGACGCCGCCGCCCGCGAAACCCTCTCGGAGCTAGTGCCGGTGCTAAGCGCGGCGGGCCTCGGCGTCGTGCCGGCTGACGCCGCGCCCCCCGTGCTGGCGGCAACCGACGCCGGCGTGTCCTGGGCGGCCTTCGGGGTGGCGGAGACAGGCTCGGTCGCGCTGGCCAGCCCGGCGCCCGGCGACCGGCTGGTGAGCATGCTGCCACCGCTCCACCTGGTCTTGCTGCGCCAAAGCGACCTGCTCGCCGACCTGGACGCTGCCGGCGCGCGCCTGCGCGCGTGGACCGCGGGCGCCGCCCGCCAGCCCTACGTGTCGCTGGTGACCGGCGCCAGCCGCACCTCGGATATCGAGCGCGTCCTGACCATCGGCGTCCACGGCCCGCGCGCGCAGCATGTCCTACTCCTCGACGACGAGTAGTGCCGTGCGCCTCATTCCGTCGTCCCGCTCGGCTTGGCTGCTGCTGGCTGCGACGGGGTCCTCTGCCCTCGCCGCCAGCCTGGCGCGCTCGCCGGGCCGCTGCGCGCTCCAGGCGGCCGCCGCCGACTTCCGGCGCCGCTACCACCGAGCGCTGGCCGACCCGCAGCTGGCGCGCAATCTCCTGGCTTTCCAGCGGGCGTGGCGCTCCGCTCGTGCGGTCGCCTTCGCCCAGCTGGGCGACACCTGGGCGGCGCTTCCGGCCGACACCACCCCGCCCCCCGCATTCCGCCCCCCGCGCGGCGACGGCGAAGCCGTGTTCGCGGTCCTGCGCGACGAGATGGCCGCCGCCAAGGATGCCGTAATTGCCGATTTGCCGGACTACTTCGCGCGCTTCCGCGCGGCCGCCGCGGCGGCGGGGGCCACGGTCGTCGAGGCGGTCGACGCGGCGGCCGCGTGCGCCTACGTCGCCGACGTCGCGCGCCGCCGCGGCGCCCGCCTGGTCGTCAAGAGCAAGTCGATGGTCGGCGAGGAGATCGAGCTGAACCACCACCTGGAGGCGCACGGGATCGAGGTGGTGGAGACCGACCTGGGCGAGTGGATCGTCCAACTGGCCGGCGAGCGCCCGTCGCACATGGTCATGCCCGCCATCCATAAAAGCCGCCAGCAGGTCGGCGCGCTGTTCAGCCGCGTTCTCGGCCGCGCGGTCTCGCGCGAGGCCATTCCCGAGCAGGTAGCAGTCGCCCGGGCCGAGCTACGCCGCAAGTTCCTCGAGGCCGACGTCGGCATCAGCGGCGCGAACGCGCTCATCGCCGAGACCGGCACGGTGATGCTCGTCACGAACGAGGGCAACGGTCGCCTGGTGACGACCCTGCCGCCTGTCCACGTCGTGCTGGTCGGCTACGAGAAGCTCGTGCCGTCCTACGCCGACGCCATGCGCCAACTACGGCTACTGGCCCGGAGCGCCACGGCGCAGCCCATCACCAGCTACACCACGTTCATCACCGGGCCTGATCGGCCGGACAAAGAGCTGCACATCGTCTTCGTCGACAACGGCCGCCTGCGCATGCGCCTGGACCCGGAGTTCCACGAGGCGCTGCGCTGTATCCGCTGCGGCGCCTGCGCCAACGTGTGCCCCCCGTACCAGGTCGTTGGCGGCCATGTCTTCGGCTACATCTACACGGGCGCCATCGGGCTGGTCAACACGCCGTTCCACCACGGGCTCGACCACGCGGCCGGCCCGCAAAGCCTCTGCGTGAGCTGCAACGCCTGCGCGACGGTCTGTCCCGTCCGCATCCCCCTGCCGCGCCAGATCCTGAGCGTGCGCGCGCGAGCGGCAGAGCGCCTCGGCTTGCCCGTCTGGAAGCGCGCCGCCCTCGCGCTGTGGGCGCGGCCAAGCCTGGCCGATGCGGCGTGCCGCATCGCCGCGCATCTCGCCGCGCCGCTGGCCACCGGGCCGTTCCTGCGAGCCCCGCTGCCCGCCGCCTGGCGCTGGCGCACGCCGCCCGCGCTCGCGCGGGTGCCCGCTCGGGACCAGCTTCGCGGGCGGCAGACTGCGCCGCGGGCGAAGAGGGAGCCCGGCGCGGCTCCTAGCCGCGATCTCCCAGCCGCTGCCGCCCGCCCTCCATCGCCCACCGTCGCCTGCTTTCTGCAGTGCCTGACCGACCGTTGCTGTCCGGAGGTGGCGATGGCGACCGTGCGGGTGCTGGAGGCCAGCGGCGCGCGGGTGGCGGTGCCGCCGCGCCAGCACTGCTGCGGCCTGCCCGCCCTCGACGCCGGCGAGCTTGCCACGGCGCGTCGCATGGCCCGCCAGACCATCGCCGCCCTCGAGGCTGCGGCGGCGGACTACGTGGTCACCGCCGCGCCGAGCTGCGTGGTGGCGATTCGGGAGGAGTATCCGTCGCTGTTCGCCGACGAGCCGCGCTGGCAGCGGCGAGCGCGGGCGCTCGGCGCCCGCACGCTGGATCTTGCGACCTATCTGCGAGAGGTCGCCCGCGTGGGCGCTCCGCGGTCCCACACTGCCGCGGCCCCGAGCCCCGCGGGCGGGCGCCAGGTGGCGGTCTATCATCCATTCTGTCAATCGCTGAACGTCCTCGGCCTGCCGGCCGAGCCGCGGGACCTGCTCGCGGACCTGCCCGGGGTCGAGCTGCGGTCCCTGCCTGAGGCCAATACCTGCTGTGGCTTTGGCGGCTCGACCTCGTTCGAGCACCCCGCGGTCGCGCGTCAGATCGCGGCGCGCAAGCTCGCGAACGTGGCGGCTACCGGCGCAACGTTGCTTGTCACGGACAACCCCGGCTGCCTGCTGCACTTGCGCGGCGCCGCCGACGCCGCCGGCATGCCCCTGCGGGTGGTGCACCTAGCCGAGCTGCTGGCGGAGGACCTGCGGAGCGGCGAGCCGGCGGGCGATAAGCCCTGAGCCAACCGGCCGTTGATGAACTCCATGGTATGATGAGCCGGGCGCCGCCGTCGGGATCGCGCGCCAGCGGAGAGGATCATGGATCGGCGCCCATGGTGGGAGCGGCTGCTCGACCGCGACAGCCCGGCCGGACCGATCATCGTGATTATCCTGTTCATCCTGGTGGTCGCGCTGGTGCTGACCATCGGTCCAATGCTCGACCGGTGGATCGAGGGCGAGCAGCCCGCGTCCCATCAGCTGGCGCCGGCCCCGCCGTTCGCGGCCGGGCCTGACCAGCCGGCGCCGTCCGGCAGGGGGCAGGCCGTCACGATCGGCCGGCACGCCGAGCGGCTCGTGTAGCTCAACCGCACGGGCCGCTCGCGTCGCCCTGGCCGCCACTAGCGCCAGGGCACGAAGGTGGGCGGACAGCAGGGATACGCGGCGTAGGGAATCCCGTAGTAGCTGCGCACCACGAGCGGGCTCGGCAACGCGGTGATGAGCGTCGGGAACCCGTAGTCGGAGTAGTAGTCGCCGGGCGGGTAGGAGTTATAGGTCGTGCCGATGTTGGGGTCCCAGCCGCTCTCGCCGCCGAGGCGCAGGTAAGGGCCGAACCCCGGCGCTACCGCGTAGGGGCCGTAGTTGTACGCCGTCTCGTTGTTCGTGGGCCAGTACGTCGTCGCCTGGTTCGTGCCGCCGACGTAGCACGCGCCGTCCGTGAACACGCCGGGGCAGCTCGCGTCCGTCTGGGCCGCGGCCGGCTGCGCTAGCGCCGCCAGGCCACACGCTACTGCCAGGCTTAGGATGAATCTGCGCATCGCTCGCTCCTTCGCTAATGCCGCCCACCATTCCGACCGCTACAAGTATTATGCGCGGCGTCCCGTCGCTGTCGTAGTCCTTGCAGGCCGCGGGCCAGCAACTCGTCTGGAGCGGCATCGCTTTGCGCCCGCGCCAGCCGCCTGGCTATACTCTAGGTGTGGAGTATTCTCGACCTGCCTGTACCGATATGCGCGCGATCCGGTAGCATCGGGCCAAAGGAACCGCCTCGCGCTGCTCACTGCCCAGCATATTTAAGGACGCGCCATGACCAACCTGCAGCCCGCCCGCCTCCCCGTCCTCGACTCGCGCCAGCGGCCACTGCACGACCTGCGGATCTCGGTAACCGACCGCTGCAACTTCCGCTGCGTGTACTGTATGCCCCGGGAAGTGTTCGGGCGGGACTTCGCCTTCCTGCCCGCCAGCCAGCTCTTGACCTTCGAGGAGATCACGCGGCTGGCGCGCATCTTCGTCCGCATGGGCGTCGAGAAAGTCCGGCTGACGGGCGGTGAGCCGCTGTTGCGGCGCGACCTGGAGCGGCTGGTGGCGATGCTGGCCGATATCGAGGGCCTGCGCGACCTCACCCTCACCACGAACGGCTCGCTGCTGCCGCAGAAGGCCCAGACGCTGCGGGACGCGGGGCTCCGGCGCATCTCCGTCAGCCTTGACTCGCTCGACGATGCCGTGTTCAAGGCGATGAACGACGTGGACTTTCCGGTGGCGCGGGTGCTCGCCGGCATCGACGCCGCCCACGCCGCGGGCCTCGCGCCGATCAAGGTGAACATGGTCGTCAAGCGCGGCGTGAACGAGGGCTCCATCCTCGACATGGCGCGGCACTTCCGGCACACGGGCCACATCCTGCGCTTCATCGAGTACATGGACGTGGGCAACACGAACGGCTGGCGGATGGACGACGTGGTCACCGCCGCGGAGATCGTCCGAACCGTGGACGCCGAGTGGCCGCTGGAGCCGGTCGAGCCCGCGTATCGTGGCGAGGTGGCGAACCGGTACCGCTACCGCGACGGCGGCGGCGAGATCGGCGTCATCGCCTCCGTCACCCAGCCCTTCTGCGGCGACTGCAGCCGTGCGCGCCTCTCCGCCGAAGGGCGGCTCTACACCTGCCTGTTCGCCAGCCTGGGCCACGATCTGCGCCGCCTGCTACGGAGCGGCCAGTCCGACGCGGAGATCGACGCCTTCCTGCGCCGCATCTGGCACGCTCGCGCCGACCGCTACTCGGAGCTACGCTCGGCCGCGACGCCGCCCCGCCCCAAGGTCGAGATGTCCCACATCGGTGGCTAATGGAGCTGACTCGCGAATTCACGGTCGCCGTCTTCGTCGTCCACGACGACCGCGTGCTGCTGCACCATCATCGCAAGCTGGCCATGTGGCTGCCGCCCGGCGGGCACATCGAGCCGGCCGAGTTACCGGACGACGCGGCGGTGCGCGAGGTCGCCGAGGAGACCGGCGTGCGCGCGGTGCTGATCGGCGAGCGCGCCCTCCCGCTGGCCTACCCGCGCCAGCTCGTGCGTCCCGCGGGCATCCAGCTCGAGGACATCAGCCCGGGCCACCAGCACATCGACCTCGTCTACTTCGCGGTGCCCGAGGGCGGCGATGCCACCCTCGCCGCCGAGGACGCCCGTGAGCCGGGCACGGGCTGGTACGCGCTGGACGAGCTGGCGGCCCTCGGCGCCAATGAGGAGATCCAGAGCTGGGCCGCCCGGGCGGTCGCCGCCGCGGGCGCCTGGCGCGCGGCGGCGGCTCGCGGCGGCTGAGCCCGGCGCGTCCTTACGCCCGCGCCATCAGATCGTCATGAGGATGTCCGCGCCCTGGGCCTCGTTCAGCAGGAACGACGCCGTCCCCAGCACGCTGTCGACTTCCGGGCGCAGGTTGTCCGGGCGCAGGTCGTAGATGCGCGCGCCCCGCGAGCAGACGTAGACGCGCACCCGGCCGGTCTCCTTCACCTGGCGCAGCAGCGCGCCCAGATCGGTGAAGCCAAGCTGCTCGGCGCGGTCGATGAAGTCCGCGCCCACCGGGTCGTCGGGCGCGGCCTGCGCCAGGTCCGCGAACCCGTCGCGGTGCAGGCGGCGCGCGGCGCGGTTGGTGAAGAACAGGCTCACGTTCATGTCCGAGTCGGCGCCGATGCCCGCGAAGCTCAGCGCCAGCAGGAAGTCCTCGAACGTATCGCTCTTCACGACCAGCGCCATTCGCGTCGCGCGCGCTTCCGCCATCGTTCCTCACTCCTGGCCGGGGCAGTCTCCGCGCCGCCGCCGGCGCGGGCGACGCTACGGCGCGGGCGGCGCCCCGCCGCCCGGCGCCTGTACCGACCGCAGATACTCGGGCAGCACCTCGCCCAGCGCGCGTGCCACGAAGCGCCGATTCGCCATCGCGGTCGCGTGGATCATGACCTCCGTTGCGTCCCCGCCTGGATGGAGCGCGCGGAAGCGGCCCTCCTCCTCCTTGAGGAGCTGGAACATCTCCACCTCGTTCTCGTCCATCCATTGCACGAGCGCCGCTTCCAGGTCCATCCCGTCTCTCCTGCCGGCCACCGCCGGCCGCGTCCGACCTAGCCCTCGCCGCTCAGCCCCTGGCAAGCGTCGAGGGCGCGGTGGAGCGCGCCGGCGGCCACGGTAGCGCAGTAGCGCTTCTCGGCGGGCAGGCCGCCGAGCGCGCGCTCGATCGCGGCCGCGTCGACGGCGCGTGCTGCGCTCAGGGTGGCACCCGTCGCCAGCGTGGTCGCCATGCTGGCCGCGGCGATCGTGGCGCTGCACCCGAACGCCTTGAAACGGGCCGCCTGCACTGCCCCCGCCGCCACGCGGATGGAGATACGCACCTGATTGCCGTAGACCGGATCGCCGTCGGCGCCCACCCCATCCGCGCCCTCCAGCGTCCCCACGTTGCGCGGTCGGGTCGCGTGGTCGATCACGGTATCGGAGTAGACGCCCTCTCCAGCCGGAATGTCGTTGGGCCGCTCGCGCACGCTTCCGCTCGCCCGCTAGCTGCCGTTGCGAGGGCGGCCCTGGCCGATGTGGCCCACCACCTTCTGCATCGCGTCGGCCAGCTCTAGCGCCTCCTCGTAGTTCAGCGTCAGGGTTAGCCCGCGCTCGTGAAACTGCAAGGTGATCAGGTGGTGCGTGGTCTCCTCGTACGCGCTGATGTTCTCGGTGCCCTCGATCTCCTCATAGGCGTGCTCGTGGCCATGCTCGTCCCCCCGCTGGACCATGCCACTCCTCCCCGCGCCGCGCGCTCGCCCGTCGGGATGATACCACCGTACCCGCCAACCCGCCGGGGCACCAGGCGGCGGGTCGTCCCACCGCCCTCAAGCCTGCGGCGCGCGCAAGTAGCGACACGCCGTCAGCGCATAGAGCTTCGCCGCCTCCACCACCTGCGCCAGCGGCACCGACTCATCGGGCACGTGCGTGCCCTCCGGCACCCCGGGGCCGAGCACGAGCGTCGGCACCCCGCGCGCGCCGAAGAAGCGGCCGTCGCTCGCCTGCTGGTAGCCCACGGCGTCGGCCGTCAGGCCGAGCGCCCGGCGGGCTGCGAGCGCTGCCTGCACCACCGCCGCGTTCTCGGGCGTTTCGAAAGGGTCCGCCCAGATCAGCGTGTCCACCGCGACGCGCACGGCCGGGTCGTCCGCCTCCAGCGCCGCGGCTGCCGCCAACAGCTCCGCTCGCGCCGAGTCGAGCGTCTCGCCCGGCAGCGTGCGCCGGTCGACCACGGCCTCGGCGTAGTCCGGCACGACGTTTGGCGCGACGCCGCTCGATAGGGCGCTCACCGACAGCGAGGGCGGCGTCACGAGCGGGTGGCGCCGCTCCGGCAGCCGCGTCGTCACGTCACGCTCGATGCGACCGAGCCACCGCACGAGGTGCGCGGCAGCATTCGCGCCAGCGTGCGGCACGCTCGCATGGGCCGTGCGGCCACGCGTGCTGAGCCGCAGCCAGGCGACGCCCTTCTCCGCGATCGCCACCTGGTTGTCGGTCGTCTCGCCCACCACGACCGCATCGGCGGCGAGCGCGCCGGCCGCGAGCAAGTGCTGCGCGCCGGCGCCGCCGGTTTCCTCGTCGGCCACGAGCGCGACGGTCAGCGTGCCGTGCCCCTCAGCCCCTGTCGTCGCGAGCGCGCTGAGCGCCAGCAGCATCGGCGCGGCGCTGCCCTTCGCATCTGCCGCGCCCCGGCCCCATAGCCGCCCGTCGCGCACCTCGCCGCCGAACGGGTCCACCGTCCAGCCCGCCGCATCCCCGAGCGGCACGGTGTCCAGGTGGCTCAAGAACAGAAGTCGCGGCCCCGCGGTCGGCGCCGCGCCGCGAGCCATCCCAAACGTGTGACGCGCGACAACGCTCGGCCGCTCGGGCGCGCTCCCGCTGACCTCGGCACGCAGCCCCTGGTGGGCCAGCCACGCTGTCACGACAGCGGCCGCGGCCCGCGTGTCGCCGGGCGGGTTCACGCTCGGCGCCCGGACGAGATCACGCAGCAGCGCGGCCAGCTCGTCAGCGCGCGCCTCGATGGTCGCCGCGAGCCGCGCCTCGTCCACGCGCAGGCCCCCCGCCATGCTGCTCGCTCCTTCCATCCTCGCCTCCCCAGTCTACCGCCGGTCGCCGGCTCCGCGGCACGGACCCGGCGGCACGCTACGCTATACTGGGGTCAGTGAGGCCAAGTGTCGCGGGGCGAGAGGAGGCAGGAATGGCTGGGCAGTATTGGGTGCGCGTCGTAGGGTTCCTCCAGCCGCCGCCGGCCCGCGAGGTACTCTCGCCGTCGGGCTACTTCCGAGGCGACGAGCGGGCCGCCCACCGCATGCCGGTAGGTGAGATCAGCCTGCCGCCGATCCCGGCGTCGCGCACGCCCGAGGCTGGACGCGCCACGGCCCAGGCCGTGGCCGAGCGCCCCGCCGCCCTGGAGATCACCAACGGCGACCGTCTGATCTACCTCGCGCTTGGCCCCTTCTCGCTGTACGCCGTCGGCACCGTCACGAGCGACCCGGAGCCAGCGCCGAACGATCCCCGCAAGCGGGTCGTCTCGGTCCACACGGACGTGTTCATCAACACAGTCATGAAGACCCCCCATTTCGGTGGCGTCGCCTTGCCCAGCGGCCGCGACCTGCGCCTGCTCGTGCAGCAGTACACCTACATCTGGGTCTCGCCCGAGGATGGCGAGTCGCTCGTTCAGCGCGTGAGCACCAAGGCCGGCGCGAAAGATTAACCTCCGCCAGCCGCTCTAATACCCCTCTAACGCGCTCCGGGTATAATTACCGCGAGTCACTTCCCCTACACGGGCGCCACGCGGCGGGCTACGTCAGACTGCCGCCGGCCGTCCTGAGTCTGGAGGCAACGACCAACTATGCCAATCTACGTCTATCGCTGCGCCGATTGCGACGCGGAGACCGAGAAGCGCCAGGGCTTTTCCGAGGCCCCGCTCACCACCTGCGAGAGCTGCGGCGGACGCGTGCGCCGCGTGCTTCAGCCGGCGGGCGTCATTTTCAAGGGCAGCGGCTTCTATTCGACCGATTACCGCAACGGCGCCAAGAGCAAGAAGACCGCCGCCGACGGCGCGGACGGCAGCAGCGCCACCAGCGAGAACGGCACCGGCACGAAGAGCGAGAAGAGCGAGAAGAGCGAGTCCGCGGCGCCCAAGGCCGACGGCGGCGAGAAGAAAGCGCAGCCGGCCGCGAGCAGCGCCAAGTCCGACTAGCGTGCGCGCCCTTCTGCAACGGGTGCGGAGCGCCGAGGTCCGCGTCGACGAGGAAGTCGTCGGCAGCATCGGCGCGGGCTGGGCGGTCCTACTCGGCGTGGGACGCGACGACACGCCGGACGTGGCGCGGGCGCTAGCCGAAAAGGTCGTGCATCTGCGGGCCTTCGCCGACGACGCGGGAAAGATGAACCGCTCGGCGCTAGAAGTTGCCGCCGAGGCGCTCGTTGTCTCTCAATTCACGCTCTACGCCGACCTGCGCCGCGGGCGGCGGCCGTTCTTCGGCGCTGCCGCGCCCCCGGACCTCGCCCGCGCGCTCGTCGGCGACTTCGCCGCCGCGATCGCCGGCTACGGCCTGCGGGTCGCCTCGGGACGATTTGGCGCGATGATGGAGGTGCGACTGGTCGCCGACGGCCCCGTCACCCTCTGGCTGAATACCGACGAGCTTTAGCGCGCGACCCGAGATCACCGGGTCCGACGGCCGAGCAGGTGCATCAGCCCGCCCGCGCGGGGCGCGGCACAGCCGCCGTCGGGTTGGCGCATGGCGGCCGCTGCGGCGCGGGCCTCGTTGCGTGCGGCCAGCAACTGGTCGCGCAGGTGCTGCGCCAGGTCCGCTCGGTCGTCTTCGTCGGCGTCCACTAGCCGCGGGTCCGCGATCTGCATTAGTAGCTCCAGCGTGGCGGCGCCCCGGGCCTGGACTTCCTCCGCGCCGGGCGGGACCGGCCCGCTCTTGAGCAGTTGCGCCTCTTGCGCGAACCCTTGGCGGATCTCCGTCAGCCGCTCTGCCGTCGCTGCCGGGCCCTCGGCGTCCAGCCCCTCCAGCGCCGCCACCAGCTCGCGCGCCAGCTTGCCGGTCCGCTCAAACGACCCGCGGGCGCGCTCGCAGAACGTCTCGGGACTACCCCCGGCCGGGGAGGGGAGCGCACGCACGGCGCCCAGCGCGGCCACGGCGAGCAGCAGCAGGGCGCCGAATAGCCAGCGCCATCGCCGCCTCGCCGGCGGCCTCCGCCAGAGCTGCTTCCCCGCCACGTCGGTGGTCTCCCAGGCCCCCTCACTCCTGCCCGCGTCGCGCTCGCGCCCGCAGAGATATTAAGCCTGCTCTTACCAATCGGCAACCGCTGCACACGCTCGACGTACCTCTTCAGGCCAGCCAGCGGCGCCGAGCGCGCGAGGTAACCCTTTTGTAACTACACGCCCGTAATATGTTTTGCCTGGCCAATGCACGCTCCGTGCCGCGCTTCAAGCGGCCAACCACTCCCGCGGCGGCAAAACGATTCTCCTCCCCTGTGACGGTGACGCAGGATGCGGTGCGGCTGCTCGCCGGCGTAGCCCTCAAGTGCCGACCACGGCGGACCCGTCGCGCCCAAGCCGGACGGTCCCGCGACGGCTAGCGCCGACCGCGCGAGCCAGACCCCGGGGCCGCGGCGCGGTCGCCGCCCCGGATGCACAAGAAGGCCGGCGGCCACGTGGCCGCCGGCCTTCTTGTCGGTCGCGAAAGCAGAGCTAGGCGGAAGCTTCCGCCTGGTCGTCCATCTCGACCACCCGCTCGCTGCGCGTGAGCAGCAGCGGGCTCTTGCCCTGCAAGATCGTGTCGGCGCTGATCACGCACTTCCGGACGTCCGAGCGAGACGGGATCTCGTACATCACGTCCAGCAAGATCTCCTCGATCAGCGTGCGCAGGCCGCGAGCGCCCGTCTTGTAGCGCAGCGCTCGCTCCGCGGCCGCTTCCAGGGCATCCTCGGTGAACACCAGCTCGACCTTGTCGAGCGCCAGGAACTTGCCGTACTGCTTGGTGATGGCGTTCCGCGGCTCGACCAGGATCCGCATGAGCGCGCCCTTGTCAAGCGCCTCCAGGCTCACCACCACCGGCAGGCGGCCGACGAACTCGGGAATCAACCCGTACTTGAGGAGATCGTCGGAGTTGAGCTGCCGCAGCAAATCGGCAGAGTCCTGGTCCGTCAGCACCTCCGAGCGGAAGCCCATGCGGCGCTTGCTGCCGACGCGCTGGCCCACGATGTTGTCCAGCCCCTCGAACGCGCCGCCACAGATGAACAGGATGTTCGTCGTGTTGATCTGGAGGAAGTCCTGATGGGGATGCTTGCGGCCACCCTGCGGCGGCACGTTGGCCACGGTGCCCTCGAGGATCTTCAACAACGCCTGTTGGACGCCCTCGCCCGATACGTCGCGCGTGATCGACGGATTGTCGCTCTTGCGCGCGATCTTGTCGATCTCGTCGATGTACACGATCCCGCGCTCGGCGCGCGGGATGTCGAAATCCGCGGCCTGAATGAGGCGCAGCAGGATGTTCTCGACGTCCTCGCCTACGTAGCCCGCCTCGGTCAGCGCCGTGGCATCGGCGATGCAGAAGGGTACGTCCAGGATCTTGGCCAGCGTCTGCGCCAGCAGCGTCTTGCCGCAGCCCGTCGGGCCGACGAGCAGGATATTGCTCTTCTGCAGCTCGACGTCGTCGACCTGCATGCCCGCGTTCACCCGCTTGTAGTGGTTGTAGACCGCGACCGAGAGGACCTTCTTCGCGCGCTCCTGCCCGATCACGTACTGGTTGAGCTGCTCGTAAATCTTCTTGGGCGTGGGCAGCTTGGCCAGCGGCAGCTTGGCGCGCGGTGGCGGCGGCGACTCTTCGTCGATGATCTCGCGGCAGAGCTCCACGCATTCATCGCAGATGTAGACCGCACCCGGCCCGGCGATCAGGCGGCGCACCTGATCCTGCGGCTTGCCGCAGAACGAGCAGTGGTACTGCCCGCGCGTCCCCCGCGAGTTCGTCATACCTGTGGTCCTCCGTGCCCTGGTGCGCTTAGCTGCCGTCCGAGGGAGCCGGCTCCCCCATGCCCGGCGTGCGCCCAATCACTTCGTCGATGATGCCATAATCCCGCGCCTGTTCGGGCGTCAGGAAGAAGTCGCGGTCCGAGTCGCGCGCGATGCGCTCCAGGGGCTGGCCCGTGTGCAGCGCCATGATGTCCCGCAGCCGCGACTGGACCCGCAGGATCTCACGCGCGCGGATCTCGATGTCCGCGGCCGTCCCCTCGAAGCCACCCGCCGCCTGGTGAATCATGATCGTCGAATTGGGCAGCGCGTAGCGCTTCCCCTTCGCGCCCGCCAGCAGGAGCACCGCCCCCATGCTCGCGGCCATGCCGACGCAGATCGTGCTCACGTCGGGCTTGATGAGCTGCATGGTGTCGTAGATCGACAGGCCCGCCGTGACGCTGCCGCCCGGCGAGTGGATGTACAGGGAGATGTCCCGCTCCGGGTCCTCGCGGTCGAGATAGAGCAGCTGGGCAACGATCAGGTTGGCGCTGTAATCGTCGACCGCCGAGCCCAGGAAGATGATGCGCTCCTTCAGCAGCAGCGAGTAAATGTCGTACGAGCGCTCGCCCCGGTTGGTGGCCTCGACCACCATCGGGACGAGAACCTGGGCGCGGGGATCAAGCATGGGAGGGCTCCTCGGCGGCCGGCTCGGCCGCCTCAGACGGCGCGGCCGTCGGCTCGGCGGTCTCGCCGTCGGTCGCGCCGGTCGCCATCTCTACCAAGCGCGCAATCGTCTTGCGCTCGCGAATCGCGGCCTCCACGCGGGCGCGCGTCTCGCGCCGCGCCAGCGCCTCGCGCACGAGACGGCGGGCCTCCGGCCCCTCGCCGGCCGCCTTCCGGATCTCCGTCTCGACCTCGACCGGATCGACCTCGATCTGCTCCGCCTTCGCGATCTCGTCCAGCACGAACAGCCGGGTCAGCTCGCGGCGCGCGTCGGCCTCTAGCTCCGCCTCGAATTCGGCCGGCGACTTGCCGGTCAACTGTCGGTATTGTTCTACCGTGATCCCTTGCCTGTCAAGCGAGCTGGCCAGCTGCTGGCGCAGGCGCTCCGCCTGCTTCTCGATCGCCTGGGGCGGCAGCTCCAGCGTCGCGCCCTCCACGACCTCGTTGATCAGGCCTTCCTGCAGCTCCTGCCGCGCGTTGGCCTCCGCGCGCGCTTGCAGCTCGCCGCGCACCTCTTGCTTCACCTCGTCCAGCGTGCTGAACGTGCCGACGCTGGAGGCGAACGCGTCGTCCAGCTCGGGAAGCTGCTTCTCCTTCACCCAGTGCACCTTCACGGTGAAGGTGGCCTGCTTGCCGGCGATCTCCGCGTCCTCGAAGTCCGCCGGCACCGCGAGCGTGAACGTCTTCTCGTCGCCCGCCGCCATGCCGACGAGCTGCTCGGCGAAGCCCGGCATCGGCCGGTCGCTCTCGCCGCGCACGACGTACTCGACGTCCTGCCGGTCCAGGATGACCTTCTCGTCCACCGCCCCGTGGACGTCCATCGCCACCCGGTCTTCGAGCTGCACGGGGCGCTCGACCGGCACCCAGGTGGCGTGCGACTCCCGGAGTTGGTTGATCACGTGGTCCACCTGCTCGTCGGTGACCTCGGGCGTGGTCAGCTCGCGGCGCAGCGCGCGGTAATCGCCGAGCTGCACCGCCGGCCGCACCGGCACGGTGGCCTTGAACTTCAGCGGCTCGGCCTCGACCACCTCGAAGGAGGCCTCTTCAATCGGATACAGGTTCTCCTGGTCGATCGCCTCGCGATACACCTCGGGCACCAGGTGCTCGATGGCGTCCTCGAGCAGCGACTCGCGGCCCACCATCCGCTCGACGAGCGGGCGCGGCGCCTTGCCGGGGCGGAACCCGGGCACTTTTAGCCGGCCGGCCATCCGGCGGTACGCCTGGTCCATCGCCCGCTCGAGCCGCGGGGGCTCGACCTCGACCTCGAGCACGACCTGGCTCTTCTCGATCTCTTGCGTGCTGACCTTCACCGCCGCTGGCTACCTTTCCGCCCGATCCACAACGCTTGGCACCGCGCCGCCCCCTCATCCGGCAAAAATGGGCTCTACGAGAGAGCCCATCTGCGGACGCGCGCCAAACCGGGGCTAAGTTTGGGAGCGGAAGACGGGATTCGAACCCGCGACCCTCTCCTTGGCAAGGAGATGCTCTACCACTGAGCCACTTCCGCAAGCGAGTACTGGATTGCTTACTTCGTCATTGTACCCCCTGACGGCGGCCTGAACAAGCTTGGGGGGCAATTTTTCGGCTGCCGGCACCCGCCGCCAGCGGCGGCCGGCAGCGCCGTCGAACCGCGTATTGACGCCGTGCAGTGCTGGCGCCGGCGGCATGGGCGCGGTATACCGGGGATGAGCGCCGCGGGGCCGGCGCTGAGGGAGACGAGCCATGAGAACCGCCGTGGTGTTGCTGGGACACGGCAGCCGCGCGCCCGAGGCGCGACAGTACTTTCTGGACCTGGCCGAGGCGGTCCGCGGGCCGTCGGGCAGCGCCTTCGTGGAGGCCGCGTTTCTCGAGCTGTGTGGCCCGTCATTCCACGAGACCGTCGCCGCCTGCGCGGCCCGCGGCGCCGAGCGCGTCGTCGTCGTGCCGGTCTTCCTGCACCCCGGCCGCCATCTGCAGCGCGACGTGCCGCGCCTGGTCGCCGAGGCGCGCGCGGCCCATCCCGGCCTCGACGTCGTGCTCGCCCCCCACCTCGGCGCCCACCCCGAGCTAACGCCCCTCGTCGCCGACCTGATCCGGCGCGCGGTCGACGGCGCCGAGGTGCCGACTGGGGCCAGCTAAGCTTCCCGCCCCGCACCGAAGCACTCGGCCAGGGATAGTGTGTAGGTTTGGCTTCGCCAAACCTACACACTATCCCTGGGACGGCAGCTTAGTACTCGTCGAACATGCGCTGGATCTCGTCCGGGTCGCGCGTGCGGGTGAGCGCGAGCGCCAGTAGCAGCGCGGCCTTCTGCGGGTTGAGGTTGTCGGCCGCCACCATGCCGGGCTCCTGCCAGTTGTCGTCGCGGACCACGCGCCCCTCCCCAACGCGCGCGCTCCGAACCACGGCTACGCCGTCGCGAACCAGCGCCGCCAGCGCCTCGCGGTACGGGCCGGTCGACCCCGCCCCGCTGCCCGCGATCACGAGGCCGCGGGCGCCCAGCTCGACTGCCGCCCGCGCCAGCTCGGGCCGCGCCGCCGCGTGGACATAGAGCACGTCGACCGCCGGCAGCTCCTCGACGCCGCGCAGGTCGAACTCGCTGGCCGCGGTGTGGCGGCGGGTGGGCGCGCGGTAGAACACGATGCGGTCGGCATCGGCGTAGCCCAACACCCCCAGGTCGCGGCTGCGGAAGGTCTGCAGGCGGTAGGTGTGCGTCTTCGTTACGTCGCGCGCCGCGTTGATCTCATCGTTGGTCACGACGAGGACGCCTTGGCCCCGCGCCACCGGCGCCCCCGCGACGCGGATGGCGTTCAGCAAGTTGAGCGCGCCGTCGCTGCTCAGCGCGGTGAACGGCCGTTGCGCGCCCGTCACGACGACCGGCTTGTCGGTGTGAACGGTGAGGTTCAGGAAATACGCGGTCTCCTCGATGCTGTTGGTGCCCTGCACGAACACCAGCCCGTCGACCTCCGGCTCCTGTAGCGCCGCCTCGACGTGCAGCGCCAGCGCCTTCAGGTTCGCGGGCGTCGCCATCTCGAAGGGGTTGCCGGGGTCGACCTCCACGCGCGCCACCCGCCCGATCTCGGGCACCGCTTCCAGCAGCTGCTCGCCCGTCAGCCGCGGCCGGCCGCTGAGCAGCTCGTTGTATCGCAGCAGGTCCAGCCGGTCCTTCCCCTGGCTATGCAGCGTGCCCGGCCCGATCAGCAGACGCACGCGCGGTAGGCTGTCCCTCGCCATGTCGTCTCTCCTCGCCGTCAGCGCGCGGTCGCGAGTCGGCTCGCGCCGAGGACCACCAGGTAGCACGCGAGCATGCCCAGCGGCCACACGACGAAGAGCTGTATGGAGCCGGCGCGCTCCGCGACCAGGCCGCCAAGGGCCGGTCCCGCCAGCAGGCCCACGTCGGTCACGGTGTTCAGCAGCCCGACCTGCGGGCCGCGCCCCATTCGCAGCGCCTCGCCCTCCTCGATCACCGCGACAGTATTCGCCACGATGCCCAGCGCGCGCAATGCGCCCATGATGACGAAGATCACCAGCAGCGGCGCCATCGACGGCACCGCGGGCAGCAGCATCAGCAGCAGCGACTGCACCACGAGACTCAGGAACACCAGGCGACCGGCGCCCAGCCGCGCCACGAAATCGCCGGTGCCCAGGCGCGCGGCCGCGTTACAGATGCCGTAGACGGTCCGGATCACGCCTGTCTGCGCTAGCCCGATCCCTACCGCCAGCGTGTAGAGCGGCAGCCACGCGTTCCAGAACGCCCACTGCGCGTTCAGCAGCAGCCCCTCGAACAGGGCCACCAGCAGGGTGGGTGCCGCCAGGAGCTGCCAGGCCTGCACCGCCTGCTTGGACAGCGCGACGCGAGGGCGCGCCACGCCGGGCGAGGTGAAGCGCTCGGCGGCCGCCCCCGCGCTCGACGTCGCCACCATCGGCGTGCGGTCCAGCAGCCCGACCAGGCCGAGCAGCTGGAGCGCTGCCCCCGCGCCGAAGGCCACCACGAACCCGGCCCACTCCACGAGGTAGCCGACCAGCAGCGAGGCGATCGAGTAGCCGATGGCGATGTTCGCCACGTAGTAGCCCATCGCTCGCGCGCGGCCAGGCCCCAGCGGCTGCTCGTCGATGAAGCGCGCCTGGTTGATCGTCGTCGCCATGCCGTACAGCAGGCCATCCACGATCCGGATCGCCAGCAACGACAATGGATCGGGCGCCAGCGGGTGCAGGAAGAGCAGCACGGCCAGCAAAGGGATGGCGATCGCTTGCAGCCGGCGCGCCTGGTCGCCGCGATAGAACAGGCCCGCGGGCATCCGCGCCACCAGCGAGGCGACGGAGATCGCCGAGACGAGCGCGCCGATCAGGACGGGCGCGTAGCCGCGCTCGTCGAGCAGCGGCGCCAGCAGGCTGAGCTGGGTGCCCTGCTGCAGGCTCAGCGTCGTCAGGATGAGGTAGCAGCCCCAGCTTCGCGGCAGGCGCATCAGTACAGCGCGACCAGGACCACGCCGACCACGACGGCCACCGCGCCGAGCACGATGCGCGGGGTGACACGCTCGACGCCGCGCAGGAACAGCGCCGACAACGGCAGCACGAACAGCGGCGACGAGGTGTACAGCGGCACCACGACCGCGACCATGCCCATGCTCAGTGCGGCGTACACGGCGAGTAGGGCGGCGGCTTGCAGCGCGCCGGCCGCCGCGAAGTACGGCGTGCCGGCGTCCAGCACGCGCCGCTTGCCCGGCGGCGATAGCACGAGGTGCGTGACCAGAGCCAGCAGGAACGACGTGGCGATGGCGATCGTCACGCCGACGAGGGGGCTGGGCACGCCGTGCAGCGCCGCCTTCCGCACGACGTTGTCGGCGGCGAAGAACAGCGCGCCGCCGACCGGGAACAGCACCGCCGGCTGCCAGCGCACGCCCCCGGCCGTGCGCTGCGCCGACAGCAACACCACACCCGCCACCGCGAGCACCGCGCCCACGTAAACGATCGGCGCGGCGACCTCACGCAGGAACAGCGCGGCGAACACGAGCGCGGCGATCGGCGAGGCGCTCTTGATCGGGTAGCTGATCGCCGGCCCCACGCGGTCCACGCCGACGAACAGCAGCGAGACGGCGAACAGTCCCAGCGCGCCGTCCAGCACGAACAGCCCCGCGCTCGTCGGCGCGAGCGCGAGCGGAGGACGAGTCAGCAGCAGGGTCACGCTCAGCACGAGGACGTTCGCGCCGAAGCATACGACCACCGACCGCTGGACGTCCGAGCGCTTGAGGCCCAGCTTGGTCACGATGCCGGTGCCCGCCAGCAGGAACGCCGCCAGCAGCGACAGCCCCACGACGGCAACGCGCGTCTCCATCATCGGCCGCTCACCCCACGCGATTCGCCTGCTCGGGCGAATGAACGACGCGCCCGCCCTGCATCACCCAGACCACCCGCTGCAGACAGCCAAGGTCCGCCGACGGGTCCCCCTCCACCGCGATCACGTCGGCGAGCTTGCCGGGGGCAAGCGTTCCCACGTCGCTCAGGCCCACGCAAGCGGCGGAGCCACTCGTGGCCGCCCGGATCGCGGCGAGCGGCGAGCCCAGCGCGGCGGCCAGCCAGACTAGCCCGCCCGCCCAGCGGTCGTGCGGCACGAGCGGGATGCCGCAGTCCGTGCCGAAGGCGATCGGGACGCCCGCCGCGTGCATCGCGCCAATCGTCTCCAGGCGCCGCTGCTGCCAGTCCGGGCCGCGGCGGGCGGCAATCATCGGGAAGCGCCAATGGAGCGTCGGGCAGGCGTAGACGCCCTGCGCGGCCATCGCCGCCGCGACGGTAGAATCGTACGCGATGTCGTCGTCCGGGGAAACCCAGCTGCAGTGCTCGACGCTGTCCACCCCGGCGGCCACCGCATCGCCGATGCTGGCCGTAGCGTGCGCGTGGGCGGCGAGCCGCCGGCCGGCGGCGTGCGCCTCGTCGACCGCGGCGCGCACCTCGTCGCGGTCGAACTGAGGGCGCGTGGCGTCGCTCCCGGCGGTAATGCGCCCGCCGCTCACCATCACTTTCACCCAGTCGGCGCCCGCGTCGAGCTGGCGGCGGGCCTGGCCGCGCACCGCCGCCACGCCGCGGGCCGTGCAGCCGCCCAGGTAGTGACAGTGGCCGTCGGCGACGGTGATCGGGCTGCCGGCCACCGCGAGCCGGGGGCCGGGCAGCTCGCCCGCCGCGATCGCGTCGCGCAGCCGCACGTCCAGCCAGCCGCGCGCCCCGCAGTCGCGGGCGGCCGTGATCCCCGCGCGCAGCATCGCGGCGGCGCGCTCCGCCATCGCCGCGTACAGCGCGTCGTCGTCGGTCGCCTGGATGGCGCTCACGGGATCCGGCCCGCCGTCGAACGCGAGGTGGACGTGCGCGTCGACGATGCCAGGCAGCAGTGTGCGGTCCCCGAGGTCGGTCCGAGGGGTGCCCGGCGCCAGCGCGCTCAGCGCCGCGCGCGGACCAGCGTACACCAGGCGCCCGGCGTCGTCGATCAGCAGGGCCGCGTCCACGACGACTGGCGCCCCGCTGCCGTCGAGCAGGCGACGGGCGGTGACGAGCTGCATGAGCGGCGTCCTTCCCCCGTGAGCGGCGGCCGCACGGCCAGCCGGCAGGCGGGCGGGCGCCCGCCGCGCAGCCATGATACCGCTTTCGCGGGGCGCCGTCAGCCGCCGGCGTGCTCACGGCAGGGCCGGGGAATCACCCATGAGAAGGAGGCGCTGCGCCGCCGCGAACGACAGTACCGGGGACGGGGCGCCGGTCGGGCTCAGCCGGGCGAGCGCGCCGGCCAGGAGCGAGGCTCGGCCGCCGCCACGGGCGACTCCGCGACGGGCACCCGGGTCCGCGCCGGCGCCGGGCCAACCGCTGGCGCTTCCACCAGCACGCCGCGCTCCACCCAGTCCCCGACGGCCTCCCAGGCGGCGCCGCGACCCAGCGGCCGGGCGACGACAGTGGCGTCCCGTCCGAGGGGGCCGAGATTGTCGTCGCTGCCGGCCGGCGCTCGCGCCAGTCGCTCGGCGAGCGCCCTGGCGGGCCACTCCCGCCGACAGCGAAACAGCGCGCACAGCCCGATCTCCAGCCGCGTCTGCGGCCGGACCGCGGGACCAAGCCGCAGGCGCGGCGCGGTCCACGGCAGCCAGCGCCACCGCAGCACGGGCACGCCCGCAGTCGGCGGCGCCTCTCCGTCCCAACGCCCCGGGGCGGGGCTGGACAGACGAGGCGCCGGTCGATGGCCGACGGCAACCATGATTGCCTCCTAGCTTCGCCGGCGGTCGCGTCTAGGTCGGGCGGACCGCGGCCCAGCACGTCGCTGCGGCCGCGAGTCCGCGCGGCGCCTACGGCGCGACGCCGACAGCCTCCTCTGCCGCCGCCTTGAGTCGTGCGACGCCCAGGCGGTGACAGAAATCTCCGAACCCCTCGCCGCTCCTGCGCTCCGCCCGAAACAGCGCGAACAGCGGACGCAGCCGCTCCGGCAGCTCCTCGACCGGCACCAGGTCCGCGTAGAGCTGGTTCAGCCGCGAGCCCTCGAAGTCGCCCCCCAGGTAGATCTGGTACTTGCCGGGGCTGCGGCCGACAAAGCCGATGTCCCCCAGATACGGCCGCGCACAGCCGTTGGGACAGCCCGTCATGCGGATGCTCAGGCGCTCGTCGGCGAGCCCCAGGTCGCGCAGCACCCCGTCGATCTGACGCACCACGCCCGGCAGCGCGCGCTCGGACTCCGCCACCGCCAGGCCGCAAGTCGGCAGCGCGGGACAGGCCATCGCGTGGCGCAGCGCCCGCGGTACCTCCTCCACTAGCAGCACGCCGTGCGCGCGCAGCAGCCCCTCGATCGCCGCCCGCTCGTCGGCGGGCAGGTCGCCGAAGATGGCGTTCTGGTGGGCGGTCAGCCAGATCGCCGGCTGGTAGCGCTCCACCAGCGCGCGCAGCGCCGTCTTGGTCCGCCGGCCGTCCGCGTCCTGGATGCGCCCGTTCTCGATCCACACGCCCAGGTAGGCGCGGCCGTCGGGCTGCTCGTGCCAGCCCAGATGGTCCCCCGTGTGCTGCCAGCGCAGGGGCCGGGGTGGCGCGAGCCGGGCGCCCAGGCGCCGCTCCATCTCCTCGCGGAAGCGGTCCAGCCCCCAGGCGTCGAGCAGGTACTTCATGCGCGCGTGGCGGCGATCGGCGCGGTTCCCCGCGTCGCGCTGGATGCGGATGATCGTCAGGAACGTGTCCAGCAGCGCGTCCGGCTCCACGAAGCAGATCGGGCTGGCGGCGCGCGGATACGTCGAGGTCACGTTGTGGGTCATCCCCATGCTGCCGCCGACCAGCACCGTGAAGCCCGCCAGCTGGCCGCCGTCGAGATGCGCCACCATGCCGATGTCCTGGGCGTACACGTCGATGCAGTTGTCGCCCTCGACCACCAGCCCCGACTTGAACTTGCGGGGCAGGTAGGTCGGGCCGTACAGCGGCTCCTCGTCGGGCTGCTGCGTCGAGACCACCTTCTCGTGGTCCAGCCAGATCTCGTGATAGGCGCGTGTCCGCGGCAGCGTCTGGTCGCTGAGATAGCGCGCCCAGCGCTGCACCGCCGCGGCCGTTGCGGAGTCCGGCGCCGGGCAGGCCACCAGGTTGCGCTCGACGTCGCCGCACGCGCCCAGCGTCGTGATCAGGCTCTCGTTGATGCCGCGAATCGTCCGCTGCAGGTCGCGCTTGCCAACGTAGTGCAGCTGGAAACACTGGCGCGTGGTGACCCGCAGCGTGTCGTTGCCGTACCGCGTCGCCAGCTCGTCGAAGCGCAGGTACTGGTCGGCGGTGAGCCGGCCGCCGGGAATCTTCGCGCGGACCATCATGATCCACGCCTTGTCGCCCCCGGCTTGGCGCGCGGCGGCGCGGGCATCGCGGTCGTCCTGCTGATAGACGCCGTGGAACTTCAACAGCTGGTACTCGTCGTGCGAGAAGTGCGACGCATCGCTTGCCAGCGTCGCCGGGATCGTGCCGCGCAGGTAGTCGCTCTGCTCCTTCAGGACCTCGACGCCCGACCGCTTGGGGGGCACCGTACCGTTCCGCGCCGCGTCGAGAGTCATCGCGCCTCCTCTGGCTGACCTGCCGGCAGTTAGTGCGGCCGTGGGCTCAGCCGCCGTTCGCCGCGCCTGCCGCCGGCCCGCTCGTGCCGCTGCCGGTCTCTCGGATCATCGGTGTGGCTAGTCTGCATGCACGCGTCCGCGCCGCCGAGGGAAATCGATGCCGTGGAGCGATCGGCGGGCAGCCCGCGGACAGCACACCCGCGCCACGTAGCCCGAGGTCGCGCGGGCGCGAGCTAGCCGAGCAGCCCGCCGCACCAATCGGGGGGAGCCCCCGCCGGGCTGGGCGGGGGCTAGCGACAGAAGCGGCCGCGGCCGACCTGCGGCCAGTAGTTGATGATGTAGCTCGTCAATCTCGGATACATCGCGGGCAGTATAGAACTATTCCGTTCTATCCGTCAACAAGGTCAAGTTACACGGTTTGCGGGCCGACCGGCGGGCCGGAGCGACTCCCTCGGCCCCCCACCTGCTACATTAGGTAAGCGCCGACGCGAGAGTCCGAGGGCCTCGCTGGACCGGAGAGGGGGCTAATGAGCGCAACGCCGCCGCGCATCGGCACGTCCGGCTGGAACTACCAGCACTGGCGCGGCATCTTCTACCCGCGCGACCTGCCCCCGGCGCGCTGGCTCGCCTACTACGTGGAGCGCTTCGATACGGTCGAGATCAATTACTCGTTCTACCGCCTGCCGTCGCGCGAGAGCTTCGCCGCCTGGGCCGCCCAGGCGCCCGCCGATTTCCTGTTCGCCGTGAAGGGGAACCGCTTCATCACCCATCTGAAGCGCCTGCGCGACCCGGCAGAGCCGGTCGGCCGCTTCTTCGAGCGCGCCAGCGCCCTCGGCCCGACGCTCGGCCCCGTCCTCTGGCAGCTGCCACCGCAGTTCCACCGCGACGTCGACCGCCTTGCCACCTTCTTGGCAGCGCTGCCACCTGGGTGCCAACACGCTTTCGAGTTTCGTCACGACTCGTGGTTCGTGCAGCCGGTCTACGACCTCCTGGCCGCCCACGATGCCGCGCTGTGCCTCGCCGATCGGGCCGGCGGCACGTCGCCCCTGGAGATCACGGCCACGTGGACGTACGTCCGCTTCCACGGTGGCTCGGGGGAGGGCTGGGCGTACACCGATCGCCAGCTCGGCGCCTGGGCCGAGCGGCTCGCGGCCTACCGCGCGCGGGACCTGGCCATCTACGCCTACTTCAACAACGATCCTCACGGACACGCCATCAACGACGCGCGGCGGCTGCGTGCCCTACTCGCTGGCTAGCGCCAGGCATGGAGGCGAGTGGCGAGCCGTCGCGACCGTCCGTTGATGCTCGGCTCAGCGTGGAAGCTGGCGCCTACAGCCGCTCGACCGGCGGGACGCGGACGGCGGCGCGGGGTGCAGCGGTGGCGTGGTCGGCTACGCTATGCGCGTAGTGGCCCGGCGAGGGCTCGCGCAGGCGCAGCAGCAAGAGCAGTGGCCCCACCATCAGCAGGGCGCTCACGACGGCCAGCGACGGCAGGCCGGCCAGCTCCACCAGCGGTCCCGCCAGGACCGGTAGGCTGATGGACGCCGAGCCCGCGATCATGTCGTTCACGCCCACCGCACGCCCGCGGGCCAGCGGCGGCGTCGTGTCGGCGATGAGCGCGACGATTGCAACGTTGCCGCACGACCAGCCGAACCCGACCAGGAAGGTGCCCGCCGTCACGATCCAGTACTCCGCCGCGGTCGGCACCAGCGTCCCCCCGGTCGCCGCCGCGACGAGCCCCAGGAGCATCACGTTCCGCCGCCCCACCGCATCGGCCAGCCGCCCGAGCGGCAGCGAGAAGCCGTACATCCCGATGATGTGAATGGCCACCGACAGCGAAATCGCGGGCAGCCCGTGCCCGTGGTGCGCGAGCGCCACGGCGTTCATCGCCATCATCATGCTCATGTTGCCGAACAGGGCGAAGCTCGTCACGAACGCGACGCGCCTTGGGTAGTGCGCGAAGTACTCCCGCACCTTCACCCGCGGCGCGGCGACCGCCCCGCCAGGTGCACGCTCGGGCGGGCGATAGCCCGGATAGTAGCGCTCCAGGTGCGCCGCGATCTCGCGCGGGTCGGGCCGCACCAGGAACACGAGCACCGCGGTGGGCACCAGCACGAGCGGCACGAGGAACCAGGCGAGCGCCTCGGGGGCGAGTTGCAGGGACGGCGCGCTCGCCTGCGCCGCGCTGATCAGCGCCGGGCCGCCGAAGGCGCCGATCAGCGAGCCGGTCAGCACGTAGCCCAGCCCCTCCGCGCGGCGGCTGGGCGGGTACATGTCGGCGGCGGCGATCCGCAGCTGCTGCACCGCGCCGACCCCGATGCCGAACACGACCAGTCCCGCGAAGAACAGCGCCGGCGATTCGCGCGTCATCCCGAGCCCGACGATCGTCGAGCCGATCATGCTGAAGACCAGCCCCACGAACAGGCCGGCCTTGCGCCCGTACGCGTCGCTGATCTGGCCCGTGGGGTAGGAGGAGATGAGCCGGCAGCCGCCCATGATGCCCGAGGCCGCGCCGGCAAAGGTCGCGGAGCCCAGGAGGTGGATGACCATGAGCGCGCCGAGGGTCGGCGTCATTTGGTTGCCGATGCCGACGCACGCTTGAGCCGCGGCCAGGAACAGCGTGTTGCGCTTGACGACGCGCGGAATCGGTAGCGGCGAGGCAGCCGCGTCGTCGGCGCCAGCGCCAGCCCTCTCGGCCCCCCTCGCCACGATCCGCATGCCGCCCCCCTTCCGCCACGAGCCTGCGCCAGCAGAATGCCGGCAAAGTGCCTCGTCCCCTGCCGCCCAGCCCATGATGCTGTCCGGCTCGGTCAGCCTGCAAGCCGCTGGGGGCTGGTAAACCCGTTAGTGCAGGAAGTGGCGCTGGTGCGTGAAGATCATCGCCATGTGCGCACGGTTCGCCGCCTTGATCACCTCCCCGTCGCGGATTGAGCCGCCGGGCTGGATCACCGCCGTCACGCCGGCGTCGGCCGCGTGCTCGATGCCATCGGGGAAAGGAAAGAAGGCGTCCGAGGCCATCACCGAGCCCGCCGCGCGCTCGCCGGCTTTCCGCACCGCCAGGTCCACGCTGTCCACGCGGCTCATCTGGCCCGCGCCCACGCCGACCAGCGCCAGCTTCTTGGCCAGCACGATCGCGTTCGAGCGGACGTGCTTCACGGCCCGCCACGCAAACAGCAGGCTGGTTAGCTCCTCCAGCGTCGGGTGGCGCTCCGTCACCACGTCGCGCACCAGGTCCGTCTCCGACAGCGCATCCCGCGTCTGTACGAGGAAGCCGCCGACCACGCGCTTGTAGTCCAGATCGTAGACCCCCTGCTCCCACGGCGCGGTCGCGGGCAGTCGCCCGCCGGCCGCCATGATCCGCAGGTCCCGCTTGCGGCGCAGGATCGCCAGCGCCTCCTCGCTGTAGCTCGGGGCGATCAAGTCCTCGAAGAAGACCTGGGCGATCTCCTCGGCCAGCGGCTGGTCGACCTGCCGATTGACCGCCACCGCCCCGCCGAACGCCGACTGCGGGTCGCACGCCAGGGCGCGCCGGTACGTCTCGGCCAGGTCGTCGCCCGTGGCCAGCCCACAGGGATTCCCGTGCTTGATGATCGCCACGGTCGGCGCGGCGAAGTCGCTGACCGTGCGCCAGGCCGCGTCGAGGTCGTAGGTGTTGTTAAAGGATAGCTGCTTCCCGTGCAGCTGCTCCCCGCCCATCACGCCGTAGGGCAGCGCCCGCACCGTCGAATCCGCGTAGAACGCCGCGAGCTGGTGGGGGTTCTCGCCGTAGCGCAGCGGGATGGTCTTGCGCAGCGCCAGCGTGATCTCCGGGGGGAACAGCTCATCCGAGGGCCGCAGGTAGCTCGCCACGTGCGTGTCGTAGAAGGCCGTGTGCTGGAATGCTTTGGCCGCCAGTCGACGCCGCGTCTCCAGCGATACGCCGCCAGGCCGCCGCAGCCCTTCGAGCACGTCGGGGTAGTCGGCGGGATCGCAGACCACGATCACCGACGGGTAATTCTTCGCCGCCGCGCGCAGCAGCGTCGGCCCGCCGATGTCGATGTTCTCCAGCGCCTCCTCGGTCGTCACGCCCGGCTCGGACACCTTCTGCACGAACGGATAGAGATTGACCACTACCAGGTCGACGGGCGTGATGTTCAGCCGTTCCAGCTCGGCCATGTGCGCCGCGTCCTCGCGCCGCGCCAGGATGCCGGCATGGATACTCGGGTGGAGCGTCTTCACGCGGCCGCCGAGAATCTCCGCGAAGCCGGTGGCCTCCTCGACCGGACGGACCGACACCCCGGCCCCCCGCAGCAGCTCCTCGGTGCCGCCCGTCGAGTAGAACTCGATCCCCAGCTCATTCAGGCCGCGGGCAAAGTCGACGACTCCGGTCTTGTCGTAAACGCTAATGATTGCGCGCACGGTGCTCTCTCCATCAACGTCGCTGCATAGCTCATTATAAGAGGGGCCGGCTCCCCGACCGTGCGGCCTGCACTTGCCGCGGTCCGAGGCGCCCGCTACGATGAGTGAAGAGTGGCCGCCCCGTCCCGCCAGCCGCCGCCCGCGAGGAACCCGATGCCCGAGAGCTACGCCCGCGCGCTCGACCTCGCCGTCCGCCTCGCGCAAGACGCCGGTGCCCTCCTGCGGCAGGAGTTCCACCGCCCCGGCGGCCCGCGCGGCGCGAAGGCCCACGCGCCCGTGGACGACGAGGCGGAGCATCGCATCCGCGCCGGGCTCCGCGCGGCCTTCCCCGAGTGGGGCTACCGCGGCGAGGAGACGCGCCCGCACGAGCCCGCGCGGGACGCGGCCGGCCACGTGTGGCTCGTCGATCCCAACGACGGCACGTCCGCGTTCCTGCGCGGCCAGCGGGGCAGTGCCGTCTCGATCGGCCTCGTGCGCGGCGGCCAGCCCGTGCTGGGCGTCGTCTACGCGCCCTGCGCCCCCGACGACGGGGGCGATCTCTTCACCTGGGCGGAGGGCTGCGGCCCGCCGCGCCGCAACGGCGCCCCGCTCCCCCGCCTCGATGCCGACGCCGCGCTCGGCCCCCACACTGTCGTGCTGCTCTCGCAGGGCGCCGACCGCCGCGCCGCCGACAACCTACAAGTGATCGCGCCGGCCCGCTTCCGCGCCCTGCCGAGCATCGCCTATCGTCTCGCGCTCGCCGCGGCGGGCGAGGGGACCGCGGCCTCGCTGCACACGCCCGGCGACTGGGACTACGGCGGCGGCCACGCGCTGCTCCGGGGCGCCGGGGGCGTGTTCGTGAACGAGACGGGCGCGGCGGTCGCCTACGGCTCTGACGGCGCGAGCCGCGTGGGCTACTGCTTCGGCGGCCCACCCCGTATCTGCGCCGCGCTCGCCGCGCGCGCCTGGGACCCGATCTTCCGCGGCTCGGCGCCAGCCTGGCCCGACCCGACCCTGCCGTTCGACTTCCTGCGCCTCGCCCCGGGCGAGAACGTCGCCGACGCCGGCCGGCTCGCCCGCGTGCAAGGCTGCCTGCTCGGCCAGGTGGCGGGCGACGCGCTGGGCGCGCTGGTCGAGTTCGCATCGGCGCGACAGATCGCCGCCAGGTATCCCGACAGCGGTCCGCGGCTGCTCGCCGATGGCGGCCCGCACAACATCATTGCCGGCCAGCCGACCGACGACTCGGAGCTGGCCCTGCTGCTGGCCCGCAGCATCGTCGCCCGGGGAGCCATCGATCCGGAGCAGATCGCCGCGGCGTATGCCTGGTGGTATCGTGGCGACACGGGCCACGGAGTCAGCCCCGCGTGGTCGCCGCCGTTCGACGTGGGCGGCACCACCGCCCGGGCGCTCTCCGCCATCACGCCAGCCTCGATCCGCGACGGCACGGCCGCCAGCGCGGCCATGGCTGCCGCCAGCCAGTCGTCGCAGGCCAACGGCGCCCTCATGCGGGTCAGCCCGATCGGCGTCTGGGGCGCCAGTCAGCCCGCCGCCGTGGCCGACGCCGCCCGCGCCGACGCCCGTCTGACGCATCCCCACCCGGTCTGCCAGGAGGCCTCGGCCGCCTTCACGGTGGCGATCGGACACGCCATTCGCCACGGCGCCGACGCGGCCGGCGCGTACGCGGCCACGCTGGGTTGGGCGCGCGAGAGCTGCGCCGAGACGGCAGTGCTCGAAACGCTGGCGGCCGCCCGCGCCGCCCCGCCGGCCGACTACGAGCGCCAGCAGGGCTGGGTGCTCGTCGCGCTCCAGAACGCCTTCTACCAGCTACTCCACGCGCCTTCGCTGGAAGCGGGCGTCGTCGCTACCGTGCGGGCCGGCGGCGACACGGACACCAACGGGGCCATCTGTGGCGCGCTGCTCGGCGCCGTCCACGGCCGCGACGCCGTGCCAGCCCAGTGGCGCCAGATGGTGCTCTCCTGCCGCCCCACGGCCGACCCGCCGACGGCCCCCCATCCGCGCCCGCGCACCCTCTGGCCCACGGATCTCCTCGTGCTCGCCGAGCGGCTGCTGCTCGCGGGCGAGGTGCGGTGAGCTAGGCGCCCAGCGTGAGCCGCAGCGCATCGACCATATTGCCGCGCGTCTCCTCTAGCGTGGCGCCCTGGCGCATCACCGCGGGCATCTCCACGATCCAGGGACCGTCCTGCTGGTACACCACCGTTAGGCTCAAGGAGTCGGGCATGCTGTCACCGGCTGCCGACGAGCTGGCGGACCGTGGCGACGATGCGCTCGGGGCTCGGCGTGACGAAGTCCTCCATCGTCGCGGCGTAGGGAATCGGCACCGGCGGGATGCTCACACGGCGGATCGGCGCCTTCAGCAGGTCGAAGCCCTCGTCGGCAATGATCGCCGCCAGCCCCGCCGCCACGCCGCAGTCGTCGTGGCTCTCGTCAGTGACGACCACCCGGCCCGTCTTCCGTACCGAGGCCAGGATCGTGGCCTTGTCCAGCGGCTCCAGCGTCCGCACGTTCACCACCTCGGCGTCGATGCCCGCGTCGCGCGCCAGCGTCTCGGCCGCCTGCAAGGACCGCGGCACCTGGATCGACGAGGCCACGATCGACACGTCGCCGCCCGGCCGCGCGACCTCCGCCTGGCCGAACGGGATGTCGAACGGGCCATCAGGCACGTCGCCCTCGGTCTCCATTAGCTTCTGGTGGTTCATGAACACCGTGGGGTTGCGGCTCTTGAGCGCCGCCCAGCGCAGGAGCCCCTTCACGTCGGCGGGCGTGCCCGGCATCGCCACCTGCAGGCCCGGCGTGTTCCAGTACCACGCCTGCGGGCTGCCCGAGTGCTGCACCGCCCCCGCGCCCCGAATGCCGTACAGCATGTGGAAGACGATCGGCACGGAGGTCTGGCCGGCCGAGTTCGAGCTGGCGATGGCCGCCTCGTTCACGATTTGGGGGATCGCCTCGTAGGAGAACGTCGCCGTGCTCAGCTCGATGATCGGCCGCAGCCCCGCCATCGCCGCCCCGATGCCGATGCCGCAGTAGGCCAGCTCGGCGATGGGCGGGTACTTGATGCGCGCGGCGTACTTCTCCCGCACGGGGTTCAGCAAGGTCGCGCTCGGCGTCAGCCCCGCGAAGCCGGCGCCGATGAGCGTGACGCGGTCGTCCTCGGCCAGAATCTCGTCCAGCGCCTCGGCGATCGCCTGCGCGTACTTGATCTTTGGCATCTCACTCTCCAACGTGGTCCCGGCCAGCAGCGCCCCGGCACGCGGTCCAGAGGGGGCGCTAGCTCCCGCCCCCCGGACGGTCAGGCGTAGGCGTGCTCGAACACCGTCTCGGGCGCCGGCAGCGGGCTGTTCAGCGCGAATTGGGCCGCGGCGGCGGCCTCCTCGCGCACTTGCCGGTCGAGGTCGATCAGCGCCTCCCGGCTGAGCGTGCCGCGCTCCAGCAGCCGCCGCGCCAGCAGCAGCACCGGGTCGCTCTCCTTCTCCCAGGCCCGCACGACCTCCGGCGCGTTCTCGGGCGCCCAGGTCCAGGCGATGTCGGTGTCGCCGCCGACCAGCCGCGGGAAGGAGCCGTAGTTGCCCGGCCAGCGGGTGGTCCGCGACTCGACGAAGTACGGGCCTTCGCCCGAGCGCCCGCGCGCCACGAAGTCGCTTACCGTCTGGTAGACCAGCTCCGCGTCCGTGCCGTCCACCACCTTCGTCTCCACGTTGAAGGCGCGCGGCACGTCGGAGAGCGCCGTCGCGGCGTGCTCGGAGGTCGGCGAGCCGCGCCCGGGCCGCTCGCTGGGAGAGACGGCGTTGTTCTCCATGTAGAAGATCACCGGCAGCCGCCACAGCTGCGCCATGTTGATCGTCTCGTAGAACACGCCCTCTTCCATCGCCCCGTCGCCGAAGAAGACGAGCGAGACCTGCCCGCTGCGCTTCACCTTGGCGGCGTAGGCCGCGCCCGCGGCGAGCGGCAGGCAGCCGCCGACGATGGCCGAGGTGTGCAGGATGCCCTTCTCGGGGATGGCGACGTGGAACGTGCCCGCGCGGCCCTTGCAGTAGCCGTCCGCGCGCCCGATGATCTCGGCCAGGGTGCGGCCCGGGTCGCCGCCGCGCGCGATCACGTGCCCGTGGTTGCGGTGCGTCGTCCACACGTAGTCGTCGGGGCCGAGCGCCGCCGTGGCGCCCGCGCCCGCCGCCTCCTGGCCCACGTAGACGTGGTAGTGGCCGCGCAGCAAGCCCTCGTGCTCCTCCCCAAAGTGCATCACCTGTTCTTCCAGGCGCCGCATGCGCAGCATCGTGCGCAGCAGGTCGACCAGCTGCTCGGGCGTGAGGGGCGAGGCCATCGAGCTACCTCCTTGCGCGCTGGTGTCTCAGCCGGCTGCGCGCGCCGCGCACCGCCGCGCCGGCCGAGCTTGCGCGGGCCGCCCCGCATTCTACCCCCCAGCCCCCGCCGCCGCTAGCCGGGTGTCCCCCAACACTTGAGGCTGCTGGCGAACGCGCCGGTGAGCAGTCGGGTAACGTAAGGGGGCGCGTCTGGTGCCCGTCCGCGGCTAGAGACCTTCAGGTATGAGCGGACAGGCTGACGTAGGGGCGGGTTTCATGCCCGCCCGCGGCCCTCGAGGCCGCAGCCCCGGCGCCGCCCACACGGAAAGTCTCAGACCGGCGCGGACTTCGCCAGCAGTATTTTGGGGTCGGGCGCGCAGCCCCGGCGGGTGCGCCGGACGGTCGCCTCCCGCCAATGCATTCTTAGGTAGAGAGGCCGCGCGGCGCGCCGGAGAGCGCCTGCCAGCTCGCGCGACGTGGTCGCCGTCCCTGCCCGTACACGCCTCCCGCCCCGCCCGCCGCCCGCGCCCGGCCCGGGGCCTCCCCGCCGGCCCGGCCCGCCGCGAGCCATCGAGGGAGTATCGTACGGGGCAAACGATGCGACCTTCCGCGCCCGAGGAGCACGCGCCAACCCGCGCCCGGCCTAGCAGTTAACCACCCGGTAAAGGAGCATCGTTTGACCGTTCCTCGGCTAAACCGAGGCACTCGCCGGCGGGGCTGCGACCGCGACCGCGCGTGCCGCTGTTATACGCCGCAACAACGCCCCCGGCCTCCGTCGGCGCTTGACAGGGCACCGTCTGGGGCGTACGCTCCACGCACCGGGCAGCCGTGACCGCCGCCCCGGTACGGCAAGCAGCTCAGTGAGGAGGGCCACCCGATGGCAAACGCCAAGGTATTCATCTTCGCCCCGGCCGACGAGACCGGGGAGACGCACCGGCAGTTGGAGCAGGCCGGCTGCGAGCTGACGCTGGGCAAGGCCGGCTGGCACACCCCGCAGGGCAACAACGAAGAGGAGATGCGCGAGCTGGCGCGGAACGCGGACGCGCTCGCCGGCACGTCCATCCGCAGCTCGCCGATCACGCGCGGCATCATGGAGGCCTCGGACAAGCTGCGCATCGTCGCCAAGTACACGATCGGCGTCGACGACGTGGACGTGGACGCGGCGACCGAGCTGGGCATCCTGGTCACCCACGGGCCGACCGAGTCGAACTGGGGCGGCGTCGCCGAGGGCACGATCGCCATGATCCTCGCGCTGCTCAAGAAGGTGCGCGAGCGCGACGAGGCGATGAAGCGCGGCCGCTGGCGCGCGGACGAGCTGCAGGGCACCTACCTGGGCCGGCGCATGGACGGCTATCCCGGCATCACGATCGGGCTGGTGGGCCTCGGCCGCATCGGCAGCCGCGTCGCGGACCTGCTGCGGCCCTGGCGCGTGCGCATGATCGCGTACGACCCCCACGTGCCGCCCAGCCGCTTCGCGCTGACCGGCGTCGAGCCGGTGGACTACGAGACCCTGCTGCGCGAGTCCGACGTGGTGAGCTTCCACGTCGTGCTGACGAAGGAGACGCGGCACATGTTCGGGGCCGAGCAAGTGGCGCTGATGAAGCCTTCGGCGGTGTTCATCAACACCTCGCGCGGCGGCGTGGTGGACGAGCGGGCGCTGGCCGATGCGCTGGAGAAGAACCGGATCGCCGCCGCCGCGCTCGACGTCTTCGAGGACGAGCCGCTGCCGCAGGACAGCCCGCTGCGCGAGCTGAAGCACAAGGTGCTGCTGTCGCCCCATATGGTGTCGAGCAACGTGGGCAGCGGCCTGGGGCCGGGCATCACCTGGGCCACGCGGTCCGTCCTGCGCGCGCTCCGCGGCGAGGTGCCGGACAACGTGTACAACGTCGACGTGATCCCGGTGTGGCTGCAGCGCTTCGGCGGGCGCTCGGTCCTGCCCAGCTAGCGATTTCTCAGCCGGGCATTCCACGCGGAGGAGACGGCGATGCGGCGAGCGGTCGTGGCGAGCATCCTGACGTGCCTGGTGGCGCTGGCCTGCGCGCCGGCGCCCAAGCCTTCCCCCCAGGCGGGGCCGGCCGCGGGGGCGTCGGGGCAAGCCAGCGGCCCCTCGCGCATCACCGTCGTCTTCGGCTCCCAGCCCATCGAGTCGATGAACCCCTACGCGCAGAGCGCCGGCATCACCTACGCGACCTGGAAGCACATCTACGAGACGCTCGTCCACTGGGACTCCGCGAATCGGCAGATGGTGCCGCTACTCGCCGAGTCGTGGGAGAACCCGAGGCCCGACGTCTGGCGGTTCCACCTGCGGCACGGCGTGAAGTTCCACGATGGCAGCGAGCTGACCGCCGCCGACGTGGTCCACTCGCTCGGCCGCATCCTGAACGATCCCGACAGCAAGCAGAAGGGGGAGCTGTCCAGCGTCGCGGCGCTGGAGGCCCCCGACCGCTACACCGTGGACATCCGCACCAAGGCACCCGACGCCACGCTGCTCGACATCCTCTGGGAGCGCGTCATCACCAGCAAGGCGTATTACGATCGGGTGGGCCGCGAGGCGGCCGACGCGCAGCCCATCGGGACGGGGCCGTACAAGTTCAAGGAGTGGGTGCCGGGCCAGCGGTTCGTGGTCCAGCGCAACCCGGACTACGACGGACCAAACCGCGCGACGATCGACGAGATCGTTTTCCGCGCCATCCCGGAGGACGAGGCGCGGGTCACGGCGCTTCTGAACGGCGAGGCCGACATCATCACCTACCTGTCACCCCAGCTCGCGCCGCGCGTGCAGAGCCGCCAGGACGTGCGCGTGGCCCGCACGCCCGGTCAGCGCATGATGTTCCTGGCGATGAACCCGCAGTACAAGCCGTGGGACAACCTGCTGGTGCGCCAGGCGGTCAGCTACGCGGTGGACCGCGCGGAGCTGATCGACGGCGTGCTCGACGGCCACGCCTACCCGCTGGAGGCGCCGATCGGGCCGCCGCAGTTCAGCTACTCGCCGGACATCGGGCCGACGTACCAGCACGATCCCGAGCGCGCGCGCCAGCTCCTCGCGCAGGCCGGCTACCCCAACGGCCTCGACGTCGAGATGTTCGCCCCCAACGGCCGCTACATCAAGGACAAGGAGCTAGCCCAGGCGCTCGTGGGCCAGCTTGCGCGCGTGGGCATCCGCGCGAAGCTCACGGCGCAGGACTGGGGCATCTTCTGGCCGGCCGTGGGCGAGGGCAAGGTGCCGTTCTGGTTCGGGGGGCGCGGCAGCATCATCGACCCCGACGAGTACCTGCACCAGTACTTCCGCACGGGCGTCTCGAAGCGCATCGGCTTCTCCGACCCGACGGTGGATGCCCTGCTGGACCAGGAGCGGACGATTTTCGACCCGGCGGAGCGCATCAAGACGCTACACGAGGGCATGAGCGAGATCCTCAAGCGGGCGCCCGTGGCGTTCCTGTTCATGTACGAGGACACTTACGGGGTCAACAATCGTCTCGACTGGACGCCGCGCACCGACGAGCACGTTTATGGCTGGGACGTCCGACTGAAGTAGGCGGCCCGCGCGGCGAACGCCCCCGGCGTCCGTCGGCGGCTGCGGCGCCTCACGATGCCCGCCAAGTCCGCGTTGACCATAAGCGCGACCCGTTGCTACACTGCCAGCAGCCCACGCGGGGGCCGAGCGGCCCGCGCCGGCCGACCGTGGGCGACGCGGTGGCAGGGACGTAAGGAGGCAGGGCGATGCCGCGAACCAGACCAGTCAGCGCGACCCTGGGACTGTTGCTCGCGGTCGGCCTGGCCCTCGCCTGCGGTGGCGGGACCGGCGCGCCGGCCAGCAAGACCGCCACGGGCAGCGCGCCCCCCGGTCAGGCCGCGCCCAGCGGCACCGCGGCGCCGGCGAGCGGCGCCAGCGCTGCTCCCACGGCCCTGCAGGTGCGCAAGCTGACGCTGGGCGTCCCCGTCACGCCGCCCAACATGGTCCACCTGGCGCCCTACGTCGCCCAGGAGCAGGGCTTCTTCCGCGACGTGGGGCTGGACGTGGAGTTCAAGAACTTCGAGGGCGGCGTCCAATCGCTGCGCGGCAGCATCGCGGGCGGCCTGGACGTGGCCGGCACGAGCAGCGATCCGATCATCGCGGCGGCCGCGCGCAAGGTCGGCGTCAAGGCGATCGGCACCTACGCGCCCAAACTCAGCGTGGTGATGACCGCACAGGAGGACATCCACACGCCCGCCGACCTCAAGGGGCGCAAGATCGGCATTCAAGAAGTCGGCGGCTTCAACGAGGTGATGAGCCGTGCCGTGCTTCAGACGGCCGGCCTGACGCCGAACGACGTGCAGTACGTGACGGTCTCCACGGCCGGGCGGGTTCCCGGGCTCGTGTCGAAGCAGATCGATGCTGCCATCCTCCACATCGACCAGTACTACCGCGCCGTCGAGACGAATCCAAACTTCACCGTCGTGGACAAGCTGTGGGACGTGCTGCCGAAGTGGTGGTACTCCGGCTACATGGCCACGGACGACCAGATCCGCCAGGACCGGCCGCGGCTCGTGGACTTCGAGACGGCCATCGTGCGCGCCGGCCGCTTCATGTACGACAACAAGGCGCGCACGGTCGAGATCGGCGTGCAATACACCAACCAGCCGCGGGACGTGGTCGAGCGCGCCTACGACGACCTGGCGACCGGCGGCATCTGGGCCGTGAACGACGGCATGCCGCGCGACATGATCGAGTACACCATCGACAAGCAGGTGGAGCTAGGCTCGATCAAGCCGGAAGAGAAGCCCACCTACGAGCAGCTTGTCGACCGCTCCATCGTCGACGAGGCGGTGCAGCGCAACGGCGGCCCCTGGACCGGCGACCCGCGGTGGTACTGAGCCAGCCGGGCGCGCCGAAACCGGAGCGAAGCGTGGAGAGCGGCGCCAAGATCCGGGTCGAGAACGCCACCAAGACGTTCACGGACGGCGCGGTGGTCGCTTTCCAGAACCTGTCGCTCGCGGTGCAGGCTAACGAGGTGCTGTGTATCGTCGGCCCGAGCGGCTGCGGCAAGACCACGCTCCTCCGCTGTATCGACGGCCTGATGCCGCTCACCAGCGGCCGCATCCGCATCGACGGCCAGGAGGTGCGGGAGCCGAGCGAGCAGGTCGCGGTCGTCTTCCAGCACTTCGGCCTGTTCCCCTGGAAGACCGTCCGCGAGAACGTGGCCTACGGGCTGCGGCTGCGCCGCGCCTCGCGCGCCGAGCTGGCAGCGGTTGACGAGTACATTCGTCTGGTGGGACTCGAAGGCGCGGAGAACCGCTATCCGTATCAGCTCTCAGGGGGGATGCAGCAGCGGACGGGCCTGGCGCGGGCGCTGGCCGTGCGGCCGTCGATCCTGCTCATGGACGAGCCGTTCGCGTCGGTGGACGCGCAAACGCGCGAGATCCTGCAAGCCGAGCTGCTCCGCATCTGGTGGCAGCAGCGCCAGACGATGCTCTTCATCACCCACAGCATCGACGAGGCCGTCCTGCTCGGCGACCGCGTCGCCATCCTGTCGGCGCATCCAGGGCGCGTGAAGGAGATCCTGGACGTGCCGATCGAGCGCCCGCGCGATCCGGACGCCGTGCGCGCGCTGCCCGTCTTCGCCGAGCTGCGCGCGTACATCTGGGACCAGCTCAAGCAGCAGGCCGAAGCGGCCGAGCGCGTTGCCTGAGCGGCGACGCCGGAAGCCGGAGGACAGGTTGGCCGAAACCCGCGCGGTGGGCGACAGCGCCGCGGCCTCCCCCCAGCCCGCGACAGCCACCGGCGCCGCGCCGAGGCGCCGCGGCCACCTCACGCCGGCGCTGATCCGGCTCGGCTCGCTGGTGGTGGTGCTCGTGGTCTGGGAGATCTACGGCCGCTCGGTGAACCCGGTCCTCTTCACGTATCCCACGGCGGTATTTCAAGCGTTCGTCGAGCTGACGACCAGTGGCGAGCTGTGGCAGTACTTGCAGCAGAGCATCCTCGTGCTGCTGTTCGGCTTCGCCAGCGCCGTACTCGTCGGCATCCCGCTCGGCGTGGCGATGGCGCGCTACAAGTGGCTCGACTACGCCATCGACACCTACATCAACGCGCTCTACTCCATGCCGATGGTCGCCATCGTGCCGCTGCTCGTGCTGTGGTTCGGCTTCGACCTCAAGGCGAAGACGGTCGTGGTCTTCCTGTTCTGCTTGTTCCCGGTACTGATCAGCACCTACCAGGGCGTGAAGAGCGTCGATCCGCGGTTGCTGGAGGTCGCGCGCTCCTTCCGCTCCGGCGAAGCACAGCTCTGGAGCGATCTCATCATTCCTTCCGCGCTGCCGTTCATCATCGCCGGACTGCGCCTGGCAATCGGCCGCGGGCTGGTGGGGCTGGTGATCGCCGAGTTCTACACGTCCATCGCCGGCCTGGGCTACATGATCGTGAAGTACGCCAACAGCTTTCAGACCGACAAGCTGTTCGTGCCGATCGTCGTGCTCATGGTCCTGGGCGTCGTGCTGATGGAGGCGCTGAAGCAGCTCCAGGGCCGTATGGCCCCCTGGCTACGCCAAATCGATGAAGAATAAGCCGTCAGCCATCAGCCATCAGCTATCAGCAGTCAGCCATCAGCTCGGGCGACGGGCCAACCGATGCGCTCGCGCCCAGCCTTCCGGCCCCGGCCGCCAGACGCTAGCTGACTGCTGATAGCTGACTGCTGATAGCTGACTGCTGACAGCTGACCGCTGGAGGAACCGATGCGTGTGGTCGACCTCACCCAGCCCTGGGGCGACCGGATGCCCACCTGGCCGCAGTTCGCGTCGATCAAAGTGACCGATATCACGACGCACCACCGCGACCGTAAGAGCACCGTGCTGGTCGAGACCAACATGCATACCGGCACCCACATCGACGCGCCGGTTCACTACGCCGAGACGGGCAAGCACCTGGGCGAGATTCCGCTGGCCGACCTGATCGGCACGGGGCTGGTTATCGACCTGCGCCCGATCACCAAGCCCTGGAGCTATTACTCGCTCGACGACGTAAAGGGTTGCGTGCCGAAGGGCGAGGAGATCCGTGAGGGCGACATCGTCGTGCTCTACACGGGCTGGGACCAGTACAACTGGACGAAGCCGACGCGCGACGACGTGATGTACTTCGACCGCCACCCCGGCCCGCGCCCCGAAGTGATCGACTGGCTGATCGAGGACCGCAAGATCAAGTGGATCGGCGCCGACCTCGCCTCCATCGACCATTCCTTCTACACGCGCGTTCGCTGGATGCGGCCCGATCTCGTCAAGGAGTTCGAACAGCTCCACGGCAAGCCCGTCGAGGAGGCGCTGCCCGAGCGCGACTTCGAGTACGTCCACTACCGCACGGCGCGCAGCAACGTCTGCATGCTGGAGAACCTGGGCGGCGAGATCGCCGAGGTAGCAGGCATGCGGGTGCTGCTCGGCGCGTTTCCCTGGCGCTGGGTGGGCGGCGAGGGCTGTATCTGCCGCGTGGCCGCCTTCCTCGACCTCGACAAACCCGGCGTCGAGGGCAGCACGCCGCCCGGCGCCCAGCCGCGCCAGCACGACGCGCACACGACGCCGGCCCGCATCATGGCCGAAGGCTCGGACCGCGTAAGCTATTAGCGGGGGCTGCGCGCTCGCTGGCTTCCCGATTACCGCCAGCCAGGGCGCGATCTGCCGGCGCAGGCCCAGACGACAGGAAGCGAGGCGACGAGATGGCTGTGAGCAATGCCGCGCGGCAGGCGGCCGACCAGACGATTCCCAGCCAGATGAAGGCCGTGGTGCTCACCGGGCCAAACGCCCACGAGGTCCGCGAGGTGCCCACGCCGCACCCCGGCCCCATGGAAGTGCTCTGCCAGGTCGACTCGACGGCCATCTGCGGCACCGACCTGCACATCTACGAGGGCAAGTTCCCTGGCCGCTGGCCCAAGAGCTACCCGTTCATCCCCGGCCACGAGTGGTCGGGCACCGTGGTCGAGGTCGGCCCCGGCGCGGCCGAGCTGGGCTGGCGGGTCGGTGACCGCGTCGCCGGCACCTCCCACGCCGGCTGCGGCTACTGCCGCAACTGCCTGATCGGCCGCTACAACCTGTGCGAGAACTACGGCAAGGAGCCGATCCACCATCAATACGGCCACTACAGCCAGGGCGCGGACGCGCAGTACGTCGTCCACTCCATCAAGTCCGTGTTCAAGCTGCCCGCCGACTTCGAGCTGCGCTACGGCGCGATGGTAGACACTGCCAGCATCGCGCTGCACTCGGTGAAGCGCCCCGGCATCCGCCCCGGCGAGGTCGTGGTGGTCGTCGGCTCCGGTCCGATGGGTTTCCTGACGGCCGACTGCGCCTACGCGCTGGGCGCCGGCCGCGTCGTCATCACCGGCGCGGGCGAGCGCCTGGACCGCGCCCGCCAGATGGGCTTCGAGGTGGTGAACTACCGCGAGGCGGACCCCGTCGAGGCCATTCGCCGCCTGACCGACGGCAAGGGCGCGCACGTCGCGGTGGACACGGGCGGCACCGTCGACTCGGTGCTCCAAGCGGTGAACGTGCTGCGCAAGGGCGGCCGCGCGTCGTTCACCGGCATCCCGAACGAGCCGGTTTCCTTGCCCATGCAGAAGATCGTGCTCGAAGAGATCGACCTGTTCGGCGTGCGCGCCAACCCCAACGCGATGGAGGAGGTGCTGCCGCTCATCGAGACGGGCCGCGTCCGCGTAAGGGAGCTGGTGACGCACACCTTCCCGCTGGAGCAGTACGGCGAGGCGCTAGAGACGTTCGCCACCCGCAAGGACGGCGCCCTCAAGGTGCTCATCCGCCCGGAGCAATGAGGTTGCTCCGCGCGCAGCGGGGACGCTTCGACAGTCTCCAGGCCCCGGGTGCGAGTGCCGCTCATGACGCATTGGCTTGCCGAGATTCCCGGTGCGGTAGCTTGGGTCCTATTGACCTTCGGGGTCGGAGCGGGCTTAGTCCTGTTCAACAGGCCCTGCATGCGCGACTTGCGCGACTGGTGCAAAGAGCAGATGGGGTGGGATTGGGAGGACGAAACCGAGCGGTATTGTCGATACGGGACCATTGGCATAGGCTACTGGTGCATCTTCTGTGCGCTATTCTTGTTTCATCACCTGGTCACCAAGTGAATCCGGCCAGCTCTCCTGCTAGCTGGCACTGAGAGGACCACCAGTAATGCAGGCCGTCGTTTATCCGCAGCCTAATGAGATGGAGCTGCGCGCCGTGGCCGAGCCGGCGCCGGGGCCGGGCCAGGCGCTCGTTAGGGTGCGGGCCACGACGATCTGCGCCACAGACTTCAAGGTGTTCGCCGGCCAGTTCCCGGGCACGCGCTTCCCCCACATCCCCGGCCACGAGTGGAGCGGCGATGTCGTGGCGGTCGGCCCCGTCGTGGACGAGGTGACGCCCGGCGACCGCGTCGGCGTCGAGGTCCACATCGGCTGTGGCCGCTGCCCGCGGTGCCTGGAAGGGCTCTACAACCTCTGCGAGAACTACGGCAACGTCGCCAAGGGCCACGCCCACATCGGCTTCACCGTGCCCGGCGGCCTGGCCGACTACTGCGCCGTGCCGGTGCGGGCGCTGCACAAGCTGCCGCCGAACCTGGATTACGACCAGGGAGCGATGACCGATAACGTCGGCGTGGCGCTCTGGGCGGTCGAGCGCGCGCGGCTCCAGGCCGGCGAGTCGGTTGTGGTGATCGGGCCGGGGGCCATCGGCTTGCTGGCGCTGCAAGTCGCGCGGGCGATGGGCGCGGGCCAGCTCATTCTCGTCGGCACGCGCGCCGAGCGCCTGCGCGTCGCCGAGGGCCTGGGCGCCGACGCGCTCGTGGACGCCTCCCGCGTAAACGCGGTGCAAACGGTGCGCGACCTCACCGACGGGCGCGGCGCCGATGTGGTAGTCGAGTTCGCCGGCAGCGAGCAGGCGGCACGCGACGCGCTGCACATGGCCCGCCGCGGCGGCCGAGTCGTGCTCGGCGGCGCGACCGGCCCTGGACGGGAGCTAAGGGGGGTCGATCTGAGCGTGATCGTGCGCGGCCACCTCGATGTGCTGGGCTCCGTGGCCAACCCGCGAGGCGTCTCCGCCCGCGGCGTTGCGCTCATGGCGAAGGGGCTCGTCGACGTGCGCCCCCTCCTGACCCACCACCTGGCGCTCGCCGATTTCCCGCGCGCCTGGGAGATGTCCCGCACCCGCGAGGACGGCGCGATCCGCGTCATGCTCCACCCGAACGGGCAGTGAGCGGCCCCCGCGCGGCCCGGCGGTCGGCGTACCGGCACTGGACGAGGCCGCGACAGGCCCGCTTCGTCACAATTTCGTTACGACCCGCCATTCACATACCCGAGCAGACGGCCTTGACCATCTTGAGCCGCCCTCGCTAGAATAGCCGCGTTGTCCGCGGGGCCCCCTCGGCTCGGGCAGCGTAGCCGGGAGCGCACGGATAGGCGCCGTCGCCCCGGTAGCGAGTAGATCGTTCGGGACACGGAGGCGCACGTGGCACTCGTTTCCCCCGCCGGCTCGGGCTCTCCCGCGGAGCTATTCTCAGGCCCGAGCCGCCTGTCCGGGCAGCGCATCCGCCGTATCGTCCTCGAGCAATCCAAGCGCGCGCACGTCGGGCACATCGGTTCGGCCCTATCGATCGCCGATATCCTGGCCGCGCTCTACGGACAGGTGCTGAACGCGCGGAGCCCGGAAGACCCCGAGCGCGACCGCTTCATCCTCTCGAAGGGCCACGCCGCCCTAGCGCTGTACGCCGCGCTGGCGCTGCGCGGCTGGCTGCCGATGAGCGCGCTCGACACCTACTGCGCGGACGAGAGCTTGCTGGGCGTCCACCCTGAATCCGCACTGCGCGGCATTGACTTCTCCACCGGCTCGCTCGGCCAGGGCCTGCCGGTCGGCGCCGGGGCCGCGCTCGCCGCGCGCCTCCAGCGCTCGCCGCGCCGCGTGTTCGCGCTGCTCAGCGACGCGGAGTGTAACGAGGGGTCGGTCTGGGAAGCCGTCATGTTCGCGGCGCACCATCGGCTGGCGAATCTCATCGCGATCGTCGACCTCAACGGCCAGCAGGCGCTGGGCCATACCGAGCAGGTGCTGTCGCTCACCCCGCTGGCCCAGCGGTGGCGGGCCTTCGGCTGGGACGTCCACGAGGTCGACGGCCACGATCCCGCCCAGCTAGTCGCCACGATCGCGCGGCTCGCCACCGACGACGGCCCGCCCCACGTGCTGATCGCTCATACCGTCTTCGGCAAGGGCGTCTCGTACATGGAGCGCCAGATCAAGTGGCACTACTGGCCTATGAACGACGAAGAGTACGCGCAGGCCCTGGCGGAGGTTGGCGACTGACATGCGGAGCACCTTCGTCCGCACCCTCTGCGAGCTAGCCGACCGTGACCCCCGCGTGGTGTTCCTGACCGGCGATCTCGGCTACACGGTGGTCGAGCCCTTCGCGGAGCGCCACCCGGACCGCTTCTTCAACGTGGGCGTGGCCGAACAGAACATGGTAGGCTTGGCGACGGGCCTGGCAGAGAGCGGCTTCATCCCCTTCGTCTACTCCATCGCCACCTTCGCCTGCCTGCGGCCCTACGAGTTCATCCGCAACGGGCCCGTCCTGCACCATTTGCCGGTGCGCATCGTCGGCGTGGGCGGCGGGTTCGAGTATGGGCCGGCGGGGCCGACCCATCACGCGGTCGAGGACGTGGGCGTGATGCGACTGCAGCCCGGGCTGGCCGTCGTGTGCCCGGCCGACTACCAGCAGGCGGCCGCCGCTCTCCGCGCGACCTGGGACCTGCCCGGGCCCGTGTACTACCGACTCGGCAAGGACGAGCGGTCGACCGTGCCGGGCCTCGACGGGCGTTTCATGCTGGGCCGAGCCGAGCAAGTGCGCGAGGGCGACGACCTAGTGGTGCTGGCCATGGGAGCCCTGGCCGGCGACGCCGTCGCGGCCGCCGACGCGCTGCGCGAGCAGGGCGTGAGCGCCGCAGTCGTGGTGGTAGCCAGCCTCAGCCCGCCCCCCGTGGAGGATTTGGTCGCGCTGCTGAGCCGCTACCGTCTGGCCGTCACGGCCGAGGCGCACTATGTGATCGGCGGGCTCGGGTCGCTGGTCTCCGAGGTGGTCGCCGAGCGTGCGCTGCCGTGTCGGGTCGTGCGCTGCGGCCTGCGGACCGCGCTGGATCTGCCCGGCGGCGGTGAGCAGTACCTCGCCCGAGCCCACGGCATCTCCTGCGAGACGCTGGTCCAGATGGCGCTAGGAGAGCTAGCCTCGGCGCCAACATGAGTGAGCCCCACATCTCCATTGTCCTCCCGGTCTACAACCAGGCCGACCACATCGGGGACGTCGTCCGAGACTACGAGGCAGCACTAGCCCGGGTTCCGTACTCACACGAGATGATCCTCGTCGTCAACGGCTCCCGCGACCGGTCCCTCGATGTCTGCCAGGCGCTCGCCGCGGAATATCCGACCGTCCTCGTGCAGCACAGCCAGCGTGGGGGCTGGGGACTTGCCGTCAAGCTCGGCCTGCGCGCCGCGCGGGGCGACGTGCTGTGCTACACCAACTCCGCCCGGACGAGCGCGCAGGACCTGGTGCTAGTGCTGCTCTACGGCGTGGTCAACCCGGGCGTGGTGGTGAAGGCCAACCGCAAGATCCGCGAGAACTGGCGGCGCCGCATGGGCTCCCTGCTGTACAACCTGGAATGTCGCGCCCTCTTCGATCTCTCGTATTGGGACATCAATGGAACGCCGAAGGTCTTCCCGCGCCAGTTCGACAAGCTGCTGGCGCTGACGCGCGACGACGACCTCATCGACGCCGAGTTCAACGTCGTGTGCCGCCGCGAGGGCTATCCGATGCTCGAAGTGCCGATTTTCGCCAGCCGGCGGCACGGCGGCACAGCCACCACCAACTATCGGTCCGCGGTGAAAATGTACTGGGGTGCCTACCAACTGTGGCGACGCAGCTAGGCGAACGCGCGACGAGCGCGCCGTCCGATGACGACCTCGAGGCGCTCTGGGCCCGCCATCACGCGGAGTGGCGCGACCCCGCTCAGATCGCCAGCCAGTGGCAGGAAGCGGCCGCGACCGACCCGACCCTGCTGCAGTACCGCGTGCGCGGCGCCTGGTGGGAGGCGGTGGGCGCGACCGACGCCACCCTGCTCGTCACCCGCGAGTACGAGCACCTGGTGATGGCACTCCGCGTCGCCGACGGCCAGCCGCAGATCAGCTACCTGCGGCTGCCGCATCCCTCGGGGCTCGTCGCCGACCGCGACCGGGGGCTAGTCTACGTCGCCAGCACCCGTAACCCGAACCAGATCTACGAGCTGGGCTCCGTGAACGGGCTCGTGGCTCGCCACGACATTCCGCGAGCGCGGCTGGATGGCCGGCCGCTCGTGCCGCTACGGTCACGGTTCCTGCCGGGCTCGCTGTACCTGCACGATCTGGCGCTCATCGGCGGCGCGCTGCACGCCAACGCCGTCGGGCACAACGCGGTCATCCGCTTCGATGCCAACGGCGGCTACCAGTACGTCTGGTGGCCGCGGTGTATCGACACGCCGGACGGCCCCGCCTTCCAGCAGAACTACATCCAGCTCAACTCGATCGCCGCGGGCGATGATCTCGCCGCATCGTATTTTTCGGCCTCCGCGGAAACACTCTCGCGGCGCCGGCCCGGCCATCGCAACTTCCCGGTGGACCGACGCGGCGTCATCTTCGCGGGCGCCACGCGGGAGCCGGTGGCGCGCGGCCTCACCCGCCCCCACTCGGCCCGGCTGGCCCGCGGGCGCGTGTGGGTAGACAATAGCGGCTATGGCGAGCTGGGCACCGCCGATCGCGGCCGGTTCGAGCCTGTCGCGCGCCTGCCCGGCTGGACGCGCGGGCTGTGCTTCCACGGCGACGTGGCGTTCGTCGGCACCTCGCGGGTCATCCCGCGCTTCCGGCAATACGCCCCCGGGCTCGACGTCGATGCCTCGGTCTGTGGCCTGCACGCCGTCGCTGTCGCGTCGGGCAAGGTGCTTGGCAGCCTGCTGTGGCCCGCGGGCAATCAGATCTTCGCCATCGACTGGATGCCGAATCATCTGACCTCGGGGTTCCCCTTCCGCGCCGGGCCAAAGCGCGTCCCCGAGCGGACGAAGCACCTGTTCTACGCGTTTCAGTCGCCGCTGCCGAGCGAGCCTCGGTGAGCAATGGCACGGGCACGAGAGGCCAACACGGCAGCTCCGGAAAAGAGGTTTGGATGAGCCAGGACTTTCGCTTTCTGATGCTCGGCGCGATGTACGAGAACGGGGGAAACACCACTCACCGCTTCCTCGACGGCCACCCGCAGATGTACGTGTATCCGTTCGAGTCGCAGGTGGGCACCGGCATGGTGAGCGACCATCTGGCATCGATGTTTCCGGTGAAGTACCGCTGGCCGGTGTTCGCGCTCGACGCGACGCCGGAGCAGGACTACCGGGCGATTATCGACGAGGAGTGCAAGGTCCGCGCGCGCACGCCCGACGTTAGCAAGTTCCGCCACATGCCGTTCGAGTTCTCGGACGACGAGCGCTGCGCGATCTACAGCCAGTACGTCGGGCAGACCGGCCGGTCGCGCGCGAACAACATGGCGGCGTTCTTCCGCGCGACGTTCGACGCTTGGAAGGACTACAGACGCACCGGCGAGCAGCTCGTCTACGTCGGCTACAGTCCGATCATCGGCGTGGACGCCGACAAGATCCTGACGGATTTACCCCAAGCGCATGTCCTCCACGTCGTCCGCAACCCGTGGTCCGCCTACGCGGACACGAAGAAGCGGCCGGTGCCGCTGCCGCTGGCGGTCTACCTGCTCGGCTGGACGCTGAACCAGTACCACGCGCTGCTGTTCCGCGAGCAGTTCCCCGGCCGCGTGCACGTCGTCCGGGCGGAGGACGTCATGGCCGACCCGCGCCGGACGCTTGGCGCGGTGTGCGAGAAGCTGGGCCTGGAGCCGGCCGACACGCTGCAGACGCCGACCTGGAACGGCACGCCGCTGAACGAGATCTACCCTTGGGGCACCATCCGCACGCCCACGCCCGCTGCCAACCGGGCCACCGCGGAAGAGCTGTCGCCGCGCGAGCGCGACGAGGTGCGCGCCCGAGCCTGGCAGTACCTAGAGACGTTCGACTACAAGGGCTTCCTGGGGAGCTAGGCCGTGAAGCGGGCAGTCCTGACGGGCGGCACCGGCTTCGTCGGCGCTAGCCTGGCCCGGCGGCTTCTGCGCGACGGCCACGAGGTCCACCTGCTGGTCCGCCCCGAACACGCGCGCTGGCGCATCGCCGACATCCTCGCCGACGTGCGCCTGCACCTGGTCGACCTTGGCGACCTGACAGCGCTCACCGAGACCCTGGGGCGTATTCGACCCGATTGGGTGTTCCATCTGGCCGCCTATGGGGCGTACTCATCACAGACCGACCTCGACCGGATGCTGCAGACCAACGTCCTGGGGACCATCAATCTCGTGCGGGCCGGCCTGCGCCACGGCTTTGAGGCCTTCGTCAACACCGGCTCGTCCTCCGAGTACGGCTACCAGGACCACCCGCCAGCCGAGTCGGAGCTGATCGAGCCGAACAGCCATTACGCGGTCACGAAAGCCTCGGCCACCTTGTTCTGCCGCTACACGGCCCAGAGCGAGGGCGTCCGCCTGCCCACGTTGCGGCTATACTCGGTGTACGGCCCCTGGGAGGAGCCCACGCGTCTACTCCCGACGCTGATCGTCCGCGGGCTCCAGGGACGCTTGCCGCCCCTCGTCAACCCCGCGGTCGGACGCGATTTCGTGTACGCCGAGGACGTGAACGACGCCTACTTGTTGGCCGCCACGCGGCCCGAGCAGGAGCCAGGGGCCGTCTACAACATCGGCAGCGGTGCGCAGACGACAATCCGCGATGCGGTCGACGTGGCGCGGCGGGTGCTACACATTCCCGAGGAGCCAGTTTGGGGCTCGATGCCCGACCGCCGCTGGGACACCCAGGTGTGGGTGGGCGACAACCGCAAGGCACGCCAGGCGCTCGGCTGGGAGCCGCGCATGGGATTCGAGGACGGGTTTCGTCTGTTCGCCGCCTGGCTCCGAGACCATCCGTCGCACCGAGCCTACTATGAGCAGCGCGTGGGGGCACCGGACTAGGTGCCCGGGGCGACGGGGGGCTGGCGGATTTGCCGCGTCGGGGACCGCACGGCCGCCCGCCGCGGCCGCTACAATGGTCGGGCCGCGCGGCGCGCTTGTACAATACCGGGCTGGGCCGCTTCGCCCGTGCCGCCGCGCGCCGGCGCGCGGCGGTCCGAGACGTCGGCGGCTGACGCGGAGGCAGGTGACGCTGTGGCAGGCTACGTGACCAGCGGCGCGGGCTTGGCCCCCCGCGGGGCCGCGTCGCTGTCGCCGCTGGCAGCAGCGCGCGACCTTTGGCGATCCCGCGATTTGATTCGCCAGCTCAGTCGGCGCGAGGTGCAGCAACGCTATCGGGGCTCGTTCCTTGGCATCGCCTGGTCGATGATCACCCCGCTACTCATGCTGGCGGCGTATACTTTCGTCTTCTCCGTGATCTTCCAGGCCCGCTGGTCCATCGGCAACCAGCCGGCCGCGACCGGGGAGGCGGCGCTGATTCTTTTCGCGGGGCTCATCCCCTTCAGCCTCTTCGCGGAGTGTCTGACCCGCGCGCCGAATCTGGTCGTCGCCGTGCCCAACTACGTGAAGAAGGTCGTCTTCCCGCTAGAGACGCTGCCCGTGGTCCAGGTCAGCTCGGCGTGCATCCACTCCTTGATCGGCGTGAGCGTCTTACTGCTGGCGGAGGTCATCCTGTTGCGGTCGCTGCCGCCGACGCTGCTCTTGCTTCCGCTCGCGTACCTGCCGCTCGTCCTGCTGGCCCTGGGGACCACCTGGCTGTTGGCTGCGCTCTGCGTCTATCTCCGCGACGTCGGCCACGCGATCGGCGTGCTGGCGCAAGTGCTGCTGTTCTTCACCCCGATCTTCTACCCGGTCAGCGCGGCACCGGGGTGGCTGCGTCCGCTGTTCGCGCTGAACCCGCTCACCACGATCGTGGACGGCTTCCGGGCCGCGCTGCTCGGCGACCCGGCGTTTCCTTGGACGGCCTGGACCGTCTGGACGGCCCTCGCCGCGCTGGCCGCCTACCTGGGGTACTGCTGGTTCGTCGCCAACGAGCCCGGCTTTGCCGACGTGCTTTAGCCGGCAGGACGAGGGGACCGACTGGGTGGATGTCGTAATCCGCGTCCAGGACGCCGGGCGCAAGTACACGCTCTATCGACAACCTCTCGACCGGCTCAAGGAGCTGGTCCGTCGGCGTTCCTACCACCGCGACTTCTGGGCGCTCCAGGACGTGAGTTTCCGCATTCGCCGCGGTGAGACGGTCGGCATCGTCGGGCAGAACGGCTCCGGCAAGAGTACCCTCCTGCAAATCCTGGCGGGCGTGCTCACGCCGTCGCGGGGCCGGGTGGAGGTGCAGGGGCGCGTGGCGGCGCTCTTGGAGCTGGGGGCCGGCTTCAATCCGGAGTTCACCGGGCGTGAGAACGCCCTCTTGAACGGCGCGATCCTCGGCATCCCGGAGGCGGAGATGCGGGAGCGCCTGGGCGAGATCGCCAAGTTTGCGGAGATCGGCGATTTCTTCGACCGGCCGGTGAAGACCTACTCGAGCGGGATGTACGTGCGCCTGGCCTTTGCCACGGCGATCAGCGTGGAGCCGGACGTCCTGCTGGTAGACGAGGCGTTGGCCGTCGGTGACGCGCAATTCCAGCACCGCTGTATGCTGCGGATGGCGGACCTGCAGCGCCGCGGCGTCACGATGGTGATCGTGTCGCACGATGCGGCCGCGATCAAGCGGCTCTGCCAGCGGGCCATCTGGCTGGACGCCGGCCGGATGATCGATGACGGCCATCCCGAGCGCGTCGTGGCCCGCTACCTAGCCGCCGTGTTTGACCAGCCCGAACAGCCCGAGCCGTGCGCGCCCGCGGAACCCGCGCCCGCCGTCCCGCTGGGCCGCGGGCTAAACCCACCGCACGTCGACCGGCGCTTCGGCAACGGCGACGCCGAGATAGTGGGCGTTGGCCTGTTCGATGAGAACGACCTGCCGACGGGCAGCGTCAGCCACGGCCGGCCGTTCGCGCTCCATGTCCAGGTCGCGTTTCGCCGGCCCGTCGCGCGGCCGATGGTCGGCTTCGTGCTGCGCGATCGCCTCGGCACGGACCTCGCCAGCACCAATACGACCTTCGAGGGCTACCCGCTGCCGGCGGCGCGGCCGGGGGACGTCTACACGGTGCGCTTCCGATGCGAGCCGCCGCTGCTGCACCCCGGCTATTACGCCCTCTCGGTCACCGCCGCCGACGGCACCCTGGACGCCTACGCGATGAACGACTGGATCGACAACGCGCTCACCCTCGAGCTGCTGGGCGAAGTTCCCGTCGTCACGTTGCTGCGCTTTCCCATCCGCTGCGAGCTAGAGCGGCAGACAACCGACGCGCGGCCCTGGTCGGCCGCGCCATCGTGCTGAGGCCACCGTGCGGCTACGCTCTGCGGCCGGCTCGGCGCCCCCGCCCGCGTGCGCCCCGCGCACTGCCGCGCCGGCTAACCTGCGCCCAGGGTCTCTGGGGCCGCGCGACGCGGTAGGCTCGCCCCCGACTACTCCTCTCGACAGCGCTGGGCACTGGCGCGAGAGCGCGGTCCTAGTCGCCGTGGGAGGCCTAGTGGTGCTGACGATGACCTTGCCCGCATTTGGGGCGTATTTCTTTGCCGAGAACTTCCTGTACGTCGGGAAGTATCGCGCCTTCGGCGACGACTTCTGGCGCGCGGTCTTCAGCCCGACAGATGACGTGTTCTTTCGGCCCTTCTTCACCGCCACTGGCCTGTTGTGGGAACTCTGGACGCCGCTGGACCCCTGGCTCTACCACGCGCGCAACTTGGCGTTGACCATCCTCAACCTACTGCTCCTCGCACGGGTGCTTACCTATCTCGTCCGCAGCCGGGCGGGGCGCGTCGCCGGCCTTGCACTGTTCATAGTTTCTAAGGTCCACTTCACGGCGATCGGCTACGTGACGGTCTTCGAGTCGATCCAGAGCCTGACCTTGCTCCTCGCGACGCTTCTCTGCTTCCTGCGCTATCGTGCGTACGGACGGAGGCTCGACTATGCGCTCGGCCTGCTGTGCGGCAGCTTGGCGGTCTTCACGAAGGACTACGGGCTGGCGATCCTTGCCGTGCTGGCCGCGCTGGCGGCAACCACCGCGGCCTCCTCGGCCACGTGGCGCGCGACGGCGAAATGGTGGGGCATCCGCCTGGCGCCTCTGCTGCTCGTCGCGGTGGCGTACCTCGGCGCACGGGCTAGCGCGGTAGGATTGGTCCCGCCTGCCGATCCGAGCGGCGTCTCCGAGCACGCCGCCTATGCGCCCCAGCTTTCGCCTGACATCACCAGCACTAAACTGCTGGTGCTCGCCTCCACGATGGCGAACCTGTCGTATGGGCGCAGCGATGTGACCGGCGCAGGCGGGCTGAGCGTTGCCGTCGGCTGGCTGCCCACACGCCTGCGTGCAGCGGCCCCTTGGGTAGACCACGCCTTGCTTGGCGGGTTTCTGGTGCTCACGGCGATCACGCTGTGGGCGGGGCGGGGGGCGCGGTGGCGGCTGCTGCTGCCGTTGGTCTGGATCGCCGCCTACTTCGGCCCCACCCTCCTCACCCGCAACATCCAGATGTACTACCTCTACGAGGTGCTCG
>Ga0209062_1000633_pt1 | contig 93636 bp, 89 predicted proteins | sample Coa_R2_2_FD_187158 | JGI IMG/M metagenome (GOLD analysis project Ga0209062, IMG submission 187158) | Surface soil microbial communities from Centralia Pennsylvania, which are recovering from an underground coalmine fire - Coalmine... | ecosystem: Environmental > Terrestrial > Soil > Unclassified...
CGCCATCTCAGCACCTCTGGATTACGCGAGGCTGGCGGAGAAGAGCCAGCCTTCGCCTAACCCCTTTGGGTTAGCCACGCCCGGACTACTGCCAATGAGCGAGTATGACATTTTTGTTATTTTCGGTACGCTCTCTGGCGCGGCGGGAATGGCAAAATTTTTGGGCATCGAAACTTCGCTGGCACTGGCCAGACCCGCCGCACCTTAATAACGGCTGCAGCGGAGCAAAGGTTTCAGCAACATTGTGCTGCACAAGCAGCAAAGCAAATGCGCCGCTGCGGCAGCCGGCGCGTTCTAAATTTTCTGCCGGCTTGAAGCGTCTGCATTGCTCGCGATGCCTGGCCGCAGCAAAAGAGCCAAACGGCCCGCTAGTCCAAAGAGGTGCGCGATGAGCAAGCAGGCGAGGACAATCTTCTATTACGGTCTGTGCGTGATGATGCCCCTTGGCGCCTGGTGCCTGCTTTTCCCCGATTCGTTTCTGCAAGCATTCGCCCTCCCGCCTTCAAAAGAGCCCTGGATCCGGGTTGTCGGCTGGGTCATTTCCGGCATCGGATTTTACTATGTCTATAGCGCCCTTCATGAACAACTCGCCTTCGCCTGGATAACCGCGCCCGGCCGGAGCGCAGCCGCCGGTTTCTTTGCAATCATGGCGTTCGCCTATAAACTGCCGACCTTGACCATTTTCGGCCTGCTCGATGTAGCCGGGGCGGCTTGGACATTCTGGGCGTTTCGATTGGCCGGCGCTTCGGCTCTGACGAGAGATGAGCATGTGTCAAAAATGACAAGGCGATAGGGCTTTTGCACCAATCGAGCAGCAACTGCAGCAGCCGCCCGGCGGTTCAATTTGCCTGGCCAAAGACAACTCATGGGGCGGCCGATGAAACGGATTATAGACTTCCTGACCTTGCTACTCCTCGCCGCGCTCATCGGGACCGCTGCCGCTGATATCAAAGCCGGTAATCAGCCCCATTCCGTCAGATTCCAAATAAAGCTGGTGAAGCCGGGAGTCCAAGGCAACATTTGACCAGCATTTGACAACTCTCCGTGTGCTACCTGAGCACGGGAAACGCTTCCATCAATTCCCGGAAATGCAGCCCGCCGCAGTCAAAACAACCCCAAACGATGCGCTCAGTCATCTCACGGATCTGATGATCCCGTCCTGCAGCGGCTGCCGATAAGAACGGGCGAATAGACTTTACAAATTAAAGTGCGCTGAGGCCGGTTTCGCCGGTCCGGATCCGCACGGCCTGCTCCACCGGGGCGACAAAAATTTTGCCATCGCCAATCTGGCCAGTTTTGGCTGCGGCCCAAATGGCCTCGACCGCTTTGCCGGCCAGCGCGTCCTCGACCACGACTTCGATCCGCACCTTCGGCAATAAATTCGGCTTATACTCGGCCCCGCGATAGAACTCACTGTGCCCCCTTTGGCGCCCATAACCTCTGGCCTCGGCCGCGGTCAAGCCTTGCACGCCCACGCTTAAGAGTGCGTCGCGCACATTGTCGAGTTTGAAGGGCTTGATAACGGCGATGATCATTTTCATCCTGGGGGCCTCGGCAAGAAGGGTCAAAAGGCTGCGCGCGCCGGCCAGCCCTCATGCGCAAAAGCTATGCAAGAACCAATCCAATTTCTACGGGCCGGGTGCGGCGAGGGGAGCGCCCTGCATGGCCAAGCGTGGGGATCGCGCGCGGGCCGGCGAGTTTTTTCATATCTCCCCTTGACCCGCCGCACGTGCGAATTAGTTCGCAATCAAAAGGATGGGAGGATGGTAATGAACTCTTCGGCTGGCGATTGCTTCGTCGAATACATTTGGCCGGGGCGCGGCTCAAGCAGTCCAGAGGTTCTTGAACGGTTTCCGTTCTGGTCTGGTGAGCCGCACGTCGACTACTTCCGCAGCCTCGCCCATGCCGGGATCCGGACGTTCTATGGGGCCAGCCATCCAAAGCGGGAGCAAATCTGGGTGGCCGGTGCGCTTAGGGAGGTAACGCCCGAGGCGGTGCGGCTCGTTGATCAGAATGGCAAAGAGATCTGCCGCTGGACCGCAGACGACGAATACGAGGAGCTCGTACACCGCATTCGTCAGAAGCTGCCCGGACACAAGCAGGCCCATTAGAGACAGAAACGGCACGCTGAGGGGGGCGAAGCCGATGCGCGTGGAAGAAAACGCAAGAGCCGGTAAGGAGGCGAGGCGTTGGATCTACCGCTCGCTTTACGAGCTCGGGGAAATTGCGCGCATCGAGGTCGAAATTCAAAAGCTGCTCTTTAAGGCGTGCGCAGAGCTGCACCGGCCAGGCTGTTCTCTTTGTGAGCCGCGCAACTGGCCGCTCGAAATGCCGCCGCCGTGGCGGGTGCCTCCACCGGAGCCATGGGAATTTAGGATCAGGATTAGAACGCCCCGGCAATTTTTCTCAGTTCATCTTTAATCGAAGGCGCGAGCGCCGGATCGGCGAGAGCGAAGGCGAGATTGGCGCTCAAAAATCCGGGTTTAGCGCCGCAGTCGTAGGTCTTACCCTCGAAGCGCACGCCGTGGAACGGCTGCGTCTTGGCGAGCGCTTTCATGCCGTCGGTGAGCTGTATCTCGCCCCCGGCGCCCTTTTCCCCCTTCTCAAGAATGGAAAAAATGGCCGGATCAAGAATATAGCGGCCGGTGATGATGAGGTTTGATGGCGCCGTCCCTTTCGGCGGTTTCTCGACCATGCCCGTGATTTCAAAGCTTGGGCCGTAGTCCTTGCCGATGGAGACAACCCCATACTGGTGCGTCTCGTCCTCGGGCACCTCCTCGACTGCGATGATGTTGCCGCCATGCTTCTCGTAGGCGGCCATGCATTGCGCAAGGCAGCGCCCCTTTGCCGGACTTGCGGGCATCGTCACCATATCGGGGAGAAGAACAGCGAACGGCTCGTTATCGACAATATCGCGCGCGCACCAGACGGCATGGCCGAGGCCGAGCGGCACCTGCTGGCGCGTGAAGCTCATCGAGCCAGGAGCGGGAAGATCAGCCCTGAGCGCGCTGAGCTCCTTGAGTTTGCCGCGTCTTTGCAGCGTTTCCTCAAGTTCATAAGCGATGTCGAAGTGATCTTCGATCACCGCCTTGTTGCGCCCGGTCACGAAGATGAAATGCTTGATCCCGGCCTCGCGCGCTTCCTCGACGACATGCTGGAGCACCGGACGATCGACAAGCGTCAGCATTTCTTTCGGGATGGATTTTGTTGCCGGGAGGAATCTTGTGCCGAGCCCGGCGACCGGGAAAACGGCTTTGCGAATGCGTTTTGTCATTGCTTATCCAGGGCTAGGCCGCCGCACTGGCGTGAGCACATCGCTCCAGAGACCGCAAATCGCGGCCGGGCGGCGTCAAGTTTGAAGCACTCTGCTCCTATAACGAGAATGAGACGATTTGGAGTCGGCCGGGAGCGCGCCGGCTGACCTGCGCCAGGGCCCGTCCTAAGGGCCTGGGCCACCGCCGGACCCGCCGGGAGAGCGCGAAACCGCCAGGCCCCCTATACCGTTCTCCGGGACACATTTTGAGTATGGCCTGCAGCCCAGGATCGATTCCAATCTCGGCTTCACCGGCGAAGCGGACGCGCGGGTGCATTCGGCCTGCATCCTTTGTTCGAACGGCTGCGGTCCCGGCATTGCGGTCAAAGATGGCCGCATTGCGGGCGCCCGCGGATCGGCCAATCATCCAGTCAATTCCGGCCATTTGGCGACCGTGCGCCAAGGAGCTGACCTGCATCTGCAACTGCGCCGCGGCACCAACGTGGCTTTGATGAACGGTATCATCCATCTGCTGATCACCGGCCGCTCCGTCTACCACTATTGCACGCGAACGAAAACCAGCCGGTCAATGATCCTCAACGGCCGTGCCCCGCGTGCCTAGTCGAGATTCATCCTGAGGATGCGGCGCGCGATCGGCTGGCAGTGGGTGCTGGTTCTGATGAGAGTGGACGAAGCGTCCGGTGATGCCGGCTGAAAAACCGCCACACATCCTTCTCGAAGAAATAGCGGTTGCTTTTTTCATCGGTGAACCCCGTGTGCTCCATCTGGGGATCTCGGTAGATGACCACCACGGGGTTGAAATCGTCTGGATTTTCTCCGTCTGGCCAGGATTTCGATTGTGCGGTTGATGCGCCGCCGAGGCCGGCGCGTTGGCGGAACGGTGACTCGCCTTGCAGATTATTGTAGGCCCGGTAACCGCGGCTCGCCTGTGAGAGGGGAAGATAGCCCGGCCGGTAGTCCAAGGCTGTGGGAAACCCCGCGATCGCATAGGTGAGATAACCAGGATCCGGGAATTGCGGACTCTGATAGGCAAAATCAGCCTCGCCCCAATCGCCCGGAGGAACGGTTTTGTCTGCATCACCGTGATGAGCAAAAAGCGACACGGCATGCGTGAGAAGCGTGCCGTCCTCTGGCAGGTTGATCACACGATCATTGCCGGTGCTGGCAGTGACATTCGGTTTACCGCCACAAGTCCCGGACATGGCCCAAAGCGCGGCCCAGTGATTGGGCATCTGACTTACGAGCCGGTAAGCGAGCATCGCGCCATTCGAATAGCCGAACAGAAACCGCCGGTCGGGGTCAAAGACACTTATTGAAGAGATCAGCTTTTGCACGACCTCGCCAGACGGCAATTTCGCAGAGACAATCTGCCAGGGAAAGTCTTTCGGCAGATCGCCCGCGGCTGCGCCAAGCGCCGATCTTAGCTTGTTGTCCATCGCATCCCGCGCGGCCTCGATGAATCCCACATCGTCCACTCCCGGTCCTGATCCGCCAAATCCTGGGTCAAATACTCTTAGCGTTCGCGTGTCGATACCCGCAGGCGGTTCTAAGAGCCCGTAAGCGAGATCGAAAAACGACTTGGTCATCCAGCCTTGCCCGTAAGGATAAAGGACGAAGAACTGATTCTCTAAGGACCGGTTGCCGTTAAGCGGCACCGGATCCCCGGGATTGCCGTCGCTGTCCAACCCCAAATGCCAAACCCGGGGAAAGAACCAATCCTTTTGGAACACGAGCGGATCCTCACCGCCGCCATGGAGCGCTACGACAAGCGGCAGCCCGCGGCGGCCCTGCTCCCAGGCCTTACCAGCCCAATGCTCCCAGCCAGGCGGTGCATAGAAGTCGAACTCTCGCATGACCCCGTCGTGGACAAGCGTATAGGGCATGATCCGGCTCCTTCACGCCGCGAAGGGTCTGCGCGTTGGCTCTGTCCGAACTAACCCGTAATAGCAGCAGCCCTAACCTTAACCGGGCGTTAACCATATGCCAGCTAGAAGAGTTAAAGCACTCTTGAGGCAAATCCGTGACTGCCACTGCTCGCCCAAAGACTTCGATAAGATTTCATGGCCGCTCTTATCATGCCATGGTCCTCGCGCCGGAGCCGCCGGTCGATAATTGGCTCAATGGTCTTGATGCATGGCTTGAGCGCTCGCCCGGCTTTTTCTTCGGCCGTCCGGTCGTGCTCGATGTCGCCGTCCTTCAGCCCGGAAAGCAGGGCCTCACGGAACTTTTGGAAAAGCTCGCCGCGCGCAATATTAAAGTCATGGGTATCGAGGGTGCCGAGCCCTCCTGGCTCGAATTTGCAATGCCGCCTTTGCTCTTGAGCGGGCGCCAGACCAGTCCCGCTCCCGGCGAAGATCCTCCCGGCGCCGCGGAGTCGGGCGCGCCTGCTCCTTCTTCTGATGCGGCTGCCGCGGCGGCGGAGAATTCCTCCGAGACCCCGGTAAATGGGACTCCCGCTGCACAAGCGGCTCCTCAGCTTCCGAATTCCCTCTTGCTCGACACGCCGATCCGCTCCGGGCAAAGCATCCTGCATCCCGAGGGCGATGTCATCATCGTGGGCTCCGTTTCCTCTGGCGCGGAGATCATCGCGGGCGGCTCGATCCACGTCTACGGAGCCTTGCGAGGCAGAGCCATTGCGGGCTCGCGCGATGCGCGGGCGCGCATCTTTTGCCGCAAGCTCGAAGCAGAGCTCCTTTCAATTGATGGACTCTACATGGTAGCCGAAGACATGCCTGAGCATCTGCGCGGCAAGCAGGTCCAGGTTTGGCTCGATGGCGATTCACTGATCATGGCTCAAGACTGAGCGGACTGGGAGAGAGGAAATGGCCAAAGTTATGGTCGTAACATCGGGCAAAGGCGGCGTCGGCAAGACGACCTCGACTGCGGCCCTGGGAGCTGCGCTCGCGACGACTGGCAAGAATGTGGTGCTCGTCGATTTCGATGTCGGGCTGCGCAATCTCGACCTCGTCATGGGCGCCGAGCGCCGCGTTGTCTATGATCTCATCAATGTCGTTCAGGGCGATGCTAAGCTCGTGCAAGCTTTGATCCGCGACAAGCGCCTGCCCAGCTTGCATCTTCTTCCAGCTTCACAAACGCGCGATAAGGATGCGCTTACGGACGAGGGTGTTGAGAAGGTCATCGGCGAGCTTAAAGAAAAATTCGATTGGGTGATCTGCGATAGCCCGGCCGGCATCGAGCGCGGCGCGACGCTTGCCATGCGCCACGCCGATGTCGCCATTGTTGTCACCAACCCTGAAGTCTCCTCCGTTCGCGACTCGGACCGCATCATCGGGCTGCTTGATTCGAAGACCGAGAAGGCGGAGAAGGGCGAGCGTGTGCAAAAGCACCTTTTGCTGACGCGCTTCGACGCGGCGCGAGCTGGGCGCGGCGAAATGCTCAATGTCGACGATGTGCTCGAAATCCTTTCAATCCCCTTGCTTGGCATTATCCCAGAAAGCACCGAGGTCTTGCGGGCATCCAATCTCGGCTCGCCCGTGACGCTCAATAATCCCACAAGCGCTCCGGCGCGCGCTTACTTTGATGCCGCCAAGCGGCTCAATGGCGAGGCTCTGGAAGTCAAGATTCCGAGCGACCGCAGGAGCCTTTTCGGCAAGCTCTTTGGACGGAGGGCCGCATGAAACTGATGGATTTCTTCAAGCGGCCGCGCACCGCGCCGGTCGCGAGAGAACGGTTGCAGATCTTGCTCGCGCATGAGCGCGCCGTCTCCGGAAAATCCGATCTCATCGCCATTCTTCAAGAAGAGATCATGGCCGTGATCGCCAAGCACTTCCCCATCGATCAAGATGGCATCACGGTGAAGATGGAGCGCGGCGAAGTGGTCTCGACTCTCGAAGTCGAGGTCGAGATTCCAACCCCGATGTGCCCGACCTTTCCCTTGCCTAAAAAGGCCGTTCCGGCCGAGGCTCCTCCGGTTGCCGAGCCCGCTTGCGAGGCAGAGTCCTGCTGCTGCGAGGAAGCGGTCGAGGAAGATCAGCCGAGGGCTGCAGCCGGCTGATTTAGTCCTTTTATGCGATGGATCTGCTTCTGCCTCATGGCTCGATCCGGCCATCGAAGCCCCGCCGGCGAGATAAAGGAACTTCATAGACCGCTCAGCGGTTACGTTTTGGCAAAACTGTAACCGGAAACGAGAGAGTCATGCACGTCACAATTGCCGATGCGGAAAAAGCCATTGCGGCGGCCCGCAAGCGTGCCACCGAGCTTGGCATGAGCATGTGTATCGCCATTGTCGATTCTGGCGCCAACTTGAAGGCCTTCCACCGTATGGACGATGCCTGGGTTGGAAGTATCGATATTGCAATCAAGAAAGCGAAGACGGCGGTTTTCTTCGGCATGCCGACCGGCCAAATCGGCAAGCTCTCGCAGCCCGGCGGACCGCTGTTTGGAATTGAGCACTCGAATGAGGGCTTGATCACCTTCCCAGGCGGGTTGCCGATCGTCGATCAAGAAGGCGTTCTCACCGGTGCGATTGGGGTTAGCGGAAGCTCGGTCGAGAATGATCACACCGTCGCGCTCGCAGGCGTTGCCCCCATCGGCGTCAGCGATCTTCCGGCGCACCCGTGGCGCACCTGATGCTCGCGGGCACGATGCCTGCTGGCGCGCCGTGCGGCGCTGGCGCTGCGCTCTCGTGGATCCACGCATTGGCAAGATCCCAAGCGACGGCGAGCACGACCGGGCCGACAAAAAGGCCCGCAATCCCGTAGGTGAGAACTCCGCCGATGACGCCGATCAGCGTAACGAGCGTCGGCGTCGTGAGGCCGCGCGTGAGTACGAAGGGCTTCAGAAAATTCTCCATGATGAGAACAACGGCCATTAAGGCTGTGAACGCGAGAGCAGGGCCTGCGTTCATGGCCGCCCAGCTCCAAATGATGAGCGGAACGACAATGAGGGTCGACCCGACTTGAACGATGCCAAGGACTAAAATGCCGAGGGTCAACACGCTCGCGCCCGGCACGCCTGCCAAAGACATCGCGAGTCCGCCGACAGCTGCTTGCAAAAGCGAAATGCCGATGACACCGCGCGACACCGCCCGGATCGTCGCCCCTGCGAGTTCGACGAATTCCTCTCCGTGGCCGGAATCGATTCGCAGCGCGAGCCTCTTAACGGCGACAAGCAGGAGCGGGCCCGGAGAAAACAAAAATCCGGCGATGATGAGGGAAACAAGAAAGTAAAACATGCCCGCGCCCGCGCTGCTTACCAGATCAAACAGGAATTGGCCGACGGGCTGCAACGTGGGAAGAAGATGGGCAATCGCATCGCGCACATTGGTCGAGGCGAGGGACCAAAAATCGAACACTTGAGGGCCAATGAGAGGCCAGTCCTTGATCGAGTCTGGCGGCGGCGGAACGAGCTTACCCGAGCCGAGCCGCTCGATGAGGAGCCTGAGCCCGTCAACGAGGCCAAGCCCAAGCCAGGTAACGGGGCCGATCACAAGCAGAAGCCCGGTTCCGGTAATAATCGTGGCCGCGAGCCTGCGCCGGCCGCCAAGGAGCCCGGCGAGCCAGCTAAACGCCGGATAGAGCGCAACGGTCAGCACCGCGCTCCAGACCATGACCGGCAGGAAGGGGCTGACGAGGAGATAGCTCCAGTAGGCGAGGAACGCGATAAAGCCGAGGTGGACGGCCGTCTCGAGGAAGGTGGCGTTGAGCCTGCGGTAGTCGAACGAGGCGGCAGGCTCGACCGGCAGCGGGCCTTGCCCCTCTTTTACAGCTTTATCGCTCAGCTCTAGGGTCACGGGTGCGGTCCGGTTGTAGCGATCCGTGCGCGGCTTGCCCAGGCAAATTCGGCGCAGACCAGAAGCTTATAGCAAAACCCTAAAAGATCGACTCATGGGTGGCGGCTACCTCGTTTCCGGCTTAACAGGCCTTGAGCCTGGATTATCGGGACTGTATGCCTTGGCTCAAGCCTAGGGACCGGCACGTGGAAAATGACACCCAATCGCACGATGCCAGGTTTCCGTTGACTGATTTGGAGCTCGATTTCACTCGGAAATTATCGAATCTGATCAGGGCTAACTTGTCGCGATGGAGCCCTAAAGATCTAAAAAGCGCTGCCGTCCTGCTACTCGGCTTAGAGCGGCTTCCAATGGCGGCTGCCGGAGTAAACGTGGAGGCGGCATTCAGGGAGCCTGATGTTACACCGGGCAACTATGGATGGGCCGAACTGCGGCTGACCGAGGAACGACTCGAACTTGGGATTGGCGAGCACTTCTACGATCCTGATGTTGGTGGAGATACCGAAACCAGAACCTTGTTCTCCGTTTGGGCAAGCGGCAAGAGTGCCGAAGGCGATATTGAGGAATGGTTTGAATATGCCTCAGGGCACGTGTCGCGGGGCTACTTAACAATAGCGGATGACGATTCTGAGCTTGAAAGAATGGATTGGGAGGTGGACTGATTTACTCTGATTACTCCTGGCCGGTATGCATCCGCTAAACGCCCCCATCCGCAGCCTTCTCGTCCTTGGGCCCGCCCGCTCCGGAAAAAGCCGTTATGCGCAAAGGCTCGCGGAAGGCTCGGGGCTCAACCCCATCCTCATCGCAACGGCCGAAGCCAAAGATAACGAGATGGCGGCCCGGATCGCCCGTCATGCCGCGGAGCGCGCGCCCTCTTGGAGCGTGATCGAGGAGCCGCTCGCGCTTGCCGATGCGCTCAATCGCGAGGCGCGGAATGACCGGATTCTCGTGGTGGATTGCATAACTCTTTGGCTGAGCAATGTTCTGCTGCGCGGGCAGGATCTTTCCCCGGCAAGCCAGCATCTCGCCCAGAGCATCGCCGGGCTTGCGGGCCCGGCCATTTTCGTTTCAAACGAGGTTGGAAGCGGAATCGTGCCGGACAATCCCCTGGCGCGCGCCTTCAGGGACGCGCAGGGTCTCCTGAACCAGGCGCTGGGGCGGGCCTGCGATGCCGTGGTTCTCGTCAGTGCCGGCATCCCGATCCAGATCAAGCCAGCTCCCGAGCCCGGATTTCGCTTCTAAAAGGTTCCTCGGCCAAGATTGGCTCCCGCGGCCAGGTTGCAAAAGCCAGGATGCCGGAATAAAAGCAGCAAAATTCGTAAAATTCTGAGAATAACAGGAAATTTTAGTGGAAAGCCGCCTGTCTGCGCACCTGCGCCGCCTGGAAGCGGAATCGATCTACATTATGCGCGAGGTCGCGGCGGAATTCGCGCGTCCTGTGATGCTCTATTCAATCGGCAAAGATTCGAGCGTGATGCTGCATATCGCGCAAAAGGCCTTTTATCCATCAAAGCCGCCGTTCCCGCTCCTCCATGTCGATACGACGTGGAAATTCCGCGAGATGATCGCCTTTCGCGACGAAGCTGCAAAAAGGGCGGGCATGGAGCTTCTCGTTTATATCAACAAGGAGGGTCTAAGGCGCGGCATCTCACCCATTACGTCGGGGTCTTCCGTTCATACGCAGGTCATGAAGACGGAGGCCTTGCGCCAGGCGCTCGACCTTTGGAAATTCGATGCGGCCTTTGGCGGCGCAAGGCGGGACGAGGAAAAAAGCCGAGCCAAGGAACGCATTTTTTCGCACCGCTCGGCAACGCATGCCTGGGATCCGCGCAGCCAGCGCCCCGAGCTGTGGACTTTATTCAACACAAAAATTAAGCCCGGCGAATCGATGCGAGTCTTTCCGCTCTCGAATTGGACCGAGCTTGACGTGTGGGATTATATCCTTGCGGAGAATATCCCTGTCGTGCCGCTTTACTTCGCGAAGGAACGGCCGGTCATTGAGCGCAGCGGCGCGCTCATTATGGTCGATGACGAGCGCCTGCCCTTAAGCCCGGGCGAAACCCCGCGCATGGAGCGCGTCCGGTTTCGCACGCTGGGATGCTATCCTTTAACCGGCGCCATCCGTTCGGATGCCTCGACTCTTCCCGGGATCATTGCCGAGATGAGGGCATCGCGATCTTCGGAGCGCGAGGGCCGCCTCATCGATCATGACGAATCGAGCTCGATGGAAAAGAAAAAGCGCGAGGGGTACTTCTGATGCATGGCGCGGCAAGACCCGATCCAGCCCTCGATTCGAGCGCGCTCGCGCTCCCGGCTTTGCGCATTCTGACCTGCGGTTCGGTCGATGACGGCAAGTCAACACTGATCGGCCGCTTGCTTTTCGAGCAAAGCCTCATTCTGGATGACCAGCTTGCCGCGCTTGAGCGCGATTCCCGCAAGCACGGCACGGTTGGCGAAGACATCGATTTTGCGCTTCTCGTCGATGGCCTCGAAGCCGAGCGCGAACAAGGGATCACGATTGACGTCGCCTACCGCTATGTCTCGACGGCGAGGCGCTCGTTTGTGATCGCCGACACGCCTGGTCATGAGCAGTATACGCGTAATATGGCCACAGGGGCCTCGGGCGCCGACCTTGCGATCTTGCTTGTCGATGCGCGCAAAGGCCTTCTCACTCAAACCTGCCGCCATGCCGCGATCGTGTCGCTCATGGGAATCCGCCATGTCGTCCTGGCGGTCAACAAAATCGATCTGACTGGGTACAGCCGCGCGGAGTTCGAGAAGATCACCGCCGATTTCCTCCGTTTTGCGGGCACGCTTGGATTTGAGTCCATCATGCCCATCCCTGTCTCTGCGCGCTACGGCGACAATATCACGGCGCTCAGCGCCAATACGCCCTGGTACGCAGGCCCCGCGCTGCTCGAATATCTCGAGGCGGCCGATGTGACCGAGGACCGGGCAAGCCACCCGTTCCGGTTTTTGGTTCAATGGGTGAACCGCCCGCATCTCGATTTCCGCGGCTTCTCCGGCGCGGTTGCGAGCGGGACAGTGGGCGTTGACGACGAGATCGTCGTTGCCGGCTCGGGCCGGCTCTCCAGGATCACGCGGATCGTGACCGCCGATGGCGATCTTCGAGCCGCATCGGCGGGGGATGCCGTGACGCTCGTGCTTGCGGACGAGCTCGACATCGCCCGCGGCGACATCTTGTGCGCTCCTAAAGACCGGCCGGAAGTATCCGATCAATTTGCGGCTCACCTCATCTGGATGAGCGACGCCAAGCTCCTTCCGGGCCGCTCTTATCTCATGAAAATTGGCACCCGCACGGTGCCCGCTTCGGTTACCGAGTTGAAATACAGGCTTGAAGTCAACTCGCTTGGGCAGCTCGCGGCAAAGACGCTGAGCCTCAATGAGGCCGGTTTTTGCAACCTCGCAACATCGGTGCCCATTGCCTTTGACCCTTACAAGGAAAATCGCACGACCGGCGCGTTCATCTTGATCGACCGGATGACCAATGCGACGGCCGCGGCGGGCATGATCGCGCACGGCCTGCGCCGCGCAGCAAACATTCATCTTCAAGGGCTGAGCGTTACCAAGCAGGATCGCGCCCGCATCAAGCATCAAAAGCCGGCCGTGCTCTGGTTCACCGGCCTCTCGGGCGCCGGCAAATCGACGATCGCTAATCTCGTCGAGGCAAGGCTTCACGCCCATGGCTGCCACACGATTATGCTCGATGGCGACAATGTCCGCCACGGGCTCAACAAGGATTTGGGATTCACGGAGGCCGATCGAGTCGAAAACATCCGCCGGATTGGCGAGGTTGCAAGACTGATGGCGGAGGCGGGGCTTATCGTGCTCTGTTCTTTCATCTCGCCCTTCCGCGCCGAGCGGCGCATGGTCCGCGCCTTGTTGCCGCCAGGCGACTTCTTCGAAATCTTCGTCGCGACGCCGCTTGAGGATTGCATCAAACGCGACCCCAAGGGTCTTTACAAAAAAGCGGTGGCCGGCGAGATCAAGAATTTCACCGGCATCGATCAGGAGTATGAGCCGCCGGAATCGCCCGAGCTTATCGTCGGGCTTGAAAAAGAGAGCGCGGCTGAGGCTGCCTCGCAGGTGATGCGCCTTATCTCCGAGCGCGGTGTCATCGAGGATTACGATGATCTCGCAGGCGACTGGTCGATTTGAGGCGGGAAAAGAGGGTTCGGGGACGGAAATTACCATCGAGAGCGCGTGGCGCCCGGGTGCAGGACGGCGGAAGAGAAAGATCACAAGAGGCGAAGAGCAATTCCTCATCCTTCGAGACGGGCTCTTCGAGCCCTCCTCAGGATGAGGCGCCGCAGCTTATAGTAGGCGCTCCCTCATGGTGAGGAGGCGCGCAGCGCCCTCTCGAACCATGAGGAGGCGCGCAGCGCCCTCTCGAACCATGAGGAGGCGCGCAGCGCCGTCTCGAACCATGAGGAGGCGCGCAGCGCCGTCTCGAACCATGAGGAGGCGCGCAGCGCCGTCTCGAACCATGAGGAGGCAGGGGAGGGCAATTCCTTGAGGCAAGGCGCCACAATCTATATCCTGCGCTGCGCCGATGGCAGCTACTACACTGGGATCACGAAAAGATCCGTTGAAGAGCGTGTAAGCGAGCACGCGCAGGGCCTGATCAAGGGCTGCTACACGGAAACCCGCTTGCCGGTTGCGCTCGTTTTCAGCGAATATTACGAGCGCATCGATGAGGCGATCGCGGCCGAGCGGCGCATCAAGGGCTGGTCACGAGCCAAGAAAGAAGCGATGATGCGCGGGGATTTCGCCGCGCTCTCCGCGCTTGCCAAACGGAAGCAAAAGCCACAAGAGGCGAAAAGCAATCCCTCACCCTTCGAGACGGGCTCTTCGAGCCCTCCTCAGGATGAGGCGCCGTAGCTTATATAGGTGCTCCCTCATGGTGAGGAGGCGCGCAGCGCCGTCTCGAACCATGAGGAGGCGCGCAGCGCCGTCTCGAACCATGAGGAGGCGCGCAGCGCCGTCTCGAACCATGAGGAGGCGCGCAGCGCCGTCTCGAAGGATGAGAAGCGGGGTTGAAGCCTCTATCCCGAATGATGAGCGGTTCCCTTTGGTCGCAATTCTGGCTCGCCATTCATCTCATGGCTGCGAGTGTGGCGAGCGGCTTGGCGGTGTCAAGGATGCGGAGCACCGGCCTTGCCGGTGCGAGCCCTTCGGGCTCACGTCCTTGACAGCACCTAAGCCGCCTCGCCGATCATGGCAGCCGATGATGAATGGCGGAATTGGCTTTTCGCCCAGGCCACCTATCGTGACCCGGGGTTCGATCTCCGCCCCCCAATCAACAAATTCGACTACGGCTAGCATTAACAATGCCTCCCCTCGATCCCCGCGTAACCCCCGCCCGGCCCGATCTCGCCGCCGCGCATTTGCGCGGGAAGGTGGAGGCTGCGCGCTTTGTTGAGGGACGCGCGATGCATGTCATCGCCGGCGTTGCGGACCTTCGCCGCGCGCCTTCGCCCGATGCGCCGCTCGACACCCAGGCGCTCTTTGGCGAGGAAGTCATTCTTTATGAGGAGCACCGGGGCTTCGGCTGGGTGCAGCTTTCGCGCGATGGCTATGTCGGCTATGTCGCGCTGGCCGCTCTCGCGGAGGGGCAAAGCCGCCCCACGCATCGTATCAGCGTCAACCGCACCTTCGTCTATCCGGGTCCCGATCTAAAGCTTCCCCCGCGCGAGGCCTTGCCGTATGGCGCATCCGTCAGCCTTCGCGCGGCAAAAGGCAGTTTTGCGCAAATCGATGACGCCGCCTTTGTTTTCGCCGGGCATCTTGCAGAGATCGGCATAAGAGAAAACGACTTTGTGGCCGCCGCCGAGCGCTTTCTGCACGCGCCCTATCTTTGGGGCGGCAAGACGAGTCTTGGCATCGATTGCTCAGGCCTCGTGCAGGTCTCGCTTCAGGCGGCAGGAATCGAAGCGCCGCGCGACACCGATCTGCAGGAAAAGGCGCTGGGCACCGCGCTCTCGATTGATCAGGAGTTAAGAGGCTTGCGCCGCGGCGATCTTATCTTTTGGCGCGGCCATGTGGGGATCCTGCAGGACGGGACGAAGCTGCTGCACGCCAATGCGCATCACATGCTCGTTGCGAGCGAGCCTCTTCTCGCCGCGCGCGAACGGATCCTCGCGAAGGCGGGCGGGGAGATTACATCGATCAAACGGATCGCTACTGGTTAGCAAGGGCGCAGATCAGCGCAGCCTTTCCGGAGGGCGCAATGCATTCGCGATAAGCGCGCCTGCAAGGATGACTCCAGCGATCGGGAGCAGGACTAGCAAAAGGCCGAACACCAGAAACGCGACCGCGGCGCCAGCGGCGGTAATCACGAGAATGAAAGGCAGAAAGGCGAGCGGGCTCACCTTGGTGACATAAATGCGGCGCTTTCCGTATGCTTGCCCGGACTCGCCCGGCCAAACGGACTCTTCCCGGCCGGTGCCGGTCTCGCTGTCTGGCGGAAGGATCTCGGGGTCGGGATAATGTTTATGAGGTAAGCGTTGGCCTGGCATTGTCCTGCCTCGCATCAAGAATAGATATTAACATGGTGACCGGGAACCCCGCGCGGCAACGGCTTTGCAGCAATAAGTGGTGAGGGGTATTATCTTTCCTAAGCTGGCGATGCACCGCTTGAGGCTAGGGCAGGGGGCGAGGATGGGCTGGTTCGTGCGCTATATTGATGACGAGCTCAAGCACGAGATGCTCTCGCGTGAATTGGCGAGCGAGGAAGAGGCTCTGGAAGAAGCCTGGCAGCTCGCCCAGGGCGATAATGAGATCCTGGGCATCGACGGCCCGGGCGAGGAAAGCGTGCCGCTTGAGGAGATTGAGGCCTGGTTCGAGAGCCGCTCGCAGCGCGGCGAGGCGGGGCTTGCGTCCTGAAGTCCCGCTCCGCCGTGCAAGACGGAAGCACCGCCTCACGCCGCCTTTTTCTTCGGGCTGATGAGCTTGCGGTTGATGAGCACCTCCGCGATCTGCACTGCGTTGAGCGCCGCGCCTTTACGCAAATTGTCGGCGACGCACCAGAGCGAAAGGCCGTTCTCGACGGTCGTGTCCTCGCGGATACGCGAAACATAAGTCGCATCCTCGCCCGCGGCTTCATGGGGAGTTATTGAGCCGCCGGGCTCGCGCTTATCGGCGACCAGGCACCCCGGCGCCTCGCGCAGGATCTCCCGCGCCTCATCGGCGCTGATCGGTCTTTCAAACTCGATATTGACGGCCTCGGAATGGCCAATGAAGACGGGCACGCGCACGCAAGTTGCGGTGAGCTTGATGGCTGGATCCAAGATCTTCTTAGTCTCCGCCATCATCTTCCATTCTTCCTTGGTCGAGCCGTCCTCCATGAAGACATCGATCTCGGGAATCACGTTGAAGGCTATGCGCTTCGCGAATTTCTTGGGCGTGATGGGATCGGAGACGTAGATTGCGCGGGTTTGCGCAAAGAGTTCGTCCATCGCCTCCTTTCCCGCGCCCGAGACCGATTGATAGGTGGCGACCACAACTCGCCGGATCCTCGCCCTGTCGTGCAATGGCTTCAGCACCACGACAAGCTGAGCCGTGGAGCAGTTGGGATTGGCAATGATGTTGCGCTTGGAAAAATTCGTGATCGCGCCGGCATTGACCTCGGGCACGATGAGCGGAACATTGGCATCGTAGCGCCAGGCGGAAGAGTTATCGATGACGACGCAGCCCTGGGCGCCGATCTTCGGCGCCCATTCCTTGGAAACCGCGCCGCCCGCCGACATGAGGCAAATGTCGGCCGAGCCGAAATCGTAATTCTCGAGCGCCTTGCATTTCAGGATCGTATCCCCAAAGGAGACTTCCGTTCCGATTGAGTTTGGCGACGCGAGCGCCACGACCTCATCGGCTGGAAATTGGCGCTCGGCCAAGATCTCGAGCATCTCCCGTCCGACATTGCCCGTGGCGCCCGCGATGGCGACCTTAAACCCCATGGTTTGCTCCGTTTAAATCCGCCCGGGACCCTCGGCCAGGCCCAAAGACAAGCGGCCAATGCATAAGCGATAGGGGCCAAGGCTGCAACGGCCGGGGCCACGGGCCGCGCCCTCTGGCAGAAAGCAAGGTAAGGAGCCCTTTAGGAAGCCCGGCGTATGACGGCGTATGACATTGACTTGCCGCAAGGCGGAACGTTACCGTTGGCTTTACGTTTAGGTCAGGCAAGCCCGGGAGCTACAAATGTTTGGCAGCAAAAAACCCATTCTCGCGGCCGCCGCCGGTTTGGCCTTAATGACAGCCTCCGCCAGCGGCCAGCCGCCGCGCCACCGGCAGCTTTCGCCGGTGGTCGACCAATATGTGAATGAACGGCCGCCGCTTATCGTCAGGAAGCGCAGTTATCTCGATCCCGGCAATGTGCCGCCAGCGGGCCAAAGGACGCCGAACTACGTGAAAATGAGCACAATCTTGAGCCGCACGCCGGATCAAGTCTTTAACACCGCGGCCTTCGGCAACGACCGTCTGCCCCGGCCGCTCGAAGTGCCAGGACGGCCAAGTCCTATTCTTGAATTCGAAACGCCTGCCTATCCATATCCCTATCCGTGGTAAGGCTAGGCTTTTGGTGCTGAAGCGCGCTCGCCTCGAATCGCCTAGGCGGCCGCAGCATCCTCTCTGCTGCAGTAATGAGGGCTATGTCCGCGGCATCCGGCGCCGTCACTTCGAGGACGGCGTAGAGGCTTGAGACGGCGCTGGCGAGAGCCGTGCTGGCGGGGAGGCCGTCGATGAGCCTGGCGGCAAACAGAGCGGCGAAGAGGTCGCCGGTTCCAAAAGCACTCCGGGCAAGCTCCGGCGTTGAGGCGGCCCAAGCGGAGTGCCGTTCAATCGCTGCTGTCATAACCGTTCCCGGGCAGGGGTTGCGGATACCGGTAACGGTGACGAGCCGGGGCCCAAGCGCGCGAGAGGCCTCAAGGATAACATCGATCGTATCGAGCCTGCGGCGAGAGAGCTGTTCGAGTTCGAACACGTTCGGCGTGACGATATTCGCCAGGGGCATGAGCTTCTCGCGGAAGATCGCAGCGAGCTCCTCCCTCACATAGAGCCTGCCGCCATCGCCCATCACCGGGTCGCAGAGATAGAGGAGCGAAGGGTTTTTCTCCTTTGCGCGGCGGACGAAATTCATCACAACGGCGGCAATTCCGGGAGTCCCCAAATAGCCGGTCATCAGGATCTTGCATTTCTCGATAACGCCGCGCTCCTCAATGCCGGCCAGCAGTTCGCGCACGAGGCCTGCGCCGAGCGGACGGCCGCGGCAGGAGGCATGGCGCGGGTGGTTGCTCAAAAGCACGGTTGGCACCGCGGCCACCTCGACACCGTTTGCCTGCAAGGCAAAGACTGCCGCGCTATTGCCGACGTGCCCGTGCGCAAGCTGCGAGGAAATCGTGATGACCGCCACCTGGCCCCCGGTGCTATGACTCCAATCCTGCAAGCCATTCGCGCAGCATCTGCTGCGCCTTGCCGGGAAGCGCAGAGGCCGCTTTGGAGCCCTCGCGCAGGCTGCGGGGATCCAAGTTTGCCGAGGCCAGCTCGGCCGCATGGCCAACAAGCCACGGCTCGATTCCGGCCGATGGATCAACCTCGGCATGAAATTGCAGGCCGAGAATATTTGCGCCGAGGCTGAAGGCCTGATTGCGGCAGAGAGCAGTCGAGGCAAGGTGGACTGCGCCTTGCGGCAGATCGAAAGTATCGCCATGCCAGTGCAGCACGGGCGTGCCCGCCAAATGCCGCAGCGGGCTCGCGAGCGCGGCCCCGGTCAGCGCGGCAGGCGCCCAGCCGATCTCCTTGTGACCTGAGGGATAAACCTTTGCGCCAAGAGCCTGCGCGATGAGCTGCGCGCCGAGGCAGATGCCGAGAGTTGGACGCCCCGCGCCAAGGCGCGCTTTGAGAAGCGCGATCTCATCGCGCAGAAAGGGATATTTGTCGTCCTCATAAACCCCGACCGGCGCGCCAAGGACGATAAGGAGAGCAGGGGCGAGGGGATCGGGCAGGGTTGTGTGGCCGATGTCGCGATATTGAATTTCATAGCCCGCCCGGGCGAGCGGCCCGGCAAAAGTGCCGAGGTCCTCGAAGTGAACATGCCTGATGGCGGCGGCGGTTTTCATGGGATGCCCCTCAGCCTCGGATCACATAACCTATAGCCATTTGGCCGGCGAGGCATGTTGCTATTAAATCTGCTCCCGGCACTCTTACGTTCCCATCCGCAGCGCCGCTTCGAATTTTTCGGCAAATTCCTGCAGCTCGGCGGCGTTCATATCGCTTACGGCCCAGAGCGATAAGCCCTGATGCGACCAGTGGCGTATGTTGAAGCCCTGTAGCGTTGCCATTGCTGGAGGGCGTTGTTTCGCAGGCGCAGCCACCACGAAAAGGTTGATAATATGGGCGCGGCGCCGGTAGACGATTGCCGCCGCGGTTTTACCGCCGATCGCATCTAGACGGCCGCCGATGAGAGTGAACCCTTGCGCGGCCAAGTCGATCACCGGCGGAGCTGTATCGATGCGGCCGTTAAACCACGGCTTAACGGTGTGCCGGTCGCTCGAGAGTACGTCAGTCAAATGATCCGGCTCGAGCGAGCGGATATGCGCCGAGACTACTTCGCCGAGAATTGCTTGGCCGGCATCACTTCCGGCAAGCATGACGAACGCCGCCGATGCGGCAACAGCCGAAAGACCGGCACCGGAAAGAAATCCCCTCAGCAAATCGCGTCGGCTGGCGCGCGCGGCAGGACGCGGCAGTGCGCGCTCGATCTTTTGGCGCAGGCTCCCCGGGGCGCGATAGCGCAGGGACGGCGCCGCCATACCGGCCTGCAGGCTGCGAAAAGCCGCTAGCTCGCTGGTGCAGCCGGCGCATTGTGCGATATGCGCCTCGACCTTGCCAGCATGACTTGCATCGAGCTCGCCATCGATGAGCGGATGAATGAGGTCCTTTGCCTCCTCGCAATTCATCTCTCGCCCTCCTTCGTAAGCCAGGCATCACGCAGCATGTTGCGGGCACGCGCGAGCCGCGACATCACCGTTCCGATCGGCGCATCGACGATCTGGGCGATCTCGCGGTAGGATAAGCCATTGATGTCGCGCAGCACCACGGCTTCGCGGAACTGCGGAGGCAAATTCCCGATGAGCTGGCGCAGCGCCTTCTCGTTGCCGCGGCGGATCAGAATGTCCTCCGGCGTTTCGGAGGCCTCGCTCCACAGCGGACCAATTTCGGCTGCGGCATCAATGGCACCTTCGGGCTCGCTGCTAACGAAGCTCCGGCTGGCGCTTTTGAGGGACCGGCACACATTGCGCAGAATCGCTAACAGCCAAGGCCTGATCTCGGTCCCGGAAAAACTATCGAAGTAGCGCAGCGCGCGCAAATAACATTCCTGCACCGCGTCCTCGGCATCTGCCTTGCGCGGCAATAGGTAACAAGCGAACGTATAAACATCGTCGAGGTGCGGCAAAGCAAGCGCCCGGAAGCGGGCCGCACTGCTCTCATCGCCAGCCGCAGGCCCATTTTCGATTGTCCCGCGGCCGGCGCGTCGCACAAACCCAATAGGCACCTGCTGCCCCGCTGTTCACGGCTGGACCGTTGCGCCTTCCACCATGATTGTTGCCTTCATGTGCGGATGCAACGAGCAGAAATACTCATAGCGGCCAGGAGACTGAAATGTGAAGGAGAATTTCTCATCGGTGTCGAGCGGCTTCGATTTGAATGCGCGGCTCGTTGCAGCCACCGTGTGGGGAATATCATCTTCGTTAATCCAGGTGACGGTTGCCCCCGTTTTCACTTTGAGGAGCGGCGGGTCGAAAGTGAAATTGCCAATTCTCACCGCCACTTCGCCGGCACGGGCGGGCACCAGCCATTCGATGAGGAAGGCGATGCTAACAAGGATGACAAAAATTGCTGTGCGAACCGTAAATATCGTGCGCGCAACCATTGTTCAGCCCTCCAATGGCGTGTCGATGATCGCGAGCCGCTGTTGACCGCGTTTGAAATTGACTGCGCTCACCCCCAATAGTGTGCGCAGCCTCGCATCCTCAACCTTCATCGGGCCGGGCGATGGGGCCGATCCAGGAGCTGGCTGCGGGAAGGCCGTGGACATCGCCGTATGAAAGGTAACATTGCCCTCGATCTTCTGCATCACCTGATGGATGTGGCCATTGAGCACGGTGACCGAGCCGAAGCGTTTTAGAAGGTCAAGAGCGCGGCCGCTGTCCTCTGTGCCCCAGCCCCACTCCGGATAGACCGTCCAAAGCGGGATATGGGCAAAGACAACGATCGGGGTTGATGCTGATCGTCCATGAAGGTCGCGCTTCAACCATTCGAGCTGCTCATCGCCAAGATTGCCGAGACCCCCGGCTTTCAGATTGACGACATTGACGAGCCCGATGAAGTGCACGCCCTGCGCATCGAAGCTGTACCAGCCTGCGCCCCTGGCGCTGCGGGCATGCCGCTCGCGATAGAGCTTTCCATCCTCGTCGAGGAAATCGTGCTCGCCCGGCACGTAACGCACGTCGAGTTTGGCCTGCGAGATAATCCTTTCGGCATCATCAAACTCCTTTTCTTTGGAAAGGTGGGTGATGTCGCCAGTGTGGATCAAGAACGAGGGCCGTGCGGACAGGCCGCCAATCTTGGCGATTGCTTCTTCGAGCGTGCCGAGCGCGTTGGGGTTGGCTGGCTTGTCAAATCCGACGTGGCTGTCGCTGATCTGCAAGAATGTGAGATTTCCTGCCTCTTTCGCGACGGCCTCGCCGGCAAGCCCAAGCGATTTCGGAACGCCGCCGGCGACCGTCCAGAGGACGCCGGTACCAGCCCAGATCATGCATTTGAGGACATGGCGGCGGCCAAGGCCGCAATCAGAATTATCGGATGCCATTTTGAAGTCTCCCGTGAAACAAGATTGCTTCTGGGGAGGAGATTGCGGTGAGCGCGCATTTATTCCCGGCAGGCGAGACAAATTATTTCCGGCGCGCCAAACCAAGGGGTTAGCCGGCCACGCTTATGCTCGACGCCGCTGCCTGCAGGAATTAAATACCTGAGAGCGAAATCGCCCGGCAGATTCTTGCCGTCTTCGCTGCGGAACCCCCATGCCCGCCCGTCTTCCCGGTTTTCTAGTTCATTGTCTCACCGCCTGCGGCGCCGCCTTGGGGCTTGCTGCGCTCTTCGCGGCCGCAGACAGACAGTTCGAACCCATGTTCGCTTGGCTTGGAGCGGCGTTCGTGGTCGATGCCGTGGACGGCGCTTTGGCGCGGCGGTACAAGGTTGATGAGACGGTTCCGCACATCGATGGGGTCGCTCTCGACCTTGTTGTCGATTTTCTCACCTATGTCGTCGTGCCGCTTGTTGCGTTGTGGCGCTCGCATCTCCTCGATCCGCCGCTGGCCGCTTTAGTTTGCTGCATTGTCTGCGCGGCCTCGGCGCTTTATTTTGCCGACCGGCGCATGAAGACCCACGATCTGTGGTTCCGCGGCTTTCCAGCGATCTGGAATGTCCTTGTGTTTTATCTGCTCGTGCTGCATCCAGGGCCGCTCATCGCCACGATTGTCGTTGTGATTGCCGCCTGCTTCATGTTTGCCCCGGTCGTCTTCGTGCATCCGCTGCGCGTCGCGCGTCTGCGCCCAGTCACGATAACGGCGACCAGCGTGTGGGGCGTGGCAGCGATCGTTGCACTCGATCAAGAGCTTTCCGGGGCGAGTCTGATTACGAAGGCCGCACTGATTGGAGCCGGAGCATATTTCTTGATCTTGCCCATGTTTCGCAACAGCCCCCCTCAGGGCTGATTTCGCGGGCCATTTCGCGGGTCAACCCCGCGCGTGCCGGAAGATACGGCGGCCCAGCCCTGTGAAGGGAAAGTAAATGGCGCATCTAGAGCATCAGCGGCCCCTCGAGAGAGGGATTCATCGGGATCTAAAGGGGAAGCTCAGCTATTCCGGATATCTTGATCTTGACCGCTTGCTAAGCGCGCAGCACCCATTGAGCAGCCCGCCGCATCACGATGAGATGCTCTTTATCGTTCAGCACCAGGTAACGGAACTTTGGTTCAAGCTTATCCTGCACGAGCTGCGCGCCGCACGCGAGCGCATTCAGGCCGACGATCTAGATCCTTGCGAAAAGATCCTTGCGCGCGTCAAAGCCATTCAAAAACAGCTCTTCGAGCAATGGTCGGTGCTCGAAACAATGACGCCGAGCGAGTATGTAAAATTCCGCCATGTTCTAGGGCCAGCTTCGGGGATTCAATCCCGCCAATACCGGGCTATCGAATTCATTCTTGGCAATAAGCAGGCCGAACTGCTTGAGCTCTTCAGTCATGATCAAGATGCCCTGCGCGAGCTCGATGACCTCCTCCATAAGCCCAGCATTTACGATGAGTTTTTGCGGCATTTGGCCCGCCGCGGCCATGCCATCCCGCTGGCGTCGATCGAGCGCGACTGGTCGCAGCCCTATATGCCCAATCCCGGGCTGATCCCAGTTTTCCAAAGGATTTATGCCGCGCCTGAGGATCATTGGGCCGCCTATGCCCTTTGTGAAAAGCTCGTCGACATCGATGAGAGTTTTCAGCTCTGGCGCTTCCGGCATATGAAGACCGTCGAGCGCATCATTGGATATAAGCCGGGCACCGGAGGATCCTCTGGCGTTGCGTTCCTTAAGAGGGTTACTGATCTTTCTTTCTTTCCAGAGCTTCTCGGAGTGCGCACCGAGATTGGGCCAAAGGGATGACCGAGATCGAGGCAGCGGTTTCCGCTTTGGGCCCTGGGCCGCTGCAAGAGCAGAAGCTGCGGCGGCACATTGATCCTTTGTTCTCACGCGTGTTGCAGCAGCGCGGCAAGCGGATTTATCTTGCCAATCATTCGCTCGGGCGCCCGCTTGACCGCATGGCAGCCGATGTTGCAGAAGGGCTTTCGTACTGGTATTGCGGCCTTGGCGAGGCATGGAAGCAATGGCTTGCCGAGATGGCGCTCTTCCGGGCGCGCGTCGCGAGCCTCATCCGCGCGCCTGGACCGCAGTGTATTGTTCCCAAAGCGAGCGCCGGACAAGGTCTCCGAGCAGTCTTGAATTGCTATACCGGACCGCTCCGCATCGTTGCGACGCGAAGCGAATTTAGCTCGATCGATTTTATCCTCAAGGCCTATGCCCATTGCGGCCGGATCAGCGTTAATTGGGTGCGGCCGCGGCAAGGGCCATTCTACCGGGCGGACGACTTTGCTGATGCGCTCCATGCCGGTGCGGATCTCCTTGTTGTATCGCTGGTGTTCTTCGACACAGGCCAACTCCTGACCGGCGCCGGCGCGATCATCAGCATGGCTAAGGAGCAAGGAGTTCGCGTACTGGTTGACTTTTATCATGCAGCAGGCACTCTTCCCGTCGATGTCGAAGCTCTGAATGTCGATTTCGCCATCGGCGGCGGCTACAAATACCTGCGCTGCGGGCCTGGAGCCGCATGGCTCTATGTCCATCCCGGCCATCTCGAGGGCCTGAGGACCCTCGATACCGGATGGTTTGCCGCGCCCCGCCCATTCGCCTTCGCGCGCCCGGAGAATCCACAGTTCGCGAGGGGAGCGGACGGCTGGCTCGAATCCACCCCGGCCGTGCTGCCGTTCTATCAAGCCCGCGCAGGGCTTGAATTCACTTTGGCCATGGGCGTTGAGCGATTGAGAGCCTATTCGTTGGCGCAGCAGGCGGCTTTGACTGCAGGCCTGGCGAAGGAAAGGATTGTGCCGCTTGGCGCTTCAGAGCCGCGCGGCGCCTTTCTTGTTATCGGCACGCCGAAGGCGGAAGCTGCAGCCGCCCGGCTCGCCGAGGAGGGCGTAACGGTGGACGCGCGGGAGGGATTGCTGCGCATCTGTCCCGACATCCTCAATACTCCTGAGGAGCTTGCCGAGGCTGCTGAGCGGATAGGAAATGTGCTGCATAAGCTTTGATCTTGGCCTATCTCGATCTTTATCCGAAGAAGGCTGTAGTCCCATGAATCCACCTGCCCGCAACGAGCTTTCCCGGGCGGCAAGCCCTTATCTTCTGCAGCATTCAAGCAATCCGGTGCATTGGCGCATGTGGGGCGAGGCAGCACTCAAGGAAGCGCAAGCGGTTAATAAGCCGATCTTGCTTTCGATTGGTTATGCCGCTTGTCACTGGTGCCATGTGATGGCGCATGAAAGCTTCGAAGACGAAGAGACGGCTGCCGTGATGAATGAGTTCTTCATTAACATCAAAGTTGATCGTGAGGAGCGCCCGGACGTCGATCATCTTTATATGAGCGCGCTCCACGCCTTTGGCGAGCAGGGCGGCTGGCCGCTCACGATGTTCTTGACGCCAAACGGCGAGCCATTTTGGGGCGGCACCTATTTTCCCAAGACAGCCAAATATGGCAGGCCTTCCTTTGTGAGCGTGCTCAAGGCGGTTGCTCAGGCCTATCATGAGAAACCGCAAGATATTGCGCACAATACAAGCTTCATTCGCAACGCGCTGACGAAAGGAGCAATCCGCGAAGGCGCGGCACTAAATCCTGAAGAGATGGACCGGCTAAGCCCGCAGGTCGCTCAGCTCATCGACCCCATCAATGGAGGATTGCGTGGCGCGCCCAAGTTTCCGAATACACCTATTCTCGAATTCCTGTGGCGTGCGGGGGCGAGGCTTACGAACGCGCCCTACCGCGATCTCGTTAAGCTTACTCTGACCAAAATGTCGGAAGGCGGAATGTACGATCACTTGGGCGGCGGCTATGCGCGCTATTCGACAGACGAACGCTGGCTCGTGCCTCATTTCGAGAAGATGCTCAACGACAATGCGCAGATTCTCGAGCTCCTTGCGCTCTGCCATTATCAATATGGAGAAGAGCTGTTTCGCGCCCGCGCGCGCGAGACAGTATCCTGGCTCAACCGCGAGATGATGAATTTGGACGGAGCCTTTTGCGCGAGCATAGATGCCGATAGCGAGGGAATCGAGGGGAAATTTTATATTTGGAGCTACAGCGAGCTTGAAAGCCTCCTCGGTGCGGAAGATGCAGCCTTCTTCGGCCGGTTTTATGATGCTTCGCCGGATGGCAATTGGCACGATGAGTCGCACGGGCCGCGAGTCAGCATTCTCAACCGCCTCAGAGCGCCGCAGCCCCAGCCAGGCGAAGAGTCGCGGCTTGCCGCGCTTCGAGCCAAGCTTCTTGAGGCGCGCGAGAAGAGGGTCCGCCCGGGCCTCGACGACAAGATCCTTGCTGATTGGAATGGCTTAATGATTGCCGCGCTTGTCAACGCGGCAACGCTCTTTGGCGAGCCTGAATGGATCGGGCTTGCCGCGCGGGCCTATGATTTCGTTGCCGGAAGGATGCAGTACGCTGATCGGCAAGGCCGTCGCAGGCTCGCGCACAGTCTTCGCGCAGGCGTGATGGTAAAGCCGGGCTTTGCGCTCGATTATGCGGCCATGATCCGCGCGGCGCTCGCTTTGCATGAGGCGCGCAACTATGCACCGCAAGGCTCCGAAGAGCGGGCCTATCTATCAGATGCGGCCGCCTGGAGTGAAACGCTCGAGGCTTATCACGCCGATTCCTCGAGCGGGCTGCTAAATATAACTGCCAAGGACGCAGGCGATGTCATTGTGCATCTTGCGCCCACGGCAGACGATGCAATACCCAATGCGCACCCCGTCTACCTTGCTGCTCTTCTAAAGCTCGCCCATTTGACGGGCGAGGAGCGGTGGCTTGCGCGGGCCGACCAGCTGGTTGAAAAACTGAGCGGGCCAGTGCGCGCAAATTTTTTAGGGCATGCTGGAATTCTCAATGCGCTCGATTTCCGGCTGCGGGCCAGAGAAATCGTAACTGCGGGCCCGCAACGGCGGCTGCTTTACGAGGCTGCGCTGCATTTGCCCTTTACGGCCCGCACGGTTATCGACATCGGCCGGCCGGAAGACTTGCCGGAGAATCATCCAGCAAAGGCGCAACTTGCGGTCGCCGGCGAGGCGGCAGCCTTCATCTGTTCCGCAGGCGTATGCTCCTTGCCTGTGCGGGATCCGGATGCGTTGCGCGAAGTCATAGGCCAAATGTGACCAAGGCCGCCGGGAGGGGCGGCCTTGGCCGATAGATGAGCAGCTACGCACGTTCGCCCCGGAGCCTTATTGTTTTGGCGGCAGGATACTCGAAGCGAAGGCGCCAAGGTCAACGTTCGCCGATCTCACATTTCCCGCAAGGTCGAGGGCGGGCATACCATAAGCTTTCGTTCCCCTGCCAATCGCGGGGCTTGCAGGCTGGAGCGTAAAGTTGTTTCGGGCCGGATTGGAAAAGAGCGGATCAACGCCAAGGATATTGCCGTTTGCCGCGGTGATCGCAGCTCCGAGCCCATATTTGGCAAAGTTGGTTACGGCGGGCTGCCCAGGCGTTCCATTGAATGTGATATTATTGGCCCAGGTATTGCCAATATTGGTTTTGTCCGTCGTTTGATCCCAGATTGAGAGGATGCGGCTATTTGCTGAAGGATTGGATACCGCAATATTGTTGATGCCCAAAATCTGGCTGCTATTAAAGGCGCTAATGTCTCCTCCTGGAGTGGCCTGGAGCGGATCGCGCCAGTTTCCAAAAACCGTGTTGTTCCGTATTGTGGCGTTGTTGCTGAGATATGCGGTGATGCCTGCGCCGCCGTTATTGTAGATAAGATTATTTTCAATCAAGGTTGCTGCGGGGTAATTTCCGGCCGGGCCCAGACGGAAGCTGTCGAGAATGATGCCATGGCCTTCCGTATGGGGGTTTCTGCCATCCGCGCCCTCAGAATTGTTGAAGATAATATTGTTGCTGATGACGTTATGGAAACCGGGTTTGGTGTCAGAGGCCACCGGCTGCCAATCGGAAATCGCGCTCGCTCCATAAATGCTGCAGCAGGAAGTGCCGTAGATCACATTTCCTTGAATCGAGATGTAGTCGGAATAGGAGGTGACAATCCCGCCGCCTCCGACGTCGTGCACCAAATTGTTGAGGAACTTGATATGATGGGAACTGCTTGCATAAAACGCGTGCTCGCCAGCCAAAGGAACATTCGGATAACCGATCGCCTCAAATCCGTCGAAAATCACGAATTTCGAATTGTCGACATGAACGTTATATCGATAGGTTCGCAGATTTGCGTAGGGCTCATGGAGAATTGCGCCATGCGGCGTTGATGAGCGGAAGACGAGATAGCCGGTTGGCGTATCGGAGCTTCCGTTGAGCTTCGAGATATAGATGCTTTCCGTATAGGTTCCTGGCGCGACATTCACGCAGACGCCGCCCTTGGGCGAGCCATTCGCAAGCGCTGCAGCGGCGCGGGAAACAGTCCTCCAAGGCGCGCCATTTTTGCCGCTATTGGCGTCGCTCCCCGCCGGGGCGACGTAATAGTTGGTGATGCAAGTGTAGGGCGGCGCAACCAGTGGCGCTGGGTAGACCATGCCGTTGAGAGCCCAATAGGGCGCCGCCCCGGCGGCTAGGGGCGCGGCAGCATAAATAAAGGGCCAAATTGTAAGCGTGTACAGCGAAAAATTTGCTATTCTCATATGAGAAAATCCTTCTAAAAAGAACGTATTAGGAAGCTGTATAGTATGCCTTGATAAGGTCACACTTCCCCTAAGAAGAAATGAATTGGGTCTCATCAATGTGGCCGAGATGGCCCAATGCCCCGTCTGCTGCACAAAGGGCCACGAGTATTCTGATCAATCGAGGAGAACAATAGCTATAAGCCAACAGTATTCTTGGCGAGTAGCGGCCTAATTAAGCGGCAACGGAGCGGCAACAGAATGGGAGAGCACGCCTTGCGGCGGACCGGCGAGAAGGAAGGGATGAATGGATCAAGGACGGACGCCGGACTCTCCAACCGCAAAGTGAGAATGCCGGCACGGGCGCCTCGCCTTGGCTAAACTCGCGTAGCCACCCTCCGGGCTTCGGCCGGAAATCCGGCGGGACCGGAGCGATGCCGCGGGGGATAAGATCTATCGTCCCGGATTGCTCCGGTTGAGGAAACGATCCGCGAGCCTGCAATCCCGGCCGGGCATTCTTCGGGCTGCTGCCTAGTTCTTCGGCACCTCCACCAGCGCGATGCGATTGACGCCGCTCAATGCGAGCACGAGGTTGCCGCCCGGCGTTGGCATCATGTTGCGCACGACGCCTCCGCCCGAAGGGATCGGCCAAACCTGAAACTCTTCAGTCTTCGGATCAAAGCGTACGAGCGTATTGGGCTCAACGCCCGACTCGCTGTACCAGATCACGCCGTTCGCAGCGGTTATGCCATAAGGGCCGGACTGCGGTCCTCCGGGCGAAGGCCATTCCTTGGCCGCGCCGGTTTTGGGATCGTAACGGCCGAGCGCGCCCCGCGCATAATCGGAATACCAAAGGACGTCATTGCCTGTGATTGCGATCCGGCGCGGGCGGCTATCGGCATGAGGCAGCACATATTCGTGGATTTGCATCGTAGCAGGGTCGATGCTTCCGAGTTTATTGGTGCCGAACTCGGCGAAGAACGGAATCCCTTGCGAGCTTATGACTAAACCATAAGGGTTGGCGTGCGGCGTTGGTACGGTAACAAGCTCGATTTTACCTGTTGACGGATTGAGCCTGCCCACCATATTGCCGCCCTGTACAGTGAACCAGATGATGCCGCGTTGATCGAAGAGGAGGGTGTGCGGATCGCGCGCTTGCGGATTTGGCATTTGGTATTCGTTGATCTCGCCCGTCCGCGGGTCGAGCTTTCCGATGTAGCCTGCAAAAACCGCCGTGAACCAGATATTGCCGTCCTTGCCAGCAACAAGGGCATGCGGCCCAGAGCGGGGCGCCTTCAAATGGTATTCTTTGATTTCGCCTGTTTGTGGATCGATCCTCCCCAGAAGATTGGCCATCTGGCCGGTGTACCAGATCGAGCCGTCCGGTGCGGCAAGCGGATCATGCGGGTGCGAGGCGGAAGTTGGGAGGACCCACTCTTTGAATGTAACATCGATTTTTTGCGCGGCTTGCAAGCCTCTGTCTAAAGCGAGGAAGGCACAGCCGAGGCATACGGCTGCGAGGATCAGTAAGGGATGTTTCTGCATGGCCTGTAGCTCCGCCGGAAATCCCGCCAGTAAACTTTGCATTTGCCAACGCGTTGGTGAGGCGGGAGGTTGCGGGATCGCGGAAGAGCGGCCAGCTGAAGGCAAAGCCGCGGCTTAAGGAAAGCGCAATGAGGGGCCAAACGATCGTTATGACTGGCGCCACCTCCGGGATCGGCGAGGTTGCTGCTGAACGCCTCGCGGGGATGGGCGCTCGCATCGTTTTCATCGCCCGCGACAGGACGCGCGCGAGCGTGACACTGGCGCGGCTCAAGGCCGCGGGCAGCAGTGTTGCTCATAGCGTCCATTATGCCGACCTTTCCCGTCTCTCCGAGATGAAGCGGGTGGCTGCCGAGATTGTACAGGAAGAGCCGCGCATTGATGTTCTCGTCAACAACGCCGGAGCGATTTTTTCCGATAGGCACGTCACCGAGGACGGGCTTGAGCGCACTTTTGCACTCAATCACATGGCCTATTTCATCATTACGCTCGCGCTGCGCGAGCGGCTCTTGGCATCTGCGCCGGCGCGCATCATCAACACGGCCTCGGGCATCCACCAGAGCCATATGCTCGATCTTGATGATTTGCAGCTTGAAAGGGGTTACAGCGCGCTCAAAGCCTACGGCCGCTCAAAGCTCTGCAACATCCTGTTCACGCGCGAGCTTGCCCGCCGCATGAAAGGCACCGGGGTTACCGCCAATTGCTTTCATCCGGGCTTCGTGGCGACCCGCTTTGCCGATGAGGCAGGCGGCATCATCGGGCGTTTCGTGGGGCTTGCCAAGCTCTTTGCCATAAAGCCTCACGAGGGGGCTGAAACACTTGTCTATCTCGCTTCCTCGCCAAAGGTTGCAAATATCACCGGCGAATATTTCTATAAGTGCAGAATTGCGAGACCGTCGCCGGCAGCGCAAGACTGCAGGATCGCGGCGCTTCTGTGGGAAAAGAGCGCCAAGATTGCTCATCTCGATGCTTGAGGCACGCGGGAGATTCCATCTAACTGCCGAGAAACGCTTCCTGAGCTTCGCGGGCAAGCTCGTCGCCCCGGCTCCTGTACCTTGGCGAATGATGCAGTGTCACGATTCTCTTTGCCCCGGCAAGCCGCGCGATCGTTCCTGCTTGGCGTGCCGTCAGATGGCGGCGCTCCTTTGCGATTACGGCATCCGTATCGAGGAAGGCCGCCTCGATGAAAAGGACATCGGCGCCGCGTGCAAGACGCGTAACCTGCTCGATATTCGCCTGCGTATAGGAACAATCGACGGCATAGGCGATCTTGCGGCCGGAGGTGGCCTTCATGATCTCCTTTTTGAGGAGACCCAAGGGGAGCGCTGAGGGCTTATCTGCGGCGGGAGTCCGCCACGCAACCCCAATCGGACTGCTGTCGGGCGCGCCGCGAAGGACCGCCTCTTTGAAGAAGCGCAGCCAGGGCCCGATCGCAAGTCCCATCGCCTCGACCTTGTTGCGCCAAATATTGATTTGCGCGCGCTCTTCGAGCGCAAAGGCAAGCGCTGGGCCGCCATGATCAATGAACGCAGCGCGGACCTGCAAGCCCGGCTCTTCGAGGAGGAGCCCGTCCTTGCATTTGCCGCTCTCCTTGGCGGCGCGCGCGAATTGATTGCGCCCCGAAAACTGAGCCGATGTGAGGCGGCCATCGGAGTCAATCTCCTTGGCATCGAAAACGAGATTACCTTCGTAGCCCTCGACAAGGTTCCATGTGTACGCTCTGAGCTTATGCTCAACGGCATCGATCAGGCCCGGTGACCCGTAAATGCGAACGGCTTTTTCGCGCCCGATGAGATAGCGCAGCAGATGATCGAATCCGGCAAAATGATCCATATGCCGGTGCGTGACAAAAACATCGCTGATGCGCAAAAGCTTGCGCGCTGCGAGCGGAGAGAGATCGCCAAGGTCGAACAGAAGTGCGCGTCGCTCGAACACGAGATCGACGTATAGGGCAGGATCTCCAAAGGGGCCGTTGACGAGCGCGGGATCGAAGTGCTGCGGCATCGGTCCCGCTTAGCCTGGGAATCTTGCGAGGACCGAAAGAGCCTCGCCGATATCGGCCTCGGTGTGATCGGCCGAGATCTGAAACCTGATCTCTTCCTCGCCTTTCGGCACCACAGGATAGTTGAGACCAGTGACCAGGATACCGTTCTCTTTGAGGTAAGAAACGAGCTTGGCGGTGCGCTGTGAATCGCGCACCATCAGCGGCACCACGGGATGCTGTCCCTCGACCGTTTCAAAGCCGAGGCGCTTCAATCCGGCCCGGAAGATTGCCGTCATGGCATGCAGATGCGCGATGAGCTTGAGGCCGTTGGCGCTATCAACGAAATCGACGGCGGCGAGGGCCGCAGCGGCCTCCGCCGGCGTGATGGGATTGGAGTAGATGTAGAAGGGCGATGTCTCGCGCAGATAACGGACGATCGTATCTGCGGCGGCCAGATAGCCGCCGTTGACCCCGAAAGCTTTTCCGAGCGTTGCCACAAGCAGATCGGCGGGTAAAGATCGTTCGATCTCTTCTGTCCCGCGCCCCGTTTTGCCAAAGGCCCCGGCCCCGTGCGAGTCATCGACAACTACGATTGTGTTTTCCTCGAAGGCATCATCATGGGCGCGGGCAAGCTCCATAATTTTAGCCAGAGGCGCATGATCGCCGCGCATGCTGAAGACGCCATCGGTCACGATGATGGCGCGTTTACACATATTCGCTGCAGATTTGAGATGCGCTTCGAGTTCGTTCATATCGAGATGGCGGTAGATGCGCCTTTCTGCCGGGCGCGCGAGCGCGATGGCATTGATGATGCAATTGTGGTTGAGCGCATCGCTGATGACCGCCGTTTCCGCGGTGATGAGGGAGACAAGAGTTCCCATAACGGCCGCATAAGCCGAGCTGAAGAGCATCGCCGCCTCGCGTGCATGAAAAGCAGCAAGACGGCGTTCGAGCGCGATATGCGGCGCCCAAGTGCCGCTAATGAAGCGTACCGCGCCAGGCCCCGTCCCGTACGCGCGGGCGGCCTCCTCCTCGGCCGCGATGACCGGGGCGGCAAAGGAGAGCCCCAAGTAGCTGTTGGAATTCATACGCAGAAAATGGCGCTCGCTGCCTTCGAGAATATAGCGCGGGCCCTTGCCGGCGCGCGCCGGCACCACGGCGCGGATGACGGCCTCAGATCCCTTGAGGCGCCCGGATTCCGCAAGCTCCGAGAGCTTTCCTGCTAAAACGGTCCTCAGCCTTTCCGTTGCCATTGACGCTCCCCTTCTACGGGCTCTTTGCGGGCGCAAGCTTCTCCTTGAGGCGGTTCAGCATGTCTGCCGTCATGCCTTTGAGATCGTAACGCGGAGCAAAGCCCCAATCCTCGCGGGCCGCCGTGTCGTCGAGCGATCTTGGCCAGCTTTCCGCAATTGCCTGGCGGACCGGATCGACCTCGTAATCGACGGCAAAACATGGGATATGGACACGGATTGCCGTTGCAATCTCGGCGGGCGAGACGCTCATGGCGGTCACATTATAGGCGTTCCGGTAGCGCAAATGCTTGGGATCGGCTTCCATCAAGCCAATCATGGCGGCGATCGCATCGGGCATATACATCATGTCGAGCCGCGTCCGCGGGGCAAGAAAGCAGGTGTAATGCGCATAGCGCAGTGCATGATGAAACATTTCGACGGCATAGTCGGTCGTGCCGCCGCCCGGCGGCGCGGCGCAAGAGATAAGGCCCGGAAGCCTCAGGCCTCTCGTGTCGACGCCAAAGCGCTCAAAATAATAATCGCAAAGGAGCTCGCCCGCCGCTTTTGTAATGCCGTAGATCGTGTTCGGGCGCTGGATCGTTATCTGCGGCGTGCGCGCGCGCGGGGTCGATGGGCCGAAGGCTCCGATCGAGCTTGGAAAGAATACCCGGCAATTGTATTGGCGCGCCGCCTCGAGCACATTGTAGAGGCCGCCCATGTTCAAGGTCCACGCGGCCTGAGGTGAGGCCTCGGCCTTTGCCGATAGGAGCGCCGCCAAGTGATAGATCGTGCCCACACGGTGCCGCCGTATCGCCTCGGCGAGCTGCTGCGGCTCAGTGCAATCTAAGTGCTCGTGAGCGCCGCACGGAACGGGGGCGGCGGGCGGAATTGTCCGCAGATCGGTCGCGATCACCATGTCCGGCCCGTAACGCTCACGCAGCGCCGGCACGAGCTCGGAGCCGATTTGCCCGAGTGCCCCTGTGACAAGAATTGATCGCATCTGTTCAATCCGCACTTTGCCGCCGGACCTGCGGCAAAGGCCCAAGCTTCGGCACGCCAATTATTTAGCCTAGCCGTGCGCCAGATCGAATGGCCAGCCCGGCAATTGAGAAACATTGCGCTCTGCTCCCGGCAAATTGATGGGTTGCGCGCTTTTTGATGATATGCTGCTCTCCCCGCCATGAATTAAGCCCGGAGGAAACGATGAAGGCGCGAGTCATTCTAACCGGTATTGCGCTGCTCCTCGGCGGCACTTGCGCCGGCGCCGAGCAGCAGGATGCGATTAAATCCACGCCTCTCTTGAAGACAACGGCCACCGTCACAGGACAAAAGCTCGAATATCCCGCGCATAATCCGCAAGTCACCGTGACACTGGTCGAAATTCCACCGGGCACGCAAGTCGGCTGGCACGAGCACCCAGGCATCCGCTATGTCTATGTGATCGGCGGGACGCTTACGATCGAATTCGAGAACGGCGCGCGCAATGAATATCGAGCCGGGACGATTTTTGTCGAGGCAGTCCGGACGAAGCACCGCGGCTTGAATACGGGCTCCGTGCCGGTGAAGGTCCTCTTCATCGACCACTCCGAAGAGGGCCAGCCGAACATCGTAATGGCCGAACCTGCCGCAACCGGCAAGGTGCAATAAGCTGCGCTTTTGCTTACGCAGTACCAGCTTGCAGCGGCCCTGGATCGCGGCCGGCATGGCCGCGTTCACCTCGTTACCTGCGCGGCGAAGATAATTCCTTGGGCAAGCGGCAGCTCGTTGGAGTAGTTGATCACGCTCGTTGCACGCCGCATATAGCTTTTCCACGAGTCGCTTCCGGCCTCGCGCCCGCCGCCTGTCTCTTTTTCGCCGCCGAAAGCGCCGCCGATCTCGGCACCAGATGGTCCGGTATTGACATTGACAATGCCGCAATCGCTGCCCGCGGAGGATGTAAAGAGCTCCGCCTCGCGAAGATCGTTGGTGAAGATCGACGAGGCAAGGCCTTGCGCCACCGCATTGTGCAGGCGGATTGCCTCTTCGAGCTTTTGGTAGCGCATAACGTAGAGAATAGGGGCAAAGGTTTCCTTGCGAACGAGCTCCGATTGTCCGGCCATTTCAATAATGGCCGGCCGCACATAATAGGCCTCCGGCCAAAGGTTGGCATGAACGCGCTCGCCGCCAGTGACAGCCGCGCCTTCAGCGCGCGCCTGATCCAAGCTTGCCTGCATCGCTTCGAATGCACGCCTATCGATGAGAGGGCCAACCAGCGTCGCGGGCTCAAGAGGGTTGCCAACCGCAATCTGACTGTAGGCTCGCTTTATGTCCGCCACCAAGCTGCCGTAAACATCCTCATGCACGAAGAGGCGCCTCAATGTGGTGCAGCGCTGGCCTGCGGTGCTCGCTGCGGCAAACAGGATGGCTCTCGCGGCAAGGGCGAGATCGGCCGAAGGGGCGACGATCATCCCATTGTTGCCGCTGAGCTCGAGAATAGCGCGGCCGAAGCGCGCCGCGATGCGCGGCGCGAGCGCGCGGCCCATCTGCGTCGAGCCCGTCGCGCTCACGAGCGCCAAGCGAGGATCTCCCGCAAGCAGTCCGGCAAGCTCGGGTCCCCCGGGGGCCACCCCTGAAATGCCATCGGGCACGCCGCCCGTTTTTTGTGCGGCCCGCTCAAGAAGGGCTTGGCAGGCGAGCGCGGTGAGCGGCGTTTTTTCAGACGGCTTCCACACCAAGGTGTCCCCGCAGACAAGCGCAATAGCGGCATTCCAAGACCACACTGCAGCCGGAAAATTAAAAGACGTGATAACGCCAACCGCGCCCAGAGGATGCCATGTCTCGAGCATCTTATGGCACGGCCGCTCGCTCGGCATTGTGCGCCCGTAAAGCTTGCGCGAAAGGCCTGCGGCAAAAGTGCAGATATCGATCATCTCTTGCACTTCGCCGAGGCCTTCTTGCAAGATCTTGCCGCTCTCGATCGTGATAAGGCGGGCAAGAGGCTCCTTATTCTGACGCAGTTCGTCGCCGAAACGGCGCACCAATTCGCCCCGCTGCGGTGCAGGAATGCTGCGCCAAACCTCGAACGCGGATTGCGCTTTCTCGATAAGCCGCGCGGCCTCGCTCAGGGATGCCGCGGCGGCGCGTGCGATCTCGCGGCCATTGAGGGGAGAGCGCACGGCAAGGGTGCCTATCGTGAAAGCTTCATCCGGCACGCCAAGCTCGCGCAAAAGAGCGGCGACGGCGCTCGCGCTCACGAGACCCAAGTTCTCCAGATTACTCATGCTGTGCTCGCCACAAATTGAAGAGCCCGGCTGACGGTTGGCGCACGCGAAGACGGGCTCATATCTTTGAAAACGCGCTTGCGGGGCGTCAAAGATGTTTTACTCCGGAACAGAACATTATAAAGTAGGGCCATGAACACGGCGAACCTCCAGCTCGAAGGCATCTATGCCGTTTTGGCGGCGTTCATCGGCGCGCTGCGGGAAAAAGGGATTTTCGCAGCTGAGGAAATCGACCAGCTCCTCGCAGGTGTTGAGAAAAGCTTAGCCGCGGATCCTAACCGCCCGCCGGAGCTTCGCGGCGCGAACGTCGATGCGATCTGTTTCCCGGCGCGCTTCCTGAGGCTTGCGCTGCAGGCCTCATCCCGGGGTGAGCCGATTTCGTTTTCCGAAGTGGCCGGAAGGGTCGGGCTCACGAAGCCCGACCGCTAGGGCGCTGGGCGCAAGATTGGCTTCGTGCGCCAGGAAGCGCGTGCAACTCCGGCAGGCCAGCTTCGCGCGGTCCAACCGCCGGACCTAATGGCCAAGGCGCGCCTTCGCGGCGCTTGCCTCCCGGGGCGCATCAGCTATTTTTCTTTGGAACCCTATCTGATCACTCTGGTGAGCGATGGTTTCGCGCATCCTCAAGGTGCCTCCCTTCGATCTCGTCGTCTTCGGCGGCACTGGCGACCTCGCGTACCGGAAGCTGTTTCCCGCTTTGTTCCGGCGTTATGTCGATGGCCAGTTCTCCGAACCGACGAAGATCATCGGAGTGTCACGCCATGATATCGAGAACTCCGCTTACCGGGCAACCATTGCGCAGGCTCTGAAGAAATTCGCAAGCGGGGCAGCTCCAGAGGATGTCATCGGCAGTTTTCTTCAGATGGTCTCCCATCTTACGCTCGACATTGGCTCGGAGCTCGGGTGGGACCTCCTGCGCAGGGAGCTCGAGGACGATCCGCAGCGCGTACGCGCCTTTTACCTCGCGACAGATCCGGACTATTTCGTGCCGGCCGCCAAAAAGATTGCTGCTTATGGCCTTGCCACTCCAGCCGCCCGCATCATCGTCGAAAAGCCAATCGGCAAGGATGGCGCCTCGGCGGCGGTCATCAATGACGCCATCGGAGCGGTCTTTCCGGAGAGCCGGATTTTCCGCATCGATCATTACCTAGGCAAAGAGACGGTGCAAAACCTAATGGCGCTGCGCTTTGCCAACGCATTATTCGAGCCGTTATGGAATTCGGCCCATATTGATCATGTCGAGATTACGGTTGCCGAATCGATTGGCGTCGAGGGCCGCGCCTCTTATTATGAGAATGCGGGCGCCTTGCGCGACATGGTCCAGAACCATTTACTTCAGCTGCTCTGCCTTGTTGCGATGGAGCCTCCTTCCGCCCTCGACGCGGATTCCGTGCGCGATGAGAAAGTGAAAGTGTTGAAAGCTCTGGTTGCGATTGACGCGAAAAATGCGGCAGAGCTCACGGTGCGCGGCCAATACCGCGCAGGCGTTAGCGAAGGGGGCGCCGTGCGGGGTTATGCGGAGGAGGTCGGCAACGAGCGCACGGCAACCGAAACCTTTGTCGCGCTCAAGGTGGAAATCGCCAATTGGCGCTGGGCAGGCACGCCGTTTTACATGCGCACGGGAAAACGCATGCCGCAGAGGGTCTCGGAGGTGATTGTCGCCTTCCGCGAAATTCCGCATTCGATTTTTCCCGCCGACTCGGGTAAGATAACGCCAACAACACTCGCGGTCAGGCTGCAGCCTGACGAGGGGATCAAGCTCTGGCTTATGCTCAAGGAGCCGGGAGCGGGCGGTATGCGGCTGCAGCATGTTCCTCTCGACATGAGCTTCGCCGAGACGTTTAGCATCTATGCCCCCGAGGCCTACGAGCGCCTGCTTATGGACGTGATCCGCGGCAACACGACGCTTTTCATGCGCCGCGACGAGGTCGAGGCGGCATGGCGCTGGATTGACCCCATACGCGAGGCCTGGCAGCAAATCCAAGAGCCGCCGCGGCCCTACATCGCAGGAACCTGGGGGCCTGCTGCCGCGATTGCGCTCGTTGAGCGCGATGGGCGCAGCTGGAATGAAGAAAGTTTGAGCTGAAATTGCCCGCGCTCAGCCCAAGCCCGCCGCAAGGAGCAAACCATGGTGCACGCCTCTATTGCCGAGGTTACGGAGCGCATTCGCGCGCGCAGCCGGGCTTCGCGGCAAGACTATCTTGCCCGCATGGAAGCAATGCGCGCAGCCGGGCCGCGCCGCGGCACTCTTCCTTGCGCCAATCTCGCGCACGGCTTTGCGGCTTGTGCCAAGGCCGATAAAGAGGCGCTTCGCGCGAGCACCGCTCCCAATCTTGCGATTGTCACCGCCTACAATGACATGCTCTCCGCGCATCAGCCTTTTGAGCGGTTTCCCGCTATCATCAAGAGGGCGGCGCATGAGGCGGGCGGGGTGGCGCAGGTTGCGGGCGGCGTGCCCGCGATGTGCGATGGCATCACGCAGGGCCGGCCGGGGATGGAACTATCCTTGTTTTCGCGTGATGTGATTGCCGCGTCGGCAGCGATTGCCTTATCGCACGACCTCTTTGATGCCGCCGTCTTCCTCGGCGTATGCGACAAGATCGTGCCAGGGTTAGTCATCGCGGCGCAGGCGTTTGGACATTTGCCCGCTATTTTCATTCCCGCAGGGCCGATGCCTTCCGGCTTGCCAAATCAAGAAAAAGCGAAAACACGCCAGCTTTATGCCGAAGGAAGAGCCTCGCGCGAGGAGCTGCTTGCGGCAGAAGCTGCTTCCTATCACGCGCCTGGCACCTGCACGTTCTATGGAACATCAAATTCCAATCAGATGTTGATGGAGGCCATGGGGCTTCATCTCCCCGGTGCCTCCTTCGTGCCTCCCGGTACGTCTTTGCGCGATGCGCTCACGGCGGCGGCCGCCCAGCGGGCGCTCGCGCTGAGCGCTCTCGGAAACGATTATACGCCGCTTGCCTCGATTCTCGATGAACGCGCATTCGTCAATGGCATTGTTGCCTTGCATGCGACGGGCGGCTCGACGAATCTTATCATGCATCTCATCGCCATGGCGCGGGCAGGCGGCATCATTCTCACCCTGGATGATTTCGCGCGCCTCTCGGCGGCGGTTCCGTTGCTTGCCCGGATTTACCCAAATGGCAGCGCTGATGTGAACGACTTCGCTGCTGCCGGCGGAACTGCCTTTTTGATTCGATCCCTGCTAAAGGCAGGGTTGCTGCATCCCGACGTCAGGACCGTTGCCGGCGAGGGCCTTGCTGCCTACACACGCGAGCCTTATATGGACGGCGGCATTCTCTCCTCCCGTGATGTGCCATTAGCAAGCCAAGATGAGACTGTCCTGCGCCCGGTGGAAAGGCCTTTCTCGCCCGACGGCGGGCTCAAGGTGCTCAATGGGAATCTCGGCCGCGCGGTGATCAAAACGAGCGCTGTGCCGCCAGGCTACCTGAAGGTGCGGGCAAGAGCGCGGATCTTCCATGCGCAAGAGCAGGTCGAGGCGGAGTTCCGGGCCGGAAAGCTCAACACGGATCTTATCGCCGTTGTCCGTTTTCAAGGGCCGAAGTCCATTGGCATGCCAGAGCTCCATAAACTCACACCCGTGCTATCGTCCATCATGGCGCGCGGCCACAAGGTTGCGCTCGTAACGGACGGGCGTATGTCGGGCGCCTCGGGAAGCGTGCCAGCCGCAATTCATGTCAGTCCCGAGGCGCTCGACGGGGGTCCGATCGCGCGCCTGGAGGACGGAGACATCATCAGTCTTGACGCAGAGGCCCGGACGCTTATGGCCGAGGTTCCAGCGAACGCTTTGCAGAGCAGGCCGCTCGCCGCTTTCGATCTCGATGACCATATATGGAATTATGGGCGCGAGCTCTTTCAAATGTTTCGTGCCAACGTAAGCGGACCGGAAGTTGGGGCAAGCATTTTTGGTTGAGAGAGCGGCGGGGGCAGGCGCCTATGCATAACCGCAACGCCGAGGCTCCAGCCGCCGTGCTGCGGCGCGCGCCCGTTCTTCCCGTGCTCACCGTCCGCAGCTTGGAAGACGCGGCGTCTCAGGCCCGCGCTTTGATTGCGGGCGGGCTCTTCGCACTCGAAATCACCTTGCGCACCGAAGCCGCATTGGGGGCGATTGCCGCGCTCGCCAAAACGTTCCCCGGTGCGCTCGTTGGCGCTGGAACCATTATCGAGCCGCAGCAGATTAAAGATGCCGTGGAGGCCGGAGCGCGCTTTTTGGTGAGCCCCGGCATGTCGCCGCGCCTAATCGACGCTGCGGTTTCATCACCCGTTCCCTTTATCCCCGGGGCCGCCACTGCGTCCGAGGCACTTGCGCTGCGTGAACGCGGTTTCCGGGCTTTGAAGTTTTTTCCTGCCGAGCCGGCGGGCGGGCCAAAGTATCTCGCTGCGCTTGCGGCACCTCTGCCTGATTTGATTTTCTGCCCAACCGGGGGTATCGACGCGCAAAAGGCTGCAAGCTATCTCGCACTCCCCAATGTTGCTTGCGTCGGCGGGTCATGGATGGTCGCGCCCGAAATTATCGCCGCGCAAGACTTTGCGAAAATCGAGCGCCTTGCGCGCGAGGCTTGCGGGCTGCGCCGCCGGATTTGAAGCACGGCCATGGACCTCAGCCAAGAAAGCTTCCGCCGGGCAATCCTCAAAGCCTGCCTTGCCATGAACACAATGGGTATTAATCATGGCACCGCTGGCAACATCTCGGCACGGTGGCAAAACGGATTTCTCATTACGCCTTCTGGTCTTCCTTATGACGAACTAACATGCGCCGATCTCGTGTTCATGCGGATGGATGGGACCTACGAGCACAGTTGCCTCCCATCCACGGAGTGGCGTTTCCATCGCGATATTTTGCGTGAGCGGCCAGAGATCAATGCGATTGTTCATGCTCATCCGGTCTACGCCACTGCTTTTGCGATCTGCGGCATGGAGATTCCAGCCGTGCATTATATGATTGCGGCGGCAGGCGGGCCGAGCATCCCTTGCGCGCCCTACGCGCCATTTGGCACCGAGGAGCTGTCAGGCGCCGTGCTTAGGGCCTTGAGCGGACGCAAATGCACGCTCCTGGCTAACCATGGAATGATCGCGGCCGGAGGCGATTTGCGCGAGGCATTGTGGCTTGCTGGAGAGGTGGAAACGCTTTGCAAGCAATATGCGGTGGCGCTCCAAGTTGGCACTCCGCGCGTGCTGAGCGAAAAAGACGTCCAGATAGCGGTCGAAAAGCTCAAAGACTATGGCTTGAGACGCAAGCCTAATGCAGCTTAACGAGGGGGCGCCTGAAACATTGCTACGGTGGCGATCCCGCTTCTCTCACCGCTATTGCTACAGGATCCGATGCTCAATCCTCCCTTGGCCGCCAGAAGCGGCACCGGATGAGAACTGGAGTCGTTTTGTCAGGATTTCTGCACAAAGAGAATGCCGCAATGGACAAACAGGTTCCGGCTCCTCCTAGCCTGCCGCTGGTCAGTGTCATAATTGTAAACTACAACTACGGCTCCTACTTGAAGCAGGCTATAGATTCTGTCTTCCAGCAAACCTATCCAAATATCGAATGCATTCTTGTCGATAATGCTTCTACTGACGGAAGCAGCGGCATCATTGCCGCTGCATCGAAGCAATATCCTGGTCTCAAGATTTTGCGGCGCAGCGACAACTGCGGCCAGAGCCTCGCCTCGAAAGAAGGCTTCGAGATGAGCTCTGGCGAATATGTTGTTTTTCTCGATGCAGATGATGTGCTCCTGTCCTCATGCATCGAGACTCATATATTCGTGCATTTGTCACTGCGGGTTCCGGCCGGTTTCACATCTGCTGATATGATTCAATCGGTCGATTCCCGGATGGTTTTGGGGACTATCCCTGGATTGAGCGCATACGTCCGCAAAGGAGCGGGTAGAAAGCGCGATCTCCTGCGCAGAATCGACGCAATTGCTCCGGAGCTCTGGTCTCTAAGCGGTGCAAACGCCGGAATCGAAAACCAGGTCCACCTCATCGAACCGGCAGAGTGTGATTTCAAGGCATGGCACTGGGCGCCGACGTCCGGAAATTGCTTTCGCCGCGAAGCGCTTCAATTGTTTTTGAACAATGGCAAACTAGCGGAGCTTCGCAGTTGCACAGACGCCTATGTCTTGCGCGGAATTGGCATCCTCATGGGAAGCGTTCTGATCGACCGCCCGCTTGCCATCTACCGCCTCCATGGAATGAATGTCTTCTCCAAACATCCGCATCTCTACGGCATTTTGAATTACGAGAGGGGTGGTCCGGCGGACAATGACCTACTGGGGCGGAAGCTGGTCATTGGCCATCTGATCGATAGCGCGAAGCTCTTTTTGCGGAAATTGGAGTCGCCTCAGCAATATATGCTGGCATTGGAGAGGCTCGATTCGGCCTGGCCGCGAATTCCCGCCGAGGTTAAGGGCTGCCGCAGCTATGCCGCTGCAAAGCTCGTGGCAAATGCCAGGGTCGTTGCCAACGAGCTCGGGTTTTTCAATTTCGTCTTATTGCTCACGCGCCTGAAGGCGCCTCCCTACGCGATCTTGCGCGCGGTCCTGTCAGCAAAGGCGGGCAGGCGAGGGGGCGGGCGCTGATCATGGCCGCATCAGGATCCTGCGCTTCGCGAGACTGCGCTACCGGTTCTGTCCGCTCGCGGCCGTGCTTGTGCCGTGTGCGCAAAACAAAGCTTCGAAATAGTCTATCGTTGACCGCAAGCCCTCGTCGAGCGTGACTCTTGGCCGCCAGCCGAGGAGCTGTCCGGCAAGGCCGATGTCAGGCTGGCGCTGTTTCGGATCGTCATCCGGCAATGGCTTGCGAACAATATTCGACTTTGATCCGGTGAGTGCCAGAATGCGTTCAGCAAGCTCGCGAATCGTGAATTCGCCAGGGTTGCCAAGATTGATGGGGCCCGTCACTTCGGGTGGCGAATTCATGAGGAGATCGAGTCCTTCAATGAGATCGGTCACGTAGCAAAAGGAGCGCGTCTGCGTGCCCTCGCCGAAAATGGTGATGTCTCGCCCAAGCAAAGCTTGGCAAATGAAGTTCGACACCACACGCCCGTCATCGGGCCGCATATAAGGCCCGTAGGTATTGAAGATGCGCGCGACCTTAATGCTGATCTTATGCTGGCGGTGATAGTCAAAGAACAAAGTTTCGGCGCAGCGTTTTCCCTCGTCATAGCAGGAGCGGCTGCCAATCGGGTTGACATTGCCCCAATAGTCCTCGTGCTGCGGATGAACGGTTGGGTCACCATAGACTTCCGATGTCGAGGCTTGCAAAATCGGGATCTTCAGGCGCTTGGCAAGACCAAGCATATTGATTGCGCCAGAGACGCTGGTCTTTGTTGTCTGGACGGGATCCCATTGATAATGGATTGGAGAGGCTGGGCAGGCGAGATTGTAGATTTCATCGACCTCGACATAGAGGGGGAAGGTCACGTCGTGCCGCAGCAGCTCGAAACGTTTCTTCTCGAGGAGATCCTCGATATTGGCGCGCCGCCCGCTGAAGAAATTGTCGGCGCAGAGGACCTCGTGGCTCTGCGCCAGCAGCCTGCGGCAAAGATGTGTGCCTATAAAGCCGGCCCCGCCGGTGACGAGGATGCGTTTTCGCGTCAAAGGCATGCCGGGCTCCGGATGCGGAAGTGAACGATCAGAAGCAATTGCCATCAGCACTTGCTGGCTTGGTCAGCAAAATGGCGCAAAGCGGGCGCAAACCGCTAGCGCCATAGCAATGGTCATAGGGCGTGATCAATGGAGCTGATTTTTCTCGACCCTGGTTTAATCGGAAAGGGTGGACACAGCTATAACTTAGCAAAGATTATAGGCGAGACGTTATCGCGGCGGAACATCCCCCATCGGGTTTTCGGAATGCGCGCGCTTGATCCGCCGATCGCCGCCGAACTTGGCGCAACTCCGCACTTCAGCCGCTCTCTCTATGAATGCGCTGAGCTTAGTCCTCTTGCGCAAGGCTTGCAGCGGCTCGCGGCAGTCTTGCGGCTTCGTGACGGCCTCTCCTCGCCGCATTCAGAGCCACGGACATGGAAACTTATCAACGAGGCTTTCGAGGATGATTTGGCCCGCCTGCCGCAGGAAATCTGGGATCCGGCCAATGTCGTGGCCCTGCCAGCGATCACCCAAAACCAGCTTGCGGGCCTTGTCCGGTTCTTGCGCGCAAAGCGCCGCCGGGCGATTGCGCCTGTGGTCTGCCATTTGATGTTTCCGCCAACTTATGTGCCGTGGGCGCAGGTCTCCCGGCTTGGGGCAAATTATTACCGGCAGGCCTTCGCTCTAGCGGAGGAGATGACCGGCCGCTCACTCTTTTTTACGACCGAAAACAAAGCGATGCAGGCGCTCTTCAGGCGCGAGTTCGGGGTCTCGACGAAAATCCTGCCCTTGCCTTTTGGCGCACCCTTGGCCGCGCGCGAGCGGCCTCATGACGGCAAAGTCCGCCTTGGCTTTCTCGGCGACTCACGCTGCGACAAGGGCTTCCACCTGCTCCCCGAAGCAATCGCGCTTTGCCAGGCCGCAACTTCCGATGCCGAATTTCTCGTGCAAATTCACCATGGCGGCTGGGAGCAGCGGGCGGTCGCGGCTGAGCGCGCTTTGCGCACGTTTAGGGGCGTGCGGCTTGCGGAGGGCGTGCTAACTGCCGGGGGCTACCAGGATTTAATGCGCGAGGCTGACATCATGCTTCTGCCCTATGACCCGCAGATTTTCGGCCTGCGCGGCTCGGGCGTATTCACGGAAGCCGTCGCGGCGGGGCTGCCGCTCATCGCCTCGGAGGGAACATTTGCGGCCGCCAGCATCGAAAGCGAAGATGCGGAAGGCGAAATCTTCGCCCCTTACACGGGCGAGGCGCTCGCGGGGGCGATTCTCCGTCTCCTCGCTCGCCTTGCCTCAGCACAAGCGCAAGCAAAGGCGCGCGCCTTGGCCTTCGCACGCGCACACAGCGGCGAAGCGTTTGCCGACGTGCTGCTGGCGCACGCCCGGTGAGCAGGCTCTGTTGGTCAGGGCCCGGCCGCAGCGGACCGGCCGCCGGAAAACTTAGACGTCGTAGCTTCCATCATCGCTCGAGCCGAAGCCATCCCCGCCGAAATCCGCGTCCTGGATATCGCTCATGTCCTGGTCGGCATCTTGCTGGACGTCTTGCGCATATTGCAGATTATCGTCGGCGTCTTGCTCGGCGTCTTGAAGCGCGTCTTGCGCGCTGAGATCGGGCTGGCCTTCAAAGTAATTGTTGACGACCGTCTCGCCCCCAAAGCCCGGGGCCCCAAAGCCGCTGCCGATCCCATAAGGATTCCCGTGCCCGGCAAAGAGGCCGCGGATCGAATCGGCCAGCAGAACGCCGCCGGCCACGCCCGCGGCCGTCCCAAGCGCGCCGCGCAAGAAGCTGCCGCCGCCCCCCGCTCCAGGAGGCGAAGCTCCCCAGGGGCCTGCACCGCCCGGCGCTGCCGGTTGCGGCTGCTGCCAGCCAGGCTGCGGAGCCTGCTGACCCCAACCGCGCTCCCGGGGCGGCGCTGAAGGCGCGCGCGGCGGCTGCGGCGGTCCGCTGCCGAACAACGAGCCAAGCCCGCTCAAGAAACCGCCCGCGCGCGAACGGCCTGCCGCCTGGCCTTCAAGGTCCTTGACCTTCCCCTCGAGCTCCTGCAAGCGGTCGTTGGCGGCGCTCAGCGCCTGCTGTTGGACGAGAACTGTTTGGGCCAGATAATAGGGCGCATATGGCTGAGCCCTCGTTTCAGCCTGGATCAACGCCTCGGCTTCCGGATCGCGCGGCGAGTTCGCCGTGCTGCGGATGCGTCCGAACAAATCTGTAAGCAACTGGCGTTCGTCGGGTGACATGCGTCTTCTCCCCTTTTTCCGGGGGGCTCCCCCCGCGGCGCAAATATAGGGGCTTTCCCCGCCTATCCAAGGGCCAAGCCTGAATGGGCCCGGCTTGCCCCAGCAGCAGCCTCTCCCTAGAACTGCGGCCCCGGGAACTGTTTTGACTCATGAGAGAGAAGAAAATGGGCGCGGGCGCGGGTTTTGCCAAACTGCCGCGCGGCTTTGCCGACCGCGGGCCGGAGGAGATTGCGGCGAGCGAGAAAATGCTCGCCGCGATAAGGGAGACGTATGAGCTTTACGGTTTCGAGGCGGTCGAGACGCCGGCCATCGAGTTCACCGAGGCGCTCGGCAAATTTCTGCCCGATCAGGACCGGCCGAACGAGGGAGTCTTTTCGTTCAAGGACGAGGACGAGAGCTGGCTCTCTCTGCGCTATGATTTGACGGCGCCGCTCGCCCGCTTCGTGGCCGAGAATTTCGACCGCCTCCCAAAGCCCTACCGCAGCTACCGGACAGGTTATGTGTTCCGCAACGAAAAGCCGGGGCCCGGGCGCTTCCGCCAGTTCATGCAATTCGATGCCGATACGGTCGGCGCGGCGAGCCCCGCGGCGGACGCCGAGATGTGCATGATGGCCGCCGATACGCTGGAGCGGCTCGGCATCAAGCGCGGGCAATATGTAATCAAGCTCAACAACCGGAAGGTACTCGATGGGGTGCTTGAATCGATTGGCCTGGGCGGCGAGGAGAACGCCGGGCGAAGACTCACGGTCTTGCGGGCGATCGATAAATATGATCGCCTCGGGCTTGAGGGCGTGCGGCTCTTGCTCGGGCCGGGGCGGCGGGACGAGAGCGGCGATTTTACGAAGGGGGCGGGACTGGGCGAGGCGCAAACCGGCGTTGTGCTCGCGCTGATCGGCCCGGAAAAACCGGCAGCGAATGGCCTGGCAGCAACTCTTGGCGGCAATGAAACCGGCGAGCAGGGACGCGTGGAACTCGCAGAGATCGAAACGCTCATTGCCGCAGCAGGATATGAGGACCGCATCCGCGTCGACCCCTCCGTCGTGCGGGGACTCGAATATTACACGGGGCCCGTCTTCGAGGCGGATCTGACTTTTGAAATCACTGGCGAAGACGGCAAGCCCGTGCGCTTTGGCTCGGTCGGCGGGGGCGGGCGCTATGATGGGCTCATTGGCCGCTTCCGCGGCGAGAATATCCCCTCGACTGGCTTTTCCATTGGCGTTTCGCGGCTCTATGCGGCGCTGAAAGCGATCAACTCGCCGGTTGTTGCGGGCGCGGCGCGGCGCGGGCCTGTTGTGGTCCTCGTGCTCGATAGAGAGCACCTCGCCCGCTACCAAAGCTTTGTTGCGAAGCTGCGCGAGGCCGGGATTGCTGCCGAGCCCTATCTCGGGGCCGCGGGCATGAATGCGCAGCTCAAATATGCGGATAAGCGCCGCTCTCCCTGCGCCGTGATCCAAGGCTCGAACGAGCGCGATCATAAAGATGGTCCGCAGGTGACGATCCGCGATCTTCTTCTCGGCGCCGATCTTGCCGCCTCAACCAAGCATCGCGCGGATTACGTCGAGCTTCGCGCCAAAGCGCAGTTCAGCGTGCCGGAAGGGGAGCTTGTCGAGGCGGTGCGGAGGGTGCTGGAGCAGCGTGGATTTCGATCAGAATCTTAATGTCTTGAGGCGATGTGCGGCCGAGAGGTTCACCGCTTCTTCAAAGACTTTGGCTGCATGTGTGATAATATACTTTATCAAATATACAACTCTTGGGTGCCGGCTTAAGCCGGGCATGACGAAGCAATTCAAGAGCGCGGCATTGCGCGCGTCCTCTAATGCGCACCCTGGATGTCATTGCGAGGAGCGTGAGCTCCGAAGCAATCCAGGGGCAGCACCGGATTGCTTCGCTCCGCTCGCAATGACGTTCTTGTACATTTAACGCCCAGTTCACGGAATTGCCTGGAGCTCGATTGTGCCGGTGGCGCCCTCGCTGGAATAATAGTTGCCGTCGATGATCCACCCATTCTTGCTGGGCCTAAACCTTAAAGCCGATGTGCCCTCGATGGTGATCTGGGTTTGTCCGGAGCCATAGGGGTTCGGCCGCATCTGGCGGTAGCGGTAGGTGTGGACCAGCCGAACTGTGTCATCGGCCAGAGGGCCTTCGATGTGGAAGAGCCGGCCATGCGATTCCCCGCCCGCCCCCATCTTCGGATCGAGAACATTGAGCGTATAGGCCATGCGCTGCCATGTTTGCACAATCCCGACCTTCACTTTTCCTTTCTGCTCAACGCCACCAACATTAAAGCTCAATATGCCCAAGTAATTGCCCGACAGAGCCGGGGGAATGGTTTCGCCGAGCAGCGCGGCAATACGCCTCGTCACAGGCAGCTTCCATAAATGCTTATCGAAGGAGGAGGTGAGAAGCAGGAATAAGCCCGCCCGGCCGAGCGAGCCAACATAAAATGCTAAATCGATCGCCGTCCCTTTAGAGAGCTCATTCAGGCCGATCCACGAGAAGGCCTGGTGCAAAAGGGCAATCAAAACGTAAGAGAGAACTGCGAAAAAGGCATAGATTTTGGCCCTTCTTCCCTTTCCGTCGCGCTCATAGGTGTACTCCCGGTAGCCGCTCATTCTGCAATCTCCCCGCTCAACGGTTGCGCGTGGTAAAGGCGCGCAATCGGGCCCGGCCATTGCTGCACAATCGTATCATGCGACCATTTATATCTGTCCAAAGTGAAGCTTGGTTTGGAACGCATGCCCGCGAGCTTGCTTGCCGCTGCGCGTTTGCTCTCGCGCAGCGGCCGCAAACCGGACCCAAATGTTTCACCTGAAGCGCTCCGGTAAGATCCGGTACGGCGGGGGCCGTTACTCGACCGTAATTTTCGGCGCGGCGCGGGCGCGGCCTGCCTCAAGCGCCGCCTTCACCTTCTCAGCGATGGCGCGGTAGGCTTTGGCAAGCGCGCCATCAGGATCAACGGCTGCGACGGGGCGTCCCGAATCCGACTGCTCGCGGATTGCGATATCGAGCGGCACCTCGCCTAAGAACGGGACGCCGTATTTTTCCGCCTCGTGGCGCGCGCCGCCATGGGCGAAAATATCGGTGCGCCCGCCGCAATGCGGACAGATGAAGTAGCTCATGTTCTCAATGATGCCGAGGACCGGCACCGCGACCTTATTGAACATGGCGATTCCGCGGCGCGCATCGATGAGGGCGAGGTCCTGCGGCGTCGAAACGATGACGGCGCCGGCAAGCGCGACGCTTTGCGCAAGCGTGAGCTGCGCATCCCCGGTCCCCGGTGGCATATCGACGATAAGGCAATCAAGCTCGCCCCAGGCGACGTCGCGCAGGAGTTGCTGGATCGCCGACATCACCATTGGCCCGCGCCAGATCATCGCCTCTTCTTCATCGACGAGAAAACCGATTGACATCGCTTTCAGGCCATAGGCGGCAAGCGGCTGAATCGTGCGGCCTTCGGCAGCAGGCCTCGTATTCAAGCCGAGCAGGCGAGGGAGCGAGGGGCCGTAAACATCGGCATCAAGAATGCCAACCCGCCAGCCAAGACCTGCAAGCGCGATCGCCACATTGACCGCGCAGGTCGATTTGCCGACGCCGCCCTTGCCCGAAGCCACGGCGATAATGTTTGAAATTCCCGGGATCGCAATCCCGCGCGGCGGCTGCGGCCTTGGCGAAGGCGCGGGCGCCTTGCTCGCGGTGAGGCTCACGATGGCGCGCTGAACTCCGGGCAGACGCCGGATCGCTGTCTCGGCCGCGGCGCGCACCGGCTCTGAGGCTGCCGGCCTGCGCGGATCGGCCGTGATCGAAACGAAAACCTTACCGTCCTTTACCGTCAGGCCGGAGAGCGCGCCAGACTGCGGCAGCGGCGTCTTACCGTCCGGTCCGGGGACGGCCTGCAACGCCTTGAGAACGTCTTGCTCGCTCGCCATAACCGCTCCCGCAAAGGCTTTTTTCAGTTATAGAAGGCGGCTTGCCCTCCTTCAAGCGTGCCACTATGAAGCGCAGGACCGGTCCCCGGGCCAAGCCGGGATGGCTCGATCCGAAAAAATCAAGGGGTCCTGACCGTTGGGCATTCGCAATCGCCGCGCCCGTATTTTGAAGCCCGCGGCTTATGTTCTTGGGCCTTTCCTTTTCACGCTGCTCTCTTTGCCGGCCGGATTTCCGGGCCCAAGCCTTTTGCAAGCCGCCCCAATCACACTGAGAATAGCGAGCGAAGGCGCCAGGCCGCCTTACAATTATCTCGAGAGCAACAAGCTCTCCGGTTTCGAAATCGACCTTGCGCGCGACTTATGCGAACGGATGAGGGTTAGCTGCACCTTCGTCGCGCAGAATTGGGATGATCTTATCCCTGGCCTTCTCGCGAACAAATATGATGCGATCATGGCGGCGATGGACATCAACGATGACGCAGGACAGAAGATTGCGTTTACAAGGCCCTATGTCCGCATGCCTTCCTCTTTCCTCACTTCGAAAGAGCACTCGTCCCTTGACATGAGTCCGCCTGGGCTTGTCGGCAAGTCGATCGGCGTCGAATCCGGCAGCGCGCAGGAGGCTTACGCCGGGGACGTCTATAAGCAATCGGAGATCCGGCCCTATGCAACGCTCGAGGAAGCGATCCTTGATCTTGCGGAGGGCCGCGTCGATACCGTTCTTGCGAGCAAGGATGCAGTTTTCGATTTCATGAAAAAACGTAAAGAGGGGAACTGCTGTATTATCGTAGCGGACGTGCCGCACGATCCAGCTTATTTCGGCGAAGGCATTGGCATTGGGCTGCGCAAGGAGGATCAGGTGCTAAAAGCGCAGCTCGATAAAGCCCTGGCCTCCTCGATGGCTGATGGCACTTTCGCCAGAATCGCGGCAAAATATTTCGAGTTTAAAATCAATTGAGGATGGCCCTCAGGGGCCGGGGAGAGCTCATGGCGAAAGTTGCATTCATAGGGCTCGGCACCATGGGCTATCCCATGGCTGGCCATCTCGCAACAAAAGGCCATGAGGTCACGGTTTATAATCGCACCGCCGCGCGGGCCGAGAGGTGGCTTGAGGAGTTTCGCGGGCGCTTTGCGCCGACTCCTGCGCAGGCGGCGTCAGGCCAAGACCTCGTCTTTGCCTGTGTTGGCAACGATGATGATTTGCGCGAGGTAACGCTCGGACCGCAAGGCGCTTTCAAGAGCCTTGCGAAGGCGGCTGTTTTTGTCGACCACACAACGGCCTCTGCCACAATCGCCCGTGAGCTCCACGCAGCCGCGCAGGCGCAAAGATCGGGCTTCCTCGACGCGCCAGTTTCGGGCGGCCAGTCTGGAGCACAAAACGGCACGCTCAGCGTCATGTGCGGGGGTACCCAGGCCGACTACGCGAAAGCCGAAAGTGTCATTCGTTGTTATGCAAGGGCCTGCCGTCTTATGGGGCCGCCCGGATCTGGGCAGCTTACTAAGATGATCAACCAAATTTGCATTGCAGGCCTCGTTCAGAGCTTGGCGGAGGGGCTTCATTTCGCCAAACGGGCAAAGCTTGATCCTGGTGCCGTTGTGGAAATCATCAGCAAGGGCGCGGCGCAATCCTGGCAAATGGAGAACCGTCACAAAACCATGAGCGCCGGAGAATTCAGTTTCGGGTTTGCGGTCGATTGGATGCGCAAAGATCTCGCGCTTTGCCTTGAAGAGGCTCGCCGGAACGGCGCAAGCCTTCCCGTCGCGGCGCTGATCGATCAGTTCTATGCCGAGGTGCAGGAGATGGGCGGAGGCCGCTGGGATACCTCGAGCCTCATTGCACGGCTTGAGCCGGCAGTGAGGCCGCGCGGCCAAGTGTAAACGAGCCTTAAGAGTCGAGGCAGGAACGCCGCTCAACACCCCCGGTCCGCTGTGCTAGGCTGCTCAATTCCGCTCAAAATCGCATGGACGGGCAGAGCCGATTATGTGCCGGAAGCCCCGGCATGACCGTGGTCCGCTTCTCGATCGAATTGGCTGCGGCCCGGCGAACGGCTCAATGCTGGCACCGCTCAACTTGCATTTTAGGAAAGGCTTTTTAGGAAAGGCTTTGGGACACTCTATCTTGAGGGAACCAGATTCCGGAAATCCTATCTCCGGTCCCGCCGGCGCTCCTGAACGGTCTGGAAAGCAATGGCCGAGTGGCAGGCGCAATAGGGGCCCTGCCCGGGAAGCTTCTTAGCGCCGCAAAAGCGGAAATCGGATTGTGCCGGATCGCCTATCGGCCAGCGGCACATTGACTCGCGCAGCTCCACAATCGTGACTGGCTCGCAGATAGGGACGACGATATCCCTGGGAGCCTCTGGAAGGGGGAGCTCGGCCTCCAGCGAGTCCAACGCAAGAGCCGCATTTCCCGCAAATCGCGGCGCGCGCGCAGCGCTGGGAGGGCGCGGCGCTGGTTTTTGATGGGCAGGCGCATCTGGGAGATCTCGGGACTGAGGTTTAGCACGGCCGGAAAGTCCAAGCCGGTAAACTTTGCCGATCACCGCATTGCGGGTAATCGGAGAGCCGAGCTCAGCGGCAATCCGGCTCGCGCTCCAGCCCTCGAGCCAAAGTTTTTTCAATAACTCGATGCGGTCATCGGTCCAGGACATCGAGCCCTCCTAAAGGCTATCAACCGGGTGCATCATGCCGGGCCCTTGCTCATATTCCTTAAGAGAACGAGCCTAATTCGACCGGCTTTGCGATTCAAATTAGCTGACTCGTCCGTTGCTTGCTTCATGCCGTGCAAAGTCCGCGCGCACCGCAACCCCAAGAATTGTTAACAAAAGCTATACTCGCGATTGGACCTTCTGCAAGCCGTGCTTCATGCCGTTGAATGTTTTCAAAACGTTTTCAACAAGAGGTTGCGGGAAGCCCGTGGTTCGAATCAGCGCACCCAATTTCGATCCCCGTCAAAAGCTGGAATCTGTTCTGCGCAGCTATCTTTCGTCTAAGCTCATTGCCCGTTTTGCAGCCTGGACGCGAGATACTGCGGCTCCAGGCTAAAAGACCTCCCCGGCCTGATCGATAAGATGCTTGCCTTCTCGCTTCCCTACAAAACGCGCCGGGCAAGGAAGTGTTGCAAACCAAGCTTGCTCCAAGCTCGCTGCCATTATTGCGCCGATCCGCCAGCTTTGCGCAGGCGCACAAAGATGCATGCTCGTGCGGAATATAAGGGGCATCTCGCGGAGAGTGCAGCTACCACGCCATCAAAGGAACTTTGGAGACCGGGGCAGTAGAGCAGGCCGCAGCCCATTCGTCTTTTTATCAGCCGTGAGGCCATGCGGGCTTGAACTGCATGAGGACTTGCCTAGCCGCCAATTTTGGCTCTTGGGGTGCAAGCGCTCTGGTCCGCGCCTGCGGCCGTTGCGCGAGTCAACGGGTTCCTTTACAAAGACCGGGAAATTGAAGGCGGCGCCGCGATGAACAGCAGCAAGGAAGAATTTCTCAAAGAGGGCGAGCCTGCTTTAGCTCAACCCCGGCAGGATGGCTCTGCGTTGGCGGAAGGGCCGGCGCAGGGCGCAACTGCAGACAACTCCGCGAGCGAAAGCGATGCGGCTGCCCAGGCACAGCGGGACTCGAACAATGCGCCGCAGCCGGACTCGCTGGCCGCCGCGCTCAACGATCAGGAGAAGGCGCCCGCTCATGCGGAGGCGGCGGCTTCTGCACGAGCTGCGCTAGAGCGGGCGGCCCCAGTCCGCGGCCCGCAAAACAGACCGCGCCGGCTTTTTCCTGCGCTTGCGGCAACAGCCATCGCGGGCGCTGGCCTTGGCGCGGGCGCTGCCATTGCGGCCCTTCACTTTGCCGGGCCGCAAATTACCGGCATTTCCCCGCACGAGCGTTCTGGCGAGAGTGAAACCGCAGCATTGGTTTCCCGCATCGACAGTCTGGAAGCAAAGCAGGAGTCGGCAAGCGCGTCCTTACGCGCCGGGTTCGAATCGCTTGAAAAGAGAATGACCTCGGCCGAGAGCGCTGTGGCGAATGCCGCCGAGGCTGCAACCTCCGCGAAGGACGAGGCTGGCAAGGCCGCTAGCGAGGCGCAAAAACTCTCTGCAGCCGCAGGCCAAGAGAGCGCGGCCGGTCATGCACAGGGAGCGGACACCGGCCCGCTCGAGACAAGGCTCGCTGCTCTTGAACAAAAGCTTGCGTCATTGGAGCCGGCGCTGACCGCTCCAAAAGGGGCGACCAGGGCGCAGCCGGAGCGCGAGAGCGCGGCGGTCCAGCATGCCTCGCGCGCACAGGCGATCGCGGTTGTGGCCCAGAGTTTAATGCGCCGGTTAGACAGCGGCACCGAATTTTCGAGCGAGCTTACCTCGCTAGAGGCACTCGGCGTTCCGCACGCCGCCCTCGCCCAGCTGCGCGCCGCGCCCCAAGCCACTGTGGCAAGTCACCATCAGCTCGCAGCCGACTTTGGGTCGCTTGCTCCGAAGATCGCAGCCGGCGGGTCGTCAGGGCAGGAGAATGCGGATTTCTTTAGTACGCTCTCGCGCCACGCCAAATCTCTCGTGCGAATCCATCGACTTGGCGGCGAAGGAGATGGCGTTCAAGCGCTCATCGACCGAATCGAATCCGCCCTCAAAGAGCACGATCTCGATAAGGCGCTGAGCCTATGGCAAGAATTGCCGCCGGAGGCGAGGGCTGCGTCCCAGAGCTGGGCCGATGCGGCGCAGATCCGCTCCGCAGCCCTCAAGGCCGCAAGGCAGATCGAGGCCGATGCCGTCGCTGCACTGGGCAAGCCTAAGACGTAAGTCTTGGCCCGAGTGATCGGACTAACTGCCGCCGGGAAACATTATGATCCGGATTCTTGTTTTTTTCGCCCTGCTTGCCGCCTTTGCCTTCGGCCTTGGCTGGCTCATCGACCGCCCAGGCGATATCGTCCTGAATTGGCAAGGCTACAGGGTCGAGACGACGGTCCTTGTCGCAGCCGGGGTGCTCCTTGCGATCGTGGCAGCGCTGATTGCGGCCTGGAACCTCTTGCTGTTTCTTTTCCGCTTGCCCCAGCATCTCTCGGGTGGGCGCGAGGCAAGGCGCCGGGAGAAGGGCTACAGCGCTCTTTCGCGTGGAATTGTCGCCGTCGGGACTGGCGATGGCCGGCAAGCGGTTCGAGCCGCAGCCGAGGCGCAAAGGCTCTTGCCGGAAGAGCCGCTGGCACTCCTTTTGAAAGCTGAGGCGGCTCAGCTCACCGGCGATCATCGTGCCGTCGAGGCGGCTTTCCGCGAGATGACGCGGCGCGATGACATGCGTCTTTTAGGCCTGCGTGGACTGCATGCCCATGCCCACCGGCGGGGCGACGTCGAATCGGCGCACCATTTTGCGACCGCGGCGCATGGGATTGCGGCCCTGCCTTGGACTGCCGCCGAGGTTCTCAAGAAGCACGTGCTGGCAAAAGATTGGGAGGGCGCGCTCGATGTGCTTGAGACGAGCGGCTCGCTCATCGATAAAAAAACAAGAGAGCGCCAGCGCGCCGTGCTGATGACGGCGATTGGGCTTGAAAAAGAGAATACCGAGCCCGATCAGGCCCTGCGGCTTGCCCGCCAGGCCATCAAGCGCGCGCCCGATCTCGTTCCAGCGGTTGCGCTTGCGGCGCGCCTTTTTGCGCGCAAGGGGGCAAACCGCAAGGCGGCAAAAATCATCGAAACCGCTTGGCCGCTGGCGCCGCATCCCGATCTTGCCAAAGTCTATCTCGATTTGCGCCCGGGGGAATCCAATTCGGACCGGCTCGCAAGAGCGCGCGCGCTCGCCAAGCTTGCGCCCAGTGACCCCGAGAGCGCGATGACCGTGGCGGGCGCCGCGATCGCCGCCTGCGAATATGTGGCAGCCCGCGAAGCCATGCAGCCCCTCCTTCAGGGCAGCGAGCCGCCGACGGCACGCATGTGCTTGCTCATGGCCGAGCTCGAGGAGGCGGAGCACGGGGATGGGGGCTATGCGCGGGAGTGGCTGGCGCGGGCCTCGCGCGCGCCACGCGATGCATGCTGGATCGCCGATGGGCTTATCTCCGAGCAATGGCTGCCAGCCTCTCCTGTGACGGGCAAGCTCGACGCCTTCATATGGAAGAAGCCGGATCAGCCTTTAGGCGGCAAAGCGCAGGCGGAGGAGGCGATCTTCAAGGCTGTTGCGCCGCCGGCCAAGCCGGCAGCTCTCTTGGAAAAGGACGAGCCTGCCGCGATTCCTCCCCCTGCGAAAGCGGGCACGCCCCAACCTGGTTCCTCCAGTCCCTTGCCTGCGGCTCAACCAGGAGAGGGCGTCGGCGGTGCAGGGGAGGAGCCGCGCCCGGTCTCGGCCGAGGCGCAGGTGCGCAGGGGTGAAGCTAAGGATAGCGCGCCAAAGGCCGCGGGAGCGCATTAGGGCCGGAACGCGCGGACAGGCCCCGCGCAGCGCGCAGCGGCATTGCTAAGCGGGGCGGCGTTGACTAAGAGGTTCCAGCAACTGTCTTCCCGGAAGCCGCAATAGCTCAGCTGGTAGAGCACATCATTCGTAATGATGGGGCCGGGGGTTCGAATCCCTCTTGCGGCACCAACAAAATCATGGCCAGCCTGGAGACATAGGTAACAGAACGTACCCAAGCCATGGGTGACAACCTTAGGCCGAAGGGGTTGTCGAGGGGCTGCAGGGCTCTTTGCTCCAGGTCGAACTAGCCGAGAGGCCATAGTTCGTGAAGCTGACGAGCCAAATGCCGCGTCAACTTCCTTGATTCCGAGCCTTTGGCCTGCCAGCACGGTCGAGATGTTGATCTTCTTGCGGTGCAGGCACAGGCGGCCGCGCGCCGTGACGACGACGTCGCGGTCATGCAAGGGATAAGTCAATTCCGGCAGGCCTCTAAAGGGCCGTGATGAGGGGTGACCGAACTTTTTTCCACGGCATCCACATCTCCTGCCGAAAGCCAAGCAAAAGATGTAACCCTGTGTCCGGTACGAAATGTCACTGGGCCGCCCACCCTCTTCCCTCAACTGCCGGGATTTGGCGAAGCGCCTTTACTATTGCCGCGCTTGACAAGGTGCTGGCGGGAATCTAGAATTCGCGCTGCACCTTCATTGCGTAGATTAACACATTGAAATAGCGCCACAAAAGCCATCCACATGATGTGGCGAATCAACTCCGCCGCTCGCCTGAGAGTGCCTCTGGGAATAGCTGCAAGCGTTTGATTTCCTTGGCCAGCGCGCGCAAGTCCTGCCAGGCAAGCTTCTTCTGGGCGGGCTGCCGCAGGAGATAGGCGGGATGGAGCATCGCGATAGCGCGGATTAGCCTTTCTCCGCACGCATAGTCAAACCATTGCCCCCGGATGCGGGAAATACCCTCCTTGCAGCCGAGCAAGGCCTGAGCCGAAGGCCCGCCGAGACAGACAAGGATCTGGGGATCGACGAGCTCGATCTGGCGGCGCAGGAACGGAATGCAAGCTGCTACCTCAAGAGGTGAGGGCGTCCGGTTGCCCGGCGGCCGCCAAGGGACGACATTGGCAATATAGACCTTTGTCCGGTCAAGCCCGATCGATGCGAGCATCTTGTCGAGGAGTTGGCCGGCCCGGCCCACGAAGGGCAAGCCTTGACGGTCCTCTTCGGCGCCCGGTGCCTCCCCAACGAGCATGATCTTTGCGTGGGGATTGCCATCGCCAAAGACGAGCTGGGTGGCCGTCGCTTTGAGGCCGCAGCCTTCGAACCGCAAGAGCGCCTCGCGCAGCTCCTCAACAGACCGGGCGGACGCGGCAAGCTCCTGCGCCGCCCCGGCAAGAGCCTGCGGGGGGGCTGACACGGGGCTCTCTCTTGGCTGAGCGGTCACCGGGACTTGGGCGCGCTCTGGGTGCGGAGCGGGCCCGGCGCGCCGGTCCGGCTCTGCGCATTCCGCAAACCGGTCGTGTGCAAAGTCGTCGAGCGCTTCATCCGCGCCCATATCCGCATACCAGGAAAGCAAAGCAGCCAAACTTTCATCCATCTCAGAAGCGCTCTATAGAACGGCAGCCGGGGGGGACGCAGTGACAGATATAAAATCTAAGTTGCCGCCGCGCGAGAGCATGGATTTCGACGTGGTGATCGCGGGCGCTGGGCCCGCAGGGCTCTCGGCGGCGATCCGCTTGAAACAGCTCGATCCCGCGCTTTCGGTCGCGGTCATCGAAAAAGGGGCCGAGCTTGGCGCTCATATACTCTCCGGCGCCGTGATCGATCCATGCGCGCTTGATGAACTCCTGCCCGGCTGGCGGGAGGACGAGAAACGGCCGCTCAAAACCCATGTGGCGGCTGATCGCTACTATTATCTTACCCCGAGGCGCGCATATAGGCTCCCCAGTATCATCATGCCGCCGCTGATGAGCAATCGCGGCAATTTCGCGGGCTCGCTCGGGAGCGTGGTGCGCTATCTTGGCGCGAAGGCTGAGGCTTTGGGTGCCGACATCTTTCCGGGCTTTGCCGGTACAGAAGTGCTTTATGGTGAGAGGGGCGAGGTGCTCGGCATTGCCACAGGCGACATGGGGGTCGCCCGCGACGGGTCGTTGAAGAGCAATTTCGCACGCGGCATCGAGCTTCGCGCGAAATATACGCTCATCGCCGAGGGGGCCCGCGGCTCGCTTGCGAAAGACCTGATCGCGCGCTTCGGTCTTGATCAAAATTGCGAGCCGCAAAAATTTGGTATCGGGCTCAAGGAGCTTTGGCGGATCGATCCGTCGCTGCACCGCCTTGGGCTCGTGCAGCACACATTCGGCTGGCCGCTCGATGACGAGACGGGAGGCGGCTCCTTTCTTTATCACCTGGAGGACGGGCTCGTCTCAGTCGGGTTCGTCGTTCATCTCAACTATGCAAATCCCGCGCTCTCGCCCTTCGACGAGTTCCAGCGTTTCAAGACTCATCCGAAACTCGCGCCTTTGTTCAAAGGCGCAGAGCGGCTTTGTTTTGGCGCGCGCGCCCTGACCGAAGGAGGCTGGCAGTCGGTGCCAAGGCTCGTGTTCCCGGGCGGCGCGCTTATCGGCTGCTCGGCCGGTTTCATGAACGTGCCACGCATCAAGGGAACGCATAATGCGATGCGCTCGGGCATGATGGCGGCCGGACATGCGGCGTCTGCGCTGAAAACGGGGCGCGCCCACGATGAGCTTTCCTCTTACGAGGAGGAGTGGCGCTCCTCGGCAATCGGCCGCGATCTTTACAAGGTGCGCAATGTCAAGCCGCTTTGGACCAAACATGGCACCGTGAAAGGCGTTGCGCTGAGCGGTATCGAGATGTGGCTGAACCAGCTCTTCCGGGCATCGCTCTTCGGCACACTCCCGCACGGCGGGCCGGATTACGCGAGCCTTAAGCCGCTCGCCGAAGCCGCGCCCATCGAGTATCCGAAACCCGACGGCAAGATCATCTTCGACAGACTCTCCTCTGTCTATGTTTCGAATACCAATCATGAGGAAGACCAGCCCTGCCATCTGCGCTTGAAGGATCCTGCAGTGCCGGTTGAGCAAAACTTGCCAAAGTATGGCGAGCCCGCGCGCCTCTATTGTCCGGCCGCCGTCTACGAGGTCGTCTACGAGGATGAGGGGGAAAAGACCGGCCCGCGCTTCGTCATCAACGCCCAGAACTGCGTTCACTGCAAGACCTGCGACATCAAGGATCCGGCGCAGAACATCGACTGGGTCCCGCCCGAAGGGGGCGGGGGTCCGAATTATCCCAATATGTGAATGGCTCAGCCAGCGTGACTTTTGAGGAAATCTGTCCTCGTTACCATTCGAGGACGGTTCACAGAGATTGGCGGAAACCTTCACTTTTCAACGCTGGCTTCGCCTTTTTTCGTAACATGCCATATGACGAAATGATAATGGGGCATTGGCACTCCAGGATGACCCGCGTTGAAATAGAAGCTGGCGTGATCGCTTCTGCCCGCATCGCCAGAGAGATCAAAATGCTTCTTGTCAGTGATATCCTGCACCGGAATCATATAGATTGTTGACACAAGCCGGTCCTTACGGTCGAACGAAAGGAAAGGGCCAGCGGGCAGCGTCTCAGGGATAACATAAAGAATACCGAGCCCCGGGAAAAAATCGGGGAAATTGACCAAGGAACTTACCCTCTTATAGCCCTTTGCCTCTGCTGCTTTGCGGTAATTAAAATGCTTGGCTCCCCTCTTCCAGTGAGCATGATGCTGAAAATGATGCTCTAGGCGCGCGGCATCGGCCGCTGATGTGAGCAGGCCCAAGAGCACCAAAGCGGCTAAGTATCGATTCATGCGACTCTCCACCTTTAAAACGTTTCAGCGTGCGGTGATCTCATCAAGCGGGCTTACTTTCGCAGCCGGATGATATCTTGAAATAGCTGCGTCCGGTCCGCTGGAAGATTGATCCGCCGCTTTGCCAAGAAAAATTCAAACTCCCTCTGATCGAGCCACCGCTCGGCAGGCGGAAATTGCGTCAGGCCGGGAATAGCCGCATTTAGATCAATCTCCCGCCATTTGGGAAGATGCGAGCCGGATTCGAGTTCTGAAAAACGCAGCAAGAACGTGCGGGCGAACAGATCCAACAGGCGATAGCGGCTGCTGCCTTTTGGCCAATTGTAGGCGATCAGAACCGATGGCACGGCTATGGTGTCGTAGACGACGCCTTCCGGGATCAGTTTGGGGTAGTCCCCGTGGGTTAGCTTCGCGGGAACAAAATCTTTTTCTAGGCCTTCCACCGGAGGAATCCCGAGGAAACGAAACGGACCTGCCAATGTATAATCTTGCAGCGCGCTCAATGGTTTGCCGGAGAGCACCAAATCGGCGTCTATTTTCCCTTCTTGAATGGCTCTTATCGCGCCGGTATGCTCAATATTGACGACATTCACATTCAGACCGAGGTGATTGAATATCTCACGGCCAAGGATGTCGCCTGCGCTGTCTTTCACGCCGAGGTTTACGGTTTTTCCGGCTAGTTGTTTCACCTCGCTTATCGACCAGCTTGCGAGAAGATGGAACTCCTCCTTAAACAGCGGAGCGATGTAGACGATGTGCTTGCGAAGATTTTCCTCGCCGATTTCTCCGGATGCCCGGATCAGCAAGGGCAGCGGCAAAATGGCCATGTCGCAATCGGCCAATGTCAGCAAGTCGGCAATATTCTGAATTCCTCCTTTGTCCAGTTTTGGCGCTAAGTTGAGGACAGCGTCGCCATGAGGCCCGGTCTCGAGGCCGCCTGAGATCAGTTCTACAATTTCGTATGCCGCCGCCGCCTCGGCCTCATCTCCGGGCTCTATCATTAAGCTTAGGGTTTTGGAGCTTTCAGGGGGCAAAGCCTTTCTGAGCTGACCGGCTCTCTGCTTCGCATTCGCAGCGGTTTCTGGCCCCGCCGTCTCGCCAAGCGCCTTCGGGATGTGGCGGGGGACGCAAACCGCTATGAGTAAAGCCAAAAATAGAACGGTTTTTTGAATTGATTTCATCCATTCCGCGGAGAAAACCGCATTTGTGCCCGCCCTCCCGAACCAGATGCGGGTTATGGTATCCATCCTCGGTTTAATCGACAAGAGCGCGTTCCCGTTGTGAGCGTTTGAACCTGGCCTTTCAGGTGAAGGGTTCTTGACAAGAGCTGCGAGCCTGCCAGTGCGGTGCGAGTGCATTCCGCTGCGCGCAGGCAAACCAAAACCGGCCGGTGAGGAATTGCACCTCGGCCCCTTTGCGAGGTGCACCAGCGCGAGCTGCGCAATTCAGGCACCCGATGAGCTATTGCCCGAGGCTCAAAGACCGCTATGTTACGGGGATCGCCCCGGCCGGGGCGTGCCAATATAGGGAGATTGGCAATGATAAAGGCTTGTTTGCGGGGCATCCTCGGATGCCTCGCGGTGTCCGGCGCGACCGCGCCGGCTTTCGCCCAGGCGGCGGTTGTCCCGCCCTATCCCGTGCTCCCCGCTCCGCCCGGCTATTATTCTGCAGACCGATTGCCCGAGGGCCGCTCTATGTATCAGTCAATCGATCCGAGCCGGTTTCCCAATCATGTGGACGAGCGCGGTTATCAGAGCGGGATGCCGGAAAACCCGCAATTCTGAACGTGCTGCTTTGATCCGCGGCGGGGAACCTGGCGCGGGTCATCGTCTATGCGCCGAAATCCAGTCCGATGTCGAGCACGGATGCGCTGTGCGTGATCCAGCCGGCTGAGATGAGGTCAACGCCGGTCTCGGCGATGGCGCGCGCGTTCGAGGGCGTTATCCGCCCGGACGCTTCGGTGACGGCCCGGTCCCTGGCTACCGCGACCGCCGCCGTGAGAGTCGCGACGTCCATATTGTCGAGCAGCACGGCATCCGCACCCTCGGCGAGCGCCTCTTCGAGCTGAGCGAGGGTGTCGACCTCAATCTCGATTTTAACGAGGTGCCCTGCGGCCGCCCGCGCCCGCCGCAGCGCCTGCCGGACCCCGCCTGCGATCGCGATGTGGTTGTCTTTGATGAGCATCGCATCGTCGAGGCCAAAGCGGTGATTGGCGCCGCCGCCTGCGCGCACGGCGTATTTCTCGATCGCACGAAGGCCAGGCGTCGTCTTGCGCGTGCAAACGATCTTGGCCTCGGTGCCCTGCACGGCCTCGACAAGGGACGCGGCCGCGCTTGCAACCCCGCTCAAATGGCCAAGGAAATTGAGCGCCGTGCGCTCGGCAGTCAAGATCCCGCGCGCCGGCCCGCTGACCGTCGCGATGAGAGCGCCCGGCGCAAGCCTTGCGCTATCTCCTTTTTTAATTTCGAAGGCAATATCAGGCTCGATCAGCGTGAAGGCGAGCATTGCAAGATCGAGGCCCGCCACAACGCCATGGGCGCGCGCAACCAGAGTAGCTTTTGTTTTCACGCCCGCCGGAATTACGGCATTCGTGGTGAGATCGCCCGCGCGGCCAAGGTCCTCGATGAGCGCCGCGCGAACGAGCGGCTCGAGTATGATGCGCGGCAGGGGCGTGAGGCCGGTCATGCCATTCCCGCTCAGACGGCCGCCTCAACCGCAAGCTCCCGCGCCTCGGCGATGGCCTCGCGGAGCGAAAGTTTCGAGCGGCCCGCGCGAGCGGATCTCTGCGGAAAATCGATCCGCGCGTGAGCGCCGCGGCTTTCCTCCCGCCGCAGGGCGGCGATCACGATCATCAGCGCGACAGCGGCCGGATCGCTCGCCGCGCCACTGCCCAGGGCAAGCGGCAAAAGACCGGACGCTGCAGCCTTGAGATCTTCGCCGTTACGCAATACGCCTGCGGCGCGAGACACGATCCGGCGCACGGAGGCGGGGTCGCTGGCGGGAAGCTCGAATTCTTGGCACTGCGGCTTGGATTCACGCCGTGCCGGGCTGCCTTTAATGCTTTCGGCCACCCAGCGACCGCACACGGCTGCCTCGAGCAGCGAGTTGCTGGCGAGGCGATTGGCGCCGTGGAGGCCCGTTGACGCGCACTCGCCGCAGGCCCAGAGGCCCTCGATGGAGGTCCGGCCCGCAAGGTCAACTTCAATGCCGCCCATGTGATAATGGGCCGCCGGGCGCACCGGGATTGGCTGGGTGGCTGGATCGGTACCCGCCCGATGGCAAAGCGCCGTGATCGCCGGGAAGCGGCGGGCAAAATCGAGATCCGGGACGGACCGCGCATCGAGAAAGACCCGGTGACCCGCCGCCATGTGCCGCCAGATGGCGCGCGCGACGATATCGCGCGGCGCAAGCTCGCCGCTTGGGGTGGAAGCCATAAACCGCTCGCCGCGCTCATCTATCAAAATGGCTCCCTCTCCGCGTACCGTCTCGCTAATGAGCTTAAGCGGAAAGGCATCGCTATCAAGAGCGGTCGGGTGGAACTGAACGAACTCGAGATCGGCCATGAGCACGCCCGCCTTTGCCGCGAGCGCCAGGCCCTGGCCCCAGGACCCCGGGGGATTGGTACTATGGACGAAGAGGCCGCCAGTCCCTCCGGTCGCGATCACTGCCCGCCCTGTTGCGAAGATAGCGAATCCCCGCTCATCCTGCGCGGCGATCCCTCTCAGCCGGTTATCTTCGATGATGAGGCGGCGCGCCGCAAAACCCTCAAAAACGGTGATCGAAGGCGTTTCGCGGATGCGGCAAATCAAAGCGCGCATGATCTCGCGCCCGCTTGCATCCCCGCTCGCATGAATGATGCGGTGGCGCGAGTGTGCGGCCTCCAAGCCAAGGGTGAGGCGGCCTTGGCTATCCCGGTCGAAGGGAACGCCGCGCCGCATCAGATCCTCGATTGCGGACGGCGCGGCGGCAAGAATTGCCCGCGCAACCGCCTTGTCGCAGAGGCCATCGCCCGCCGCGATCGTATCGGCGAGATGCAGGGCGGCATTGTCGTCTGGGCCGAGCGCTGCAGCGATCCCGCCCTGCGCCAGCGGGCTTGAGGCTTCAACCCCAAGCGGCGCCTTGCTCAGGAGAACGACAGGCTCGGGGGCGAGGGAGAGCGCCGCGGTCAAGCCCGCAAGACCGCCTCCGATGATCACGGCTGCGCCCTTGGTGTCGATCACGCTCGTCATTTCACGGCAAGCATGCGCTCGACCGCACGGCGGGCGGGAGCGGCAATCCCGGGATCGATGGTGACCTCGAATTCCATCCTCTCAAGCGCACGGCGGATGTTGCCGAGCGTGATCTTCTTCATATGCGGGCAAAGATTGCAGGGCCGGATGAATTCGAGGTCGGGATGCTGGACGGCGACATTGTCGCTCATCGAGCACTCGGTCAAAAGCACGACGCGCGGCGGCCGCTTCCTGCTCACATAGTCCGACATGGCGGCCGTGGAGCCCGAAAAATCGGCTGCCGCCACGACCTCGGGCGGACATTCGGGATGCGCCAAGATGGTCACGCCTGGATAATTTTCGCGCAGCTCCTGCACATCCCCGGCATTAAACCGCTCGTGCACTTCACAGTGGCCGGCCCAGGCAATGACCTTCACATCTGTTTCGGCCGCAACATTCCGGGCCAAATATTCGTCGGGAAGCATGATGACACGCCCGGCGCCGAGCGATTCGATGACGGCCCTCGCATTGCCCGACGTGCAGCAGATATCGGAGAGGGCTTTGACGGCCGCCGAGGTGTTCACATATGTGACGATCGGAACGCCCGGATAGGTCTCGCGCAAAAGCCGCACATCCTCCGGCCGGATCGAGGAAGCAAGCGAGCATCCGGCGCCAAGGTCCGGAATGAGGACGGTTTTCTCCGGATTGAGGAGCTTCGCCGTCTCGGCCATGAAATGGACGCCCGCGAGCACGATGACATTGGCATCGGCGGCCATGGCTTGGCGGGCAAGCGCAAGGCTGTCGCCAACGAAATCGGCAACGCAATGAAAGATCTCAGGCGTTTGATAATTGTGCGCGAGCACCACCGCATTGCGGACCCGCTTGAGGGTCATGATCGCGTCGATCTCTTGCGCATGCAGAGGCCACTCGACGGCCGGGATCGCATGGCGCACCTTGTCATAGAGCATTTCCGCCCGGGTGTTTTTCGCGCGGCTGATTTCCGGATAGGGCTGCGCCATGGGCTTATACTCCAAATGAGTATTAATTGGACATATGCTGGGGGTGAGCATAAGATTTGTCAAGACCTGGCGATGGGCAATTTGGTCCCGGAGATCGCACGCTGGGTTAGGACCTCCCGCCGGAACCGGAACAGCTTTGCGGGGCGCCCCCCAGTATCGGGCGTGGTTTCGCCCGTTTCCTCAACGAGTTCTTGCTGCTCGATGAGGCGGCGGAAGTTCTGCTTATGAAGGAGGCGGCCTGCGAGCGCCTCGACACAGCGTTGCAATTGCAACAGGGTAAACGTTTCCGGCATCAGCTCGAAGACGACCGGACGGTATTTGATCTTCGCCCTGAGCCTTGCGATACCAGTTGCGAGGATTCGGCGGTGATCGAGGATCATCGGCTGGCCAGTTCCCGGCAGCGGCGCGGCTGGGCGGCCGCCAGGCGCGCGGAGCGCCTCGGCGACAAGCTCCGCCTCATAGAGTAGCTCGTAACGCTGCAGCACGAGTTCTTCATCCCATGCGCGGCCTCCGCCGCCGAAGGTGATGGCTACGCGCTGCGCCCGGCTTTGGCGTTGGCCAACGTTTCGCGCCGCATCGGTCCAGGCTTGGAGCCGGGGAAGAAGCGCGGTCCCGATCACCGGCGGGGTTCCGGCACGATGGTCTTCCCACGGAAAATAGTCATACCAGCTGCGCCAGCTCGCCTCTTCGTCGCCGGTTGCCGGCTGCTCGCGTGTGAGCCCCAAATAGCTGATCGAGATGACGCGCTCGCCGCCGCTGCTGCGATCCCGGTCGGCGAAGGTGTAGAGCTGCTCCACGTAGCCGAGCGGCAGCCGGGTCTGCTGCTCGACCCAAGCGCGCAGCCCCGCCTGAAGCGAGCGGTGCGCGACCTCGAAAGGCCCCGAGGGCAGGGCAGAGCGGTTTTGGATCGTGAGGACGCGCGGATCCCCGCCGGTCACGGCGACGAGCACGGCGGTGAGATCGGCCGCGATCCTGCCCTGGGCAGACGCCGGCGCGGCCAGCGCTTCTTCCTTAGCGACGCCAATTCCTCGTAACGTGGCCATGAGGCGCTGCCGGCAATTTTTACAAATTTTTTCCGAAAGACAAGACTTCAACCTTGAGCGGAGCCGCCCACAGCAGGCTCCGTCAGCGATTAACGCCCGGTCCCCAAGGCTTTTGAATCTTACAAGCTCCGCCGGCAGGCGTCGAATCCACCCCCATAGTAATAATTGAGATAAAATGGCCACAAAAAAGTCAGCGCTAACCCGTGAGCCACGCCGCAGCTTTTGCCTTTCTTCGTCGCGATGAGCGCTTCAGTGGTATCGAGCTGCGGATGAAACAGCGCAAGCAATACACCAACAGAAATGTAGATGGCGGCCGCGGCGCGCCCTACAGTGGAGAACAGGCTCATGAGGCTCCTCCGGGTTATCTCCTTGCTCGCGATCTTTGATGACCGGGCCAAGAAACTGATTGGCCGTGCTGACGGGTGTACCGCCAGAGCTTTTAACGCAACCCCAAACCGTACAGAACGTCATGGATTAGCCGGGGCAAATAGCGGAATTATCCCCAATAGCTTGCAAAATCGCTGGTATTGACCAGAGGAGCGCGGCGAACGCGATAAGGACTACGATGGCTCCGGCGATCTCCTCCCAAATCCACTGCCTGCCCCCGCCATGTGCTAACTCAGGCTTATCTGCCGGAAGCACCGCAGTCCCATGTCTATCGAGGGGATCGGGTGCCCGCTTGGCCGTTGGCGCCTCAGCCTTATTCGTCGATCTCGCATCCAGGGCCGGTGGGTCGGCCAAAAGCCCCTTAAGTCAACTCCTTTCTGCCTTGCCACGGCTTCCAGGCGTTTCTTCTTGCTGAATCTGATAGAGAAATAAAGAGCAACGCTCACCGGTATGCCGAACCAAAAGGTGTAGCGTCCGACGAGTTCCGCCGCGTCGCCAGAGGTGTTTGACGGGTTAGAAAAAGCGGGGATAGAGACGGCCCCTTTACCTGCCTTTTCTTCTGCGCTCCATGTCCGGCTCTTTCTGGAAATCATAGCATATGGGAATATTCCTGCCCAACGGATTGTTGTCCGGTTACCTGGCAGCGGTAAGCTCGCACCCTGTGTTGCCATTGTGACAATGAGCCCGGTTGGGCGCGATCTCGTTTGACGGGCGGGCCGGTAATTGACGTTCCGTCCAGCATTTGCATGGTTTCGCCTTTACATATCTGGCAGCAGCCAATTGCTTAAGTCCCGTGAACAAGACTCAAAAACTCCTCGCGTGTGCGGGGGTCATCGCGCATGACGCCCAGCAGACTGCTCGTCGTCAACGTCGATCCAAGCGTGTTCACGCCGCGCAGCGTCATACAGCTGTGCTCGGCCTCGATGACGACCCCCACGCCCTGCGGCTGAAGGACCTCCTGGATGGCTTCGGCGATCTCGGCGGTCAGCTTTTCCTGAATCTGCAACCGGCGGGCAAATCCGTGCACGACGCGCGCGAGCTTAGAGATGCCAACGACCCGGTTTATGGGTAAGTAGCCGACATGTGCGTGGCCGATGACCGGCAGCATGTGATGCTCGCAAAAAGTAACCAGGCGGATATTCCGCAGCACCACGAGTTCATCGTATCCGCCGACCTCCTCGAAGGTGCGCATGAGATAGCCGCGCGGATCGGCGGTGTAACCTGCGAAGAGCTCGCGGTAGGAGCGCGCCACCCTTGCGGGAGTATCGATCAGCCCCTCGCGGTTCGGATCATCGCCGGCCCACTCGATGAGAACTCTAACGGCGGCTTCGGCATCGGCCTGGGTCGGTTTCGCCATCGCAATCTGTCCCCAAATTTTACCCAAGGTTGCGTTATAACCAAAGCGGCGGCCAGGGGTATATGCGAGTGGCCTAATGCGCCATTGAAGAGGGAACCTTGCGCCGCCTGCAGGAAAGCATCTCGCCCGCGGCTGAGGCCCCGCTAAGGTAGGCGCCATGCGCCGTTGTGAAATCATGTAATGAGCAAGCCTCGCCAGCAAAAAAGATCCGCCCATCCACAGGGGCCGCAAGCGCCGCGCGTGCATCCGCATGACCGGGAACCGCGTAGGAGTACGATCCGCGAGCGAAGGGATCGCGCGCCCAAGCCGTTTCAGTCAGAGGGCGCAAGCGGGTGCGAATGGCGCTGCCAAAGAGATCAGCAAGCTCAGAGGCGGCGAAGTCGAAAAAAGCGCCAGACCCTTGGGTCTCGAGATCAAGAGCGAGCGCGCCGCCGAAAAATCCCTCGATGAGAGGCCTGCCGAAAGGGCGCAAATAATAGCTTCCGGTTGCCGATGTACTGGGATTGCCGATGAGATGGCCCTCGACCGGCAGCAAGCCGGGCTCATCGATTGCCATGAAGACCTTGTCGGCAATTCCGAGTGGTAACACTGACGCGGCCGCGAGCTTATCCTTCAGTTCTGGCACAAACCGGATCTCTTCCAATGTTATGCTGGACGTTGGGACCGTCACGATCACCGCGTCCGCGATCAATCGTCCCTGCGCGGTTTCGATCGCAAGGCGCTTTCCGCGATGGTCAATGCGGGTAACCGCGCAGTTGAACCGGATGGGCAAGCCTGCGGCTTGCGCCGCGATGAGGGCGCCATATCCCTCGGCCACCCGCCAGTTCATGCCAGTATCGGCATAGCGGTTGATGTCCTGGACTGAAATAAATTCAAGCTCAGCACCATTCACATAGCCGCTAATCGCATTGAGCAGGGGGTTGAACCGGCAGGCTGGGTCGAGCAGTTCCGCCGCGCTGCGGTCCTCGTCATCAGGGCCGATCGATTCGAGGCGGGAGTAAAATCGGCGCGAGGCCAAAGCAAACCCGGCCTGGTCATCGGCGCTGAACCCGAGGTCAAAACTCTGTGTGCTCCAGGCGGGAGGGCTTCTGTCGATTGTGAACCCGCTCTCGGCCGCAATTCCTGTCCACGGGTTGCGATCCGCCGAGTGCAACCAGCCGCATCCGAGATCCAGCGGCAACTCATCAAGCTTCGCCGTATAGGCGCGGCCGCCCGCCCTGTTCCGGGCTTCTAGGACAATGAATGAGACGTTGGCGCCCGCAAGGCGCACCGCAGCACCGAGGCCTGCTGCTCCGGCTCCGACGACAACGGCCTCGAAATCTTCCATACCTTCATTACCCGGCGCAAAGCCATCGGGGATCGAAATAGCGGTCGGCCTCGCCATCGTAAGGGAGGCGCGTGATATCCCAGTGCTGGATCAAATGAGCATATGCCTTCCACACCGGCGGCCCGCCGCCAACGAAAACAACGCGGTCTGGATAGCGTTTAATCACCTCCTCCGGTTGCTCGCTCGAACGGATGACGACCAGTTTTCTTTCCGCGCGCGCCCATTCCGGGAAGGAGCCGATTGTCCGCGGCCCGGCAATAAGCACGTGGCCGCGCGTTAAAGCAAAGAATCGCTCAACATCTTCTTTGTAGACGGGATCGTGATAGCCCTCCCAGGGGAGCTGGCCATTGAGCCCAAGCTGCCCCCTTTTCCCGATGGCGCAAATGACCCGGACTTGAACCATGGATCTCTCACCTGCCTGCTCGCCGCTGCGATCCAGTTAAGCCATGCAACCGGTGACTAGGCGGGCGCAAAGGAATGAAATTACCAGGCCGCGCGATTTTGCTCAAAGGGCAGTATCCAGTCTGGCGTGACGGCCGGCCTAAGTGCATTGGCTTAATCTGCGAGGCAATGAGCCCGGCGCTAACGGCACCGGCCGGGGTCCCCAGGTGCCAGGGCTTTCTTCAAAAATGCCCGCGCAGCGCAGATTGCTGAGGTAAAGCTCGTCCATGAGTGCGAGGCTGGATAGAGGAATGTAGACGCCCCAGGCACGCTGGTCGTCATGGAACGAGACCTACCAAGCAAGTGCTTCAATCCCAGTCAGCGAAATGCCCGATTGACCGCCGACCCATCTCCCTCGACGGCGCGACGCGCGCGCTGCTTCTCCTCCTTCCACAAGTGCTGACCGGTAACTTCCCGCTGGCCGGAGTCGAATATGGGGTCGCCGCTTACACGTTCAGACGCGGGGGATCCTCCGCGACGCCGTTGCCGTCGTGAAGGCTCGACGGTCTCCTCGCCCAATGCGTTACGAATCAATCCTAATTCCGAAATCAAATCGTCGACCGGGATCATTCAGGTTTAGTCTCCAGAATTGTCCTCAATTCTTTGATCTTTTCTTCCAACAACGCGATCTGTTCCGGGGTCGTATCCGTCCATGAGCGACCATCGGATGGTTCACCAATTTTGCGACTGCCTGCCTCAAAGTCTGGGAGAAGCCTGCGATATGTCTCCAACTCTCGCTTGCAGAACGCAAGTGCGGGATAGTCATCACTCATAGTTATCTCTGTTTTCGTAGGTCAGCTCATCAGCGTGACGTAAGCGTCAATTACGGTCCTTCCCCGGATGAGCGCAAGGCCAGCTCTACCGGCCAAATGCTCCCAGCTGTCCGGTGAAGACGAGAACTGCCACACCTCATCATCCGGCTTTGTCGGAAGCCGGAATTTAAGGCCATGTTGAAGCAGCGGCACATGGCGGAAGGTGTCCGCCATGTTATAGACGCAAGTTATTGAAAACGAAGCATGTTCTTGTTGACGCTGCGCTTCGGCCCTAGTCTCGGCCCATGTCACAAGATTGTCTACTATATCGGTAGACTATTGGTGGCCATGGTTGGGGGAGGAAAACCAAGGGTGGGAGTCGGTTCGATTCCAGAGTTTGCGCGAGCCAACTCCACCGCCCGGCCCCAAAACATTAGCGCAGCGTATCCTTTTCATTTCGACTCTTCGAATATCAGCAAATAAAATAGGGATTGCCGGGCCTCGCATGCCAGTTTGGCAGCAAGGCGTTTTCGTAAATCGAACTTTTTCGCCCGGGCTTTCTCCCCAGAGGAATTTTACAATCCGGTGCTCAAACCAAATTTAGAAAAAAAGTTAGTGCCCTGGGCGGCGCGGGCCAAAATACCACCCTTGAGACAGAGAATTAGGAGAATTATTAAGTGCCTTGGCACCCGAGAATGGCGTCAAGCGTCCGTATGTTGGCGCAATTTGAAGCGTGGATAAGGATTTCTAAAGAATGCGGCGAATGTAGCAAAGTCGACAGTTTGTACCGCCTATAGGGGCTTCGCTCGCGTAATATGACGCGAATGAGAGGCGCTAAGGGTGGCCATGGCGTCGCGTCGCTGTGGAACCCGGAATTGACTGCCCATCCCGCCGAGGGCTACACTTTGACATTGTTTGAGTGAACATAGTTGTCTGATTTTGGCCTTCTGAATCCCAAAACTATTATAATCGCCTAATTTCAGGGCGCCGATTCGCAAATTGTGGATTGCCGAACAGATGGTTGCGTACTCCCATTTCCATAGCAAGTATTTGGCCTATCGCCTGACGCTTAAAGGATTGGACGAGGAAGCTCTCGCCGCCAGCCTGTCAACAGCGCGGGTCGATATGAAGCCGCATCAGGTCGAAGCGGCCCTCTTTGCGTTGCACTCGCCGTTGCAGCGCGGGGCGATACTTGCCGACGAAGTGGGTCTCGGAAAGACCATTGAGGCCAGCCTTGTAATTGCCCAACGTTGGGCCGAGCGCCGTCGTCGAATCCTTCTCATTGTCCCGGCATCACTTCGCAAGCAATGGAGCCAGGAGCTGTGGGACAAATTCGGCTTGCCAAGTGTCATTCTGGACGCAAAGACAGCGCGTGATGCTGTGAAGGCGGGCATGGCTTGCCCTTTCGAGCGGAGCGGCTCGATCATCATCACCTCATACGAATTCGCCGCCCGGCGCGCTTCCGACATCCGCCTCATCCCATGGGACCTTGTCGTATTTGACGAAGCTCATCGGCTCAGGAACGTCTACAAGAGAACTGGCTCCGCGCGCGCCAAGGAACTGAAGAGTGCGCTTGCCGAGCGCTTCAAAATCCTTCTCACGGCGACCCCGCTTCAGAACAACCTCCTGGAGCTTTTTGGCCTCGTCTCTATAATCGATGAGCGGTATTTTGGCGACGATGTAACTTTCAAGACCATGTATGCTGGCGGTCGCGCCGATTCGGTCGCCATCAATGGTCTTCGCCGCCGGTTAGAGCCGATCTACAAGCGGCATCTGCGGCGTGATGTGCAGGAGGCCGGGCACGTTGCCTTTACCAAGCGCGAGGCCACGACCTTCGATTTCAAGCCGTCCGATCGCGAGACGGAGCTTTACGAAAAAGTCTCAGCCTATCTGCAACGGCCTGACTCGATCGCCTTTGGCCTGCGGCCGAACCAGCTCGTCATAATTCAGGCCCGCAAGATTCTCGGTTCCTCGGTGGCCGCCATCACGGGGTTTCTAGAGCAGGTGCTCGCCCGGCTCCGGGCAAAAAGGATCGTCGACGCTGATGCCCTAGCTGATGTGGGTGATAGCACCGAGATTGCCGAGGAACTAGCCGAAGCAGCAACCCTTGACGGCGACGCAGCAAATGGCGCGTTACCGGCTGACGATGGCGCCACACCGGAGATCGATCCACAAAGACTCACCGCAGAAATCGCCGAACTCGAAGCCTATCTGGCGCTAGCCAAATCGATCGGCCCCAACGCCAAGGGCGAGAAGCTTGTCGCCCGCCTCCCAGAGGTTCTCGATGCTGTGGCTGCGCGCGGTGGCCAGCGAAAGGCGGTGATTTTCACTGAGTCCGTTCGCACCCAGAATTATTTGGCGAACCTCCTTAACCAGAACGGATATCGGGGCCAGGTTGTGCTGCTCAATGGGTCAAATAGTGATCCCGAGAGCGCCGCACTCTATAAGAATTGGCTTGCCAGGAATAAGGGCACCGATGCCGTGTCGGGGGTGAAGTCGGCCGACATGAAGGCGGCCATCGTCGAGGCATTTCGCAGGGACGGCAAGACCATTCTTATCGCGACCGAAAGTGGCGCTGAAGGCATTAACCTTCAATTCTGTTCGCTTGTTGTCAATTTCGATTTGCCGTGGAATCCGCAGCGCGTCGAGCAGCGCATCGGGCGTTGCCATCGCTACGGACAGAAAATCGACGTCACGGTCGTTAACATGCTCAACCTGCGTAACCACGCAGAGCAGAGGGTCTATCAGCTTCTCGATCAAAAGTTCCGTCTCTTTTCTGGTGTTTTCGGCGCCAGCGATGAGGTGCTTGGCGCCATCGAGAGCGGCATCGATTTTGAAAGAAAAGTGGTTGAGGCCGTCCAGCGCGGGCGCAACGACGCTGAGGTCGAGGCAGAATTCAAAGCCCTAGAGGAAAGGCTTCAGGCACAAATCGACGCCGACATGGCGGGCGCCCGCAAGAAGCTATTCGATCACATGGACCGCGATGTCGTGGCGCGGCTCAAGCGCCGCGGCGGAGAACTTGAAGCGACGCTTGATGCCTTTAGCCAAAGGCTTCTCACAGTGGCGCGCGCGGAGTTGCCGGAGGCACGCTTCCACACTCCGAATGGTCCGCGCTTCGATTACGATGGGAAGACTTATACCATTGAATGGCCTCTTGCAGACGAGAAGGGGTGGCAATTCTTCCGGCTAACGGAGGGAACGCTAGCGCACCGGATCGTCACCGGGGCCAAGGCGCGCTCGCTCGAACCAGCTACCTTGCGTTTCGACTACAACGCCTATAGGGCCGCGGGTTTTCCGTGTCTGTCCGACATCGAGAGGTTAAAAGGCAAGGCAGGCTGGCTGAAAGTATCTGTGCTTACGGCTGCGACTGCCAAGGGCGACCGCGAAGCACTTATCATCGCTGGCCTCACCGATGATGGCGAAATTCTCGACTCCGGCCTCGCCGATCGGCTCTTCCTCGTTCCCGCGGCGAACTCGGGTGGCTTACCGGAAGGATTTCCACAAGACCGGATCACTGGGCTAGAGGACGAAGCCCGTGCTCAAAAGCTTGCCGAGGCCGAGGAAGAAAATCGCCGCTGGCTCAACGAAGAGACCGACAAGCTCGATGCCTATGCCGATGACCTGGAAAAGGCGGAGGAAATCCGCATCCGCGAACTCGGCGAAGCGATCAAGGCTGCCAAGCGCGCGCTGCGCGGAAATGCCGGTCTGCCGCTTGACCAGAAAATCGCCGAGCAGCGCCGGATCAAGAAGCTTGAGGAAGAGCGGGACGAGTTGAAGCTTTCGACCTTCCAGCGGCAGAAGGCGATCCGTGCCGAAATGGATGCCCGCCTCGACGAGATGGCGAAATTATTGGAAATCACTCCTTCGCTGACGCCTATCCTCACGATCCGGTGGGAGATGATATCTTAGAACCTAGCCCGATTCGGCAAAGGAAATTGCAATGACACCAAGAGATTTGACGCCGCTCTCGACACCGTCCTTCGAGACATTGCGGCAGACCAATGAGCATGGCGCGGAATTTTGGAGCGCCCGCGATTTGCAAACGCTACTCGGCTATAGCCAATGGCGGCGGTTCGAGGACGCCATCAAGCGTGCGATGGAATCATGCCAACAGTCTGGGAATCCAAAAGAATATCACTTTGCCGGCGCCGGCAAACCGATCACTGGAGGCAAGGGCGCCGTCCAGATAGTCGACGACTACCACCTCTCCCGTTTCGCCTGCTATCTGATCGCTCAGAATGGCGACCCGCGTAAGCCCGAGATCGCGAGCGCGCAGAAATATTTCGCTATTCAGACCCGGCGGCAGGAACTCTCGGACCAATTGGCAGCCGACAAGGAACGGCTCGAATTGCGCAAACAGGCCGCCGAAGAATTCAAGAACTTGTCTGGCGCGGCTCAATATTCTGGGGTCCGAAGTAAGATGTTTGGCGTATTCCATGATGCTGGCTACAAGGGCCTCTATGGCGGGCTTGGCCGCGATGCCATCAAGGCCAAGAAAGGTGTCCCCGAAAAGGACAATCTCATGGACCGGATGAATGCCACGGAACTCGCCGCCAATCAGTTCCGCATGACTCAAACCCGCGACAAGCTCGCGCGCGAGAACATTCGCAGCGAGACCCGCGCCATCGATGCGCACCATCGGGTCGGCAAGGAGGTTCGGGAAGCTATTAAGCGAATTGGCGGTGATCTGCCGGAGACCATCCCTGCCGCCGAGCACATCAAGACGGTGGAAAAGCGATTGAAAGAGGCGGCGCCGAAGTTGGAACTCGACGCGCGCGATGCGACCGGTCTGCTTGGCGATCTGGGTCGCGGCCACGGGGACGATCAATAGGCATGTCGAAGAAAACGCGTCTCGAACTCACCTGGATCGGCAAGGATCAGCGGCCGAAGCTTGAGCCGCGTATCCTCATCGAGGAGCCTGGCCTGTCGTATCACGCGGCGGCGCGGCGCGAGGGGGATATTTTCGATAATATCCTCATCCAGGGCGACAATCTCCTCGCGCTGAAGGCGCTGGAGGCGGATTACGCGGGGAAAGTGAAGTGCATCTATATCGATCCGCCCTACAATACGGGTGGCGATTTTTTCTATTACGAAGATGGCTTGGAGCATTCGCGGTGGCTCTCGATGATGAGAGATCGCCTTGCTCTCATGCACAGCCTGTTGAATGAGAGGGGATCAATATGGATTTCGATCGACGACAACGAATCCCATTATCTCAAAGTCCTTATTGATGAGATTTTCGGCCGCGTAAATTTTGTTGCTACGGTAATTTGGCAGAAAAATTTTGCTCCTAAGAGTACAGCGCGGCATTTGTCCGCAAGTCACGACTATATTCTCGTTTACGTTAAGAACATCGATCTTTGGGAAAGGAATCTACTGCCGCGAGGGGAAGACGCAAATAAAGGATATCGGAACCCTGACGGTGATCCTCGCGGGCCATGGACCTCCGGTGACTTGTCCGCGCGCAATTATTATGGTGCTGGAACTTATCCGATCACCGCCCCAAGCGGTCGTGTGATCCCCGGCCCGCCAAAAGGGATGTATTGGAGATTCTCGAAGGAGAAGTTCTCCGAACTCGATCGCGATAATCGCATCTGGTGGGGCAAGGACAGCGACAACCAACCACGACTGAAGCGTTTCCTTTCAGAGGTCCGAGAGGGTGTCGTTCCTCAGACCATTTGGTTCCACACCGACGTTGGCAATACGCAAGAATCGAAAAAGGAAGTCATCGACCTCGTGCCAGAGGCCAATGAAGTTTTCCAGACGGCAAAGCCGGAACGACTCATCAAACGCATTCTGGAACTTGCCACCAACCCAGGCGATCTTGTCCTCGATTCCTTCGCGGGGTCCGGCACGACCGGCGCCGTCGCCCACAAAATGGGCCGGCGCTGGATCATGGTCGAGCTTGGGGACCATGCCACGACCCACATCGTCCCGCGCTTGAAAAAAGTCATCGGCGGCGAGGACAAGGGCGGCATCACCGAGGCCGTGGGCTGGCAGGGCGGCGGCGGATTCCGCTTCTTTCGCCTTGCCCCGTCGCTCCTCGAAAAAGACCGCTATGGCAACTGGATCATTTCCAAGAAATATAATGCGGCCATGCTCGCCGAGGCCTTATGCAAACTCATGGGCTTCACCTATGCGCCAGCGCAAGACCCCGCTGAATACTGGCGCCACGGCCATTCGAGCGAAACAGACTTCATCTATGTCACGACGCAATCGCTGACCCACGCCGCGCTGAAAAAGCTCTCTGACGAAGTTGGGCCAAAGCGCACGCTGCTTATTTGCTGCAAGGCCTATAATTCCAAGGACGGCGCCTTCGAAAACCTCACGATTCGCAAGATTCCGCTTGCTGTCCTTTCCAAATGCGAATGGGGCCGCGACGATTATTCCTTGCGTGTCGCCAATCTGCCGCGAGCGCCTGAACCGGAAGAGCCCTCACCCCAGCCCGCGCCTGCGCAAAAGCCAAATGGCCGCCGCAAGAAGATCGAGGATGCGCCATCGCTCTTCGACGCCGAGGAGGCGTGACATGCTCGACGCCCCACAGGACGCGCGCCTTCGCAGCCAAATCAAGGCCCGCTTGTCGCTCCGCGCCCCGCAAGCGGATTCCCTCGACATTCTCGCGGACATTCTTTCCCGCATTCCTTTCGAAAAGGGCGCCGATCCTGCCGCCACGCTGGCAGCCATAAAAGAGCGCTACCCCTCGGTGGAGGATTTCGAACGCGAGTTCCCATCGCTCTGCTTTGCGCTTGCAACCGGCGTTGGCAAGACGCGCCTCATGGGAGCGTTTGTCACCTATCTTTTTCTCTCTGGCCGGAGCCGGAATTTCTTCGTTCTGGCACCGAACACGACGATTTACGAAAAGCTGCTCGCCGACTTCACGAAAGGCACCGAGAAGTACGTTTTCAAGGGCATTGCCGAATTCGCCCAAAACGAGCCTCACATTGTGAATGGCGAAAACTGGACGCAGGGGCGTGATCTGTTCGGTGAAGCGTCAGCGGTGCGCATCAATGTGTTCAATGTCGACAAGATCAACAAGGACCAGGGCCGAATCAAGCGCCTGCATGAATATATCGGTGAGAGCTATTTCGATTATCTCGCGAATCTCCCAGATTTGGTCCTGCTCATGGACGAGGCGCACCGCTATCGTGCCAAAGCAGGCATGAAGGCGGTGGCCGAATTGAAGCCGGTTCTCGGTCTTGAACTTACGGCTACGCCAAAAACAGTTGGCTCGAAATCGGTTGCCTTCAAAAATGTCGTGTTCGATTACGGGCTCGGCAATGCCATGGCCGAGGGCTTCGTGAAAGAGCCCGCCGTCGCCACGCGGAAGGATTTCCGGCCCGAATCTGTCACTCCCGAGCAATTGGAGCGGATCAAACTGGAGGACGGCATCCATTGCCATGAAAATACAAAAGCCGAACTCGACATCTACGCCCGCTCGTCCGGCCGTCCGAAGGTTCACCCGTTCATGCTCATCGTGGCCCAGACCATCGAACATGCAGGGGAAATCAGAAAAATCATTGAGGCCGATGACTTTTTCGGCGGGCGCTATAAGGAGCGCGTGATTGAGGTCCATTCTGGCACCAAGGGCGAGGAGACGGACGAAATTACGCAACGCCTTCTGGCGCTCGAAAAGGACGCAAGGACGGAGATTGTCATCCATGTTAACAAGCTGAAAGAAGGGTGGGACGTCCGCAACCTCTATACGATTGTCCCGCTTCGCGCCTCGGCTTCGGACATTCTAACCGAGCAGACATTGGGCCGCGGCCTGCGTCTGCCCTATGGCGTGCGCACCGGGATCGAGGCGGTCGATAGGCTAACCGTCATCGCACATGACCGCTTCCATGAAGTTATTCGAGCGGCGCGCGACCCGAATTCAATTATCGCTATCCGGAAAGTTGTAACAGTCGGCGAGGGCGGCGACATTTCGCCTGAAGGCGCCACCGTCTTGGATACCAGATCAAATATTGAAGCGGCTCTTACCGGACAAGGAGCTGGCTTTGCTGAAAGCAGAGCGGCTTTTGTATTCGACACACCAGAGGAGCGGTCGGCAGCGGGCGTTACCCTCCGTGTAATCCACGAGCACTATGAATCCCAACTTAAGAAGGGGCTTCGTCAGCTCGAAGACCCTGAGATACGTGCTCGCATCGTGGAAGATGTCCAGGCAAAATTGACGCCAGTACAGGGTGTACTCGACGTTGTCGTCCCGCCAGTAGATGTCTCAAAAGTTGTCGAGAAGGTCACGGAAAAAATTGCTGAATTCACGATCGAGATACCGGAAATCGTTGTTCTGCCGAAGCGCGAAGTGACCTTTGGCTTTAATGACTTCGACCTTGAAGGGTTAGACTCAATCGCTAAGCAGCCGGTCAATGACGAAATCCTGATTCAGCGACTGCGCGACGAAAGCCGGACCTTCCTCGCACGGGCCATTGAAGGCGGGAAAGAAGAGCGGCCGGAAAACTATCTCGTGCGCCACCTGATCGATTATCCCCAGATTGACTATGATGCGCAGGCCGACCTCCTCTTCAAACTGGCAGGCCAGATGATTGGGCGCCTTCGTACCTATCTCACCAACGAGGACGGCGTCGAGAACGTTCTTCTAATTCATGGAAAGGATCTGGCTCGCTTCATTTTCGAGCAAATGAAGGCGCATATGTGGGAGACACCAACCGACTATGAGGCGAGGGTTGCCCGTGGCTTTCAGATCCTTAAGCCGCAGTCCTTCAACGTGCCGAATATCGAGGCTGTCCGAGATTTCCGAACCCCCGTCGTGCCGCCGAGTGACACGCGCAAGCACGTCTTCGGTGGCTTCAAGAAATGCTGTTACCCGTACCAGCGCTTTCAGTCGGATCAAGAACGTGAATTCGCGGTTCTTATAGACAGCGCGAACGAGCCTAGCGTCCTCCGGTGGATGAAGCCCGGCGCCGGCCAGTTCCGAATCGAATATGCGAGTGGCCAGGACTACGAGCCGGACTTCGTTGTTGAGACCGCCGCAAACAAGCTCATTGTCGAGATCAAAGGAGCGAATGAACTCGACGATCCGATCGTAAAGGCAAAGGCGAAGGCGGCTTGCACCTGGACCGAACATGCCAACGAGCTCCTCGAAAAAAATAACAAGCCGTGGCTGTATCTCCTCGTGCCGCACGATGCTGTGGCTGCGAGCGCCACGTTAGAGGGCCTGAAGGCGCGCTACTCCCAGACCCCGAGCATTGCAATTCGAAAATGATGGGGCCGTGCGGAACTGTCGGAATTTTTGCTAAATCATGGACAAGGCTGCGGGGCGAGCCATTGGCGCGTAGCCGGTTCCACTGGAACCGGTGACGTAGAACTGAAAAAAGCTAATCGGTTCAATGCCGTACCACTTGGTTCCACTAGTTCCATCGAAACAAAAGACTCCTAAGTTCAATAGGTGGTAGCGAATAGGCACCTTAACCGTTGCCTTACATATTTCCTGGTGAATGTTGAATCTTGGAGTCTTGTGGAACCAATGGGTTCTGATTGAAATTATTAGACTTTTCCCGGTTCCACTAAACGAATCTAGTGGAACCGGCATGGCTCAAGAGTGATCTGGCTATTTCTAGCTATTGCAGCGTGCGGGCCGGGCGGAAAAACCCGCGCTTGGCTGTGAGGTGGTTTGTTTCGGCGCCGAACGCCGCCACTGGCACCTTCAGCTTTTTTGGCCCTTGCCAGCCTAGTGCACGCATCGCGTCTGCTATCCTTTTCGCTGTCTGGGGGGTGGCCTTTGCAGTCTCGATACCAAGCGCCCAGAAAACCGTCTCGCTAGCGATCCGCTCTTCACCTTCCACAAGCGTTCCCTTCAGCGTCTCCAGCGCATCAATCCACGGGTCGGCCAGCGTTCGCGATTTTTGCGCCTTTTCCGCCTCGCAATACATCTCTGGCGAGAGGAACAAGTCTTCATCCGGCGCCGAAATGACGGCCTCGGCAAACAATTGGTCACGGTCGTGCCGCAAGTCCTCCAAGGCTATCCGTCCTACCTTGACCGGCCAAAAGCGGCGATTGCCTGTCGGGTCGAAAAGGTATTCGCTGTTATTGGTGGTTCCAATGAATACGCACCGGCGAGGCTCGTTTGTGGCAAAGCGGGCATACGCAGCCCTTCCCCGGTCTTCCGTCGAGGTTATGAAATTCTTTAGCGACTCGACGTCCGCCTTGCCCATCCCGGCCAATTCGCCGAATTCGACAACCCACCGGCCCTTCAGTGCCTCTTGCTGCGAACGGCCGTCGAGATGCAAAATCCGTTCGTCCGAAAAATATTCAGGGGCACCTGCCAATATCTGACAGACTTGTGATTTTCCGGCGTTCTGAGGCCCCTCAAGCACAAGCACATGGTCAAATTTGCATCCCGGCTGCCTGGCGCGCCGGACCATGGCGCATAAAACCTTGCGTCCGAACGCCCGGTGCAACGGCGTATCGTCGGCGCCCAAGTAACGGCTCAACCATTGGTCAATCCGCGGCTTTCCATCCCAGCAGACCGAGTCCAGGTAGTCGCAAATAGGATCGAAGCGATTGCTCTCGCAAAGACTTTCCGCAGCTTCCCGGATATTTATCGGGCCAAAATCCACGCGATAGCGCTGTAGCAAAAGGTTGCGGAGCGCACGGCATACCGCGTCCGATAGTTCCGGCCCCAAATACTCGGGCAAGTCGCCGTTTACCGTTTTGCGATCCACGAAAACATTATGGCGGAACTGCAATCCCGAGTGGCTGAGTGCGACTAAAGCGTTCGAGTACGAGGGTTTGATGGAGCCGCCCTTAGTCAGATCGAAGCCCCCGGACCGAAGAGCCTCGTTGGCGGCCCTGGGCTCGCGTTCGCCGGCCTCCGGCAGCGAGAGGTTGGTCAAGTCGGCAAGGGCTTTCTTAACCGTTCCTGATCCCTTCTCCCTTTGCCCGTATTTGTCGGCGTTCTCGACTTTCAGTCTGAGCTCATCTTCGGCCCATGGCGGCTCGCAGCGATCGTTCCAATGATCCATTAGCAATTCAAGCGAGGTGTCGACGCTAAGGCCACAATCTCGCGTGAGGTGCGCGGCCACGGCGAAAGTCGTCGTATCGCCCCCCTGGCCTTCGATTGCGATTGGCGCGACGTCCTGAAGATAACGGATCGCTTGATTTTTCGCCGCTTCCGAATCATCGGATGGTTCATCCGGCAACCTTCGGAGTCGAGTTCCCGGCGACCTGAGGAAAGGCTTTAGGACTTCCGGCACCGGGAGAATTTCGCCATCGTTCTCAATTATGTAGGGAACGCCTTTTATGGTGCTGCCCGGCGCGACGACGTAACCACGGTGCGACTTGATATCCAGGCCCGAACCTGGGCCTAATATCTCCGTTGCATTGGCGCAATCGCTCTCGCAACTGTAGTAAAGATGGTAGCCGCCGGTAGGCGTTCGCGTCGTGAGCGTGGTTTTGGCGAGGCAAAGCCTTTCGGCGCTTTCGTCTCCCCGCTTGCCATCGCGGTTGTCGATGTCAACGACGACAAGGCCGCCGCCCGTGCAAGAGCCAATGTTGTAATCGGGATTCTCCGCCCACCATTCCCTTATTTTCGCAGGGTCCGAGGTGGCGCGCTCCGGCCAATTATCAAGAGCGGCAATCTTCGAATTTGGCTTGAGCGGCAGCACGCGGAAGCCGCGCGTGGTCCATTGAAGCGCCGCGCCGAGTTTCGAATTTTTAGGGGATTCGCCGCTTTGCGGAGCTTCCGCGAATCCTTCGAGGCCTTCGTCGCCTAAGGGAGGTAAGGCGGCCGAAAGCACTTGATCTGCTAGGAAATTTGGTTGATTAAAAGCGTGATTTGGTGTAGACATGCTCCTGTTGGTCCTTGGGGTTAAGAGGCGGCAAGACTGTCTCTTCAATCTCTCTTTTCATTGGTTCATTCCTTACACTTCGCTTGCTTCGCTCCGGGTTGCGGTCACAACCCTGGGGTTAAAGTTCAAAGCCGCTCCGGCCCATCCGGGGCGGGTTTTTAATGGTCTTCTTACGTGATGTTCGAGTCGATCTTAGCAGTTATCGTTGAAATTGGAGGCCGATGGAAATCAACGCACAACTTCGCCATCCCAGTGTTCAACTGCGACTGCAGATCCATCCATCACGCTAGCCGCATAACATGCGCTCCAATTTCCCGCGGATATCGCCAAATTGACCGAGCTTGTCCCCTCTTTGGCTCTAACAAAGGACAAAGTGCCATCAGCTAAAATCTTAGCTTCGTCAGCCATAACGTAAATCTCGCCAGATTTAGATAGACTCGTTTTGACGCACCAGTAGCATATACCGTATCGTGCAGCCCCTGAACTCATGACGCCCTCTTTGCTGGGTCTGTTTAATTAGGTGATAGGGATCGGTGATTATGCTGCCGATTGCTCCCAGCGCTGCCGCCACTCTGCCGCCGCTTCGCGGGAAATGAGGCGCCGTCCGGCGACCTTGATGATGCGCGGCCCCTGCCCCTTTTTGAGGAGTTCGTACAAAAACGTGAGGGAGAAGCCGTGCAATTGGCAAAATTCCTTGTACGTGTAAGCGGCTTTTTCAATGTTGTTCATAGGAGTATCTCCTGAATGTTAGATGTATGATGACTTTAGTCATTATTTACTATAGCTCGTAGCTTTCCGAAACGCAAATGCGGCGCCAAGAAACTTTACATGTTATGCGCACGCACAAATCAAATTGCGGCCGAATCGTTAACGTGCCGTACGAAATAAAAAAGGGCGCCGGATGCCCTCCGGCGCCTTTTTGATACCGCACGAGCAACCTTTAGGCGACGGGGCGGAGCGCGACGACATTGAGCGGGGCGCCCTCAAGATAGTTCGCCCAAGCATCCATAAGTTCCCTGCGCTTGGCCAACGCATCGGACCGGCGATAGGCTTGCTCTGCTTTGTCGCCAATCACATGAGCCAACGCGGCTTCCGCAACTTCGCGCTGCGCGTGAGTTTCGTTTCCTGCCCAATCGCGAAACGAAGAGCGAAAGCCATGCGCCGTGCAGTCGGCGTTCATGCGGCGCAGAGTCGCGATTAGCGTCATGTCGGACAGTGGCTTGTTCTTAGAGCCGGGGAAGATCGATGAATCTTCGCCGCGCGCCAATGGCCGAAGCTCCCTCAGAATCGCAACGGCGCGGTCACTGAGCGGGACTCTATGTTCACGCTGAGCTTTCATGCGTGAAGCCGGAACAACCCACAGGCGGGCCTCTAAATCGATTTCGGCCCATGTGGCGCCCCTTACTTCGCCCGAGCGCGCCGCTGTTAGGATCGCGAATTCTAGCGCCTTAGCGCCCATGGCTGCTTGCTCGCGCAACCGGACCATAAATGCCGGAAGGTCTTTATAGGCCATCGCCGCATGGTGCTCTTGGCCGCTCGCACGCTTGGCGAGCAAGTGCTTGAGGTTGCCAGCCCAAGCGGCGGGATTCTCGCCCGAACGATGGCCGGCGGCCTTGGCCGCGTCGAGCACCGCTTCGATGCGCCCGCGCAGCCTTGAGGCGGTTTCGGGCTTTTCAAGCCAAATGGGCCGCAACACTTTGAGCACGTCATTTGTTCCAATCTTATCGAGCGGCAAACCATGCAAGGGAGCGGCATACTTTTCGAGCGTCATGCGCCATTGCGCCCGGTGCTTCTGATTGGCCCAGCCATGCTCTTTCGCTGCCAGAAACTGTCGCAGATATTCGCCAAATGAGGGCATGGCCTTGGTGATTGCGGCTTGCCGCTTGTGGTCAAGCGGATCGATACCCTGCCTCAACAGGGCATTAGCTTTGTCCGCTGCGGCCCTGGCCTCAGCGAGCGACACGTCGAGCGGCGAGCCCAGCCCCATGTCGCGCTGCTTGCCGTTCCGCTGATACCGGAAAATCCAGCGCTTCCGCCCGCTGCCATCGATTGCAAGATAAAGCCGGTTGCCATCGCTATGCAAGCCGGGCTTCGCCAAAGCCGCCACTTCCCTTGCGCTGAGTTTCTTGCGCGGTCTCATGCCCAAATTCTTTCCGTCCAATTGATTGGCCCTAGTGTAGGCCCTAGTTATTGACGCGGAAGCTGGCGGTGTCAAGTGCACAGTGACGGAATGTTACAGAAATCACCAAATTGATTTCAATTGGAAACGCGAAGCTTGGCGAAGGCGTGTGGAGTTACGCGGAACGTCAGGTGGCGGAAGGGGTGGGATTCGAACCCACGGCGGGCTTGCACCCGCGGCGGTTTTCAAGACCGCTGCCTTAAACCACTCGGCCACCCTTCCAATGAACTGAAATCGAAACAGTTTCTGAACGCCTGCGACCGGCCTTTGCTATCGCTTTGGGCCGGTTTGCTAGCCAACTCTTATGTCCTTACTGGGTCTGTCCGGCTCGCGGTGTCAAGCTTCGCGGCGCTCTCGCGTACTCCTGGCAGCAGCTGGCTGTAAAGGTCAAGCATGATTCCTGCCGTCGAATGCCCGAGGCGATCTTGACGCAGCGTCGCCAGGAACCCCGTTGGCAAGAAGACGACTTGAATGACGAGGCCGCACAAGTCACGGGGAGCCGACGCGGGGCAGCCCTGGCCTTCCGGAGATGCGGATAAACTCAAGGATCAAGCTTAGGAATTGATTTATTATTTCGATGATGTCTGGTCCCTCGCCGGCGGCGGCCGAGTGCCTCATCCCGCGGGAGGCGTGTTTGAGCACTTAAGATATTTCCCGATGCTGGTTCGCCGAGCTAAGCGGCCGGCATCGGGTTCGAGTCTTTACTACTTGTTTTTTCGGGTGGCTGGAGGGATGGCGTGGTTTGCGACGGCACACTGCAGGCTGCCAATGGCAAAGCCGTCGCTAAACCCAAAGCGGCGAAGAGCACAGCTACTAAGCGGCGCATCATAGATACCTCCGTGATCGACGTCACTGAATGAGCCGAGGTGGTTCATTCAGTTATTAGACATTGTCTCATTTAGAAAGGCGTCAAGGCTGCGCCATCCGGCTTGGCCATTAACGCGAAAAGCCCCATTAATTTGACCGTCTCGGCGCGGCCAGCCATCCAGTCATATTTCCGGCCGGGCCGTGCCCTCATCCCCGCCGGATCGGGCCAGCGAAGTAACGGAACCAGGTGTAAAAGTCGTCTAAAATTGCACCGGCTGCCTCAGGCCAAGCAATTATGGCGCCGATTGCGATTGCAATCACGATAGGGAACACTGCGAACAGCATCGTTCTAGTTCTCAAGAGCTTCCCGCCAAGTAATGGGTGGATGGCGGTTGCCGTAGACGCGCCGGGGCGTCTTGGCGCGCTGGCATCCGCCGATTGAAGCGAAGCGCCTTGCCCTGACCTGGGATTGCGTGCCATGATGCAAGAACGGTGAGGAGGAACAGTGCCCCGCAAGGTTGACCCGTCTGAACTGAGCGCCCTATCGCGTCAAATTTTGTTACGGATGAGCGGCCCGCCCATCAATCTTGACGATCTGTGGGTGGTTCCGGCGTCTGAGTGCGAGGACTTGCTGCGGGAAGTCTTTGGCAAATACGGTCTCGAAACTGTTCCAGTGCCCGAAGCGGCAAGCTCACATCCAGCGACCGGTCAACCGAGACGATCGTTAGGACAGCTATTTGCGTCTCTTCGATCAAGTGTATATCGATGGCTAAGGCCTCGAAGTCAATCTTCAGATGGTGAGCCATGACACGGTCTCCTGATTGCTTCCGGCGGCGGCAATCCGCCTCGGCAAACCCCGGATTGGAGTTCTAGTGCTGGACGCGGAAAAATGGCTTCAGCTCCGGCATTTACTCTGAGCCGCCAGGCAAGTGAGCACTGCCGCAAATCCTGCCAGCCGGTCCCGGCTTCCTTCATGTGTTCAACCGGGATCCCTAAACGTCATAGTAGAGAAAAAACTCGTACGGATGGGGACGCAAACGAATTTCGTTGAGTTCGTGCGATCTCTTGTAGCTGAGGTGGGCCTCCACCACGTCCTTTGTGAACACGTCTCCCGCGAGAAGAAATTGATGATCTTCCGCGAGAGCGTCTAGAGCTTCCTCGAGCGAGGCAGGGGCCGAGGGAACCTTGGCACGCTCCTGGGGCGGAAGATCGTAAAGATTCTTGTCGATCGGCTCTCCAGCATCGATACGCTTGTCGATCCCGTCGAGGCCGGCCATCAGCATTGCCGCAAATGCAAGATAGGGATTGCAAGAGGGATCCGGGCAACGGAATTCCACCCGCTTCGCCTTTGGATCTGGCGAGTACATCGGGATGCGGCACGCGGCCGAACGATTGCGTTGCGAGTAGCCCAGGTTGACCGGCGCCTCAAACCCGGGCACCAGCCGGCGATACGAATTTACGGTTGGCGCACAGATTGCCAGCAGCGCTGGCGCGTGCCGCAACAGCCCGCCGATATAGTACCGCATCAGCTCGCTCGAACCGGCATACCCGTCGCCAGCGAAAATTGGCGTGGCATCCTGCCATATGCTTTGATGCACGTGCATGCCTGACCCATTATCGCCGAATAGGGGTTTCGGCATGAAGGTAGCGGTCATGCCGCGGTGGCGCGCGACGTTCTTCACTACATATTTGTAGATCATCACATTGTCGGCCATCCGCGTGAGCGCCGCAAATCGCATATCAATCTCGCCTTGGCCGCCGGTCGCGACCTCGTGATGGTGCGCCTCAACCGCGACGCCGATGCCCTCCAATGCAGTGACCATGGCAGTGCGCACGTCCTGCAGGGTATCAGCGGGCGGTACAGGAAAGTAGCCTTCTTTCGGGCGCAGCTTGTGCCCAAGGCCTGTTCCGCCTCTCGCCTTCCAGTTCGCTTCCGTGGCATCGATTTCGTAATAGCCATAATTCGTACCTTGGTCATAGTGCACTTCATTGAACACAAAGAACTCGAGCTCGGGACCGAAATAGGCGGCATCGCCGATCCGCGTGCTTCGCAGATAGGCCTCGGCCTTTTGGGCGATGTAACGCGGATCCCGGCTGTAATGCTGTCCGGTGACCGGGTCGGCAATGTTGCAGATCAGGACCAGAGTCGGTGCCTCGGCGAAGGGGTCGCGAAACGCCGTTGCCGGATCGGGAATGACGAGCATGTCGCTTTCCTGGATCTCCTGGAATCCGCGAATCGACGAACCATCAAAGCCGACGCCCTCCGTGAAGCTGCGGGCATCGAAGGCGCGCGGCGGCACGGAAAAGTGCTGCCACAGACCAGGAACATCCGTGAAGCGAAGATCGACCATTTCGATCTTGTCGTCGCTTATGACCTTGAAGATGTCGCCGGGAGTCTTGCAGTCGTAAGACATTGGCTGTCCCCTTTCCGTCAAATCCTAAGGCAGTTCCCAAATGGGCTCCGCTACTCCGGAGCGTGGAGCGGCCGGGTCGCTTTAGATCCGCAGACATTCGGCTCGATCGTCGCGCGCGCCATCCAGCAAAAACCAGCGGGCGCGAGCCGGGCGCAGACTCTTTCAGGGCCAGCCGGCCGGGGCCGTCAGCGGAATTTTGAAATAGCGCCGGCCATCCGCCTCGGCAGCCGGCAATTCGCCGCCGCGGATATTTGTTTGAAGCGAGGGGAAAAAGAGCCGCGGCGTGGCTAAGGTCTTGTCTTTTGCCGTGCGCATAGCCGCAAAATCATCCTCGCTAATCCCATCGCGAACGTGGATGTTCTCCGCGCGTTCCTTGGCGACAGTAGTCTCGCATTCGTGCGCGCGGCCGCCCGGAGCATAATCGTGGCACATAAAAAGGCGGGTCCTGGGCGGCAGCTCTAGGATGCGCCGGATCGACCGGTACATTGCCCGCGCATCCCCGCCGGGAAAATCGCACCGCGCCGTGCCGTAATCAGCCATAAAGATCGTGTCGCCAACAAAGGCGGCATCCTCCACAATATACGTCATATCGGCTGGCGTGTGGCCTGGGGTGACGATCGCCTTGGCTTCGAGCGAGCCAATCCGGAACGTCTCGCCGTCCTCGAAAAGATGATCGAAACCATAACCCGGCTCAACACGGCACTCCGCGCCAAAAAAGGAAGGCAAATCCCTTTGGACGATCTTGACCTTGGAGCCGATCGCGGCTGGGGCACCGAGCTTCTTTTTTAAATAAGCGCCCGCGGATAGATGATCCGCGTGGACATGCGTCTCCAGAAGAAGGATGATTTCGAGCCCCTCTGCTGCGACAGTATTGAGAATGGCGTCTGCGGACTGGGTCGCAATCCGGCCGGAGGCCGGATCATAGTCGAGCACCGGATCAATGATTGCCGCAGCCTTCGTCGCCGGGTCTGCGGCAATGTAGCTGAAGGTCTCGGTGGCTTTATCGAGGAAGGGAAAAATTTGCGCGGGCATGCTCCTTGCCTCGGGTCGTGACAGACTTCATCTAGTGTGGGCTGGGAGAAGATCAATTAACATTGCACGCGCGCCTTTGCGGTACTTTTGTCCCGGAGAGCCTTTCCTTTAAGCCCAAGCGATACAAGTATTAGGAGCTCCGGCGCAAGCCGTCTTGGTCACGCTTGGAACCTGCGCCGTATGACCGGGGCGGGCACCGGAGTTCGTTACCCGAAGTCAGCCGCTTCGCCACGCGAGGCCGTGTCATGAGCCAGAACCGGCAGCTTCTGATCACGCTTGCGATCCTGGCGGCAATCATCTTTGCCGCCTCGGGCCGTGCTTATGCCGAGGATGCGGCCAAGGTCATCGAGCTGCCAGGAGATAGCGCCTACCCGGAAAGCATCGCGGCATCGCCGGACGGGACGCTCTACGTCAGCAGTCTTGCCTCAGGCGGCATCATACGGATCCAGCCCGGCGCTGCGAATGCCGAGGTCTGGATCCGCGTCTCCATCTTGGGCGATCTTGCGGTGATCGAAACGATTAAGGCCGGGCTAGGCCGGGCCTACTTCCGCCGTCAAGGTTGGCGAGACCGCCTGGGTCACGGAAGGTCAGCTCCCTCACTTGTTCGATCCAGCCGCGAACGGCCCGCCGCGACTGCCGTTTCGCATCATCGGCGTTCCGCTCGGTCCGTGAGAGTGTCGCGGGCCGCTTCATAATGAGGGACGACAGCAATGCTGCAACGACCCGCCGCTCAGGGCTGCCCAGCAATCTTCATCGCCAGCATCTTCGCCATAGCTCTCGATCTCTCTGGCATAACACCGCCCTTGGGCGAGAAAGCAACTGCCGGCCCATCCCCTGCCTGCCCCGGAGATAATGGAGGACTTACTCTCCCAAACGGCTTTTGCGCAACGATTATTGCCGATGGCATCGGGCATGTCCGGCAGCTTGCCGCCGCGGCGGACGGAACGGTTTACGTGAATACCTGGAGCGGGCCTTATTATAAGGAGGACAAGCCGCCGCCGGACGGATTTTTGGTCGCGCTCAAAGATACGAAAGGTGACGGGCACGCCGGCCTCGTGCAGCGCTTCGGTCAAACCTTTGCCGAGGGCGGGCATGGCGGGACCGGAATTGGGCTTTACAATGGCGCACTTTATGCCGAGATAAACGACCGCATTGTCCGCTACCGGCTGAAGGAGGGCGAAACCGTTCCGGAAGGGGAGCCTGAGACGATCGTCTCCGGCCTTCCCTTGACCGGCGATCACCCGATGCACCCCTTCATAATTGACAGAGACGGCAATTTGTTTGTCGACCTTGGCTCGGCGAGCAACTCTTGCCAGGTGCAGAACCGCATGCCTCATTCGCCGGGGCGCAATCCCTGCACCGAGCTTGAGACGCGGGGTGGTATCTGGCGCTACGATGCGAACAAGACGAATCAGCGATTTTCGCCCAGGGAGCGCTACGCCACTGGTCTGCGCAATGGCGAGGGATTCGACTTTGACGAAGAAGGACGGCTGTTTATCACCCAGCACGGCCGCGATCAGCTATACGAGAATTTTCCCGAGCTCTACACCGCCAAGCAAGGCCAAGAGCAGCCCGCGGAGGAGGTGGTGCTCCTTGAAGAGGGCGCCGACTATGGCTGGCCGGAATGCTACTACGACAAAGAGCAACACAGGCTCGTCCTCGCGCCGGAATATGGCGGCGACGGCGGCAAGAAAGTAGGCATTTGCGCGCAGAAAAAACCGCCGGTTGCCGCCTTTCCGGCTCACTGGGCGCCGAACGATCTCAAGATCTACAAGGGCACGCAGTTTCCCAAAGCCTATCGCGGCGGCGCTTTTATCGCCTTTCATGGCTCCTGGAATCGCGCCCCCGGGCCGCAGGGGGGTTATAACGTGGTCTTCCAGCCGCTTGCCGGTGGGAAGCCCGCGGGTGATTTCATCATCTTCGCTGACGGCTTTGCCGGGCGCTTAAAGGAGCCAGGCAGGGCCCCACACCGGCCCTCCGGTCTTGCGATAGGTCCCGACGGCGCGCTCTATGTCTCGGACGACGTAAAGGGCCGCATCTGGCGCATTACCTTTAATGGGGATCCGAATAGTACCGGTTTGCAAGCCGCGCCGCCTGCTGAATCGGGCGAGGCGGCAGTCTCGCCGCCCGCGGGTCCGCCTGAAGGCATTCATCAAGAGGCTGCCACGGCGGCGAGGGGCCTGCCGGTGCCGCCCGGCTCAACGCCGCAGGAGGTTGCTCTCGGCCAGCGCGTCTTTAACGGCGAGGCGGGCGGCGCAACATGCGGCGGATGCCACGGCGCGGATGCTGCCGGGACCCCTATCGGGCCGGATCTCACAACCGGCAAGTGGGAGTGGGGCGACGGCAGCCTTCAGAGTATCGTGAAGACAATCGAGAACGGCGTGCCGCAACCCAAGGAGCATCCGGGGGCAATGCCGCCGATGGGAGGCGTGAGCCTCTCCGAGAGAGAGCTCAAAGCGGTTGCGGCCTATGTTTGGGCCGTGGGCCATCAGCGGCCGCGATGACCCCGGCCGGATCCTTGCGCGCGGTCTAGTCTCATCGAGGGGAGCGCACTGCGCGTGCCGGTTTCCCCAGAAGTATTGCTCCGCCGTCTGGCCAAGGTGCCAGCAATTGCGTTGCGAGCGGGCCCGCGCTTACTTGCCCGGGCGGCGCTTTTTGGGCAAAGTCGCGCCCTGGCTTACCCGCAGGGGAGCTTCGCTCGCGTGAACATCTTGCGGCTCGTGCTGCTGGGTCTTGCCGCCTTATGCTGGATTGCAGCAGGCTCCGGCTTTCTGCAGCAAAGAACGCGCTTGCAGGATTCGCTCTGGCGCCCCGCAGCTCTCGCCGGCAAGCCTTGGCCGCTTTCCAATCACCAACTCGCAGTGGCGGGCCGGGACATCGAGGAAAAGCTAAAAAGCGCTCCAGAATATGTTTCCCTTTTCACGCGGCTCCAATCGGCGTTTCCGCCGGAATATGGAATCTTTCTCGCGGGATTTGCTCATCGTTCGGCAGCTGGCGGCGAAACCGGCGGCGTAGATTTATTGGCTTCGCAGGCGATGCGCGCTCTGCGCTTCTCGCGCGGCGTGCTAGCCGCCAAGGCTGGACCGGCGGCCCTCGAGCATGTTTTCGAGCTGCAGCTTGCAGTCATGCGCGCGCTCGCGGCGTTTGACCCTCATCTTTGCGCCCATTTTCTTTTTGGCGCCGAGGGGATCCGCTTTCTCGACTTCGCCGCCAGCCACCGCGCTCTCATCGCTGAGTTCGCCATTGCTGGAATCGAAGCGATCGAAGATGGGCAGCGCAGGCAGATTGCGCGCGAGGCGCCAACCGCCGCAGATTTCGGCGCCCTTGAGGAAGCTTTACGCGCGAAAGGTCTGAGCACAGCTGAAATCGACGCAGTTCTCGATGCGAAGACAAGCAGCCCCGCAATTGACGATGGCAGAATGTGCGAGGCGGGGCAGGTTTATCTCGAGACTCTGGCCGCCATCCCGCAAGAGCAGCGGCTGCGCATATATAGCTTTGCCGCCGGGTTGATGGCGCGTTCCTGAGATTTCCGTTCGCGCCGCCCGCGCATAGAGGCCGTAAGCCTGGCAGGCTACGAAATGCAAGCGGCGGGCTGACAATTGCCAGCAGCTTGCGGCCCGCGGCTTCGCGGAGGCGGTCTTTTCGATGTTCCCCATTCCGGCGAGCCGGGCCACTTGTGCTGGTTTGTGCGAAGCGGCGCCAGCCATGGCTTTGGGCGGGGCTCGCGTTCTGGAAAACGGCAGTTGGCGGAGACGGAGGGATTCGAACCCTCGATAGGGCTTTACAACCCTATAACGGTTTAGCAAACCGCCGCCTTCAGCCTCTCGGCCACGTCTCCTATGCCGCGCCTGCCGGCAAGATAGCGAGGTATGCCCGACGGCCTGCGGTCTGGCAAGACCTGCCGGGCGTTGCCCAGAGGCCACAGGGCTCGAGAAACACGGGCAGGGCCACCTGCAAACTTTCCATCCGCCGCGCTCCTGGCTAATCTCATAAGCTGGAATCGACGGGAATCATGCCGCAGCACCAGCATTGCGGTTGCCGTTTTTGATCCTAATATGGGCCTGGGGTCTAAGATCGTGCGGGTTTTGGTGATCCGGCTTTCTGAACGAGCGCGCTTGCGCCGTGCCCCGGCTGCCCGCCGGGGGATGTCCGCTTGTCTCATGCTCCGGCTCAAACCCGCCGCTCTCCTCGCCGCACTTTCCGCTCTTCCCGCCCCGGCCTTCCCGGCCGAGCTTCCCCCGGCGCAGGCGGCGCCGATCGAATATGTGCGCATCTGCGACGCCTATGGCGCGGGGTTCTTTTATATCCCTGGCACCGACACCTGCCTGCGGGTGGG
>Ga0209062_1000634_pt1 | contig 93573 bp, 68 predicted proteins | sample Coa_R2_2_FD_187158 | JGI IMG/M metagenome (GOLD analysis project Ga0209062, IMG submission 187158) | Surface soil microbial communities from Centralia Pennsylvania, which are recovering from an underground coalmine fire - Coalmine... | ecosystem: Environmental > Terrestrial > Soil > Unclassified...
GAAAACTACCTGGCCACCTTGCACTTCGCCCTTGCACTGATCACGTACCGAGCTACCAGGTTAACCGGATAGGCTCTAAGCAGATGGCTGCAGTTACGTGTGAGTTTTCAACGAGCCGCGACCGCAAGGGAGCGGGGTGCGTTAACCGCTCCCTTGCGGTCGCGGCTCGTTGAAAAACCTTACAAACTACCCTGGCCCGATGCTTAGGGGTTAGCCACGGGATTGGTTCATATTATATTACGAACAATAATATATAAATATGTCGTCCTGCAAGATTGGGAAGCAGATGGCACCAACCACCAGTGTGTTGCAAGCGTCTTGTATGGCCAATCAGCCGTAACGAATGCGGAGCCAACGCCGTCCTGCCAGCCAACCGATGCTCCGCTTAACCACCCAGCACATCCCTCGGTTTCCGTTGGTTTCCGGTTTCGAGCCTTTTTCCTGTTTCGGCCGGTGTCGTCTGGTGTCGTGTTTTCGAGCCGTTTTTCTTCTGGTTTCCGCTATTGTCCGCCGGTGTCGTGTTTTCGAGGGTTTTTCCCCGCGGTCTAAGCAGATGGCCGCAGTTACGTGTGAGTTTTCAACGAGCTGCGATCGCAAGGGAGCGGGGTGCGTTAACCGCTCCCTTGCGAGAGATGAGAACACGGCCTGCCGGGTTCTCATCTACTCCAGCGACGCGGCTCGTTCAGCAACGTGACACTTCCAGCGGGTTCATGTATCAGGGCTTCGCTGGCCTTCGGCAGCGCTTCACCCTGAGCTAACATCTTGCGCCCCTGTCGGCCTGCCGGAGTTGAAAACAACAGAACATCACATAACCCTTGAAACGACTGTTGCTGTCACGGCTCGTTCAGAATGCGACAATCTCATCGGGTTCCCGCATGAGAGGCAAGCGCAATCAAGCTCCACTCTCAAGCTAACGTTGCCTGCGCACCTGCGGTAATTTCGTACCATCTTTAACCGTATACAAAATTTCAATTTATTCCAAGGCGAGTTCCGAACATCTTTCCAGTACATGAAGCCGCTGGAGTGTCACATTGCTTAACGAGCCGCGACCGCAAGGGAGCGGGGATCGCTGCTCGCTCCCTTGCGAGAGATGAGAACACGACTTGCTGGGTTCTCATCTACCCCAGCGACGCGGCTCGTTCAATGCGGCAGGCTCATCGGATTCCTGTACAAGAACTTTGGCGGTCAGTGCTCGGGTTGGCTGGAGGACCGGAGCGTACCGAGTTTTTGAGTAGCCTTCCGCTCATACTGTCGGGATAATCAGCGTTCAGCACGCTCATTCCTATACCAGTGCGATGGTCGCCCCAATGACGACGCCCGCGACCCTGATTGTCCGCCACGTTCCCAACAGCGATCCGCCGCAGTTCACGGTCGAGCGGTTTGGCGACGGCAAGGCCGCGCCGCCGGTCGTTGTCGCTCCGCCGAACAGCGTTTCCGTTGCGGGGCGGCCGAACGCCAAGCTCATGGACGAAGTGCGCTGGTATCTGGAGACGTTTCTCGACTATCCCTTTCACCCGGATACCGACCAGGCCGAACACGCACGTCAGGCGCTCGAAATCTGGGGGAAGCAGACATTCACTACTCTGTTCGCGGACACTCACGCCCGGCGATCTTACGACAAGGCCGTTGAAGGCGGCTTCGCCAACCTGACGGTGCGAATTGTCAGTGATAGCCCCACCATTCTCGGCTGGCCGTGGGAAGCGCTGCACGATCCCGAACCCGGCGGCGGACGGCTCGCCCATCACTGCGCCATTGAACGGCGAATTGATGCGGGCCGCGACCCGGTTTCGCTGCGCGCATTGCCCACCGATCGCGTCAATGTGCTCCTCGTCATCGCTCGGCCACTGGAAGGAGACGTGCGGTATCGGTCGATATCACGGTCGCTCGTGGAACTCGCTGCGGGACACACGTTTCCCATTTCGGTGGATGTGCTCCGCCCGCCCACGTTCGACCAGCTACGCGACCACCTCAAGAAACACCCCAACCACTACCACATCTTGCACTTTGACGGACACGGGGCGTATCGCCCCAATGCCCCCATTCCAGGCAGCGGGAATATCCTGATGCGGGCCACGGACGCCCAGCTTCTGTTCGAGAAGGCCGACGGCAGCAAAGACCCGATTGAAGCCTCGACGCTCAGCGCTTTGCTCCGCGAACGCGCGGTGCCGACGGTGGTGCTGAACGCGTGCCGGTCGGCCGCGATCGACGAACGAGCCGCTGATCCGTTTGCGTCCGTGGCAGCGGCTCTGCTGAAGGCGGGAATGCGAAGCGTGGTGGCGATGGCTTACGCACTCTACGTCAGCGGAGCGCAGCAGTTCCTCCCCGCGTTCTATCGCACGCTGTTTGAGTCTGGCAATCTGGCGAGTGCAGTTCGGGCCGGTCGGCAAATGATGCTGCGGTATCCGGATCGCGTCTGTGCGCGCGGAACGTTCCCTCTGGAGGACTGGCTGGTTCCGGTCGTGTATCAGCAAGCGGAGCCGCTCGATTTCTCGTTCGTCACCAGGAAGGCAAGCGGCACCCAGCCCGCGACCCAGAAGAGCCAGCTACCGGAGGAAGCACGGGATGACCGGAACCCGTACGGGTTCGTCGGGCGGGATGGGGCGGTGTTGGCGTTGGAACGGGCGATGCACCGGCCGCCAGCCGGCATTCTGATTACGGGGCTGGGCGGCGTGGGGAAAACGACACTGGCTCGCGGGTTCCTCAAGTGGCTGGAACAGACCAACGGTTTGGGTGCTGGGGCGCTCTGGTTCGATTTCCGCGAAGTTCGCTCGGCCGAGTACGTCCTGAACCGGCTGGGCGAAGCATTCGGGCAGGCCGATTTCGCCACTCACGGCATTCCGGAGAAGCTCGACTTCCTGGCTGCGGCGTGCAAGCAGTTGCCTGTGCGGATTGTGTGGGACAACTTCGAGTCGGCGAAGGGCATTCCGGGGACAAACCGGGCGGGGAATCTCTCGGATGCCGACGCCAACATCCTGAAGGACCTGCTGGCACGGTTGCGCGGTGGGGCAACAAAGGTGTTCATCACCAGCCGGTCGGCGGAGGATTGGCTCGGGCAAACCAACATCGGCAAGCCGGTTGCGCTGGGTGGGTTGGACGGCGAGGAACGCTGGGAATTCGCCAATACGGTCGTTCGCGACCTGGGATTGAAGCTCGACCGCAAGGACACCGCAATCTCGAAGTTGATGGACCTCCTGCGCGGTCACCCGCTGGCAATGCGGGTGGTGCTCTCGAAACTGGCGAACCAGTCCGCGGTTCAACTCTCCGCAGCGCTGGGAGCAAACTTCTCGGCACTTCTGCCCAGCGCAAAGAACGACGAAGAAGCGATGCTTTTCGCCACCCTTCGGTTCGCCACTGATGCTCTGCCGAAGGAATGGCAGCCGTTGCTGATTCCCATCGGGTTGCACGAAAGCTATCTCGATGCCGATTACTTGGAAAGGATGGCCGAGCAGGTCGATACGAACTTGACGCGACCGGCGATTAACGACTGTTTGATCGCGATGGGCAACGCCGGTCTAGTCCGCGATGTGGGGCAAGCGATCTATGAGCTACACCCGCTGCTGACGAGCTATCTGCGATCCGTGCACGAATCGCTCGCCCCGGAAGTGCGCGACGGCTGGGCGCGCGCATTCACCGATGTGATGGGCCGTTTGGCAGATGATCTGGCTCCGCGACCCCTGCATGAGCAGCGGTTTAGCTTCCTGGTGCATGAGGCGAACTTCCATACGGCGCGGTCCAATGCCGAACGCCTGGGAATGAATACAGATTACGCTGCCCTCACGCAATCACTGGCCTCGTTCGCGCAGAATACGCGCAACTTCCCGGCGGCTGAAGTCCTCTTCGATCAGTTGCAAGCTCAATCTGCTCGGGTGGGTGACGAAAAGGTGCAAGCGGGTGCCCTCCACCAGTTGGGGATGGTCGCCGAGGAGCGTCGTGACTTTGAAGCGGCGGAGAAGTGGTATCGCAAGTCGCTGGAGATCAATGAGCGTCTGGGCAACGAGCATGGGGCCGCCATCACCTACCACCAGTTGGGGATGGTCGCCGAGGAGCGTCGTGACTTTGAAGCGGCGGAGAAGTGGTATCGCAAGTCGCTGGAGATCAAGGAGCGTCTGGGCGATGAGCACGGGGCCGCCAGCACCTACCACCAGTCGGGGAGGGTCGCCCAGGAGCGTCGTGACTTTGAAGCGGCGGAGAAGTGGTATCGCAAGTCGCTGGAGATCAATGAGCGTCTGGGCAACGAGCATGGGGCCGCCAGCACCTACCACCAGTTGGGGATGGTCGCCGAGGAGCGTCGTGACTTTGAAGCGGCGGAGAAGTGGTATCGCAAGTCGGCAGATGTGTTTGAGCGACTCAAGATCGACCACCATGCCGCCATCACCTACCACCAGTTGGGGAGGGTCGCCCAGGAGCGTCGTGACTTTGAAGCGGCGGAGAAGTGGTATCGCAAGTCGCTGGAGATCAAGGAGCGTCTGGGCAACGAGCACGGGGCCGCCATCACCTATGGACAACTCGGACATCTCACTTGGTTACAACAAGATTTTGAGGCCGCGTGGGGATGGTTCCTCAAAGCACTGGGCATATTTGCCCAATCCGATGACCAACACCGCGTCGGAATGACCGTGGGCAACCTGGCCCGGTCATATCGCGATGCTCCTGCGGAGGCCCGGCCGCGACTTATGGAGTTGGGCCGCAAGGCCGAGTTACCCGACGAGATCCTGAAACAAATCGAAGAGTCCGAGAATCAACCGCCACCCACCGGGAGTTGACTGATGTCTGATCTGACCGCCCGTATCGAGAACCTGGACCCGGCGAAGGCCGAAGAGATCCTCCGCGTCATCGCCAAGCGACAGATGCGGAATCATCCGGCAATCGAACCGGCACTGGACCGCGAACTCGCGGCCAATCTGACCGCGGCCGCGCCCGACGGCGAGCTGGCGAAGGTGACTCTCTTGCTTTTGGCCGATGACCCGGCAATGCACTCCGTTCTCAAAGCGATGATCGAGAACCAAGCCGCCGAAATCTTTGTCGATCCGGGGACACTGGCGATTGGACTTGGGGCACTGGTCGTGCTTCAGTCGTACATCAAGTTCGAACGCCACAAGGACGGCAAGTGGACCTTCAAGTTCGAGAAGCAACCGATGTCCGATACCCTTCTGGCCAATGTCATCGGCAAACTCGGCGGCTGGCTCGGCGGGAAGTGACGCCTGGAAGTGTCCCGTTGCTGAACGAGCCGCGTCGCTGGAGTAGATGAGAACCCGGCAGGCCGTGTTCTCATCTCTCGCAAGGGAGCGGGCAGCGATTCCCGCTCCCTTGCGGTCGCGGCTCGTTCAATGCGACTGTCTCATCGGGTTCCTGTATCAGTCGATGATCTTCGTGAGCGGGTATTCGACGATGCCGCTGGCCCCGGCGGCTTTCAGTTGCGGGATGATGTGCCGCACCGTGTCCTCGTCGATGATCGTGTTCACCGCCACCCACTCCGAATCGGCCAGCGGTGAGACGGTGGGGTTCTTGAGTGCCGGGAGTTGCCCAATCACGCGTTCCAGATCCCCGCGCCGCACGTTCATCATCAGCCCCACCTTCCCCTCCGCGGCCATCGCACCTCGGAGCATCAGGATCAGGTCGTCCATCTTCTGACGCTTCCACGGGTCCGCGGCGGCCGCGGGATTGGCGACAAATCGTGTCGTACTCGACAACAGGTCGCAGACCACGCGAAGGTTGTTCGCCTTCAGTGAACTGCCCGTTTCGGTCACTTCCACGATGGCGTCGGCCAGTTTGGGCGGCTTCACTTCCGTCGCGCCCCAACTGAACTCGACGTTCGCCGTGACGCCGTGGCTGGCGAGCCACTTCCGCGTGATGTTCACCACCTCCGTGGCGATCCGCTTGCCCTGCAGATCCTTTGGTTCGTGAATCGGCGAATCGTTGGGCACTGCGAGCACCCACCGCACCGGCCGGCGACTCACCTTGCTGAAAATGAGTTCCGCCAGCTCCACCACCTTCGCGTCGCTCTCCACGATCCAGTCGTAGCCAGTCAGCCCGCAATCAAGCGAGCCATCCGCAACGTAGCGGCCCATCTCCTGCGCACGGATGAGGGTGCAGTGCAGTTCCGGGTCGTCGATGGCCGGGTAATAACTGCGCGAAGAGAAGGTGATTTTGTAGCCAGCCTTTCGGAAGAGGTCGGCGGTCGCTTCCTGGAGCGATCCAGCCGGCAGGCCGAGCTTCAGCACGTTGTTCATCGGTATCTCGTGGGGTCGGTTCGCGATGATGTTGTTGAACGGGCTGCAAGCGTGCGCGTCAAACGCAAAATAGGCGAACCCCGACCGCAAGGTCGGGGGTGAATGACGAACCCCGACCGCAAGGTCGGGGGTGAACGACGAACCCGGAGCGTCAGTGGGGAACCTGTACCCCACTGACGCTCCGGGTTGGTTCGCGGAGCGATGCCCTATTCCTTAGTAGCGGAGTCGCAGGCCGAAGTTGACGCCACCGATGACCATATTGGTCTCTCGGATGTTGTAGAACGGACTTCGCTGGGCGCCAGGTGCCCCGTAATTCGCACCGAACGGGATCGTGGCACTGCTGACCACCGGGTTGATCTGAAGACCCGGGCGGACTACCGTGGGGAAGTACATCCCACTCGCACCGATATAGGCGGTGAGCCCAGTGGTCAGAGCGATGCCGAAGTTAAGCCCCGCTTGCGGAATAATGGTGAAGCGGTCGTGGACGAACGTGCCGATGTTGCTCGGGTTTGCGAGGACCCCGCCGACAGCCGCGCCCACACCGCCGTTCACACCACTCTCGAAGATGTTCTGGTTGAGGAACGTGCTGCCGGAGTTACCGGTTGGGTCGACGAAACTACTGCCACCGAAGATTTGCACCCGCTCGTGCATATCGCCAATTCCGACTTTCCCGTACCAGTTGGCGGTGAACATCCCATAGCGACCTTCGCCTCGCAGCCCCACCACGATGCCGTTGAACATATTGGTCGCTCGGAACTGATCGCGAACCTGGACGACGGCCGGCCCGCCGACAATGACCCCTCCGAACCCCGTTTCGACCGGCGCGATAGCGATTCCGTTCCGACCGGCGATGAAGGTGGGCAAGGCGACCATATCGTCAAGCTGAGTCCGGCTTTGAATCCAGAGGTTCTCCTTGATCTGGATGTAGTCGTAACCGGCCAGGAAATCGAGTGACCAGAATCCGCGCTTCGTGGGTGTCGAGCGGAAGATGTTCCAGACTCCAATTGGTTCAACACCCCATGTCTGCGTGTTGGTCCCAACCTGGACTGTGGCCGGGCCGAAATTCGGACCCGAGAGGACGAGTGTACTCTGTGCGCCATTGAGATCGATGAACGGCCTCGCGAATGTCGGGATACCCGAGGCATTACCAATGCTGCCAAAGTTCTGGATGTTGGAGCTTCGCTCAAGGAGGAAGCCGGACATTTCGAAGCCGAACCGACGATCGGCGTCACCAAAGAACCCAGCAGCCAGGCGGAAGCCGTTGATGGCGTGGTAGCCCAGTGCGCGTCCGCCACCCGCGAGGACCGTGGTCGTCGAGGCCCCCAGAATTCCGGAATCGGAGGGAGCACTGGTGGTCAACAAGGGGTAGGGAACTCTTTGACCCGAGGTGAACCACAAGAGGTATTCACCATCAAACCACCAATGCGGTGCGGCACAATAGTTGACCCCATTCAACCCGTTGAGGGATGATGGTGTGATCGGACTGGGCTGAAACGATTGTTCAGCATACGGTCCGGGCATCGGATACATCGGACCCGGAGGCGGGCCGAACTCACCCACCGGTCCAATACCGAGCGGATCGTTCGGCGGGCCAAAGTTCCCAGGCGGCATGATCGCCGCCGGAGGCGTAAAGCCGGCGTTGCCGGGGATGGCATGTGACGGGAATCCACCGAACACCGGTGGACCACCGATGGGTGGTTGAGGCGCAACCGGCATGTCGGGACCAGGCCCGACCAACCCCGGCAGCGTGCCGGGAGCTCCTGACGGAGGCCCGGCCGGCTCTACCGGCGGCTGACCCCACGCCGCCCCAGCCCCGGCCGCCAAGGCCGCGATCGATCCCAGAAGTCCCTTTCGCATGGCACGCTCCTGCTCTGCCGGCCGTGGCGACAACAACACGCCGCCGACCGAGCACTCCCCTGAGTCGGGTGTCGGATCGTCCGAGCGGGCATCCCCCGATACGCCGCTCCCAACCCGGACAATGCTTGTCGTCCTGCTAAACGGAACAATCGGCATGACCGGACGTGACCCTTGAGGCAGATTGCGATTTGGAACGAATATGCCGGGGATGTCGGAATTCGTGTATCGTGAGTCTGGGTAGAATGGGTTATGCCGTGAATGAATCGGAAGGCAAATTGGAGAAAGCAGACAGAGGAGCGAGGAATCAGGGGTCAGGAATCAGGGGTCAGGAATTGAGAAGAGGGGCCGACTTCTGCCTGTGACGGTTTTGATTTCAATTCCCGACATACCCGCTAGACTCGTATATCCGATCTCATGGACTTCGCGACCGCACGCCGGGATTCACTCGTTCGCTACCTCCGTCAGCACATCAGCGGCGAGGTACGGTTCGACGACACTTCCCGTTGGCTCTACGCCACCGATGCCAGCCACTATCAGATTCGCCCCCTGGGTGTGGTTCTACCGAAAACAATCGACGACCTGACCGTGGCGGTGCAAATCGCGGCTGATCTGAACGTACCCATCACTGCGCGCGGCGGTGGAACCAGTCTCTCCGGCCAGAGCATTGGTCCCGGCATTGTCATTGACTGCTCCAAGTACCTCAATGCCGTGGGGGAAGTGGATGTGACCGCACGCCGGGTACGTGTGCAGCCGGGTGTCGTGCTCGATCACCTGAACCGCTCGCTGGCGCCGCATGGTCTGATGTTCGGCCCCGATGTCGCGACCGCGAGCCGGGCAACGCTTGGTGGAATGATTGGCAATAACTCGGCCGGTGCACGATCGGTCGTGTACAAGCAAACGGTCGATCACGTTCGCTCGCTCTCCGCCGTGTTATCCGACGGCACACGGACGGAATTCCGTTCGCTCACCGCCACTGAGTACGAACGAAAACTGGAACTGCGAACGCGCGAAGGCGAGGCCTACCGCGCCGTGGATGCCGCCGTTCGTGACAACGCCGTTGAGATTCTTGCACGCACTCCGCGCATCATCCGGAAAGTCAGCGGCTATAACCTCGCGGGGCTGCTCGAAGGCGGAGCGCGAAACCAAAACCCAAGCCTTCACGCGTTTGGGAATAACGGAAGCAGTGCCGCAATTCCGCAATCCGCAATCCGCAATCCACATTCCCTTGTGCCTCTTTTGGTTGGTTCGGAAGGCACACTCGCCGTCATCGCGGAAGCAGAATTGGCACTGGTTCCGCGGCCGAAATATCGCGGGCTACTCGTTCCGCAGTTCGCGTCGCTGGGAAATGCTCTCGATGCACTTCAATCGTGTCTGGAACTCGGTCCTTCCGCGGTGGAGTTGATGGACCGGATGCTCATCGACCTCGCCCGCAATCAACGTTCGCTGAAAGACACAATGGCGGCGGTGCGTGGGCGGCCGGAAGCACTGTTGATGGTCGAGTTCAGCGCGGATGACCCCAGCGAGGTGTCGTATCGCGTACACGAACTCGAACGCCGCATTGCCGGGGCTGCGGGGCTGGTGGCCAGCGTGCCCGCCATCGATGCGGCCACACGCGATCCGCTCTGGGCGCTGCGGAGTTCCGCCGTCCCGCTTCTCTACGGTATGCCCGGAGACGCCAAACCGGTGACGTTCTGTGAAGACGCGGCCGTCGCACCGGAGCGATTGCCGGAGTTCGCCGCGCGCTTCCGCGAAATCTTCCACCGCCACGGTACCGACGGCGCGTTCTACGGCCACGCGAGTGTTGGTTGTCTGCACATTCGCCCCGTGCTGAATCTGCACGAAGAAGCCGGCGTCGTCGCGATGCGGAAGATCATGGAGGAAGTGACCGACCTCGTGCTGGAGTTCAACGGCAGCTTGAGCGGCGAACACGGCGATGGGCTGGTGCGCAGCGAATGGAACAAGAAGATGTTTGGCCCGGTGGTGTACGAAGCATTCCGACAAGTGAAACGCGGATTCGATCCGGGTAATGTTCTGAATCCCGGCAAAGTGGTCGATGCACCGGCGATGGAGGAAAACTTGCGCGTCCCTCCTGGCCACATGCCGCCCGATCCGCCGACAGTGCTCGACTATTCGAAGCAAGGCGGCTTCTTCCGGAGCATCGAGCTTTGCAATGGGGCGGGAGTGTGCCGCAAAACCCAGGGCGGCGCGATGTGCCCCAGCTACCGCGCCACCAAGGACGAACGCGATACCACCCGCGCGCGGGCGAACGCGCTGCGGCTGGCGCTAACGAACGAAGAACAACCGAAGAGTCGGCACGCACCGATTGCGCAGCGCTGGATCGCCGAGGTGATGGATCTCTGCCTCTCGTGTAAGGCTTGCAAAAGCGAATGCCCCAGCAATGTGGACGTGGCGAAGCTCAAATCGGAGTTTTTGCAAGCGTACTACACCCGCCGGGCTCGACCGTTGGGCCACTTGCTCGTGAAGCACATTCACCGCTTGAGTCCGCTTGCTGCACGGTTCGCGGGGCTGAATAACTGGTTCGCCCGGCGTTCGTGGGTTCGCGGAATGATAGAGGGTCTGGCGGGCATCGATCGCCGCCGCAGTCTGCCGGAGTGGCACCGCGATCACTTCCGGAAGTGGTTTTTCCGGCGAACCCCGTCCGCGCGGGCGGTGGGTGAGTTGGCCCATCGTCCTCGCGGGCAAGGTTCGCCTCGCGTTGTCCTGCTCGATGATTGCTTCACGACGTTCCAGGAGCCGAACATCGGCCGTAGTGCAGTCACGCTGCTCGAGCGAGCGGGCTTCGCGGTTGAACTTGCAGGAGTCTGCTGCGGCCGGGCCATGCTCTCGAAGGGCTTCCTCAACGATGCTCGCAAACTCGCCCGCGACGGCATCGCCAAGCTCGATCGCTATGCATCTGCCGGCGTGCCGATTCTCGGACTGGAGCCGAGCTGTATTCTCTCACTGGCCGATGAATGGCCAGAACTGGTGCCGGGGCCGGCCGCCAAGCGCGTTGCAGGTGCCGCTGAGATGGCCGAGGCGTGGATTGCTCGCCAGGTGCGCGAAAACGATCTCTCACTTACCATTTCACCGCAGGCGGGCAAAGCACTCTTGCATCCCCATTGCCATCAGAAGGCGTTGGTGGGGGCGAAGGGGACTGTGGAAGCGTTGAAACTCGCTCGCGGGCTTGATGTGACCGTTCTCGACGCCGGTTGTTGCGGCATGGCGGGTGCATTCGGCTACGAGAAACAGCATTACGACGTCAGCGTGAAGATTGCGAATCTGGAACTGGTCCCGGCGGTGAACGCGAACCCCGCGGCAACCGTAATCGCAACCGGTACATCGTGCCGGCACCAGATCCGCGACCTCACTGGCCGCGTTGCCCTTCACCCGCTGGAAGTGTTGGCGGGGGAAGTGGGAGAACCGGACGCTCACTGATCAGTCTTCGGATCGGGGCTGGGAGTGCCATTGTTTTCGGGATCGACGGATTGGGATTGCCGGGCTCTCATCTCTTCGATCTTTTGAGCGATCCATTTGCGCTGCCGGTTCATTTCATTGGCCACCCGCTGCATCTTCTCGATTGCCTGATCCACACATGCCGCAGCAGCTTGCGTCTCCCCGGTACCAAAGAACTCTGCCGCTTCGCGAACGAGTGATTTCGCTTGATTGTCGAGTTCGATCATTTCTTCGTCCGTCAACTCTGCCGTCGGAATCAAGTGATGGGGTTGTTGGGCTTCATCAATAGGCCCTCCATCGTTCGTTTTGTTCATATGCGAATCCCATCCCTGAGCGGGTCGTCCTGATCCACCAACAGCGTCGCTTCGGCGGTGATGTACGCGGAGCCGGTGATGCTCGGGATCACCATACCCGGTTCACTGGTTGGTTCAACGCTCCCCTCGAACACACTTCCCGTGATACTCTCCTGGCGCCACACTTCTCCCGGCGTGAGTTTGCCATCGGCGAACAGGCAGGCAAGCTTTGCACTCGTGCCGGTGCCGCACGGAGAGCGGTCGTAAGCCTTACCGGGACAGAGCACGAAGTTTCGCGAGTGATTTCGCGGATCGAGCGGCGGGCCGAATAACTCGATGTGATCGACCGGTTCTGGAAACGCGGCGTTCACCGCTTGCCGGATACGCCACGTGACCTCGGTGAGACGCTCCACATTGCTGATGCTAAGCTCTTCGCGATGCTCTTTCACCAGAAAGAACCAGTTCCCGCCCCAGGCAATGTCGCCGGTGACACGCCCCAAGCCGTCTACTTCAACAGTAACCCTCGCGTGCCGCCGGTAGCTGGGCACATTCTTCACGGTCACGCGATGACTGTCGTGCAGCGTGACCGCGACCACGCCGACGGGTGTTTCGATGCGGTGTTCCCCGGGCATCATCTTTCCCAGGTGCGCAAGAGTGACCGCGAGGCCAATCGTCCCATGCCCGCACATTCCCAGCACGCCGACATTGTTGAAGAAGATCACCCCAGCGGTATTGGCTGAATCGTACGAGGTGCACAACAGCGCACCCACAAGCACATCCGACCCACGCGGTTCATTCACGACACACGAGCGGAACGTATCGAACTGCTCGCGAAAGAGTTTTACCCGCTCGGCGAGAGGCCCGAGGCCCAGATCCGGCCCACCCATGATCACAACGCGCGTGGGTTCTCCGCCAGTGTGCGAATCGATGACGGAAATGCGATTCATGTCATGCCTCGGCGAACCCCGCCCGCAAGGGCGGTGGGTGGAGGGCCCGTCGCTGACGCTTCCGGCTCGTCACCCGGAGGGCCCGTTGCTGACGCTTCCGGCTCGTCACCCGCCGCCCTTGTGGGCGGTTCGCCGTAGAGGGCCCGTCGCTGACGCTTCCGGCTCGTCACCCGCCACCCTTGCGGGCGGGGTTCGCCGGGCGCGTGGCGATGGCGGTGTGGATCAGTTTCAAGACGTGTTCGCGTTCCGCGCCGACGAGCGACAGTCGCGGGGGACGGCACAGTTCGCTGCCGTAACCGCATTCCGCCGCCGCCAGCTTGATGTATTGCACAAGCTTGATGTGCGTATCGAGGTGCAATAAGGGCGTGTACCAGCGATAGACTTCCAGAGCTTCTTTCCACTTCCCCGCTAGAAGCAAGTCCCACAGCAAGCGGTTTTCGTGTGGGAAGGCATTCACCAGTCCGCTTACCCAGCCCACGGCGCCCAGCGCGAAACATTCCACCACGAGATCATCAACGCCCGCAAAGATCACATAACGATCTTTAGTCAGGTTGATGATGTCGGTGATGCGGCGTGGATTATCGCTCGATTCCTTGATACACGCAAACCGGGGCTCAGCGGCCATCTCAACGAACATCTCCGGCGATATATCGACCTTATAAGCCGGCGGATTGTTGTAGATCATGATCGGCAAGTCGGTGGCCTTCGCCACCGCGCGGAAGTGCGCGATCGTTTCGCGGTCGTCGCTCTTGTAGACCATGGGCGGCAGAACCATCAGCCCATCCGCACCTAATTTGGCGGCGTCAGCGGCCCAACGGCACGCCTGCGTGGTGGTGTATTCCGCGACTCCCGTCAGCACCGGGACGCGCTTGCGGATGTGCGCCACGGTTGCTTTCAGAAGTTCTTTCTTTTCGTGCGGTTCGAGCGTGGTATTTTCGCCGACGCTGCCCATCATGACGAGGCCGTGAACGCCAGCAGCGAGCATCGTGTCGATGTGCGCAAGCGTTGCGGGGATGTTCAGCGAATAATCGTCGTTGAACTGCGTGCAAACGGCGGGGAATACCCCCTTCCAGCTTACCATGGTAGCCTCAGTTCAGTGGTGCGTTGTGAGGGGCCATTGCCAATGAGCAATGACGAATGACGAATAATCAATGACTCATTTCTGAACCGGTGCATATATGACACGGAAACCGACGTAATCGAGTCGTTCCGCGGGGCGGGCAAATCCGCGAGCGGCAGAGCGTGTGGCGGAGGCTGGGTCACGGAACGAGCCGCCACGGAACACGCGCTTGTCACCATCGCTGGGGCCGGTGGGATTATCGCGGGTGGTGTCTTTGTACGCTTCAGAGCGATACCAATCGCGACACCACTCGGCAATGTTCCCGTGCATATCGTAGAGGCCGAACTTGTTCGGCTCTGTCTTCCCCACTTCCTGGGCAAAAGTCGGTGCTTTGATCTGGTCGCTGCTGAGGTCCAGCGGGTCGGCGCTGTCAGGACGGTAAACGGCTTGAGTACCAAAGACGATGCGTTCACCGAAGGCCGTCGGGGTGTCCGTTCCTCCCCGGCAGGCGTATTCCCACTCCGCTTCGGTTGGCAGCCGGTATTCCCAGCCTTTGCGCATCCAATCCTGCCCCTGCTCTTTCTCGGTCAACTTGCGGCAAAACTCGTTCGCTTCATCCCAGGTAACGAACTCGACGGGCAGGTGTTCGGGGTGAGCCGCACGCCGGGTGGCTCGGGCTTGATTGGTGCCCATGATCTTGAGGAACTGACCGTTGGTCACCTCGGTGGCAGACATGAAAAATGGCCCGCGAATGGCCACTTCGTGAACCGGGCCTTCATTAGGCTGGCGTCCGGGTTCGGAGTCCGGCGACCCCATGCGAAATGTTCCGCCTTCCAGTTTCACCATCTTCATGCCGAATGAATTGGTGAACGGCTCGGGTGGACCGGGATCAGCGCGCAAGAACATGCGATATGTCGCGAAGCCGAGAACAGCAATGACGAACAGCGTGCCGGAACCAATGAGCAAAATTCCGAGGGGGAATCCCCCTTCTCCTCGTCTGCGGATTGGGTCTTCGTCCGTGGATTGTGGAGGAAGCTTGAAGACCTGACTGCTGGGGTTTGGGTCGGGCACCGGGAGCGGCGCTCCCGGTGGAGCATACACCGGCGGTTGCGGATATGGCGCTGGATAGCCTGTCGGAACCGGAGCGGGATACGGAACTGGACCCGCTGCGGGAATCGGGTATGGAGCCGACGGCATTGGGCCAGCTGGCATCGGGCCCGTGGGCATGGCGGGGTAACGGCCGGAACTGGGCACCGCAAACACACCCGTGCCGGGTGTGGGCGGGGGACAAAACGGTAGCAGATGCTGCGCCAGTTGGACAGGCGTTTGCGGCCGCTGTTCTGGCGCTTTGGCCATACACCAACGGATAATCTGATCCAGCGCCGGCGGGGCGTCCGGACGATACTGAAGCAGACTCGGTGGCGGATCGGTGCAGTGCCTGAGGAGTTTCTCCGTTGGGTTGGCACCCTCATACGGTACCCGGCCGGTGAGAGTGTAGAAGAGTGTGCCGCCCAGCGAGTAAATGTCAGCGCGGATGTCCACGCCCATTGGATTGCGGGCTTGCTCGGGAGCGAGGAAATCGGGCGTGCCGATAACAAAGCCTTCCTGTGTGAGGCGGTGTTTCTCCTCGTCGGGCGTATCGATCACGCGTGCCAGCCCCAGATCGACCAGTTTGACAGGCCCGCCCGTGCGTGGCACGAGGATGTTGCTGGGCTTGATGTCACGGTGAACCAACCCGGTCTCGAAAGCATGTTGAAGCCCCAGTGCCGCTTGCCGGATCGCGTCACAGGCTTCGGTCACGTGCATCGGCCCGCGGTCGCGGACGATCTTTGTCAGATCGGTCCCGTCGATGTATTCCATCACGCAATAATGGTTGTCGCCAAGTTGAGCGGCGTCGAACACCTCCACCACGTTGGGGTGCTTCCCCATACGGGAGAGCGCCTGGACTTCCTGCACAAAGCGAGCAACGGCCGCGGGGTTCGCGAGCTTCTCCTTGCGAATTACCTTGAACGCGACATCGCGTCCCATGCGTGGGTCGTGGGCCTTGTAAACGCGACCCATCCCCCCCTCGCCAAGAATATCGAGCAAGATGTACCGGTCCGCGATCTTCAGCCCGGCTCCGCGTCCTTTGGCAATTTCCCGGATCTGAAAAGGAGTCAGCCAGCCGCGGCGATTGATCTCTTGCGCCAGCCTTTTCGGATCTGGTTTCTGGTGCGCAATCCAGCCCCACAGCTCACGGAGCTGGGCAGCAGTCAACAGCCCGCTGGATTGCAGGTGCTGGTACAGGGCTGCCGTCGGATCGGCGGCGCTACTCATCGGACAATCACCCGTTCGCGAGTCGTACGGCGTACTTCTCTTTAGTTGTACCACCATCGGCGCCGGAAGGTAGCCAGCTACCGGAACAGGAACCAAGCAATTCGGGGTTTTCAGCCTCTGGTCCGAAGGTCTCCGCTTCCGGTATGTTGACCACACCAACATGGAGCTGCATCATGCCGACCATTACTTTGAATGGCGAAGCGAAATCCTTTCCCCACGCTCTGACTGTCGCTGAATTGCTGCAGCAACTCGGCAAGGATGCGAAAAAACTTGCGGTGGAAGTCAACGAGAGCCTCGTTCCGCGTGCGGAACACGCGAATCGGGCACTGAAAGAAGGCGACGCCGTGGAAATCGTCACGCTGGTGGGCGGCGGAGCCGGCGAACCGGTGGACAAACCGCTGAAGGTGGGCAAGTTCGTGTTCCAGTCGCGGTTATTTACGGGAACCGGAAAGTACACGAGCTATGAACTGATGCAGCAGTGTATGGACGCGAGCGGTTGCGAAGTCACAACGGTCGCCGTTCGTCGCGAGCGGCTCATCGACAAGGAAGGCAAAAGTATTCTCGACTTCCTCAATCTGAAGAAGCTCACCATTTTGCCGAATACCGCCGGGTGTTTCAGTGCGGAAGACGCCATTCGCCACGCCCGGCTGGCTCGCGAACTGCTCACCAACCTGGAGAACCCCGGCGCGGACTGGGTGAAGCTCGAATGCCTCGCGGACAAGCGCACCCTCCTGCCCGATCCCATCGACACCCTGAAAGCTACCGAACAACTCGTGAAAGATGGCTTTATCGTTCTCGTTTACACTTCAGACGATCCCGTACTGGCGAAGCGACTGAAAGAAGCCGGCGCCGCGAGCGTGATGCCGGCGGGCAGCCCGATCGGCAGTGGACAGGGGATACTGAACCCGAACAACATTCGCATCTGTCTAGAATACTTGAAGGAAAACGATCCGGATTATCCGGTGATTGTGGATGCGGGGGTCGGGACAGCGAGCGACGTAAGTGCGGCAATGGAACTCGGTTGTGATGGCGTGCTCCTGAACACTGCCATCGCCAGTGCGCGAGATCCGCTACGGATGGCGTGGGCAATGCGTTACGCCACCGACGCCGGCCGACTGGCCTACCTCGCCGGCCGCATCCCAAAGAAGCTCTACGCCAACGCCAGCAGCCCAACCGAGGGCATGATCGCGGGTAGCGGAGCGAAGTAACGCAGGAGCAACTGTGACTGATTCGCAATCAATTCTTTTCCGGCGAACCGATATTACCAGTCCTCATCGACCGGTCTGCTCGCTCGTATGGCGCGGCGACGAATTGGTGGACTGGGTGGCGGGTGGTCGAGTGTTCTCACTCGACGGTTCGTTCCGTGAACGTTCCGTTGCTTACTCGTATCGGTTCGATAGTGCCGTGAGTTCGCCATCTGGAAAGTACGCAGTCATCTACGAACGACTCGGCACCAAGGGATTGCTACTGCGCGAGGGAACAATCCTCCGCGAACTGAATCGCAGCTTCTACTACGCTGACGTTTATGAATATCCGGTCTGTCTGTTCGCCCTGACTGATGGCCGCGAGGTCATTGCCCACTGCCCCGACGACTACTGCGACCTGGTGATCGAGGATGTGGAAACGGGTGGGCGGCTAACGCTGCCAGAAACCGGAAGCCGTCAGAGCCTGTTCCACTCGCGGTTGGCTGCCTCACATTGCGGCCGGTTTTTGCTCACGGCAGGTTGGATTTGGCACCCATGCGACATTGTGTTGGTGTGGGAGTTGCGGCTGCGTCCAGACGGACTCATCGAGTTCCACGAACCGGACAAGGGGTACGAAGGCGATCGGGAGGTCGCCTCGGCGGCGTTCACTGAAAGTGGGCACCTACTCGTCAGCACGACGAGTGCGTCCGAGAGTTTCGGCAACGATGGACTCGACGAGACGCGGCTCGGCGCGAGGGCACTTGGTTTGTGGGATCTGGCGAACTGCCGCTGGATTTCCCGAACATTCGCGGCCGAAGAAGTTGGGACGATGATGCCCGTTGGTGAGTCGTATGTGGTCGGCTTCCACGATCACCCGAAATTGTTCGACATCGCCAGTGGCCAAGTGGTTCAGAGTTGGCCAGAGTTGCGAACGGGTCGGCAATTGAGTAGTATCGTTCACCACTTGAACCCGGACGACTGCCCACCGCCAATCGCCCTCGACCCGGCGAACAAACGGTTTGCGGTCGCGCTCGGGCAACAAATCACCGTGATTCAGTTCATGTGAGGAGTCAGCATTGAGATTCAACAGCCAAAGCTCCGCATGTACATTCTCATTCGCGAGTCGGTGCCGACGGGATTCGCGGTCCTCGCCGCGGCACACGCATCGCTTGCGGCATATCTCCAGTTCGCCGATACGCCGGAAGTGAAGGAATGGCTCTCCGGGCCGTTTTACAAAACCGTGTGTCGTGTCACGGATGAAGAGTTCGCACGCGCAAAAGAGACACCAGACCACATCGTGCTGACCGAATCTGCGCTCGATGGCCAGGAAGTCGCCATCGCGTTCAAGCCGCGGGCCGAGTACCCGAAGGCGTTCCGGTTCTTCAAGTTGTTCAAGTAGGGTGGTCCCGCCCTACAACACCTCGCGCAACACCTCCGCGAGGCGATCAATCTCGGCTTCCGTTGTGTAGAAGTGGTGGCTGACACGGATCAGCAGCCGGTCCGGCCGTTCGATCACGGGAATTTCCACTCGACGTGCCCAGAGCTCTTTTCGCATCGCGGGAGCGCTTGTGCCGGTCGGCAGTTCGAAGGCGGTCATCGCACCACACATTCCTGGCGCAGACGAAGTAGCGAGCGGGAGGCCAACGCCACCTTCGCCGATAATCTTTCGCGTATAGGCAGCCAGCTCCGCGATGCGGGCACGCACGTTGTCGAAGCCGAGTTCAGTCTGAAAGTCGATCGCTGTCGGCACCGCCAACCACGGACAGATGTCGCGCGTGCCTTCAAATTCCAGAAAACGAAGTCGCGGTGTACTGCCATAAACGTCGCGAGCATCCGGGCCAGTCGATGGTGCTGGTTCGCCTATTGGATACTTGTCGGCGTGGTACCCCCAGCTCACATGCAGCGGCTGAAGTCGATCTTCGTTGCCGGGGCCAATGACGAGAAAGCCTGCACCGCTCGGCGCCAGCAGCCACTTGTGTAGATTCCCCGTGTAGAAATCCGCATTCACATCGCTCACCTTGAGAGGAATGTAAACCGGGGCGTGTGCGCCATCCACCACGGTCATGATTCCCCGCTTCCGTGCCTCCGCGCACAGTTCCTTTGCGGGGAGTACCAATCCCGTGGGCGACAGGACATGGCTGAAGAACAGCAGTCGCGTGCGTGGCGTCATCGCCTTCACAGCCGCCTGCACGATTTCAGCCGGATCGGTGGCCAGAGTGGGCAGTTCGAAAGTGCGGATGGTGAGCCCCTGCCGTTGACCCACGCGTTGCCAACACCAGATCATCGCACCGTATTCATGATCGCTCATCAGAATTTCGCCCGGCGCAGCCAGCCGCAAGCCGGACGCAACCAGATTGATCGCGGCGGATACATTTGTCGTGAACACGAGCCTTTGAGGAACCGTACCGAGGAACGCGGCGGTTCGTTCGCGTGCTTCCCACAATAATGGCGGTGCCTGGCGAACGAAGAAGTCCGTGGGACCGGCAGCAAGGTGTCGGCGAAGTTCCGTGGCGCGGGCAAATACCGGCTCCGGCAATGGGCCGAACGAGCCGGTGTTCAACATTGTGACGGTCGGATCAAGGATAATCTTTTGACGGGCCGCGGACCAGTCCGGTGCGGCAGCGCGCATGTGCATCGGAATTTCACCTTACTCGTTACCGGCTACGGGGTTGACAGACGCCGTCCGCCCCGCCATCGTCTAAGGGTATCACCGTTATTCTTCTTCGGCGGCATGAGCCGACAGGTTTGTTATGGCAGTTTCCGATGATCGCGATGACGAGCCGAAGGCCAAAAAGGGCAAGAGTAAGAACAACCGGGACAACGCGGACGGGGACCGGTCCGAACGGGGGAAGTCCGATCGGGATAAACCCGATCGTGAGCGAGCGTTCAAGGCGAAGTCCGGCCGCGATCAATCGGATCGGGACGATCGCGACGAGGACGAGGAGAAATCCGAGAGCCGGGGGGAACCCGCAAGAGGGAAGTCCGATCGCGATAAGCCCGAGAAGGGAAAGTCCGCCAAGCGGAAGGCAGACCGGGACGATCGCGCAGATGACGAAGAAGAAGGCGAAAAGCGTCCGAGGGAACTGAAGGTTGGCGACCGGAAAGTGCCGTATCCCCCCAGCCCCGCGGATGTGCCCGATGGGTTCACCGACTATCCTGATTCGTACACCAGGCAGCAAAACTTGTTGCTTGCGGGCCTCTTCGTGTTCCTGGTGTTTTACATCGGGGCGGTCCTGTTCTTTGCGCTCATCGGAACCTGGTGCGTCTGGAGTCTGGGTCACTGGTTCCTGTTCAAAGTTGCTGGCATCGTCGTCTGTGGCACGTTCTTCTTGTTCCTGGTGAAAGGCTTTTTCAAGAGCCACGCCATGAACAAGGATATGCACATCGAGATTACGGAAGAGGAACACCCGCTGTTGTTCGCCTTTATCGAGCACCTGTGCGACGAACTGGATGCCCCTCTTCCCAACAAGGTGTACGTCGCACCCGATGTGAACGCGGCCGTCATGCCGCGGACGAGTCTCCTCAACCTGTTCGTTGAACCGAAAAAGGATTTGCTCATCGGGCTGGGGCTGGTGAACAGCGTGAACCTCAGTGAGTTCAAGGCCGTTCTTGCGCACGAATTCGGCCACTTTAGCCAGTCGGCGATGGCGTCCAGTTACACATACGTCGCCCACCGTATCATCGCCGACCTTGTCGAGGGTGAAGACTGGTTCGACCGGATGGTGAACTGGTGCAAGAAACAGCAAAACGCCATCTCCGTGTTTGGTTATGCAATCGGCGCTCCGCTGTGGGTCGGGCGGAAGGTGCTTGAGTGGTTCTACAAGGCCATCACCCTCCAGCGACTGGCCGTCAGTCGGGAACGCGAGTTTCACGCCGACCTCGTGGCCGTCAGTGCCGCCGGTAGCAATGCTGTCGTGCACTGCTTGCTTCGGACCGAGTTCGGCCATCAGTGTTTCGTTCAGGCCATCAACGACATGGCTACCGCGCTGGACCACAAGCTGTACTCGAACGACATGTATCTGCACCAGGATCGCGCATCCGCTATCGTGCGACGGAAGAAGAAGGAGCCAAAACTGGGCCTGCCGCCTCTGTTGAAGACGCCCAACGACGGTAAAGACATCGAAGTGTTCGACGCGGAAGAAGAGGAGATGGAAGACGAGATTCCACCGATGTGGCGGACGCACCCGTCCAACTCCGACCGCGAGAAGAACGCGAAGGAAGAGTTCGTGTCGGCGGTGGTCGATCATCGCAGCCCGTGGATCCTCTTCGATGATCCGGCCGAGTTGAAGGAGCGGATGACCTATAAGTTCTATCGCATGGTCTTCCGCATTCCCAAGAATGCAGATCTCTGCGAAGCGATCAAGGTGCAGAAGTTCATCGATAACGAGCATGCCGACACAACCTATGACCCGAAATACAAGGGCGCTTACGACGACCGTCCTCTTGAGCCGGGTGATCTCTCCGAACTCGATGGCATCATTCGCGACAATCCGTGGGATGATGAGCGGATGGAGAAAGTGCTGACGAAGCTCTATGACGGTTGCGAGGAGCACGCGGAAGCACACTCCGAACTCTACAAGGAGATGCAGTCGCTCCGGAGCGGCATCGTGGGCCGACCGTCATCGAAGATGAAGAAGAAGATGGATGAGATCGAGAAGAAACAGGACGAGAACTGGGAATGGTTCAAATCGTTCGATCGCCGCGTTTACCTTTTACACGTGCAGATGGCGGTGCAACTGGACAAGGACACCAGGAGTGAACTGGTCGAACGCTATCGTTTCCAACTGGAAGTGCAGCGGCTCTATCAGGAATCCCGCGCCGCGTTCAACAAGGCCGATGCGTATCTCAGTGCCTATGCCGCGGCCGCCCGCGGAGAAATCCAGGTACCTCCCGACTTTCCAGGCGAAGTGATCCAGGTTCTTCGCGAGTCGTGGAAGGCACTCAAGAACATCATCAAGACGGCACGTGAGATCAATCTGCCGGCGATGAAGAACTTCGAGGAAGGCGACAACCTCGCCGACTTCATCCTCGAAGGCAAGATGGTACCTGAACCGCCGCTCAGTTACGTCAAGGGCGTTTGGATCGACAAGCTGATGACGCAACTTCAGGGCGTACGGCAGAGATGCTTCCGTCTGCACTTCAAGAGTGTCGGCGGCATATTGCGGCTGCAAGAGGAGATCGCGACGAAGTGGAAGACGCTGCGCGAGCCGGTTGCGGCCGAGGTGGTCGAACCCGAGCCGATCCCCGCGGAAGTCGTTGAACCCGAACCGATTCCCGCGGAGGTGGTCGAATCCAATCCGAATCCCGCGGAAGTCGCTTCACCCGAGCCAAAGTCTCTGGATGTCATCAAGTCCGTCATCAACTCCACGGGCGGAGTGGATGCCGTTTTGGCCAAGGCGATGGGGAGGAACGCAGACACGACACAATCGCCCGAAGCAGCGGCGAAAACACCCGCGAAAGCGTCTCAGCCTGAAGAGCCGATCGCGGCCGAGATAATCCCGGCTGAGATAATCCCGGCCGAGGTGATTCCAGCCGAAGTGGTTGCCGAGCAACTTCCCCCCGAACCGCCGCTGCCGGTGGGTCCGACAGCTCCGGAACCGTCGAAGACAATGGCCGCGTTCGTACCAACGCCCATTACCGTGCCCACTTTACCGGAATGGCTTTCTCCTTCGCTGCCCTCCTCCGCTTCTTCGCCACCTGCCAAGGAGGAACCTGTGGCCGCTTTTTCTCCCCCTCCAACGCGAGAGGAACCTGCGCCCGAACCGCCTTCGCCCCCGGTTTCAGCTTTACCGGAGTGGCTTTCTCCTCTGCTGTCCTCCTCCGCTTCTTCGCCACCTCCCAAGCAAGAGGAACCTGCGCCCAAGCCGCCACCGGTTCCGGGGAAGGAATCTTCCACAGGGTCCTCGTGGGGTGTGGGAATGATGCCCCCCCTTCCCCTCCCGGTCGCGACCGAAAAGTCGTTGGGTGAAGAGCAACGCACGAAAGCGGAGAGTGCCACTGTCGCCGAGACGGCATCGGCACCATCAACCACGACCGAAAAGGCAACGCCGGTGGATGCCTCGGAGGTTGTGGACGTTGTCGACGTCGTGGATGCTGTCGAGGTCGAACAAGCGCCAGTGGCGTCGAATGAGCCAAAGTCGGTTACCGAGAGCAAATCGCACAAGGCAGTTGCGCCAGAAGAAATCTTCTCGCTCGATACCGCTGATGTGGTAGAAGAAGCCCCCCCGGCGTCCGCGCCAAAGTTCGAGGCGCACGCCAAGGCCGCGTCGCAGCCGGCAGAGATCGGGTTCTCGCTCGATGCGGACGACCACAAGCCTGGTCCAGCCCAGAAGACCGAACCGAAACCACCTTCGACGGTCGTTCCCGCTGCTGCGCCGCGGACGCCAAGCGAGCCGGCCTCGCCGTCCACACCCGGGCTTTCCGGCGTGACTGAGGTTCCCGCAGTACGGAGCTTCGGCTCTGGTACCAGCCCGAGCGGAATCAAACCCGCTCGGGGTTCCCGTCCGGCGATCAGGATCACGATGGTAAGGCCGGGCGAGACTTCGCCTTTGGTGAAGTGAGTGGATAGTGGCGAATGGCGCGTTGTATGGCGAACGGCGTGGGGTAAGTCCGTCGAGATCCACAGCCTCGGCGGGTTTACGCCGGCTTACGCCACGCCGTTCGCCATGAACCATGATTACTTCATGGGTGCATCGCGTTCGGCTAATACAGCCAGCTCAGTGAGCTTGGCGGCCGTGACGCCAATTCGTTCGAAGCACTCTGCGACGATGCTGTTGGGCGTGGTGAACAGCGTGATGAGCAGATCCATGGGAGTGATGCTGATCCGGCTGCACTCCTCGGCCCGAACATGGGCATCGCGAAGCAAGCGGATGACATTGTCCGAAAGGAATTCGCGGTTCAGAAGAAGAGGCGGGACAGGTTCGGCGTTGGGCTGGTGGAACAGGTCGCGGAATTGATCGAGTAATCCCGGCAAATCGGCTCCGAGTTTGGCCGCCCACTTGAACACGCCGGAATCCGGCGCGGCAAGCAGGCCCATGAACAGGTGCGGAGTTCGCACGCTGTCCCAGTTTGTAGCACGTGTGTGTGCAAGCGCTTCCCGCAATACGCGGGTGGTTGCTTCGTCCAGAAGGTCTGGGCGGAGACGACCGCTGGGCAAAAAGATATCGTCCACGGTTGGGACCCGTTTCCGTCTCGGACTCCGGAGGGCCGCGAGCGCCCCGGGCGAGCGCCCGAAAGTTGGAGTGATTATGTCGCGCCGACCCCCGACCCGCAAGGCGGGCTCGGCTTGGAACTCTCACTTTTTCCTTGCCCCTTCCGCCATTCCCGCCCACCATGAATCGCGCCGGGCAGTAAGTTCCAGGTTTCAGTCGTTCCAAATTCCAAGTTCGAGGGTTGAATAGGAACCGCAATCGGATCTTTCACCGGTCTTTGTAACTTGGAACTGAAACCTGGAACTTGAAACTCACTCCGAAGGAGTTGCCAATGTTGCGGCGGGTCTGGGCGATGTTCGGGATTGTGTTCGCTGGCTGGCTGGTCGGAGCGAGTTCACTCGCGGCGGAAGCGCCGACGGAGGTCACGGTCACCGATATCGACGGCAAGGAAATCAAAGTGACGGCATTGAAGTTCGGCGCCGGGACGCGCCGGCTCGCTTGGTTCGCCGACCCTAACGGGTCCACCGAGGATGCCAAGAAAGGCCCGTTGGTGCTCGAACTCCGCGAGCCGCACTCCACCACCTATTCAAAAGGCATCGTGACATACGTGCCGGTCGGCTCCATCGAGTCGATCAAATACGATTACGACAAGCAGGTTTCCTCCGTGTCAGTCAAGGGGCTGACCGAACCGCTGGTTGGCACGTTGCAGTACAAGGGTATCAACGTCCTTTCCTTCAGCGGCACCGCCGACGGCGAGACAAAAACGTTTAGCGGTGGATCGTTCACAAAAGGACACATCAAGGCGGTCGCATTCCCGGATGCCAAACCCGTGATGCCCAAGAAAGATAGCTCGCCCTGGCTCATCCAGATCGACCAGCCAAAAGCCGAGAACCCCACACTCAAGGCTGCGAACTTCAAGTTCCTCTACCTCTTTGCCGGCAGCGGAGAAGTGCTGACTGAGGTCGCGACGCTGCGCAAAGGCGAGTCACTCAAGCTCGATGAGACCGTCAAAGCGTTCACACCACTGGCTGTGGATCAGAACACGCACATGGCCGCAGTCGAAGTGCTGATGGGCGACACGGAGAAAATCGTCATCATTCCGCTTCAGTTGGAAAAGGACAGCAAGACCGGTACGCTTGTGGGTTTGGTCGGTGAGGTCGATGCCGGCTGGAAGCTCTTTCCACTCCACACAATCAAGAGCATGAAGCGATCGCGAAAGGATTGATCCTCCGTTTGCTCAAACCCGAGGGCATGACCATGCGATTCGGTACGCTGATTCTGCTCGCGTCAGTTCTCGCGGCATATGCACCAGCCGCAGACGAGCCGAAAGTCGATCTGAAGAAAGGCATCGCGTTCACGGGTCGGGCGGAAGCCAACGTGGTCGAAATTCACCCCCGTGTGACCGGCTTCCTTGATCGCGCACTGGTCAAGGAGGGTAACGCCGTCCAGAAGGGTGATCTCCTCGCCGAGATTGACGACCGCCCGTACAAGCTCCAGTTCAACGGTGCGAAGGCCCGACTTGCGGCGGCTCAAGCCAAGATGAAGGCAGTCGGCGTGGACTTCGACCGCGTTAAGGGGTTGTTTGCCAGGGGCGCCGCCAGTAAGGATGATTTCCTGAAGACCGAGGCGGAGCGAGATGAGGCGGAGGCGCGGGTTGAAGTGGGGCGGGCCGAAGTCGCAATGACAGAGCTGAACTTGGCGTTCACAAAGTTAACCGCGCCAATCAGCGGCCGAGTGGATCGCTTCACGACATCCCCGGGCAACCTCCTCATTGCGGATGGACCAGCACTCGTCTCCATCGTCGCTTCCGATCCCATCGCAGTGGTGTTTAACGTGGACGAACGCTCGCTCTTGGCTATTCGTCGTGCGACGATCGATGACGCGGGCAAACCCTTGGTTGAAGTAGGCTTGAGCGACGAGGACGGTTACCCGCACAAGGCCACGCTGGATGCAATGGGTGCGACGGTCGATCCAAAGACCGGAACCGTCCGCTTTCGCGCCACCCTCGCAAACCCCAAGGATTTGATCGCTCACGGCATGTTCGTCCGCGTGCGGCTGACCATGCAGTCGGGCAAGTAGCCACTTCTCTACCCGCTCTGTTGAAGCCTTGGTCGAGGTTGTCGCAATCAAAGAGGAAACCCCCTCAAAGAACCACACCAAGCGACAACCGACCCAAGGTTTCAATAGAGCGTTCCACCCGGAGGACCCGCGATGAGCGCAGAGAACCCAAGCACACAGCGCGAGATTCTGGAGGCCGCACTCGTGGCCGACCCGAACGACACCGCCGCATACATGGCCTACGCGGACCTTCTCATTGAAGAGGGCGACCCGCGCGGCGAGTTCATCCGAACCCAGATCGCTCTCGAAACAACCCCCGCTGGCCCGGATCGCGACACCCTTTCGGAGCGAGAAGAATTGCTCCTCGCCGAACACGCCGAGGAATGGCTGGGCGATCTTGCGTGGGTATTGCTCGACACCGATGGCGCCATGTTTAATTTTCGCCGGGGGTGGCTCGATGAGATCGAGGTTCCGTCAATCCGAGCAGATCTGTCCGCGTTGCTCGCCTCCGCTCCCGAAACGCGTCTCTTGCGTCGGCTCGCGGTGATTAATCCGGATGCCCCGGAACTCGACCCCGCGGAAGCGTATCAGACTCACGTCCTCGCCAGCAGTGCATGGTTTGAGGAGGACGAAGAGGTAGCGCTCGTTCCGCTCCTCGATAGTCCGTATCTGGGTAACCTGCGCCTCTTCCAACTCGGCGATCACGAACACGAACGATGCGATGTGGGCGACGGTCCCGTCGCTGGGCTCATCGAGAAGATGCCGCGACTGGAGGAGTTGCAACTGTTCCTGTGGAAGCTGGACGAGATCGAACGCATCTTCGCGATGCCTTTCCCGCATCTGAAAGTTCTCCGGGTCGGCGGGGTGTTCAGCTACCCGGTGGGGATACTGGCCCAGAACGCTTCACTCGGGGCGCTCGAAGATCTGATGTTGCAGCCAGCGTCGCCAGGAGGACACGGAAACCTGTGGCCCGACGAGTGCGCGGAGTTGGTCCAATCACCGCATCTTGCCGCTCTCAAACATCTCCGATTGCCGTTCTTATTGAATGGCGATGTGGTGTGTGAAGCACTCGTGGCGAGTGGAATGCTCGGTCGACTCCGGACTCTGGAGTTGATCTACGGACAGATTACCGACGCCGGCGCAGCCGCTCTCGCCGCTTGTCCCGATCTGGTGAAGCTCGAACTCCTGAATCTCACTGGCAATCACCTGACTTCGGAAGGGATCGAGCGGTTGCGTGCGACCGGCGTGAACCTCGTCTGGGATCCGCAAACCGCCCCGGAGACGATTGAACCTGGGGCGGGTGAAGAGGGTGACCCGCTCGAAACTGAGCCGGAAGAGTAACTACGTCTTGCCCAATAGCAGATCCACTACCCAGCACCCTCTTACATGCGGCCCCGATCCGCGGCAGTGGTTGAGGATGTCTTCGTTGTCGCATCCGGCGTCTTGCAGGGCATCGGCCAGGATGGGCATCGCGGAGAAATCACGAGATTCGTACATCTGTCGGGCGAGTGTCAACGCGGTGTCGGTGCGCCAATCGGGGAGGAAGGAGATGAGGCGGAACGGGTTGCCAAAGATGTCGCGGAGCAACTTCACCTGGGGTTGATGCTCTCTGCCCTCGGGGAATTTACCCGACTGGTCAGCCTTGGCCCAAGGGTCGACGGCATCCTGGGCGAGGAGCATGGCCCACAAGGCGGCGTCGGGTGCGTGCGACCCGCACGTCTCTTCGGCTGCAGCCTCGGCGTAGTGTCCAGCCTCCCATGGGGCGGGAGCCGCGCCGATGACACGGACGTTCAGACCTGCATCCCACGACGCCTCTAATTCCTTTATCGAGCCGCCCCCCTCCGCAAAACCCTCTGCGATCTCCAACCGCTGGCCCGGAAGCATCGACGTACAAGGGCCTGGCTCAGCAGGGAACAGGTGGTTCACCCGCCGGGCGCAGGTCACGGCGAACAACCGGAGCTTTCGGTCGCTCGCTGTCGCCCAAAGGAACCTCAGCATCCGCTCCGGAGAGGTACACGCCAGCCATTCCTCTTCAGTCATCGGTCGTCCTCTGGAACCACCCTCAGCATGACCGATTTGCCGTCGCGTGCAAGCCTCCACGTAACCGCTGGACATCACTCTTGCCTGCGCCGATACTGATCGCGTCGTCCCACTCCCACCCCGAGGCCCTCTCATGCGTTTCGCTGCCCTCGCGATTCTTTCGTTCGCAATCGCTCCGCTGGTCGTCGCGCCGCCAGCTCACGCCGAATTGCCCAAGCCGGAGAAGTTCGATGACACCGGCTTCGTGAAAATCTTCGACGGCAAAACTCTCGACGGCTGGAAAGTTTCCGCCAAGACCGGCCACAGTCGCACCAGCAAGAACATGAGCGGCGGGAAGTGGGTCGTGCAAGATGGCGCGATCGTTGGCAGCCAGGATGTCCCCGGTAATGGCGGCATCATCATCACCGAGAAGGAATACTCCGACTTTGAAGTGGTGCTGGAAATGAACAACGACTTCGGTCCCGATAGCGGGCTGTTTCTTCGCAGCACCGATACCGGCAAGTGCTACCAAGCCATGATCGATTACCACGCCAACGGCAATCTGATGGGCGTCTACGGCGAAGGAATTGGTGGTAAGCCGAACGTGCTGAACTTCAAATTCAAGAAGGAAGTGACTGACATCGAACTGGTGGATTACAAACCGTTCCCCTGCCCCGTCAGCCCGGCAGACTGGCCGAAGTTCTGGAAGGCGGGCGAGTGGAACGAACTGCGGGCACGCATTGAAGGCAACCCGCCGAAGATCACCACCTGGGTGAAGGGCGTGAAGTTCATGGAGTTTCAGGACACAGAGAAGCGACTGGGGGATAAGGGCGGCATCGCGCTGCAAGTCCACGGCGGCGGCGACTACACCAAGCAATTCGTCCGGTACCGCAACATCCACGTCAAGGAATTGAAGAAGTAGAGAGAAAGACGCGGAAAAGAAGAAGAGCCGCAGATGACGCAGATCAACACGGATTAAGACAGAAGACCGATCAGAAGAGTTCCGACAGGATTCCAGGTTCGTGTCGATCCTGTCTTTAACTCTCCCCGCTTCTGTTTTGATCTGTGTTTATCTGCGTTATCCGCGGCTCTTCTTCTTTTCCTCTTCTGCGGCTACTCTTCTTTATTTCTTCCGCTTGTAGACGATTGTGAACATCGGTTCCTTCTCATCGCCGACGTACATGCTGAAGTTCACCGTATCGTCGTCGGTCATCACGGATACCGATTTCCACTTCACGAGTTTGCCCTCATGGCCCGGTCCGTCGCCGCTCATCGTCATGGTTTTCTTTTCCTTGTCGTAAGTGCCTTCCATCACCATCGGGAAGGTCGACATGCTGTCGACCCACACGCTGACGTACTTCTTTTTCTTCGCGTCGTAGGTGTCCAAACCCTTGCCCTGGAACTTCATGCCACCGAAGTCCGCTTCCAGATTGCCGACGAGCCACAGTCCGCCGAGATCCATCTTGTACGTCACACTGCCCTTCGACTCCATCCCACCCGCTTTCATGGTGAGGTCCCACGTACCCACCATCTTTTTGAGAACCTCGTGTTCCGGACCCGGTTTAGCAAACTCTTGGGCCGAAACCACCGGAGTTGCGCACGCGACAATCGCTGCGGCCGCGACGAACAGACGAATGGTCTTCATTGCACTCTCCACAAGAGATTGGGCGACGAATTCAGACAGGACCGACGAATTGACCCACCCAATCGCGAACCCCGGCCGCGGCTTTCGATCAGAGAGCGAAACGCGGATTGGGGTGGATTGAGTTGTGAGGTTTGTACACTATGCAGCCAGAAGTGCGAAAGCTCAGTTGTCGCATGTTCACCGAAAAATCATGATTCGGCCGACCGCCGACGATTACGGAGTTCTCAGTGAATCTCGTGAATGCCAAACGTCGCGGTTGTGTGGGTAGCATGAGGGAAGCCCCGTGACCCGTTCGGACTTTCAAAAAATGGCAGAGGTGCGGATCGCGGAAGCAAAGGCTCTGCTGGATGCCGGGCTTTGGGACTGTGCATATTACCTGGCAGGATACCCTGCCGCCGCGCAGTCCCAATCGGCGTGACGAAAGCAGGCCATTACTTTGTCTTGGGCTTCATGATCTCGGCGAGCAAGTCGGGTTTGCCTTCGATCTGGGTCAGACGAGGATACCGCAAACCACCCTTGTAGTCGATCACGTGCGTTTTGAAGAAATCGCCGGTTTCGACGAGCAATTCCAGTTTGCCGCCGATCTTGGTGGCAGTGACGGCGTGTTTCAGGCCGTCTGGTGAAAAGCGCCGGCCGTTCACCGCCAGCAGCTTCATTCCCGGTGCTAAACCTGCCTTTGCTGCTGGTGAATCCGGCACGATATCGCCAACCTGACCATCACCGCTCACCTGAATACCGATCGAATCCGTCAGGTTCACACCCTTCGAGAGTCCCTCCATCGTGCTGAAGAGTTCGGTGGGTTTCTCGGCGTACGAGAGTTTCCATCCGCCGTTTGCGATGCCTTCAAGCGGTGGTGCTTCAGCCACGGCTTCCACGCGGCGCTGAAAGTACGTTTTCCAGTCGTAAGGCGCGACCGTATTGAGAGCATCGAACACATCGTCGAGCTTGTAGCCATTCACCGCGGGCAGGTTTTTACCTCCGGCGAAGAACACCTTGCAGAAATCGTCGAGCGATTTCGCTCCCTTCGTTTGCGTGCGAATCATCACATCCACTTCGAGCCACAAGAGTGTGCCTTCGTCGTAGAAATCCACCGCGCGGCGTGCGGAACGCCACGAACGCGTGGCATCGAAGAGCGTGCTCGCGGCTGCGGCGGTGTCGTCAAGCGGCCGCCACTTGCGAGCGCGGACGTTGGTCATTCGCGCCGCGGTCATGGCGAGATAGTCGCGTGCCTCCTCCGGCGTCATCAGCCCACAGCGAACGGCCAGCAGCCAGCCAAAGTAATTTGTCAGCCCCTCGTACACCCATAGCAGACGCGTTTGCTGCGGTGTTTGGTAGTCGGGCATGATCATGTCGGCCGGTCGGCGGAACTTGCCGTTCCAGGCATGCCCGAACTCGTGCGGCAGAAGCGTCGCAGCGGCTTTTCGTTCCGCAGTTTTGAGGAGTGCGAGTTCCGGCAGGCGATTGTCGCTTGACTGGTGGTGTTCAATGCCAGCACTCGGAACGTAGTTACTCAGACCAAGCAGGAAGGTATAACGCGTGTAAGGCTGCGAGGGGCCAAAGAGCGCTGCCGCTTCTCCTGGTAACTTGTTCCACGCTTTTAACGTGGCTTCCGGCACTTCCAGCCCGTCGGGGCTATCGCAGGCCAGCACAATGCGATGGTGATCGGACCCACCGAGAGGAATAATGCGAACGTGCTCCCCGGCGAGAAGTGGCGAGTCGATGAGTGTTTCAAGCGTGGCTTCCTTAAAGGACACGACACCCTCTTTTTCTTCTTTCGTGAGCAGCGCAGTACCGTATTTCCATTTCTCTGGCAGTTTCACGGAGGCGCTGAACGGCAAACTCAGCGGCTTCTCGCTTTGCGGATAGACGAGCACATCATTCCAGTTCATCGTCATGATCTTTGGCGACGCGACCGTCATGAACATCGCTCCGCCTTCGCTCCCTGCGGCGAGCAGGAGATCGAAACTGACTTCCACTTCCTTTGTGGCCTGGGGCACGACGAGATGGAACGTGAACGGATCGGCATCGTCGCGTTTCCATTCCAGAGTCTTGCCGTTGGCCAGTACGCGGAACTCGGTGACATTGGCAATCTGTCCGACCGGCCGGTGTCGGCCGGGAATCCACTTGGGGTAGTGCAGCGTGAGCGGGCCTGGCTTGGCCGGGATCACTTCACGAATGTGAATTACCTTTCGCCCGACTTCGGACGCATCGATGCGTAGTTCGATCGGGGCGGCGCGCACGAAGGTAGGAAGCAAAGCAATTGCGAGAAGCACGAACGCAAATCGCGGCATGGCAGTGTTCTCCAGAGTGGATCGAGCCACATGATAGCGGTTGAGACGGAAGATGGCGCGCGGATTTGGTCCGAGCTTGTGGTTCTCTTGCTGAACCAAGGAAAACGAACGACGCTCACCCGCGAGCGAGTGAGCGTCGTTGTGTATTGAAACTGTTCTGGCCTCAGCCGACGAAGATTCCACCGGAGAATCCGTCGAACACGGTGATCTCCTTCAGGAACGACTGCGAGGCCACATCGAACTCCTTAACGACCGCGTTCTGGCCTGGACCTGCGGCGACGAGGATCTCGGGCTGGTTGTCGTTGTTCACGTCGCCCGTTGCGATTCGCAAACCATTCACGTTCCCGGTGAAGCCCGGATCGAACGATGTGACCGGCGCCGCAGTTCCACCCGCGAACACCTGCACCAGTCCGTTGCCGGTCGCAGGCGCGACGAGGATATCGGCCATCGTGTTGCCGTTCAGTTTACCCGCAGCCACGTTGATGGGGCCTGTCACGCCGGGATTGGCCATGAAGCTGGCGAGCTTTTGGCCAGCGAAATTGAAGACTTGGACGTGCTCCGGGCCGTTACCGGCCACACCGGTGATGATGTCATCTCCGCCGACGCCGTCGAAGTTGCCGGCTGCCACAGTGACCCCGCCGTTGAAGCCGGGATAAGCCAGGAAGCTCATGAGTGTGTTGCCGGTGGCGAAGTCGAATACCTTGACGTGTGAAGTGCCATTGAGCGAGCCAACAATGATGTCGCCACGACTATCGTTGTTCACATCGCCCACTGCCACAGACACCGCGCCCAGATAGGCAGGATCGAAGGCGAAGAAGCTGGCGATTTCGGCTCCGGTCGCACCATTGAACACTTTCACGTGTCCGCCGGAGGCACCCATCCCCGCTCCCACAACGATATCATCGACCCCGTCGCCGTTCACGTCACCCGTGGCGACCGTGACTCCACCGTTGAAGCCCGGGAAGGCATCGAAGCTGAAGCGGAGTGAGCCATCGGCGTTATACACCATCACGTGAGAATCCGCTCCCGGACCGGCACCCACTGCGACCAGATGCACTGGCGTGGTTGGTACGATGATTGGGGGCGGCAGCGAGGGTGGGACTGGAGCCGACAGCACGACATCATTCCCGCTTCCACCGACGTAGCTAATCACAAGTTTCTGACCGAGGGAGGTGGTTACCGTTGCCCCTTCGGGCAGTCCGGCAAAGGTACCAACCACGGGATGGCTGCCGTTGTTCTTGATCAGAACCACGGACGTGCCCTGAGGCAAGAGGGCCCCACTGTGAACGGTCAGGGTCGCTCCGGTCAACGTGATCGTTCCCGTCGCGACAATCTGGTCGTAGTCGGTGCCGGCTGTCGTGCCGTTGACATCGGCGGTGAGGCCACCCGCACTGAGCTTGAGATTGCCCGTATTCACGATGCCGGTGACACTCGTTGCGCTTGCGGGATTCAGGGTCTGATTGGAAGCGAGGGTAACGCCGCCGTTGTAAGTACCAGCTTCGGCGTTCACGGTATCACCAGCAGAAGCGGCGTCGCTTGCGCGCTGAAGACTTGGCGTCGTGGTCGAGCCGAAGAAGCTATTCGGCGTGACATAGACATTGCCCGCCCGCAGTTGCACGAGACCGTAGCCAGCCACGTCGATGCCATCGACGATCTTGTCCTCGATGGCGAACATCTGCGGGGTCGTTGCGGACGACAGTGTGACGCCGTCGAAAACGTTATTGCCGGCCGGGGTGAGCGTGCCCGTGCCTTGTTGTATGATGTCGTAGGTGTTGCCCGTGAACGTGTTCCCGCTAATCGAGATGGGCAATCCGGTGATAGAGTCCCCCGGACGAACACTGATGCCGACATAGTCGTTTGAGAACGTATTCCCGGTAATCGTCGCTCCGAAGTTCGAGGTTGGCGTATAGAACCGAACACCCGCTCCCCACGATGGCGTGCCAGTCGGATCGGGGTTAGTAATCGAGTCGAACTTATTTCCCGACACGGTGACATCGCTGCTGTTCGCCAGCAACGCACCATAGTATTTGAGGTGCGTGAACGTGTTGCCGGACACCGTGCCCGATGCGTCGCTCAAGTTGAGCGCGGCCGTGGCAACGTTGGACCAGACGTTGTTGGTGATCGTGACGTTAGCACGATCGCTCGCGCCGTTCCCGCCGACCTGGATGGTGTCTTCCGTTTGACCGGTGATGTTGGAGAACAGGTTGTCGTCGACCGTGAGAGTCGGCGTTTGGAAGTACATCCCTGGGTCGTGGGTGGCAGTGAAGATGTTCTTCTTGAGGGCGATGGTATCGTGCGCGTTGTAGGCATTCATGGCTGAAGGAGTACCATCGAACTTCAGCCCCTGGACGGTCACGGTGAGATCGGCCGCGTCGATCGAGAAAACAGCGTTCGGGCTGATATTCGTCCCCTGGTCCGTAATAACCGCCTCCGCAACGCGTGAACCGGAGTTCGGGCTGATTGTGGCATTGGGGCCGGAAATGGTTAGCGATTTTGAGATGGAGACAGCATTGTTGCCTTCGGCATACGTCCCAGCTTCGAGGTTGACCGTACCTCCGGCCGTCACCAAATTGACGCCTTCCTGGATACGGCCGGTCGTGCCGGTCTGTGAACCGAGCGTGGTCACGTTCAGGACAGAGAAATCGCCCTGGAACCCCGTCGTGGCACTGTTGGCGCCACTATTCAGGAATGGTGTGAAATCCACCGGGCCAGACATCAGCGCGGCAATCGCCGCGTCGCTGGTTGTGCTCCACCAGTTGCCCGAAGCATCGACCGGCTTCGTGGCATCACCCTGATCGACGATGGCGTATGCGGACCCGTCGGTGATGACACCGCCATTGATGAAAGCGTTGTCGTTGATGTGGATCGTGGTTCCATCAATGCCGGAACCCGAGATCGGCGGGCGAAGCCGGAGCGCACGGGTTGGGTCCGTCGCTCCGACCACGTCGTTGAAATGGATGATGTTGTTGGTGATGTTGACGTTGGTCGAAACGGACGAGTTGTACTGACCGCCCCAAAGTTGAATCACATCGCCAAAGCCGACGCCAGAATCGGCCTGGATTTGCGAGAAGGTGTTGCCGACGATGCTACCCCCCACGATCCCGACTTGCATGGCGGTGTAGTGATCGTTCTGGAACGTGTTGTCGCTAATCGAGATGTTGCCGGCGCGGGCGATGTTGATTCCCGCATCGCCGGTATCGTGGATTTTGTTTTGGGCGATGACGGCGTTATTGAAGCTCATCACGGACGGATCGCCGCCGGCGAAGATGCCATATCCATTCGCGTTGCTGATGTCGTTGTTGGAGATGTTGAGCTCGTTGTATGCGGCAGATCCGCCCGCCGGCGCGCTCGCACCCAGGCCAATCGCCGCGAGTGCCGAACCCCCACTCACGTCGATCAGGTTGTGGGAAATCGTGTAATTCGTGAAGGTTGAATTCGTCAGGGTATTGACATTAAAGCCCAACACGATCCCAGCGTTATTCGCGTTGGTTGAGGAGATATCGTTGTAGCTGATCTGCACGTTCTGGTGTGTGCCGCCACTGCCACCCGCATCGTGGTTGTTGGTCGTGATCGAGTAGTTCTGATTGGCTACCTCAAAGCCGTTTACCGTCACGTTATCCGACTCGACACTGATGCTGTCATTACCGCTGGGCCCGGTGATGATACTCTCAGCACCTCTACCCCCGGCGATCGGTGTGACGTTTGCCTCCGCCCCGAGCAGCGTGAGTGCCTTGTTGATGTTCACCGTCTCGTCGTATGTTCCTTCCAGCACATGGACCATCCCGCTGGCTGTTGTATTGGCGATGGCGTTGTTGATGGTCGCGGAACCAACGACGGATGTTGGGGTGGTGATCCCAGGCCCGGACGTGACCGTGCCGAAGGCGTTGATGCCGTAGATAGCCGAGATGCCGCCCGGGTTGATGGTGTCGTTGTCGTTGCGCACTTCATCGCCGACCGACAACCCCGGGGCACCATTGTCGGTAACCAGCGTCCAGTTGTCGTCGACATATGCCGTGGCTACTGATGGCACCGAGCGATCTTCGAGGAGTTCAAGGAGAAAATGGGACTGGCGCCGCGAAGCGGCGATGGGGTGGGAACGGGACATTGCTGCACCAAGTGGAGTGTGAGGGGGGGATGAAAAATTACCACCACCGCTTCAAGCGAAAGAAATGCCGAAAGCGCAACTTTGCGGCTTTTGCCAATAATGCGAGAGAAATTGCTAAGCCGGGAGCCAGTGGATCTGTGCTGCTGTGTCCGAATCTGGCACAGATAGAGAGTGCGATGGTGTCACTGGGATCGCAGACATCCGACGCATCAGGAGGAGTGACGGCACTGCTGATGGTGTCCACGTAAAAACGGGATCGGCGGCGTTCCTTCCTCACGTGCCGCGATCCTCAACCATTCCAACAACACTCTTCAACGCCAGACGGCTAAAATGATTCTGTGACCCGCGCGACGAAGAAAGGAAACTGATGCTTCGCGAGGAACAGATCGACATCCGCCGACAGCGGGCAAAGGCCGTCAAGTTTCAGATCGCGAACCTGGGCAAGAACCGCGTCTTCTCCGATTACCGGATCACCAATCCGGAGTCCGGCGGACAATACACGGTCTCGATCAAGGGATTCGAGGTCGGGGATAATACGTGCACATGTCCGGATTTCAAAGCGAACACGCTTGGTACCTGTAAACACATCGAAGCCGTTCTCGATACGCTCAAGGACGAAATCCCCGCCCACCTCCAGAAGAAAAAAGCGGCGGTTACCCGGCCGGAGATTTTCCTCTATTACGGCGAGCAACTTCAGCTCGGTATTCATCTGCCGCCGCGGCACTCCGATAAACTCGCCAAACTCGCGCACACATACTTCGATGAGAAAGGATTGTGGACGGGGCGAGGAAAGTACACCGAGCTGATTCGTGACGTGGAGGCGGTGCCGGAAGAAGTCACGGTCATGTCGGACGCGCTGGAGTTTATCGACCGTGAAATCGAACGCGCCGAGCTGCTCGCCCGCGAGCAGGAATGGGTAAAGCAACTCGAAGCCGGCACGCTCGATCTCAAGTTGCTCGCCGCCCCGCTTTACGACTACCAGACCCGCGGAGCGCTTTTCCTGGCGTGTCGGGGGCGGAGCATTCTCGGCGATGAAATGGGACTGGGTAAAACCGCTCAAACTCTGGCGGCGGTTGAACTGCTTGCACGCGAACGCGGCATTCAAAAAGCCCTCGTCGTAGCTCCGGCGTCGGTGAAGTACCAGTGGGAATCCGAAATCAAGAAGTTCACCGGCCGGCCAGTGCAAGTGATCGAAGGTGGGCCCGATGCGCGGCTCGATCAGTATGCTGAACCGACCTTTTATCGGCTCGTGAACTACGAGCAAGTTGTGCGCGACCGCGATGCCATCAATGCCTGGAAGCCGGATGTGATTATTCTCGACGAAGCGCAGCGCATCAAAAACTGGGAAGCGAAAACCTCGCGGGAAGTGAAGAAGCTCAAGAGCCGCTACGCGATGGTACTTACCGGCACGCCGCTGGAGAACAAGCTCGAAGAGCTCTACAGCATCGTGCAATTCGTGGATGAACGCCGATTCGGCCCCGCGTTCCAGTTCTTGCATGAGCACCGCGTGCTGGACGAGGAGGGTAATCTCAAAGGCTATCGCAATCTGGAAAAGATTCGCGAGAAGCTCACGCCGGTTTTCCTCCGGCGCACGCGCGGCGAAGTTCTCACGCAATTGCCGGCTCGCACCGACAACACCGTATTTGTCGAACTCGCCCCTGAGCAACGCGGTCCCTACGAGGAGCAACGCATTGCCCTGGCGCGACTCATTCAAAAGAACTATCTCACCGATCTCGATCGCAAGCGCATTCTCGCGTGTGTGGTCAATCTGCGCACCATTTGTGACAGCCTCTTCCTCTACGACAAACAAACGCGGGTTTCACCCAAGCTCGACGAGTTCGCGGAACTGGTGCCGGAACTCGTTGGTGAGCACAAACTCGTTGTGTTCTCGCAGTGGGAAACGATGGTGATGGAAGCGGCGAAGGTGCTTGACTCCCTCGGCGTCAGCTACACAGTCCTGCACGGCGGATTGCCGGGTAAGGAACGGAAAGCCGTTCTGGAACGCTTCCAAAATGATCCCGATTGCAAGGTGTTTCTCAGTACCGACGCCGGCGGGACGGGCTTGAATCTGCAAACGGCGGACACGGTTATAAACCTGGAATTGCCGTGGAACCCGGCGGTGCTGGAACAGCGGATTGCCCGCGTTCATCGGATGGGTCAGAGCCGGCCCGTTCGCGTCATCAACTTCGTGACGCGCGGCACCATCGAAGAGAAAGTTCTGCGGACAATCGAGACGAAGCAAGGGCTGTTCGCGGGCGTCTTTGAAGGCGACGCCGACGAAATTCCGTTTGCGGCAGTGAACTCGTCCGGTTTCCTGGGGACGATGCGGGAACTGGTCGGTACGGAGTTGGTGGAGAGGGAACAGGAGACAGGAGACAGGAGACAGGAGACAGAGCGCAGAGCGCAGAAGTCAGAAGACAGAAGCCAGAAATTGCGCGACGGACTCTCGGATGCAAAGGCAGCTTTGCTTACAAGTCATTCCCCGCTCTCCGTTCCTTCCGTGTGGCATGGAGTTGCACAGATCGTGGAGGGGGCCTGCGCCATCCTCGGAGATTCGTCAGCTAGTATGCAGATGCCTCCGGACATCCGCGAGCGGTTGCTCACCGCGCTCCGTCCTCTCATGAGCAATTTGAGTTCCAGTTCCGCGGATTAGTTCGTTCGTTTGCAGTCATTCGCAGTTGGTATGGCGGATGCAGATTCATTCAGTGGAGCAAATGAGAACGCGGCAGCCCCCGTTCTCATTTGGAATTTGAGATGGCCCACTGGGATCGGAGTGTCGTACTCACGACCCAGAGTTTCCTATCTCGGCAAATGAGAACACGCCCTGGCGTGTTCTCATTTACTCAACTGACAGATGAGAACACGCCCTGGCGTGTTCCCATCTGTTCAACCGGAGGATGAATCATGAAGTCGCTTTTACTTGCAATCGCCGCTGCTGGAACTCTTCTGGTCAGTACAAGTTCTGCCGATGCGCAATTTCGGCTGCGTCGGAACAACTCGTACTCGTCCAGCTACCCGGCCTACAACTACTACAACTACGGCTACCCCAGCTCTTATGGCTTTGGCTACCCCGCATCGAGTTACCCGGGGTACAACCACTACTACGACAGCTACCCGAGTTCGATCTCCACAACGTCCAGCTACAGCTACCCGAGTTACACCAACTGGGGAACGGTGACCAGCAATTTCTCCTATCCGGCTTATCCCTACACGTACTCGTCCGGTACGGTTTACCCCGCCAGCGGGACCTATTATCCGAGCACCTCGAGCTCGTATTACTACCCCAACATGACGAGCTACAACCCGTCATACTATAACGGGACGTTCGTGTATCCCTCGGGCTATTACTGGCCTTCGCAGCGGTAAGTCGGTGAATTGATGGCATTCGAGCAGACCGCGAGGTAGCTCGCGGTCTTTCTTTTCGGAAATGAGAACGGGGCCTGAAAACGCTCACGGTTGTTGATGGGCCGGCTGCCATTTCTTCAAATGAGAACGCGGCCGCGTTCTCATTTATCAAACCGAGAAAATGAGAACGAATCGTCACTCGTCCACCAGTTCCGCGAAAGTCTGGTCGTGGAGTCTGCTCAGAGACGGTATGATGGATTCTAAATCTTCTGGCAGTGTGGTGGCACAACCAGATACATGAGTTCGGTTTACCGGGAAGGAGTGTCCTCGCCCCAGGCCAACTCATGCGAGCCGGAATCCGCAGCGACGCGCTCTCCTGACCTCGCTCTTTTTGCTTGGCGTGTCCTCAACGGGCGACCGGTGGTTTGATCCGCCATCGCAGCGTTGCGTGACACCATGACAACCGGAAACCAGCCCAGCTTTCCTCCCCCGCCCCCTCATCATCAGGGGACTGAGCGTGCCCCTGGCCCGCGTCAATACACCCCAAACCCGATTGCAGTTACTTATCTCGCGTTCGGTTTGTCGTGGATCTGGTTGACAGACCTCGTCTTGGTTTGGCTTGGAGTTCAGAGTTACGCGGGATTCCTGGCGGCGGCGAGCAAGGGGACTCTCTTTGTTCTCTTGTCCGCCGGGCTGATCGACTGGCTCATCCGTCGCGACACCCGCCTCAACGCCCGCGCGAATGCCCTCCTCCGTGCCGTGGCCGACGGAACAACCGATGCGGTGTTTATCAAGGATCGGGACGGCAAGTATCTGCTCTTCAACCAAGCAGCGGCTCGGTTTGTCGGGAAGCCGGTTGCGGAAGTACTCGGTAAGGACGACAGGGAGGTTTTTGACGCAGAGAGTGCTCGGCAGGTCATGGAACGGGATCGCGAAGTTATCGATTCTGGCGTTCCTCACACCAAGGAAGAAGTGCTGACGGCAGCCGGAACCACTCGTACGTACCTCGCGATGAAGGCACCTTACCGGGATGAGACAGGTGCGGTAATCGGGTTGATTGGCGTCTCGCGGGAGATCACCGAGCGCAAGCGAGCCGAGGAGGCACTCCGAGCAAGCGAAGAGCGGTACCGGACCCTGGTGGAGTCGAACGCCGACGGCATCTTCGTGAATCGGGGTGGTCGCATCGTCTACGCCAACCCGGCTCTCTTACGCCTACTCGGTGCCGATTCGGCGGAACAGATCCTCGGTAAGACTCCGTTCGAGATCATCCATCCCGATTACCACCCGGCGGTTCGCGAATCGATCGAGAAAGTGATTGCGACGAGGCACCCGCTTCCACACACCGAGCGGCAATTTATCCGCCTGGACGGGACCGTGGTTGATGTTGAGATCTCCGCCGTGTCATTTCAGGATCGGGGCGAAGTTGCGATTCTGGTCACCGCCCGTGACGTTACAGCCCGGAAGCGAGCGGAGGAGGCGCTGCGGGCGAGTGAGGCTCGGTTCCGCGTTTTCGTGGATCACACGGTCGATGGGTTGTTCCTGCACGACCAGGATGCAACGATTCTCGACGTCAATTGCCAGGCGTGCGCGAGCCTGGGTTACACTCGAGAAGAACTGATCGGCAAAACTCCATTCGATTTCGACCCGACCGTGACACCGGAGTTGCTCGAAGGGATACTCGCCCGACTCCATGCGGGAGAAACAGTTGCGTTCGAAACGCTCCACCGTCGGAAGGACGGCGCCCAGTTTCCGGTCGAGGTTCGGGTCCGATCATTTTTGTCGGGTGGCCGGCAGCTCTCGCTCGCGCTTGCTCGGAACATCACAGAACAAAAACGCGCGGAGGAGAAACTGCGAGCGAGTGAGCAGCGATTCCGGGAACTGGCCGATGCGATTCCCCAGATTGTGTGGATGACGACACCCGCCGGCGAGCTCGATCACCTGAATGCTCGCGCGACGGAATATGCGGGTATCGGAAGAGATGACCTGTGTGGCTGGAGTTGGGAACGTGTAATCCACCCCGACGACCTGGCTCATGTCGTGCAAGAGTGGGGCGAGATCCTCCGAACTGGACAAACAAAAGAGCTGGCATTCCGCATTCGTCGCGCCGACGGTGAGTACCGCTGGCACGTGGCCCGGCAAGTTCCTGCTCGCGACGCAAGCGGGGCAATTGTCAAATGGTACGCCACCTGCACCGATATCCACGATCTGAAGCAGACCGAGGCGGCCCTCCGAGCGAGCGAGGCGTTCAATCGGGCCATTCTCAATTCGATCAGTGCCCACATTGCTGTCCTGAACTCCGACGGGACCATTCTCGCGGTGAACGAGGCCTGGAAAACATTCGCAGTGGCGAACATGAAGGCCTGTGAACTTTCCCGGACCGGGGTTGGGACGAATTACCTCACCGTCTGCGAGCAAAGCGAGAAGATGGGGAGCGAGGAAGCACGTGCGGCCGCTGCTGGGATTCGCGACGTTCTGAACAAGGCAGTCGAGCGATTTGAACTCGAATACCCGTGTCATTCTCCACACGAATGCCGGTGGTTTCTTCTCAGCGCAACGCCCTTCCGCGATACCGTTGCCGGAGCCGTCATTGCACACGTCGATATCACCGCCCGGGTAGAAGCGGAACTCGCTCTCCGGGCGAGTGAGGAACGGTCTCGCTCTGTGATCGCGGCCCTTGCGGAGGGAATCGTCTTCCAAGCCGCGAGCGGAGAGATACTCGCGTGCAACGCAAGCGCCGAGCGTGTTCTCGGTTTGACCACGGACCAGATCACCGGGCGAACATCGCTTGACCCCCGCTGGCGCGCGGTCCATGAGAATGGAGAACCGTTCCCGGGCGAGGATCATCCGGCCATGGTCACTCTGCGCACGGGCCAACCCTGCGAAAACATCGTGATGGGGGTCCATAGACCCGACGGACGGCTGGTTTGGATCAGCATCAATTCCGAACCGGTATGCCGCGGCGGGGAAACGAAACCCCACGCCGTGGTCACGTCTTTCGCCGACATCACTGACCGAAAACAAGCTGAGGACGCGCTCATCCGGCAGAAGCGGGTGCTGGAACTGATTGCCACCGGTGCCGATCGCCGAGTCATCCTCGATGAGATTGTCGATCTGGTCGAGGACCAACTCACCGGTTCGCTTTGCTCGATCCTGCTGCTCGACAAGGACCGACTCCACTTGCGGTTCCAGAGCGGCAGACGCCTGCCGCCGGACTACAACGCCGTCGTCGATGGAGTTGCCATCGGTCCGAAGGTCGGTTCGTGCGGCACGGCGGCCTATCGCGGTGAGACCGTGGTGGTGTCCGACATCGCGACCGATCCGCTGTGGGCCGACTACCGCCATCTGGCGCTTCCTCACGGTCTGCGCTCGTGCTGGTCGGTCCCGATCCTGGCAGGGCAGCAAGTCGGTATGCTCGGCGGAAGTGGTCGCGTGCTGGGAACCTTCGCCCTCTACCGTCACGAACCGGCAACGCCCAACTCGCACGATCTGGAAGTGGTTGCAGCGGCGGCTCATCTCGCCGGCATTGCCATCGAACGCGAGGAGGCCGAACGAGTCATCTGGGAGAGTGAGGAGCGATACCGCCGGCTCCTGGACGTCCTCCCATCGGCGGTATTTGTCCACGCCGATGATAAGATCGCTTTCTGTAACCCGGCGTTCGTCCGACTCGTGGGGGCCACGGACGCGAGTGAACTTCTGGGAAAATCGCCGTTCGATATCGCGGATCCGGGTTATCACGATCTCATCCGCTCCCGGATCCGGGTTATGCGAGAAACACAACAAAGCGCCCCCGGAATTGAGATGCGCGTGGTGCGGCTCGATGGACGGACCGTCCCGGTGTACTCCGTAACTACCCCACTGACCGATCGGGATCAGCCGTCGTTCCTCGTTGCCCTTTCCGACTTGACCGAGCGCGAGCGATCCCAGGAATTGCTGCGAGCAGTGATGGGAAGCGTTCCCGACCCGATCATCACCATCGACGATCGCGGTCACATTATCGCGATCAACCCGGCTACCGAACGGATGTTCGGCTATACCGCCACCGAACTCATCGGACGCAACGTCAATCTCCTGATGGGCGAGCCGCATGGGTCGAACCACGACGAATACATCACTCACTTCATCCACACGGGTCAACCGAAGGTTATGGGAGTTGGGCGGGAACTCTTACACCTTCGTAAGGACGGCTCGGTGTTCCCGGGCGAGATGACTCTGACCGAATTTCGCATCGATGGCCAACGCCACTTCACCGGGGTGATTCGAGACACCACCGGGCGGAAGAAATTGGAGGAGCAACTCCGACAGGCGCAAAAAATGGAAGCCGTGGGGAACCTGGCCGGCGGAATCGCACACGACTTCAACAATATTCTCACCGTTATCAATGGATACAGCGACATGACTTTGTCGCAGTTGCCGCCGAAAGATCCGAACCGGGCGGCGGTGGCCGCGATCCGGTCTGCTGGCGATCGTGCGGCTCGACTCACGCAACAATTGTTAGCCTTCAGCCGGAAAGCGATCGTCGAACCGAAGATCCTCGATCTGAATGAGGTTCTCGGTGAGTCGGTGAGACTACTCCGTCGCCTGATCGGCGAAGACATCGTCCTGGCGAGCGTTTTCGACCCCAATCTCTGCCCGATCAAAATTGATCCCGGTCAATTAGAACAGGCGATCATGAACCTGGTGGTGAACGCCCGCGATGCGATGCCCACCGGGGGCAGGCTGACCATCGAGACCAGGAACGTGACTCTGGGCGAGGATGATGTGGCGAATTACCCGGACCTCAAGCCGGGGGCGTACGTCCGACTCGCGGTGACGGACACCGGATGCGGAATGACGGAGGAGGTGAAGGCCCGGATCTTCGAGCCGTTTTTCACCACCAAAGGAGTCGGGAAAGGCACCGGACTGGGTTTGGCGGTCGTTCATGGGGTGGTCAAACAGGCGGGAGGGCACGTTGCAGTGTACAGCGAGGTCGGAGTCGGGACGACATTCACGCTCCTGTTCCCGGCTACCCCCGCGACTCCCTCCGGTCCTTCATCCGGGGTGATCGGTGTTCCCATTCGCGGGACAGAGACAATCCTCCTGGTCGAGGATGAGGAGGCCGTTCGGACGATTGCCCGAATCGCCCTTCAGACACAAGGCTACACTGTCCTGGAGGCCAGCAGCGGGGTGGAGGCGATCCGGGTGGCAGAACACCATCCCGGACCGATCCATCTGTTGGTGACGGACGTGGTGATGCCCGAGATGGGGGGACGCCAACTGGCCGATTCGCTCCGGACACGAAGAACGGGGTTGGGGGTGTTGTACATGAGCGGGTACACGGACGACGCGGTTGTCCGTCACGGGGTGGTGGATGCCGCCGACGCGTTCATTCAGAAACCGTTCACCCCTCTGGGGCTCGCACGGAAGGTGCGGAGTGTTCTGGACGATCTCGCCGGCCACTCGGCGCAAGGGACAGAGCGGAAGCGCATTGAATGAAAGAAAGACAAGATCTGGCGGGTATCTACCAACGTTCAACGAATTTGCGGGTTATAGAGGATGGAGGGCACCATGAAACACTTCGCAATTGCGGTCGTACTGGCGGCCGTCCTTGGGTTGAGCACAGCAGGAACGGCGGACGCGCAGTACATCGTCCGTTACGGCGGCATCACTCCAAATGGTGGTGTGGCAACCACAAGCCAATTTTACAACCTGGGCATCTATCAGTCGTACAACACGTACCTTTCGCCGTTCGGGACGTATCGACAGACCTATTACGGCAATGCGTTTGGCAACATGTATGGCGCGAGCATGGGCTTCAACCCCTATTTTGGGTATGGTTACAGCCGCGGGTTCTACCAACCCAACCCGTTCTTCAATCCTTACGGCGGATATCACTACAACTTCTACCGCCGTTGGTAATCAGAGTAGTCGGTCTCCGTGTGCGATTGTCTTCAAAAAGCAACGGCACACGGAGACCGGCCACTGCTCTGATCAGAGTCGGTACCGCAGAGCAACACGGGGCCAGGTTCGCCCGCCTTGTTGATTTGCACTTGTGTCAGATCGATTCGCCTGTCGAAACTGTGGCACACGAATCGCAGCAATTCGCTTGCTGCCTCATCATTTCGTAACGACGGCCCTGCCGGTGCGAAATCACAACTGTCTGACGAATAACTCAGACAGCATCTCTGGGAGGGACATCCATGAAACGCTTTGCAGTTATGGCCGTATTGGTGGTCATTCTGAGTCTGGGTACGACAGCCACGGCGAACGCACAGAGGTTCCGTGGGGGTGGTGGGTTCGCCCCCCCCTCGCGTATAGTTGCCGGCAGGCCCATGACAATGGGTTCGGTACGGGGGTTCCCGCAGGCCAGCTCTTTCGTCTTCCCTCGCAGCTCCTTCGTCGTTCCTCGCAACTCCTTCGTCGCCCCCCACTTCAACACGTTCAACGGGCTCATCACCCCTCGCATGAGCACGTTCAACGGGTTCAATAACTTCAACAGGTTCAACACATTTAACGGGTTCAATAGCCTGGGTTTGGGCATGGGCATGGGCTTGAGCTTGGGCGGGTTTGGATCGTTCAATCAGTTCAATCCCGGTCTCTCGCCTGGTGCCTCTTCACTTGGTGGTGGGTTTGTGGTTCCCTTCAATTCTCGCTCGTCGCTCGTCCCATAGTGACGTCGCAAATGAGAACACGCCAGGGCGTGTTCTCATTTATTCAATCAGCAAATGAGAACCCGCCAGGGTGGGTTCTCATTTATTCCACTGGCGGCGAAAGGCCGGTGTCCACCGGTTGACCGGCCTTTCGTGCTAGCGCACTTCAATCATCCGGCATTCGGACAGTTTCACTTCGTCATCTTCTCCCACCAGAAAGAGTTTGCCACCCACGCAGCGCGTTGGGCCATTGTCCGGGCAGACATGATCGGTTTCGATTCCCAGTGCAAACATTCCCTCCGCGCGGTACGACGCGGGGTAGATCAGTGGTAAGTGAACCTCGGTGGTGGTGTTGTCGCGGAAGGTGAGCGTTGCGGGACGATAGAGCTGATCGAGCAACACGCTTGCTGGTGCGAGGACTACCTTTCGGAGAGTTTCCCACGGCGCCCACAGATACTCGCCGCCGCGAAACGCTTCGAGTATGGCGCCAAAGCGATCATCGGCGTCGCGTAAACCATCGAATTCACGTCCGTCGATGAACCCGCGGATTGCGGGGCTGGCCGCATCAGCAGCGTCGATGGCTTTCACCGCGTCTTCCGGCTGCGCCCGGCGCAGCGCCTTGACAGCTTGCCATCGGCGGGTGGCATGCTTGGGTGGTGGATCGGGGATGATGGTTGGCTTGCGCCCATCGAGAGTGCGGTGTCGTTCGCTTCGGAAAAGGCGGTGAAGCCCCCGGGCGGCTTGGGGCCAGTCGGGATCGTCGGTATCGATGCGCGCAAGATGCGCGAGCGCCTCATCCAGCCGCCCGGCGAACGCCAGTATGTCGATGAGAGTCCGACGAAGGGCCGGATCATTCGGCGAGGATGCGACCGCGGATTCCTGGAGTGAAACCGCGTCTGCCAGCCGGCCTTCGGCGAGCAGGTCGTGAACAGTCATATCACTAGTTTATCGCGTCAGGCCGCCCGCGCCACAGGGACTCTTTCTTCCGGCACGCCAACCGGAAGCGAATGGCCACACAGACGCGATAGTTCTTCCGTTACTTGGAGAGCGGTGAGTACCTGAACGACTTCGCTTTCCAGCGCAAGCGCGGGGAAACGGAGGTCCACATCCAGAGAGGCGCGGACGCCGCCGGGCCCAAGCAATACGACGCGTTCGCCGTTTATCCGCGGGATGGCCGTGAGTGGGTGCGTCGGCCAGAGCCAGTGCTCACACCCAGCGAACCCGACGGGCAACGTACCATCGGGTTGAATGGCGGCAGCCGTGAACAACTGGAAAGGCGCAATTCCATCCTCTCCTGGAACAGAGGATCCGAAGGACGAATGCGCGATTTCGCCCTCTTTCCGAGGCGATGGGATTGGTTCCATCGCGAATCGGTAGAGTTGTGCTGCGGTCGTGAAGCCGCGGAGGTGCAACCGGACCCCGCTGCGAGTGGCTGGCGTGAGGACGAGAAAGATTTCGTCGTCCGGCACCGCAAGGAGTTCCGCCAGTTCCTTCGCTGCGAGGCAGTGCGGAGCAAGCGTCGATGCGGCGTCGGTTAAGCCAACGGCGCGCGCCACTCGGCGCACTTCGACGGAAGCCAATAGCGCAGGTAACTCTGCCGTTATCTGCACCGTTAAGTCGGCGAATCGCGGTGTTGGGGCGGATTGCGCGGCTTCGAGTTCGGCTTGTCGCTTGCGATCAAAGAAGAAGATGGCCGGTTCGCTCCATCGCGACGGACGGAGGGACTTCGCGGCTCGCGTGCACGCAGCGCGTAGCTGGACCAGGCGTTCCCGTGCGGCGAATGCGACATCGGGAATGGGGGCGTCCGACAGCGCGGCCGTGCGGCGGTCGAACAACTCGGCGGACATCGGCGCGACCTCCATGACGATCTACTCGCGATCGTCCCTGACGGAACATTCCGTCCCATGTGAGCGGTCAAGCCGAATTAGATGCGGAGTGGAGCGCGCTTTCAAGTGGAAGTGCGCGAGGCGAGGAGAAGGAGCCCCCTGGCCCCATGACAGTTCATGTCGGACAGGTCTTCCGGCCTGCCGGGAGGCGAAGCCTGCCCATTGATCTGGATTGGAGGTGGAGGAGGCAAGCTTACAGAGAATGGCCTGCCCCACGATGGGGGCAGGCTCCGCCTGACACATGGAGAAGCAAGTGATTTTGGGGCTGGCAGTCTGCTTCAACGCCTAGCCAATAGCGAGAGTCGTTGGCTCACGCGGCAGCGTACTGAGGAGACGGTGGCCGTCGTGAGTGATGAGCACATCGTCCTCGATACGGATGCCGCCCCAACCGGGGATGTAAATGCCCGGTTCGATGGTGAGGACCATGCCGGCTTCGAGCACGTCTTCCGAGTTGGCACGCAGCTTGGGTGCCTCGTGAACTTCAAGACCAATACCGTGGCCGAGGCCGTGGGTGAAGTATTCGCCGAGTTTTTCGCCGGAGTGCCGTTCGGATTTGAACTTGTGGTTGGTGATGACCTTGCGGGCGGCAGCGTCCACTTCCTTGGCCTTCACGCCAGGCCGAAGGGTGGCGAGCGCGGCATTTTGCGCTGCCAGAACCACCGAATAGATTTCCTCAAAGTCAAAACCGACGCGTTCTTGCTTGTTGCGGCGGCTGGGTGCTGTTCCGAACGGACTGCGGAGCGTGCGGGTCAGGTCCGACTTGTAGAGCAGATCTGCACCCCAATCGACCAGTAACTTGCTCCCCTCCCCGAGTTGTCGTGCAGTTGGCGGAGCATGCGGCAATGCTCCCCGTTCACCGACCGCGACGATGGGCGGAAACGCCGTGCACCGTGCGCCGGCTCGCCGAACGTAGCCTTCCAGCGCATCCACCATGTCCTTTTCGGTATCTGCTTCGCGAATCGTGGCCACGAACATGCGGAATCCACGCTCGGCGACCCGGACCGCTTCGCGAATCTTCTCCACCTCACTGGGATCTTTGACCATACGTTGCGCTTCGACAATCCCATCGAGCGGCACGAACGTCGCTTTCGGAACCAGGGTCTTGAGCTGTTCCAGTTCGCCGAGCGTGATCCGGTTTCCTTCCACACCCACCGACTTTGCACCGGACTTGGTCAGCACTTCGGCCGTGGCTTCAATCGTGGTGCGGTTATGCGGTCGGATGACGGCGTCGAGATCCGGGCACTCTTCCTTGATCTGTTCTTCAAACCGCGTATCGCTCACAATGAATCCATGCTTGCTCGTGGATGCGTAATAGCTGTCCTCGCCCGTAAAGCCGGTGAGATACGTGACGTTCACCGGAGTGGTGACGAGAAAGGCATCGACACCATGCGATTTTAATTTCTGATTAAGGATAGCACGTCGCTGCTGAAGGTAGTTCATACGAGCCTCGGTTTGTCAGGCGCAAGTGTAAATGGGCGACATGTCGCCAGCTACCTGGCCCCTGTGTGGTGAAATAGCGGTTTGGACACTGTTACTATCGAGTGCGTCACGAGAATTCAACCCTTGCGGCAAAAAAACCGCTGGTCGATAAGGCGATTAAAATGGTCGCCATCATCCCATCATAGAACTTTAGATTGGATGATGTTGTCCATTTTTGGATTTCTTTATGCTAGGATTTGGCTCAAACGAGTAGAAGGGTGTGAATCGTCGAATGCAAGATCCCGCGCAGACGGATCATGCGTGGGTGGGGTACCACCCACGTGCGGCAGTGCCGACACTGGCGTTGGCCACGATCGCGTCGTTGCTCATTTGGACGGGGCGGTGGTACCTGACGGAACTTTCAGAGCTGGCTGACGAACTGGGTGCGCTCGTAGTGTTTGCACTGGCCTGGTGTGTGTGGCCGGGACTGATTGCGGTGTACCTGTACCGCGCAGTGACGTACACGTATCGTCTTACCGATCGCGCCGTGTTGGTCGATTTTGGCTTCTGGTTTCGGCCGGTCCCCCCTCTGTGGCTGAAAGAAATCACAGAGGTTCGTGCGGGTGCTGTTGGCCTGAACTGGTGGCTGGGGGTGGGGTGGGTGGAAGTACGCACGACGGGCCGCGTCGTGCGATTGCTCGGCGTCCGCCACGCGGACGCATTCGCAGAACAAATTCGCACGGCGGCAAAGCAGAGCAACGGAAGTGAAGTTCCGCCGCCGCTCTGATCGTGAACCCCATTCACCCACTATCTCATGTGTTTGTGAACTTGCCTCACGCACTGGGTTCTTCGAGGTAGGTGTACCCCTCCAGGCCCGTTTCATAGAAACGAATGAACTGCCGCGCTTCCGCCGCGGTGATTCGCCCGTGCTTCACCGCCTTCTCCACGTCCTTGCGCATGCGGTCGGTCAGCTTCTCCGCGCTGTATTGCACGTAGGCGAGCACTTCCGTCACAGTGTCGCCTTTCACCACCGAATCGATGCTCGGCGTGCCGTCTTCTTCCATCGAAACGTGAACCGCGTTGGTATCGCCGAGGAGGTTGTGCAAGTCGCCGAGAATCTCCTGATAGGCGCCAAGAAGAAACCCACCGAGGTAGTACGGTTCGCTGCCGTCGTAGGGGTGCAGTTCCAGCGTACTCCGTACGTCGCGCAGGTCGATAAACTGGTCGATCTTGCCGTCGCTGTCGCACGTAATGTCGCCGAGTACGGCACGCCGCGTGGGGGCTTCCGTGAGCCGGTGAATGGGCATGAGTGGGAAGAGTTGCTTGATCGCCCAGGAGTCGGGCATGCTCTGGAACACCGAGAAGTTGCAGAAGTACGTATCCGAGAGCATCGTATCGAGGCCGTTCAACTCTTCCGGCACGTAATCGAGATCGCGAACGATGCGTTGAATCTTCCGCCCCACCGCCCAGAACAGCCGCTCGGCCAGTGCGCGGAGTTCAATATTCAGGTGGCCCAGATTGAAGAGACTGAGCGTCTTCTCCATCTGATCCACGGCGTCGTGGTAGTATTCGAGGAAATTCTTCTTGTTCAGTTCCTTGTAGTTGGAGAACAGGTCCCGGATCGGTTCCGGGGCATCGTCGGGGAGCGTCTCTGGCGCGGTGCAGCGATCGAAGTTGGACGTGCCGAGGATATCGAAGACGAGTACGGAGTGGTATGCGACCACCGCCCGACCGCTCTCGGAGATGATGTCGGGGTACGGGACGCCCGCCTCGTCACACACTTGCTTGATGCGATACACCACGTCGTTGGCGTACTCTTGCAGCGTGTAGTTTGTGCTGCTCTCGAAGGCTGTCTGTGAGCCGTCGTAGTCGATCCCCAACCCGCCGCCGACGTCGATGTACTTCAGCCCCGCACCGAGCCGGTAGAGCTCGACGTAAATTCGTGCGGCTTCCGAGAGCGCATCTTTCACTTTGCGGATGTCCGACACCTGAGAACCCATGTGAAAATGGGTCATCTGGAGGCAATCGTCCAACCCGCGGGCCTTGAGATACTCGAAAGCCTCTAAAACTTCTGTAAGCGTCAGCCCGAACTTGGACCGGTACCCGGCGCTTCCACGCCACCGGCCGCTCCCCCGGCTGGCGAGCTTGACGCGCACGCCAAGAGGTTGCCGCACCCCCAACTCTTCCATGTATTTGACAAGCAGTTCCAGCTCGGTGAACTTCTCCACCACCGGAATGATGTTCTTGCCAATTTTGGTTGCCAGCACCACCATCTTGATGAATTCGTCGTCCTTGAAGCCGTTGCACACGATCGGTGTGTTGACGCCATTCGTAATGGCCAGCACCGCCAGAAGTTCCGGCTTGCTGCCGGCTTCGAGACCAAAGCCGTAATCCTTACCGAAGTTCAACACTTCCTCGACGACATGCCGCTGCTGATTCACCTTGATGGGATAAACGCAGTGATATTCGCCCGTGTAACCGTATTCGGCGCGGGATTTCTCGAAGGCCGCGGCGATTTCGCTGATGCGGTGTCGGAGGATGTCGGTGAAGCGGAGCAGAAGTGGAGGCTGGATGCCGCGTGTGCGAATCTGATCGACGAGTTCTTTCAGGTCGATGGCTCTTTCCGGGTCTTTGTCCGGATGGACTGTGACGTGTCCGAGCTTATTGATGCTGAAGTATCCTTTGCCCCAGTTTTTGACACCGTAGGTTTCGAAGGCGTCGTGGAGCTTCCAGGCGGGGTTGAGGTCGGACGTATCGGGGCGACGGTCGAGGGTCTTACCCATCAAAGGAGCCTTTCCCGCGAGGCGGGTTGGGAGAAACGGCAGCGCGGAACCCGCGCGATTTTTACATCTTACGTTGCGTTTCGCTGGGTGCAACGTCATGTGCAAGGTTGCGAATGTGAAGACCTAAGCAGACCCCCCCGGCCCCCTCCCTGCAGGGAGGGGTCGGGGGGTGGGTCTTACTGACGCGCACCCCGTCGCTAACACTCCGGGTTCACCAACTTTCTCCCCCGCAGGGAGTGGGTTTGGTGTTCTGCCATCCCGGCGTTACTTCGACGAATGACGCAGCACGCGGCCGCCGAGGACGTCGTGATATTCGCCATCCTTCACGGCCGCCTGGCCGTTGACCAGCACCCACTTTACGCCTTTGGCGTACTGGTGTGGCTTGTCGAAGGTCGCGGCATCGCGGAAGGATTTCGGGTCGAACACCACCACATCCGCGAAGTAACCTGCTTTCAGGTAGCCGCGATCCTTCAGTTTGAGGATGTCGGCCGGTAAGCCGGTGGAGCTGCGGATGGCTTGCTCCACGGGAATGATCTTTTCCTCGATGGCGTAGAAGCCGATCTTGCGCGGGAAGGTGCCGTAGCTTCGCGGATGCGGTACGGTGGGGCCGGGCGTCTGTACGCCGCCGTCGCTGGCGGTCGCCACCCACGGCTGCTTCATGTAAATGCGTACGTCGTCTTCACTCATGCCGAAGTTCACCACCTGCGCACCGCCGTTGCGTTCGATTTCCAGAACAATGTCGATGGCCGGCTTCTTTTCCATCTCCGCAATGGCAGCGATGGTCTTCCCCTGCCACTTCGGGTTGTGCGTGCAGCGGGCAATCTGAATGCGTTTGGCTCCCTCGATGCCGAGCGACTTCTCCACGTCGGCCTTGAGTTTCGGGCCGATGGTTGGATCGTCGAGGCGGGCAATGAACTCTTTATTGCTCCCCTCCCGATAGCGGGAAGGCACGAGGGTGGCGCGGAGCGAGGTGGAACTCGCAATGTACGGATACTGATCGGCGGTTACTTCCATTCCCTTTTTACGTGCGTTTTCGATCAGCGCAACCGCCCGGCCGGAGTTGCCCCACGAAGCCTTTCCGCTGGCCTTGATGTGCGAGATGTGAACGCGGCAGCCGGATTGCTGGCCGATGCTGATCGCTTCGTCGATGGCGTCGAGCAGCCCGGCGGATTCGTTGCGAATGTGGCTGGCGTACATGCCGTGGTGTTTCGCCACGACTTTCGCTAGCGCAATGATCTCATCGGTCTTGGCGTAGGTGCCGGGGTTGTAGATGAGGCCCGTGGCCAGCCCCCAAGTGCCGTCCTTCATGGCCTGATCGACTAACTCTTCCATCTTGGTCAGCTCGGCATCGGTGGGAGGGCGGTTGGCGTTGCCCATCGCCCGCTCGCGGATGTTATTGTGTGGCGCGAGGTGAATGACATTCGTGCCGACGCCACCGGTTTCGAGCTTCTTGAAGAACGCACCGGCATCCACCGGACCCGAGCCGCAGTTACCGGTAATGACCGTGGTGCAACCCTGTGTGACGTAGTTCTTGTTCGCCTTGCCGGTCTTGTTGGTCAGCCCGCTATCGCAGTGCGTGTGCAGGTCGATGAAGCCGGGGCAGATCACCAGCCCCTCGGCGTTCACTTCAGTAGCTTCTTCAATTTTCCCCACTTTCCCAATGGCGGCGATTTTGTCGCCTTTGATGTGTACATCGCCGATGTACGGCTTCTCGCCGGTGCCGTCATAAATGGTGGCGTTGCGGAAGACGATGTTGGCGTCGGGAGCTTTTGGTTCGGCGGCTGACGTGAGAGGAAGCGAGACGAACAGCAGCGCAAGCAGGATACCGTATCGGCGCATCGTGAAACTCCGTTGAGAGCGATGCGCACCAGTGTAGCGAGAGCGAGCCAGCCGCGGGACAAGAAACGCGCTGCGATCTGCGATCACCAGCAGTGAAAATGCAACGAAAGGATGATGCTTCCGAGGAGGTCCGGAAGCGAATCGAGGTTCCTGTCGAGGCAGGATCGCCCGGCCGATTATTTCTTCACTTCAATGACCGGGGGCGATGACGATACCGATACAGTGAAGTCCGCATTTACAACAATATACATGTTCTGTCCAGCATCGACTCCCTTATTCACCTTGACCGGCCGCTTCTTGCCATCAGCCAGAGTTAATGTGATGTCAGTCAATGAGAAAGCCTCGACCCGGCTCCATTGCATACAAAAATGTTCTGTGTCTCCAACCTTCCCAAAACGGCGCGTAATGTGACAATAATCAAAGGAATGGTCCGACTTTGACTCAAAGTCAAGGGCGCAATCAGTAACCTTATCGGAAAAGGTCACGAGATAAATGTTTGGGAGAGTCGTTTTGGGACCGGGAGGTTCAAGGTAGTGCGGATCCACCCAATACCCGCATCCAGCGAGCAGGACCAATGCGATAGCAATTCCACAATGAGGAATCCGTCCCATAGCGAGCGCCTCAGATAAATGGTGAGAAATGGTTTGAGTACTCTCCGCCTAACCACCGCAAGGATCACACAGACGAGGATGACTCGTAGCCACCTCCACGACTCGGGTTATCGGTGGAACCCCCGTGGGTTCCACCGGTCCCCTCCTGTCTTGTGGAGTTCGCAAGCGTGCCAAACAGATCTCGCTACCCTTTGCCAAAAACTGTGTCAACCCGAGTTTTGAAACTGACTCGATTTTCAGGGCGCGGGTGTCAGTTCTCCACCAATCAGGACAACGATTTTATTTAACACTTGGGCTCGCATCGCGGCCTTGATTAATTCACGCGTCTGGTCGGCAGTTGGAGTCTTGCCGGCGTCCAATAGTGCTTTGTAGGCATCCTGCTGGTCCCGCAGATCTTTCATGGCTGCATTATATTGAAGTTTCGCAAGAACGTCGGCGATTTTGATCTGATCTGGTTTTCCTGCCAAGGTAAATTCAATTTTATTGGGTTGCAGCTTACCATCCGGTCCTTTGATCCCCAACTCCACAGACGTCGCCGTGAGCTCAAGGGCTTTGTTGTCCTTGTTTATCCCCGAAATGGCATCGGTCAGAGCTGTGAGCAGAGCAACCCCCTTGGTTGTGGCGGCAAGGACGGCAGTTTTGAGGATTTTGAGGTTGAACGCATTGGTACTTTGCAGCACTTGAGCCGACCATTCAATGGTGAACTTCGTGTCGTTTCCGTTATTCGCTGGCGCGGTGGTGATTTTCACCGCGAAAATTTCTTGCGAGTTCTTCCGAAGAAAGACTCCCGGTAACTCGATGTTTTTGATTTGGAGTCCTCTCGTGAAGGAATCTCCCCATAGATCTCCCTGGACTCCATCCTGACTGATATTCAGGAACACGTTCGGTTGCTTTTTGGGCTGTCCCGGAGCAGAGATGTTCCAGGAGAGATTCGCAAGAGCGCTGAAGACGCCATCCGTCACCGAAACGATGGCAGAATAGAGGCCTGAACCATTGCCCCCGGTGGCATCCCCCGTGGAAATCGCTCCGGTGATGGCGCCAGTCGCGGAGTTGATGCTCAGACCAGGGGGAAGGTTCGAGGCGCTGTAGGTCAGCGTGCGGCCGTTCGGGTCGCGCGCTTGCACTTGAACATTGACGTTGTCGCCTTCCGTGTTCTGCTGATCGGTCAACTGCACTGTGATTGGCGAGGACACGACCCAGGTAATGGTCGTGCTACCAGTGTAAGTGCCATCCGTCACCGAGATCGTCACGGAATAGAGGCCTGTACCATTGCCACTGGTGGAATCCCCGATGGAAACGGTCCCGGTGATGGCTCCGGTGGCGGAGTTGATGCTCAAACCGGGAGGCAAACCAGTGGCGCTATAGGTCAGAGTGCGGCCGAGCGAGTTGCTTGCTTGCACTTGAACATTGACGTTGTCGCCTTCCGTGTTCTGCTGATCGGTCAATTGCACCGTAATCGGTGAGGCCACACTCCAGGTAATGGTCGTGCTTCCAGTGTAAGTGCCATCCGTCACCGAGATGGTCACGCTGTAGTTACCGTGACCGTCATCACCAGCCGCGGCGTCCCCAATGGAGATTGTTCCAGTGATGGCTCCGGTGGTGGAGTTGATGCTCAGACCGGGGGGAAGGTTCGAGGCGCTGTAGGTCAGCGTGCCGCCTCTCGGGTCGGTCGCTTGCACTTGGACGTTGACGGTGTTGCCTTCCAAGTTCTGCTGATTGGCCAACTGCACTGTGATTGGTGAGGCCACACTCCAGGTAATGGTTGTACTTCCGGTGTAAGTCCCATCCGTCGCCGAGATCGTCACGGAATAGAAACCGTTACCGTCGCCCCCGGTGGCGTCTCCGACGGAGATTGTTCCAGTGATGGCTCCGGTGGTGGAGTTGATGCTCAGACCAGGGGGAAGGTTCGAGGCGCTGTAGGTCAGCGTGCGGCCGTTCGGGTCGCGCGCTTGCACTTGAACATTGACATTGTCGCCTTCCAAGTTCTGTTGATCGGTCAACTGCACTGTGATTGGCGAGGACACACTCCAGGTAATGGTCGTGCTTCCGGTGTAAGTCCCATCCGTCACCGAGATGGTCACGGCGTAGTTGCCCTGACCATCGCCGCCCGTGGAATCCCCGATGGAAACGGTCCCGGTGATGGCTCCGGTGGCGGAGTTGATGCTCAACCCGGGAGGCAGATTGCCGGCGCTGTAGGTGAGTGTGGTATTGTCCGGGGTGCTCGCTTGAGCCTGCACATTGACGCTGTCGCCTTCCGTGTTCTGTTGATTAGCCAACTGCACCGTGATACGCGGTGCGATGCTCCAGATGATGGTTGTACTGCCAGTGTAGGTGCCGTCCGAGGCGCTGATGGTGACGGCGTAATCACCCTGACCAACATCGCCGCCCGTGGAATCTCCGATGGCGACAGTTCCAGTAATGGCTCCCGTTGTGGAGTTGATGCTCAAGCCAGGAGGCAGATTGCTGGCGCTGTAGGTGAGTGTGGTGTTGTCCGGCGTACTCGCCAGCACAGGCACATTAACCGTGTTGCCTTCGATGCTTTGCTGGTTGCCGAATTGAACGGTGATACGTGAAGTAACTGTCCAGGTGAAGGTAGTCGACCCACTGGCTACGCCGTCCGTGGCACGAACGATAATGGTGTAGTCGCCTTGCCTATCGTCACCGCGCGTCGCATCTCCGGCAGAGATGGTCCCGCTGATGAGCCCAGTCGTCGGGTTGATGCTCACAAGCCGGTTGGCAAGTTAGAGGCACTGTAGGTCAGCGGGGCGGTTACTCCCGAGGTCGTCGTCTGAATCTGGATGCTAACGTTGTCGCCGTCCCTGTTCTGCTGGTTACTGGCCGACAAGGTAATGCTTTCTGAACTGCTACCGGAACCGGAACCCGAGCCGCTCCCGCTTCCCGAACCGCTACTTCCACTGCCAGAACCGCTGCTTCCACTGCCAGAGCCGCTATTCGATCCGCTCCCACTCCCCGAGCTGCTTCCGCTTCCCGAATTGGAACCTGATCCACTTCCTGACCCGCTTGTGCTGCCACTACCTGACCCGCTGTCACTGCCCGATCCGCTTCCACTGCCGCTGCCCGATCCGCTACCGGAACTCACCAGGCCAATGTTAAAGGAAGCGTCCGAGGCTCCGGTGATAATCACGCTCGTGCCACCCTCGACCGTATACCCGGACACTCCCGAGACGGATACCGAATAGGAGCCAGCGGAACTGAAACCCCCAGCCGAGTAGTTTCCGCTGGCGTCGGTTGTGGCGGTGATGGCTGACGAACCATCGAATGGCGTGAAAGTGATAACAACATCCGCTGCACCCGCCTCGCCCGCGTCCTGCCGGCCATTGCCGTTACCATCGTAAAACGCCGTTCCGCCCACACTGCTCGGTACGTCTCGCTCCTCCACTTGCTCCAGATTCAACATGGTCCGCTGACGTTTCGGCTCGGTGCGGAAGGCCACCGCAAAACGAGCGCGGATCGCCTGGAGGCGTTCGATGAGGCTTGGCTTGTAGGGCTGGCTCATGGTGCTTTCGTGATGGAGGAATTGGAAACGAACTTCCTACATAAATGGCCGAGTTCGAGAAATTTCTTTCTCGGCAGAGCGTGGGATGTTCTCATATTGCTTTCTGAATGTCAATCACATGCGAAGATTTTTTTCTTCACATAATTGTCTAATATAGACAATGTTTGTTATATATTTGTGTTTATGTTAGGTCAACGGGTGCGCCGGACCCAGATTTGATGTCCGCGGTGCAGTTCGTCGTACCGCCCCCGCATCGTGGCCAGGAATCCGTCAATGCCCAGTGCCGGGCACCGCTCCGGTTCCGGAAACCCACGCCATCCGTAGTCATCGAAGCCGAGTAGACCGCCCGGCTTCAACAATGGCCAGGTCAATACCGCGTCGGCCAGCACATCAGCCGCTTCATGCGAACCGTCGATGTAGATAAGATCGAATTGCTCACCAGTCAGTTTCCGTAACAGGTCCTGACTGCGTCCGACGTGTCCACTCACCTTGGCGCCGAACCGGGCGGTGTTGGCGCGAAACCGTTGCTCCAGACCGGTCAGGTCCAATCCAGCGTGATCGGCGCCACCCGCAAACGTATCGATCCAGGTGAGCGTTGCTTCGGGGTGGGTGAGTATGTGGTCGAGCAACCAGACCGTACTGCGCCCCTCGAATACCCCAATCTCCAGTGCACGAATAGGCTTGCCCACCAGCGGGGCCAGTAGTTTCTCCCAGAGTGGGATGTAATAACTGAACCAATCCTGCGTGTATCCTTCAGTGGGTGGAGGGACAGGAGCCGGCAACGGCTCACGGGACGCGCTGCCGGGCAGGTGGAAGGTGTAGTCCGCGAACCGCTCCTTGGGGCTGCCGGCGTCCTCCCATCCGTACCGATAAGACCCCACGTGCCACAGGCGGATCGACGTGTCGGCCATCACGGGAAAGCCGGCTTGACGCGCTCGCTCGCAGAACGCGTAATCCTCCGACAGTGACCAGTGCCCGCCGGGATCGGGTGCGACCATTGGCTCGAAGAACGGGACCAGCGGTGAGTTGAACCGCAGGTTGCAGATCGGCAGTGCGAACTTGTCGTGGACCGCCTCAAACACAGAGCGGCGCATGTGCGTGAAGCCGAATCCGCAGTAGCGAATCTCCAGCAGCCCTCCCTGGCGGCCGAAACGAACGGCGGGCGTGCCGGGGAGGAACTCGCAGGCGAACTGCCGTGGGCCTTTCTTGGGATATAGTCCGCAGGTGAACGGCAGGTTGTGGGCGCGAAGCTTGGCAACGTCGTTGGGGTCGAATGCGACGTCTGCATCAATCCACATCATCTCCTCGAATCCCCATCCGAGGGCATCAGTGGCCATTTGATTGCGGACGGCATCAACGGCGGAGTAGCCGCGGTAACGCCAGACGGTGTGGCCGCGGCGTTCCAGTTCGCGCAGACCCTCGTCGCAGCCGGGATCGAGCGGGCCGCCGAGCGGGACGAGAACGACGCAGGCGTTGGGTGGGGATGCCCCCATGTCCCCTCGGGGGGTGTCCCCCCCATGCTCCCCGCCTCCAGCCGGTCGATCCATCGATGGAGTCGCCGAAGGATTGGTCATCTGGGCATCTCTCCGCGAAGTTACATCGGAGATCAGGATAACGGATTGCGAAGACGAAATCCGGTGAGAAACGCGCGCCAGTCGCTTGGGGCCGGAGAAGATCGGAAGGCTTGCAAATATGTTTTGCTGACTTCGCCGGTATGATTGGTACGATAGCATCGGCGGTTGGATGCCGTTGCCGCTCGAAGCTGCGGGAGGCTCACCATGATTCGTGTCACGAAGATCCTCTACCCCACGGACTTCTCAAGCTACTCGAACCAGGCGTATTTCCACGCCGTCGGGTTGGCTGAGACTTATGGCGCCAGCTTGACTGTGGTGTACGTCCACACGCCGGGATCGCCCGGCGATAAGGCGCACTGGCAAAATCAACTTGAACAAGTGCGGCCGTCGAATCCAAAAATTCCGGTCAGCCACGTATTATTGGAAGGCGACCCCGCGACGGAAATTGCCCGCTTTGCAGCCGATGCGGGTATTGATGTGATCGTTATTGGAACGCGCGGCCGCACGGGCGTGGACCGGCTTGTTTTGGGGAGTGTGGCCGAACGCGTGATGCGCGAAGCACCGTGTTCGGTGTTGGTTGTGAAATTGCCGAAGGGTGCGGGCGGAGCCGAACGGCCAATTTCCGCCTGTGCCGAGACTGGCGGGTGACCGCAGGAGGCGCGGCATGTCCACTGCAGAAGAATCTTTACACCTGCCATTCCCGCCTGAGTTTCGTGGCCTGGTCACTGCGGAACTGACCAACGCCGGGTTCACCGTCCTCGAGTGGGAACAATCCGGCGTTCACATTCGCCCCACGGGGGGCGACACACAGTACATTGGCCTGGTCAACCTCTACCGCCGTGCAAAACTCGCGGATCAAACCGACTGGCCGAAGATGATTCGCGAGTTTCTCGATCATACAGCGCGTGCGAAGGCGCAGGACATCCCGCACGACCTGAGCACGGTGGCCGATCAACTCCGTCCGCGTCTGGGCAAGCCCTTCGATCGCCAGCAGCCGCACCCGTGGGGGATTCCGCTGCCCGGCACTGGCCTGGAAATCACGCTGGTCATCGATTTCCCCCAAACGATGGCGTTCGTTACCGACGAAATGCTCAGGAAGAGCCGCAAGAAGGGCGAGGACCTGCTCGATGTGGCTCTGGAAAACCTCCGCGCTGCTACCCCCAGCGATTACTTCGAGCGCGCCTCCGACGAACTGGACATCTACATCGGGCACCTTGGCGATGCCTACGACGCCACGCGGGCGCTTTTGGTGGAAGAACTGATGCCGGATGCACCGGCGGGCTTCTGGGTCGCGATTCCCAGCCGCGAGGAACTGGCCGTCTGGCCGGTATCGTTCCCAGCGCTCGGTCGCGTACATGTACTCAAGATGTTCGCGGATGAGAATTACCGTGAACACGCCTACCCGGTTTCCGACGAGGTGTTCTGGGTGTGGCGTGGAACGTGGTACCGCTTCGGTATCACTCTGAAAGACGACGACCTGGTCATCGACGCCCCCGAGCCGTTTGCGGAAGCACTTCAAGAGTTGCGAGGCGAAGACGAGGCGGAAGAGTGACACAATCGGGCCGCGCTTGGAGTGTGAGCGGTTGAACTCAAGCGGGGCAACTCAAGAGGTAACAAACCACCCTGCACCCCACACCAGTGAATGCTCAAGCGGGGCAGTTGCAGAGGTGTATGTGCATTATTGAGTTATAATTGTTTGAATATTCACGTTCTATGTGGAACGTCAGCGAACGTTAGAATGTTACGGTAGCGACAATCCTCCACAATCACTTCTCCAACTCACTGGGCCACCACGCATCGCCAAAGTTTTGCAAAATCCGTCTGGGCTCTGGTGTCGGCAATTCCGTGTAGGTCTGAAGTGGATCTCTGGATGTTGTTCGACATGACTCGGGCAGGTGGGTAGGATCGTATGACCGCGGTGCGGTCGTGTGAATCGCACCGTCGGTTTCGGAACCGGAGGAATCGAAATGCGCCGGTCCATGTCTTGCGCCCCCAGACGCGGTCAGGGGTTTACGCTCGTCGAATTGCTCGTCGTGATTGCGATCATCGCGATTCTGATTGCGCTTCTTCTGCCGGCGGTGCAGAAAGTGCGTGCCGCCGCAGCTCGAACTGCGTGTTACAACAACATGAAGCAGATCGGCCTTTCTCTGCACAGCTTCCACGACGCCAACGGCTTTCTCCCGCCGGGAATGCTCACCCTGTTCGACATTCAGGATTCTTACCACAGTGGGTTTACTTACATCCTGCCGTATTTGGAACAGGGGAACACCGAGCGACAGTACGACTACACCATGCATTGGTACGACACGGTCAACTATGCGCCGGTCGCCCAAGAGGTGCCCGTGTTCTATTGCCCGGCCAATCGCTCACGCGGGCAAATGAACCTGGCTCCGTACATTCAGCAGTGGAACTCCGCCATGCCGCCAGTGGTGGGTGCTGTCGATTTCCTCCTGTGCAAGGGCGCAAACGCCGGGCTATACAACGACCCGAGTCAGATTCCCCTGCAAGCTCGTGGACTGTTTAACATCGTCGAGGCCGATATGAGGATCGACCCGATGGGTAATTTCCAGTGGGGTCGGACTCCGCAGTTCCGCGTCCGCTTCACGGATGTGACCGATGGTCTCTCGACCACATTTGCGGTTGGAGAGGGGGCTGGCGGTAATCAGCTCTTCCTGGTTGAGGACATCAACAATCCGGGCCAACCGGCATCGGAACCGTACTTCAGCGGACCGGCGGTGATGGAACAGGCGTGGTCGGTGGCGAGTCTGGGCGACCCCATGCACCCGTGGTACGCGGGCATATTTGGAGTCACCGCTCAGTTCGGCATGGCCCCCAATCCGCGCGACGAACCAATGAACCGACGCCCAGGTAGCCCGTCGATCATTGGTGCCGATTCATCGGGGTATAACATCACGGGTAAGGATCGGGTGAGTGGCTTCCGCAGCGTTCATCCAGGCGGGTGTAATTTCCTGTTCGGCGACGGTGGGGTCCGGTTCGTTCGCGAGGGGATTGATGCCCCCACATACCGGGCACTCTCAACCTACGCTGGAGGGGAAGTGGCATCGCTGGATTAATCCGCTCTCAGGCGAATAACGGCGCTGACGCCCACGCCGTTCATCGACGAAATCACTTTTTCGCATCGTCCAGAAAACGCTGAAGTGTGTTGCCGCTTGTTGCCGGATCGAATGGTGCATCGAACATCGCGAACACTCCGCCACCCCCGGCGGTGGCGGATTCCATCTCGGCGGCACGGGCCTGGAAATAGGTCCGCACGCGTTCGGCGGTCGCGCTGTCCGCGGTGCGGACGAACAGTCGCATGCGCGGCTTCTCGCCAAGACTCACCGCAAGAAGTCCCCCGCGCCCATCGCGGATGGCCGGCAGCCACTCCGGTAGCCATTTCTTCGTTTGGGGCACTTGCTCGGCGAGCTTGATGAGGGGCTTTTGCGTCCAGTCACGTTCGTCGTCTGCGGCAATCCACAAGGCGGCGTCCGGCGGTACTGACGCGATCATTTTCCGCAAACCTTCTGATTCACTCCCGCGAAATTGCGTTCCCCCCGGACCGAATCCCCCTTTCTCCACAGCGGAGAAGTCGCGTTCACTCCATCCGAACACCCAAATGATCGGCGAGACCCGCGCAAGTGTGAGGGGAACGCTCCCCACTTCCACATTGTGCCATCCCTTTCCTCCTGGCATCGGCTTTGCCTTTAGCTTCTTCAGGAACGCGTCTTCGTCCGCAAGCGGTTGTTTCAGCACAATCACAAACGTGATTCGCGGATCGACTCTATCGTCAGCGATGAACGTGCCGCCCGCGATGTGGTCGATTTGCGGGAGTGTGAGGTTGATCTGATCGATCGCGGCAAGTACCTGTTGCGGTACACCAGTTCGCATGAGGAGTTCGCGCGGATCTTGTTTCGTTCGCGAAGCGTACGCCAGAATGGGGCCTGATTGCACTGCGCAAATCACATTGCATTCAGCAGGAAGATAACCCAGACCGACGAGCTGCGCGGGTGGAGTCGCAGTGAGTTCCGAAGGCGGTTCGGGTGGCGTTGGTTTTGGCCTTTCGCGGGTATAGTAAACCGCAAACCCCGCCGCCAAGCCAAGCAGACCCAACATCAACGCGAGGAGGAGCGCACGCTGCGGAGACAAGCCGGCTTTGGCGTTGGGGATTTCGTGTTTTGTGTTTGGAAAGGGCGAGGTTGGCTCGCGGCTGTCTTCCGTCTTCTGTTCGCTATCTTCGGATGCTGTGGGAACGCCACGAATTGGGAATACATCGCCGCAGCGCGGGCAGGAAGCGCGGCGATTGGCCGGAATCGCATCGAGCGCGAAAGCGGTATTGCACGACGGACAGGACAGCCGGACGCTCATGCTGACCTCACAGATGGGGCAACAGGTATTGTTGGCGCGTTGTCAATGGGTGGCCACATCAGGAACGGTTGCCCACTGTAGTGGAAGCGGATATATCGCGAATGGTAGGTGTTAGCTGTTAACGAGCCGGAAGCGTTCGCGATGGGCAAACGCTTCAACAGGATTAGCCCGTCGCGAACGCTTCCGGCTCGTTAACAATAGGTCAATGTCTCTTTCACATTCGCCCGCGGCTTGCCGCTGACGAGTCCACTCGGAGGTACCCGAAATGATCTCTCTCAATTTTTCCGGCAGGGTTGCGCTGGTCTCCGGCGTGGGCGACAACATCAGCTTCGCGTGGTTCATCGGAAAGGCGCTGCAAGCCGCCGGCGCACGAGTGGTGCTCGCATGCCATCCGCGCGTGATGGGGATTGTTGAGGGTGTGCTGACACGCGATGCGGATCGCGAATCGCGCCTTCTCCCGGACGGCACCGAGTTCGCACCGACAAAGATGTTCCCCTGCGATGCAAGCTATGACACGATGGACGACGTTCCGCCGGAAGTGAAGAACGACCGCCGCTACGCGAAGTTCCCCGAATACTCCATTAAGGGCACGGTGGACGCCGTCGCCGCGGAGTTCGGCGGCATCGACATCCTGATTCACTCCATCGCATTCAGCCGCGAAATCAAGAACGCTCTCATCGACACGAGCCGCAAGGCCTACCACGAAGCGATGGGGATTAGTGCTTACTCTCTGGTGAGCATGGTGCGAGCAGCAGCGCCGCACATGGCGAATCGGCCGGGAGGTGCGAGCGTGGTTGGGCTCACATACGTGGCTGGCGAACGTGTCGTGCCGCACTACGGTGGCGGCATGGGCACCTGTAAGGCCGCGCTGCAGATGGACGCGAAGCAACTGGCGTGGTTCGTCGGCGACAAGAACATTCGTGTGAACCTGGTCTCCGCCGGGCCGTATGCAAGCCGCGCTGCACGGGCAATCAATCCCGACTTCGACAAACTCGTAACCCACGCCGCTGACCACTCACCGCTGCGCCGAGCCATTGAGCCGGAAGAGGTGGCAAACGCCACGCTCTACCTGTGCAGCCCACTAGCCAGCGCCGTAACCGGGCAAATCCTCTACGTCGATTGCGGTTACAACATCATGGGCACGTGATGGAATGAGGATCGCCCGTGGCTGGGATCAGCTTCCTTTTTTGGAACGTGAATCAGCAACCGCTATCTGATCGGATTGCGCGGATTACTGCCGCGTATACGGTTGATGTCGTGATCCTGGCTGAATGCACGATGCAATCAGCCACTGTCTCGCGCGCTTTAAACGGCGTTGGGATGGGTACCTTTCACGTTGTGCCGGGTTCGGGGAGTGAACTCCGACTCTTCACTCGTCTCCCACTGGCTGGATGGCATGGATGGTTACGAGATTCATTAGAAGCATGGATCAGTTTTCGGGTGTCGGCACCAAATATTCCCGATCTACTGTTGTTCGTCCTTCACCTGCCGAGCAAACTTTGGACGACCGAGTACGATCGATTGTTGGGATGCCCCATCTCGTAGCTGATATCCGCGCCCTTGAACAGCAAGAGGGACACGAACGCACAATTATCGTTGGCGATTTGAATGTGAATCCCTTCGAAACACCTGTGGCATGGGCTGGTGGGTTACACGGAATTATGGATCGACGGGTCGTTGAACGTGAAACGCGCGAGGTTCGTGGGCGGGAATACTCGATGTTTTATAACCCGATGTGGGGGTTCTTTGGCGACCGCACTCCTGGCCCATCAGGAACCTACTATCGAACTTCCTCGGAGAGTGTAAACTACTTTTGGAACACTTACGATCAGGTATTGCTACGTCCGACGTTGACGACGCATCTTTCCGATCTTCGGGTGCTCGATGCAGACGGTGCTGATTCTTTGCTGACCCCAAGCGGACTACCTGACGCCGTGAGTGGATCAGACCATTTACCGTTACTTTTCCGCCTCGACTGGTGAAGTGATGACTGCGACGATTCCCAATTTGTGGCCTGAAGGCATCAAGGTCGATGTCCTGCCGCCGGTAACAATTCTGAAGTATCAGGCTACAAAGATCCGTGAAATGACCAAAGGAATTTTGGAGTGTGAAGTCACTACCGTCACCGGCCCAGAGGATTTCGTCTCGCATCGCCTTGATCTGATCGCCCCAGTTCTCGATGGCCGTCGGCAACGCGTTCTAACCGCAACGCACCGCGCTGATCTCTACCCCGTGGTTGTTGAGGCCGACTGCTTTCGACCTAAACCCAAACCCAAACCATTAACCCCTCTGGAGGAAATGGGCGCGACTGTTGCTGAAACATTGGACGGTATTTTCAGAGCTAAAAATCCTCCTTCCTGGCCAAACCCCGATGATTGGCGACCAATTGCGGATGATCAGGACGAACTGCTGAAGCGAATCGGTGAAGTTCTGAAATCGCGAGGAGTGCGGTCTACGATTGATTCAATGATTGCACTGAGTAACGATAAACAGCAAGCGAACGATGCCACGCAACCGGCTGCCTGAGGAAGGCCCGACTGCCATCGTCTATCCCGTTGAGCATGTCATACCCACTACTGCGGCTGCTTTTCCGGGTGAAGATACACGAAGCTCTTCCCCAGGCGGCCGCCGTAATTGCCTGCGGAGATCGTCAGCAACCCCGGCACATCCCGCGCCGCCGCAATCGCGGCTTGCGTCGCACGCACGATGGTCGGCAGGTCGCTGCCATTGATGATGATTTCCTGCACACTCGCCACGCCGTCCGGCAAGCGTGACACAACGCCTTCTTTTCCGCGAAGAGTCGGGCAAAACTCCGCAAAGGTGCTTGCGATGCTGAACTTGTAGCGACTGCCGGCCTTTGATCCGCTCGCGGCCACGCCGCCGGGAAATGGCAGAATCACCCCTGGCACTTCACTCGCGGCTGCCGCTGCCTTCATAGCGGCTTCAATAGCCGCGTCGGCGGTTGCACCGAAGAACCACAAGTTGCCGCCCATCAATCCGTCGGCGAACCCGCATCGGCGCTCGCAAACGAACTCCCCGCTCAGAATTGGCACCACCCAAACTCGCCGGCCAAACCGCTCCGCTTTGAATTGATGTCCATCGCCGAAGTAGGCGACCTTCCGGCCCAGTGGAAACCACTTCCCGCCGGGTTTGGGTGGCTGTGCGCTGGCAAACCAGCTTCCACTGGCATCCAACACGTTGAACGCTGCCGTTGTGGGGCACGGCATTACATTTTGCGACACACGCACCAACACCGAGCGTTCGAGCCGCGCTTCGCGATCTTTGTGGAAGCGCGGAACGTGAAACTGCACGATCGCTCCGGGCCGCTGGTCGGGTGTTTCCCGTTCGGAAACGTAGCGGTCAAGCCCGGCCTCGCAATCGCAGAGAATCGTGCTGCTGGCGTTGCCGGTGCTGGCTTGCACGGCTTTGTCGAGCCAGTATCGGTCGCGAGCCGTGATCAGGACGCTGGCGTAGATGCTGCGAAACGCTTCCGCGTAAGTGTCGTCAATCGTCGCCGACATGGGCGGACCTCGCCATGAGGGACTATGAATGGCGGTGCGACTGCACCGGGGAAAAGGTCATGCTATTTGGGGAGGAAAGGATTGGGGCGGCTGGGAGAGCCGCGTCGGTCATATTTCTTTCGATCTCCACCTCGGGTGCCACCCAATCCTACCCACTCGTGCATCATTCCGCTACGCTCACTTCACGACCCTCAACATCCTCTCACCACCAGGCATCCCATGTCCTTTTTTCCCGATGTGCCCAAGATCAAGTACGAAGGACCGGACAGTAAGAACCCGCTGGCGTTCCGGCACTACAACCCGGATGAGATGGTTGAAGGCCGCTCCATGCGGGACTATCTCCGTTTCGCCGTGTGCTACTGGCACACGTTCCGCGGCATGGGTGGCGACCCGTTCGGCCCTGGTTGTGCCGTGCGGCCGTGGGAAGATGGTACTGATTCGCTTGATATGGCACTCAAACGCGTCGATGTCGCGTTCGAGTTCATGGAAAAGCTCGGCGTGCCATATTACTGTTTCCACGACCGCGATGTTGCCCCCGAGGGTGCAAACCTCGCCGAGACGAACAAGAACCTCGACGCGGTGGTGAAGAAACTCAAGGAACAGCAGCAGCGCACCGGCATTCATCTCCTGTGGGGCACCGCGAATCTCTTCAGCAATAAGCGGTTCGTTCACGGGGCGAGTACCAGCTGCAACGCCGACGTGTTCGCCTACTCCGCCGCGCAGGTGAAGAAAGCTCTCGAAGTGACGAAGGAACTCGGCGGCGAGAATTACGTTTTCTGGGGCGGCCGAGAAGGTTACGTCACGCTGCTGAATACCGATCTTAAACGCGAACTTGATCACCTCGCGCGATTCATGCACCTGGCGGTGGAATACAAGAAGAAGATCGGCTTTACCGGCACGTTTCTCATCGAGCCGAAACCACACGAGCCGACCAGTCACCAGTACGATTTCGACTGTGCCAACTCGCTGGCGTTCCTTCGCGGCTACGGGCTGGACAAGGAGTTCAAGTTCAACGTCGAAACCAACCACGCGACGCTCGCAAAGCACACGATGCAGCATGAACTCCTCTACGCGAGCGTCAACGGCATGCTCGGCTCCATCGACGCCAACCGCGGCGACCTCCTTCTGGGCTGGGACACGGACCAGTTCCCCACGGACCTGTACCTCACTTCGCAAATCATGCTGATCGTGCTGAATCAGGGCGGGCTTGGCTCCGGCGGTCTGAACTTCGATGCGAAAGTGCGGCGTGAGAGCTTCGAGCCGGTCGATTTGTTCCACGCTCACATCGGCGGGATGGACGCATTCGCCCACGGACTGAAGATTGCCTCCGCGATCCGCAAGGATGGCGCTCTGCGCGACTTCATCAAGCAGCGCTACGCAAGCTGGGACAGTGGCATCGGCGCGGACATCGAAAGCGGCAAGGCAAAGTTCGAGGAACTCGAAACGTACATGCTCCAGAAGGGCGACGTCTCGCCGAACGTCTCCGGCCGCCAGGAAATGCTGGAAAACGTGCTGAATCGCTATCTGAAATAGGCGAACGGCGTGGCTCAGCCCGGCGAGGCACAAAAATCACCTTGGTGGGCTGAGCCACGCCGTTCGCTCCTTCCTGTCTCAGACACAATCCGGTTGAGATTATCGCATTCTGAACGAGCCGCTCTCTTGCAAGTAGTTTCAAGGGTTGTGTGGTGTTCAGTTGTTTTCAGCCCCGGCAGGGGCAAGAGATGTTAGCCCAGGGTGAAGCGCAGCCGAAGGCCAGCGAAACCCTGGGAAGACGACCCAACGTATCCACAAGCTCCGGCAGGGGCGACAGAAACACCCATTCATGCGGTTGCGTCCAAGATTCTCTCGCCCCTGCCGGGGCTCCATGCTCGTGTCGTGCGTTGTCCCAGGGTTGCGCTTACGCTTCACCCTGGGCTAACATCTCTTGCCCCTGCCGGGGCTGAAAACCACCCAAGGCAACACCTGGAAACTCCTGGCCAGGGAGCCGTTGAAGCTTTCTGCGTGAATCAGAAATCAGAATTCCGTGGTTCACATTTCACATCTTGGTGTCTTATTTACCAGGCAGAGTCCGTTTCCACGTTTTCGCTGATCTCGATCCGATCCCCATGACCATTGCATTTCGGCCGCGACCTGACATCCTGCCAGCGCGGCCGTTCATCCCCGGAAGTACCATGTCCGTGACAATCAAATGTCCCGATTGCGGGCACAGCGAAGAGTCGAAAGACGGCGCGGCGAAGACGTGCCCCGAGTGCGAGGGCAAGATGACCGCGCCGCCCAAGAAGAAATATCAAGCTAAGTCCACTTCGCTTGAAGAGGAAGCACTCGCCAAGAAGAAGGCCAAACGCGACGAGGATGATGACGACCGGCCGAAGAAAAAGGCCAGCCGGCGCATTGATGACGATGAAGAAGACGAAAAGCCAGCCAAGAAGGCTGTCGCGAAGAAGAAACCACGCGATGAGGATGAAGACGATGATGAAAAAGGTGGCTCCACGCGAAACAGCAAAGCCGCGGAGCGGCTGGGCCTCGATCCCGGCTTCAAGAACAAGGAACTCATGAAGCAAGTGGAGGAGGAGTTGTCGCGCGGAGAGGTGTTGTATTTTGCTTGCCGTCCATCCGAGGAGATCGCGAAGAAAAAGGCGCTGATGGCTGCGCTGGGCGGGATCTTCTTCAGTTTGATTGGGCTCGGAATCGCAGTGGCCATGCTCACGGTATTGAGCGACAAGATCCCGGTCTACGTCGTCACCGTGCCGTGTATCTTTGTGCTGGTCGGAATTCTGCTCGCGATTCTCGGCCCGATTATGACGAAACGGCAGGCGAAAATGGGCTGGTACGCCGTCACTGACCGGCGAGCTATCGTGTTCAACATCAACCTGTGGGGCAAGGCCGGGCACGTGGAGGTCTACCCGCCGGAACAGTTGCGGAAGATGTGGATCAAGAAGTCGTTCTGGGTAAAGGGCGGCGGCGATCTGATTTTCAGAACCGAGGTTCACGACAATCGGACGAGATACGTGGATCGGCGGACTGGACAAACCGTGAAGCAAACCGGGACGCGAACCGAGCATCACTTCGGATTCCTCGGCATCGAGGATGTGAAGGAGGTGGAGGCTCTCATTCACGAGGTGCTGCTCAGCCGTCGACGCGACGATGAAGATGATGAAGATGACGATGATTGATACGCGCCCAGGAGAAAAGCACGTCCTGGGCAGCGCGTCCTACTTCAGTTCGATGTTGTAGGTATGGGCTCCCGATTTCACCTCGTAGGTCAAGCCGGAGGTGTTGAAGTCGCTATACTTGCTCGGAATTTTGCTATAGTCCTCCGGCCTTCCCTTTGGTTTGGGAATTTTCGGGTCGCGGCCGGAGGCGGACAGTTGCTTCATGTAGTCGGCGTACTTGGGATCCTGACAGGTGACCGAAATTGTGGCGGACCCGATCGGAAGGCTGGAGAGAGAATAGGAGCCATCGGAACCAATTTCGCTGACGAAGGCTCCGCCCGGAGTCATAAACTGGACAGAGCCATACGGTAAGGCGGTTCCGTTATACATCACTTTGCCGGAAACGCTCCCCGTGCCGCCGCCACAACCGGTCAGAAGCGGAAGGGAAGCGACCAAAACCGCAGCAGAAATCCACCACGAAATCCGTCGGATGAACAGCGGCATGGACAGAACCTTTCATGCGATTTGGGAATTGAACTGATTCGGTGGAGGTGTGCGAATCCAACAGTGCCAGCCACATGGGCTGGCACTGACGGGAGACGACAGAAATTGAGTGTGGCGATCAGGGGCTCGTGAAAACTTCGCTCCCGTTCCGAGAACCCATCGGGATCGTTACTGGTTGAGCGGAGTAGGGGAGGAAGCGGACGGAGCCATCGCCCATCGCCCAGTTTGCTCCACCGATGTGGTAACTCCAGAAGTGGTTCGACCCACCGCTACAGGGAGCGTTTGAGCCTTGCGGTTCAGGACGGAAAACACCGGGGAAGGTGCATCCACCGTAAAATGCGTATTGTTGGTTGACCGACAAGAGACAGTCGTAATCGCTGACCGACCACCAACCCCAGTAGAGATCCCCCGCCGGTGGTCGCTCGCCGATCATCAAGGTGTTGCTCGTCCCATCGGTGATATCGGTGATCTTCGACCCGGTGGGGCTGGAGACATTGAAGATCCCATTCGTCGGTCCGAAGTACTGAATGTTGGGGTCTGTGTCGTTTCCCGTCACTCCGAGATAACAGGTGAAGGCGCCGTCGCCGGAGGGGGCATTCACCAAGCCGCGCGGTTCGGAGGGGCAGATGTAGGTTGCCACCGGCTTGTTGTAGTTGTTGTAGAACCCCGCGCTGAAACTGGGGGTGACCAGTGCCTGAGCCAGAGCCGTCTGTTCAATGTAGGGTAGCAGGAGACACAGCCATCCGCCGTACACGGTGGGGACAGTGTACTGGGTCGTACTCTGAAGGTTGCCGCGAGGGATCGGCAAGTATCCGTTAGCACTTTCGTAGTTGAGACAGCCGAGCGAGATTTGCTTGAGATTGTTGCTGCACTTCATGCGCGCGGCAGCTTCGCGAACTTTTTGCACAGCTGGCAGAAGGAGACCAATGAGGATCGCGATGATCGCGATCACGACCAGGAGTTCAATCAGCGTGAACGCACGCCGATGCCGTGGAATGAATGACATTGCGCACCTCCAAAACGAACACACTCCGGTGAAACGAAATGGGAGAAGGGAAAACGCGAACGGCGTTCGCGTCGGCTGGTTGGTGCGAGGATCCAAACCAGCCACAAACTGGAAGAGGGTTTGATTATCTTACCTTCCCACTGTAAACAACTTTTTTCAGAAATGAAATGGGATTTTAACACGGCTCCCAGATTTTTTTCAGAAAGCGACCGACGAGCGGGAAGTCCTTCCACCGTCTTGTTTTCCGCTAAAATGAAGCGAATTCCCAACTGATTAGGGGAGTCGCTTGGTATTCCAAGAGGAGACTGATCGAATGGCCAAACAACACTCGCCAGCGTTTCTGAAACTCGTGACCGATGCCAAGACACGCGTAAAGGAATGTACCGTCGCAGACGTTCGAGCAAAGCAGGCCGCGGGAGTTACGTTCGTTCTCGTGGACGTTCGCGAGGAGAGCGAATTCGCGGCTGGCCGGATTCCCGGCGCGATCCACATCGGTAAGGGCGTTCTCGAACGTGATATAGAGACACGCGTGCCAGACCCGCACACCCCACTGGTCCTTTATTGTGGTGGCGGGTTCCGTTCCGCACTGGCGGCCGATGCGCTCCAAAAGATGGGCTACACGAACGTCATCAGCATGGATGGTGGCTGGCGGGTCTGGACCGAACAGGGGCTTCCGACGGAAAAATGAACTCCAATCGCCCCAAAGCATCAACAGCACCAGGCGTCTTGGACCTTCCAGCACGGAGAAGTTCCGCGATAGGCGCGCCGGTTGCATTACATGGGACGAGTTCCGTACAAGGAGATTCCCATGCGTGTCCCCGATAGCAGTTTCCTCTCCACCATTCTGTCAGCAACCGAAACCCCGTGTGTGTCTATTTATCTCCCTGCACACCGAGCAAACGGCAACGCACACGGAAGTCTGACCGACCAGGAGAACCACGGGCGGTTTCGTAATCTCGCCGACCGCGTTGAAGAGGTCCTCACGAAGACTCATCCTGGGGCGGTTGCAACGAACATCGCCAAGCAACTGCACAAGTTCCGCGACGACGAGGACTTTTGGGGCCGCGTGCAGGATGGCGTCGTGGTTCTCGCTTCGCCCGAGCGCTTCGATGCATTCACGTTACCGCGAACCGTGCCGGAATTCGTCAAAGTCGGCGAATCGTTTTACGTGAAGCCCCTCTTACGATTTGTCCAATCGGCCGAACCATTCCACGTACTGGGGGTGTCGCGTGAACGAGTGGCGTTGTTCCGCGGCAACCGGTATGAACTCCAACCCCTACGAGTGGCCAGCATTCCGCTGACACTGACCGAAGCACTCGGAAGCGAGACAGAACCGACCACCTGGCGGTTCCACACGGCGGGTCAGGCATCGGCCATTCACGGCGGGCGCGGCACACACGGCGCTGCCATTCTAAGTGGACAGGGCGGTTGGTCGGATGAAGTTCAGGTTGATACACGCCGGTTCTTCCAGATCGTGGACCGGAAAGTCACTGATCTGGTGTCGGAGCCCTCTGGCCTGTCGCTCATTCCGGTGGGTATTGAAGAGAACCTGGCGATGTTCCGCGCCGTGACGAAGAACCGCTTCGTCTCGGCGGATGCCGTGCTTGGCGACTGGACGAACTGGAGCTTGCACGAAATCCGCGAGAAAGCGTGGAAGGTGTTCGAGAAACACTACCTGGCCCGGCTGGCGAAGATTCGTGAAGACTTCGGCACGGCCGTCGCCCAAGGAAAGGGAACCAGCGAGCTGGTCGAAGCGGCCAAGGCGGCCGCGACTGGCCGCGTCGGCGTGCTGCTCATCGATGCCGACAGCACACTCCCCGGCACGATCGACATGGCGACCGGGGCACTTCGCCCAGAGATCGCGGGTGCCGCAACGGGCGATATGCTCGACGACCTCGCCGAAATGGGATTGCGGACCAAGGCACAGGTGATCGTCACGCCGTCCGCTCAGATGCCGACGAAGAGCGGCCTCGCCGCAATCTATCGGTATTGAACGAGTTTACGAGCCGGAAGCGTGAGAACGAGCCGGAAGCGTGAGTACGAGCCGGAAGCGGTCGCTAACGCTTCCGGCTCGTTCTCACGCTTCCGGCTCGTCATTTCACTTCAAGCTCACGCCGCATATGGCCCGTCGCTAACGCTTCCGGCTCGTTCTCACGCCGTCGCTAACGCTTCCGGCTCGTTAACCAGCCGGAAGCGTTAGCGACGGGCCTCTTTTTGCTCGTTCTCACGCTTCCGGCTCGTCATTTCACTTCAAGCTCACGCAGACCAACTGCTTTCCATCGCGTGCGAAGAATCGACCGTCCGCGAGTGCCGGAGCGGCGCGGGTGGGCTTCGTCAGAATGGTCGCGCGAGCGCGCTCTTTGTAGCCATCCGGGGAGGTGTCGAAGCGAACGAGATCACCCGCTTCCGTCAAAGCAAGAATCCCTCCATCCACCGCAATCACCGACGCAACACCAAAGTTCGCCTCGCTCCACTTCACCTCGCCGGTTTTCCATTCCACACAACGGAGGGAGGCAGTACCCACGTCCGAGCGACCGTGGGTGCCGTAAAGATAATCGCCAACGCGAACCGGCGTGGTGTACTGGCTCGACAGCGACTTGTCGTTCGACCACATCTCGTTCACTTCCCCCTTCTTCGTGCTCAGGAGCGCTGCACCGGTCGCATATGAAACCGTGAGAAAGATGTTGTCTTTCCAGATGATTGGCGTTGCAGCCTGGACGCTGGCCTCGATACGCGGTTTCCAGGGGAAATCGTAGAGCGATTTGCCATTCGCCGGATCGAGGACACGCAGGCCGTGGCGCGTGAGGAAGACCGCGGCGGGCTTGCCGTCGATTTCCGCCCCAACCGGTGAAGAATAGCTCGCTTTGTCGTCGGTCGATTTCCACAGTTCCTTACCATCCGTGGCGTTGAACGCCACGACCCCCGCACCCCTACCGCCCACGTTCACCAGTACCTTGCCGCCCATCACCAGTGGCGAGCACGCCGCACCGAAGAAGCCCTTACTGGCCTTGTATTCTTCCAGCACATTGTGGTGCCACAGGGGTTTGCCGGTGGCGAGTTCAACCGCCGATAGATCGCCGTTGGCGCCGAGTGTGAACACCGTGCCACCGGCGACAGTGGGCGTGGCACGAGGGCCATCGTCGAAACCGAAGTCGTCGGTGTACTTTGTGGGGTAACTGTGCTTCCATTTCTCCTGGCCTGTTGCCGGGTCGAGACACAAGACCACTTCGTTGTCGTCCACGCGATGGAAAAAGATGAGGCGTTCGCCCGCAACTACTGGACCGGCCCAGCCGTGCCCGCAATCGAGCTTCCACAACACTTTTGGGCCGTTCTTGGGCCAGTTCCAGTTGAGTTTGGTTTCGGTGGAATGGCCATCGCGGCTGGGGCCGAGCAGTTGCGGCCAGTCTGCGGCGAAGAGCGGGGAGGGAGCAAGTGTGAGCGCAAGAGGTAAAGCAAGAAGGATGCGAAGCATCGAAAGCTCCGTTGAACATCGAGATCGAGCGAGAAGGGAGCCGTCCGTTTACTCCCTGCATGGCCGTGGTCCATCAAGATATGCCAAAATCGATCGGGATACTCCGATAATCACTTCAACTCGGCGAGGATGAGCGTGAACGGGAAGTTCGGATACGGTAACTTATTGGCGGAGAGCGTGATCTTCCATTCCCCCACGGTCGCGTTTCGCATTTCCACGATGAACGCGTCCTTGCCCACCTTCTCGTACTTCACTCCGGATGGCCCCTCAATCACAAGTTTCACTTCCGCACCTTCATTGTTGAAACCGACGCCGAGGCGGAACAATCCATCCTTCTTCAGCGCGATCTTCCGCGTTGCGGTCCAGGTCTCGTCGGGGGCAGTCAGCAGTTCCGGAGGCCTCACGGTGAAGTCGGCACGCTTGAGTACCTTCAACACCCTCCCCTCCGCATCGGCAATGACTGCGGAAAAGACGAGATAGCGGAGAAGATTTTTCGCCGTATCACTGGCAATCACGGAATTGTGAAACGACGTGAAGAATACGGTACCCTGACCGTGCCGGAACCTCACCAGAAGCGGCGTGCCTGCCTTCAGTCGGCCGTTGTCAGTGGCGCGGAGGATCGGGGTCACGCTTTCTCCGCTGAACGCCGCCGCTTTCCAACCGTCCAGATTGAACGTAAGGTTCACCGTCTTGCCGAGCAACGCTTGCAGTCCTTGGTCGAGGACCTCCGCTTCGTAATCGCCGCGCGTGCCGTCCGCGCGGAGCATGGGATCTTCCACATCCGGAAATGTGTTTCTGATCAAGTCAAATTGCAGGTCGGACGCGTAAAGCGACTTCCCCGCCGCAACGAACTCGCGCAGCGCCTTGATTGTGAGATTGGGCCGGCCGATTGCTCCGCCACAGTTGAGGAAGATCACATCGAACTGCTTGAGTACATCGGCGTCTTCCAGATCGATCGGACGCAGTTCGGTAAACGCATATCCCCTGCCAAGCGACTTGAGAATCGCGCCGACATCGTCGTAGTTCTTGCCATTCACGCCGAGACGCAGCGTGCGCGGTTTGGTCTGCGTCAGTTCCACATCCGCGAGTTCGGGTTTGTCGGGTTCGGGTGGCGGCGGGGGGTTATCTTTTGGTTTCTCTAGTGGTGTGGGAGAGGGAGGCGGTGTGGGTCCGGCGGGCGGTTGCTCGCTGGGGGGATTGTTTTGCGTCTGTGCCAGTGGCGGCTTTGGCTTGTCGAGAGCAATCACCGCGACACCCGCAAGGAGCAAAAGAGCGAGTAATCCTCCCCCGACCGCGATGATTTGGACACGCCGGTTGTTGGTGATGTTTTCTGGCTCGTGTGTCGTGGTTGCATTCGTGAATGAAGACCGAGTCGTCGGCGCGGAACGAGGGGCGGCAGCCAGCACGGGCTTTGGTTTCGCGGGCGGTCCGCCGGGCACCTGAATCGCCGCTTCGCAATTGGGACAATCGAGCCAATCACCGGGTTTCGAAGTGGTGAGTGTCAACTTCTGACCGCATTTCGGACAATTGAACGGAATAGCCACGGCAATATCTCCAACCGAAGAGCGGCAGCGGAAGGCGAAGTTCTTGAGCAACTGTGAACTCGCCGAATTCTCGACGATGACGAACGCCTTCTCTTCCAACTCTTTCCAGAGCGAATTGTTGGCTTCGAAAGGAATGCAGGAAAATAGCCGCAGATCACGCAGAAAGACGCAGATTCAGACAAAAGACAGATCAAGACGAGCTTGGACAGGAGCAACATGACTTTGAATTCCGATCCTGCTTCATCTGGTCAAAATTTCATCTCTGATCTGCGTTTTTCTGCGTTTATTTGCGGCCGCTTCTTCTTTACTTGATCTCCCCGGAGTGGCCCTTGATCTCGCCAACTGGCTCCGCGCGGCCGCCGAGATGCTTCGCGAGGAACTGCTCCGCGATGGCGTAGAAGTGTAGCCGGTTCTCCGGTCGAACAAAGACGTGCCCCTCATCCGGATACACGACGTACTCCACGGGTTTGCCCGCTTTTCGCATTGCCTCCACAATCTGATCGCTCTCCGCCACTTTCACGCGCGGATCGTTCTTCCCCTGTCCAATGAGTAGCGGCTTGGTAATTTTGTCCGCCTTGTAGAGCGGCGAGCGTTCCTTGAGGAACTCTTTTTCTTTTTCCATATCGCCGATGCGTTTGGCGAAGAGGGCCTTCAGTGGGGCCCAGTACGGCGGAATGGTCTTCAAGAGCGTGATGATGTTGCTTGGCCCGACGATGTCCACGCCGCAGGCAAACTCGTCCGGCGTGAAGGTCAGACCAACGAGCGTCGCGTAACCGCCGTAGCTGCCACCCATGATCGCGACCTTCTTCGGGTCGGCCACCCCCTGTTTCACCAACCATTCCTTGGCATCGACCAGGTCCTGATGCATTTTACCCGCCCATTCCTTGTTGCCGGCGTTCAAAAATGCCTTGCCGTAGCCGGTTGAGCCGCGGTAGTTCACTTGCAACACCACGTAGCCGCGATTGGCGAGGAATTGCACCAGCGGGTTGAACCCCCAGCCATCGCGGGCCCACGGTCCCCCGTGAACGAGCAACACGGCGGGGAGATTCTTCGCCTCCACGCCAACCGGCTTGGTCAGGTAGCCGTGGATCGTCAGGCCATCCTTTGCCTTGTACTGGATCGGCTCCATTTGCGCGAGTGTGACCTTCTCCAACTTGGAATTGTTGACGAAGAGAAACTCGGCTTTCTTCGATAGGCGGTCGTAGAGGTAGTACGAAACCGGGCCGTCGTCGGTGACAAACGCCACCACCCACTTGTTTTGATCCAGCGTCTCACTGATAACGCTGAAATCGCCGCGGTGTACCTTCGCCAGCGCATCGAAGTCCACTTTCATGCTTCCGTCGATCGCCTTCCATTCGGTGCGCGCTTTGGTGAACGATACTGCCAGCGGTAATCGACTCTTGCGGGCGATCATCACGCCGCTGAGGTCGTAGTCCTTATCGTCCGCAATCACAACCTCCTTATCGGTGTCGAGGTTGAGCTTCGTCAGGCGCGTGGTACTGGCCTTGTCGTTGCCGATCACATACAGCATCTTGCCTTCGAGATCGAAGCCGACCGCAGATCCCTCTTCTTCGTTCGTCCACTGTTTCACCGTCCGCCAATCCGCACCGGGCTTGGGGCGAACGAGCAGATCGTATCCGCCGGTCTTCGCGTTGGCGGCGGTGGCGGCACGCACAGTGAACTCATTGTCCGTTGTCCAACTGACAATGTTGCCGGGGTTCTCGGTATCGAGCTTCGATTCGCCGGTGGAGAGAGCGATGCGGTGCATATCGAACACCGTCTTCTTCCGCTTGTTCAGCCCAACCAGAATCGTGTCCGGGTGCTTCTCGTCCAGATCGATCCCTTGCGCGCGGACGCCTTCAAACGGCGTGAGGTCACGTGTTTTTCCGGTGGTGAGTTCGGTGGCGAAGAGGTGGTAGTTCTCGTCACCACCCTTGTCCTGCATATAGAGCAAATGTTTCCCGTCGTAAGCCCAGAAGTAGAGGCGGATGCCGCGTTTCTCGTCGTTAGTGATTTTCTTCGCTTCCCCCTTTTCGATTGGCCGCACCCAGACCTGCAGCACGTTCTTGTCATCTGGCGCAAGATAGGCCAGTTGCTTGCCATCCGGCGAAATCTTCGGCCCGGCCTTGTCTGGGTTGCCGAAGAGCAGGTCGCGAGGGATGAGCGGCGGTAACTCCGCCGAAGCGGTCGCGGCCGACGACAACAGCACCGCCGCCAGAAGCGCAAAGCGGACCATGCGGGAACTCCTTCGGATGTGAAATGCGGACGGGAGCATTGTAGACGAAGAGGAAGAGCAGAACCGCTCGCTGCCCTACAATCTGCCGTATGGACGACTACGACCAGCGGTTCAAGTCACTACTGCGGCAGTTTTTGCCGGAATTCTTTGAACTCTTCTTTCCCGATTGGGCCAATCGCTTCGATTTCTCCGGAACCGAGTCGCTCGAACAGGAAGCACTCCTCGACCCGCCTGCGGGCGAGAAGCGCATTCTCGATGTGGTTGCGAAAGTGCCCTCGCGGGGGCCGGTTCCGGACCTCAGGAGGTAAGGGACATGGTCAGTAGTTTCGAAGTGAGTGGGGCGACTCAAGGGAAAGCGTGAAATCGTTCGCATGCAGTTGGAGAAGAAATTCGGCCAGCTACCACAAATCGCTCTCGACCGAATTAACACTCTGCCCATCCAACGGCTGGAGATCGCCCTCTCGTATACCGATGTTGCAACTCTCAAAGAACTGGGGCTGACTGATGAGTGATCGCCACCGTTCAACCAATTGAAACTGCGAAGGGCCACGGAACCTTCTCGCTTGGGTCCGTCGGCCCTTCAGAGTTTGAGACTTCTTTCACTTGCTTCGCGTGAACAACACCGTGATTCCCAGTTCGTCCACCTCGACCTTCACTTCATCGCGGTTTGCTTCGATCTGACGGACCACCGTGCCGAGCTTCTTGCAGTTGAGCACCAGCCGGTTTTTGGTCACGCTCCAGGTACCAGTATCCAGAACCTTCTGCACACCCTGTTGTCCGCGAAGAATGATCGTCGCGCTAAAGGTTCCGTTGGCGTTGAAGGTGATGACTTCCGTCACTCGCACGCCATTCGCAGTGTAGGCTCCCGTCCAGGTGCCGGCGAACGAGTTCTCGGTCTTGGGCTGTTGCGGAGAGTCGAACTTGAATCCCAGCGCCACCGCGGCCTTGCGGTCGGCTTCGGCAGCAGCGGATTCGCCCAACCCGTCGAACGCTTCGGCCCGAGCCGCGAAGTAAAACGGCACCTTGCGGTCGGTCAGGTCGAGTGCCTTGGTCAGATCGTCGGCCGCGTCCTTGTATTGCTTCAGTGCCAGTCGGCTTTGCCCGCGTGAGGCGAAGTCGTTTGCCAGACTGAGCGGGGAAACCTTCACACCGTTGGCTTCCAGTTTCTTCCAGCCGTCGATCGCCTTGGTGAGTGCCTTGATGGCGTCGTCGTGTTTGCCTGCCAGCCGGAGTGCTTCGCCGAGGTTACCCAGGCAGAGCGGAGCGTTTCCACTGGCGTTGGCTGCGAGAGTGAAGGCATCAGCCGCGGCGTTGAACTTCTTCACCCGCAGAAGGGCCAGGCCTTTGCCATTGGAATAGTACGCATCCGATGGAGCAAGTTCGTTGGCTTTTGCCCAGTCCTCGACAGCAAGTTCGAACTTGTTTTGCCGCATGCGGGCATCGGCCCGGTTGCCCCAGAGTACCGCGTTCTTCGCAAAGCGATCGATGGCTTGCCCGAAGTCCACCTCCGCTTCGGCATACTCCTTGGCGAAGAAGTGCGTCAGTCCGCGTTCGTTGTAAGCAATCCAGGCTTTCGGGTCGATCTGCGTCGCCATCGAGAAGTCCGTGATGGCGTCGGCGTTCTTCCCGACAGTGCGGGAGGCCCGACCCCGAGCAAGAAGCAAATCGTAGTTGTCGGGCGAAATCTTCAGCGCCTTGGTGAACTCCGCAATTGCCGCCGGCGTGTCTTTTTTGGCGACGAACACGTGTCCGCGAATCGCGATTGCGTCGACCAGGTTGGGGTTCTTCGCCAGTGCGGCCGAAGCGTCCGCAGCGGCACCATCAAACCGATCCGCGTTTAGCCGGCGCTTGGCTCGCGTGAGAAACTCATCGGCGGTCTTCGGCTCAACCAGCGGTAAGGCTTCCTTGAGATAGGCCTTCAGTTCGATCACCGAAATGTGTCGGGCGACGTTGTGTGCCCACGGCTTGTATGCATAGTGAACGGCCACCAATTCACCCGCACTATTCACGACCGGCGCACCGCTATTACCACCATTGGACGCCGCGTTGGACAGTACCTCGCGAACCGGCACTACACGCCGACGTTGGTCAGGGTCGAGACCTTGCGGGCCACACGCCCGGACGGTGCCGGAAACCGCGCCCCACACCAGGCCATCGCCACCGTTGGTGAAGCCGCCGATGAGACGAATTTCGTCGCCCTCGTCCGGTTCGCTCGCGGCGAGTTTGAAGGCGTGCATCCCTTCTGGAATGGACTCCACGCGAATCAGTGCCAGGTCGCGGTTAGCGTCGCGGTCGATCACGGTCGCTTTCAACCGCGGTGCATCGGCGTAGGCGCTCTCCGCGGTCACGAGTTTGCCGTCTTTCCACATCGGGAACGTGACCCACACTTCGTCATAACCTGCAACGACGTGGTTGTTAGTAATCATCAACTTCTTGTCGAGGTCGAGAATCCAGCCGGTGCCGTGACGGACGCCGTTGTCCTGAAAGATGCGAATCCAGCCCGCTCCGCGTGCGAGGTGCTGGTGAAGCTCTCTTGACGTCATTGGTCGGGCGACGGGTGCCGCTGCGGCCACGGGGGTGGCGGATGACAGCGGGGCGGCCGACCGCGGTTGAGCCTGTGCTTCCGTTGGCAGAGCCAGTGGCAGCACGCATGCGCTGGCCACGAGAGCCTTTGCGATGAGATTGCGGATGAAGCGGGACATTTGGTGTTTCCTCAGGGTGGAGTGTGAACAGGATGTCCCCCCTAACCGCGAGAAATTCAGATGTGACGGGGAAAATGGGAAAGTGGCGAAATGTCGTGAATCATCACGATTTGCGCGGAGGGTTGCCGTTCGTAGGCGATTCCCCACAACATCCGCTCAGACTCCCCGGGATACTCCTCCATGCCGCACACTGTTTTGCTCACCGGTGCGACCGGATTTGTTGGCTCGCACGTCGCCGAGGCGCTTGTTCGTCGCGGCGATACCGTTCGCACGCTCGTCCGTGCTGGCAGCAACATCGCGTTCCTTGAATCGCTGGGGGTGCAGGTCGTTCGCGGAGATCTCACCGACGCGGACGCACTCAAAAAAGCGGCGGAGGGATGCGATGTGGTCGTTCACTGCGCCGCGAAGGTCGGCGACTGGGGCCGCGTCGATGACTATCGCCAAGTGAATGTCGAGGGGCTGCGGAATCTCATCGACGCGATTCTCAATCGCCCGCTACACCGGTTCGTTCATGTCAGTACACTCGGCGTCTATGCGGCGCGCCATCATTACGCCACCGATGAAACCGAACCGCTGCCGAACGACCACATCGACGGCTACACGCAATCGAAAGTTGAAGCGGAACGGCTGGCGTTGCAATACCATCGCAAGCAAAAGGTACCAGTGACGATCCTGCGGCCGGGATTCGTCTACGGTCCACGCGACCGCACTGTGCTCCCGCGGCTCGTCGCGCGATTAAAAGAACGCAGTGTGATTTACATCGCGCGCGGGCGCTATGCACTGAATACCACTTACGTGGGCAACCTCGCGGATGCGGTGTTACTCGCCATTGATGCGCCGGCCGAAGCCTGTGTCGGCGAAGTATTTAACATCACTGACGGCGAATTCGTGTCGAAACGCCGATTCTTCGAGACCGTCGCCGATGGCGCAGGCGTGAAACGTCCACGGAACTTCCCCTCGGTGCCAGTGTGGTTCGCACGGATCATGGCGAACTGGCGCGAGGGCGTTTTTCGCCGAAAGAACAAGCCACACCCCCCGCGCATCACGCAGGCACAACTCAAGTTCGCCGGTCTGAACCTCGATTTCTCCATTGCAAAAGCCCGGACAAGGTTGGGCTACAATCCGCGAGTTCTATTCGATGAAGGAATGAAGAAGGCGATGGAATGGTACCGTACCGAAGAGACTGAGAAGAAGGGTTAGCCGGCCTCTGCGGCGGTGACGGAGGGGCAGCCGCTGATTGGAGTGAAATCTGGCATTGCGTACAGATGGGCGAATGGTTACCTTCCCATCGTTCGCCCATCACTTACGGAGGTTACGCCGATGCCAGTGTCTCCGATTCCTGACGGGTATCACTCGGTTACGCCGTACATCACGGTTCGCGGGGGCGCGAAGGCTCTTGAGTTCTACAAAGCCGCTTTCGGCGCCACAGAGATCATGCGATTCTCAGGGCCGGATGGCTCCGTCGCACATGCGGAAATCCAGATTGGCAATTCGCGCGTCATGCTGGGCGACGAAAACCCGGCGTTCGGTAACCACAGTCCTGAGTCGCTCGGCGGTGCCAGCGGCGGACTGTGCGTCTACCTGCCGGATGTGGACGCGGCGTTCGCGAAGGCCGTCACGGCTGGTGCAAAGGCTTTCAAGCCGGTGCAGGATCAGTTCTACGGCGATCGCTCCGGTTCCGTGATCGATCCGTTCGGCCACGTCTGGACGCTGGCCACCCACATCGAAGACGTGTCGCTCGATGAAATGCAACGCCGCTGTGCGGAGTTGATGAAAGGCGCAGCCGCTTAATCAGGGGTCAGGCGTTAGGAATCGGGGGTCAGAGGATCAGTGGCCTCCTGACTCCTGTCCCCTGAGTCCCGATTCCTGGCTAACAGATGCCAGACCAGAACGCCGACGGCGATTCCGCCCCAATCAATGAGCACGTCGTAAGCCCTTCCGGTGCGGTTGGGGACGAAAGTCTGGCCGATTTCCGTTGCAACACCGTGAAGGACGAGTAAGCCCACGAAAAACCATCGCCAGTATTGCGGTAGAGGTAGAGTGACCGCCAGTAGAGTGAGGAAGGCATACGCGCAAGCGTGCAGTCCCTTGCCGAGAAAGAACTTCAAGTCGCCTTTGAGTTTCTCCGCGATGGCTTCTGGTACCGGATTGGGTTCAAGCAACTTCCACGTCCAGAGACCAAGGAAGAGGAGAAACAACAGGAAATGAAGAAGATGACGAGAAAGTGAACCCACCCCCCCAGCCCCCCTCCCTGCAGGGAGGGGGGCTGGGGGGGTGGGTTCTTTCCCTGTAGGAAGGGGTGTGGGTTCTCTTTCCGGGGTGGGTCCGTCTGTCATCATTGCCGGGGGGAACTCAGTTCGCGGAGCTTCGTTTTGAGATACTTGGCGCGGGCGGCGTTGCGTTCTTCGCCGTCGAGAGCGTGGCCAGCGAGTTTCTGGAGGTGGGCCGCCTGCGTGTGAATGAAAAGTTGATTCACCGCCGTGACGGGGATGTTCTCGATCAGTTGTAGGTGAATCCCCAGCCGTACCGCCGAGAGCAACTCCATCGTCTCCTCAGCGGTAATCATCGTTGCGCTACTGAGAGTTCCCATTGCTCGCGCTACGCGATCGTGCTCCGCCTGTCGGCGTTCCTTCATGAGCGCATTTCGGGCCTGCCGTTCGTACTGCAGGATGGTCACGATGACCTCGCGAATCTCACCGAGGATTTTCGTCTCGCTTTTGCCGAGTGTGACGTGATTGGAAATCTGATACAGATCACCGAACGCCCGGCTTCCTTCTCCGTGGAGCCCACGAACGGCCAGATTGATTTTCTGGAGGGCGCGGAAGACCTTGTCGATTTGTTTGGTGAGCCCCAGCGCCGGCAGGTGGAGCATGACACTCGCGCGCATTCCCGTGCCGACGTTGGTGGGGCAGGCAGTCAGGTAGCCGAATTGTGTGTGGAAGGCGTACGCCAGGCGCGTTTCGAGGGCATCGTCGAGCTGATCGATGTCTTTCCACGCTTCTTCGAGGGCGAAGCCACTGCGGAGCACTTGGAGCCGGAGGTGATCTTCCTCGTTCACCATCACGCTGGTCGACTCGGTGGGATCGAACGCGACTCCACGCGGGCCGTCCAGTCCGCCAGCGAGTTCGCGGCTGATGAGCTGGCGCTCGACGAGGAACTGCCGGTCGAGGTTGGAAAGAGTGGGGATGTCAAGATATTCGAGCGTCCGTCCCGCTTCAGCCTTCGTAATGGCTTCCTTCGCGCGAGTGACAACTTCCGCTTTTTGCGCGGCGCTGGCACGCGTGGCGAAGGGAAGACCAGCGAGATTACGAGCCAGGCGAATACGCGTGGACACGACGGCGTCCGACTCCGGACCAGTACCGCGGAGCCATTCGCCCAAATTCGGGAGCAAGGTGTCGAGGTTCATGGATCATTCCAAGTTCCAGGTTCCCCGGTTCCTCATTCCAAGTCGAAACCAACGGACGAAGCCAGTTCTTCGACTGGAAACTTGAAACGGGGAAACTGCTGGAACTAATTCTCCACCTGTCGGATCAGGTCGCGGAGGCGGGCCGCTTCTTCGTAGTCCTCCGCCGCAACGGCCTTCTGCATCTGCTTTTTCCATTCGCGGAGACGGACTGCTCGTGGAGCTTTGCCCGTGTGCGTCACCGACCGATGAATGCGTTCGAGGAGCGGTTCGAGCGCGGCCCGGAGGGCTTCGTAATCGTGCTGGCAACCGAGGCGGCCTTCGGCCTTGAATTCTGCAAGGGTCAGTCCGCACACTTGGCAAGTAATCCCAACCGGCGATTCTTCCAACGCTTTGCCGGCTTGCGGGAAGGGGTGCATCAGCAGGTTCATCAACGCCTTCAGGTCGATCTGTGGGCCTGGCGGCGCGGGAATAAGGTTCCGCTCACGGGCACACCGTTCGCACAGGTGCAATTCCCGCTTCTTTTTGTTCACGATGTCCGTGAGGTGAACAGTGGCCGGGCTATCGCAAATCTGACACTTCACCCCTTCCCCCCCGGTTAGCTGTTTTCCAGTTCCTTGATACGGTCGCGAACGCGGGCAGCTTCCTCGTAATTCTCCTCGGTGACAAGCTGCTGAAGTCGGCGGCGAAGTGTGGTGAGTTCCACTTGCGCGCTTTGAGTTCGCGGGAGCCGGCGTGGAGTCTTACCGAGGTGGCGCACATCGCCGTGGATACTTTCCAGAAGGGGAAGAAGCTCCGCTTTGAAAGCATCGTAGTCGTGTGGGCAACCGAAGCGGCCGTGGTTGCGAAATTCCTGGTACGAGATTCCGCACGCTTCGCAGGTTGGCCCGGCGGGCTGCAATTCCTCTTCGCTCGCCGCTTCAGCCGCACTGGCCTTGGTCGCGGCCGCTTTTTTTTGCGGTTCAATGAGATACTTCTTGGCGCAATCCTCGCACAAGTGGACCTCTTCGTATCGGTCCTCGCCGAGCACTTCGGTGATGTGCAAGGTGGCTTGTTTTGGACACCGCTGGCATTTCATCGCCGGCCCCTTCGCCTTCTCCAACCTCGCTGATCCCGAACTTGGAGAAGTGTGAGGTTCATTCTAACACCACCGAACGCGAATGTCATTGCCAGCCGTTCCACCCGTTGCTGGTGCTCCGGTTCGCCTGAACACGCCAGTCCAGGCATGACTCGGCGAATCGGAAGCCTGATGGGGAAGGCCCCAATGGTGAATCCACGCACCAAACCCGCCTTGCTCGCCAAGCGGCCTTCCGGGTACCTTCTGCCGCCCTCCGCGAATGCGGGGACGATGCACCATGAGTACGAACGCAACTCTGCCGCTGAACGAACCGTTGGCTGAAGGCTTCCGGCAACACCCCGCGTGGCTGGTTGTCGCGGTCGTCGTTCTGGTTGCGCAGGCGGGGCTTGCTCTGTCGCTCTTCAGCGCAACGCGATCATGGACGGCGGTGACGGATGAGCGGCCGATTCTTTCCGGCCACCACCCGCTTCACCTGTATCACGGTACACTCGGTGCCGCCGCTTTTCGCAGCTCGCGGGCAGCCACTTGCTACGATCCAGCTTTTCAAGCGGGCTACCCGAAGACACCTGTTTTCGATGGCGGAAGCAGGCCAGCGGAGTTCTTCGCCCTGGTAGGTGGCCCCGGGTATAACCCGGCTGCGTACAAACTGGGCGTCTTTCTCTTCTTGCTGTTGGTGCCGATTGCCTTCATCGCGGCGGCCCGCGGAGCGGGGCTGTCGGCAGGTGCGGCGGTCCTGGCGGGGTGTCTGGGAATGCTCGTCGGCTGGTCGCCTCCCGTGCGGCACATGCTCGAAGATGGACAACTCGACTTTCTCGCGGCTGGGTTAGGAGCGGCGGTGTTCGTGCCGTGGTTGGGTCGCTACGCGAAGATGCCGTGTATGGAATCGTGGCTGGTGCTTGCGACACTCGCGGCGGTGGGGTGGTACGCCCATCCGCTTGTGTGGATTTCACTTGCGCCGGTGCTGTTTATCTTTTATCTCGTCTTCGCACCACGACACGGTCCGGGCTGGCATCTCGGTCTGGCCGGGATTACCTCATTCGGCATTGTGCCGAATGTGTGGTGGTTACTGGACTGGGGAAAATACTGGTGGTTGCGGCAACCATCGGCACAGGATCATGTCCCGTTGCCCGAATGGGCATCCGTTCTGGGGCATGCCGGGGACTACGCGAATCTCTGTCATGGCTTGCCGGGGGGGGCGTTGATTCCCCTTGTGGCGGTGGTGGGGTTAGTGTTGCTGTGGCTGACGCACCACCGCGCAGCAGCGGCTTTGGCGCTGGTGGCTGCGGTACTGGCGATCGCCGCAGCGCGATTGGCGGCGGCGTGGCCGCGTGTGCCGGCGGATGTGCCTGGCCGCATCACACCACTGGTGGTGTCGTTCCTTGTGCCGGCCGCCGCGTTCGGCGTCTGGGAGACGCTCAAGCGAGTTCACCTCGCGGCGGTTGGCTGTGTTGGGGCAGCGGTTGTGTTGTTTCTAATTGGGTGGGCGGATGGGCCGGGCGAACCGCTGGCGCGTGGAATGGGTATCCACGCCGAACCGCTCGTCATCGGATTCACCGACGAGCAGCAGCACTTGCTCATGGCGATTGACGAACACACCACGCCGGAAGCCCGCATCCTGTGGGATGATGCCAATGTATCATCCGACGGGAAGTGGTCGGCGTTGCTGCCGGTTTACACGAATCGCGTTTACCTCGGCGGACTGGACACGGATGCGGAAATCGATCACGGCTATTGTGCGCTCTGCAATCAGCAACTCAGCGGTCGGGCTTTGGCGGACTGGAGCGATGCGGAACTGACGGCGTATTGCGCGTGGTACAACGTGGGCTGGGTCGTGTGTCGCGGAGGAAGAACGGCCGATCGTTGGTTGCGTTATCCAAAAGCGAAGGTCGTGGCGCGGCTCACGGAAGGTGGGGAGTCGGTACTGCTGTTTGCGATCGACCGGCCACGTTCGTTCATTCTCAGCGGGCACGCAAAGTGGGAATCCGCCGATACGAAGCGAATCGTGCTGACCGACGTTCAACCGGACGCGGAGGGCCAGATCGATTTAAGCCTGCACGCGTTCGAAGGTTTGCGGGCCTATCCGAGCTATGTGCGGCTCGAGTTGCTCCCCGACCCCACTGGTCGCGATCCCATCCATCACATTCGGCTTCGCACCCCTGCACCCGTCCCACGCGTGACACTGATATGGGAACATCCGTGATCCCGAGGAAATGAATCCTCCGGGTCTGCTGTCATTCTTCCTCAGCATGAACCGGCTGGCAACTCTCAGCAGTTCCCCACTTCGCGCGGGGGGTTCTCTTCCGCTACAATGCGCCCACATACACCTCGCCAGCGCTGTCGAGCCGGCCGGTCATCGAAATTCACCCGGCAACGGAACCGGTGCTGCCACGGAGATACTCAACCATGCCCAGTCCGTTCCCCGGAATGGATCCTTACCTCGAAACTCCCAAGCTCTGGCCCGCGTTCCAGCACCAGTTGCTTGCGTGCCTCTACCAAATTCTCCTCCCCGGTCTCGTGGACCGCTACCGCGCTCGCGTCGGCACGCGAACCTACGTCTCTGAAATGCCGCTATTCACTTCTGTCATTCGCGAACAGTACACCGAAGAGTTCATCGAAATCCGCAACCGCACGGACGGCAAACTGGTCACACTGCTTGAAGTGGTCAGTCCGGCGAACAAGACCACACCCGCTGGGCGAACGGCGTATCTCGACGCTCGACAAGCCGCCATCGCTCAGAAAGCTGGCATCGTGGAAATTGATCTCGTGATGCAAGGCAAGCCAACTCTCAACTATTCCCGCGACGGCCTGCCCGAATACGACTACGCGGTCACGGTCACGCGATCGAATTCACCCGATCGCTACGAGATCTACACCGCCACGCTCCAAAAGCGATTGCCGAAGTTCAAGCTGCCGCTGGCCGCCGACGACCGTGACGCTCTCCTCGATCTGCAAGCTGCCTTCGCCCGCGCTTACGATCTCGGTACCTTCGCCAACCAGATCAACTACAAGGGTCCGCCATCTCCCGATGTGCCGTTCACCAACGAATACAAGACGTGGGTCGATGAACTGCTCAAGCAGATGAAACTTCGGTAGCGCAAAGTGAGTTCATCAATTCGTTGAAGTTACGATTCCAGCGCGAATTATGTGCCAGGAGCAGAAAGTAAAACTGTTGATTGGAATGAGACTGGTCGCTTTTTACCACGATTGCCTATTATTCCGTCAATTCTGCTTTACAATCAACGTTAAGTAGCAATGCCCACCACGCCGGCTTAAGGTGAGTCGGGGACGCGTGTGGGGTACGGTTGCGTGTCACGAACCGTTGGATCCATTCCGCGAGGGATCGCCTTCCGGCTAACACGGAACTGGTGAGCCGTGGGTACTTCTGCCGTCCGTCAATTCCCCGTGAATGCAGCCCTCTCCTCTTCTGAATCCGCTCCCGTGCGATTCCTTCGCCGCCTGCTGGCAAGCGGCGTTGTATCGGTGGAGGACTACGACTCACTCACAGCGACTCACCGGCAGGATGTCGATAACGCCGGCAACGAGGAAACTCTGCTGGGCGTGCTGGTCGCCGTCGGGCTGATGACGGAATTTCAGGCCGAGCGCGTGCGTGCGGGTCGGCTGCATGGTCTTGTGCTTGGCAATTACCGGCTGCTCGATCGCATTGGCATCGGCGGCATGGGGGTGGTGTACCGGGCGGAACATCGGCAGTTGCGCACGATTGTCGCGGTGAAAGCACTTCCGCCGGTGCCGGATCAGAACCCGCGCACGCTCGCACGATTTTTTCTGGAAGCCCGAGCCGTTGGCCGATTGCATCACCCGAACATCGTCGCAGCTATCGACGCGGGTGAAGAACCGGCACGCGGACCGGATGCTCCCGCGATTCCGTATTTTGTGATGGAACTCGTTCCCGGGGTTGACCTCGAACGAGCGGCCGCGACCGCTCCACTTCCTGTTGGCTTCGCATGCCTTATCGGACATCAAGTCGCCGATGCACTGATCGAAGCTCACCGCCTGGGACTGATTCACCGCGACATCAAGCCGTCAAACGTGCTGGTCACGCCGGAAGGTCAGGCTAAGTTGCTCGACTTCGGGCTGGCCCGGTTGCCCGGCGAAGAGCGGCTGACGCGAACGGGCGCACAACTTGGTACCGTCGGGTACATGGCTCCAGAGCAATCGCGAAACGCTCACACGGTCGATTGCCGGGCGGATGTGTTTGGCCTGGGTGCCACGCTGTTCTATGCCCTGACCGGGCAGGTGCCGTTTGCCGACCTCATCGCCTCGTTCGGTCCCCCACCTTCGGCTCGCGCTCTGCGGCCGGAAATACCCGCCGGGCTCGATGCGGTGCTCAGCCGGATGATGGCTGCGGATCCGAATCAGCGCTATGCGAATGCCGAAGCGACAATGCGGGCGCTGCTGCCATTTTTGCCGCAAAGCGCTTCGGTTGCCGCAGTGTTACCATCGGTTAAAGCCTCCACTCCGCCCGCGATTGGCGTTCCGCTTCGCCCCGCACGTTCGTCGGACGCGCATTCCCCCGCCACCACACACACCGCACCATCGCGCGTCTTGATTGTGGACGACCAGCCCGACATCCGCCGGTTGTGTCGCGTTGCTCTCGGTGCGGAGGGGTTGGTTTGCGATGAAGCCGGCGATGGGCCAACCGCCGTTTCGCTCGCCGCGTCAAAGTCCTACGACCTCGTGCTTCTGGATGTGGACTTGCCGGGTTTCAGTGGCGAAGAAGTGCTGCGCCGACTCCGCCAGCGCCCCCCGACGCAGCACCTCAAGGTCGTGATGTTCTCGGGCGCCGCCAGCGGCGACGATCTTTCGCGGATTCTCCTCGCAGGTGCCGACGATTTCGTCACCAAGCCGTTCAGTGTGATTCAACTTCGTGCCCGTGTGAAGACTGCACTGCGTCTGAAAGACGCCCAGGACCGCTCGGACGTCCTCAATCGCGAACTCCTGACAGTCAACACGGAACTGGAACAGGCTCTCGAAGCCCGCGATGGCGAATTGCTCCGCGCCCGCAATGGCCTGGTGTTGGCGCTGGCCAAACTGGTGGAACATCGCTCGACCGAAACCGGCAAACACCTGCTCCGTCTCCAGCGGTATTGCCGCATCCTTGCCGAAGAAGCCGCGACACTCCCCGCCTTTGCGCCGGTCATTAACGCCAACTTTATCCGTGCTCTCGAAGACGCCGCTCCGCTTCACGACATCGGCAAGGCCGCGTTACCGGACTACATTCTGAACAAGCCCGGTCCGCTCGAACCCAGCGAGCGGCTCATGATGCAAACGCACACCACCATCGGAGCAGATACGCTGCGCGAGGTTGCCCGACAGCATCCGTTCGCCACCGCCTTTTTGCATATCGCGATTGACATCGCGCGCAGTCACCACGAACGGTGGGACGGAACAGGCTATCCCGACCGGCTGGCCGGCGAGAGCATTCCGCTGGTTGCGCGTCTGGTGGCGATCACTGATGTGTATGATGCGTTGCGCAGCCGACGCGTGTACAAGCCGGGTCTGTCGCATCACACGGCCGTTCTCACGATGACCGAAGGCTCGCCGGGCCACTTTGATCCCGCGCTGCTTGAAGTATTCCGCAAGATCGCCCCTCGCTTCGATCACATCTTCCGCGAACTGGGCGAGTAATGCCCAATTCGCCAGACGCAATCCGGGAATCTCCACCCCCTATGTCTGTTACCGTCGAGGACGCGGGCGAATAGACTTGTGGCGTGCAGGTCGATGTCGCGGTAATATGCGCGGGCGGTCTTGTCCTCTCTGGCGATGAGCTGGCCTGATCCTGCGCGGGCGTTCGGCCGGTTAGCGCAAACATCGAGATCGAATTCACATCAAGTGACGCGATCATGATCCGACTCTTCGCATTGTCGCTGTTCGGCGCGTTGCCGGTATCGGGGTGTCCAGCGGAAGCTCAGGAGCCAACGACAATCCGGATCCCCGGAGTCAGTCGCCCCATATCCGCCGATGCGACCACGCTCGATCTCTCCGGCACGGAGGTGACGGACGAGGGCCTGAAGGAACTCGCCAAACTCACAAACCTTAAAGCTCTCGACCTTCGAGACACGAAACTAACGGACGAAGGGTTGAAGGAACTCGCCCGACTCAAAAACCTCACCGACCTTGTTCTCAACCGCACCCGAGTAACCGATGCGGGGTTAAGGGAACTCGCCGAACTCAAGAATCTCTCCTACCTCGGCCTTCGAGGGACGAGGGTCACCGACGCGGGATTAAAGGAACTCGCCAACCTCACAAGCCTCAAGAACCAGGGCTTCCAAGGTGTCAGTGTTCTCGCTCCTCAAGTAGTTTGTGTGTCGAGACATGGCCGCCATTCTTATATCGACTTTTTTTCGCTGGCGGCTTTTTGGG
>Ga0209062_1000638_pt1 | contig 92792 bp, 85 predicted proteins | sample Coa_R2_2_FD_187158 | JGI IMG/M metagenome (GOLD analysis project Ga0209062, IMG submission 187158) | Surface soil microbial communities from Centralia Pennsylvania, which are recovering from an underground coalmine fire - Coalmine... | ecosystem: Environmental > Terrestrial > Soil > Unclassified...
TCGTCGCCTCGTCGAGGATCAGGATCGGCGGATCTTTCAGGAGCGCGCGCGCGATCGACAGGCGCTGGCGCTCGCCTCCCGACAGGAGCCGGCCGCGCTCGCCGACGCGCGCGTTGAACCCTTCCGGGTTGCGCTCGATGAAATCGAGCGCCTGCGCGCGCTCGGCGGCGAGCCGGATGTCGGCGTCGCTCGCATTCGGGCGTCCGACCAGCAGGTTCTCCTTGATCGAGCGGTTGAACAGCATCGCCTCCTGGAAGACGACACCGATGTTGCGGCGCAGGCCGGTGAGCGTGAAGTCGCGGATCTCGCGCCCGTCGATGGCGATGAACCCGGACTGCGGGTCGAAGGCGCGATGCAGCAGCGCCAGCGCGGTCGACTTGCCGGCGCCGGTGGCGCCGACGAGCGCGATGGTGTCGCCGGGCTCGGCGGTGAGGTCGATATTGGCGACGGCCGGCTTCTTGCCGTCGTAGGAGAAGGTGACGTTGCGAAATGCGATCCGCCCGTCGAGCCGTCCCGGATCGACGGCGCCGGGCCGGTCGCGCAGCGCCGGCACGGTGTCGAGCACGTCGAAGAACTGCTGCAGCCGCGGCGTCTCTCCGAACAGCCGGTTGACGAACGACACCGCGTGCTGGAGGCGGTCGATCAGCATGGTGGCGAAGCTCATGAAGGTGACGACCTCGCCGACGCTCGCCTGGCCGCGCAGGTTGAAGATCGCGCCGACGATGATGATCGAGAGGACCACGATGGTGGTCGAGGCGCGCGTGAGCACCGCGATCACGGCCCACCAGGAGAGCACGGGAAGCTGCGCGGCCAAGAGCTTCCCGATCACCACCTTGAGCTCGCTCACCTCGGCCTGCACGCGCGCGAAGCTGTGCACCAGCGGCACGTTGCCCAGCGTATCGGAGGCGCGCTCGGCGAGCGCCGAATAGTGCTCCTCGACCTGCATCTGCAGGTCCGCCGACTTGCGCATCACGAAGGCGGTCAGGACCGCGAACACCGCGCACAGTCCGACCAGGAGCAGGGCGAGCCGCCAGTTGAGGTAGAGCGCGAGCGGGAGCAGCACCACGAAGGAGACGAAACCCGCCATGTGCTCGCGGAAGAAGGAGACCCAGAGCCCCCAGAGCGAGTCGGTGCCCTGCAGCATCACCTTCATCAGCCGGCCCGAATGGCTGCCGCTGTGAAACGCGAGCGGCAGCTGCAGCACGTGCTCGAAATATTGCGAGAGCACCTCGTGGCGGCGGGTGTGCGCGAGCCGGTCGGCGTAGAGCGCGACAAGCGTGCCGCACAGGATGTTGAAGAGGCCGACCACGACCCATACGGCGAGCAGCGCGGTCAGGCGGGGCCAGACCTCGCCGGCGCCGGCCGCGGCTGCGCCCGACAAGGTGTCGACGACCTTTCCGAGCAGGATCGGCTCGAAGAACAGCGTGCATGCGAGGGCCAGGTTGCAGGCCGCGAGCGTCCACGCCATCCGGGCGTGGGGCGCGAGCAGCGCGAGCACGCGCAGATAGATTCGGGCCATGCTCATGCGGCACGTCCCTGTGCGGCGGCGGCCTTCTTGCGCCTGCGTTGCCGCAGCCAGCGATGGATGAGCCGGGTGCGGCCCGGCCGGGGGACGAGATGGATGTCGCTGACGAAACGCGCGGCGCCGCGCTTGCGCTCGAGCACGATCTTGCGGCTGTGGAAGGCCTCGAGCTCGGGCCGATGACCCACGCTGATGACGGTCGCCTGATCGAGCTCCTTGGCGAGCAGCGCCATCAGCTTTTCCTGGCTCGCAGGGTCGAGCGCGGAGGTCGACTCGTCGAGGACGATGATGTCCGGACGATGCAGCAGCAATCGGCCGAAGGCGAGGCGCTGGCGCTCGCCGCCCGAGAGCGTCTGGTCCCACGGCGCCTCTTCCTCGATCCGCTCCACCAGGTGCTCGAGGCCGACCCGCTTCAAAGCCGCGGCAATCTCTTGCGTGCTCCAATCCTCCGCTGCGGCCGGGTAGGCGATGGCGCGCCGCAGCGTTCCCTGCGGCACATAGGGGCGCTGCGGTAGGAGGAAGAGCCTCGCGCCGGATTTGAGATCGATGCTGCCGCCGCCCCACGGCCACAGGCCCGAGATGGCGCGCACCAGCGTGCTCTTGCCGGTGCCGGACTCGCCCGCCACCAGCACGCGCTCGCCCGGCGCGACTTCGACCTCGGCATCGTCGATGACCGCGGTGCCGTCGTCGAGCGTCACCGACAGGTCGCGCAGCCGCACCGCCGCGCCGTCGGTCTCGCCGCGCTGGATGCGGCCCATGCCCTCGCCGTTCTCGGCGCGCTCGAGCGCGTCGAGCGAGACCATGAGCGAGGCGATGCGCCGCGCGCCGGCGCTCCAGTCGGCGAGGCGAGGGTAGTTGTCGACGAGCCAGCCGAAGGCGGCCTGCACGATGGTGAAGGCGGAGGCCGCCTGCATCATCTGGCCGAGGCTCATCGAGCCGTCGAGGAATTTCGGCGCCGCCAGGATGATCGGGACGACCGGCGCCAGCACCGAGCTGCCCTGCGACACGAAGGTCGTGCGCATGTGCTGCCCGAGGAGCTTGCGCCATTGCCGCAGCACCTCGGCGAACGTGCGATCGAGGCCGGCGCGTTCCTCCGCCTCGCCGCCGAGGAGCGCGATGCTTTCGCCGTTCTCGCGCACCCGGGTGAGCGCATAGCGATAGTCGGCCTCGGCCTGGTTGACCCGTTCGGAGACGGTGACGAAGCGGCGCCCGATGCGCAGCATCAATCCGCTGGCGACGAACGAGTAGACCACCGCGGCCACGACCAGGAAGCCCGGAATGGTGACCGCGACACCGCCGACATGGAACGACAGCGCGCCTCCGATCGTCCACAGCACCGTGATGAAAGTCGCGGCCGAGAGCCCCGCGGTCACCACGCCGACCGTGAAGTCGACCGGCGCATCGGTCGCAACGCGCAGGTCCTGCGCGATGCGGTATTCGGGATTGTCGTGATCTCCGGTGACCAGGTTGAGCTGAAAGTAACGACCGTTGTGCAGCCAACGGTCGATCACGCGGCCGGTGAGCCAGGCGCGCCAGCGCCGCTGCACCGTCATGCGGGCATAGACGTTGGCCACGCCGCAGGAAACGCTCACGACCGCGAGCGGCACGAAGATCGCCGAGAGAAAAAGCACCGTGTCGGCCTTGCGCGCCTCGAGGGCGTCGAAAATTCTGCGATTCCAGACGTTGATCCCGTATTTCAGGCCGACATCGGTCAGGATCAGCGCCAGCACGCCAAGCGTGAGCGGCCAGGCCAGCCTGTCGCCCGCACGCCCCCAGAATCCACGCGCCGTGAAACGGAAGCGCTGCACGAGATATTCGCGTTTGGCCTCTTCGCGCTCGCCTGCGTCTTCTGCGAGAAGCGGCTCGGCAGGCGGCGGCGGCAGCGGCTCGTCGGCAGGATCCCCCTTGGCATCATCGCAGTCGGCCGGCGCGGCGGCACGGGATGGTGCGTCCTGCGACGCCTCGGGCGACTGGCTGGCAGGTGTCTTCTGCGGGCCTTGGTCCTTGCTCATCAACGCGCCTCGGAACAACAAACTTGGTCCGAACCGCAAAAGTTCCGAATCCGACTTTGCGGCGGCCGTCGGCAGCCGTTCGGGGCTTCTCGGAATGGCGCGGGTCAGCCCCCGGTGGCAGCCCTTGCCGACTGTGAACGCCGAAGCCAAGTCGTCTACTTTACCCGCTCCCAAGCCAAGAATGCCCCGGACGATCGAGCCTCTGAAGGTGGGTGCGGAATACTTGCACCTGAGGATTTTTTGCGCTAGAACGAAGAGAGAACAAACTGGAGCGCTCGTCATCCCCCCTGGCTTGGGCCAAAGCAGCCTTGCGACGGCCCGCTTCGAGCCCGGGGCGCTATCGCTTGCGCGGCTTCGGCTCCGACTTCTGGCCGTGGCGGTCCGGCGCAAAGTTGGCAGAACGAAGCCATGGGAGAAAAACCGAATGAGTCCAACCAAACAGCGATCAAAACCGCCCAACGACTTGTGACCGCCGGCGCACGACTACCGGCGCACGCGGCTCACGCCGGCCTGTCGTCCTCCAAAGAGAGAGCATCATTGCAGAGTGCCGGAGACCCGCATGCAGATTGCCCCCCATCTCACCACCCCCCGAACGTGGCCTTGCAGGCTGCCGCTCGCCGGCATTTTGGCCGAACGAACCTAGGCGGAAAAAGCGAATGAATTCAATGAGGGCGGCAAACGGAGGATAATCCGGCGGGGCGTCACGAAATTTTGGCAGAACGGCAGAACGAAGCTAGGTCGAAAACTGCAATCGATTCAACGAAGCGCCATCGGATTGCGCTTCGCTTACTCGGGTCGGACGACTAATCTGCGCCGGCACCTTGTGACCCCTTCCGCCACCGGCTTCGCTTCCATGACCAAGCACATGAACCCTCCGTCCGAGCGCGTCGCGAGCCGCTCGCCGCTGTTCATCCGTCGGGTCGACGCGATCCCGATCGCGCTGCCGCTCGCCAAGCCGATGAAGATGGCGAACGTGACGATCGCGACCGCCGACAATGTGCTGGTTCGCATCGAGGCCGACGGCGGCCTCGTCGGCTGGGGCGAGGCGGCCTCGGCGCCCACGATGACCGGCGACACGCAAGGAAGCCTGGTCGCTGCGATCCGGCATCTCGCGCCGCTCATCATCGGCACCGATGCGTGGTCGGGCTCGGCGCTGATGCGCAAGCTTGGCGCCGCGCTTTATGGCAATACCGGCGCGCATTCGGCGATCGAGCTTGCGCTGCTCGATCTCGCCGGCCGTGCCGCCGGCCTGCCGGCGATCAACCTGATCGGCGGCCCGCTGCGCCGCGCGGTCGCGCCGATGTGGCTGCTCGGCAACGCGACGCCCGCCGAGGACGCGGCCGAGGCCCGCGCGAAGCTCGCGCAAGGTTTTCGCTTCTTCAAGGTGAAGGTCGGCGCGAAATCGGTCGAGGGCGACATCGCCTCGACGCTCGCGGTGCGCGACGCGCTCGGCATCGAGGTGCCGATCTGCGCCGATGCCAATTGTGGCTTTGCGCCCGCCGATGCGCGGCGCTACGTCGATGCCACGCGCGAGGCGCGGCTCATCTTCCTCGAGCAGCCGTTCGGGCCGCATGATCTGAAAAGCCTTGCGACGCTCGCGCGCCTCTCGCCCCTGCCGCTCGGCGCCGACGAGGGTATCCATTCGCTCGATGACGTGACCGCGCACGCGGAAGCAGGCGCCGGCGGCGTGTCGCTCAAGCTCATCAAGCTCGGCGGCATGAGCGCCGCCGTCGAGGCGGCGCGCCTGTGCGCGCGCCTCGGGCTCTCCATCAATGTCGCGGCGAAGATCGCCGAATCGAGCATCGCGTCGGCGGCCGCGATCAATCTCGCCTGCGCGGCGCCGTCGGTCGACTGGGGCGTCAGCCTCACGCACTTCTATCTCGCGCACGACATCGTCAAGACCCCGCTGAAGATCGCCGACGGCCTCGTGGCGCTGCCCGAAGCGCCCGGCCTCGGCGTCGAGATCGACGAGGAGGCGGTGGCGCAGTTTACAGTGAAGGGTTTCTAGGATGGCCGTGGAAGCTTTGTTCTTCGACGTCTTCGGCACGCTCGCCGATTGGCGCACCTCGATCGCGCGCGAGACGAAAGCGATTCTGAGCCCCCTCGGCCACGACAAGGTCGATTGGCTCGCCTTCGCGGATGCCTGGCGCGGCGAGTATCAGCCCGGCATGGAGGAGGTGCGCTCGGGCAAGATCCCCTTCTCCAAGCTCGACGTGCTGCATCGGCGCAACCTCGAGCGCATCCTGCCGCGGTTCAATCTGAAGGGTCTTTCCGAGGACACGCTGCGCAACCTCAATCTGGCCTGGCACCGCCTCGACACCTGGCCCGACGTGGCGCCCGGGCTCGTGCGCTTGAAGAAGCGCATGCGCCTCGCGCCGGTGTCGAACGGTAACATCTCGCTGATGGTCGACATTGCGCGCCGCAACGCCCTGCCATGGGACGCGATCCTCGGCGCCGAGATCGCCGGCGACTACAAGCCGAAGCCACGCGTCTATCTCTCGGCCGCAGCGGCTTTCGACCTCGATCCGGGCGACTGCATGATGGTCGCGGCGCACTCGAACGACCTCAAGGCCGCCGCCGCGCAAGGCCTGCGCACCGCCCACATCGCCCGCCCCAATGAGCACGGCCCCAACACCGGCGAGTCGGCGCCGAAAGTCCCGACGGATTACGCCGCGAAGAGCCTGGAAGACCTGGCGACGCAGTTGGGGCTGTAGTGTGCCCAACCCTCTACGACGTCATGGCCGGGCTTGTCCGGGCCATCGACGTCTTCCTTTCGTCAGATGCGCCAGCTAAGGCGTGGATGCCCGGGACGAGCCGGGGCATGACGAGGCAAAGGTAAGCTGCCCATGCGCATCGCGATGATCGGCACCGGCTATGTCGGACTCGTGTCCGGCGCGTGCTTCGCCGATTTCGGCCATCACGTGACGTGCGTCGACAAGGACGCGAGCAAGATCGAGGCCCTGCGCAAGGGACGGATCCCGATCTACGAGCCCGATCTCGACCGCCTGGTCGCCGACAACATGGCGGGCGGGCGGCTCGATTTCGCCACCGACCTCAAGGCGCCGGTCGGCGAGGCGGACGCGGTGTTCATCGCGGTCGGCACCCCGTCGCGGCGCGGCGACGGCCACGCCGATCTCACCTACGTGTATGCAGCCGCGCGCGAGATCGCGGCGGCGCTGCGTGGATTCACCGTGGTGGTGACCAAGTCGACCGTGCCGGTCGGCACCGGCGACGAGGTCGAGCGCATCATCCGCGAGACGCGGGGCGACGCCGACGTCGCCGTGGTCTCCAATCCGGAATTTCTGCGCGAGGGCGCCGCCATCCAGGACTTCAAGCATCCCGATCGCATCGTCGTCGGCGTCACCGACGAGCGCGCCAAGGCCGTGATGGCCGGCGTCTATCGCCCGCTCTATCTCAACCAGGCGCCGATCCTCTACACCGGCCGGCGCACCGCCGAGCTGATCAAATACGCCGCCAACGCCTTCCTCGCCACCAAGATCACCTTCATCAACGAGGTCGCGGATCTGTGCGAGAAGGTCGGCGCCGACGTGCAGGAGGTCGCGCGCGGCATCGGCCTCGACAACCGCATCGGCGCAAAATTCCTCCATGCCGGCCCCGGCTTCGGCGGCTCGTGCTTTCCGAAAGACACGCTGGCGCTGATCAAGACCGGGCAGGATTTCGCCGCGCCCTTGCGTATCGTCGAGACGGTCGCGGCGGTGAACGACCAGAGGAAACGCGCCATGGCGCGCAAGGTGTCGGGCGCGCTCGGCGGCAACCTGCGCGGCAAGACCGTCGCGGTGCTGGGCCTCACGTTCAAGCCGAACACCGACGACCTGCGCGAGGCGCCCTCGATCCCGCTGATCACGGCGCTCAAGGACATGGGCGCCAAAGTGCGCGCCTACGATCCGGCCGGCATGGCGCACGCCCATCACGACTTTCCCGACGTCGCGTTCGCGGACGGTCCTTACGCCTGCGCCGAGGGCGCCGACGCGCTCGTCATCGTCACCGAATGGGAGCAGTTCCGCGCCCTCGATCTCGAGCGCATCAAGCAGTCGATGAAGCAGCCGGTCCTGATCGACCTGCGCAACGTCTATCGCCCCGACGAGATGGCGGAGCTCGGCTTCGTCTACGACAGCATCGGACGGACGAAGGCCGGCGCGTAGCGAGCGCCTTGCCGTCCCTGGAGGGGCGGCCCTGGAGGGGGGCCGACAACGTTCGCGTCGCGCACGTGGTCGGGGTCGGGGGCGCCTCATCCGCTCGTCACAGAGTCGCGGGACCGCTCGCCAACGAAAACACCCAATTCACACCGTGCTGCGCCAACTGGCGGCGGCAACAATGGATGCGTGCAACCGGGGCCTGAGCAGCGCCGGGGCTGACGTCGCGTCAGCCGGCTTTGGTTTACGGTGAATTAACACGCCCCGCATACATTTTCAGGGGTTTGCGCGGCGCATTGCACTCGCCACGCGGAGAGCGAAGGCGGTCCCATGCTTCAACGTGTTTCTGCGAACTTCCTCCTCCAATCCGTCATCGCCATCGTCGGCATTGCGCTCGTCGCCGTGATCGCGATCGGCGCCTGGGACGCCTGGAGCGCGCTCGCGACCGCGGGCCGGCTCGAGCGCATCGCCGAGGTCCAGGGCCAGGCGTTCCGCAGTCTGCACAATCTGCGCCTCGATCGCTCGTTCACGGTGCGCATCCTCACCCATGACGGCGCGCCCGACGCGGTGCAGCTGCACCAGGTCAGCGAGTCGCGCGCCGCCGAGCTGCCTGCGCTCACCGCAGCGCTTGCGGCGCTGCGCCAGGTCGAGATGCGGAACCGCGATGCAGCGGTCGGCGAGCTCGATGCGGCCACGTCGAAGTTCACCGCGCTCGCCAAGGAGGCCGACGACGATTTCAACAACCCGAAGAGCGCGCGGCGACCTGGGCTGCCCAAGGAGTTCGAAACGGCAGCGACCGAGCTGATTGAGGTGCTTGCGCGCCTGAGCGACACGCTGGTCGGGCTCGCCAAATACCAGGATCCGTTCGTCGACCAGATGATGGCGATGCGCGACGCCGCCTGGATCGTGCGCGAGAACGGCGGCGATGCCTCGGTCATCGTCTCGACCGCGCTGTTGACGAAGCAGAAACTCACCGACGCGCAGCTGCAGCGCGAGATGAACCTGATCGGCCGCACCGAGGCCGGCTGGGCGATGGTGGACAAGCTGCGTAACGGCGCGGCGCTGCCGCCGGCATTGACGAGCGGGATCGACAAGGTCAACAGCGGCTTCTTCGGCGCGGATTTCCTCGCCAAACGCAACCAGATGATCGCGCAGCTCGCGGCCGGCCAGATCCCGGCGATCGCGGTCAACGAGTGGACGAGCCAGACGGTGCCGCGGCTCGGCGGCGTGACCGACCTCGCCGAGGCTGCGCTCGCGGCCGCCAAGGCGCACGCCGGCGAGCAGGTCGCGGTGGCGCGCGGCACGCTGATCGTAAAGCTCACGATGCTGCTCGGCGCCGCGCTGTTTGCCGGGTTCGGTTTCGTGCTCGTCTCGCGCCGGGTCATCCAGCCGTTGAAGCGCATCCAGGGCGCCATGATGGCGGTCGCGAACGGCGACCTCTCGGTCGAGGTGCCGTATGCGGAGCGGCAGGACGAGATCGGCGCGCTCGCGGGCGCGCTCACCACCTTCAAGCGCAATGCCGGCGAGAAGGCGCGCATCGAGGCCGAGCAGTCGAGCCGCAGCGATCAGGCAGCGGCGCGACAAAAGGCGGTCGACGCGCACATCGCCGCGTTCGAGCGCCATGTCGGGGACGCGCTCGAAGCGCTCGCCGCGGCCTCGCAAGACATGCGAAAGACGTCGGACAAGCTCTCAACCAGCGCCGCCGACACCACCCGCCAGGCGAAGGATGCGGCCGGCGCCTCCTCGAACGCCTCCGCCAACGTGCAGACGGTCGCGGCCGCGACGCAGGAGCTGACCGCCTCGATCGGCGAGATCAGCCGTCAGGCGACGCACGCGGCCGAGATCGCGGGCCGCGCCGTGTCCGAGGCGCAGGAGACCGACCAGACCGTGCAGGGGCTCGCCGACGCGGCGCAGCGCATCGGCCAGGTGATCAGCCTCATCAACGAGATCGCCGAGCAGACCAACCTGCTTGCGCTCAATGCCACCATCGAGGCGGCGCGTGCCGGCGCCGCCGGCAAGGGTTTTGCGGTGGTCGCCGCGGAGGTGAAGGCGCTCGCGACACAGACCGCCAAGGCGACCGGCGACATTTCCGAGCAGGTCGCCGCCATCCAGGACGTCGCCGACAAGGCCGCGCAGGCGATGCGCCGCATCGGCGGCACCATCGGCGAGGTCAACTCGGTCGCGACCTCGATCGCGTCCGCGGTGGAAGAGCAGGGCGCGGCGACGCAGGAGATCACCCGCAACACCCAGGAAGCCGCGCGCCGCAGCGGCGAAGTGGACAGCAACATTTCCGGCCTCACGACCGGCGCCGACGCGACCGGCCATGCGGCCGCCGATGTTCGCACCAGCGCCGAGGCGCTCGGCAAGCAGGCCGATGGGCTGCGCCATCAGGTCGACGACTTCCTGGCGAAGATCAGGGCGGCGTAGGGGCGACACTGGCGACGAGGATTGATGCATCAGCCACGAGGACTGAGCATCGGCCGGTCATGATCTGCACGCCTGAACAGTGAGAATAGATCGAATTCGCTTGCATTGCCGGCCCGAGCGGCGCATGGCGGTAAGTGTAGAGTGACGATCGCGCGTCCGGAGCCCGTCGCTTCGGACGCGCTTTGCTTTCGGGTAGCATAGGATGGGTTGAGCGAACGCGAATGTGGGCAAACCCATCGGGGCGTCGCAGCTAAGAATGTGATTGCGGTATCGGGGGCGATGCGATCGGGCCGCTTATGGCCCCGGAATGTACCACGTGTAGCCATTTGCTCGTTCAAGGGAGGATGCAATGCAGCAGGTGGATCAATCCAAGCTCGATGCATTTCTCGGTCGGATGATCGGCGACATGGGCGCCGTCGCAACCGGCGCTCTGGTCGTGCTGGGCGATCGGCTCGGCCTCTACAAGGCGATGCGGGACGGCGGCAGAATGACCGCCGCCGAGCTTGCTGGGCGCACGGACACGAACGAGCGCTGTGTGCGCGAGTGGCTTTGCGCACAGGCAGCCGCCGGATATGTGGAATACGACAGGAATGAGGACACCTTTCATCTCAATGCCGAGCAGGCGATCGTGTTCGCGGACGAAGACAGTCCGGCCTTCATGGCGGGCGCCTTCGAGGTACTCTCCGCGTTCTGGATCGACGAGCCGAAGGTCTCGCAGGCTTTCCGGAGCGGCCGGGGTTTGCCGTGGCACGTCCACAGCGCCTGCCTATTTCGTGGCACCGAGCGTTTTTTCCGTTCGGGTTACAATGCCAACCTCGTGTCGTCGTGGCTGCCGGCGTTGGACGGCGTCGTCGCCAAGCTAGAGCAGGGAGCGAGGGTTGCCGATGTGGGCTGCGGGCATGGCGCATCGACTGTGGTGATGGCGCGCGCCTTCCCACGATCGCACTTTACCGGCTTCGACTATCATCCGGCCTCGATCGAGCGCGCCCGCGATGCGGCGGCACAAGCCGGCGTGGCCGCCAACACCAGCTTCGAGGTCGCACAGGCGAAGACCTATCCGGGGATGTATGATCTCATCGCCTTTTTCGACTGTCTGCACGATATGGGCGATCCGGTCGGCGCCTCCGCGCACGTGCACGAGACATTGAAGCCGGATGGCACCTGGATGATCGTGGAGCCGTTCGCGCACGACCAGCCGGCGGCGAACTTCAACCCGATCGGACGGGTGTATTATGCCGGCTCGACCATGGTCTGCACGCCGGCCTCGCAGGCGCAGGAAGTTGGACTCGGCCTCGGCGCGCAGGCCGGCGAGGTCAGGCTGCGCCAGGTGGTGAGCGCCGGTGGGTTCACGCGTTTCCGACGCGCCGCCGAAACACCGTTCAACATGGTGCTGGAAGCCCGGCCCTGAGCGGCTGAAACGAAAAGGGTTCCGCGAGCGACCCTTTTGGTTGGCAGCTCAGGAAAGAGCTGTTGAACTCACCGCAGGCTCGCGTTGATCTTGTCCAGCGCCGCTGTGCCGGGGCACAGCTCCTTCTCGCCGAGCGCATTGAGCGGCGCCTCGACCGTGTTGAGGTTGGCGTGCAGGTCCTCGGCCTCGCTCTCCAGATAGATCAGCCCGGTGACGATCTGGCCCTTGGCGGCGTGGGTCTGCAGGAAGTTCATCGCCGCGAGGCGGTCGTGCACGTCGTAGTCCTCGTTGAGCTTGCGCAGCACGAGGCGCGAGCCGTCGTGCTGCTCGACCACCTGCACGGTGCCGGGCGCCTGGTCCAGATGGATGGTGGCGCGCCCGGTGATCACGTCGAGCCGGTTCACCGCCTCGTTGTGCTCGCGCACGTAATCGAAGCTCTTGGTCGAGCCCACATGGTTGTTGAAGGCGACGCACGGCGAGATCACGTCGATGAAGGCGGCGCCCTCGTGCTCGATCGCGCCCTTGATCAGCGGCACCAGCTGGTCCTTGTCGCCCGAGAAGGAGCGCGCCACGTATGTCGCGCCGAGCTGGAGCGCGATCCCGACCATGTCGATCGCGCTGTCGGCGTTGATCAGCCCGCGCTTCGACTTCGAGCCGCGGTCGGCGGTGGCCGAGAACTGTCCCTTGGTGAGGCCGTACACGCCGTTGTTCTCGACGATGTAGACCATGTTGACGCCGCGCCGCAGGGCGTGCGCGAACTGGCCGAAGCCGATCGAGGCACTGTCGCCGTCGCCGGAGACGCCGAGATAGATCAGGTCGCGGTTGGCGAGGTTGGCGCCGGTGAGCACCGACGGCATGCGGCCGTGCACCGAGTTGAAGCCGTGCGAGTTGCCGAGGAAGTAGGTCGGCGTCTTCGACGAGCAGCCGATACCGGAGATTTTCGCCACCCGGTGCGGCTGGATCGAGAGCTCGAAACAGGACTCGATGATCGCGGCGGTGATCGAGTCGTGCCCGCAGCCGGCGCATAGCGTCGAGATCGCGCCCTCGTAGTCGCGGTGGGTGTAGCCGAGCGCGTTCTTCGGCAGCGACGGATGATGGAATTTCGGCTTGGCGAGATATGTCATGACACGACCTTGCGCAGCGGCGTGACTTTGAGGGTATCGAGCTTGTCGCTGATCGCGCGCGCGATGAAACGCGCCGTGATCGGCGTGCCGTCATAGTGCAGCACCGGCACGAGGCGCACCGGATCGATGCTCAATTCGTTGACGATGAGCGAGCGCAGCTGGGCGTCGCGGTTCTGCTCGACCACGAAGACGAAATCGTGGTCGGCGATGAAGCTCGTCACGCTCGAGTGGAACGGGAAGGCGCGCACCCGCAGGCGATCGACGAAGTGGCCTTCGGCCTCGATCATGTGGATCGCCTCGTCCATCGCGGGCGCGGTCGAGCCGTAGTAGATCACGCCGTACTTGGTCGGCTTCGCCGCATTCGCCTGCAGTGGGCGCGGCACGAGGTCCTTGGCGGTCTCGAACTTGCGCAGCAGGCGCTGCATGTTGTCGGCGTAGGGCGCGCCTTCCTCGGTGTACTTGGCATAGCGGTCGCGCGAGGTGCCGCGGGTGAAGAACGAGCCCTTGGTCGGGTGCGTGCCCGGGTACGTGCGGAACGGGATGCCGTCGCCGTCGACGTCGAGGTAGCGGCCGAAATCCTTGCCGGCCTCGAGATCTGCCGCGGTCATGATCTTGCCGCGGTCGTACTTGCGGCTGTCGTCCCACTTGAGTGGTGCACACAGGTGATGGTTCATGCCGATTTCGAGGTCGAGCAGCATGAAGATCGGCGTCTGCAGGCGATCGGCGAGGTCGAACGAGATCGCGCCGAACTCGAAGCATTCGGTCGGGTTCTCGGGGAAGAGCAGCACGTGCTTGGTGTCGCCGTGCGATGCGTAGGCGCACGAGATGAGGTCGCACTGCTGGGTGCGCGTCGGCATGCCGGTCGAGGGGCCGGCGCGCTGCACGTCGAAGACGACGGCGGGAATCTCGGCGAAATAGGCGAGGCCGAGAAACTCCTGCATCAGCGAGATGCCGGGACCTGAGGTCGCCGTGAAGGCGCGCGCGCCGTTCCAGCCCGCGCCGATGACGACGCCGATCGAGGCCAACTCGTCCTCGGCCTGCACGATCGCGAACTTGTTCTTCTTAGTCTCCGCGTCGACGCGCAGGCGATTGCAATGGCGCGTGAACGCCTCGGCGAGCGAGGAGGAGGGCGTGATCGGGTACCAGGCGCAGACGGTCGCGCCGCCATAGACGGCGCCCAGCGCCGCGGCCGAGTTGCCTTCGAGGAAGATGCGGTCGCCGACCGCGTTCGAGCGTTGCACGCGGATCGGCAGCGGGCACTTCAGGTTCTCCAGCGCCCAGTTGCGGCCGATCTGCAACGCATTGATGTTGGGCGCGATCAGCTTCTCCTTGCCCTTGAACTGCTCGCCGAACAGCTTTTCGATCTCGTTCGGATCGATATCGAGAAGGGCCGAGAGGGCACCGAGATAGATGATGTTCTTGAACAGCTGGCGCTGGCGCGGGTCGGTGTATTCCTTGTTGCACATCGCGGTGAGCGGCACGCCGATCACGGTGATGTCGGACCGCAGCCGCGAGGCCGGAATGGGCTTGGTCGAGTCGTAGAGCAGGTAGCCGCCCGGCTCGATCGAGGTGACGTCCTTGTCCCAGGTCTGCGGGTTCATCGCCACCATGAAGTCGACGCCGCCGCGGGCGCCGAGATGGCCCTCGCCCGAGATGCGCACCTCGTACCAGGTGGGCAGGCCCTGGATGTTGGACGGGAAGATGTTGCGTGGGCTGACCGGGACGCCCATGCGCAGCACCGAGCGGGCGAACAGCTCGTTGGCGCTGGCCGATCCCGAGCCGTTGACGTTGGCGAAGCGGACGACGAAGTCGTTTATGCCGCTGATCGGGCTGGTTGGCATGGCTTTCCTGCGTGAGTCATTTCGATGAGGTATTTCTTCATGTCCCAGGCGCCGGTCGGGCAGCGCTCGGCGCACAGGCCGCAGTGCAGGCAGACGTCCTCGTCCTTGACCATGACGCGTCCCGTCTTGAGGCCGCCCTGGACGTAGAGGTCCTGGGTGAGGTTCAGGGCGGGCGCCTGCAGGTGCGTGCGCAGATCGGCTTCATCCGCGTTCTGGGTGAAGGTGATGCAGTCCATCGGGCAGATGTCGACGCAGGCATCGCATTCGATGCACAGCGAGGAGCTGAACACCGTCTGCACGTCGCAGTTCAGGCAGCGCTCGGCCTCGGAGAGGGCGAGCTTGAGGTCGTAGCCGAGTTCCACTTCCGCCTTGATGTCCGCGAGTGCGATCACCTTGTCGCGCAGCGGCACGCGGTAGCGTTTGTCGGCAGAGATCTCGTTGTCGTAGCTCCACTCGTGGATGCCCATCTTCTGGCTCACCACCTCGACGGCCGGCAGCGGCCGGTCGTTGACGTCCTCGCCCGAGAGGAGCTTGTCGATCGACACCGCGGCCTCGTGGCCGTGCGCGACCGCCCAGATGATGTTCTTGGGCCCGAACGCCGCGTCGCCGCCGAAGAAGACCTTCGGGTTGGTCGACGCCATCGTCTTCGGATCGACTTTGGGCATGTCCCATTTGTCGAACTCGATGCCGATGTCGCGCTCGATCCACGGGAACGCGTTCTCCTGGCCCACCGCCACGAGCACATCATCACATGGAATCAGCTGATCCGGCTCGCCGGAGGGCACCAGCTTGCGGCGCTTCTTCTCGTCGTATTCGGCCTTCACCTTCTCGAACAACACGCCGGTCAGCTTGCCGTTCTCGTGCTTGAATTCCTTCGGCACGAGGAAATTGAGGATCGGGATGCCCTCGTGCATCGCGTCCTCCTTCTCCCACGGCGAGGCCTTCATCTCCTCGAAGCCGGAGCGCACCACGACGGTGACCTCCTCGCCGCCGAGCCGGCGCGAGGAGCGGCAGCAGTCCATGGCGGTGTTGCCGCCGCCGAGCACGATGACCCGCTTGCCGATCTTGTTGATGTGGCCGAACGAGACGTTCGAGAGCCAGTCGATGCCGATGTGGATGTTGGCCTTGGCTTCCTGACGGCCGGGAATATCGAGGTCGCGCCCGCGCGGCGCGCCCGAGCCGACGAAAACAGCGTCCCAGCCTTCCGCGAGCAGTGCTTTGAGGCTGTCGATGCGCTTGCCGCCGCGGAACTTGATGCCGAGGTTGAGGATATAGTCGCACTCTTCGTCGATCACGCTCTCGGGCAGGCGGAATTTCGGGATCTGCGTGCGCATCATCCCGCCGGCCTTCGGGTCCTGGTCGAACACGACGCAGGCGTAGCCGAGCGGGGCGAGATCGCGGGCGACCGCGAGCGAGGCCGGGCCGCCGCCGACGAACGCGATGCGCTTGCCGTTCCAGCGCGTCGCGGCCTTCGGCAGGCGCTCACGGATATCGTCCTTGAAGTCGGCGGCGACGCGCTTCAAGCGGCAGATCGCCACCGGCTCCTTCTCGACGCGGCCGCGCCGGCAGGCCGGCTCACAGGGCCGGTCGCACGTGCGTCCGAGGATGCCGGGAAACACGTTGGACTTCCAATTGATCATGTAGGCGTCGCTGTAGCGGCCTGCGGCGATCAATCGGATGTATTCGGGGACGGGTGTGTGTGCCGGACAGGCCCACTGGCAATCGACGACTTTGTGGAAGTAGTCCGGATTCGCGATGTCGGTATTCTGCATTTCCTCCTCGATCACACTCACCCGGCGCAACGTGCAGAGAACACGTGCACGGGTCTCGCGTGACGCGCCTTCTCCCGCCCCAAGGCTCGGTTTCTCCCTGGTCCGACTGTAGGCGTCGAATCCCGAAGGAGATTTTAATGGAGCACAGGCGCCATGGCCACCCAGGGTGCCGGATGGCGGCGTGGCGTGTTGTGCAGGCCACAGTTGATCTGTTTAGGCGATCATTTGTGGCCCTTTCCAGGACAACGCAGAATGCCATAAAAGGCGGCCCATAACAGCGGCAAATCGGACACAAATCGTTGAGACTGGTGATATTCGACTGCGACGGCACCCTCGTCGACAGCCAGGACAAAATCTGTGCCGCAATGCGGCAAGCCTTTGAGGTGAATGGCCTATCGGTGCCGGCGCGGGAGCGGCTGCTGGGCGTGGTCGGGCTGTCGCTGCCGTTCGCCTTCGCGCGCTTAGCCGAAGGTAGTGCCGACGGCGCCGCGTACCCGATCGAGCGCCTCGTCGCGGCCTATCGCGACGCGTTCACCGTGTTGCGCGCCGCGCCTGGAGCCGTCGAGCCGCTCTATCCGGGGGCACGCGAGGCGGTCGAGGCGCTGGCCCGGCGGCCCGACACGGTGCTCGGGATGGCGACAGGCAAATCCCAGCGCGGCGTGCAACGGGTGCTCGGCCACTACGACTTGAGCGCGTGCTTCACGACCATCCACACCGCCGACGATGCGCCCTCGAAGCCGCACCCCGGCATGGTCCTTGCCGCCATGGCGGCGACCGGCGCGGCGCGGCACGAGACCGTCATGATCGGCGACACGACATTCGACATCGAGATGGCGCACGCCGCCGGCGCCCGCGCGATCGGCGTCACCTGGGGCTACCATGTGCCGGCAGCGCTCGAACAAGTCGGGGCGGACGCGATGATCAGCGATTTCGCCGAGCTTGTGCCGACGCTCGAGCGGTTGTGGCAGGCGGCGCCGCTGGCGGAGCGGCTTGCCGTTACTTAGTTTATGAGCATGCGCGACGTCTTCGAGGACATCTTCGCGGCCGAGCCGATCGATCCAATCGAGGCGGCGCGGCGCAATACGCGGCCGGCGTTGCGGCGGCGCTTCTTTCGCGAGGTGGCGCTGCTCGAGGCGCCCGAGGGCTTCGTCGTCGTGCTCGACGGGCGGCCGGTCAAGACGCCGGCGCGCCGTCCGCTCGCGGCGCCGACGCGTCCGCTCGGCGAGGCGCTCGCCGCCGAATGGGACGCGCAGGCCGAGGTAATCGACCCGGCGCGCATGCCGCTGACGCGGCTCGCCAACACCATCATCGACGGCGTCGCGGCGGCCGGACCGCAGATCGTCGCCGAGATCGAGAAATATCTCGGCTCCGATCTGGTCTATTACCGCGCCGAGTCGCCGGACGCGCTGGTCGTGCGCCAGGAAAGGCAGTGGGATCCGATCCTCGCCTTTGCACGCGACGATCTCGCGGCCCGCTTCGTGGTCACTCAGGGCGTGAATTTCGTCACGCAACCCGCTGATGCGATTGAGGCCGCGCGCCACGCCGTGCCGCGCGATCCATGGCGGCTCGGGGCGGTCCACGCCGTGATGACGCTCACCGGCTCGGCGCTGATCGCGCTGGCGCTCGCCCGCGGCGCGCTCTCGATGGACGCCGCCTGGACGGCGGCCCATGTCGACGAGGACTGGAACATGGAGCAATGGGGCCGTGATGAGCTCGCCCTCGAGCGGCGCGCGGCGCGGCTCGCCGAGATGCAGGCCGCCGTGCGGGTGCTGGAGCTCGCCCCGTAGGGCGACGCGCCCAGGCTGGGTTCGGGCGTTCTAAAGCACACAAAATCAACTTCTTACGGCGAGGATTTGGAGCGAGCTCGCAATTCTACGCCCGCGCGCTTGCTGCGCCCCAGTGTAGCGAGACACCTGTTCGCGCTCGCGGCATCCAACCGTTGGTTAACTTTCGGTTCACGCCGTCGCGCTACGCTCGGAACACGTCCACCGCCTCAAGGACTGAACCCGTGGACCTCGTCGTTTCACCCACGACCGTCGTTGCGCTCAATCCGCAACAGGGCGCAGCTTTGCCGGCGCTGCGCACCGGCGAAGTGGTCGAGGCGCAGGTGCTGCAGGCGGTCGCCGACGCGGCGCAGATCGCGATCGGCAACACGATCCTGGAGGTGCAGACGCAGATCGCGCTCACGCCGGGAACGACCGTCAAGCTCGCGGTGAGCAACTCGCCGCAGGGGCTGCGGCTCGCGCTGGTTGGCGGCACGGGCGCCGCGGGCGCACCCGGTACGGGAAATGGCGCAGTCGCAGCAGCTGGCAGCGACGGCATCGCCACCACGCTCGCGGACGGCGTCGAGATCCCGGCCGTGAACACCACGCCCGCCGCCGCGCCGCAAGATGCGCCGGCCACCGTGACGGCGAGCGGGAGTGCGCCGGCCGATCCCGCCGTGGTGACCGCGGCCGCCGGCGGCACGGCGAACAGCGCGGCCGGCACGTCCGCTAATGGCACCGCGGCGACGATCACTGCCGACGTTCAAGCAACGTCGCCGCAGACGCCCAATCCGGTGATCGCCGCGACGGCGGCGCTGGCGGCGGCGGTGCAGTCTTCTGCAGCGCGCCAGGGCGGGCTCGGGCCGCTGTTTGCCGATGCGAGCGTCGCGGCGACCATCTCGGCCGTGCCGGAGCCGGTGCGACAGGCCGCGGAGCGGCTGCTGGCGCTGCCGCCCATTCTCAATGACAGCATCTCGGCGGATGACGTCAAGCAGGCGCTCGATCGCTCGGGGCTCTTTCTCGAGGCGCGGCTCTCGGCCCAAGTTTCGGCTCGAGCGAATGGCGGTACCGCCGCGCCTGCGTCCGCCGATGACCTCAAGGCCGCACTGGTGGTGCTGCGCAACGCCGTCAAATCGTGGCTCGCGAGCGATCTGACGATCACGCCGGACCTGAAAGGCGCGCTGAGCGCGACCAGCGCGCTCGGCCGCATCGCGGCGCAGCTCGTGCCCGATTCCGGTGCGCCGAACGGGCAGGCGGCTCAGGCGGCGCAGAGTGGCGCACGCGCGCAGAACGTCGCCAATCCGCCACCGCCACCCTATCGCGGCGCGCCGACGGCGGGACAGCCGGCGAGCACGCCGTCGATCTCGGCCGACATGGCGCCGCGCGATATCGGCAAGGTGCTGCTCAACGAGGCCGACGCCGCGCTCGCGCGCCAGACGCTTCTGCAGGCGGCTTCGCTCCCCGATCACGTGGCGGCGAGCCTCGCCGCGAACGGCCCGGTGGTGCGCAATGATCCATCCGGGCCGCGCTGGCTGTTCGAGGTGCCGTTCGCGACCCCGCAGGGGCCGGCCGTCGCCCAGTTCGAGATCGCGCGCGACGGCCACAACGCGCCCGCGGCCGGCACCGCGGTGGCGTGGCGGGCGCGCTTTTCCCTCGACGTCGAGCCGATCGGCCCCGTGCATGCGCAGATCGCGCTGACCGGCTCGCGCGCCGCCGTGACGCTATGGGCGGAGCGGCCCGAAACCTCCGCCAAGCTGCGCGATAATGCGCCGGAGCTCGCCAACGCGCTGCGTGCGGCCGAGCTCGAGCCGAGCGACGTGCTGGTGCGCGGCGGCACGCCGCCGCGACCGCGCGAGGCGGCGCCATCCGGGCGTTTCCTGGATCGCGCCTCATGAGCACGCCGAAGAACCAGCTCGCGGTCGCGCTGCAGTACGAGGCGCCCGGCACGCCGCGCGTCGTCGCCAAGGGCAAAGGCGAGATCGGGCAGAAGATTATCGACACCGCGCGCGAGCATGGGGTGCCGATCGAGGAGAACGCCTCGCTTGCGGGCGCCCTCTCGGAGGTCGAGATCGGCGACGAGATTCCGGTCGAGCTCTACAAGGCGGTCGCCGAGGTGCTGATATTCCTGATGCGGATGTCCGGCGTGCGCCCGGGACAGAAACCAGCGCAGCGTAGCCCGGATGGAGCCGCGCAGCGCCGCAATCCGGGGCCGGCCGCGCCGTTCAATCAGGTCCGTCGTCCGGGATAGCCTTTCCCCGCGTTCGCTTGCGCTCCATTCGAGCTACGCCGCTAGGCGCGTCCAACCCGGCCGAGGTGGGTGAAGCCGAATCCGGCTCCATATTTGAGCCCGTAGCCGAGCATGCGATCGGCCCCGATGTGGGCGAGCCAGATCACGGCAATCACCACCACGATCGGCGCCGCGGCGCCCGCGCCGATCAGCGCAAGCGCGATCGGCGTGCTCGTCGTATGCGCCGCATTGTAGGCGATGGCGCCGACGCGCGGGCCCGCCAGGTAGCCGACAAAGCTCAAATCCGGCGCGAGTATCAGGATGGCGAACAGCCACCACGAGGCGCCGCTGTGCCAGAACATCGCGACCGCGACGATCAGCAGCGCCGCGCCCTCGAGCCGCAACAGGAGACGGGGAATTCCGGCAACCGCCGGCGTCGGCTCGTCGGGCATATGCATTCCTCGAGTTGGGCGAGGCCTTCGGGTAGGGGCGGGCTTCGCCGGCGCGCGGTTGCCATGCTATTGATCGCACCGTAAGCCGGAATGCGTCCATTCCACGACCGGGATTGCGCAAGGCGGGAGAGCGATGAAGGACATCCTCGAAAAGCTCGAGATCCGGCGCGGGCACGCGCGGCTCGGCGGCGGCAAGGCGCGCATCGAGGCGCAGCACCGGCGCGGCAAGCTCACGGCGCGCGAACGCATCGATCTTCTGATGGACAAGGGATCGTTCGAGGAGTTCGACATGTTCGTCGAGCACCGCTGCGTCGATTTCGGCATGGACAAGCAGCAGAAGACCCCGGGCGACGGCGTGGTCACGGGCTGGGGCACCGTTAATGGTCGCACCGTGTTCGTGTTCGCCAAGGACTTCACCGTCTTCGGCGGCTCGCTGTCCGAGACGCATGCGCAGAAGATCGTGAAGATTCAGGACATGGCCATGAAGGCGCGCGCGCCGATCATCGGCCTGTTCGACGCCGGCGGGGCGCGCATCCAGGAAGGCGTCGCCGCGCTCGGGGGGTACGGCGAGGTGTTCAAGCGCAACGTGATCGCGTCCGGCGTGATCCCGCAGATTTCCGTGATCATGGGGCCGTGCGCGGGCGGCGACGTCTATTCGCCGGCGATGACCGACTTCATCTTCATGGTGAAGGACACGAGCTACATGTTCGTCACCGGCCCCGACGTGGTGAAGACGGTGACCAACGAGGTGGTGACGGCCGAGGAGCTCGGCGGCGCCTCGGTGCACGCGGCCAAGTCTTCGATCGCCGACGGCGCCTACGACAACGACGTCGAATGCCTGCTGCAGATGCGCCGGCTGATTGACTTCCTGCCTGCCTCGAGCGCGGTCGAGCCGCCCGAATGGCCGAGCTTCGACGACATCGGGCGCGAGGACAAATCGCTCGACACGCTGATCCCGGACAATCCCAACAGGCCCTACGACATCAAGGAGCTGATCACCAAGACCGTGGACGAGGGCGATTTCTTCGAAATCTCCCAGGCCTTCGCCCGCAACATCGTCACCGGCTTCGGCCGCATCGCCGGGCGAACGGTGGGCTTCGTCGCCAACCAGCCGATGATGCTCGCGGGCGTGCTCGATTCCGACGCGAGCCGCAAAGCGGCGCGCTTCGTGCGCTTCTGCGACGCCTTCAACATCCCGATCGTCACCTTCGTCGACGTACCCGGGTTCCTGCCCGGCACCGACCAGGAATCCGGCGGCCTGATCAAGCATGGCGCAAAGCTCCTGTTCGCCTACAGCCAGTGCACGGTACCGCTCGTCACCGTGATCACCCGCAAGGCGTTCGGCGGCGCCTATGACGTGATGGCGTCGAAGCACATCGGCGGCGACGTCAACTATGCGTGGCCGACCGCACAGATCGCCGTGATGGGTGCCAAGGGCGCGGTCGAGATCATCTTCCGCGCCGATATCGGCGATGCGAAGAAGATCGCGGCACGAACCAAGGAATACGAGGACCGGTTTCTCTCACCATTCGTCGCCGCCGAGCGCGGCTATATCGATGAGGTGATCATGCCGCATTCGACCCGCCGGCGGATCGCCCGTGCGCTGGCGATGCTGCGCGGCAAGAAGGTGGAGATGCCGGCGCGCAAGCACGACAACGTGCCGCTGTAGGGGGCGCACCAAGCCGACCCCTGTCGGGATTGCCTCGCCGATTGCGCCCGCGGGGTGACCTCGGGTAAACATACCTCCCGCAGGGGGAGGGAGCGTCCAATGAAGCGTGGGGCGTTGATAACGAGGTTGTTGTGCGTCGGCCTGGTGGCCAGCATCATGATGCCGGTCGGACGCGAAGTTTATCCTTACATCGAGAGCCTGATGGATACGCTCAAGTTCAACACCGTCGAGGCGGTGCTGAGCGCGACGATCGGCTTTGCGCTCTATGCAGCGATGTTCGGCTAGGGTTTGCAGACCGTAAAGCGCAGCCCGAGAATTGAATCGCTCTTTACGTAAGCGCTTAGCGGTTCCTATGGGGCGCGCCGCGTAGGGTGACGCCCGTTCAAAGCGTGCCCCGTCGCTCGATCGGGACACGCTCTGATTTCTATGGCTTGCGGGGTCCTCGGGGCACTGGCGTGATGACCGGAACGGCCGACTCTTCATTGCGCTATGGGCGGCGCCAATATGATCTGCCGTCGATCCGGCGCGAGCGGGCGGAGAGCGCCTCGCGCGAGCGTGCCCGCAATGCGCGCCTCGCCCTCGTCGGTTTCGCGGTGCTCGGGATCACCCTCGCGGTGGGATTGCACATCGGTTGGACGCCGCCCGGGTTTGGCCCGCCAGTGGCGGCGTCGCATCAGGTGCCCGGCAGCTTCGCCGACACGCATACCGGCTCGATCCTGTTCAGCTCTTTCGACGGCGTGCTGTGCAAGCAGTTGCGGTTCGACAACGACTCCGGGCGCATGACAGCCGGTAAGCTCGTGCGCTGCGATGAGGCGCAAGCGGCCGCTGCGGGCCCCGCCGAGGTGCCGGCCGCGGGCCCGCAGATTCGCACTCAATCGCTCCGCGACGCCTTCAGGAAATAGCCCATTGAGCATAGCCGTCTCGCGCTCTGGGCGAGCCCGGAGCGCGGGATGCCATCACTTGTTACGCTGATCGCACGCGACCGACGCGACGATCCTCAATGTCCATTGCCGTGCGGGGCAGGCGCCGGCTGCATCGGCGTGGTGGGGCCGGCGCCGGTGGTCTCGCGCTGCGGCAGCGGCGGCGCGCTCGTCGTGGGCGGCATGCTCACGCCATTGCGGGCCGCCGTGTTGTTGCCATTGCCCGACGCGAACACGAACACCAGGACGGCCGCGACGAAGACGGCGGCCGCGATCCAGCCCCAGATCGAATTGACGTCGCCGCTGGAACGACCGAGCTCGGGGCGGCGATAGTCGCGCGGGTCGCTCGTGCGCGGGTCCGAGAAACCGTAGTCTGACATGGGTTCGCTCCCTTTTTCAAAGGACGGTCTCAGAGCCCAACCCGGCCTTGGGGCCGCAGTTCCCGTTCAGGAATGCGGCCGCCGGCCAGACCTCAGGGAACTCAAAGGCTGTGGAAATTGAAACGGCATATCAGCCGTTTATCCAAGTTCCCGCGCATTCCGCCGCAGCAAGGCTCGGTCGCGCCTGCGTCATGGCGGCGCAGCGACGATTGGAACAGCAAAATAGCATGGAGCATGAGATCGAACGCGCGATGGATGCGATCTACTGGGCGATGCCCGAACTGATCGCGAGCTGATGGCACCCAGCACGGCGAAGAAGCTCGATAGCCCGGACTCAAGTCGCCGCCACGTGGAGGAACTAGATCATCGACGGATATGTTTCCCCAGCGCTGGGGCACCGGCGGTCGACTCGTCATCGCGGATCGCGGCGTTCCACCCGGCAGCTCACAGGCGTGCGAAGTTCAGGTCAATCAATGTCCCTTCTCGACAGATTTCATCCTCGCAGCCCTGCTGATCGCACCGTTGCTCCGCTGCTGGCGTACGCCGCCGCAGGTCTGATGGGCGTCGCGGCCGCGGTCGCGCTGCGGCGCCGCTCGCGCCCGACGGAATACGACCCCAACCGGCACACCGAGCTTGCGCAACTCGATGGCACCCCGACGCGGCGTTACTACACGGGGTTCAACCTGCAGCGCGCCGTCGCCATAGCCGACCTTCGCGCGATGACGCATCGGCGACTGCCACGCTTCGCGCTCGAGTACCTCGAGGGCGGATCGGAGGACGAGGCCGCCATGATGCGCGAGCGGCGGGCCTATGCGGACTGGCGGTTCGTGCCGCGCACCCTCGTCGACGTATCGCACCGGACCCTCGAGACCGAGATCCTGGGCAAGCCCGCCACCATGCCGCTCGTCGTCGCGCCCACGGGTCTCAACGGCATCTTCCGTGCCCACGGCGACAGCGAGCTCGCGCAGGGCGCGCTGCGGGCCGGCGTTCCCTTCGTCCAGAGCACGATGTCGAACGACGCGATGGAAGACGTGGCCAAGGCCGCGCCCGGCGTGCGGCACTGGTGGCAGCTCTACGTGTTCGGCGGCGACGAGGTCTGGCAGGAGCTCCTCGGCCGCGCCGACCGCGCCGGCTGCGAGGCGCTCGTGCTCACCACCAACACCCAGATCTTCGGCGATCGCGAGTGGCAGCGCCGCAATCAGGTCGGCCATGAGCGGCTCACGGCCGGTGCAGCGCTGGAGAGCCTGGCGCATCCCGGCTGGTTCACCGAGAACCTGCTGCTCCACGGCACGCCGAATTTTCCCAACGTCATCGACTTCGTTCCCAAGGGTCACCGCAGCTTCTTCGCCGCGTCGAGCTGGATTCGCAAGCATCAGCCGACCTCGCTGAGCTGGGATACGGTCGCCAAGATTCGGCAGTTCTGGAAGAAGCCTTTCATGCTGAAGGGAATCCTCAATCCGGAGGACGTGCGCCGGGCGGTCGACAGCGGCGTCGACGCAATCGTGGTGAGCAACCATGGCGGCCGCCAGCTCGACTGGACCATCGCGCCGCTCGATCTCATTCCGGTGGCGCGCGACATCGTCGGCGACCGGATCGCGCTCTACGTCACCGGCGGCATCCGGCGCGGCACCGACATGCTCAAGGCGCTGGCGCTCGGCGCCGACGCCGTCTGGGCCGGGCGCGCGCCGCTCTACGGCCTGTGCGCGGGCGGCGCGGCCGGCGTCTTCCGCGCGCTCGACATTCTCAAGAGCGAGGCGTTCGACGATATGGGCCTATTGGGCGTCAGTCGCGTCGATGAGCTGGGTCCGCATCTGCTGACGCATGTCGGCGCAGCAGGCCCGAAGATGTTACGCTGAGGCGTGCTTCGTCAGGTTCACCGTACGGCATTGGCCGGGAGCGTCGGCATTTGCCGCCATGCGAGTGAGCGCGCGCCGCCGCGAATGTCTGCTCTCGCGCAATACGGAGGCGCTGCGGCCGCGGCCGGGTTCAACGCGGTCCAATATCGCGTCCGGCCTCCGCGCCGTCGCCATGGAATTCTCGGCCAGCGCGCGCCAGCGCTGCAGATAGGCGCGCCCGGGGTGGGTCGCGACAAAACGACCTTCAACTGCAGGCGCGCTTCCGCCATTTCGCGATGAGGAAGTGCCCGCGCGCTGGAACAGCGTCAGGCGCCAGCGAATAGTCAGTCCTGCAGCTTGCTTAGTTTGTCATTGATTATCTTGGGCCACGTTTGCTGCTCTGCCGAGAGCTTGCCGGCGCGGGCGAGGGGCTCGACGATCGAGAGCGCTCGCTGAAGGGCTGATCGCGCCTCGGGCGGAGCGGACACGTTGCTGAGTTTCGCGAGGGCCAAGACGAGCTCCGTCTGGAACGCGACATTGGCGGGATCGCTGTTTGCGAGACGCTCTACGAGCGCGAGTCTTTTGCGGTAGATTTCCCGCGCGTCGGAAAAGTTTTCCTGCCTGAACAGCGCGTCACCGATGCTGTCATACGCGAGCGACAGAGCGCGTTGCGGCCGGGCGTCGTCGGGCTCGGATTTAGCCAGGCGCTCCAATATCGTGACCTCGTCGCGCAAGTACTTCATCGCTTCGGGCAGATTGCCCTGCAGCATCAGCACGCTGGCCACGTCGCCGTACGCCGCCGGCAGATCGATCGCCCATTCGGCCTTGTCCGGGGCCGCCTGCGCCAGCCGTTCAGTGATCGTGAGCGCTTGGCGAAAGAACTTCAGCGCCTCCGGCAGCTCGCCCTGCGCCCCAACCAAGTTCCCTATCTCCCCGTACAGCGCCGCCAGATCGTGCTGCCGCCCGAGGTTGGCCGGCTCGGCGTTGGCAGCAGGCTCGACGAGCGCGAGCTCGTCGCGGAAGAATTTGAGCGCCTCGGATTGGTTGCCTTGCTCGACCAGCAGGTGGGCTATTTTGGAGTACGCTAGCCACAGATCGGTCTGCCGGGTGTCGGTCTTTGCCAGACGCTCTCTGACAGCGAGCGCCTCCTTGAACCATTGCAACGCCTTGGGTAGCTCGCCCTGTGCCTCCAACGCGTCTCCCAACTGGATGTAAATCATTGAGAGGTCGTCCAGCCATTCGGTATTGCCGGGCGCGGCACGGAGAAGGTTCTCCATGATCCGCTGGGCACCCTCGGCAGCTTCGAAGGCACCTTTCGGATCCCCCTGCGCCAGCAACGTCGCGGAAATCTCACTCAACGTGTTGGCCTCGCTGCGGCGAAGGTCTGGCGTCGCTTGGCCGGACCGCATCAGCTCTTGCTGCAGCGCCCGAGCGCGTTCCAGGATATCCTTGATGAGCGCGATCGAGAGGCCCGAAGTTTTGCGGAAACGACGGGCCAGATCGACTGTCAATCCGTTCGCAGTCTGGGTCGCGGCAGCCAGCGATTGCTCCGCCCGCTCGCGCTGCCGCCGCGCCTCTGCGAGCGATTGTTCCGCGCGGTCGCGCTGACGTTGCGCCTCCTGTTCGGCGTTGTGGGCCACGAAACCCAGGACCGACGCAGTGACGGCCACCACGAGGAATATCAGCGCAGCGACCGCAATCAGCCGCTGCACCAGCCGCGCGCTCTGGCGTGAGGTCGCGATGAAGGCATGCGTCGCCGCATCGAGTTCATCGCCCCAGCGCGCTTCGAGATCGAGCGCGTTGGCGAGATCGGGATCGCGTAGCACGAGCTGGCGCTTCGCTGCACCGCTCGCCTTCTCCCATCGCGCCTGCTGCCGCTCGATGACGGAGTGGGTCTCCAGGTCGCGCCGCTCGGCGGCGAATTGCTTCCGCGCCCGGTCCCAGTGAGTGATCAGGGCCTCGTGCGCGAGCCGAACCATCGGTATCGTCTTATCGGCGGTCGCCTCACCTCCGGCTACCTTACCCTCATCGAGCGGGTTACACTTGGTCGGCTTGCCCTCCGCCTCCGCCTGCGCCCCGGCACCCGCGGGCGCTTCTTCCGCGGCCGGCTTGCCGGCCGTCGCCACGAGGAGGCGCGCCGCGACGAAAGCATCCACCACCGTCCGTGCGGGCGTTCCATCGCCGAACCGCGCCAGCGGCAGCGTTCGCGCCACCACTGCTTGCTCTGTTCGGCCCGCAATCGTCACCAGCATGCGCAACACTTGCGGCACTGCGCCCTGCGCCTCCTTCGGCAGGCGCGCGACCGTCTCGTCGGCGCGCCGCGACATCGCGCCGTGCAGTCCTTTGAGTTGAGCATAGGTGGCGAACGTGAGCTGCCGCCGCCCGGCCGTGGCAATATCCTCGGCGTGGAGAGTTTCGAGAAGGAAGGAAAGCAGGGGCAAAACGCCGGAGGTCGCCCCCTCAGAATCATGCGGGCCAGTCGACGCGACGGCGTCGGCCGCAATCACAGCGTCGAGGCCGAGCCCGCTCTCCTGGCTGGTCTCGAACGAGAGCCCTGCCGCTCTCGCCGGTTTGCGGATCATCTCGGCAATCTCGGCGGGGGAGGGCGCGGCGAGGTCGAGCCTGCCTAAGCCGTGCGCGAGTTCGAGCAGTTCGGGGCTTTCTGCTGCCCGGTGCCAGAAGTCGGCGCGCTGGGTTGCCAGCACCCACACGGCGCCCGAGCGGGCGAGACCGGCGAGGAGCCGGAGGAAGAGCCGCCGCTCGTCGGCGGTGATCGCGGCGGTCGTGAACAGCTCTTCGAGCTGATCGATCACCAGGATGAGCTTCGCGTTCTCGAAGGCGAGGAGGCGGCCTGAAGCCCGGGCGGCCTGCGTGACCCGCGCCAGCGCGCCGGCAAACACGAAGCCGGGCTTGTCCGGCGTTTCGCGCAGATGAGCCACGAGCTCGGCGGCGCTCTGACCCGCGGCAAGCAGTTCGGGAAGTCCGACGGCCGCATCGTCAGAGGGGCGCGTTAGCGCTTCGATCAGCGCGAACGTCGGGTTGTCGCTGCCGCCGGGGCGGAACGCCAGGCGGCGGATGAAGCCGATGCCTTCGATGCGCTGCGGCTGCATCAGCCTCGGCACAAGCCCGGCCTGCACCAGCGACGATTTGCCCGAGCCGCTCGCGCCCGAGACCAGCAGGAACGCCGCCCCGGCGCGGGCATTCGCAGCAAGCTGCTCCGCAGCCTTGGCGACCGCCTCGTCGCGGCCGAAGTAGATCGCCGCGTGCTCGAACCCGTAAGCCTGTAAGCCGCGAAACGGCGAGCCGAACCACGTCGGGTCGCTCGTTCCACCTGATGGCAGCGCCTTGACGCGTCGCTCCAGCAGCTTGCGCAGCGACTCTTCCAGCCGCGCCGCAAATTCTTCCAGGGTGGCGTATTGGTCGTAGGCGGCGAGGAAAACGCCCTGATCGGCGAAGTGCCGCTGCCAGAAAGCGTCGAGCGCCTCGAGCTGGGCGATGCTCCTCGCGCGCGCAACCGGATCGCGCGCGTCGACCGGAGCCGGATTGGTGTTGCGAAAGGCCAGCAGGTCCGGGGCGCCGCGCTCGCGCGCCGCTCGCAACGCGTCCTCGTATTCCCACTCGGTGCCGGTCACCGGGGCGCGGCCATCGATGCCGCGATATTCTCGTGCCGCTGTCCGCTCCGGCAGCGGAGTGCCGAGACGCGACCAGAGGATGAGGATGACGATGTCCGTCGTGCTGGGCGGATCGAGCGCATCCTGGAAATGCCCCGAGGCCAGCAGCGGCTCGTGCTCCCAGCGGATCACGTCGAACTCGAAGTAATGCCGGAACTCCTGCGCCAGTTTGTCGATCACCAGCGCGGCGCGCAGGCGCTCGTCCGGCACGTCTCCCGGCGATGAAACGAAGATGCGAAGTCGCATGCGGCCCCACTGTCCATGCTATGCGGGGGATTACACGAAACGCGGACGGGGCGCGAAGAAAAACTCTTGCGACCATCGGGACGCCGCCCGAACAAGTTCCGGGAGGCGGAACCAGCTCGGTCGATAGCTTATGCGCACGACTTGCGCCGCTCCACGGCCTGCGGGCGGGCGGCGCGCCCGGCGTCTTCCGCGCCCTCGAGATCTCGAGGGCGAGGCATTCGACGGCATGGGCCCTTTGGGCGTAAGTCACGTCGACGAGCTGGGTCCGCATCTGCTCACGCATGTCGGCGCAGCAGGCCCGAAGATGTTGCGCTGAGGCCGTTTCGCCCCGATGCGTCAGAACAGCACGACGCTGCGGATGCTCTCGCCGGCGTGCATCAGGTCGAATGCGCGGTTGATTTCGGCGAGCGGCATCGTGTGGGTGATCATCGGATCGATCTCGATCTTCTTCTCCATGTACCAGTCGACGATGCGCGGCACGTCGGTGCGCCCGCGCGCGCCGCCGAACGCCGTGCCTTTCCACACCCGGCCGGTCACGAGCTGAAACGGCCGCGTCGCGATCTCGGCGCCGGCGGGCGCCACCCCGATGATGATCGACTGGCCCCAGCCGCGATGGCAGGCCTCGAGGGCTTGCCGCATCACCGTGACGTTGCCGGTGCAGTCGAAGGTGTAATCGGCGCCGCCGATCTGGTCGGCGCCGCGCTTCGTCAGGTTGACCAGATAAGGCACGAGGTCGCCGCCGACCTCCTTCGGATTGACGAAATGCGTCATGCCGAAACGCTCGCCCCATGCTTTCTTGGCGTTGTTGAGGTCGACGCCGATGATCATGTCGGCGCCCGCGAGACGCAGCCCCTGGATGACGTTGAGGCCGATGCCGCCGAGCCCGAACACGACCGCGGTCGCGCCCGCCTCGACCTTGGCGGTGTTGAGCACGGCGCCGATCCCGGTCGTCACGCCGCAGCCGATGTAGCAGACCTTGGCGAACGGCGCGTCCTCGCGGATTTTGGCCACCGCGATCTCGGGCAGCACGGTGAAGCTGGCGAAAGTGGACGTGCCCATGTAGTGGTGCAGTTTCTTTCCCTCGAGCGAGAAGCGTGAGGTGCCGTCCGGCATCACGCCCTGGCCCTGGGTCGAGCGGATCGCGGTGCACAGGTTGGTCTTGCGCGAGAGGCACGACGGGCATTGGCGGCATTCCGGCGTGTAGAGCGGGATGACGTGGTCGCCTTTCTTCACCGAGGTGACGCCGGGCCCGACCTCGACCACGATGCCGGCGCCTTCATGCCCGAGGATCGCCGGAAAGAGCCCCTCGGGATCGGCGCCCGAGAGCGTGAACTCATCGGTGTGGCAGATGCCGGTCGCCTTGATCTCGACCATCACCTCGCCGGCCTTCGGCCCGTCGAGCTGGACGGTGGTGATCTCCAGCGGCTTTCCAGCCGCGGTCGCGACGGCGGCACGCACATCCATTGGGCTTGCTCCGGTTGGGGTGTCGGTCGCGCATAATGGCAAGGCGGGCAGGGGACGCACAACAGGTGAGGCGGGCACGCGCCGAGGGTCGCGAAGGCGGGCCCGCCGCGCCGTAACTCCGCAGGAGCGAAAGCGGTGCGAAAGCGGGTGACGGACTGGGCCCGATCGCCTATACGATGGCTCGGCGATGCGCTCGTAGCTCAGCTGGATAGAGCATCAGACTTCGAATCTGAGGGTCGGGAGTTCGAATCTCTCCGAGCGCGCCACTTTACGATTTCGCGCGATATCGTGGCCGATCGTTCGCGAAAACCGCATCAAGCCGCCGAAAGCCGCACGTGACGAGACGACATGTGGGCGAGATTGCGCACCACCTCCTCTGGCCTCATGGGCGACGCAGGCAGCGCCTTCATGCTGCCTTCTGGAGTCTGATTCCGGGGCGCAGCCCTGCGCGCTCCGCAAGCCGAACCAGCATGCTCAGGCTAAACCGGTTGATCTTTCCGTTCTTGATCTCCGACACGCGAGCCTGAGTGATGCCGAGGCGCTTCGCCGCCTCGACTTGCGTCAGAGAGGACCTGCTCAGCCATTTATTGATCCCGGAGAGCAGCTTGGCGCGCATTTCAAGCTCGGCCGCTTCTTCCGCTGGGAATAGGTCGTGAAATACGGACTTTGCCATCGTGGTCACCTGATCTGTCTGAGCCGTGCCCTGGCGAGGTCGATATCGCGCTTGGCCGTTGCTTGTGTCTTTTTCTGGAACGCGTGCAGGACGTGAACAGCATCGCCGATGGTCGCCAGATAGATGACGCGATACGCGCCCGATGCCTGACGGATCCTGATCTCGCGAACACCAAGGCCGATAGACGTCAGGCGTCGGCCGGAAACGCTTCAACGTCGGATCGGCTGCTGCCGTGCCATCGCACCTCCTTCATGACCGAATTATGCCAGAGTTGGCATAATTCGTCAACGTGCTTTCGGCTCCGTCGAGCAAAATCGCAGTCCGTCGCTTGTGATCGGACCGGATCGTATCCGCGGCCGCCGCATCATAGTGCCAGCGCGAACGAATAGTGCCCATCTTCATCGGCCATGGCGCGCCAGCAAAGGCTGGGTCCGTTCCGGACACATGGGTTACGGTTTCTTCCGATCACATGGGTAACACTTTGGTGAGGTGCTGTCATTGCTGGCAGCGGCGAAGCCGCTCGCTCGCTACGGCGCCATGGGGAGCGCGCTCCAAGAGCACAGAGGTGAACTCCGCCTCACCTGTGCTCTGTCGCGCGAGCAGCACGGCCCAGCGATCAGTTGCGACTACCGACGGCGGCACGCAACCGTTTGATGGCGAACCGATGGGAATCCCGTCTTGCCGCAAAAGCTCTTGGTCTGATGCACGCTTGACCTCCGCCGGGCCCGGAACGGGCAGGCTGCCAAGCTGTTTTCGCTCGGACGCAAGCCTCCATTGTCGCGCCAGCTGCGGTCCTATGGCGCCTAGCGCCCGTCCACGCCTCGGCTAAGCTTGCCGGTGCCAGGCGCGGCAGCAGAACCGCGGGCGTACAGCCGGGAGAGATGACCATGAGCCGATGGCGGATGATGGTGGTGGCGCTGACGACGCTGACGGCGATGCTGCTGCAGGCGCGCGCCGAAGACTATCCGACGCGCAACATCACCGTCCTGGTGCCGTTCGCGCCCGGCGGCGGCACCGACCTGCTGGCGCGCGCCTGGGCGCAAATACTCGAGAAGCAGTACGGCAAATCGTTCATCATCGAGAACCGTCCCGGGGGCGGCACCACGATCGCCGCCACGACGACCGCCAACGCGACGCCGGACGGCTACACGCTGATGCAGGGCACCAGCGGCACGATGGCGATGAACCCCACCATCTTCAGGCATCTGTCCTATGAGCCGCTGAAGAATCTGGTGCCGGTGGCGTTGATCGCCGGCGCGCCGTTCGTGCTCACCGTCAATCCGGCGCTGCCGGTGCACAGCGTCGCGGACTTGATCGCCCTCGCCAAGAAGAGAGCCGCCGAGGGCAAGCCGCTGACCTACGGGTCCGGCGGCGTCGGCGCGTTCCATCATCTCTGTGCGGCGCTGTTCAGCAGCCTGACCGGCATCCAGATGACCCATGTCCCCTACCGCGGCAGCGCGCCGGCCACCATGGCGCTGATCTCGGGCCAGATCGACGTGCTGTTCGTCGACCTCGGGCCGATGTTGCCGCAGATCGAGGCCGGCAAGGCCCGCGCGCTCGGCATCACCAGCGACAAGCCGTTTCCGACGGCGCCGGACATCAAGCCGCTGGCCGAGGTCGGCCTGGCGTCCTGGCCGAACACCGTTGCGTGGCAGGCCCTGCTCGCGCCGGGCGGCACACCGCAGCCGATCCTCGAGAAGCTGAACAAGGACGTCAATGCCGCGGTCCACGCACCCGGGATGAAGGCGCCGCTGGATCAGCTCGGCATGATCGGCCTCGGCGACAAGTCGCTGCAGCAGTTCGACGACTTCGTGAAGGCGGAAACGGTGCGCTGGGCCAAGGTCATCAAGGAGAGCGGTTTGGCGGGCACGCAGTAGCTTGAGCGGGCTTACTCCGTCATCGTGAGAACGGCCTTGCCGCTGATGCGGCGATGCCGCAGCGCGTCCAGGGCCTCGCCTCCCTCCCGCCGCGAGACGGTGAGGCCCACGCGCGTCTCGAGCCGGCCGGCCGCGACCCGCGCGAGCAGCGAGGCGATGTCGGCGCCCAAACATGGTCCGGACGCGTAGGGAATGTAGGCATGCGCGTATGAGAAAAATCAATAAATGCAGCGCACGAGTCTCGATCAGCTGGTCGCGTTTGTAGCCGTCGCACGGGAGCAGAGCTTCACGCGCGCCGCAGCGGGTTTCGGCCGACCTCGGCTATGAATCCGTCACGGCCTTCATCACCAGTTCAAGAAGGCGCTCGGTCAAACCACCGGCGAAGTATCTCGGCAGCCTCGCGCACAATGGCGGTTCTGCCTTCGTCGCCCGATGCCTAGCGGCGACAGGGCCGAGACGAGCCGCACCCATGGCGCCGCGTGGAAGGCGCTCATCAGCAGGTACATCGGCAGCATACCGGTCAGTGGCGACGTGCCCTGCATGGCGGCGCAGAGCGCATCGGGCGTGCCGCCGAAGAAGCCGGTGAGCAGCGCCATGACGGCGAAGGTCGGCGCCGCCGCGAGGGCGAGCCAGTCGGCGGCACTGCGCGGCTGCGCCTGCGTGCTGCTCATGCGGCTGCCGGCGGATTCATGCTGGATGGCGAACATGGTCATGCTCCTCGGCAAATAAGTCACTGCTCGTCGTACTTGTCGCGGTGACGCCACCAGACGCCGCCGGTCTCGTTGCGACCCTTGGGAGCCCGGTCGAGCCAGGGGTACATGCCCCAGATGGCGTCGACGCCGCGGCCGTAGGCCGAATAGGTGTGGAAGATGACGCCGTCCTCGCGCGCGAAGGCGCTCAGCCCGGGCCGGTCGCGATGGTAGCTCGCAGTGTCGGTGCCGGACATGGCGGCGAACTTCGCCTCGGCGCTCTCGCCGCCGCCCTCTCGTCCGGTGCGCCAATCGCGCTGCGGCTCGCGTTGGTAGTTGTATTCGATGCCCGCGCGCTGCTGCTCCTCGGTGAAGTACACGTTGAAGTCGGCGTTGAAGTCGCTCTTGAACGATGACGCCCACGGGAACGTCCAGCCCATGCGCTGCTTGAACGCCTGCAGCTTGGCGAGCGGGGCGCGCGACACCGCCCACAACATCACGTCGTGGTTCTTCAGATGCACCGCGATGCCGTTGAAGCCGTCGGCGATCGACGAGCACGATGGACAGCCGGCCGCCCAGTCCGGCCCGAACATGAAATGATAGATGAGGAGCTGCGAGCGGCCCTGGAAGAGATCGGCCAGCGAGGCTTCGCCGGCGTCGGTGTCGAGGCGGTAGGACTTGTCGATCCGCACCCAGGGCAAGGCCTGCCGCCGTTCGGCGAGCTCGTCGCCGCGGCGGGTGAGCTCCTTCTCGGCCACGAGCAGCTCGCGCCGTGCCGCGAGCCATTCGGCGCGTGTTCCGGTGTTGTGCGTCATGGTCTCTCCGTTCCCTCGTTCGGTCGACGCTGCGGAGCGCCGTGGTCGTGCGATAGAGTAGGGGCGAACACGGAGCGTCCGAGAGTGACAAATGTGACGGGATTCCGATGGAGCCGGTGATCGCGGCGGCGGCGCGGGCGCTCGCCGCAGGTGATCCGCTCGACGCACTCAACCGAGTGGCGCTGCGCGACGATGCTCCCGGGCTGGCGTTGCGCGGGATCGCGATGGCGCAGCTCGGCGATCTTGCCCGTGCCAGGATGCTGCTTCGCCGCGCCGAGCGCGCCTTTGCGCCGCGCGAGGCAGTGGCGCGGGCGCGCTGCGTGGTCGCGCAGGCCGAGATCGCGCTCGTCTCGCGGGACCTCGGCTGGCCCGCCAAGGCGCTTGCGGCGGCGCGGGCGACACTCGCGGCAAAAGGCGACCGGCTCAATGCCGCGCATGCGCGCCACTTGGAAATCCGGCATCTGCTGCTGATCGGGCGGCTCGACGCGGCCGAGCGCGCGCTCGCGGCGCTCGAACCCGCGCCGCTTCCGCCCGCCGCGCGCGCCGCGCACGAGCTGGTGGCGGCCGGGATCGCGCTGCGCCGCTTGCGCACGAAGACGGCGCGGGCGGCGCTCGCGCGGGCGGCGGGCGCCGCGCATGCGGCCGGCATCCCGGCACTCGTTGCCGAGGTCGAAAGCGCGGCCGAGATTCTCGCGACCCCTGCCGCGCGGCTGATCGCGCGCGGCGCGGAGCGATCACTCCGGCTCGACGAAGTCGAGGCCCTCTACGCCTCCCGCGCGCTGGTGGTCGACGCCTGCCGCCACGTCGTGCGCGATTGCGCCGCCACGGTCGCGCTGGCGCGCCGTCCCGTGCTGTTCGCGCTCGTGCGCACGCTCGCCGAGGCGTGGCCGGACGATGTGCCGCGCGCGACCCTGGTGGCGCGCGCGTTCCGCGGCAGGCAGGCGGATGAATCACACCGCGCCAGGCTGCGCGTCGAGATCGCGCGGTTGCGCCGCGTGCTGCACGGCCTCGCCGAGGTGCGCGCGACGAGGCAGGGTTTCACGCTGATGCCGCGCCGGGCGCGCGACGTCGTGGTGCTGGCGCAGCCGGTCGAGGGCGAGCATGCCGCGGTGCTCGCGTTTCTCGCCGACGGCGAGGCGTGGTCGACCTCGGCGCTCGCGCTGGCGCTCGGCGCCAGCCAACGCACGGTGCAGCGGGCCCTCGATGCCCTCGCCGCGTCGGGCAAGGTGCATTCGTTCGGCCGCGCCCGCGCGCGGCGCTGGATGACGCCGCCGGTCGGCGGTTTCACGACCACATTGTTGCTTCCGGCGCCGCTGCCGGATGTTTAGGATTGCGGGCATGGAACGATCGCGCGCCACTATCGTACGCGAATACGGCCCGTTCGCGGGCGTCGACAACGTGGGTGGCGTTACGTTCGACGGCGCGCATGTTTGGTTCGCGGGCGGCGACCGCCTCGTCGCTTTCGATCCCGCGAGCGGCGCGGAGGCGCGCGTCATCGACGTGCCGGCGCGCGCCGGCACCGCATTCGACGGCGTGCACATCTTCCAGATCGCTGGCGGCCGCATCCAGAAGATCGATCCGAAGAGCGGGCGCGTGCTGGACACGATTCCGGCGCCCAGCGAGGGCGACAATTCGGGACTTGCCTGGGCGGAAGGCGCGCTGTGGGTCGGCCAGCACGGAAGCCGCAAAATCCATCAGGTCGACCCGCAGACCGGCGCGATCCTGCGCACGATCGAGGCGAACCGCCACGTCACCGGCGTCACCTGGGTCGACGGCGAGCTGTGGCACGGCACCTGGGAGGGCGAGGAAAGCGACCTGCGGCGCATCGATCCGCGCAGCGGCGAGGTGCTGGAGCGCGTCGAGATGCCGTCCGGCACCGTGGTATCCGGGCTCGAGTCCGATGGGGGCGAGCACTTCTTCTGCGGCGGCGGCAACAGCGGCAAGGTGCGCGTGGTGCGCAGGCCGCGGCGGAGCCACGGCGCGCGCATGAGCGTGCTCTCGAGCCGAACATGACCTCGCCGGATCGCACCGGGAAGCGCATCGTGATCTGCGGCGGCGGCGCGATCGGCGCCGCGATCGCCTATTTCGCCAGCCGGCGCGGCGCGCAGGTGGTGGTGATCGAGCCGCACGAGGTCGCAGGTGCCGCGTCCGGCAAGTCGGGCGGGTTCCTGGCGCTCGACTGGTGTGCTGGCACGCCGGTCGATCAACTGGCGCGGCGCAGTTTTGCGCTCCATGCCGAGCTTGCCGAAGCGCTCGGCAATTCCTGGGGTTATCGGCGGCTCACGACCTATGGCGGTTACGCAGCCGCCGATGGCAGTGTGCGCGCGCCGCGCGGGCGCCCGTGGCTCGCCGACGGGGTGGCGATCACGGCGAAGCTCGGCACGCCCGAGACGACAGCGGTGGTCGAGCCGCGGGCGTTCACCAACGGGCTGGTCCGTGCCGCCGAAGAGCAGGGCGCGTTGCTGCGGCATGATGCGGCCGTCGACCTCGTGCGCGCGCCCGATGGCGCCGTGCGCGGCGTCGCTCTCGCGAGCGGTGAGGTGATCGAGAGCAACGCGGTGGTCATCGCGATGGGGCCGTGGTCGGTGCTGGCGGCGCGCTGGCTGCCGCTGCCCGCCGTCATGGGTTACAAGGGCCACAGCCTCGTGTTCGACACGGGCGACGATATTCCGGCCGACGCGGTCTTTCTCGAATATCGCGAGGCGGAGGGCGAGATGCTCACGCCCGAGCTGTTTTCCCGCCGCGACGGCACCTGGGTTTGCGCGATCTCGTCGACCAGCCAGCTATCGCTCGATCCTGCCGATGTCGCGCCCGACGCGGGCGCGCATGCGCGGCTCGAGGCGTTGTGCCGCCGCATCTCGCCGGCGCTCGCCAAGGCGCCGATCACCGCGCGTCAGGCGTGCTTTCGTCCCGTGACCGAGGACGGCCTGCCGCTGATCGGCGCCGTGCCGGGCGCCGCATGCGCCTATGTGGCCACCGGCCACAGCGTGTGGGGTATGCTCAATGCGCCGGCGACCGGCGAGGCGATGAGCGAGCTGATCCTCGACGGCAGCGCGCGCCGCGTCGATCTTGCGCCATTCGCGCCCGATCGCCTGCCGCCGCTCGATCCGCGCCGGCTGGGCGCCGTCTCGCTGCAATTCCGTCCCGATCGGCTAACCTCGATCGTGCCGCGAGCAGATCGCTAAGCAGGAAGCGAGGGCGCGGTCGTCGCCGGAGCGAGCGCCACCACGGCAACACACGTGATGTCGTCCGACTGCGGCGCGCCGGCCGTGAAGGCAGCGACCCGTTCGACCACGTGCTCGACCACGAGGCGCGCCGGCTTGCGCCGCGCCGCGAGGATCGCGTCCTGGAGTCGCTTCATCCCGAACTGGGCGGCTTGCGGGTTCTCGGCTTCGGTGACGCCGTCGGTGTAGAGCAGCAGCAGATCGCCGGGCGAGAGCGGGAGCGTGCGCGGCACATAGACGATGTCCTCCATCACGGCGAGAGGTGGGCCGCAGTTGCGCAGCGCCTCGAACGCGTCGGCGCCCTGGCGCAGCAGCAGCGGCGGATTGTGGCCGCAGTTGCAATAGGTGAGGGTGCCGGCCGTGACATCGATTACGCCGCAGAACAGCGTCGTGAACATCTCCTCGGTGTTGTTGGCGACCAGGAGCTCGTTCGCGGTCTTCACCTCCGCCTGCAGGTCATGGCCGGTGCGCACGACGAGCCGCATCACGGTCTGCGTGATTGCCATGAAAAGAGAGGCCGGAATGCCCTTGCCGCACACGTCGCCGATGGTGATGGCGATCCGGTTCTCGTCGAGCTTGACGATGTCGTAGAGGTCGCCGCCGACCTCGCGCGCCGGCGTCATGTGGGCGAAGATGTCGAGCCGCCCGGCGGCCCCGCCCGGCTCGCCGCGCGGCAGCATGGCGCGCTGGATCGCGGCGGCGCTTTCCATCTCGGCCTCGTGCGCGCGCTCCCGCTCGCGCTGCAGCGCCATGAGGCGGTCGGCGACGATCAGGCGATAGCCGATGGTCATGCCAAGTGCGACGACCGCGGTCGCGAGCGGCTCGACCAGCGGCAGTGCGACGGCGTGACCAAACGCGACCGTTGCGCCCGCTGTCCACAGGGACCCGATCCCGAGAAACGCGAAGGCCGCCGCGGCAGGCCCAAGCCCGAGCGCGGCCGCGACCGCAATCGCGGCGAGCACGAACGCCGCGAGGCCGCTCCCGAGCCGGCCGAAGTCGCGCAGATCCTCGCCGCGGATGAGATTGTTCACCGCCGTCGCCTGGATGTAGACGCCGGAGATCGAGTCGCGGATGAACGACTGCCGCGCGGCGGGGGCCGGAAGCACGCAGCGCCCGCCGGGCGCGCCTTCGGGCGCGACCGCGAAGCGCGCCGACGTGATCTTGCGATCCTCGACGTCGAGCACGGTGCCGATCAGCACGACTTTTCCCGCGAAATGGCGCCGGAAGAAATCGGTTTCACCCTTCTCGGCGCAGGCGCGCAGGTCGGCGAGCGAATAGGTCGGGATGTCGCCGGCGTCGGCGGCGAAGTTGAGCGTGAGCGTGTCGGCGACGCCAGCTTGCGGCCGCGGCGGCGCGCCGGCGCGTGCCGCGAGCTCGGCGGACATGGCGGCGAGCGGCGCGCCGTCGACCATGAAGGCGAGGGGCACGCGGCGGATTACGCCGTCGGCGTCGCTGAACACGTTGAGCGGCCGGATGTTGCGGGTGAACCCGACCGCCGCGCGCTGGCCGGGCGAGGGCAGCACCGGGCTCGCCTGGTGCTGCGCCTCGCCGAGCACGATCTTGCCGGCGCGCGCGCCGAGCGCGAGGGCGCGCAGGAAATCGCGATCGAAGCCGTGCAGGCGCGCGCCGAGCGTCTCGTCGCCGAACGGCACGGCCGACTGCTCGATCGACGTCGGGAAGATCACGTCGAAGCCGACCACCTTGGCGCCGCCGTCGACGAGCGCATTGAGCACGCGGGCAAGCTCCGGCGTCCAAACGACACTCGGGCTGCCGGCGAACGGCGGCGTGCGAAACGTCTCCTCATCGAGCGCGACCACGACGGCGGGGGACGTATCCGGCGTATGGGCATCGCCGACGGCGCGCCAGCGCAGCATGGTGAGAAGATCGATCGAGAGACCGCGCAGCCCGTCGAAGGCGGGGGAGGCGGCGACGAGGCCGGCCACGAGCGCGATCAGCGCGCCCGCGGCGGCGGCGCGCAAGCGGTTCCGATGCATCGCGGCGAGCGGGGGGCGCTACGGCAGTCGCAGCAGGCGGGTGGCGACCGGCGGACGCCCCTCCTTGGCGTCGGGCGCGACCGCGAAGGTCAGCTTGTGGGTGCCGATGGTCACCTCGTAGACGACGCCGGGCGTGAGATTGAGGTTGATGTCGGCCATATCGTAGAAGCCGGCAGTCACGTACTGTTCGTCGACCACGATCGTGTGGGGACGCTCGCTCGACTTCTCGGTGGGCGTGAAGACGAGCGTGCGCGCGTCGCGCGGCAGGTCCTTGGGCAATCGCACCATCGGGTTGCGGGCAAAGATGGTGGGATGGATCTCGGCGCCTTGAACCCGAAAGGCAGTCGCGGCGCTCTTGCTCGCCTCTGCCGAGCTCATCTGCATGTTGCCGCCGTCGCACGGCACGGTCGCGCGCGCGACCTCGCCGCCCTGCACGGTGCTCTCCTTGAAGCCGATCGTCACGGTGCCGCCCGTAATGGTCTCGTGCTGGCACGACGTGAGATAGCTCAGCACCAGTGTGTCGTGCGGACCGAGCTTGATCACCTGCCCGGCGCCCACATAGTCCATGAACTCGACGCCGGCGGACGCACTTTTGACGTCCTCGACCAGCGCGATCGGCACGAGCGGGGCCGGTGCGCGCGCAAGTGCCGGTATTGCCGCGGCCGCAATAGCCGCCAGGGTGGCGGCGGAGAGTGTTCTCAACGCCATCGGATGTCTCCATGCCCCGGGAAATGGCCCGGATTCTCAATCTCAATGTGACGAAGCGTAACATGTGCACCGCGGCATGCCTAGCCGCAGGGACCCCTGTCCGTGCACCCCCGTGGCGACGCGCCTGCTTGACGGCGGGCGCGACCGACTTAAATTTACCTCCGCCAGTTCGGTTGGGGGACCCATGATGAATCACCAAAAACTGCTGACTGCAGGCGCTTTCATTTGCGCGCTGGCGATGCAGGCGGTGCCGGCGTCGGCGCGTGACTACTACGGCGCGATCGCGTTCTCGGTCGAGAACGGCGCGCTCGGCTGGGCCTATGATTACGGCTCGCGCGACGCCGCCGAGAATGAAGCCACGTCGAAATGCGGCGGTAGCTGCGAGCCCGTGCTGTGGTTCAGGAACGCGTGCGGCGCGATCGCGACTTCGTCCGACCACAGCTATGGGACCGGTTGGGCGACCAGCCGCGGTGAGGCGGAAGAGATCGCGATGCGCGGCTGCCGCAAGCATGCGGACGACTGCAGCGTCCAGCGCTGGGTCTGCACGACGCGCTGAGTCGACCGGCGCGCCGACCGAAGGTGGCGGAGCTCGGCGGCGCAGCTGCGCTCAGGTGCCGGCCCGGCTCGCCATGATGGCGGCGATCTCGCCGACGTCAGCCAAGGTGTCGAGCCTCGCGACGAGAGACTGCAAGCGTGCGGCAGGCTCGGTGGCGAGGAGCCCGTCGACGTTGGCGGCGAATTTCTCCTCGACCTCGGCGCGGCTGACCGGGTTCTCGGGGCTGCCGCGACGGTGCCACACGTCGCGGCTCAGGTGCTGGCCGTCAGCGGTGATCACGGCGACGCGGGCGGCGTGGCGCAGGGCGGGGCCCTTGGCTTCGATCTCGGGATCTTCCGCGACCTTGATGCGCGGGATGAAGGCGAGAATTTTTGGATCGGCGATCGTTTCGTCCGCGTAATCTGCGGCGCCGACGTTGCGGCGCTGCGCCATGACGCTCAGGCCATAGTACATGTTCATCTGCGCCGCCGTCGTCCCGACCGGGCGGTAGTCCCAGGCGGTGTGCACGAACGTCATGTGGCCGCAGCCGACACGGATTTCCTTGATCTGCCCGGCGTTCACTTTCTCCTCGACCAGTATGGCGCGCAGGCCGTCGAGCGCGGCGTGGATGCTGGTGACGTTCGGATACATCTTGAAACCGACCTTGCCGGCTTCCCAGTCGGTGCCGAGACCCTCGAGCAGGCGCGCGACGTTGGGCGTGCGCGCGAGCGAGCTCAGGAATCCGCCATAGCTCGCCTCGACGACGTCGGAGATGCCCGTGAAGCCGCGCCGGGCGAGCAGCGCCGCCGTCAGGCCGCTCTGCGCCGCGCGGCCCGCGTGCAGGCGTTTGACCATGGCGCCCTCCTGCGCGGCCATCAGGCCGGCGCCGAGCGAGCCCGCGATGCCGAGTGCGTGCTGCATCTTCTCGGCGTCGAGGCGCAGCAGCCGGCCGGCGGTCGCGGCGGCGACGAAGGCGCCGGATGTGCCTTGGGGATGAAAGCCGTTGAGAAAAAGCGCCGTCGTCGCGGCATTGCCGATGCGCAGGCCCACCTCGTAGCCGAGCGTGAGCGCGATGGCGATCTCGCGGCCGGACAGCGACGGATCGGCCTCGGCGAGCGCCAGTGCGACCGGAGCGGCGAGCGAGTTCGGATGGATGATCGACTCCTTGTGAATGTCATCCATCTCGAACGCGTGCCCGGCGGTGCCGTTGAACAAGACCGCGTTGCCGAGCGAGGTGCGCGCGCCCGTGCCCCACAAGGACGCGACTGCATCGCCGCCTTCCTGCTGCACGAAGTCGCGCACCATGCGGGTCCATGGAAACGTCGTGCCGCGCAGGCTCACGCCGAGCCCGTCGAGGAAGCTGAGCTTGATGCGCTCGACGACGTCGGCCGGGATGGCGTCGGGCGGCGTCTCGGCCGCGAAGCGCGCGAGCGTGCGGGTGGCGTCCGGCAGGAGAGGGGACTGGGAGCTGGTCATGCGCGACAGTAATCCGTCATGGCCGGGCGTGTCCCGGCGAGCCACGTCTTGCTTTCTGACAACGCAAGACGTGGATGCCCCTCTTTGCTGGCATGACGCACGCGAATGCCGGATGCGTCGGTAAATCACTCCGCCTTGATGTTGGCGGTGCGGATGACCTTGCCCCATTTCTCGGTTTCGTCGGCGACGAACTTGGCGAAATCGGCGGGCGAGCCGGTCAGCGCGGTCGCACCCCATTCGGCGAAGCGGGCCTTGAGCTTATCGTCGGCGAGCGCCCCATTGACCGACTTGTTGACCTTATCCACCACTTCGGCGGGCGTCCCTTTCGGGCCGGCGACGCCGGTCCAGAAGCTCGCCTCGTAGCCGGGCACGAACTCGGCGACGGTGGGCACGCCCGGCAGGGCGGCTTGCGGCGTCTTGGTGGCGACGCCGAGCGCGCGGATCTTGCCGCCTTTGACGTGCCCGAGCGACGCCGACATGGTGTTGAACATCATCTGCACCTGGCCGGCCATCAGGTCGACCATTGCGGGGCCGGCGCCACGATAAGGCACGTGCACGATGTCGATGCCGGCCATCATCTTGAACATCTCGGCCGTGAGCTGGTTGCCGGAGCCGATGCCGCCGGAGCCGAACAGCACCTTGCCGGGATGTGCCTTGGCGTAGGCGATGAGCTCAGGGATCGTCTTCACCGGCAGCGATGGCGTCACCTGCAGCACGAACGGATCGAGCGCGATGCCGGAGATCGGCACGGTGTCGCGAATGAAGTTGAACTTGAGATCGGGGTAAAGCGTCGCGTTGCCCGCATTGGCGAGGCTCGCGGCCAGCAGCGTATAGCCGTCCGGCGTCGCGTGGATGACGGCCTCGGTCGCGATATTGGTCCCGGCGCCGGGCCGGTTCTCGATCACGATCGTCTGGCCGAGCCGCTCGGAAAGTCCAGGCTGGACGGCGCGCGCCATCACGTCGGTGCCGCCGCCAGGGGCGAAGCCGACCAGCATGTGCACCGGCCGGGTCGGATACGTGTCTGCGTATGCGACGCGCGCCAATGTTGGCAGCGCCGCGACCCCTGCCACGACACCGAGAAATTGCCGCCGATGCAGACCTGACATTTTTCTTCTCCCGAAATGCCCACGTCGTGACCCGGAGGCCGATGCCTCCAAGTGTCGGACGCGAGCGTCATGACCCAGGCGCGCGGCCGGCGCAAGCGACTGACGGTCACACCTTGCCGCGCAGGCAGGCGCGAATCCAGCGATCGCGCCGGATGAAGTGGATCCCGAACTTCATCGCCTTCGCGCGATGCTCGCACTCCTCCAGCCGCGTCTTGTACGGCGCGTCGCTTGCGGCCCTCGCTCCGCTCGCAGCGGCCGCCAGCGCGATGGCGGCAGCAAGTGGGATCATCCTGCGCATATTGGTCTCCTGTGGGAAAGCGTGCTCAGTACGTCGGCTCATGCACGCCGCGCAAGCGTTCGGTATAACGTATGTATCACGATCGGGGCGCCCCGATCGTCAGTACCGTGCCGCCAATCCGAGTTTCCATCTTGCGCATCTTCGTCACCGGGGCGAGCGGATACATCGGCGGATCGGTCGCGGCCGTTCTCGCCCGCGAGGGCCATATGGTGCGCGGGCTCGTGCGCAGCGCCGCCAAGGCGCAGGCGGTTTCGGCGCACGGGATCGCGCCGATCATCGGCACGCTCGATGACGCCGAGCTCCTGCGGGCCGAGGCGCAAGCCGCCGACGCCGTCATCAATGCGGCTTCGAGCGACCATCGCGGCGCCGTCGAGGCGCTGATCGCGGGCCTTGCGGGCTCGGGCAGAACGCTGATCCATTCGAGCGGCAGCAGCATCGTCGCCGATCTCGCGATGGGCGAGCCGTCCGACCGCATCTTCGAGGAGGCGGAGCCGCTCGCCCCGCTGCCCGACAAGGCGGCGCGCGTCGCGATCGACCGGCTGGTGCTTGCCGCGCCCGGCGTCCGCGCGATCGTGCTGTGCAACTCGATGATCTACGGCGAGACGCTCGGGCCACCGGCGCAGAGCGTGCAGATCCCCGCGCTTGCACGGGTGGCGCGCGAGAGCGGAGTTGCGCGGTACATCGGCCGCGGCCTCAATCGCTGGTCGAACGTGCACATCGCCGACGTCGTCGCGCTTTATCGGCTCGCGCTTGAGCGGGCGCCGGCGGGCAGCTTCATGTTCGTGGAGAGCGGCGAGGAAGCGCTCGGCGCGATCGCAGCGGCGATCGCGCAGAAGCTCGGCCTCGGCGCGGCGCGCTCGCTCCCGCCGGACGAGGCGGTCACGATATTCGGGCGGAACATGGCGACCTACTCGCTCGGCTCGAACAGCCGGGTGCGCGGCACGGCGGCTGCGGCGCTGGGCTGGCGACCGGTGCAACGCTCGGTCACCGAATGGATCGCGCGAGATCCGAGCCGAAAGGTTCCAGTGGATTGACCGAGTTCCCGGCCGGCGACGATCTGCCCCAAATTACACGCAAAGTTTTTCATCCCCGGAGGCTGGCGACCCGGTAAGAGTGGCGCCGCCCGCGTCCCCGCGGCGCCCAACCTGCTCGGTCAGAACCCCGGAAAGACCTCATCCTCATGCGTCAGCTCTTCAGTGCCCGCGGCGCCGCCCTCGTCGCGACGCTCGCCGTCGCCGCACTCGCTTGCTCGGGGCTCGCGCGGGCCACCGACTGGCCGCAGCAGCACAGCGACATTCCTGGCGAAAAAGCCGTGCGCTTCGGCCAGCTGCCGAACGGCATGCGCTACGCCATCATGCGCAACGCGACGCCCAAGGGCGCGGTCTCGATGTGGCTCGATATCGGCGCGGGCTCCTTGCAGGAGAGCGACGCCCAGCAGGGGCTCGCCCATTTCCTCGAGCACATGGCGTTCCGCGGCTCGCGCCACGTGCCGGAAGCGGAGGTGTGGCCGGGGCTGCAGCGGCTCGGCATGTCGATCGGCGCCGACGCCAACGCGGCGACCGGGCAGTTCAACACGGTCTATCAGTTCAACTTCCCGCACAACGACGCCGCGACCATCGACACCGGGCTGATGCGCCTGCGCGACGTCGCGAGCGAGCTCACGCTGGCGCAGACCGCCATGGACGCGGAGCGCGGCGTCGTGCTTTCCGAGGAGCGGCTGCGCGACACGCCGGCCTATCGCGGGACCAAGCAGTTCGTGCAGCAGCTCTACCCCGGCGACGTCGTGAACAAGCGCTGGCCGATCGGGCAGACCGACGTGCTCAGGAACGCGCCGGTCTCGCTCATCCGCGATTTCTACGATGCGTTCTACCGGCCCGAGCGCGCGACCTTGATCGTGGTGGGTGAGATCGATCCCGATGCGATCGAGGCGAAGGTCAAGACGCTGTTCGGGGACTGGAAGCCGACCGGCCCCGCCGGCCACGATCCGGCGCGTCCGACGCCGGGCCGACGCGCGCCGCAGGCGCAGCTGTTCGTGGAGCCCGGCGCGCCCTCATCGCTGACACTTGCTTTCGTGCTGCCGGGCGCGCCCGACACGGTCGCGCGCGAAGTCGATGACTTCGCCAAGCTGCTGGCGCTGCAGATCTTCCAGGCCCGGCTCGCCGAGGTCGCCAACGGCCAAGACCACCTGTTCGCCGAGATCACGCCGCGCGGCAGCCGCGATTTTCCCGGATCGGCGCTCTGGTACATGGAGACGCAGATCCGCCCGCAGGACTGGCATCTCGCCCTCGATGCGGCGATCCGTGTCGCCCGCCAGATGGAGACCTACGGCGTCACCGCCGACGAGCTCGCGCGGGCGGAGGCGGGCGTGCGCGCCATGCTCCAGGCGGGCGTCGCCAACGCCGACACGCGACAGACGCGCGACCTCGCCCAGGCGATCGAGAGCAATGTGGTGACGAACGAGATCTTCGATAGCCCCGCGCAGACGCTCGCCATCGCCGAGAAGGCATTCAAGAGTCTCGACCCCGCCAAGATGCGCGCCGCCATCGCCGAGATGATGCATGATCACGGCCCCCTGGTGTTCGTGTCGAGCCCGACGCCGATCGAGGGCGGCCAGGCGGCGCTGACGGCGGCGCTCGATGCCGCCATGAAGGCGCAGCTCACCCCGCCGGCCGCCGAGGCGCGCGTAACTTGGCCTTATGAGAATTTCGGCACGCCCGGCCAGGTGGCCGAGCGCAAGACGCTCGACGACCTGCAGACGACCTTCGTGCGCTTCGCCAACGGCGTGCGGCTCACGGTGCGGCCGAGCTCGCTGCAGACCGGGCAGGTGATCGTCAACGTGCGCATCGGCAACGGCAAGCTCGACCTGCCCGCCGATCGTGCGACGGCGGCCTGGGCGCTCGACGACCAGGGGCTGTTTCTCGGCGGCACCAAGGCGCTCTCATTCGAGGACATGGCGCGCGCGCTGCCCGGCCGTGTCTTGCAAGACCGGGAAGGGCTCGGCGACGACGGCATCAGGTTGCGGGGCACGACGCGGCCGGAGGATCTCGCGACGCAGCTGCAGGTCTTCGCGGCGTTCGTCAGCGCGCCCGGCTGGCGCCCCGGCGCGCTCGAGCGCGCCCGCACCTTGGAGCTGACCAAGGCGCGCGCGGCGGCGACCTCGCCGAGCGAGCTGTTCGAGCGCGTGCGCGCATGCCGGCTGTTCAGCCAGGATCCGCGCTGGTGCAAGCCTACGGTGACGGCGCTCGCCGCGGTGAAACCCGATGCGCTCAAGGACCTGCTCGCGCCGAGCCTCGCCACCGCGCCGCTCGAGGTGATCATCGCGGGCGACGTCAAGCTCGACACCGCGATCGAGGCGGTCGCCAAGACCTTCGGCGCGCTGCCGAAGCGCGGCGAGGCGACCTCATCGCTCGCCCGCGGGACCGAGGTGCACTTTCCAACGGCGGGCGGGGCTCCGGTCGAGATCCATCACCAAGGGCGCGCCGATCAGGGCCTCGCGGCGGTTGCCTGGCACACCACCGACCTTTTCCATGCCAAGGAGATGTGGGCGCTCAATGTGCTCTCGTCCGTGATCTCGACGCGGCTGCTCGATCGGCTCCGCATCAGCGAGGGCGTCACCTACAGCCCGGGCGTGCGCTCATACGGATCGAACGTTGCGCCGAACCAGGGCTATCTCTACGCCGAGACCGAGCTGCCGCCGGACAAGATGCCGCTGTTCTTCGCCGCGACCCGCGACATCGCGGCCGATCTGCGCGCCCATCCGGTCGCGGCCGACGAGATCGAGCGGGCGCGCAAGCCTCTCGTCGACGAGCTGATCGCGGAGCAGCAAAGCAATGCGTACTGGGTCAACGCTCTCATCGGCGCCCAGGACGATCCGCGCCGCGTCGCCGTGATCGGCGGCGAGATCCCCGGCCTCGAGGCGGTCACGGCCGCCGACCTGCAAGAGGTCGCCAACCGCTACCTCGGCGACGGCAAGGAATGGAAGCTCGAGATCACGCCGGGCGCGACGGCCGAGAGGCATTGAGCGAAGGCGCCGCGCAGGCGAAAGCTTCGGCAGGACGATGCCCTGAGACGGAGCTGCTTGCCGCGCCGCTTTAACCAATCGAGCGCCGGTTTCCGGAACCAACCGGGAACGTCGGCCGTTCGTGGTAATGATTCGGATATTTCCGACGTTATAATGTGATCAGTCGTGCTCATCGGTATCCGTGCGTTATCCAGGAGTTCCTCATGGCCCCGCGCGCCAATTGGAAGGGCTATCTGCGGCTTTCACTCGTCTCGTGCCCGATCGCGCTCTATCCAGCGTCGTCGAGCACCGAGAAGGTGAGCTTCAATCGCATCAACAAGAAGACCGGCAACCGCCTCAAGCAGCAGCTCATCGACTCCGAGACCGGCGACGTGGTCGAGCGCGAGGACATCGGGCGCGGCTATGAGATCGGCAAGGGCGAGTACTTGATGGTCGAGGACGACGAGCTCGAGAAGATCAAGATCGAGAGCACGCACACGATCGACATCGACAGCTTCGTGCCCCGCGCCGAGATCGACGACCGCTACATGGACAGCCCGTACTACATCGCGCCGACTGACAAGGTCGGCCAGGAAGCCTTCGCGGTGATCCGCGATACCATCCGGGCGAAGAAGATGGTGGCGCTCGGCCGCGTGGTGATCAGCCGGCGCGAGCGCGTCATCATGCTGGAGGCGTTCGAAAACGGGCTGCTCGGCACCACGCTGCACTATGCCTATGAGGTGCGCGAGGCGAAGCCGTATTTCGAGGAGATCCCGGAGCTCAAGCTGCCGAAAGAGATGACCGAGCTCGCGGCGCACATCGTCGACAGCAAGGCCTCCCACTTCGATCCGGCCAAGTTCGAGGACCACTACGAAAATGCGCTGGTCGAGATGCTGCGCGCCAAGCAGGCCGGCCGCGCCGTTCAGGAGCCGAAGGAAGAGGCGCCGCCTGCGCGCGTCGTCAACCTGATGGATGCGCTGCGCGCGAGCATCGGCGCCGAGACCAAGAAGAAGCCGGCGGCGGCCAGCACCAAGGCCCGCGCGGCGGCGGGTAAGCGGAAGGCGGGACGCTGACGCAGGCCGAACCGAAGGAGAGCGCGCTCGCGGGCACCGTCGCCTTCACGGGGCGGCTTGCCTCGATGAAGCGCGCCGATGCCTTCGCGCTGGTTCGGCGGCACGGCGGCAGCCCGCGCGAAGGGGTCACCAAGAAGACCGATATCCTGATCGTCGGCGAGCTCGGGTGGCCGCTGGTCGACGACGGCCGGCCGTCGAACAGCCTGGCGCAGGCCCGCACCTACGGCATTCCGGTCGCGAGCGAGCGGCGCTTTCTCGAATGGCTCGGCAAGGTCGCGCCGGAGGATCAGGCGAAGACCTACACGGCCGAGCAGCTCGCGAGCCTCGCCAAGGTGCCGGCCGCGATCCTCGACCAGCTCGCGATGTTCGGCCTGATCGAGCCGAAGGACGGCCACTACGGCTTTCGCGACCTCGCGGCCGCGCGTCAGATCGCGGGGCTCCTCGCCTCCGGCGTTGCGCTCTCGGTGATCACCAAAAGCCTGCACGAGATCCGCAAGTGGCTGCCGGACGCGCAGCTCTCGAATTTGCGCCTGTTTCCCGAAAGCGCCGACCGGCTGCTGATCGAGCAGATGCAGGGGCGGACGGAGAAATCCGGCCAGTTCGTGCTGCCGGTCGAGCCGAGCGACGACGATGCCGATGCCCTCTTTGCCGCCGCGCAGGCCGCCGAGGAGGCCGGCGACGCCGGGAGCGCCGAGCGGCTTTATCGCCGGCTGATCAAGGTCGACGCGAGCGACGCGGCGGCGCGCTTCAATCTCGCGAACCTCCTGCGCGCGGCCGGCCGCGCCGTCGAGGCCGAGGCGATGTATCGGGATGCGACCAAGGCAAATCCGGATTTCGCGCCCGCCTGGTACAACTTCGCCGACATGCTCGACGATCGCGGCCGCACGAGCGAGGCGATCGTGGCGCTCGAAGCCGCGCTGAAGGCCGACCCGGATTACGCCGACGCCCTGTTCAACCTCGCCCTGATGCTGCAGAAGCTCGAGCGCCACGCGGATGCGGCCAGCCACTGGCGGCGCTATCTCAAGCTCGACGCCGACTCGGCGTGGTCGGCGCGGGCGAAGCGGGCGCTGAAGTTCTGCGAGATGCAGGCCGCGGAAGCGAGAGCGAAGCCTTGAAGCCTCCGAAGGCGGCGCTCGGCCGCGGGCCGAAGCGGTCGCTCGAAGCCTATGTGGCGAAGCGCGACTTTGCCCGCACGCCCGAGCCGACGCCGGAGGCTAAACTCAAGCGCAAGCGTGCCGCCAAAGGCGCGGCGGCGGGCCTCGCCTTCGTGGTGCAGCGGCACGCGGCGCGGCGGCTGCACTGGGACCTGCGGCTCGAGCTCGACGGCGTGCTCAAGAGCTGGGCGGTCACGCGCGGTCCGAGCCTGGTCGCGGGCGACAAGCGGCTCGCCGTGCACACCGAGGACCATCCGCTCGAATATCTCGACTTCGAGGGCAACATCCCGAAGGGCGAGTACGGCGGCGGCACCATGATCGTGTGGGACCGCGGCACCTGGTCGCCGGAGGGCGATCCGCAGGCCGGGCTCGACAAGGGGCATCTCGCTTTCGCCCTGGACGGCAGCCGGCTCAAGGGCAAGTGGCACCTGGTGCGCATGCGGCCGAAGCGCGGCGAGAAGACCGAGCCATGGCTGCTGATCAAGTCGGATGACGAGTTCGCTCGCCCGCCGGGCGCGCCCGAGATCACCGACGAGGAGACCTCGCACCTCACCGGCCGCACCCCGGGCGAGGTGGCGGCGGAACGCGCGCTGCGCAAGGATCATGCGGCGCGCGACGCCGAGCGCGGAGCCCGCAAGGTCGCGCTGCCGGACATCGGCAAGATCGCGAACGCGCGCAAGAAGCTGCTGCCGACCTTCGTCGCGCCGATGCTGGCATCGCCCAGCGAAAAGCCGCCACGCGGGCCGCAATGGGTGCACGAGATCAAGCACGACGGCTATCGCATCCAGGCGCGCATCGACGGCGGCAAGCTGCAGATGCTGACCCGCAAGAATCTCGACTGGACCGAGCGTTTTGCGGCGATCGCGACAGCGCTCGAGGGCCTGCATCTCGGCTCGGCGCTGATCGACGGCGAGATCGTGGTCGAGGAGGAGAACGGCATCTCGACCTTCAACGGGCTGCAGGCGGATCTGTCGACCGGCCGGCAGGACCGCATGCGCTATCATGCGTTCGATCTCCTCTATTGCGACGGCTTCGATCTCACCCGCGCGACCTTGCTCGCGCGCAAGAGCCTGCTCGCGCAGGTGCTCGCCGCGCTCCCGGCCGGCTCGCCGGTGCGCTTTGCCGAGCATCTCGACACCGATGGCCCGACCATCTTCGAGCACGCCGGCCGCCTCGGCCTCGAGGGCATCATCTCCAAGCGCAAGGATCAACCCTATCGGTCGGGCCGCAGCGACGACTGGGTCAAGAGCAAGTGCGTCGCGCGCGAGGAGTTCGTCGTCCTCGGCTATCACCCCTCATCGGTCGCCGCCGGCGCGGTCGGCGCGCTGCTGCTCGGGTATTACGAGGGCGGCAAGCTCATGTATGCGGGCCGGGTCGGCACCGGCTGGTCGGGCGCCGAGGCGCAGAAGCTCAAGCAAAAGCTCGACGAGATCGCGGCCGACAAACCCATGTTCGGCAGGCCGCTGCCGCCCGGTGCCGACATCAAGGGCGTCCGCTGGGCGATGCCGCGTCTCGTGGCCGATGTCCAGCACCGCGGCTGGAGCGCCGACCGCGTGCTCCGCCAGTCCTCGTTCAAGGGCCTGCGCGAGGACAAATCCGCCGACGAGGTGGTGCTGGAGGAGAAGCCGCGCGCCGCGTCAGCCGGGAAGGGGGCCGCGCCGGCGCATGCGGGCGGTGCGATCGCGGGCGTCAAGCTCACGCATCCGGATCGGCTGCTGTGGGACGAGGGCGTCAGCAAGCAGGCGCTCGCCGAGTTCTACGCCGAGATCGCCGATCACATTTTGCCGCACATCACGGGACGCGTGCTCAGTCTCGTGCGCGCGCCGTCGGGCGCGCAGGCGAAGAGCTTTTTCGCCAAGCACCGGTGGGCGGGGCTCGAGCATGTGCGCGAGGTCGACGTCGGCGAGAAGGAGCCGATGATCGCAATCGACGACCTCGCCGGGCTGATCGGGTTGGTGCAGGGCGGCACGGTCGAGATTCACCCTTGGGGCTCGCGCGACGACGACCTCGAGCGGCCGGATCGGCTGATCTTCGATCTCGATCCCGGCGAGGACGTCGCCTGGAGCGACGTGATCGCGGCGGCGCGGGCGATGCGCGACGAGCTCGCGGCGATCGGGCTCGAGAGCTTCGTCAAGACGTCGGGCGGAAAGGGGCTGCACGTGGTGGTGCCGGTCGAGCCGCGCGTCGCCTGGGACGACGCCAAAGCCTTCACGCAATCGATTGCGGAGAAAATGAGCCGCGATCACCGCGACCGCTATGTCGCGATCATGGCCAAGCGCGCGCGGCGCGGGCGCATCTTCATCGACTATCTGCGCAACGGCCGCGGTGCGACCGCCGTTGCGGCCTTCTCGACCCGGGCGCGCCCCTATGCGCCCGTGTCGACGCCGCTCGCCTGGGAGGAGCTGACCGAAGGCGTGCGGCCGGATCATTTCACGGTGGACAACCTGCGCGAACGGCTCGATTTCCTGCGGCGCGACCCGTGGGAGGGATTCTTCGAGGTCAGGCAGCGGATCAAGACATGAACCCAACCCCCTCGCACTCATGCGGCGCGGAGGCAGGGCATCCAGGTACTCACCGGACTGGGATCGGGGTGAGGGTCATGCCAAACCTCCAGTTCGGTGGTTACTGGATCGCCCGCTTTCGCGGGCGATGACTCCCATCGATTTCTTGGAAAGCATAATGCGGGCAGCAAAAGCCGAATCCGTCACCATCAGCGACGGCGCAATCAGCGTGTCCGGCCTGTTGCAGGCGCCGCCGCGCCCGCGCGCCTGTTACGTGCTGGCGCATGGGGCAGGGGCCGGCATGACCCATCCGTTCATGGCGGCGGTCGCCGCCGGGCTCGCGGCGCGTGGCATCGCGACGCTGCGCTACCAGTTTCCCTATATGGAGCAAGGCAGCAAGCGGCCGGATCGTCCGCCTGTCGCGCACGCGGCCGTGCGCGCCGCGGTGGCGCACGCCGCGCGCCTCCTGCCGGACGTGGCGCTGATCGCCGGCGGCAAATCCTTCGGCGGCCGCATGACGTCGCAGGCGCAGGCTTTAGAGCCGCTGCCGGCGGTGCGCGGGCTCGCGTTTCTGGGCTTCCCGCTGCATCCGGCCGGCAAGCCGTCGGCTGAGCGCGGCAAGCATCTGTTCGATGTCGCGATCCCGATGCTCTTCCTGCAAGGCACGCGCGATGCGCTGGCTGCGCTTGCCGAGCTCGAGCCGCTGTGTGAGGCGCTCGGCCCCCGCGCGACGCTGCGCCTGTTCGAGAACGCCGATCATTCCTTTCATGTGCCGGCGCGCAGCGGCCGTACCGATGCGCAGGTCCTTGACGAGGTGCTCGATGCGCTCGCCGCTTGGACCGCGACGCTGGCGGGCGCGTAGTCGTCGGACGCCTTTGAACGCGCGACCCTCTCCCACACGACGTGGGGAGAGGGCGCGTCGGCACTGTGCGCTGTGGTGGTCCCGCTCACTGCGCGCTCAGGGCCTGCGGTGGGGCGACCGCGCTCGGCGGCGCGTTCAGGGCGAGCGGCGGCTGGGCGAGCGCGCTCTGCGGCGCGCAGGCGGTCGGCGCAGGCGGCGCCGCATACGCGGGGGCCGGCGCCGCGTAGGCAGCGGCCGGTGCGGTCGCGACCGGGGCGTAGTACGTCGGGTGCCAGCGGTAGTAGCCGTAACCCCAGTGGTTGCCGTAGCCGTAGCCCCAGCCGTGATACGGCCAGCCGTAGCCCCAGCCCCAACCATAGTACGGCCAGTGGTTGCCGTAGCCCCAGCCCCAGCCGTTGCCGTGGTGCGGCCAGTGGTTGCCGCCGTAGCCTGGGCCGTGGCCGGGATATGGCGGGCGCGGCAGCTTGCAGCCGAAGCAGCTGATCGGACCGTGGGTCGGGAACAGGCTGCCGAGACCGCCGACCACCCCCGTGATGGGGAGCTGGTGAGAGACGGTCACTGGCGTGACGCTCGCCGGCTGGTGGATGTTGAACACCGTCGGGCCCTGCTTTTGCAGACGAGGCACGGCTTCGCTCGCTCCGACCGTCGCGGTGAGGGCCGCTGCCGCGAGGGCAAGAGCCGTCAGGGTCCTGGTCGTCGTCTTCGTCATCGTCGTCATTGTCGAGCTCATGGCACTTCTCCTATTTTGCAAGAAGATCGCGGGGATCGTGTCCTCACGCCTTGGTCGGCGCCATGCGGATTTTGAGCGTGTGTTGGCCGTCACGAACGGGCGGAAAGCGGCGGTGAACGCCTCCGTCTCACGCGCTCGTGTGAACGCACGCGCGGGCATCTCACACGGCCGTGAGCGTAGATGACGCGCAAACGGGCGGCCCGTCAGCCGCCGGCACCCGACCGTCGAGACCGACGATGCCGCCACCCCACGTGCCGCCGGCCGCCAAGGCGGTCTGACGCCGTTGCAAAACGCGGCGCCGTTCATTCTAATCGCCCTCGCGTCCGCCGGGCGGACCGCGAGGGAGGAGAGAGCAAGATGCGAAAGCTGATCGTTGCGGGCGTTTGCGCCGTTGCGTTGTTCGATTGCGCGGCCCATGCCGACACGCCGGCGCTGTCCACACGTTGGGGAAAGACGCAACTGTCGCAGGACCAATGCCTCGCCAATGCCGAGCGGTCGATCCGCGCGGCCGGCTTCGAGAAGCGCCCACCGACCGCGACGTCGCGCTACGGGATCAAGGGCAACTACGTGGTCGCGATCCGTTGTCTCACCGATCTCGGCATGTACTTCATGGTCTCCGCCGGGCCGTCCCAGAACGGCACCGACAAGAACGTCGAAGCGGTCGACGACGGGTTCTGACTTGGACCACGACCTGGACCTCGACCTGGACCTCTGACTTGGCCTTCCGACCTGGTCTCTCGGCGGCCGGCCGCGGCACGTCGTGAGCCGCGTCCGCGGCGCGACCGCGAAATCGACGAGGCGGCGATGGGCCTCATGGCCGTACCGGCTTCCCGGTCGTGACATCGCGTGTCGAGGAAGACCGATGGAGAGCCGGATGCGCGCGGTTATGGGCATCGTCGCCGGGGTGTTGCTTTGTTTCAGCGGGGCCGCCGAGGCGACCAGCATCTCGACCCGGTGGGGAAATACGCAGATGGCGCAGAACGAGTGCCTCGAGCACGCCGCTCGCGCGATCCGCGAGGCTGGCTTCGATGCGCTCACGCCGACCGAAACGTCGCGCTACGGCACGAGGGGCGACTACGTGATCGCGGTGCGCTGCCTCACCCAGATGAAGATGTATTTCATGTCGGCCGCCGGCCCGTCCGACAAGGAGACTGCCAAGTACGTCGAGGAGGTCGACCACGGATTCTAGCGCGCGGCTCGCGGCGCCGCAGGCTCGCGTGCAGATCCGACAAATCGAGACCCACGGCGCGACCGCGATCGCGGCGGTCATCCCGCCCATCCGCGCGACCGATGCGCTCGATTTCGACGTGACGTGAGCGAGGTGGACGCGCTCGCGTACCGGCTCGAGCGGGAGACCTTCCTCACCGAGAAAGCGGGCGCGGATGGTCGGGGGTCTGCCCGGGCCGCCGGTGACGTGAAGGATGCCGTCCGCACCGCCATCAGGCCCGCCTATCGCACTCGTCTCCTGACCGAATTGGAACCTGGCCGGATGCGGGCGTCCGCCCGGGGAAGGCTTTTGCGACGTCGATCTGATCGGCGTCAGGAATCGAGCGAGGGTGCGCCGCTATGCGTCGCAGGCGCGTGGCCGGACGGCCGCCGCAATCGCTTGCCTGGCGCTCGGCGACGGTCGGGGCCGCCGGGGAGCTTCGATTCGGCCTCGAGCTCGATCGCGCGCATCACGTAGACGAGACCATCGTCCGCATGTGGCGTGGCTTTCGCCAGCGCGTAAAGCTCGCGGACGTGCTTGCGACGGTCAGGAGTACGCATGAACTTTCCCCTCCTACCCGAACCACGAAAGCAACCAAGCGCCCCACCCCGATGGGGCTACCGGTCGATAGCGCCACAGAAAAATGGCGCGAATTGGCCAAAAAAGATTCGACAAAAGTCAAGGGGACATGCATAATTTCCACAATCAACTTCAGTCATTTTGCGCGGCGTGGCGAAAGCACGCTGGATGCGCCTTGCCGGCCCGGCGAGGCGTTGGGCGTCTGCGCAGCTGACGAGACTATGGCCGGGGAGGCCGTCCCATGGAAACGAGTGCCCGCGCGGCGGAGCATACGGCTCGCGTTCGCGCCAAGCCCATAATGTCGTGTCCCGAATGCGGCGACGCGATCCACATGGCGCGACGATCAGAGTATGTCGATCCGTGGCGCGTGCGGTTGGAATGGGAATGCGAGGGCTGCGGCCACCATTTCGGAACGGTGGTGCGGTTGAAATGAACCTCTGAGTCGGAGGCGGACCGCCAACGCGCCCAATTGCTCGTCATCTCGCGAACACTGGGCAGCGGAATGATTTCAGCTCGCTTCCATCATCGCCGAACAGGCCGATCGTGTTTGCATCATAGACACGATATCGCTCATCGGAAACGATAGGCGTGATAGGGCTCATGGTCCCCACATCGAAGCAGCCGCCAGGGCCGCACATATCGACGGAATATTTGTGATTTCCCGCCGGCGCAATCGCAAAACCAGCGGGCTGGCGGCAATTCGCATGGACTGCCGGATTCCGGCGAACGGATAGTGCGCTCGTCCAGCCGACGCCATTGCAAGCTTTTCTGCCGTGCGCTCGGCGTCGACTGCCGCAAGGGCCCGATCCATCCCTAGGGCTATGGCGAGAATAATGCCCACCAGGAGCCCGATGTGCATTGGAATCCCTCTGTCGACCCGGGTTCCACTAGCAGGCCGGAATGGTCGGAAGACCCGAACGGGTCTTGTGCTCGATCACCCCGCGCCGAGCTCGGGAAAATCCTCCTCGCGGTATTCGGCCTCGCCGCGCCGGTCATCGTTGCGCGCCGCGGCCTCGCGGCGGCGCAGCTCCACGCGGCGGATCTTGCCCGAGATGGTCTTCGGCAGCTCGGCGAACTCGATCCGGCGCACGCGCTTGAACGGCGCGAGCCCGGTGCGCAGATGGCGGAAGATCGCGAGCGCCGTGCCGCGATCGGGCTGATGGCCTGGCGCGAGCGCGATGAACGCCTTCGGGATCGCGAGCCGGATCGGATCGGGCGAGGGCACCACCGCGGCCTCGGCGACTGCGGCGTGCTCGATCAGCACGCTCTCGAGCTCGAACGGGCTGATGCGGTAGTCCGAGGATTTGAAGACGTCGTCGGCGCGCCCGACATAGGTGAGATAGCCGTCGGCGTCGCGCGTCGCCACGTCGCCGGTGCGATAGACGGGCCCCGCGAGCGGAAGCAGCGCCCCGTCGTCGCCTTGGTATCCCTGCATCAACCCGAGCGGCCGCGGCTCGAGCCGCAGGCAGATCTCGCCTTCCTGTTGCTCGGCGCCGGCGCCGTCGAGCAGCGCCACGCTGAAGCCGGGCATCGGCCGCCCCATGGCGCCCGGCTTGACCGGCTGGCCCGGCGGGTTGCCGACCTGAGCCGACGTCTCGGTCTGGCCGTAGCCGTCGCGAATGGTGATCCCCCAGGCGGCCTTGACCCGGGCGATGACCTCGGGATTGAGCGGCTCGCCGGCGCCGACCAGCTCGCGGATTTGCGTCTTCCAGGCCGCGAGGTCCTGCTGAACGAGCATGCGCCAGACCGTCGGCGGCGCGCAGAAGGTGGTGACGCCCGCGCGCACGATGGCGTCGAGCAGCCCGCGGGCATCGAAGCGCGGCTGGTTGAGCATGAACACGCAGGCGCCGGCGTTCCACGGCGCGAAGAAGCAGCTCCACGCATGCTTGGCCCAGCCGGGCGACGAGACGTTGAAATGAACGTCGCCGGGCTCGAGCCCGATCCAGTACATGGTCGTGAGGTGCCCGACCGGATAGCTCTGATGGCTGTGCAGGACGAGCTTCGGCTTCGCGGTGGTGCCCGACGTGAAGTAGAGCAGCAGCGGATCGCCGGCGCGGGTCTCGCCGTCCGGCGCGAATTGCGCCGATGCCGCGTAGGCCTCTTCGTAGCGCCGCCAGCCGGGCGCGTCGCCGCCGACCGCGATCTTCGTATAGTCGCCGGGCAGCTCGGCGAATTTCGGCGCCGCGTCGGCGCCGGCGATGACGTGGCGGGTGCGCCCGCGCGCGAAGCGATCGACGAGATCGTTGCGGTTGAGCAATGTGGTCGCCGGAATGACGACCGCGCCGAGCTTCATCGCCGCCAGCATGGTTTCCCACAGCGGCGCCACGTTGCCGAGCATCAGCAGGATGCGGTCGCCGCGCGCGACGCCGAGCGCGCGCAGATGATTGGCGACCCGGTTGCTGCGCTCGGACAGCGCCGCGAAGCTGAGCTTGGTCTCGGCCCCACCCTCGGTCGCGAGCCACAGCGCCGGACGGTCATTGTCGCGCGCCATGACGTCGAAATAATCGAGCGCCCAGTTGAAGCGATCCAGCCGAGGCCAGCGGAAATCGCGATAGGCGCGATCGTAGTCGTCGCGGTGCCGCAGCAGGAAGTCGCGCGCCTCGATGAATGGTGCGGCGGCGGTCTCGGACATTGCGGGCTCCGGCGGTGGCGTGGCTGTTTCGTGCAGCATAGGACCAGGTCCGGGTGGGGTCACCAGCCGCTCGGTTTCCGCCTGGCGCCGGCAGCGCGGGGAGTAGGTCGTGTGAGAAAGATTATCGAATATCGATAAATTATTTGACGATCATCGATCATTGATATATCGATTATCGATAAATATGAGTAGGAGACACAAATGCCCCATGAAAGAAAGCTGTTCGCATTCACGCAGTGGGTGCTGCGCGCCGGCATCATCGTGACCATGGTGCTGATCAGTCTGATGGTTCTCGCCATCGCGGTCATGATCTTCGCGCTCGCCACCGCGCGCCTGCCGCTCGAGCGGATCGCGCATGCGACCGGCGTCGCGATGAGCGCTGACGAGATCGGCCGGATGGCGCTGACCGCATGGGCGGGCGCGATCATCGCCCTCGCGCTCGTCCAGCTCATCCTGCGCACGCTTCGGCGCGTGGTCGCGAGCGCGAGCGTCGGCGATCCGTTCGTCGAGGCCAATGCGGCGCGCCTCATCCGCGTCGCCTGGCTTCTGCTCGGTGTCGAGGTGGTCGACGCGCTGCTCAAGCCGACCGTCTACCTGATCGCGCCGGCCGCCGTGCGCGCCAAGGTGCACGATGTGGTGCATATCTCGGTCACCGGGCTGTTCGCGGTGCTGCTGATCTTCGTGCTGGCGCAGATCTTCAGGCGCGGCAGCGACATGCGCGCCGAGCTCGCCGGGACGGTCTAGCCATGGCGATCGTCGTCAACCTCGACGAGCTGCTCTACGCCCGGCGCATGACCTTGACGGAGCTCGCCGATCGCGTCGGCATCACGCTCGCCAACCTGTCGATCCTCAAGACCGGAAAGGCGAAGGCGATCCGCTTCTCCACGCTCGACGCGATCTGCCGCGCGCTCGGCTGCCAGCCGGGCGACCTGTTGCGGTTCGAAGGGGAGGGGGCCGGGGCGGGTGCGCAGAAAGAGGCGGCGACGGATGCGCCCTAGCGACGCCGTCATGCCCGGCGAATGCCCGGCATCCACGTCGTTCTTGCAAGCCGCAAAGACGTGGATGGCCGGCATTCGCCGGCCATGACGGGAAAGCCGGCGGCGTGCCGGCGCGCGGCCTCACGCGGCCGCGAAGGTGCGGTCGTCCACCGCAAGCCCGCGCGCGTAGGCGAGGCCGGCATGCGCCTCGATGAAGTCGCGCACCGCGGGCGTGATCGGCTCGCCCGGCGGGCAGCGGTGGGCGAGCGCGATCGCGATCTCCTCGGTGACGTCGTCGGCGATGTGCTCGGCGGGGTTGAAGGCGAAGACGCGGGCGACGCCCTCGACCTGGCCGTCGGCGATGTCGCGGATCACGGCGTCGCGGCTGCAACTCGCCTCGAGCGCGCGCTCCGCGAAGTAGCCGGTGCCCTTGTGCCAGCACAGGATGGCGTAGTGGGTGACGTCGGCGTGGTGTTGGGCATGCTGGCGGGCCGGGGAGGGGCGGTGGGGCATCGGGACGAGCTCCTGCGGTTGGCAGGAGGATAATAGGAATAGGCCTATCACCGTGTCAAGCGCGAAATCGACCGGCGGGGGAGCTCAGCCTTCGCCGCTCATCACCACGCGGTGGATGGACACGATACGGTCGGCCGGGAAGGTGAGACGCTTGGCCGGATTGAGCTGCTCGAAGCGCACGCTCTTGTCGTTGCGGCCGAGGTAGCGCTTGACGTAGGCGAGGGGCGGCTCGCCTTCGTGGGTCGCGATCTGGGCGACGACGAAATCGCCGGCGCGCACCGGCACGCGCGGGCTGACGTACACTGCCTCGCCCGCGAAATAGCGCGGCTCCATCGAGGTGCCGACCACCATGACCGCATAGGCGCCGGAGACGCCGGCGAGCGGCGGCGGCGCGTCGATCTCGGTGATGAGGCTGCCATTGAGCGGAAACTGCCCGTCGGCGCCGCCCTCGGCCTGGCCGTAGAGCGGGATCTTGCCGGTGAAGCGCACCGGGCCGGCGAGCGCGGCATTGCGTTCGGGGAGTGCCATCTCGGATAGCGGCGGCTCCGGGAAGCCGCCGGCGGCCAGGCCGCGCAGGCGCGCTTCCTCGACGCCGAGCAGGCGGGCGAGCGCGTGGCGCGTCTCCTCGGGCAGCCGTGCCGGCACGCCGCGGTGGATGAACTGCTGCAGATAGGCGTGGTTCTTCCCGAGCTTCACCGAGGCCGATTTCAGCGTTTCGCCGATCGCATCGAGCCGCGCCAGCACGAGATCGCGCACCGGGTCCATGACGCCAGTATAGGAACAATCCTTCATCCGTCAATAGGAAAAAGCCGCTTGCCTTAATAGGAATCATCCTATAATCTTCCTGCCATCGAGCGCCACTCCATGCCGTCGAGGGACCCGCGATGGATCAATCGTCCTCCTCCCAATCCTGCTCCCAATCCTCCTCTCAATCCTCCTCTCACGCGTTCCTGGCCGAGATCGAGGCCTTCCTGCAGCGGGCCGGGATGTCGCCCAGCGGATTCGGGCGGGCGGCGCTGCGCGACCCCAATTTCGTGCGCGACCTGCGCGGCGGGCGTGCGCCGAGCCTGCGCCTCGTCGACCGCGCCCGCGCCTTCATGGCGGCGCGGCGCGACAGCGCGCAGGCGAGCGCCGCATGACGACCGCCCCCAAGCCCGCGACCGCCGCCGCGCTGCGTGCGCACTACCGCGCCGTGCGCTCCCGGCTCAATTCGCCGTCGCGGTCGCCGTCCGCGCCGCTGCGCGAGAGCCCGCCCCAGGCGGCAACGCCGACGTGGTCGACGCCGGCGACGCCGGTCGAGGCCGTGGTCTTTCGCCGCACCGGCTGCGGGCGGGCGCTCGCCGAATCCAACGAGCGCCTGCGCGCGCTGTTCGCAACCGGGCGCCGGCGCGAGCGAGAGCTCATCGACCTCGTGACGGCGCACTTCGGCGTGACCCGCGCCGAGCTGGTCGGCGCGCGCGGGACGGCGCGCGTCGCGCAGGCGCGCCACTTCGCCATGTACCTGTGCCGCCGCGAGCTCGGCGCGAGCACGACGGCGCTCGGCCGCCTGTTTCGCCGCGACCCCTCCACGGTGTGCCAGGCGTCGCTCAAGGTCGCGGCGCGGGTCGCGCAGGAGCCGGCGCTCGCCGCCGAGATCGCCGACATCATCACCCGGTGGCGGGAGGGAGAGCCATGACGAAGAGAATGACGAAGCGCATGACGACGAAGCGCATGACGACGCGCATCATCCGCATCGGGGCGCGCAGGCAGTACGCCGTGGTGGTCGACGCGGTCGACTACGCCTGGCTCCGCCAATGGAAGTGGAGCTTCACGCGCTTTTGCTGGAAGTACGGCGTGAGGATCTACGCCCGGCGTTGCGTCATGCGCGGCGGTCGCAAGATCGCCGTCTACATGCACCGCGTAATCCTCGCCGAGCGCATGCGTCGTCGCCGGCCGAGCCCGACGCATACGTGCGACCACCGCGACAACGACAGTCTCGACAACACGCGCCGCAATCTCGCCTGGGCGACGCCGAGCGAGCAGCGCATCAACCAGCGCCGGCGCATCACGCGGGCCGAGGCCGTCGCCTACGAGGTCGCCGATGCCGGCTGTGGGAGATCGCGATGAAGCCAATCCTCGAGGAACAGATCGCCGAGCTCGCGCGCGAGCTCGCCCTGCGCCGCGCCGTCTATCCGCGCCTGATCGCGGCCGGCCGGCTGCGCCGCACCGTCGCGCAGGAAAACCTCGCGCGGCTGCGCGCCGCCCTGCGCACCCTCAGAGGGATGCGGCGCAAACGCGGTGGGGCCGCGCCGCCGCGCCGCGCGACGCGAGGGCGACGATGAAAGGACGATGGTGGCGCGCCTATGACGTCGCGGTCGACGACCCGAAGCTGCAGCGGCTCTCGCCGGCGCTGTTTCGCGCCTGGTTCAACCTCATGTGCCTCGCCTCGGCGAACGCGGGCGTGCTGCCGTCGACGGACGACATTGCGTTCAAGCTGCACGTCTCGCGCGCCAGAGCCGACGCGATCCTCGCGGCGCTGATGGCGGCGCGGCTGATCGATCGGCGCGCGGACGGCCGGCTCGCGCCGCACAACTGGGACGAACGGCAGTTCACCAGCGACGTTTCCACCGAGCGGGTGAAACGTTTCAGGAAACGGGCGCGTGACGCCGCCGCGGCCGTTGCGGAAACGGCCCCAGAGTCAGAATCAGATCCAGAATCAGAATCAGAATCAGAATCTAAATCTAAATCTGAATCTGAATCTCAATCTGAATCGAAATCTGAATCGGCGTCGGAAACGGAAACGCAATCGGGCCGCACCGGCGGCGCGTGCTATTCGGCCGTTTTCGAGGACAAATTCTGGAAGCCCTATCCGCGCACGCCGGTGATGTCGAAGGCCGAGGCGTGGAAGGCGTGGCGGGAGGCGGGCGAGGCGGAGCGGCAAAAGATCATCGCCGCGGTGCCGCGCTACGCCGCCTGGCTGCGCGACAGGCCCGGCCACCTGGCCGTGCATGCGTGCCGCTTCATCAGCCAGCGCCGCCACGAGGGATTTGCCGAGACGGCGGAGGCGGCGCCCGTGTCGCTCGTCCTGATCGCGCCGCAGACGCCCGAGTGGCAGGCATGGTGGGACTACCACGACGGCCATCGCAACGCGGTCGGCGCGAGCTTCGGCCTCACGCGCATGCGGCGCGCCCGCGCCGACGGCCAGCCGCACCACGAGCGCACGCGCTGGCCCCCCGGCTTCGCGCCGCCGCCGGGGGACGCCGGATGAACCTGCATCGCAACGAGATCACAAAGGGAGATGCCCATGCGGCACGCACGCCGGCACCTTCGTCTCGGCCGCCCGCGCGCGGCGGATCGCCGGCGCGACGCCGCGACCGGCCGCAGCCGTGGCGAGACCATCGCCGAGATCACCGCGACCGCGCGCGGCCAGCGCGTCAAGGCGGGCGTTGCACCCGACGATGCGCTGAACGCGCTCAACGGCTCGACCATCGGCATCCTGCATCGCCGCTGGCAGGTCTGCGCGAGCGACCCGGGCGGCGTCTCGGACGATCAGTACCATGCGGCGCAGGCCTATATCGCGACGGTCTTCCAGTATGCGCAGATCATGGGCCTGCCGCTGCCCTGGCCCGGCACCGCCGCGAGCCGCCCCACCCGCGCCGAGCCCGACGAGCGGACGATCCTGGCGGTGCGCCGCCGCTTCGCCGACTTCCGCCGCGCCTTGCTCGAGGCCGGCGCCGCCGTCGGCGCCGGCTCGCGCGTCAACGCCGCGGTCTATCGCGTGTGCATCGAGGATCCGGGCGTCGAGGCGGTGTCGAAGGCGGAGATCCAGAATCTGCGCTATGGGCTCAACGCGATCGCCCGGGTGGCGCGGTGAGCGGGCTCCACCCGTTACTTGGCGACGGGCGGGCACGGGATGCGATCGGTGTGCCCACATGAGCGACAGACGTAGAGCAGGAACGCGGGCCGGTCCTGCGTGCGCGACCGCATCGCCATGACCAGGTTCATCGAGCCAGAGCACTGCGGGCAGACGCGAGCAACCTCGGTAGTGCTCTCACGCTTGCTCTCAGGCTTGCTCTCAGGCTTGCTCTCATGCTTGGCCATCCGGCGAGCGCCTCCGCGCGCCTGCGATCGGTCTCCCGTAAGGCTCGGAAGCCCCGGACGAGAGCGCCACCACGCTCATCCGGGAACCGACGGCCCGCCGCCCCACACAGCGGCAACCTCAGTTTCTGATGGAATCGGTTTGGCCGAAATCCGGTGTTCTACGTAGCGCTGACGGCCATGCCGGGTGCGCCCGGTGCAGGCCACCGCATAGGTCAGCTTTGAGCGATGTGCCCGCAGCGGCCCCTCGGGAAAGCGGGCCTCGACCTGCAGCGACGAGACCTGCGGGTCGCGGCAATGCGACCGCGCCTTTAGTCGCCGTTAACCACCACGTTTCACCGAACTTTTGCGCCCTGGCAGTAATCTCGATGGGGGGACAACTCTCACAATGGGCATGCTCGGCTCACTTCTGACACGGCTGCGGGCGCGCAGCACCCGGACTGAATCCCGTCCCGCGCTTCGCTCGGCGCGGGTCGCGGACCTCGCCGCAATGGCCGAGCGCTTCGACACCGCCATGAACAACATGTCGGAGGGGCTGTGCTTCTTCGACGGCCAGCATCGTCTGGTCGCCTGCAACCGGCGCTACACGGAAATGTACCAGCTGGATCCCGACGGCGTCCGGCCGGGAATGACACTCGAGGAGATCGTGGAGCTGCGATTCGCGGCCGGCACCTATCCGAAGATGAGTCCCGAGCAGTATCTCGCCTGGCGCGACAACATCGCGGTCGAGATGAAACCCAGCGACTCGATCGTGGAGCTGAGCAACGGTCGAGTCTTCGAGATCCATCACAGGCCCATGCCGGACGGCGGCTGGGTCGCGACGCATGAGGACGTGACCGAGAAATTTCAGGCGCAGGCGGCGCTCGCGGCCGCAAAAGCCAATGCCGAGCGGGCCGAAGCCGAGGCGCGGGCCGCACACGCGCGACTGCTCGATGCGCTCGATGTCGTTCCCGAAGGGCTGGTCATCTTCGATGCCGACGACCGGTATGTGCTGTGGAATCGAAGATACGCCGAGATGTTCGACCCGACCGGCGAGCTCATTTCGGCCGGCGTTTCCTTCGAGGAGGTCCTGCGCAAAGGACTCGCTCGCGGCTGGTATCCGGAAGCGATAGGCCGCGAGGAGGAATGGCTCGCGCGGCGTCTCGACCTTCATCGCCGGTCGCAGATCGGGCACGAACAGCAGATCGGCCCGGGCCGGTGGTGCCGCGTCGAGGAAAGGCATACCGAGAGCGGCAGCATCGGGGTGCGCGTCGACATCACCGACCTCAAGCGGCGGGAGGAATCGTTTCGACTGCTGTTCGAGGAAAACCCGATGCCGATGTGGGTCGTGGACTCCGAAACGAACCGGTTCCTCGCCGTCAACGCCGCCGCGGTCGCGCACTACGGCTACAGCCGCGAGCAGTTCATGGGCATGAGCGTGCTCGATATCCGGCCGCCCGAGGACCGCACGGCGTTTCTTCAGTTCATGGCCACCGGCGCCTTCAGCCAGGGGCAAGCCATTCGGCGCCACATCACCGCCGACGGTCGCATCATCCACGTTTGCGTCTACGCGCGCACCATCATGCAGCACGGCCGCGCGGCGCGGCTCAATGCGATCGTCGACGTCTCGGCGCAGCAGCGCGCTCGGGAGCAGGTGATTGCGCAGAAGCAGCAGACCGAGGCTGCGGTCGAGAACATGTCGCAAGGCCTTCTCATGTTCGATCGCGAGAGCCGGCTCATGCTGTGCAATCGACGGTACATCGACATGTATCGCCTGTCGCCGGACGTCGTGCAGCCGGGATGCACTTTGCGCGACTTGATCCGGCATCGCAAGCAAGCCGGCCTGTTCGACGGAGACGAGGAACAGTATTGCCGCAAGATCATCGAGGACGCGGCGCATGGCCGCTCGTCCAACATGACCCTCGAGCTCTCCGACGGACGCAGCATGCGCGTCGTCAGTCGCCCGATGGCCGGCGGCGGCTGGGTGGTGACCCACGAGGACATCACCGAGAGCAGGCGGGCGGAAGAGCGCATCAAGTACATGGCGCATCACGACCTGCTGACCGGCCTCGCGAACCGGACGCTGTTTCTGGAAAGCCTCGAGGAGGCCCGGGACCGCCTGAGGTCGCACGGCGAGCCCTACGCGGTCCTCGCCGTGGATCTCGACCGCTTCAAGGACGCCAACGATTCGCTCGGCCATGCGGCCGGCGACATGCTCCTGACCGAGGTCGCGCGGCGGCTGAAGTCGGCTGTTCGCGCCACCGACGTGGTGGCGCGTCTCGGCGGAGACGAGTTTGCCGTCCTGCGCGCCGGCGCGCCGGCCGGCCGCGACGCCGCGCGGGAGATCGCGGAAGCCATAGGTCGAAGCCTATCCGAACCGATCAAGCTCGCATCTTCGCGGGTCGATATCGACGCGAGCATCGGGATCGCGCTGGCGCCCGACGACGGCTCGGAGCCGCACGATTTGATGAAGATGGCGGACTTGGCGCTCTATCGGCAGAAATCCGAAGGGCGAAATGGATTTCGGTTCTTCGACGCACAGATGATGGCGGATGCGAACGTTCGTCACGAGCTGGTGCAGGATCTGCGTCACGCACTCGCGCACGATCAATTGGAGGTCCATTATCAGCCGATCGTCGATGCCGCGAGCGGGGAGTGGCGCGGCGCCGAAGCCCTGGCACGCTGGAATCATCCGGTGCGAGGCCCCGTTCCGCCCAGCCAATTCGTTCCGCTCGCCGAGGAAAACGGTTTGATCGTTCAACTCGGCGAATGGGTCCTGCAGACCGCCTTGCAGGCTGCGGCGAGCTGGCCCGAGAACACGAAGGTGGCGATCAACCTGTCGGCTGCCCAGTTCAGGGCAGCCAATCTCCTGGACGTCATACTGCTGGCGCTCGTCGAATCCGGTCTCAGCCCCGAGCGGCTCGAGCTGGAAATCACCGAGTCGATGCTGATCGAAAATCATGCCGATACGATCCGATTGGTTCGCCAGCTGAAGAATCTCGGCGTTTCGATCGCGCTCGACGACTTCGGCACGGGCTATTCGTCGCTGAGCTATCTCACCATGATGCCCTTCGACATGATCAAGATCGACCGCTCATTCGTCCGGCAGTTGACGACGCGCCCCGAAGTGGCGGCGGTCGTCTCGTCGATCCTGGCGCTCGCCAAGGGACTGGGCATCGCGACGACGGCCGAGGGCGTCGAAACGGAAGAACAGTGCGGGGTCCTGCGCGGGCTCGGGGTGACCCTGATGCAAGGATATCTGTTCGGCCGTCCGCGGCCGGCAGCGGAGATGGGATTCGCCGGCGCGCAAACCGGCGACGGCACGTCGGCAGCGGCGTAAGGCCGCCTGCTCGCGCAGTTCGGTAGAACTGGCCGCTCCTGCCCGGCGCGACAAGCAACTTCGGGAAGCAACTTCGGGAAGCAGCCGAGCGCGCCGTCCCTGCGAGGTTGTTGCGCGCGGGTTTTCGCAGCGCCCCGGTGGCGTTTAGGTTGCGCTCACCATTCGGCGATATTTTGCTCGACGAGGGGAACATGTCGGGTCAGCCGCCATTCGAGGGCTCGCGCGAGGGCGACGAGCCGATGCCGCACGCTTCGGGCGAGGATGCCATCTCGGTGGCAAGCCGTGCCCTTCAACTGATGACCCGGCATGGCGTCGAAAGCACCCCGGAGAACTTCGAGGTCTGGTTCAAGTTCGCGCTCGGCCGCACGCCGGAGTTGACGAGAACCATCGAGATCCTGATCAGCAACAAGCGTTCGTTCGATGCCGCGACGAACCGCAGCCTGTTCTCGACCTTTGCGGCGCCGCTCCCCGATCGCGCCGACCAAGAGGTCACCGATCGCTTGGGCCGCATCCTCGCCGAAGCGCGTCGATTCGTGCAACGCTCGCTGGAGGCGAACCGCGAACATATGAATGCGCTCGGATCGGTCGCGGCGCAGATCGGCGAAGGCGAAGATGCCGCGCAGATCATCAAGGCGCTGCTCGACGAGCTCGCGAAGGCGACGACGCGCGCCGCCGACGCGGAATCGCACTTCAGCGCCTCGCTTCGCGAGCTGGAAAAAGTCCGCAACACTTTGGCGGCAGCCGAGCAGCGCTCCAATACGGACCCTCTCACAGGGCTCGCGAACCGGCACGCGCTGGGGGAGTTTTGCCGCCGCGCGCAGATGCTCGCGATGGAAAGCGGGCAACCGTTGAGCCTCCTGATGATCGATATAGACCACTTCAAGCAATTCAACGATCGGTTCGGCCACCAATTCGGCGATCAAGTCATTCGTCTCGTCGCCAGCGTGCTCAAGGAAGGATTGCGCGGAGACGATCTCGCGGCGCGATATGGCGGCGAGGAGCTCGTCGGGGTCCTTCCCGGTGCGAACCTCGCTCGCTGCGAGGAGGCGGCGGAGCGGATCCGACAGACGATCGCGAAGCGCCAGGTCACGCGCCGAGCCACCGGGGAGGCTCTGGCCCGTGTCACCGTGTCCGTCGGTGTCGCACAGTTCGTTCCCGGAGAGACGTTGGCCGAGCTGATCGAGCGATGCGACCGGGCGCTGTATGCGGCCAAGCGGGGCGGCCGAAATCGCACCGTCACCGAGCGCGACGCCGACGGGCCGGTTGCCGCCGGGAGTCTACCTCGGTACGGCGCCCGAGGCAGGCCGTTCCACTCTGGGACGCCAAACAGTTGTCGAGGGTGAAATGGGTATGCTCGACGATCTCGTGGCGCTCGAGCGTGACCCGAAAAGAAACCGTCTGACCCTGACCGGAAGTGGAGACCAGCGGCGCAATGTTTCGGATAACTGGTCGATGATAACCGGTCTCGCGGGGGCCTAAGACACCGACGTTAGCTTCATGCGGGTGGGCACGGGACTCGATCCGTATGCCCACATGACCGACAGACGTAGAGGAGGAAGGCAGGCCGGTCCTGCGTTCGCGAACGCACCGTCATGAGCAAGTTCATAGAACCGGAACACCGTGGGCACACGCGAGCAGCCTCGGTTGTGGTCGCACGCCCCTCTCACGCTTGGCCATCCGGCGAGCCCTCCGCGGGGCTCGGGATCGGTCTGCGGCAAGCCGCGAAAGCCCCGGACAAGAGCGCCACGCTCTCATCCGGGGTCGACGGTCCGCCGCCCCACACGGCGGTAACGGCAGTCTCTGATGAAATCGTTTTGGCCGGTATCCGGCATTCTACGTAGCGCTGGCGGACATGCCGGCGCGGCTGGCACTGGTGAACCGGGACATGTCCGCGCCGTGCGCGGCGCCGAGCAGCTTCGACGACCGCCACCTTCTCGTACGCTCGGCCGATTTTGAGCATGCGCAGCCATGCGCCGGGATCGGTCATCTGCGCCGCAATAGGCACACCTGATGCGCACAAGCCTGCCAGTCCCGGACCCCCGGAACATGGCGCGCCGCAGCCCTTTATTAGCCATTGCGGCGTAGGCTGTCAGATCGTGACATCTCCAGAGCGGGAGATGCGGGCATGGCTACGGCCGTATACAACGCGAGTGCGCGCGCGAGGAGCCGTCAATCGGCGTCGCGCATCCTGTTCGTGATCGTGCTCTTCGCGGCGCTGCTTGCCAGTGGTGCCGCCATGTTCGGATTCAAGCTCGTCACGCCCCCGCGGCCGATCGCGCCCGACCAATATCGCGGCGTCCTCCAGCTTGCGCCGAATGAACGCGGCGAGTGCGAACGCTTCGAGCTCGACAACCGCACCGGCATCATGCGGCGGCAAGGCGGCACGTGGTGCCGCGAGGCGCCGGCCGCGCCGTCCGATACGAGCCGTTCGCCCGGGCCGCTCGGCGGGGTGCACGATTACTTCAGATCACGCTAGCGGCGCGGCAGCGCCACGTCGCTGCCCCTATTTGCGCTTCTGTGGCGCTTTTTCCCGAATGCTCTCGGCCATGGCATCGCGCTTCCTGATGGCGTCGGCGATGAGCTGTTCGCGGGTGCGCTGATCGATTTCGTGCCGCGTTGTTCGGGCCTGTTCGGCGGTTCGGCCTCGCTCGGCATCGGACCCGAAGCCATATCGGTGTTCGAAATAGCCCACCACCGCGGGCCACCAGCGCCTCTCGCACCACGACGGGATTTTCTGCGGAAAGCCGCTGCGCGGATCGCGGTCGAGGTCGCGAATCGCAGCACGCGCGACGTCGGCCGGGATGCCCAGCAAGGCGATCATCTGCTCATCAGTGACGAACAGCGCCGTCTGAGACTCCTCGGGCGCGAGCGCGCGCCCACGGAACGTCGCCTTCTTCGCCATCCCGGCATTCTAGACGATCTCGGGATGTCCGCTCCACCCCCGACGGGGGCGCATGAGCAGAGATCCCGGCGGGTCCGAGAGGTCGTCGCGGCAGGTCCGAGATGTGCCGGGACCGGCCTCGCAGCCGGAAGTTACTCAACGGGCTGTCCGAAGCTCAGCAGATAGCCGTTCGGGTCTTTGATCGCGAATTCGATCAGGCCATACGGCATTCTTTCGGGTCCCCACTCGGGAATACTCGTCAGAGGCGATCGGACGCCGTGTTCATGTGAGGTCCGTTAAATTGTGACGTATCATAGGGTGACCAGAATGCATCAAGGTCGAGCGAAAACCCCGCGCGCGATGTCCCGTCACGAATCTCCGCCCTGCGCTGAAGGCCGCGCCGTCGATCGTCGTCCGCCTCACTCGCCGCAGAACCGCAGGACACCCCGTCCGGGTCATGCGCATCACGGCGCCCGGGCGAGGGTTGGGACAACTTTGCGCGTAATTCGAGGGCGGAGTTGCACGCCAGCCGCCTGGACCAGAAGCGGCGGGACGAGATCGTCGTGGTGAGCCGACTCATATACTCCAGGTCACGTAAGCCGGCAAAGAGCGCGCCGTTGTCGCCGTGACTCGATCATCCGACGTAGCGCGGACATCGCGGCAGGAGCGAGAAGTGCCAGGAAAAGACTTTCAGGCGCGCTCCGATGTCATTCTATGGCGAGGTGAGCTTCGCGCACGATGCGGCCGTAGTCCTCGTATTGCTTCTGCAGAATTGATGCGAAATCCGCACCGCATCTGCCCACGGGCGAGAAGCCTTGCATCGCGAACCTGGCTTTGAGCTCAGGGGATTGCAGCGCCTCGCCGAACCAGCGGGAGAGTTGCGATAGCTCCATCGGGGAGGTCTTCGCCGGAGCAAATACCGACCACCACATATCGACTTCGTAATCGGGGTAGCCCAGCTCGGCGACCGTTGGGACGTCCGGCAATTGCCCAACACGCCTCTTCGCGCTCGTCGCGAGCGCGCGCAGGGTGCCGGCCTCGAGGTGCGCCGATAAGGGTGCGTACTCTGCCATGCCGAGCGTGACATGTCCTCCGAGCAGTGCGTTGATCGCGGGTCCGCCGCCGGGAAACGGGACGTAGGTCATTTCCATCTTGGCGGCCCGCTTGAGCATCTCGAATGCGATATGATGCGGGCTGCCCGGACCCACGCTGGCGAATGTCAGGGTGCCCGGCTTGGCACGTGCGGCTTCGATGACGTCGGTCAGCGTCTGGTAGGGCGATGCGCTGTTGACGGCAAACACCCCTGGCGAGCTAACCAGATGGCAGACCGGCACAAAGTCGGTCAGGGGGTCGTAATTGACCTTGCGGAGCTGGGGACTGATCAGGAAATAGGGCGCCGTCAGCAGAACCGTATTGCTGTCCGGTGATGCGCGCGCGACCAGCTCGGTGCCGATGATCGTTGCGGCGCCGGCACGGTTTTCGATGGTCACCGAGCTCCCGGAGATGCGGCTGATCTGCTCGCCTAGTTCGCGGCCAATGATGTCACCTGCCCCCCCGGGCGGCACCGGGATGACGATCCGCAGCGGGCGCATACCCTGGGCCGAGCTTTGCGGACTGGCCACCGGCAGGGTCGCGATTGCCACCGCTGCGGTGCACAAAATGGCAAACCGGAACGGATGGAAATGGCCGATCATGCGCATCGTCTAAAGCTCCCCAGCACTCTTGATCCAGGGCGGTCAGCCTAGGGGCGAAGTGTCGAAGAAAAAAATACATATTTACCGCGGTTCATATAAATTCCAGTTATGGAGCTCGGAGCCCGTCTGCGTGCATTCTCAGGGTTCGTCCGCCGCGGCTCGTTCTCGGGCGCGGCCGACGAGTTGCGCATCAGCCAGCCGGCTGTTTCCAAGCACATCGCCGACATGGAGCGCAGCCTCGAGGTCAAGTTGATCGACCGGCGAACACGCGCATTGACGCCGGCGGGTGACTTTCTCGCCGCTCACGTGCTCCGCGCGGAAGCGCTGCTTCGTCAAGCGGCGCATGGCCTCGCATCGTTGCGCGAGCCGATGTCCGGCGCCGTGACGATCGTGGCTTCCGGGACGCCAGGCACCTACGTGTTGCCCGAAGTCGTCGCTGGCTTCCAACAGCGGCATCCCGGCATACGTATCCATTTCGAGCTCGCGACATCTGCGGAGGTGATCAAGGCCGTGCGCGCACACCGCGCGGACATCGGCGTGACCGGCGGCTTCGTCGCGGCACCCGAGATCGAGGCCGAGCCACTGTTGGAGGATGAGATCGTCATCATCGGGCAGCCGAGTTTCGCGGGCCGCCGGATTTCACGCGATGAGCTCGAGACGCTGACCTGGATCTCGCGCGAGGAGGGATCCGCGACACGCGTGATTGCTGACGACGCACTGGCCGATCTGGGAATCGTGCCGAGCAGACGGTTGGCGCTGCCGGCGTGGGAAGCAATCAAGACGGCGGTGCGACGCGGCCATGGCATCGCGGCGTTCAGCCGGCTTGCGGTGAGCGAAGAGCTGGCGAACCGAACCCTCGTGATCATCGAATTCATGCCGTGGAAAGTGCGTCGTGCATTTTCGATCGTACGCATCAGAGACGCCGCACTCTCCTGGCCGGCTCAGGAGCTTCTTAAGACGCTGCGAGGGCTGCGCCCGAGCTTCTACGACGTGCACAGTTCCGCTTAGGTCACTAGCGTCGGCAGAGATCCGCGATCTGCGGCTACGGGCTCGACGCGATCGCGCGAATGGCGCGATGAGAAGACCTTCCGCAGCGCATCCGCGATGGCGTCCGGCGGCGGCGTGTGCCGGTCGCTTGGTTCCTCGGTTCACCGTGCGACACCGTCGTCCGGTCTGCTGATGCGCCGGCCACGCCGGGATCTAACAACCTTGTGCGCCGTTCGGCACACAAAGGAACGTTCCATCGTGGGTGGGCGTTCGTCGGATCAGGAGGAGGCGGCCCGTTCAAGGAACCGAGTGCGTGTCCAAGGACGAAGAATACACGGTCAATGCGATGAACACGCTGTGGCTGGCGGAGAGGGCCAGTTCCGCGGCGGACAGGGTGCGCCTCCTCGAGCTCGCGGAATCGTGGATGGTTCTGGCCGATCGGGCGCGATCGCGGACCCATCGTGCCCGCAAGCGGAACGATGTTCATCCGCTGATCCGACAGAAACTCGATCCCTACATTGACTCGAGCCGGGACAAGGCGCTTTGAAGCGCTCCGCGGCCATTGGCGGAGCATCTTCGGCTTGAGCGCCCAGCCCGGCGGCGACGCGCCCGCGGCCTTCTCGTATCATCTGGCAATCTCAACCATCCGTAACGACGCACCTCCAGGGCGATACCGCCGCGCCAGCGTGATGCCGGTCCTCATAGCGACCGGGGGCTACGGTGATCCGCCAGAGCCGCAACCGTTCGTTAGCCATCACGGTCTAAGCTCTCCGGTCGTGACATCTCCGGACCGGGAGATGCGTGCATGGCTACGGCAGTTCACAAGTTGGGTGCGCGCGCGAGGACCGGTCAATCGGCATCGCGCGTCCTGTTCGTTCTCGTGTTTTTCGCCGCACTGCTCGGCAGTGCCGCGCTGGTGGGCTACAAGCTCATCACGCCCGAGAAGCCGATCCCGCGGGACCAATATCGCGGGGTGGTGCAGCTCGCGCCCGACGAACGCGGGCAGTGCCAACGGTTCGAGTTCGACAACCAGACCGGCAAGATGCGGCGGCAAGGCGCCGGTTGGTGCAGTGATGAAAGCCTGGTATCGCCGAGCCCGAACGGTTCGTTCGGACCGCTCAGCGGGGTGCGCGACTACTTCAGGTCACGTTAGCCGGCGAAAAGCGCGCCGTTGGACCGCGCGAAACAAAACCAGCAGCGCCATCGCGCCGATCACGAGCGCGCCCGCAAACCACAATGGCGCGCCGGGCAAGCTGGTGGCGTCGCGCAGCTTGCCGGCGGCCGGCACCAGCAGCGCCATGCCGATGTAGTACCAGGTGTAGAAGACGCCCATTCCGGCGGAGCGGTTCTGCGGATGGAGCACCTCGCCCGGCAGCACCATCATGGCGCCGCACGGCAGGCCGGCGACGGCGCCCACGAACGTCATCAGCGCGAGCGAAGGCGTGGCCGGCACCAGCGCGATCGCGACGCCGAGCAGGATGAAGCTCGCGATCATCAGCGCGCTGGCGTGGCCGACCCGATCGATCAGGACGCCGCCGAGCGGGATGGTGACGATCATGGCCCACGACGCGAGGCTGGTGACGAGGCCGGCATCCTGCGCCGACAGCCCGCGTGAGGCCAGCAGCGCCGGCCCGAAGCTCACGACCAGGATGTAGCCGACGTTGAAGAGCGTCCAGACGCCGCCCGCGAGCGAGGCAAGGCCGATCTCGGCGGGCGAGAGGCGAGGGCGCGTTGTCGCGCCTGGCGGCGCCGTCGCTGGCGGCGCGCGATAGATGAGCGCAATGAGGATCAGCACCGCCGCCGCCGCGCCTGCCGTGCTGGCGAATGCGGCCGCGATCGAAGCATGCACGGCGAGCCACGGCAGCAGCGCCAGCGCGATGCCGATGCCGATCGGCCAGCTGCTGACCAGGATCGCCAACGCGGTGCCGATCTCGCGGTCGATGAACCAGTCGGTGGTCATCTTGGTGAGCACCACGTTGAGCAGCACCGCGCCGGCGCCGCCGACGATGCGGCCCGCCGCGACGATCGCAAAGCTGGCGGGGACCGCGGTCGCGAGGCCGCCCGCCAGCATCAGCGCCATGCCGAGGATCGCGATGCGCTTGTCGCCGAAATGCTGGCCGAGCATGCCACCCGGATAGGCGATCGCGATGCCGGGCAGGAGATAGAGTCCGATCAGCCAGCCGAGCCGCGCGTAGTCGATCGCGAGATCGGCTATCACATACGGCGACAGCGCCGCCACGGCCTGAAATTGCAGGCCCATCGCGGTCCGGGCGAGAAACAGGACTGCGAGAATGAGCCAGCGTCCGCCGCTGATGGCGGAAAGGCGATCGTCGCGATTCATCGGCGGTACTATGCGTTGGAATCCGAGCGGAGCCGCATCGTAAGGAGGGGGCTTGCCGAAGGCCAGATCAGCAGGCTTCAATGCGGCTACATTATATATGACCACCACGTCATGGCCGGGCGTCGCCGTCCGCAGGACGGCGTCGCTCCGCTCGCCTATGTCCCGGCCATCCAGGTCTTTGCAACTCGACGCGCAGGACCTGGATGCCCGGCACACGGCAGCACACGGCCGGCCATGACGGATGCGAGCCGCCCGCAAGGAGCCCCCGATGATCATCGACTCTCAGGTCCACGCCTATGAGGCGAATACCCCGAAGCGGCCCTGGCGCACCGTGCCGAACTGGCCGCCGCACGTCACGGGCGACGAGATGGTGGCGGCGATGGACGAGGTCGGCGTCGACGGGGCGATCTTCATCTCGTCCTTCTCGATGTACGGCTACGACGCGAGCTATGCGGTCGAGGTGCAGAAGGCGCATCCCGACAAGTTCGCCATCGTCAAGCCGGTCGATCCGGACGATCCGGCGGTGGCGGACGTCATCGCCGAGTGGAAGAAGACGCCGGGCGCGGTCGGCATCCGCATCTTCCTGCGCCATGAGGAGAAGCGCGCGCCGGACGATCCGGGGCACGACCGAATTCTGCGCGCCGCGGTGCGCTACGACCTGCCGGTCAATATCCTGTGCTGGGGCAACATCGACGCCGGCACGGCACTGATCGACCGCCATCCCGACACCCGTTTCATTCTCGATCATCTCGGCATCCTGCAGCCGCGCGAGCCACCGGCGCCGCCGCAACCGTGGGCGGATCTGCCGAAGGTGCTCGACCTCGCCAAGCGGCCGAACGTGGTCATCAAGGTGAGCGGCGCCTGTACGCTGTCGAAAGAGCCGTATCCGTTCAACGACATCTGGGATCCGCTCGCGCGCATCTTCGACGCCTGGGGCCTCGAGCGATGCCTATGGGGTACGGACTGGACGCGCGCCTACGCGGTCGTGAACTACGAGCAGGCCGTCAAGCCGTTCCTCGAGACCAAGCGGCTGAGCGACAGCGACCGCGCCGTCCTGATGGCCGGCGCCTGCGCCAAGGCCTACGGCTGGTCGCCGAAGAAAGCGTGATACATGTGGCGTGGTTGAGCACGGCGCCTGCGCTCCCTCTCCCCTAAAGGGGCCTACAGGGGGAGAAGGAGCGCGACGTGGTTGCTCACCGCACCAGCGAACATCTTCCGCCATCGAGGGCTCCGATCATGTCTGCTTCCGCTTTCAGCCGCATGACCAGGTACGTCATCGCGGCGCTGTCCGCGTTCGCACTTTATATATGTGGCACCGGCGCGGCCGCCGCGGCCGCCCTGGACGAAGCCGGCCGGACGGCCTTTCTGGCCGAGCTGCAGCCGGTCACCTTGAAGAACTGCAACCTGAAGCGGATGGGCAGCACCTACGACGGCGGGTACCTGGTTTGCGAGAATCTCAGCGACGGGATTCAATCAGCCTATTCGTACGGCGTCGGGCCGAACGACCAGCTCGGCTGCGACGTCGCCAAGCGCTATCACGTCACGGTGCACGAATATGACTGCTTCGATCCGGCGCGCCCCACCTGCGAGGGCGGCACGTTCGACTTCCACAACGAGTGCCTCGCGCCGCGGGCGATGCGCGACAAGCATCACCGCGTGTTCGACAGCTTGCAGGCTCAGTTCGCCCGCAACGGCGACGCCGGCAAGCGGCTGCTGGTGAAGATCGACATCGAGGGCGCCGAATGGGAGGCCTTGGCGGCGACGCCGGACGAGGTGCTCGAGCGGATCGACCAGATCCCCATGGAGATGCATGTCTTCAAAGGCGTGACGCCGCTGCACCTGCAGGTGATCAAGAAGCTGAAGAAGACCTTCTATGTGGTCAACCTGCATTACAACAATTTCGCCTGCAATCCGAAGATGAAGCCGCTGCACGGGACGGCGTTCGAGGTGCTGCTGGTGAACAAGCGCATCGGCGAGCTCGACACGTCGGCGCCGGTCCCGGCTCCCATGAGCCCGCTCAACGCGCCGGACAATCCGAAGATACCTGATTGCAATTGATGGCGGCGGCATTGATGCCCGCGGGTTGGCGACGTAGCTATCCGGAGCCTATCTGTCGCCCTGAATGCAAGGAACCCAGACCGAACCCAAGCTCGGAGGCAAACCCCCATGGATACGATCAAGCCGCTTTTCACCGCGACGGCGACCGCGACCGGCGGGCGCAACGGCCATACCGAGGCGAGCGACGGAACGGTGCGCGCCGATCTCTCGGTGCCGAAGGCGATGGGCGGCCCGGGCAAGCCGAACACCGCGACGCCAGAGCACCTGTTCGCGGCCGGCTATGCGGCCTGCTTCGGCGGCGCGATCGATTTCGTCGGCCGGCAGCACAAGAAGAACGCCGCCAATGCCCGCGTCACCGCGGACGTGAGCATCGGCCCGCGCGACGGCGGCGGCTTCGGCCTCGCCGTCAAGCTGCACGTCGAGGACGAGAGCTTGCCCCAAGCCGAGCTCGAGGCGCTCGCCAAGGAAGCACACGAGAAGATCTGCCCCTATTCGCACGCGACGCGCGGAAACGTGGACGTACAGATCGACGTGAAGGGTGGGTGAGCGACGTGGCTCGGATTGAGTCCTTGGGCTGGCCGATGGCAGGACCCGCGGGCTCGATGGGCGGAAGCGGGCTCGAGCCAATCCCGCCGGCTACAGTTTGAAAAGCCGCTCCGCATTGCCGTGCGCGATGCGCTCGCGGTCGACCGGGCTGACCGGGATCTGGTCGAGAAACGCGCGCGCTTCCGCCATCGATCCATATGGATGGTCGACCGAGAACATGATCCGATCGACCCCGACCTCGAGCAGCAGGTCGAGAAAGGTCGCCGGGAAATTGAAGCCCGCGAAGGTGTAGTGGACGTTCTCGCGCAGATAGGCGCCGAGCGGCCGCTCCAGCTTGGTCAGGCCCGTCGGCAGATTGCGGTTGAGCCGCGGCAGCATGAACGGAAGCCCTTCGCCGAGGTGCCCGACCACGACCTGCAGCTTGGGATGGCGGTCGAACACGCCGCCGAGGATCATGCGAATGAGGTGAACCGCGGTTTCGATGTGCCAGCCCCACCCGGCGGCCGCGAGGGTCGCGCTCACCGGCGGGGAAAATCCGGAATAGAGGGCGTCGACGACCGGTTGCGGCGGCACGGTCGGATGGAGATAGATCGGCACGGCGAGCGCCTCGGCGCGCTCGAGGATGGGCGTGAAGAACTTGTCGTCGAGATAGCGGCCGCGCGTGTGGCCGTTGATGAGAGGGCCCTTGAAGCCTTGCCGCACCCGCAGATCGAGCTCCTCGGCCGCGCGGTCGGGCGCACCGATCGGCAACGAGGCAAAGCCCGCGAACCGCTGCGGATGCTTCTTGACGACATCGGCGAGAAAATCGTTCGCCTCGCGCGCAACGGCGATCTGCTCCGCCGCCTCGGCTTGCTCGACGCCGGGGGCATTGAGCGAGAGCACCTGCATGTCGATCCCGGCGGCGTCCATCTCGGCCAGGCGCCCGTCGCCGACGTCCGCGAGCTGCTGCAGGATCTTCGCGCCGCGCGCGCCGGCGTGCCGCATGCTCTCGATGAAAGCCTTGCCGGGCCCGGCGACGAATCCAGGCGTCGAGAAATGCTCCTCGAGCGTGATGGTGCGAAGCTTCGCGCCCGTGGGGTGCGCGGTGCTGCCGGCGTCGCGATTGGATTGGATACTGGCTTGGGCTAGCGCCTGCGCCGGGACGGCTGCGGAAGCCGCACTGGCGGATGCGGCGTAAATGAAGTCGCGCCGATTCATGAATTCCTCCCGGCTTGAAAGCCTTGTGCGGCGACCGCGATCAGCGGCAGTATCGGCTGTTGGCGTGATCCTGTCCCTTTGCATCGTCGTCGGCAACCGGGCCGTCGGCTGGCTCATCCGGGCACGAAGTGCGCGCGCAGCACGCGATCGATATCGTCGTTTCCCGTGGGCAGTGACGCTTCATCCACCCGGGCGCCGGCTGCGCGCAGCAGGTGCGCGCACGCGCCATGGTTTCCACCCGCAGACCACGACCCGTGGACGGCGCCGTGGATCAACCAGCCCATCGCGGTGGCGTCGAATTGACGATCCCGCGCCTCGAGCGGCGGATCGTGGCGCAAGATCTCCGTCATCATTTCGGCATTGCCGTGAAACGCGGCCCAGTGCAGCGGCATGCCGCCGTGCTGCGAGCGTGCGGTCACCGGAAATCCGCGGCGCAGCATCGCGTGGACCGCGGCAAGGTTGTCGTTGCGGGCGGCATCGGCGACCTGATGCAATGCCTGCTGCGGCGCACGTGCGACGAGCTCTGGAGCCGCCGCCAGGATCGCGTCGGCGCCCGCCTCGTCGCCGCGCCACAGCGCATCGAGCAGGCGATCGAGCGGCCCCGCGCGCTCGCACAACAGGCCGACGACCGCGGCGTGACCGCGGCGACGCGCGACGTCGAACGCCGAGACGTGAAAGCCGAGGGTCCACTGATAGATGTGCCCGCCGTTGCTGGCAGTATCGATCATCGGGAACCAATCCTGGTCGACTCGCATCGCGATCGCTTCCGGATCGGCGTCGAGATGACGGCGCACCAGCGCGATGTCGCCGATCGCGGCCGCGAGCAACAGGTCGGAGCGCGCGCCTTGGGAGACGAGGAAGGCCGCCACCTCGGGATGATCGCCGACCAGGTGCTGCGCGGCGGTCGAGTCGTGATCGTCGTCGCGCGCATCGATCTCGGCGCCGTGCGCCAGGAGAAAGCGCGCGATCTCGACCGTGCGGGCGAAATGCAGCGGCCGCTTGCCGTCGCCGCCTTTGGCGTGGACCCGGGAGGGATCGGCTTCGACCAGAGCGGCCAGCTCGGCCATCATGCCGAGATGCGCCGCGGCCCAGACGTCGATTCTGGCGCCGCGCGCGATCAGCGGCGCGGCCTCATCCGGGCTCACCTGCTCGAGCACGCCGAAGCCGCCTTTTTCCCAGGCGGTGCGCGCGTTGAGATCGGCGCCATGCGCGAGCAGGAGATCGAGCAGCGGCAGATTGGTCCGCGCCACATGCACGGCCTGCCGGTTGAAGACAAAGATCGGCGCGTTGATCATCGCGGCGACGTCGGGGCGGGACCGCAGCAGCTCGCGCACGCGATCGACGTCGCCCGCCTCGACCGCGTCCTTGAACAGGTCGGCCGGGCATCGCGTGAGCGACTCGATCTTGCGCTTCATCTGCGGCCAGCCCGCAAAGCCGTAGCCGCGCGCGACCACGAGCTGGGCGTCGCCGAGGGCGAACTCGTCCGGCGCCGGCGGCTTCGGGTGCAGCGCGCGAACCTGCTCGACTGCGTTGGCCTTGCCGCGCCAATAGTCGCGTGCGAGCGCCTTGGCGAGCTTGCGCTGCTTGTCGAGGTTGGGACGCGAGGGCAGGGGGCGAACGAAGCGCTTGGCGCCAGGATCGATACGTTCAGCAGACATGATGGACCTCCTTCTGCGGGCCCGGCGTCCACGAAACGGGCGGAAAGAGGTTCGTCATGCGTCGTATGGCATTTCGCTTCGGGTGGGAGGGATCCCTTCCCGTGGACGGGATGCGCCCCGACGCGCACAGGCAAGATAGCAAGCTCGGCCGGTGTTTCCAGTGCCGCCTTTGCGACCACTGGCTCGAGGGCCCTCGGCCCCCTCGGCCCCCCTTGGTCCCCCTGGTCCCCCTTGGTCCCCCCTGGTCCCCCTTGGTCCCTCTTGGTCCCCCTTGGGCCCGGGCCGATGTGCTATGGCTGATGACGGCGTGCCAACCCATCGCGCGCCGCCTTCGATTCAAGCTGCGCCATCCAGGTGTCCGTGATGACCACATCGAGGCTGCGCGTATTGATGTCCGGCGGCTTCACCGGGGCCTACGAGATGCTGCTGCCCCAATTCGAGCAGACCAGCGGCATCGCGGTCACCACCGGGTCGGGCGCGTCGCAGGGAAATGGGCCGCATACGATCGGCGCCCAGCTCGCGCGGGGCGTTGCCGCCGACGTCGTCATCCTGTCGCGCGAAGGTCTCACCGAGCTGATCGCCGCACAGCGGATCGCGTCCGGGACCGATGCCGATCTTGCGAGCGTCGGCCTCGGCGTCGCGGTGCGCGCGGGCGCAGGCAAGCCGGACGTGAGCAGCGTCGATGCCGTCAGGCAGGCGCTGCTGAAGGCGCGCACGATCGCGGTGCCGGGGAGCACCAGCGGCATCTGGCTCCGCGACGAGCTCTTTCCCCGCCTCGCCGTCGTGGAGCAAATCGACATGCGGATGACGCCGCGCGGCTCGGACGCCGCCGCTCTGGTCGCCGCCGGCGGGGCGGCGCTTGCCGTGATGCCGGTGAGCGAGATCCTGGTTGCGCCCGGCGTCGACCACGCGGGCGCCTTGCCGGACGAGATTCAGATGATCCAGATTTTTTCCGCCGCCATCGTCGCAGGGTCGAGCGCTGCGGCCGCCGGGAGGCAGCTGATCGAATTCTTGACCGCGCCGCGCGCCGCCGCGGCGATCAGGCGCAGCGGGATGGAGCCGATGACCGCCGGTGCGAGGTGAACGCGCTCGATCGGCCCGCCGCGTTCACGCGCCTTTTCCCCGCGGGCCCGCGGCGCTCGCGGGGTCGGGCGCCGACGGCGCACCCTTTGGCGATGTCTTGCTGATCGAGTTGGGCGGCGCGGCGGGCTGCGCCGGGCCGTAGTTCGGCGACAGCCAATCGACGCCTTCGACCGCGGCCATGCGCTTCTGGTCCACGAACGGCTGGATCGTCTTGGCGAAGGCGGACGCGAGCTGGGCGTACTCCTGCGCGCAGCCCTTGGCGCGCTGCTGCGGCAGCCAACCGGCCGCGACGAATTTTCCGAACTCTGCCGGCGCGCGCCCGTAGGCGATGCACAATGTATTGTAGAGTCGCTGCGACGGGGTCCCGTGCACGTCGGAGAACGCCTGGTTCGGATTGCCGTCCTTCGTTCCGCCGCTGTCGGGATCGCGCATCACCCGCCAGAAATAGGCATAAGACTTGACTGCCGCCTCGGCGAGCTGCGGCCGCAGCTGCAGGGCGACCAGGATTGCGAACTGATCCGCCGCATCCTCCTCGCGGCCGAACACCGGGACGTCGAGCACGTCGAACAGGGCATGCCCGCTCTCATGCAGCATCACGGCGCCGAGCAATCCCCACAGGAACTCGTCGCGCGTGACCGGGAAGGGAAGGACTTGCGGGTTCTTCTCGGCCGCCGCCATGACGACGTCGGCCGCCTTCTCGGCCACGTTGAAGAACTGATAGCAGAGCGTGATCGCGCGATTGTCGGGCGAATAGTGCGGGGAGGCGTCGTCGCCGCCGTTGCATTCGGCGGCGACCACCCAAATCTTGCGCGGGAGGCGGACGAACGACAGAAAATCGTGCAGGCGCTCGAGCGCCCGCCCTTTGACGAGACGAGCGCGCACCGCGGCGTATTTCTGGCTGGGGCGATATCCGCCGTCATCGTTGTCGACCGCGATCACCACCTGGCTCGGCACCTGACCCGGCGGCGGCGGCGACTGCGCCAGGGCCGGCGCATTGGCGGACGCCACGCAGCCGAACGCGAGCAGGCCGGCGAGCGTCCAACGCAGCCTCGTTCTCGTGCTCATGACGCCCGCTCCCGTCAATTCTTGTCTTCGTTGAGCCAGTCGATCGCGCGGATCTTGACCACGAGATCGGCATCGACATGCGGCATCAGGCGGATATCGAACGCCCTGCGGATCTTCTCGTACTCGGCGCGACAACCCTCCGCCCGGTCCTTCGGCAGGAAGCCTTTCTCGACGAGGCCGCCGAAATCAATCTGGTCGCCGCCGACCGCGATGCAGAGGAAATTGTAGAAGCGCTGCGCGGGCGGCGAGACGTCGGAGACGTAATCGACCTTGCCGAGCGCCGACGTGTTGGCGACGAACAGCTGCGCTGCGCCGAGGATCGTGACGGTGGCGGTGTGCGCGTCGAACTGGAGCATGAGGAATGCGCCGAGCAGGTCGGCGGCGTCCTCTTCCTTGCCCCACACCGGGATGTCGAACACCTGCAGGATGGCGAGCGAAATGCGGTGCAGCGCTTCCTCGACGATACCGCCGGTGACCAGACCAGCGAGGTCGTTCGGGTCGGAGGCGGCTCCCTTGGCGAGGCCCTGGATGTTGGCGACCGCCTCGTAGCAGATGGTGACGATGCCCTTCTGGGCGTCGTATGGGACCGAGGGCGCGCCGCATTCCGCGGCCCGAATCGTGATTTCGCGCGGCAGGCGCAACGGGCTCAGGAAGATCTGCGCCTTCTCGAGCACCTTGTGCCGTTGCAATAGATCGCGGACGGCGGAAAACTTGGTCGATGTCTCGTAGCTGATGTGCACCTGCGCGCCCGCAACGGGCACGGTCTGCGCCGCCGCCTGACCGAAACCGCAGGCGAGCGCGGCGCCGAGCATGGCCCCGATCAGCGAGCGCGCCGGCGCCAATCCTCCGCACGCGCGCGCTCGTCGAAGCGCCAAGGCTGCAATCAAGGCGGCAATCAAGGCTGCAATCAAGGCTGCAATCACGGCTCCCCCACCACGCTGACAAGGCCTCGAGTTGAGCCTCGAGCTGAGCCTAGCGCGGATCAACTCGACGGGAAATGAGGAATCTCATGGGCGAGAACGGTTCCCGGGCTTCGTCCCTCGTGCCGGCGGCGAAGCTTTCCTCGTTCGCCAACGTCGGGCTCTATGCATTCGCCCGCCCGCGGCACCTGCGCCAGCCGCCGCCCGTGGCGGAAGGCGCCGCCTGACGGCGCGTGAGCGGGAAATCCTCGTCTGGATCGCCACCGGCAAGTCGGACTGGGAGACCGGCGAGATACTCACGCTCTCGCGGCGCACCGTCGCCAAGCACTCGCAGACCATCCTGCAGAAGCTCGCCGCCGCGAACCGCACGCAGGCGGTCGCCATCGCGTTGCGCGAGAGCATCATCGCGCCGTGACGTCGTCTCCTGACGTGCGCTCCTGACGTGCACATGCAGCGAAAGATGACGCCACCCCTGAATAGCGGGGACAGATTCGATCTCGCTTGCGCGTTTTGGCCAATGGGCGCATGGCATCAAGTGCAGAGTGACACTCGCGCGTCCGCAGCCTGACGGCCCGGGCGCGTTGCTTTTCGGGGCCGTCTTCCAGCAATCGACGGGCACGAAGAGGAAGCATCAGCCCTGCTGCTGCTCGGTGATGCGGGCAGTGCTCGGGCCGTTCTACCGATCCTCCATCCGATGGACACGGTGAGCCGGCTCAACCCGGCGGCGCCGCTCGCGATTGCGCACGCTTACGAGGATCTGGGCGGCAGCCGTACCGACCCCGACGACCTCCAGCGGGATCCGGAGATCTTCAAGCATTCCCCGGGCGTTGTAGGAAGGAGCTGCATCACTCCATCAGTGATCTCGACGATATGGACCTCGTCGAGGTCATCACCGAATCGTGGGCGCTGATGCCGCCAGCGGAGGGCGAGTGGGCAAAGATCCAACTCGAGTGAATCCCTGAATAGCGGGGATAGATTCGATTTCGCTTGCGCGCCTTCGCCAAAGGGCGCATGGCATTAAGTGCAGAGTGACATTCGCGCGTCCGGAGCCTGACGGCCCCGGGCGCGCGTTGCTTTTCGGGGCGCGCCTTGATGGCTTGCCGCCCTGACCGGCCGGCGGCGCTGCCCTCCCGGCGCCGCCGGCCCCCTTTATCTCCACGCATGTGAGGCGACGCATATGGGCATGGAAAGCGTGCGCATCGCGTTCGGCGCAGCCGCGGCCGGCGCGCTGCGGCTCGAGCATGCGGGGCTTGCCTATCAAGGCGGCCAGCAGGTGCTGTCGCTCACCGGCTGGCACGCCGACGGCACGCCGTTCGCGCTCGTGACCGCGCCATTCGCGGGCGACGTGCAGGCGCGGGCGCGCCGGGCGGCGCGCGACATCATCGCGGCGCACGGCAGCGCGCCGACGCCATCTCTCTCACCGACCCCGATCGATTCACTCAGGAGCACGGCCAACATGTCGCAGAAAGGAAGCGGGCTCGCCCGGCTGATGGGCGGCCTCAGGAATCTGGACGCGAGCGCGGATGCGCTCGCCACCCGGCTCGAAACCGCCATGGCGAGCCTGCAGGGCGAGATGGCGACGACGGCGCAGATCGTCGGCAATGTCGAATCGTCGGTCAACGACCTGCGCACCGTCAACGCGCTCTACTCGAACGGCGGCCCGCCGCTCCCTACCTCGGGCGGCTCGTCCGCTGGGTCGGGCGGCTCGCCGTCGTGAGCGCGTGAGCCGCATCCATGACGGCCGACGCAAACGACCTGCGCACCGCGATCGGCGAAGCCTTTCTGGCCGCGTTCCTCGCCGACTGGCAAGACGCGCGCAACGGACGGGACGCGATCGCGGCGATGCGCACGGAGAAGCCGACCGACTACGTCAAGCTCGCGGCCGCGTTGGCGCCGAAGGAATTCAGGGAGGACCCCATCGATGAACTCACCGACGCCGAGCTCGCCGCGCGCATCGCCCAACTCGCCGCTGACCAAGCTGCTGCGCCTCAAGCGGGAACAGGCGCGGCGGGAGACGCGGAGGCGACTTAGCGCCGACTACCGCGCCTTTGCGCAAAGCTGCCTCACCATCCGCAGCAAGAACGGCGCGCTCATGCCGCTCGTCTTCAATCGCGCGCAGCAGCATATCCACGAGCGGCTGAGGGCGCAGCGCGCCGCGACCGGCAAGGTGCGGGCGCTGATCCTCAAGGGCCGCCAGCAGGGCTGCAGCACCTACGTGGCCGGACGCTTCTATCACCGGGTGACGAGCCAGAAGGGCACGCGGGTCTTCATTCTCACCCACGAGGACGCCGCGACGCAGAACCTGTTCGAGATGGTCGAGCGCTTCCACGCCCATTGCCCGCCGGCGCACAGGCAGTCGACCGGCGCCGCCAACGCCAAGGAGCTCTATTTCGACACGCTCGACTCCGGCTACAAGGTGGGCACTGCCGGCACCAAAGGGGTCGGGCGCTCGTCGACCATTCAGCTCTTTCACGGCTCCGAGGTCGCGTTCTGGCCGCAAGCCGAGACGCACGCGGCCGGCGTGCTGCAGGCGGTCGCCGACATGCCGGGCACCGAGGTCATCCTCGAAAGCACGGCGAACGGGCTCGGCAACTTCTATCAAAAGACCTGGCGCGACGCCGAGACCGGCGCCAACGATTTCATCGCCGTCTTCGTGCCGTGGTACTGGCAGGACGAGTACCGCAAGCCGGTGCCGCCGGGCTTCTCCCTCAGCGAGGAGGAACGCGACTACCGCGACCTCTACGGCCTCGACGACGCGCAGATGGCCTGGCGGCGCAGCAAGATCGCCGAGCTCAAGGACGATCGCTTGTTTCGCCAGGAATATCCCGCGACGGCCGCCGAGGCTTTTCAGCAATCCGGCCACGACAGCTTCATTCCGCCGGCGCTGATCGCGCGCGCGCGCAAGGCGACGTGCGAGCCGAGCGGGCCGCTGGTGATCGGCTTCGATCCGGCGTGGCTCGGCGACGACCGCCACGCCATGGCGTGGCGGCGCGGCCGCCGCGTCGAGAAGATCGTCTCGCGCATGAAGCTCGACACCATGGCGGCGGCCGGCTGGGTCAAGCAGGTGATCGACACCGACAGGCCGAAGCGCGTCTTCATCGACGTCGGCGGCGTCGGCGCCGGCATCTATGACCGGCTGATCGAGATGGGCTATGGCCAGGTGGTGCGCGCCGTGAACTTCGGCTCGGCGCCGCTCGAGCCGGCGCCGCTCGATCCGCATGGGCGTCCGTCCGGCGGGCCGCTGAACCGGCGCGCCGAGATGTGGCTCAAGTCGCGCGAGTGGCTCGAGGACGCGGCCGGCGCCGCGCTGCCGGACAGCGACGCGCTGCAGGCCGATGCCTGCGGCCCGAGCTACGGCTTCGACAGCCACTCGCGGCTCCGGCTCGAGAGCAAGGAGCACATGCGCGCGCGCGGCGCGAAATCGCCCGACGAATGGGACGCGGTCGCCCTCACATTCGCCGAGCCGGTCGCGGCGGATGCGGGGTTCCGGCGCAAGCTGGAGTATCCGCGGTCGGGCGTGGCGTGAACCGCACGCGCGAAGCATTCGGCGACAGGTGTCAGCGCCGCGTTCGCAGCGCCTCGGTGAATTGGCGGGTGACCTCGGCGCGCGCGCGGATGCGCGCTTCCACCTCGGCCGGCGACACGCGCTGAAGGGGCGCACGGTTTTGCTGTGCGTCCGCATAGCTGCGGTTGAGCCAATCGCGGCAGGCCTCGCGCGTCAGCGGATCGAGCAGGCGACGATGCAGCGGCTCATTGCGTTGCACGCGCTCGATCATGAGGTCGACGGCGCGCACGATGTCGCTGCCGGCCTCCCGGCGGCACTCGTTCGCGAGCGCCGCAAGCTCGGTATCGGATCCGTCTGTCAGCTGCTCGCTGCCGTTCATCGTAGTGTCCCCCATGCATGGCAGAATTTCACCAACGATCGAAACGCACTCGCGCACGACGGCCCAAGCCGTGCGACATGATCAGCCTCTCTCATGCGACAATGAGTCGGAAATTAGGTCCGGTATCAGCTGGCCGAACGATGCGACGTTGCATCGATGCAAGGGTAACGCACGGTGGATTCAGTGCTCCGTCGTGCGCTGTTTACGACTCGCGGTGGCGACCGCGATCGAGGTTCGCGCAAAATGATTCGCTGACAACGCATGCGGTCGGCTGCCGCAAGGCGCTAATGCCGGCGATCCTGCGGATCGACGCGTTCGCGTCGGCGCGTGCAGGGGTCGCCTTCTAGGGCGGAAACGACAAGGCCTGCCTCGCCGACCGGGTGCCGCCGCAATTCACGGCGCCGGTCGAAGCTGAGTAGGGGGATCGACTCCCGCTCGCGCTTGGGCGGCGGCACGAGGCGGCCACCGAAGCGCTCGATGGAAACGGCAGCGCCCGGAGCATCGCCCAGCGAAACGGTGGCCCCACCTGCGCAAGCTGGCGCGACTACGTCGTCAGTACTTGCTCGGCCAGTGTTGACCGGGCAGAACCATCATGCGATCTCGCGGCGAGTCTGTACGGCACTAGATAAGCATCCCGGTCTTGCTGGAATTTACGAATATCGCGATCCGCGCCTTGCGACAGGAGCGATCGACCTAGATGCGCACAATGGATATCAGACGTGGCATCGGAATCTGGATAGTGAAATTGCTACATATGTCGGCGACCATCCACTCATGACCCCAGAAGAGTTTGAGCGTTATCTGCGTAACAGATATGCGCAGCCCGATTTGCTGGCCCGGTTTCCGAGCGGGCTGTGAGGGAGAGAGCCATGCTCTTTTTCGTGCTCGATCATCCGAAGGAGCCGGTCGACGATGCTCTCACCGATTTCCTTCCGGCCCCAGGCTGGAAGGGGGGCGAAGCACCGCGATGTCCGAGATGCGGCGGCTTTATCGGCATGATACCGGAGCTCCCGCCATTCCGCGTCGAGCTTGAGACTTGGGGGCGACGGTTCGGAGATCTGGTGTTTGGGGTGAGCAATGACGTGCTCGTCAGCGAACGCTTCAAGAATGCGTTTCTGGCCTCTGGTTTGACCGGTTTTTCGGGATTCCTGCGCGCGCAGGTTACGAAAGTCATCGCTCGACAAGGAGGGGTTCCGGCTTCCATGCCCAATTACTTTATGGCGGTGCCGGGCAGGAGCCGGGCCGTGGTTGATGATCGTGCATCAGGAATTGGCTATGAGCGGCGGTGGACCTGCGAGGAATGTCGCATTGGCCACATGAAGCGACTGAGGACCCTTGTGTTGGAACCAGGGAGTTGGTCGGGCGAAGATGTTTTTATTGCCCGGGGCCTTCCAGGGAGGATCATAACTTCGGAACGATTCAAGCAATTCTGCGATCGGCATGCCTTCACCAATTGCGTGCTAATTCCCGCCGGACGATTTCATTTCGATCATTTCCCGTGGGAGCGCGCGACTAATGGGAACGGCTCGGGCCTGGAGCGGAAATAACGGACGGTATCTCCTCGATCGTCGAACAAAAACGATCATGACCAAGGATCTCACCCAGATAAGCCGCGTCGTCTCGCACGCGTTGCGCCACGAGCCCTGGCTCTACGAGCTCGAGCTCGACGCCGCTGGCTGGACGGAGGTTGCAGCGGTGCTGGCGGCGTTGCGGCAGGAGCGCGCGGAATGGCGTGACCTTGGCGAGGCGGACTTGGCGGACATGATCCGCCACTCGTCCAAGCAGCGTCACGAGATGGCGGGCGGACGCATTCGCGCGCTCTACGGCCATTCGTTGCCCGGCAAGCTCGCCCGCGTCGCGGCGGTGCCGCCGAGCGAGCTCTATCACGGCACCGCGCCCGAGACGGTGGTGAAGATCCGGGCCAGCGGGCTGCTGCCGATGCGGCGCCAATACGTGCATCTGTCGACCGACCGCGCGACCGCGCATGCGGTCGGCCGGCGCAAGGCGCGTGCGCCGACGATCCTGCGGATCGATGCGGCCGCGGCGGCGGGCGCGGGCGTCGCCTTCTATGTCGGCAACGACAAGGTCTGGCTCGCCGACCAGGTGCCGCCGCAATTCATCGCGCCGGCCGAGGCCGAGTAGCTCGGAGGTTCAGTGTCGTTACCAGTACGACCTGTGCCAGCCGTGGTAGCGCGCCCAGTAGGGCCGATACCCGTAGCGGTACGCGTAACCGTAGCGATATCCGTGCCAATAGGGCGGCGGTCCGGCGACGCAGGGAGACCAGCCCCAGCCGACTGGTCCGTAGCGCCAGCAACCGCCGGGCCGGACGGGTGCCACCGGCTCGGCGTAGACCGGCGGGGATTCGACGATGACCCGTGGAGGCACCTCGGCAACCGGTGGCGGCGCATAAGCCGGCGATGGCTCATAGGCAGCCGGCGGTGGCGGCGGCACCATGTCGGCCGCGCGGGCCGAGGCGGCAGCGAGCGCGGCAGTGCCGATCATCGAGGCGGCGAGCAGAGGAAGACGCATGACTTTTTCTCCGCAGCGAGACCACATAGCGGTGGCAATCAAAACGCCCAAACAGGCGGGAGGGAATTCTCCCGCCTCGGCGCCAATCGTCGAAGACCTTTGGGGCCGGCGCATGTCGGCATCGTGAGCGCAGATTGATCAGAATGAGTCCGCGCGCCCCGATGAACGAACGTTAAGTCGGGACCATGAAGCGGACAGGAAGCAGCCGCGCCGCGCACTCTTCGGCGCTCGCTCCCCGGCGTCGAAGCACCCGCGGCGGCGGCGAGATTTTCGCGGGCGATGCGCCGATCCGTGCTGCAGCGCCACAATTTGGCTATGTTGCTGGAACCAAGTCGCGATACGTTTTTTCCAGGAACCTGCGGCCCGATGAGCCAGTTATCGATTGTCCTCGCCCAGCTCGATCACGCCTGCGGTCAATTCGCAAATGCGATCCAGGGCTCGCAAACGCAGCTTTATGCGATGCTGGCTCTCGTGGTGGTGGTGGCCTTTTTCACCGCCCCACGCAAAGACGATCCCGACCAGATCTGAGCGTTTTCCGCGCCGGGGCTGCCGCCCGCAGCCGCGAGGGAACTCGCGTGCGCGCCGAGAGTTGAGCTTGGGAAACTGAGGAGAACGGCACCATGCTCGGCACCGTCATAACGCTGCTCGTCATCGCACTGATTGCGGCTGCTCTCGGATTCGGCGGGATCGCCGGAGCCGCTGCCGGAATCGCCAAGATCGTGTTCTTCGTGTTCATCGTTCTGTTCCTGCTGTCGCTGCTGTTCGGCGGCTTCCGCGGCGGCTTCGGCCGGCGCCTGTAGCGGCCACCCTGAATAGCGGGGACAGAGCAAATCCCGCTTGCGTTCCTCGCCACAGGGGCGCATGGCAGTAAGTGCAGAGTGACATTCGCGCGTCCGGAGCCCACCGCTTCGGGCGCGCGTTGCGTTTCAGGGGCGCGGTTTCTGGCGGACATCGTTTCCCGACGTTCGGAACACCCTCTACAGACGTTATTCGACGCATCTCCTCCGTCCACCTTAACTGGAACATGCGTCGGGGAGAGGCGCGCGCGGCCGGCATCCTGCCGCACCAACCGATCTGCGTCTAACCCAAAACTGAAATCGCATCTGAGAGCCGCGAAAGCTGCGTCGCTTCGTAACGAAGCGCTGCGCGCCCGCGCGCGTCTCCGCGCAAAAGATCGATCGAGCGAGCAGCCGATGGCGAGCATCTTTGACTTGTGGCCGGCCAGCATGTGGCCGGGGCAGCCGTTCATTCCGCCGATCGATCCGGCGCAGCCATCGACCTGGCCGCAAAGCGTCGGATCGTCGTGGGAGCCGCCGGCCAACGCGGCGTCGCTCGATTGGCCGCGGGCGCCGGCCGCGCGTCCCAGCAACCGCCGCCGGCATCCCAGTGGAATCTGCTGCCGCCACCGCCGCCGGGGCAACCGTTCGCTCCCATGCTGCCGGCGCCCTATCGCCTCGGTCAATCCTTTCCGCCGCTCGATACGGCGGCTGAGCCGAGCACTTTCACCGGCGGGGATGGCGGGACCCTCTCGCCGTATTTCCAGAGCATGTCCTCTGGCAAGGGGCGCGGGATCCTCTCGCCGATAATGCCGTCACCTGACCAGGTTGGTCCCGGGATTGGCGCCACGTCGGCGGCGGCAAGCGCGCCTTCTGTCAGGTCCGATCCGTCGCCCGCCCCAGGGCGCGGCCTCGGAGCGAACCTCCTTGCCGTCGGCGCCGCCGCAGCGCGGCCGATTACCGATTGGTGGCCGACCGAGGGTCAGTACGCGCGCGCCGGTTTCGATCTGATGAAACAGGGCTGGCGCGACATGACCTCGATGCCCGTCGACGCGCCGACACCTGATACCGTGATTGGGGTGGGCGCGGTGCCGACCACGCCCGAGGCGATCCGCGGCCTTGGCGAGATCGCGTGGGGCGCGGCGGGTTATTTCGGCGCGCCGATCAATGCCGCAATCCATACCTTGATTGGGCAGCCGGTCGAAAACATCACCGGCATTCCGTCGAAATACACGGATTTTGACGTAGGGCTCGTGCTGCCCTTTCT